>Ga0180437_10000045_pt1 | contig 258688 bp, 234 predicted proteins | sample SS_ome_4_FD_132410 | JGI IMG/M metagenome (GOLD analysis project Ga0180437, IMG submission 132410) | Hypersaline lake sediment archaeal communities from the Salton Sea, California, USA - SS_3_D_1 metaG | ecosystem: Environmental > Aquatic > Non-marine Saline and Alkaline > Hypersaline >... | reverse complement strand
GAGCTACGTTTTGAATTGCCAAATGATCCGGAGGTGCAGCATGTTTTGCTGAAAATGGACACTGAGCAGCAAATGCTCTACGACTTGCTGTATTGACAGGGTGTCCCAATGTTGAAGTCAGGAGGGGCTTATACTGATTCGATACAGTATAAGCCTCTTTTATTTGTCTTCTCCTGCAATTTGCTTATTGATAGTTTCATATTGCTTTCTCCTTCCGCTCAATATTTCCAGTGAAGAGCAATTACCATTATTCGCTTTTAGTTCTGCGGCAGCTAATTTGCATTCATATACCGGACTTTCCTTCAAAAATATTCGTCAGAGAATATTTTAATTGTCATGAAAACCTGTTGAAAATGCCCATTGTGGCGTTGTTTAGGGCACGTTTGCTTTGATTTAACCGGCTTGCTAAAAAAGTCCGAAAAAAGTGTTACGTTTCGTATCTATGCCGGCACTTTATTATAGTTGGCATGGTCCGATAAGAGTAATGAAAAAAGCAAACAGGGAAACTTCAATCAGAGCTTGTCGGAAAATCAAAATAGAAACTCACATCCCTCTCCTTGAAGCTGAGTTTGCCGGCCTCGCCTGGTGTGTGGTCGGCAAACTTAGCATAAAGTTTCTTTGTTCAACTCCGAGCCGGGTTTGGCCTGACAAATATTCGCTCCTAAGTTCCTCTAAACAAACAATCAAGCCAAAAATGTCGATATAAAAAAACGTTACACCTGAGCTGCAGAGTGGCACTGTAATATAGGCTATTAAGTGAAAAGGGGTACTTTTAAAAATTTTTTTGGTTCCATAGTTGATAAAATGTGACGCGTGTGGGGCCTAAATATTAGCAATTGGTTTTTGTGTTTTGGAGGATTCAATTATGAGACAGTTGAGATTACCATTAATTTTAGTTTATGTATTAGTAGTATTAGTGCTTGGTGCTGCAAACGTCGCATCGGGCGATGGAATTCTTCCGCCCAATGATGATTGCGACCAGGCAAAAATTGTTTTTGACGTAAACGGCTTGTTATTCGACACAACAAACGCAACATTCGACGGCCCAGGGCACTACATCAGAAGTCCGAACTTATGGTACTGTTATACTGCCACTTGCACCGGCTGTGCAACCGTCAACCTTCGCGGCAGCAGCTTCGATACTAAAATCGCCGTCTATGATGGGAACGATTGTTATCCGGAGCTGAAAGACCTGATTATCAGGAACGACGATTTTCATGGTCAACAATCGCAGGTTACTTTCGCCGTAATAAAAAACAGCCAATACCTGATCGAGATCGGAGGATTCAATCCCTCTGTAACAGGCCAGGGCACGATTAAAATCAGTTGTGACCCGAACTCCGCTCAGCCGGCTAACGATGACTGCGTTAATGCCAGGCGGGTCAGAAACGTATCAGAGCTGCCGTTCACTACCGTCTGTGCTACTTTCGACGGCCCGGGCCACTATTTTACCAGCCCGAACCTATGGTATCGATATATAGCCGTACATACTGGTCAGCTCACTGTCAGCCTTCTCGGCAGTGAATATGACACCGCATTGGTTGTCTATAACACCGGTGATTGTTACCCGAAGCAGGAGGATATGATTGAGCGGAATGATGACTTCGGCGGTTTTCTACAATCTCAGATCACCTTCCAGGCGATCGCCGGCAATCAGTACCTGTTCGAGGTTCTCGGTTATAATTCCGATGAAGTCGGCGAAGGAGTGTTAACTGTCGGTTTTGAAGGCGAACCGCCAGCATCCAACAATGACGAGTGCTATGACGCAAAGCCTATCGCCGAGGTAACAGACCTTCACTTCGACACGACCAAAGCAACATCGGACGGTCCGCACGACTGCATGTACAGTGCGAATCTCTGGTACTGCTATACTGCTTCCTGCACAGGTGAGGTAGTCGTAAGTCTGGCAGGCAGCAACTTCGACACCATGCTTGCTGTATATGACGGTTGCGACTGTGAGACAGCATGGAACAACTTGATCGAGTGTAATGATGATACCGCAGGATCTCGTCAGTCGGAAATCACATTCGATGCCATTGCCGGCAACCAGTACCTGATAGAGGTCGGAGGCTACGGTCTCGAAGCCGGTCAGGGCGTGCTGAATGTCAGTTGTGATGGGCAGCAGCCTCCTCCGTCGTCAAAGGACAACTGCGAACATGCACAGTCCATCGGTGATGTAAAGAACCTGTCGTTCGATACGACCGATGCGACATTCGATGGGCAGGGTCTCTGCATGATCAGTCCGAACATCTGGTACTGCTATACAGCCACGTGTACGGGTGATGTCACCGTCAGCCTGCTCGGCAGCAGTTTCGATACGATGCTCGCCGTATATGATGGATGCGAGTGCTACCCAACCGCGGAAGATTTGATCGAGTGCAACGATGATGCCGGCAACAGTTATCAATCCGAGATAACCTTTTCAGCAACTGCCGGCAACCAGTACCTGATCGAGATTGGCGGCTACTCCTCTGAGACAGGCGAAGGTTTGCTTAACATTAATTGCGAGGGAGTTGTGGTTCCGAATAAGCCGGACCTTGGCGATGCTCCCGACAGCACGAACAATTTCGGAAATAGCATGACCGCGTATCCGAAGGGAGTATTTACGGGGCCACGGGCCCATTACCCGACCGTTTACAACGATGGCAGCGGCACAGGCCCTTACGGACCGGTTCATATTAATGCTCAGACAGTGGCATTTCTGGGCAAAAAGATTACACGTGAAACCGAAGCCGACAAAGGCACCGACGAGGACGGCGTAAACAATATCAGGCCCCAGGGCAATTGGCCGGACGAGGACGATGGCGATGACGGCGTTGTCTTCCCGATTAATATGCCGAGTTGCCGCTTCGCTACAATAGATTACATTGTCAATGTTGTCGCTCCGAACACCGATCTCTGGATCAATATCTGGCTCGACTTCAACCGGGACGGCGACTGGGACGATACTCTGGAATGTCCCCGCGGCCCCGCGCCGGAGTGGGCGGTACAGAACCAGTTCTTGTCAAATCTGCCGGCCGGAGGAAATGAGATTACCTCGCCGGGATTCCTTGCATGGCATCCTGATGGCGGCACGGAAGAGATATGGATGAGAATCACTCTTTCAGGCCGGCCCTGGAGGCCCGGCAACAATCCCCAGGCCAGAGGAAATGCCGGCTCCGGCCCTCAAGCTAAATACGAGATTGGCGAGACGGAAGATTATTACTTCGCTCCCGATGTCAGTGTCGCATTGTGCCAGGATTATAACGGTGACGGGGTAATTGACCTGAACGACCTGGCGGATATCGTGGCCAATTGGCTTGAGAATTGTCCGTAGTAACTTAGTAACATTCATTCAATGTCAAATTCGGGCTGTGGGCACTTGTTGCTCACAGCCCTTTTCCTTTATCTGGTTTATCCTGGGCCTGGGAAGAGATTATTTCATGTTTTGGATTAGAATCGTCATTACTCTGGTGGTATAATCATGCCCGTTCGTCGGTTGAAAGCCAAACCGCTGACAAACCACATACATAAGGAGTACGGTATGACGAAATATCTCAAGATAGGAACCAGGTTTTTCGAAAACCAGTCTGCCATTTTTTTTATCATTTTGACAGGCATTCTCTTGTCACCTGACGGCCTCGCCCGAGCGAACTGGCCCGGTTTCCGCGGCCCGACCGGCCTTGGCTATACGACAGAGGAGAATCTGCCAATTGTCTGGGGCGGCCCTGCAAATGAAAACGTGCTGTGGATTTCGGCGCTTACAGGCCAGGGGCACGCCAGTCCCATCGTTTGGGACGATGCAGTCATCGTCTGCACAGTCAAATGGCCGGCTGATGTTGAAAACCGCAAAAAGGTCATACCGGAGCATCACGTCACCTGCTATCGCACTTCCGATGGAAAAATGCTCTGGGATACACTCGTACCACCCGGACCCTGGCTGCGAACGGATTTTCGCAGCGGACCGGGCGGAGGTTACGCCGCCGCCACGCCTGTCACCGATGGCAAGCTGATTTACTGTGCGTTCGCCTCATCGGTCCTGGCGGCAATAGATTTCCAGGGCAATATCGCGTGGAGAAAGCAAATTATTCCCTATACCTTCGACGTCACTCTTGGCAGCAGCCCGGTCCTCTATGGCGATACCGTCATCCTCTTTTGCGCGATGGCAAAGAAAGAAGACTCGCGAGTGGTCGCCTTCGAAAAGACCAGCAGTAATATAAGATGGGAGAGAAAAATCCCGCAAACGCAGTTCGGGCACAGTACGCCCCTGATCATTCAGGTCGATAAAAGACCCCAGATGCTTCTCGTGGCATCGGGCATGAGAGAGGCGGGCGATGCCATGCAGAGCCTTGATCCTGCCGACGGAGGACTCCTTTGGTGGTGCCGGGGTGAGGGAGATGCATCATCGCCGGCCTACGGGAAGGGCCTGGTTTACTTTGACGATGGCCGGGGCGGCACCGGCGTAGCCGTTGATCCGACCGGTTCGGGCGATGTCTCCGATACACACATCCGCTGGACCATCATGCAGAGAGGCGAAGCACTGAGTTCGCCCATCATTGTCGGCGAACACCTCTATCGCCTGCGTACTCCCGGCTTTCTCCAGTGTTGGGAGATGGCTACGGGCAAAGAGATTTATTCCGAACGTCTCCGGGACATATCAACCACCTGGGCCAGTCCGATTGCTGACCCGAAGGGGCGTCTGTTCTTCGCAAGTGCCGGCAAGAGCTATGTCGTTCAGGCGGGACCTGAATTCCGTGTCCTCGCTGTCAATGACCTTGGCGACGGAAATCACCCGTCACCTGCGGCGGCGAAGGGCAAACTTTTCCTCGTCGGGATGAAGAACATCTACTGCATCGGCACTGAGAATAATAAAACACCCAAATAGCCCTTAAGATTGTTATATCATAATTAGATAAGATGCTTTGCGTGGGAAATAATTCGGAAGGAGACAACACATGAAGAAACTCAAGTATTCAAATGAAGACAACCGGAGCAAAGACCGAGACAGGTTTTCGCGACGCAAGTTCCTCGGCGGCATTGCCGCTGGAGCAGCGCTTACTATTGTACCCCGGATCGTGCTGGGCGGAAAAGGTCAGGTTTCGCCGGGCGAAAAGACCACGCTGGCATTGATTGGCATGGGGGGGCAGGGCCATGTCAATCTGTTCAACTTCTTGCAGATGGACGAAGTGCAGGTGGTGGCGGTGTGTGATGTCAACCGCGAGGGGGGAGGTTACATTTCATGGAACTGGATGCAGGGCAAAGAGCGGAAACTGGGCGGGCGCGAACCGGCACGGCGTCTTGTCGACGAGCACTACGCAAAACAGAAGGGCGTCGGAGGTTACCGAGGCTGCAAAGCATACGCCGACTTTCGTGAATTGCTTGAGCGGGAGGATGTGGATGCCGTAATGGTCGCCACGCCGGATCACACGCACGCGGTGGTGACAATGGCTGCAATAGAGCAAGGCAAACATGTGTATTGTGAGAAACCGCTCGCTTACTCTGTCTATGAAACACGGCAAATCACCGAAGCCGCCCTCCGGGCTAAATTGGCGACACAATTGGGCAATCATGGGCAGGCGACCGAAGAATCTCGCCTGGTGCAGGAATTCATTTTGGATGGGGCCATCGGTCATGTTCGTGAAGTACATATTGTGTTAGGTCCTCGGTTTTGGGATCCGCCGGCTTCGGGTAATCGTCCACCGGAGACTCCCGGCGTCCCGGATGGTCTGGACTGGGATTTGTGGCTTGGGCCTGCTCCGGAGCGGCCGTATCATCCGGCCTATCACCCCTGGCGATGGCGCGATTGGAGAGACTTTGGGACGAGCCCGCTGGGAGACATGGGTTGCCATGTACTCTCGACCGTATTCAAGGCGCTCAAGCTGGCTTATCCTGTCAGCGTCGAGGGGATTTGCACTGAAATCGGCCCGGAAGTTCACCCGCGCAGCTTCAAAGTTCAATACGAATTTCCCGCCAGAGGAGAGATGCCTCCGGTTACGGTCACCTGGCACGACGAGGGTTTCACGCCATCTCGTCCGAAAGATCTTGAACCGGGTCGCGGCATGACCTCTCCCATCTATATCGGCGAGAAGGGAACACTGATGGGGCACATACTGATCCCGGAGTCAAAGAGAAAAGCCTATGGTGCGCCGCCTAAAGTGCTGCCCCGGTCGCCCGGTCATTACCAGGAGTGGATCGATGCATGCCGGGGTGGTGCCCCGGCCGGCTCCGATTTTGTAAAGCACAGCGGTATTCTGACCGAAACTCCTCTGCTGGGAAATATTGCCATGCGCTTCGGAAAGAAGCTTCGGTGGGATGGCCCGAATCTGAAATTCACCAACGAGGAGGCAGCCAACCAATATCTGCATCGCGAGTACCGAAAAGGTTGGATGTTATAAACACTTTCAATCGAAATACAGATTTCAAAGATTGAGAAAGGGAATCAGTTTTCGGGTTGCGATTAGAAAATCGGCAATTTACTGCAGTGCGTTTCTCGGCAGGAAAAATATGCCGGGGCCGGCGTCGGCCGGGTATGGTTTGGTGCCGTCGGGGCTGTTGGAAACCTCCATCGGCACGGTGTCTGAGGGCGAGTACGTTTCGACGTGCCCGTCAGTATAACCTGCCCGCAACTGAATTTCCGGAGGTTCTTCCCGAAAGCCTTCGCGGAACCAATAGGCCGAGAGAAGCCATGTCTCCGGACTGATTTTCGCTCCATTGAACTGTTCACAGCTACCGTGAGACGAGGGGCTTCTCCAGTTGTTCCAGCCGAAATAATCGGTTACGAGAAGCTTGCTGTAAAGTCTTCCGCCGCTGGCCGGGCCTTGCGGTCCCCTGAAGACGACCCTGTCGCCGCCGAGATAGCCTGTGTAGTTCCAATAGAAACAAAATGTCCCGCCGACCGGATCAGTCTCGAATGCCTCGTCTTCTGGATTGTCCCAATCGTCGCCGGCTTCCCATGCTGCCTGCAGATACTTATATCTCTGCGGTGCGTTGGGGCAGTACATTGTACGGGCATCGGTTATGTAGCTTCCGAGGTATTCACTCATTGCCCTGTGGGTACCTGGACTGCGGTGGGTGTTGCCTGTAAGCTTTGTGGGTTCCGTCCAGTTCCAGGTATTGCCGGATCCTACAGTGGCGACCGATTGGGGGAATCTTTCGTTGTTGTCCGATGCGAAGAGCGTTGTGGCTGTTACGATTTCCTTCTGATTTTGTGCCGCTACTATCGCGCGGGCCTGGCGCTTGGCTTTATTAAATATCGGAAAACCAATACTCAGCAGCAGGGCGATGATAGAGATTACCACAAGAAGTTCAATTAACGTGAACCCTCTGTTTTCACCACCAACCACCTTATGTCTGCTTCGGATGTCGATCTTCGTATCCTCCAATCCTTTTCAGACCAAATTTTTTGCGCTCTAAGGGCGCAGAAAAACTACAATACAAATTATACACGACCTATAATCTTGTGTCAACCACTTATTTTGCCATCCACGAAAAAAAATGTAAAAGATTAAAGGGTTTTAAGTGTAGCTGTTTACAGAGTTTATGTAAACTATCGCCGCCTTGCTGGCATGAACTGGAAATTATTTTTCTTCAGGAATATTTATTCGGCCCTGCTTCTACTGGCCGCCGCTCAAGCTTGCAAACGGCGTTCCGCCGTAAGCACCCATGTTTATTTGACCTCCATGAGGTTTCAATTCACGTCCCGGATCCATGTCGGGGTGGCCGGTATCGATACATGGACTTGAGAGCGAATCGGTTGGCCATGTATCATAGAATGGTGAATATCTGCCGTGCATGCTCATCAGGTGGTAATCGCCGCTGCCGGAATCGGCAAACTCAGGATCCGTGCTGATATTTCCAATGCCTGGATAATCGGGATCTGGTTGTTCTACGCAACTGTAGCTGGCTCCGCAATGGGACAAATCACCGTCTTCATTATTCCAAAGTATGCAGTTAACGATGTTGGGATTGCCCCCCCCCCAGGCACTAATACCTTGCCGGTTATCAGTTATTGTCAAATTAGCAAGCATTGGGGAAGATGCTTCGAGGTAGATAGCTCCTCCGTCAGCTTTGTTGCATCCGGTAATGATGAAATTCCGCAAAACGCAATCTGAACTCTCGCCGGATTGAAACGTAAACGCGAAATCAACCAATGCGGTTACCACAGCGGCTTCGTCTGCGCTTTGGAGAGTTATTGCCCAGCCTTTTAATTCAACATCTTCTTCATAAATTCCCGGCCAGACCAGGATCGTATCGCCGTTGATGGACATGTCCACTGCTTTTTGTATAGTAGCGAAGGCATCTGACCTGCTCAGGCCCGAGTTGGAATTACTGCCTGATTTATCAACGTGAAATATAAATCCATATTTGCTTTTGCTGGCTTCGGTGGTCCCGCCGTAAGCGCCCATGTTGATACGCTTGCCGTTAGTAAGAGGTTCGGCACCGACGGGATCCAGTGGATAGCCCGCATCAATGCATGGGCTATATACGTCCATGTCATCTTTTACCCACCTGCCGCTCCCCGGCTGGTAACGGCCTAAGAATGACCTCAGGTGATAATCGCTACCGCTTGATGATGTAAACAGCGGATCGTTGTCGATATTGCCCTGACCGGGGTAGCCACCTTCAATACATGAATAGAGAACCGGACTGTTCGAAACCGGTTCATCCAGTATGATGGGTACACCGTCGTTATTCCATACGATACTGTTTCTGATTGTAATTTCGCTGCCCACAGAGTGGATTCCTCCACCCGTTGAATCGGCTGGTTGTTCTCCTGAGAGACCGTTGTTGGCGATAGTGCAATTTGTTATTATGACGCTATCGCCGGAGGTGCCGGCATACAGACCGCCGCCTATCTCGGCGGTATTGTTGGAAATGACACAATTTTCGAATTCAATGGAAGAAGAGCCTCCGCAAAAAGCTCCTCCTCCTTGAACACTGCCCTCTGACGTATTATGTGAAATATCGCAGTTGGAAAAGAAAGCGCTGCTTTGCCAGCAATATACTCCGGCACCGAAGCCATTGCCATAGCAGGAATTATTTCTGATTTGACTGTGCAGTATCGTAGCGTTAGAGCCTCCGATAAGAGCGATCCCGGCTCCCCCTCCGCTGGCCTGACAATCTTCAATTACACAATCGATGATGGCAGGGGAACCGTTGACGATTCCAATCCCGCTTCCCTGTTCTGTGGCGCAATTTTTAATGATACAATCAACAATGCTTGGGCTGCTGGATTCGCAGAGTATTCCGCCTCCGGTAGCATCCGAGTCCGGCACGGTCGCTCCGGTGATTGTGAAGCCTCGCAGAACTGAGTCCGATCCTTCGTTATTGTGGAAGTAAAATCCTCTGTGACCTTCGGATTCTGTGCAATCGATAATCGTATCATAAGGCCCATTCGAGCTGCGAACAGTGATTGCTTTACCTCCAAAATCGATGTCCCGGTTGCCGTCGCCTGTATAGGTGTCCGCGGCAACCTCCACGATATCGCCGTCACTTGCATTATTGATTGCTTCCTGAATCGTAGTAAAGTCCCCCGGCACATAAATCTTGGCGGAAGGCGAGTACAAATTTACCTCAAGGTTATCTATCAAAACTCCGGCGCCGGAGAAAATAACATAAAAACTGCCTCGGACCGACTCTGTGTGGATTTTATTGGTACTTCCCGGCTCAAGTTCCTCCAGTGCCGACCAGTTGACACCGTCAGCGGAGAGTTGGTAGGATAAATAGCCCGATGAATCCAGGAGCCTGACATCAATAAAGAGTTCTCCATGAACGAAACCAGTTAAATTTTCCGAGCCTTCCGGGAAGCGAAAGCCCAGATAGGCCGGATCGTCATTGTTGTCTCCGAATCCCAATTCACGCTCATCTCCATTATCGCGAAAGTACAAATACGGCTGTCGTGGGGGAAAGGCCCCCTGCGGCCAGAAAATGGAGTGAAAGTAGCTAACACTTTCGGCATCATTGGTACTGAAATCCTCTTTGTATTCATAAGTCCAGTTGGCATGTGCCTGGCCGGGAGTTAGACAGATTGCTGCTACCACCAAAATGGCCACAGCAGTCAAAAACCAACTTGTTCCCGGCATTCTCATTTCTTTTGTTCCTTTTAGATTCCCAGCAAATATTCTTTGTTACTTAATTCAGGGGATTTATCACTCCTGATCCAGCTCCTCGGCGAAGGCTCCATGGGATAGCATTTTCCCATAGGTCTATTTAAGTGAACCCTCCATTAACTGCACAAGCCACAAGATACCAGGGCTGCTGCCGGCGGCCGTCGGATTCCTTGGTTTGCTTGGAGGTAAAAACTCCTGGTCTAAACCATCAACAGACTCCAGGTACGAAAACTTCAGATTTGCTGTGTTGCCCTGATCTGTTGAGAAGGTGATTTCGTCAACGACATCTTTTTCCATGTCGATCTTATATACAATTTTTGTATCTTCGTGGGTAAGCTCCACCCGGGCGAACTGGCCGCCCGGCGTTAAGCTGGTCTCGAACCAGATGCGTTGTTCGGCGGCGTCGCGGCGAACCGTATCGATTGTATGCAGTCCCATCCAGGGCCTGCAAAGTCCCTTGAAGAAGCTGCCGCCTCTGTATGTTTTGGTCTCGGTAGAAGATTGTCGGCTTATATAAGCTTGCTTATAATTATCAACTATCCTCAGAGATCCGACCTGTAATTTCAGCCAGGGGCCATACGATTTGCTGTAGAGATCTACAAACGGTATCCTTCCGGTACCGAATATGTTCTTTCCGTTAATCTGACCTTCGACTCTGAAGTATGTCCAGCTGCGTTTATGCATCTGGTCGCGATTGTCGACAGTTGTTGCTGTAGCCGGCCAGTCGGATTGGAAGTAATCTTCTTCAAGGGCGTTGTAATTACGAGTAACCGACAGTTGATTTTTATCGTCATTTTGATTCTGATCGACTATAACCTGCAGGGCCTTTCCTCTGGCCGGAATATGCCTCATGGTATTTTCCCTACCCTCGACCTGGCAGATGAATTCGGTCATTTTAGGATCGTCCGTCGGGAACTTTTGCACGCTAAGGTCGCGGTTCCACATGCGGTAGTTATTAATATTGAGACGATTATTATTGAAGTAGTAGTTTGCGCGTTTGTCTTGTAATACCTTCCGATACGACTTGTCGCCGAGAGTGCCCGATTTTGCACTGAGCATCATGGGGCCCGCCAAACCATCCGGGAAATGGTAGAAGAATTTCATATTGGTATTATTACCCTGGCCCGACCGGTCGATATTTTGCGTGATGGTTGTTGATGGGTAGAGGCTTTCGGCGCCTTGATTCAAGGGGCCTGATTTCATAACCACTGTTCCGGCGGTCAATGCGCCGGCGGCGGTGAGCGATACGATAGCGGTTTTCGAAGTTACCGCACCGGCGATTCCCGCTGCTAAGCCGACCTTTGTTGCCGCTGCTGTGACTGAAATCTGTGCTGCTGCCGCCTCACTTGGAGCTGTTATCTTGCCGAACAGCACCAGGGCCGCAAGCAGGGATTTTTTGCCCAGGCCGTTACGCGAAAGCTCACGCTGCAGGGCCCTTTTCGCACGTAAAAATAACATGCGAGTACTAAATTCGCTGCATCCCATCGATTCTGCAATGTCCGAATAAGGCATGCCATCATAACAGCGCATAACAAGCACGGCTTTGTGCCGTGTCCTGAGCTTTTTCATTGCCCCTGAGACTATATGTTTCAACTCTTCACTTACGAGATTCTCCAGCCCATCCTGCTGGTCTTTTGCGGTGCTTTTGCGTTTCATACTGGAAATCGCCACCCTTCTTTGTGCCTGCTCGGTTCTGTAATAACGCCTAAGCTTATTAGTGGCTATACCATACAACCACGGCCAGAACCGGTCTGCTTTTTTTAACTTGCCTATCACCTTACACATCTCCAACAAGCTCTCCTGTACTATTTCCTGGGCTAAATCATCCTGCTGAGTCAGTCGGTACACATACGTATACAGGCGTGTTCTCGCCTGCTCTGCCAACTGACCCAGACACTGCCTATCGCCGCACTGAGCCCGTCTGATCAGTTCTATCTGATCCGACTGCTGATCCATCTTGGGCTCCTGTTATCACTATCGCACAAAAAAACACTATAACATAGTGCCATCAAAGAAGATAAATGTAACGTTCTTTCCATATTTATGCCAATTAATCAATGTTTTCGATGTTTTTCTTTATATTAAATATAGTTGTTACTTTGTGGAAACGGTTCGCTAAATTTTGCTTTTTAGTGCTTGGATTTCGAAATTTTTTCTGCTGAATTTCACAATATGCCATAAGTTCTTATCAAAAAAAGAATTAGAGAAACACTGCCAGGCAAGCGGATTACCCTTTTCCTGTTGTAATGATGCAATACTGCCTGGCATTACCTACAAATTGTAGCATTTTTTCAGAATCGAATCAATAAATCTTCACGTATTTCCTGATAACACACAGCAGGAATTCCGGCAATCAAAGGCCATAGTCAAGCTAATTTTTTAGTCCCATAACGCAAATATACATGTCCGGCAGGATAATCTTGCAAAAATAGCCGCATAACAGTATATTGTTGCTAAATAGACTTTTGTGATGGAGATAAATTGACATGGAAACTGTAGTAACCGTCAAAGAAATCCGGGGACACTGCCCTACATATAAAGTTGGCGATTCCTTTACTCTGAAAGCAGGTTATCAGCTTGTAAGCGACATTCCCGTATGTATGCATGCTCTGGCGGCTTTAATGCCTTATTATAACGCCCTGCGCGTTTCCGAGCCCGCCCAATGGGGATTAGACGGCAAAGAAGATAAATCCAAAGCATATATTCAATGTCCTGACCCGTTCGATTGCACCAACGGCGGCACCGTTATCTTTGAAATATCGAAACAATGACCCCATAATCTTGTCTATATGAAGATATATCTGAAGCTGCTTTTGACGGCAATATTCTGGGGAGGCACTTTTGTTGCCGGCAGGCTCGTCGCCCAGAACGTCGGGCCTTATTCAATAGCATTCCTAAGATTTACGATTGCCTCGTTTCTTCTGCTGCTACTGACCTGGAAAATCGAAGGTAAGCTTCCTAAACTCCAAAAGTCTCAAATCATCCCTGTTGTCCTGCTCGGAATTATCGGCATTTTTATCTACAATGTCATGTTCTTCAAGGGACTCAAAATCATCGAGGCCGGCCGGGCTTCGCTGATAATCGCAACCTGTCCGATTTTCATTACTATTTGCTCGGCAATGTTCCTAAAAGAGAAAATCAGCCTGGTTAAAGGTCTTGGAATTGTTATCTCGGTATGCGGAGCAATAATAGTCATCTCAAAAGGAAATCTAAGCCGGATATTCGAGGGTGGCCTGGGTTTGGGCGAGCTTTACATTTTCTGCTGCGTGCTGAGTTGGGTAACTTACTCGCTTATAGGTAAATCTGTTATGAAAAACCTTTCTCCGCTCGCATCGGTATCGTATTCATGTGCAGTTGGAGCTATCGCTTTGCTGGTCCCGGCTTTTATCGAAGGATTGGCCCAAAATATCGCAAGTCAATCCACTCTCGACTGGTTATGCATTTCATATCTGGGCATATTCGGGACTGTTATCGGATTCGTCTGGTATTATCAGGGCGTCGAACGTATTGGTCCGACGAAAGCCGGTCTATTCATCAATTTTGTGCCGATATCCGCGATTTTGTGTGCGTTTTTTATCCTCAAGGAACCAATTACCCTGTCGCTCGCAATGGGGGCTGTATTGGTCATCTCAGGTGTTTATCTAACCAACAGGACCGCGAAAGTTAAAGCAGCATAAATCCGGATTAAAGTGCAGTTTTTCTTTTTGCTTTTGCTTTTTTAGCGGAAGGTTTTTTTGTCTCGACTATTTTTATGGCCGGCTTGCGTGCTGCCGACTTCGGACATTTGCCGGTCCAGCAATAGAGACAGAGCCTGTCCCTGGATCGCCCGATGGCCTTGATCATATCGTCTACGGTCTGATACCTGAGCGTTGTAACGCCCAAATCTTTGGCGATCCACTTGACCATCGCCTTATATTTTTCTGATTTGTAGTCAATGTATTCCGACACATCCTCCAGGTCTTCTCCTTCGAGGTCGCGGATGGCTCTGCGTGCGGCAAGCTCGTCGATCGAGCGAGTGGACAGATTGAACCTGCACGGAAACATCAGCGGGGGACAGGCCGGCCTTATGTGTATCTCTTTGGCGCCGCAGTCCCAGAGCTTTTTTATTGTGAAGTTCTTGAGCTGGGTTCCCCGCACGATGGAATCCTCACAGACAACGATGCTGTTGCCGTTGATGACTTCTTTTATGGGAATGAGTTTCATTTTTGCTATCAGGTCGCGTTTTTCCTGCGAAGGGGGGGTATAACTTCTGCCGTATCCCGGCGTATATTTAACAAGGGGGCGTCTGAAAGGCTTGCCGGACTCCATAGCATATCCTAATCCATGGGCAAGCCCCGAGTCGGGTACCCCGGAGACCACATCGACATTGATATCCTTGTCGTGTTTTGCCAGATAGCGCCCGCATTGTTCTCTGACGATTTCTGTGTTTATTCCTTCGTAGCTTGATGCCGGAAAACCGGTGTATATCCACAGAAACGCACAAATCTGATCCACATCCCTGCTGCCCGGCTTTCTCTGGACAATACCTTCATCGTTTATCAGAATTATCTCGCCGGGATCAAGGTGTTTTACAATCTCGAACTCGTTATTCGGAAAAGCACAGGTCTCGCTGGTCACCGCCCACGCATCCTTGCGTCTGCCGATAACGAGCGGTGTGTATCCGTGTTTGTCTCTTGCTGCATATACCCCATCTTTGTTTAGAAGCAACAGTGAGCAGGAGCCCTTGATAGCACGAAACGTCTTTTCTATGCCGTCTGTTATATTATTGCCCTGACCGATTAGTTTCGCAATCAGCTCTGTAACGTTGACTACCCTCTTGCTCACTTCGCTGAAAGAGATTCCTTTCTGCAAAAGCTGACCGGCCAGTTCTTCTGTATTTTCGACGATTCCGTTTGTAACTATACTGAATGGTCCGAATTTTGAGTTTAGATAAATTGGCTGTTCATCAAGGTCGCTTATTACGCCGATTCCTTTGTTGCCTTGCATACTCTGATAGTCATCGAAGAGTTTCGACTTGAACTGGCTCTGACTTATGTCGCGAATATGGCGTGAAAAACCGTCTCCGAGAACTGCCATCCCGCCGAATTCCGTTCCGAGGTGTGAATGATAATCCGTGCCGTAGTAGAGGATTTCGACACAATTTCCTTTTGAGACGACTCCGAAAATGCCACTCATTTTCCAACTCCTTTATGATGGGTTTCACTTCACTCCTTTTTGAGTGTTTTATAGAACTGCTCGATATCTCATGCTTTCCAAAGCACAAGAACCAACCTGATGATATAAATATTCTTGTATTTCATCAAGAAAAAAGTAGTCCTTTTCTTATAATTATGGTCTATATGTGAGCTTTAAAACATAAAACTTAATATGATTTCAATCGCGTAGAGGAGCAGAAAATATGTTGGTACGATACCTTGTGCCTTTTCTTATTTGTTGTTTGTTGCTGCCGGTAGGTCTGTGGGGCTCTACCGATGGACAGGTTGAAATACACAGAATTCCTGTTACAAAAGGTTTGGCCTCACATCCGGTCAACGGCGGTAATTGTTTAATCTCGGACGGCCAATACCAGTACATCGCTTTTTATGACGGCCAGCATCGGATGACCGTGGGAAAACGAAAACTGAGCGAGATGAAGTGGGACCTGGCCAGGCTGCCGGAAAAGGTCGGATGGGACACGCATAACCGTGTTATATTGTTTCAGGACAGGAAAGGATATCTTCACGTTACGGGCAATATGCACTGCCGGCCGCTTCGCTATTATCGAACTAAGGCCCCCGCAGACATACACACGTTTGAGGCCATTCACAAGTGGACAGGCGATTATGAGGACAGGGTTACATATCCGAGCCTTTTAATGCTCCGCGATGGATCGATATACATGATGTACCGCCACGGCGGCAGCGGAAATGGCATGCGGATACTTGTCCATTATGATGAGGAAACTCAACAGTGGACGAAAACCGTGCCGGCACTGACCAACGGCCGGGATCGAAATCCTACGTGCAATGCTTATCCGTTCGCTGCTGTTTCTAAAGGTGGAACAGCTAAGTCAGGAATATTGGAGGATAATGAAGGCATCTGGCATATAGCTTGGTGCTGGCGGGAGACACCGGATGTAGTAACTAATTTCGATGTATGTTATGCTAAAAGCCCAGATAGGGGCATTTCATGGAATACCTGGGACGGGCATAAGCTCGATTTACCGATTACCCCGGAAAACGCCGGCGTAGTCGAAAGTATCGCTCAGAAAACCGGATTAATGAACGGCGGCACATTAGTCGTGGATAGCAAAGGATTGCCCTATATAAGTTATACGCGTTTCGATCAAGATGGTTACAACCAGCTATATGTTGCTACTCCGGTTAACGGCAGGTGGAAAATCATTCAGCTAACCGATTGGAAGCACCGCTTTTATTTCGAAGGCCGTGGTACAATTCCGAAATCTCCACCCGTCCCCAGACTGCATATTACTGAAGGTGGAAAAATTCAAGTAACATATAGCAACGCCCATGCGAAGCCGAAAAAAGGTCAGTTTGTTCTGACAACAGAGCAATTGCACGCTGCCAGGCCGGGCCGGTATCCGGTTGAGAAATCACAAGCCCCATATTCAGCTTTGCCAAACATCCGTGCCGTCAATCATGGGCCGCTGCCACCGGGCGAAATACATTATATGCAGCAACAAACAGATGCTCCCAACAGGGACCGTAAGCCTGAAAATCCGAGGCAGCCGACGATGATTTATGTCCTTGAGGTAAAAAACAACAATTGAAAGAGGATTGAAATGAGGCCGACAATCAGATTCTTGACAGATGAGCTTATCCAAAAAATTATCTCCGAAGCGACCGATATACTTTGCACGCTCGGAGTCGAAATTCACAATAAAACCGTGCTGGACATGCTTTCGGATTCCGGTTGTGCGGTTGATATGGGAAAAAGTCATGCCGTGCTTACCAATGAGATTATTGAAAAATCTCTGAAAGCCGCTCCGGCATCGTTCGGTCTTTACGATGTTGACGGAAATCAAACGCATGATTTTTACGGCGACAATGTCTATTTCACTCCCGGCTCGACCGCCCTGCATATTCTTGATCCCCAAAAAAGAAAAATGCGCAAGGCCGTCACTGCCGATTATATCAACTTTGTGAAGGTAACCGAGCAGCTTGAAAATATCGCCTCGACCAGCACTGCATTGATATCTAACGATGTGCCTGAGGCAATTTCCGACAGCTATCGCCTGTATCTGAGCCTGCTGTACGGCAGCAAGCCCGTAGTTACCGGCGCTTTTACAATCGAGTCCTTCGAAGTAATGAAAGATTTCCAGCTCGCCATTCGAGGCACATCTGAAGCTCTAAACGAAAAACCTTTGACTATTTTCTCCTGCTGCCCCACCTCCCCTCTGAAATGGAGCGAAGTCACATCACAAAATCTGCTGGATTGCGCGAAGTATTTTATCCCGGTCGAGTTTATTGCTATGCCGTTGTCGGGATTCATGGCCCCCGTGACGCTTACCGGCACGCTTATCCAGCATACGGCCGAAACTCTCAGTGGCGTCGTCATCAACCAGACCGCCAGTCCCGGCACGCCAATCCTTTACGGCGGCTCACCGGCCATATTTGACGTCCGGCACGAAACCACCCCCATGGGTGCCATCGAAACAATGATGGTCGACTGCGCTTACAATGAAATAGGCAAGTACCTCAATCTTCCCACCCAGGCATACATCTCTCTGAGCGACGCCAAAGAGCTGGACGCCCAGGCAGGTTTGGAAAGTGGAATCGGTGCCGTGCTGGCCGCACTGTCCGGCATAAACAATATCTCCGGCCCCGGTATGCTTGATTTCGAGAGCTGCCTGTCTCTTGAGAAACTCGTGCTGGACAATGAAATCTGCGGCATGACTTATCGATTAATCGCCGGCATCGAGCCCAAAGAGGATTTCCCTGCGATTGGATTGTTCCGTGAGCTGCTCGAAGAAAAACACATGCTGATCTCCGAGCATACAAGGCGTCATCTCAAGACCGAGCACTTTTTCCCCGGCCCGGTCATAGACCGCGCCCGAAGGTCAAAATGGGAAGAAAAAGGCTCTCTTACACTCGGACAGCGGGCACATCAAGAAGTAAAAAAACTGCTGGAAAATTATCGACCGCCGGATATGCCGGAAGATGTCAAAAAAGAGCTGACAACACTAATGACCGCAGAGGCCCAAAAACACGGCCAAAACAACCTGCCGGAACTACCCCAATAATTTTGCCAGTGTTGCAGGTTGCTTCCTGGGAAGCTCAAAACTTAAAACTATTTTATTGACATATTTCTGTCTGCACCATAAAATTCCCACAAAGCCGTATTTCACGGAGGATTATCGTTATATCAGGCTAAAGCCTGATAAATTCAAAGATTAAAGAGCAAAATGTAAAATTAAGGAAGTCATCATCGCGGAGCGGTGATTCTGCAATTTTAATCTTTGATTTGACTGTGATATGGTTTTGGTGGAATCTGCCCGTCGCCATGGGTGGATCGAATCATTTACTGATGTTTGAGTGTTTCTGCACTCTGAGCGTGAAGAAGAGCTGATTATGACTGAACTCAATGGCCGGACACCTCCTCTGCCGTGGTGGGCGGCAGGTATTTTGCTGGGACTTGTTCAGGTTTTGGCAGTCGCTCTGGTCAGACCGATGGGTGTTTCGAGGCCATTTGTCGTTGTCGATACCAAAGTGCTCAACCGCGTAGCACCCGAATATTCGGAGAACCATCCGCTTCTCAGCGATGAGCAATACAAGAAGTTTGGCTATGACGGGTGGTTTAATATCGGTATTGTCATCGGCGCTTGTTTTGCTGCCCTGCACCTGCGGGCATGGAAGGTCCGGACCGTATCGGCCTGGTGGCGGCGGAATCATGAAGCTCCCGTACTGCTTCGACTAATAGGGGGATTTTGCGGGGGAATTCTCTTACTTTTCGGCGCCGGATTGGCCTACGGCTGCATAACCGAACAATTTATCAGTGGCTGGACACAATTATCGTTGTCAGCTATCCCATTTACGATTACGTTATTTGGTTCCGGGATGCTTGTTGCTTATCTTGTTTATCCCAAAAAACCGAATCGATTCAATCAGGAAGAGTAATGTCTAATCCTATTGTTGGTCTTATCATGGGTGTCATTTTCGGGGCCTCGCTGGTCCTGACCGGACTGACAAATCCGGACAAGATCATCGGTGCGCTCAGACTGAAGGATTTTTATGCTATTCGAACCGTTGCCGTTTTTCTGCTCGTCGCAATGCTCGGAACATGGATTCTGAATTTATTCGGGGCCGCCCACCTCAATATAAAACCGGCGATAATTCTACCCGTGCTGGTAGGCGGGGCTCTTCTCGGGACAGGACTCGGACTGACGGGTTTCAGCCCGGCGACCGGCCTGGCTTCCGCCGCTTCAGGGCGAATCGATGCGGTGATAACCGTTATTGGAATGATTTTTGGAGCACATGTTTATATACTGATTTACCCGGCGATTGTCGTGCCGCTCGAAAGGATACTCAACTTCGGCAGTGTGACTTTGCCGCAGATAACAGGCGCTTCAGCAGCAGTTTGGGTTGTTCCCATCTTCGCAGCAGGTTCATTGGCTTTATTTTTCACCCGAAACAAAGAGCCGCGGAATGATGAACAGCGCAGTAAAGCAGGAGATTTAGGAATGAACGAAGAATTTCCCGGTCCGCTGAGCCCGAAACCGATTCCAAGACAAAAAGGTTTATATCTCAGGGCAGACTGCCTTAAAGCTGCTTCTGTGTTCCGCCGATGGAAGAATCTGCTGTTTATTATTATGCTGTTGTGTCTTCTGCTGAATCAGGCGTCCTTCTGGCTTGTCAGCACCGGGCGGGTTGAAATTACTGAAAATACGAATATCGCAGCGCCGGCGGATCAATCGCAGAATCTTGAGCTTTTTGGCTTTGGAGTGACTTTTCAGCATTTGATTTTGGTGGTACGCATTACGAGTATAATACTCATATTGGCATCTGCGTTTTATGCCCTGATAATGAGTTTCGGTATGGGTGTTTCGTTCAAAGGGCGGCTCGGGGGCCTGAATCATATTTGCAGAGCGTTATTTATGGCGCTGATTATGTTAGTTTTGCTTGTGCCCTGGCAGAATTTCTTCGGAGCAGTCGCTCTGGGAGCCACCTTCACGCCGGCCGAACTGGTGAGCTGGTGCACGACAGATATAACCAACACGTTCGGTTTGGTTATTTTCTATCTGCGTTTCACGGGTTACTGGGCACTTGTATTTCTGCTGTTGCTTCTGGCACAATTGCGAAGTTTCCGCTGGGCTAAGGTAATCCGCCGCTGAATGTGAAAGCCCGGCCGGCTTTAGCTGGAGAATTGTTAAAACCGGCTGTTTTGTTGCCGGTAAATAGCGAAGCAACAGAGAGGTTTTTTTCTTGTGTTGTCGGTAAGTATGTGGTAAATCACAAAATACTTAGAAAGGTTGGAAAAAATCAGAAACAAATTAGCACTGTTCTCGACTAACAAGATAGCTTGAAGATTGTTGATTAGGAGAATTATATCATGAACGATTTTCCGCAGATTATTTACAAAAGACACACGTTCCTGTCGGCCCTGGCAATGGGACTCAGCGCCATCATTATCGCATTTATTGTAAGCTGTACGGTAGTGATAATCTACGGCATGAACTTTGCCGGCGAAAAATCCGAAGAGGTTGTTGCGCTGGCGGAGAAAGCCATCAAAGGACTGCCGGAATTGCGGGAATCGCTGCCGCCGGTCCTTGCCGATATGCTCAATGACCGCCGCCAGCCGGATTATGCCACCCAGCTCGATATTACAGCCAGTACTACGTTGCTGCCGGCCGATAAAGGAACAGTAAAAACAACGATTGAGGTCGTAAATAACGGCAAGGAAGTCGTCTCGCTTCTTTCGATGAGAGTCGTCGTTCTGACCTCGCAAAATGAAATTATTACCGAGTCGAACGAATGGGGGGCCACACCTATTGCTGCCGATGACGACTGGCGAGGCCCGCTTATGCCCGGCTCAAAAAGGTATTTCGTAACCTCTCGCAGGGCTCTTCCGGTCTACTCTGCCGACGAGTTAAAAACAGAAGTCGAAATCACGGACATCCGGGTATGGAACAGCGAAAAGGGCACTTTGATAACAAAGCCCCCCGCCGAAGCAGAGCCGCCCGATCCTAATGCGGCCGCCCCGGCAGAAAATCAATAGCTGTAACTTGAAAACAAATTAAATATCATTAAAGTTGATCACGCATGCTGTTTCGTGGTATTTAATTGCACTACGCATTGGCTTTTTTGGGTTATAGATACATTAGAGAAAACGCCGTAATTCAATATCTGCAAAATTGAAGACCTCTAAGGTCATTTTGATAGAATTGTTCGTTAAACGTATGTGAAATCAATTCATATTCGCTTGACGTACATTTACAGGAGGCTCGTTTTGTAGATCCTGCTTATTTACCAGTGTGGTCGTGGTATCGAAATCTTGCTTTGGCAGTGTGAAGAAGAATGTGCTTCCCTGGCCGATATCGGACTCTACCCAGACCTTGCCGTTGTTCAGTTCAACCAGCTTGTTAACAATCGAAAGTCCTATACCGGTGCTCTCAATTTCATTACGTGGCGATAGTGTTTGGAATATCTCGAAAATCTTTTCAGAGTACCTATGGTGAATTCCCGGTCCGTTATCAGTGACGCTGAATTTCCATAAATATTCTTCCTCAGCACAGTTCACTTTGATTTGCCCTTCAGGCTTGTCCATATGCTTAATAGCATTACTTAGCAGGTTCTGAAATATCTGTATGATGTGTGTTTTTTCGCACATTAGGACAGGCAACTCGTCTTCGACGGTTATTTCGATATTTCCCGGAGGTGCAATTATGGAAATCACTTCCGATAGAACTTCATTTAAATCGGCTTGTTGCTTCTTTTGAATGTTTCGTCCGAGCATGGAATATTGCTGGATGCTATCAATCAGGACACTCATTTGTTTTGCTCTAACGGTGAGCAATTTTACTTGTTCCTTGCCCGCATCGTCAAACTTGTCGGCATAGTCCCTTGCTAACCAATCAGCCAAAGTTCCAATTCCCCGCAGGGGTCTTTTTAAGTCGTGAGCTGCTATGTGGGCGAATTCCTCAAGCTGCTTGTTCGCCCGGCTTAGCTCCCGCACGCTTGATTCCAGTTCCCTGTTAAGCTTTTCCAGGTTCTTTTGGGCCTCCTTGCGCTCTGTGATGTCAACACAGGCCCCGATCCACTTGCGAGGGTGTCCTTCATCATCCAACACCGACATAGCATGCTCCGACCAGTAATACCAGGTGCCATCTTTTCGCCGTATACGGTACTCTGCTTCGATGATGTTGACGGATTCTCGAATCCATTTCGTATAATTTGCAAGTCCTGCCTGGTCATCAGGATGAATACTGTCCGCCCATGCTTCTATGGTCCTCGGAAACTCGCCCGATTCAAAACCAAGTGCCCTGTCGATGTCTCCGAACCAGTCCAGGCGGTTGGTTGCTATATCCCACTCATAGATTAAGTCGCTCGTCGCAACGGCGACAAGCCGGAAGCGTTCCTCACTTTGACGCAATTCTGCGGTTCTTTCCTGAAGCTCCTTTTGTGCAGTAACATCGTAAAGAACGCCCTGGTTTCCGTTTATCTGACCTTTTATGTTCTTTGTGGGAGATGAAAACAAAGTAACAAACAATCTCTCGCCCCAGGCGGTTTGCAGAGTCAGCTCTTTGACTTCCACGCTTGCTATGTTCAACTGGTCCATAAGCTGGTCCCGCTTCCGAGGATTAATCCAAAATCGTTTTGGCAAAAACGGCTTGTTCAGAAGCTCATCCGGATCGGACACACCCAGCAGTTTCATGAAAGCAGGATTAACGTAGGTTGTATTAAGATTCAAATCAGTGTTATAAATACAATTGCTGGACTCGCTCAGAAGCCTGAGGTAGTTTTGTTCTTCTTCCTCCAACATGGTCTTGATTGCCTTCAGGATGTCCGTCTGAGTTATAACTCCAAGCAGATTATCATCATCCACAACAACAAGCCGACGAATCGAAGTCTTTTCCAGTAATCTTCGTGCGCTTAGAACCGAGCAGTCTGGAGGCACGGTAACGACCGGAGAAGACATTACATCCTTCATACGGGTCCGCGCAGGGTTTCGTTTGGCCGCAATGATCCTTTTAAGCAGGTCGCGTTCTGTAAAGATTCCCACAACTGAATCGTCATCTATAACGACCAGACAGGATATGTCTTTAGAAGCCATAAACTCTGCCGCTGCTTTAACATTCTCCGAGCCGGCTATAACCGCCACGTCAGACGTCATTATCTCCGAGACTTCTTTCGACAGGGTATAAGATGCAAGCGCTCGCACCAGGTCACTTTGAGTTATAATACCGACCGGCTGTTTCACATCCGTAATCACAAGCCGCCTGATCTTCTCGACTTCCATGATCTTGCCGGCTTCCATGACTGAAAGATTGCGGGAAATGCTTCGGACGGGAGACGACATAATCTGCTCTATTTTCATGCTGCTGAAATCATGCCCTTCAACTACGGCCTTCTTCAGCATGTCCGTCTCTGTAACAATTCCCGATATACACCCGTTCTCTGAAACAACAATACAGGAAATGTTGCTGCTCGACATGATCTGGGCAGCGGAAACCACGGTGCTACCCGGACCAACAGTAGCGACATCTCTGCTCATTATATCTCCCACCTCCAGCCAGGAATGGGGCATAACTGTCAGAGTACTGGAATTACCACCCCTTATCTGGCCTTCGACTAATTCACTGGGTAGTGAACCGATCCTCTGTTCTAACATTGCTCTGTCCTTTGTTTTGGAAGCCTGTAATTTGCTTTACCTACCACGTCCACAACGAGTTTCGTATCAGTTGATGCAATGTATCAGAGATTGTTTTATATATGCTGTTGTCCCCAACTTCTTGGCCGGTCAAATACTTTCGCGCGAATCTCTTGCTCTGGCTATATATCGGGTATTCTTGTAAGAAATATCACCTAATCCGCAAATTCCTACCTGAATATACGTATTACTACGTATATTTTTTGAGAAAATCTTGATACAACCCTATCTATTCCGCCAAAATGGCCACAAAATTGCTTTTTTATGGCTCTATTGGTTTTGAACAAACAAAGCGGAAGGAAAAATCCTCGGGAATCATTATGAAGAACACAGACAAAGGAATATTCGAGATTTGAATAGAACTACGTTACGGCATCTCGTACAAAATCCATACGTCAGACACGAAAGGCTTCCAAACCTACACCCCGCCAACCAGCGGCCGGGGCAACGATTGGATTCTAATCATTGAAAACACGGAAATGAATTCACCGCTGCTTTACTTTCTCAACAAATCCAAAGTACCATACGCATGTAATTATCCCTGGAAAGCTTCTACAATTGACAGAATGAACAGACCTTTATCGAACTTTTTTCTTTATTCTACTATGAACTTTGCCCCATGATTGTGTTATGAGAAAGCTCTGCTCAACGTTGTCAATCATCGTCGTAAACTTGTTGATCGGTATCGAAAAAGTCAAAACATCTTTAGACACATACGGGCGTGCTGAAACATCGAACATGCCCAGCACCGCTTTAGGACGGTCGGATTCTTTTTCGAGATAAGGATGTTGAACGATAGAGCCGCAGCCGGCTGAAAACGGACAAATAACTCCAGCCGGACCGCTTACATCGAAGTTCGCCAGCGTGAAAAGGCCGGAAAGCACATCCGGCGGCGCGAAAAAGATAACCACATCCGGCTCGTCCGGCTCCTGCAGCTTGTCCCATCTCTTAAAGACAATAAACTTTCCCGGGGCCTCGAACCTGGGGGCGTTTTCAATAAATTCTTTTACGAGCTCGGGAGTTTTTTTGTATCGTTCTCCTTCGAGCTTGCCCGGTATTCCGCATGAAAGAAAATATTCGAAATTCTTCATAAGCTCCTGCGAATATCCGAGGTATCTTTTTCCGCCGAAACAGCTAAAAGAATCGGTGTTGAAACAAATAGACCTTCCCGTGAAAACCTTCGTTATATCCAGCATAATACACCGGTGATTAGCTGAGGACTGGATTAATTCCTCACCGGCGGGTGTATCGGTGTAATAAAAAATTAGAGGCAAATCCGCCGCACCAAAATACTTTTTCCAGAGCTGTATGAATTTCTCTTTTAAGTCTATATCCATCTCACGTATCCTTTCTTAGTACTCTTGGAACTTAGCTGCACCATTCTAACAATCGCCTTGTGAAGCTCAATTAAAAATCGAGAATCTCGGCCAGATTCCCCGTCACCCCGAGCACATTCGGCTACGCTCAGTATAAACTCCGCCGAGGGGTCTAATTAAACAATCCCGCGATGCGACTCCTTCTGAAATGTTGCATCATGTTACGAAATTGCACTTGCCCCCTTTAAATTACAAAAAATATAATAGAATACAGAAGAAAGTGGTGTAAGCCATCCCTTACGGGAGAGACAGAATATAAAAGGCGGGGATCAGAAAATCAGGTTATCATGATTGAAAATCATAAGCAAAAATCTATGTAATGCGCGAAATCCGCGGTTCTATTTAGTCGTGATTTTCAGGATTTACTGGGGAATGTTCTTTTAGGGTCCAGAAGTTTATGCCGTAACTTTCTGAATCATAACCCCAGAACTAAACGCAGCCCTTTCTCAACTTGATCTATTAAGCCCGACGGAAGCGCACCCAACCTCTCCGTCAAGCAACTTTTGTCGATGGTCACAACCTGGGACACATTGATAACCGAGTCTCTTGGCAAGCATACCAGCTTTTGGGGCAAGAACACATTGCCTGGGGCCTCAGCCAGTCTGATATTTGACGTGATAACCACCGCAATCACTGTCCCTATCCGGCTACGATTAAAATCGTCGGATTGAACTATCAGAACAGGTCTACGATAGCCCGGCTCCGATCCCACGGGCTTCCGAAGACTCGCCCACCAGATATCTCCCCTGTTGACTACCACTCTTGATCCCCAATCGAGGCGATCTGGATCGCCACCATTTCCGGGTCCATAGTTGACTGCTCTTTCTCATAAACCTCATCAAGCCTTTTGGTGATGTCTCCATTCTGATAGGTTGCCACGTAAGCGGCCAGGGCAGCGACGTAGAATTCACTCAACGACATACCAAGCGCCGCGGCTAATTGCTCCGCCGCCTTAAAAATCGGGTTGGGAATTGAGATTTCTGTTTTCATATTGCATTCGCCTGTCAATAAATCATACTTTCTCTTTCGTCCTCATAAAAATATCATACCAAATTTTACGCCGGTTAGTCAATCATTTAAATTCAAAACTTACTGCGAACAAACATGGGCATACTCGAAATTATACTGATCTCATCAAATGCTCTCATATCTTCGACCGTTTTATTTTCCGTTTACTGCACCACTTTATTCAGGAAATAAAACAATTATTCATAATAGAATATCAACTTGCTATACTATCTCTTATCAATGACCACCAGTCAACATATGGACCAATCATCTCAAGAAGAGAACTGTCTATAAAACGATTCGTAAACTTAGGGTTAGTGCGGATGGAATCTAAATATTTCATTATGTGACTAAATATTTCGACGTTTGAGCTTCGTGGTGATATGTCAACTGGTATTCCGAATCCTAATCCTGCGTTTTTACAGATTAGAATTTTGTGACGTGGTTTCCTAACTAACCTCTTTGCATAAACATACCACAATTGTCCTTGAACTTGGTAACCAGTAAGATAAAGCCGGATATATCCAATAATCTGGTTGAATCGCCAAGGTCCTCCATACTGCCTCCAATAATAATCTCTGTTACGAATCTCTGAATGAGGATTATCTTTGTAAAAAGCCTCCATTTCGGAGCGACTCAGTTCTGAATGGTCATAAAGACACTCATCAATGTACAACTCTTGATCTTCACTATAACTCGCCTTCGTAGTCCTATATGTAGGGATATCGAAGATAAAGGTTTCACTCATATCTGACTCCGCTACTTACACTTATCTCATTGCAATATGTATTTGAAATAGCCTGCTCATTTATAAAGTGCCACGATTACTTGCAGAACCATCATATTCAATATAACAACTGTCAGTAAGACAGATATTATGTTGAACTTCTCTTTTAATACAATATCCATCTCATGTCTCATTTTGATAACTCTCAGAACATTGATGCATCATTCTAACAACCGCCAGTTAAAATTAAACTAATAGCTTCTGAATTTCAATCAAATCCACAGGCAAAAACTGTATATTTTGTTTAGATTATTTTTGTTGTTCCTTTTTCTCTTGCTCCTCTTTTTTCTTTTGTTTTAACTTTTCCCATTCTTCTCGATTTGAATTGCTGAACGCACCGTGTTCAATAGCCCATTCTACGAACCCTTTTGGAGGATCCTTTACACCATGTATATATGCATTATTTATCTGAATGATTCGTTCCCAGTTCTTAATTTGTGTGAGGATTGTACCGGAGAGGTCTGCATAACGAAGGTCTGCATCAGAGAGGTCTGCATGCCTAAGGTTTGCATTACGTAGGTCTGCAAATGTAAGGTATGTCTTTTCGAGAATTGCAAGCATAAGGTATGCATCCGATAGGTTTGCTTTATGTAAGTCTGCATCATATAGGTTTGCACGAAAGAGATTTGCCCCTGAGAAGTTTGCATCGATGAGAATTGCTTTGGACAGAATAGCTTCCGTGAGGTCTGCGTTTTCGAGGCTCAAATTTTTAAGGGTTGCATTAGATATGTCTACACCGGCTAACGAAATTCCATCTCTGTTCAAATCTTGCAAGGCAATTTTCCTCCCAAGATCACCCGGTTTTCCTTGAGCTGCACTGATCACCTGCCAAGCCTGATAGTGTTTTGCTTTTTGCTGGTTTTCGGCTTGCATCTTCCGTTCAGGACATCCTTTGATATAGAAGATTACGGCAATAACAATTGCAAGGTGTCCGATACTCTTTAAGATATCGAGAAAAGCCCACTGCTCTAACCAATACGAAATCAACTCACAAGGCTATTCTATACAAAAGATTAACGGCACTTGCCACATGTGTTTAATTGATTGCCTGCGTTCCCGCCAGCTTTTCGGTTTTTCAGAATCGCTCATAATATCTCCTTTCAGATGATTTACCCGCAAATCTTACTGCATTATTCTAACAATCGCCTTGCCAGGCTCAACTGAAAATTTAGAATCAGCATTCCCTATGGGACGCATTACGGCGGGGCAGCAAATCTGCGCCATCCTGACATATCTGCATGATCTGCATTCATCCCACGATAGATCCTTCGGCTGCGCTCAGGACGCCTGTGCGCGCAGGCCCGAACGGCGCGGACCACGTGCTCGGCGATAAAGGACGCCGTGTCATGGAGATTTTTTTTAATTATGCCCGCTTTTTTTTGATTGCCGTTCGTAGAATGTATTAGTTGGTAGTTGGTAGTGAAAGTTGAGTTTAGGAGGAGCTTATAATGGTTTTGTCATTCCCGTGGAAACGGGAATCCAGTCTTTTGAGTAGCTATGGATTCCGCATCAAGTGCGGAATGACAGTATTGATAGCGTGTTTTGCAGGGTAAATTTGAAAAAACAAAGCCAATTTTTATTTAGGCCAAATGAATTTAAGGTCAACTATAACAAGGAGATACGAGAAAATTGGTGGATTGGACACTTGGTGAAAACAAACCCAATCAAAGCCAAACAAAGACAATATTATTTAGCCCCCAGATTCTCTGGGGGTTGAAAGGCGATTTGAAAAAACAAAGCCAATTTTCTTAGGGGCAGAATAGGCTTAAGTTTCTATGTGAAAGGGGATTATGAAGTATTGTAAGCTTTGAGGCGCCGAAAAAACAAAGCCAAACAAAGCCAATTTCGAGATAATCGAAGAAAAGGTGGTTGGGGAGAAATTCCCCAGTTTATCGTTTATCGGTGACTTCCTGCTTACTGCCTTTTTCATTGATTTTTATGAATAAATCCATACAATTATTATAGGTTAACATTATTTTAGCGCATAATTTTGGAATATTGGAGTTTAGACGTGCACAAACGACGAGGGTTCACATTGATCGAATTGTTGGTGGTAATCGCTATTATTGCGCTGCTGATGGGTATTTTAATGCCGGCCCTGCAGCGTGTCAAAAAGCAGGCCAGGACCGTTTACTGCCTTAGCAGCCTAAAGCAAATCGGCATTGCAATGACAGCGTATGCTCTTGAGAACGACGATTTGATACCGCGGGCGTTGGACGAGCACAATAAGGCCAGATGGATCATCGTGTTCATCCCGTACTTAGGCAATGAATACGAAGGAATCAACAATTACCGGGAGGTGGATGTTTTCCAGTGCCCGTCCTTTCCTCGTAACGGAATAGGAGTAAACGGCCACAGCAACGCCGAGCAGACCGTGGATTATGTTATAAACGCCTGGGATATGGACGATCCGGAGCTTTCAAACGGAGAACAGGGTAGCCAGTTGGATCTGACTGAGGATCAGCCTACCAAGCTCATCAATATCGAGTCACCGGCCCAGCGGATTTATATGGCCGACAACGAAGCGGGCGAGTGGAGGCCGGTAATCCGGGACGAGTATGAGTTGGTTATGTTTGACAGATTGAACATTCTGGATGTCTGGTCGAACACGCATTTACCGGCATCGGACGGAACTACGGGGGTTGGTCACCTGCACCGGCGGGTAGCCCGCTCACGGCATCGCGGTGACGGTTGCAACAATCTTTTCTTCGACGGCCACGCCGAGTGGCTGCATATGGACAAGAATACATCCAGATACTGGTGCGGCGAAGAATTGCCCTGATTTATTTTAGCTGGACGGTCAATGTCACCGGCAGGCCTTTGCCGGGAGCAATCAGGAAATTCCGGGCGGAATATGACAATTCGATTTGTGCCGGGGCTTCTTCTGCTTTGGCGCCGATTCCGGTCCTCAGGATCGTCGTGGCATTCGCCGCCAGAGTAAGTTGACCCGGGCCCAGTGTTCCGGCTCTTTCTAAATCTATATCGATGTCCGAGCTGTTTTTAACCTCGACCCAGATTGTATCTCTGTACTTGTTGTAAGGCTTGCTGATTTCAACGGACTCTTTGAAAATTGCATCGAGATATTTTTTTCTGCCGATCAGTTGTTTTTCAAACCAGACTGTAGTCCTTCCTTCGACGAGGGCTTCTTTTATGGCCTCGATACTTCTTTGGCGTGCGAACACTAAGGTCATCGGCCTGTGCTTATCAGGTGAGGTTTCGAGCAGAGTTAACGGCTGATGAACGTCGGAGTTTGACATCATGGTCAGGTTCTTCTCGAGGCACCACTCGTGGGCTTCGGGATAATATGACTCGCCATTGACGACTTCGATGCCGTGCATCAATTTGTTCTCATAAAGTGTCGTGTGAAAATCGAACCACCCTTTGTGTTCGGGTTTCCAGCCGGGATGGTTCCAGAATACGAATGCGCCCTGTTTGTTGGCTATTTTGATGCCCTCGAGAAGGTCCTCGACGGCCAGGGCGTTTGCATCGTTTATGAAGATGGCATTGAAATGTCCGGGCGGTGTTTCTCTTGTGAACTCGGCACCTTTGATTAGCAGTATGTTTTTTTGCCTTGCCTGCGATACAGCGATATCGTGCGAACGGCCGTGATTGGTCGGGACATCGTCTTTATGGGGCTGGTATTCGAGATGATCGGTTATCGAGATTGCATCGAGACCTTCCCTCCAGGCTTCGTCGACTCGTACAGGAGGCCAGACCGAACCGTCGGAGAAAACTGTATGCATGTGAAGGTCGCACTTGAGCGTTTTGTAACCAAGGATATCGGGAAAATTAATCTCGCGCCTGCTCTGGCCGAGGGCAAACGCGGCAAACAACAGATTGACAAGAAGGATTGACAATATGATTCTCTGTCTGGTTTTCATTTTAATGGTCCTTTCTTCGTTAAGAATTTCAATCTTACACCTGAGCGCGGAGCCAGGAATTTGGGCATGATAGCACGCATTGCGACAAATATCCAGCGTCCGGCAGGGAAATTTTAAGAAATGAATCACGGCAAGGTTTAACGCTGCCGGCCCCTAAAATGCGTCACCTACAAGGGGGCGAATATCTTCTACCTGGAAATGTACGAGGTACTTGTTAGAATCATCTTCAGGCGAGCAGATTTCCGGCTGTTTCTTTCTGAACATTTCCACCACGGATGTATTGCTCTCCTCCCGAATCTTGGTCAGGTACAATCTTTTGCCGGTATATCCTTTGCCCTGCTCGACGAACATGTAAGCGGCTTTGGGATTGGATTTAAGGTTTTTGCGAGTCAGACGCTCGCGCATAATAAACGCTATGGTCGTTTCATCGATAACGTGTGGTTTGGCATAAATGGCAAGATCAACCATCCCATCTTTGTCAGCGGTGGCTAAAATGCCGAAACCTTTGACGTTCTCGAAATAATCGGACAAACTCATGCCTAAAAGCTCCAAAAAATTATCCGGTTTTGTTATAATATCAGCATAACCGAGTTTGAGCGAACCGGCAAGAGTTTCCTGGACACACACAGTCGATTGCTTATTGTGAGCCGTTATAGGGATTATTTTCGGAAGTTCGTTTCTGAATTTGGCTATATATGACTCTGGAATCATTTGTACATATCGAAGAAATGTGAAATCTGCTGCTTTCGAGAACATTTCTCTTGACGAGAGTACTCCGAATATGGTAAAATACTTTATAAGTTGATGAGGGACCGACATGGGGGTAAGGATTTCAAGCAAGGGGGGATCAATCTTTTTATTTCTCTTGCTGTTAAATTGTAGAGAAAAACCTGTACCCGAATATTTATGTTCGGATACTACAATAAATTTTGTGGAGGGTAATGATAATGAAAAAGCTGGTAACAATTTGCATTTTATTGGTGCTGATGTCGACGGGAGCTGCTAATGCCGCTTTCACATTGACATTCGATGAGTTGCCGACACAGCCGGTGGACGGTTTGAGCTATATGGGAGTAACTTTTGGTTTCAAAGTCGATTGGGTCCCCTCAACCGATGCTGTCTATAACGGAATCGGGCCGGGAAATCTTACTTATCTGCAGGATGCGTCGTTAGAGGGTACTTCGGCAGGAGTTCTTACCCTTGATTTTGCCAACCCTACCGATCAGCTCGATTTTGGTATAGCATTAAACTCTTACAATGCCGTTACACCGGCGTATGTGATTAAGCTTTACGATTCGTCATATACACTTATTGGCACTTTCACAGGCGATACGTCTCCGCTGGATCTCTGGTCGGAAGGCCAGTTCACTTATAGCGGGACAAGGGTTAGGCGGGCAGTTATTGGCTTCAACGACCAGGCTGCCAACCGTTTTGCAATTGATAATTTGACTATTAATCCTATACCGGCACCTGGCGCCGTTTTATTAGGCAGTTTCGGATTAGGTCTTGTTAGCTGGCTGCGTCGCCGCAGAACACTGTGAACCACGTTGGGTTCACAGCCATATATCCATACGCGGCATATTGGCTGTAAAGCATTGGTAAATCGAAGTTTATAAAGGCTGTGAGTTTAATACTTGCAGCCTTTTTCATTTCTGTAGCTGTTCATAGAATCTGAAAGATTACCTGCCGAAAATCAATATTAATGCTCCAAAATAAACGATTCTCACAAATAAGAAAATGACAGAAATGTACCAAAATTGACAAATTTTCCTTGACGTTAATATGGAAAAAATGGTAAAAATAGATAAATAGAGCTGTTAAGCCTAATAGTTTGGTGGTTTTGTGTCGTATCGTATTACGTATCCATAGTTCCTGGGCAAAGACCTGATGCGTAATCAGGTTTGGGACAAAATCGTAGTGTGATTAAGCGGCAGGAAATGGAGGAGTGATGTCAGGCATTTGAAGGCTGTCTCTTTGAGACTGGCATTGTGCTTGTATTTTATCCACATTTGCCTTTACCATTTCATTCAAGTCGCATTTTAATCTTGCTGACTGCTACAGGGACACGTAGCGAGTAAGGCATTCTAATTTAAGGTCTATATAAAATGGATGAGGAGTGAGTAAATGAAACAGATAATAACAGTTGGTCTTGTTCTTTTGTCCGTTGCAGTCTGTGCTCGGGCTGCACCGAGTTTATATACGAATGAAGCCGATTTTCTGGCGGCTGTAAGCGGCTATGCCACAATCAGCGAAGGATTCGAAAGCAGTGATTGGGATGTAACCCGTCCTGCTGGTTTTGCCGGTGCCGTGACGAGCCAGGGAATCACCTGGGATGCCAGCGAATTGCTCAGAACGGGATCTGGGTGGGCCCGTACAGGCTTCTATGGCGTATTTGATAGTTACGGTAGTCCTGACATCGTATCAGCAGAAACGCCATTTGTTGGAGTAGGCGGTTGGTTCGCTACTACTGATGCCACAGGCATTGTTGTTGATATTGATGGTCAATATTTCGGCGCGTACGGATTAGGAGCGAATAGCAATCACAAATTCTTCGGAGTTGTCGATACGGATGGTTTCTCATCAGTGACCTTCAGATCAACCAGCGGACACTGGGGAGCCGATGATTTCACGATTGCGACTCAAACTATCCCCGCTCCAGGTGCTATTTTGTTAGGTGGCATCGGCGTCGGTATAGTCGGCTGGCTGCGCAGAAAAAGAAGACTGTAAGTAACAATATTGCTTCAATAAAATATTGGTAAGGCTGTGAGTTGAAGACTTGCAGATTTTTTAAGCTCCTGCTTTTATGCGTTTTCTCTCCGAAAGCAGGGGCTTGTTCATTATCTGCTTTTTTGCAGTTTGTCGCTTTTACAAACCGAACAATCCTGCTTTATCTTGCCGGGATAAAGTCGGAAAATTTGCCCAAAAATGCTTTAAATACGGCAAATAACCGGATTTTTCTAATAAAATGGGCGAAAAAATTAAAAAAGGGCAGAATTTCGTTGGTGTTAAAGTGGGGAATTTGGTATAAATAGGAAAGTGAAGTATTTAGGTCTCTATGGATTTTGGCTTCACTGCGTATTACGAATCCACGGCACCTGGGCAAAAGCCTGATGCGTTATCAGGTAAGGAACGTCAGTTGGAGTAATGTAATGCGGCAATAGACAGAGGAGTGATGTTAGGCTATTAACTGCCTGGTTTCATAAGCCGGGCAGGTTACTTGCTTTGTATTCGCATATCTCTTTTCTTTGCCATTGAGCACGTAAGTAGCTTAATCTTACCTGATTGATAACCTTAATTAAAAGTACAACATGGAGGGTCAGTGGCCAAGACCCTTCGAATTGTAAGATGTCAATTTGACTGTTATTGAGGAGAAATGGGATGAGAAAACAAATATTTATTTGTGCTCTGGCAATCCTGATAGTCTCCAGCGCCCAGGCCGGCGTGACCGTGATTGAATTAACTCTACCCGAGTTCAGTTCGCCTCATCACGATTTTGGAACATATTACGACGATTATCTGGTTGGGACATATAACTTTAGCGTTTACGGCCCATCCATTGTTTCGGCAACAATCTCCGGCCAATGGGGCAATTCAATTGTTGGATCTACTGCTCACAACGAGATGTGGCTGGACGGAATAAAACTTGCTGATACATATGACTATACTTCACCACCCCCGTACTTAACTACTGTACCGTGGTCGTATGTTTTTGCTCCGGCCGAGTTCGGTGTACTGGCGGATGGTGTCGCGGAATTGCATACTATTCAGACTTCCGAATACGTAGTGCGGTTAGGTGAGACGACATTGAGGATCGAGACAATTCCAGCACCGGGTGCGATTCTGCTTGGTGGTATGGGTGTTGGTCTTGTCGGCTGGCTGCGAAGACGCAGAACACTATAGGAGTATTGTCAGAATTTGAGTTTTATGAGGGCTGTGAGTTTCGTACTTTCAGTTCTTCTATACCCCTGCCTGCTCTATCACTGCTCATGTGGTAGCGAGGGTAGGGGTTTTTTGCTTGCACTTCGTCTTGAAAGCCTTGATTCTGGGTAAGAGATTAACTGTATAACAATCGGTGTTTTACTGCTTTGCAGTCGCGCCTGTCAGCAGGGTTACGTTACTTTTCGTAAAGAAACCATCGAAATCTCCGTAACGATGTATATATTCATTCACCAGCAGCGTATTTTCGGATGGGCAGGAGAATATCTGCTTGAGTCCTTCTTTGGGGGACCCAACCAGGTCGATCAGGAAACTCATGCCGCTGCTGCTCAGGGTGGGAACAGTTTCCTCGATCTGTTCTGTCCTGAAAGCCATATGATGCACCCTTGGTCCGTAATTATGTACGAACTTCTCGGTGGGCCCGGATTTCTCATCGTCGATGTATGGAGATATGCCGGAAGTGAACACCATAGCGAAGTCTTTTGATGAAAACCTCGCTACGTTCGTGATTGAGTTAAACACTTTCACGTAGATTGCAAAGTCGAAATTGTAATTGGTCAGATTCATGAACTCGATTACTGCCGCATCTCTGTCTTCGGCCCTGATTCTCGTTGCCGCGTGGTCCAATTCCTTGATATTTTTTGTGGCTGAATCATCCGGTTTCTGGAATTGCCAATCCAACGGCGTGGAACCTGGAGAAGCATATTTCCCTTTGCTTCCGTGCCATTGAATAATGCCGATGGAGTTGCCCGTATAGACAGACGGCACAGTTTGTATGAAAGAGAAATTGTCCGTATTAATAATATCATCCGGGAGGAACTCGATACCTCTTTGCTTTTGGATCGAGACATACCTTTCGATATCCGTAGTCTCGAACACAAAAGCTTCCAGCCGGGTGTTCGGAACGTGCCCGGATTTGGGAAACTTGTTCAGTCCCATGAAAGGATTATCTTTCTTGCGAGACCTGACAAGAAAATCGGCGGAACCTGGTGTTTTAAGAACCACCGTGCGAAAGTCGGAATCCTCGAACGCTTCGGCAACATTTAAACCGGTGTATCTCAGTAATTCTTCAACAGCAGCCTTTTGCCTGTCCGGCTCGGTATTAATAACGATATTGTTAAGGCCATGAACAAGGCCGTCCAGGCCGAGCTGCCGCCTTTCCTGAAGAACGGCCTCGACCTCCTTACGAAGATACTCATCGCTGTTCCTGAAATCCTTGTAGTCCGTTCCTCCGCAACCGGGACATTTATCGTCAATAGAGTCAAGATGAACCTTCTTACATTTCGGACATATCAGCTTTTTCATTTTGCTGCCTCTAACCGGCCTGATTTTACCAAATCATGGCATTATCAATACACACTCCCCTAAGCTCTGTGCGGCAACCAGTTTAAGCCCGACTGTTTGTTTCTTCAACTTTTTTCTTTATTCATTCGGTCACACTGTTTAACATGAACTTCCGATATATTGAATATGCAAGGACATTTTGATTAGCGAGGTTATCGATATGGAAAAGAAACGGCGTTTGCGTGGATTTACGATGCGGATTGTTCTCTGTGCCGTGAGTATTACAAGTAGTGTTGCGCTCGGCAACCAAGCGGCTTCGCAATCCGAACAGCCCGTCAAGTATGAGCTGAAAATCGAAGGCGAGAACATTGAGCGGCTGATTTTGCAGAGCGGCGGCGAAAAGCAAACTTTCGAGAAGCCCGGTAAGAGTATTATGCTGGAGCCCGGCACATACCGGGTCTCGGAACTCCACCTCAAAAGCGGATTTATTTACTACCCATACAGGGATACCACACGTCTTGGGCCGATACAGTTGGGGCCCGGTGAGCCGGCCATCCTTAAAGCCGGCGGGCCGCTCGAACAACGCATCACAGTGCAGCGCAAGGGTCAATTACTGGCGATGGATTATTGCTTAATTGGGGTCGCCGGAGAAGGGTATCGATTCGAAAGGGTGCATCGCCCAACTTTCACAATCTATAAAGTCGATAAAGAGGTCGCCTCCGGCAAGTTTCAGTTTGGCTGAGGCGGTTCGTGCTCGTACTCGTGGCGAGTACCTTCGGGCGTCTGGGGCGAGCTGCGGATTTTCCCGGCTATCATTTCTTCTGAGGATATCGGCAACCTGGGTATCACAGAGGGCACAGCAACGAATTACTCCTGGAAATGGTACTACAGCATGCCCTCCCTGGGATTATGGATAATTCTGGCGCTTGCGATCCTACTGGTTAGAGAAAATCGCTATCCCCGTGTTTTGCTTATCTTCATTCCGATTTTTCTTATACGTTTATTGTGGTCGCGGTTCCAACCGATCCTTGGAGCACCATCCGATGTACTGGAGGTCTTTAGGGCGCTGATAGATTCTCTTGCGATAGGTCTTGCTTTGTTATGGTTGCTGGCTTATAAACTTGGTAATCGAAATCGGATTATCAGTTTACTGCTGACTCTATTTGTGCTGGCTGGAATTACCCTCGTTGCAGTAGTCTTATATAAAGTTTGGGCTCCTTTTGTGGATTACGATCTTGTAATCTTTCAGTCACTGGGGATTACTACAATGCTGCTTGTCTTTTTCTTGGCAGGTTGGCATTGTCGAAGGCGGTATGGCCCATGGCGTTTCATGCTCTGGCTGGCTTTGTGGACTGTAATTATATCAATTTTGGCGTTTATGATATTTTTCCTGATTGGCGCGAGACAATCTATCACGGTAGAAGAAATCATCCGACAAATACCTCAAGTGCTGATTGTGGGTTTGATCTTTGCGATTTGTATCTATGTGCTAAATCTGCCGTTCATGATTCTGGCATTTTCAACGCCTTTCTTCCGCGAGCGTTTTTACGCGTATTTTCATCTGAAATCGATGTCGATTCGCTCCCCATCCGGTACAGAAAAACCTAACAGCGGCAAATTGGAGCAAACAGAATAGCAATAGCCACGCCGACCGGCTATAATGTTCGCAGGTTTAGAACGATTCGGGTTCACTTTAAGAGCGGCTGCGAACATGAGAGCATTAGTATATGGCGGCGGTGCGGTAGGGCTTGGGCTGGCAAGCTGTCTGCTGAAATCCGGCTGCCCGGTCGATATTATTGCACGGGAAAAAACGGTTGAGTCTCTGCGGAAAGATGGCCTTCTCCGAACAGGGATTTTCGGGGAATATCACGCCGAGCCGGTAAAATTCTGCTGCTATATATCGTTAAATGAGCTTGACAGTCATACCTTCGATTACGTTCTTGTATGCACCAAATCTTTCGATTCATTCCAAGCTGCAAAAGACCTCCACGAGCATAAGTCCATATCCAGTGAGAAAACGAAAGTCGTGCTGTTCCAGAACGGATGGGGTAATGCCGAAGCGTTCATACCCTTTTTCGACGAGCAAACCGTTTACACAGCACGTGTCATTACGGGATTCCGGCGACACAAACCCAATGAAGTGGAAATCACAGTCCACGCCGACTCAATTCATATCGGCAGTCTTTTCGGAGCCGGCTTATCGGTTGTACAGGATTTGGCAGATGCTATAAACAAAGGAGGCATCCCCTGTGAGACAACCGGCCGGATCGGCAAAGATATCTGGGCCAAAATGCTCTATAATTGTGCCCTGAATCCGCTCGGTGCTATTCTCGATGTCCCCTATGGGACACTGGCGGAGCATGAATCGACACGCACTATTATGAACGGTATTATCGAGGAAGTCTTTGCCGTGATGATAAAGGCCGGCTACGAAACTCACTGGGAATCTGTTAAAGATTTTCTTGAGGTCTTCTACGGCAAGCTCGTACCCGACACCTCCGAGCATAAATCATCGACCTTGCAGGACTTAAAAGCGAAAAAAACGACTGAGATCGACGCCTTGAACGGAGCTGTCATCAAATTAGCCGGGAAATTCCACATTCCTGTCCCATGCAATTCTATAGTCTACAACGTAGTCAAGTTCATCGAAGCCCGAAATTTTTAAGGTCAAGTTCACTCCATGGGGTAGGAAAAGCCGTATTCTCACAAGTAGATAAAAAAACTTTGAAATTTCCCTTTTTCCTCTGGACATATCCTTTACACACTGCTTTATTATAGGACGTTGTTGTGGTTAGTTAGCCAGGCTTCACATAGAATCAATGGTTGACGAACCTACTACGGCGTGCCATATATTTATCTGGAAAAGGAGTGTGTTGATATTGCAGAGGAGGCAAGACATGAAACAATCCAGATTGTTTCCCCTTGTATTGGTATCATTTATAATCATTGTTTTAGGAAGTTTATCGCATTTATCTGCGGCTGTAGCGTCATGGGATAATATTGATTACTCCGGAAGTTATTTCGATTCGGTTCATCACTTGGGGGATAATCACAGAGTCCCAATGCAGGATCTGGCCGAATTCAATACTTACAAAATCCTCCGGACTATTGATTCTGTTCAGTTGCTTGGGAATCCGGATGAAATCCACAGACAGGATCTTTCTTGTGATCTCTTTATGTACGAAACTTCTTACGCTATACCGGATGAGCTTTTAACGCTGCAAATATATTCCCAGCCGTTGGTCTGGGATCAGCTTTCTGAAGAGGGCAAAGATATGCAATCCACTTCCGAGCCGGCTGACGATATAGTCTTCAAAAATAATGGTGACTATATTAAATCCATACGAACTCCTGCACCAGCGAGCCTGCTGCTGGTTGCTATTGGTCTGCTTTCATTGCGTTATACAAGATCGTTAAGATTGTAGGTTCGTTTTAGCTTCTATATAGCAAGATAAGATATGGCAAATTTCAGGCGAAGGAGGAATTATCTGTCAACCGTTCGTGTTTGAGGTGCGTCCTGTTCGGTATTATGACGGTAAGATTTAGTTTGCAAAGATGTTGCGAACAAATTGACTTAGTGATATTTGGTATGGTCGGTATGATTTTAACATAGACAAAATAAAACCGGGACCTTATGTCAATAACAAGATCCCGGTTTATAATGTTGGTTTATTTGATTTCTTAATCGGCGAGCTCCCGAACCCAGACATTGCGATATCTCACCGGATTGCCGTGGTCTTGCAGCGAGATTGGCCCTTTGTCGCCGTGCGGCACGAAGTCTGATATAGCATGTGGGCCTTTCCAGCCGGTACCTCCCTGCAGCTCGACATGGTCATGGACGAGCACGCCGTTATGAAGAACAGTAAACGTCGGCTTCCTGACGATTTTATTGTCTTTGAAAACAGGACGATGGAAAATAATATCATACGATTGCCACTGGCCCGGTTTTCGACAAGCGTTTACCAGAGGAACGGCCCTGCCGTAGAGCGCGGCACACTGGCCGTCGGGATAGGTATGGTTATCGTAGGAATCGAGGACCTGTACCTCATATTGATCCATCAGGAACACGCCGCTGTTGCCTCTGCCCTGCCCTGATCCCTTAACGGTTGCTGGTGTTGCAAACTCAACGTGTAGCTGGCACGAACCGAACTTACGCTTACTTTTGATATAGCCCGAGCCTTTAACGCATTCCATATAGCCGTCTCCCATAATCCATCTCGTCGTATTGCCGTTGGGATCTGTCCATTGTGACAAATCAGTCCCATCGAATAAAACAATCGCGTCAGAAGGGGCTTTGCCAGGTTTACCCTGCGTGCTCTCTGTACCTGGCTCGATCACGGCCGGGGCAGGCCGATTCGTATCGTGTATTAGCCACCGGCCTGTGTCAGTATCCACGTACTGTCTTTTCTCTACCTCTTTTGCCGCTTGCAGAGTCACACCTCCGGCAAAAATAATAAGCAGGCAAATAAAAACAATTAATAGAATTACCCTCATTGTAATTACTCCTTTCTTAAAATTAAATTTCTGATAATTCCCCCGTCTTAAGATAAGGACGGAGGGCCTTAATTGCAGAATTATACTTTGGTTGAATAAAAGCGCCAAGGATATGTTTATAAGAAGTAGATCAGAATATTTGCATTTCAGAACTCATTTGGTATCTTGAATGGCAATGAGGCTTGATTCGTAGCTGGTTATGTTAAGATTATTAATATCAGGTGAAACATGAGTAATAAGATTATTGCTATAGTTGTTTGTCTGGTGATTTTTGCCGGCAATGTGCAGGCCCAGCCGGTCGGCCTGGAATTCTATGAAAATCTGACATTGCTGCCCTATATTTATTCCAACGTCGAGTCGTATTATCTCTCAAGCTACGACCGGTCCGGCGGCAATGACGATGGCTTTCGGGGTACTTACTCGCAGCTTTACGTTGACGACAAAGGCGAGCACGTTATCTTAGAGGAGGACGGCCCCGGCTGTGTCTATAACCTGTGGTTCACCGGCAGCGGGCGAAATTTGCACTGGGGCAAGCTCAGATTTTACTTCGACAATGAAAAGACGCCGCGTATTGAATACGAGGCAAGAGAATTCTTCAGCGGCCTGCACCGGCCTTTCGTTAATCCGCTGGTAACGCATTCTTTCATATCCAGCGGAGGCTTTAGCTGCTCGATGCCGATACCTTTTGCCGGGCATTTGAAAATCACGACCGAAAAAACGGCAGGTTTCTACAATACCTATTATCAACTCTACAAGAATGTTTCACTCACATCCTGGACAAGCAAACAGGACAACTCAAAACTGATCGACATGTTCCAGAGTTGCGGTAGTGATCCAAAGAGTACAACTGAAGAAATCCAGAAAACTCATAAAGTAGTGTCGCTCGCCGCCACGAGCCGTGGAACCATGCCGGAAGCAGAGCTTTTATCGCTGAATAACGGCGGGACTATTCAGCACATAAAGATCAATCCTCTCTACAGGCCGGATACTTATGCGTTGAACCATTTCTATCTGAGGATTTTTTACGATAATCAAGAGCAACCCAGCGTGGATGTGCCTATTGGGCCGTTTTTCGGGTCCGGGCTCGGTGAAGCGGATGTCAGAAGTCTATTCGTTGGCATGTCCAGTTCCGGAACCTACTACTGTTATTTGCCGATGCCGTTCAAAAAGGGTATTTGTATAGCTATTCAAAACAGAAGTTACGAGGCCGGCGGAGAATTCTTTTGTGAGGTTGGCTACACCAATCGATTTTCAGTGGAGCAGAAAGATGCGACTATCGGATACTTTGGCGCAAAGTATAACAAGGCGTGGCCGATTACTGGGCTGAAAGACTATGTTCTGTTTGATTATAAAGGTACCGGGGCCGTAATCGGTCAGGTCATGACAATAGAGCCCGTCAAACCCGACCGAAAGCGATGGTGGGAAGGGGATATGCGTATTTACATCGATGGCGAGGAAAAGCCCCGCTTCCACGGCACAGGCCATGAGGATGAATACCAGGGCGGCTGGTCCACTTTCTGGCTGACGAATCCTTATTCCCTGCCACTGTTCGGTCAACCGAAGACAAAAGACCTGGTTGATGTTTTTGGTCAGGTGAATGGTTCAACCACCGCCTATCGCTTCTGGCCGGGCAAGATTCACTTCAAAAAATCGATAACTATTTCAACCGAGCACGGTAATCATAATGACACGCCGGCAAATTATTCTTCGCTGGTATATTATTACTATGTTCCCAATTAGTGCTTTACGTTGATAATAAACATCAAGATTGACATTGCCTGCATTGGTTGGTTTAATTTGCCTATATGTTTAAGAATATTGCAATAATTGGCGATGGTGGTATGGGTACTGTTTTGGGTATGCTGCTTTGTGATAAAAGCATAGCAGCAAGAATTTGGGGTTATGACCGCCGACAGTTGGAGCAAATAGCACGTGAACGCGAGAATAAAAAATTTCTGCCAGGCTACAAACTACCAAAAGAGCTTGAGTTTGAGCATGATGATGAGAAGGCCATATCCGGTGCGGACCTGATTGTTTCTGCTGTGCCGTGCCAGTATATGCGGCAAATCTGGAATCGGCTCAAAGAGCATGTCCCTGAAGGTGTTCCTATCGTCTCGGTTGCCAAGGGTATCGAGAACGATACGCTACTGCGTCCAACCGAGATATTGGCAGAGATTCTTCAATGCGATCAGAATGATCTACTGGCTGTTCTCAGCGGGCCAACGATTGCGGATGAATTAGCCCGGAAACTGCCTGCGACGGCCTGCTCGGCGTCCCGAGATGAATCATTGGCAAGGGAAATCCAGCACACATTTTCCGACAAGACCGGCTGGTTTCGTGTTTATACGAATACGGATATTGTGGGCGTTGAGTTAGCCGGTGCCATGAAAAATGTAATAGCCATAGCAGCGGGAATTATCGACGGAGCAGGTGCCGGAGATAATGCCAAAGCTGCTCTTCTGACCAGGGGACTTGCGGAGATCAAACGCCTTGGAATTAAGATGGGGGCCCGGCCGCAGACTTTCTCCGGCCTGACCGGGCTGGGTGATTTAGTTACGACATGCATCTCACCGACCGGAAGAAACCGTTCGTTCGGGGAAAGAATAGGCAAGGGGCAGACGATAGAGCAAGCCCGGTGCGCTACTGAATCGGTTGTTGAGGGGATTACCACCTGTGAATCGGTTATTGCTCTTGCGGAGAGATATAGCGTCGAGATGCCGATTACACAGGCGATCTATCAAGTGCTGTTTGAAAACAAGCCGGTACAAACAGCAATAGCCGATTTGATGAAACGACGTCTTAAAGCTGAGTAATGTGGCCCACCAACTTTGAAAATGGTGTGCTGTGCACACCCTTCAATGTCCCATAACCATCCTGTGCCTTATGTCTGTTGCCGGTAATTCTGTGATCTATAGTGACTATTCTTAGTAAAATCAATTCATAAAGAAAAAATTACCGTTTTTATGAAGTTTTATTATCGGAAAACTTCAAAATAATTGGCTCCATTCAAAAGCCCCAAAACCACATCAATGAACTCTGAATGCGGATTTTATCAGAAGCAGGTTCGGTCTTTTTCATTTCCTTGTCAGATGATTGACGAATATTTTAACCGGTGTTTGGCTGACTTGGGTTCTGTTTCATATATTTTAGTTGGAATCACGGTTGTTGTTAAAAAAAAGGATAGAGCCAAGTCATTTAATACAGTGGCGTAAGCCATCCCTTACGGGAGTGCAAAATAATATGTTAGGACTTTTGAAAAACCAGACATACTCGATCGGCGTTGACGTCAGGCATGACAGCATTAAACTGGCTCAGCTTGGGAGCAACGGAAAAGGTATCAGTGTATTGGCGGGCAACAGGAAGCAAAGGCCTGACGACATCGATCCGGGCAGCAGTGACTGGCAAAGGTGGGCAATTGAGAACGTACATTTGTTAACGGCATATGGTGATTTTCGGGGCAAAGAAGTCATAGCGGCGGTACCCGAAACTGATGTGTTTATCGATCATATAAAAATGCCGAAGACAAAAGACAGCAAGCCCAACGATGCTATCTTCGCGAAGATAAAGCAGAAACTTCCGTTCGAGCCTCTCGAAGAAAATACATTGATGAAATACATCGAGACCGAGCAGGACAACGTTCTGGTAATGGCATCCGACAGGAATATTATCGACAGGCATCTGGCCATATACGAAAAAGCCGGTCTGTCACTCAAATCCATCGGTGTTTGGCCCATAGCCCTGACAAATTGTTATGTAAAATTTTTCGGCCGGCGCAAATCCGACCTCGAAGCAATTGTAATGCTTGTTTGCATCGAGGAAAACTGTACGAACGTCGTTATTTGCCGTCATAGCAACCTGCTCTTCGCTCATTCAGTAGCAATGAGCTTTAATCAGCTTGTTGACGAGCAAACAGTATCGAGACTTGTGATGGAGATAACCGGCTGCAAACGCCAGTTCAATATGATGTACCGGAATGCTCCGATAGAGCGTGTAATTTTTCTTTCAGGTCAGTCTGTAGATAAAAGCACTTGTGCAACGATAGCGAAGCAATTGGAGATGCCGGCACAGATAGGTGATTGTCTGGCGGCGGTGGAAATAGCCAAGTCCTGTCGTTTGAGCAGGGACATCGAACATGACAAAGAATGTATGGACGAACAATTCGAAAGAAGAGATTGTCCTGTCAACTGGGCTGTTACCTTCGGACTTAGCTTATCGTGAAAAAATGGGACGCCGAGACTTAAGACAACCCGGCAACCTGACGAAAAGGAGGTAAACTTAAAAAATGGTAAATATAAATTTTGTACCTGATGATTACGCCCAAAGCAACGAATCCCGCAGAACGAACTTCATATACATTGTTCTGTTTGGGGTCGTGATGATTGCATTAGTTGGCTCGTTTGTCTCCATCAAGATACGCCAGCGTGCCTGCTATACCAGCGAAGAGCTGATAAATGCCAGGATGACCGAGATAAAAGAGGCCATAAATCAGTTCGAGGAGCTTCAAACCAGAAAAAGGGAAATGATGAAGACAGCCCTTACAACCTCAGAACTGCTTGAGCCGGTGCCGAGAAGTATTTTGCTGGCATCTCTGACGAATAATTTACCAGAGGGCGTGTCACTTTCAAAGGTGGACCTGATTCAGAAGCAAATGAAGCAAAATCCCTCGGTAGCAACAACAAGCAAATTTCAATCGGCACAGAGTCAGAATGCTAATGGCTCGAAAAAGGCTGCCCAATCGCGGAATGGGGCCCCTGAGAATCCGGAGAAATTGCTGGAGACACTTATAGACATTGGAGGTCTGGCTCCAAGTGACCTTCAGGTCGCAAGTTATATCAAACAGTTAAGTAATTCGAGTTTGCTGGATAACGTGGCACTCGTGGAGTCAAAAGAATACAAAATCGAGGACAGCACGTTAAGGCAATTCAAATTAAGTGCGATGCTCAGGAAAAATGTTCATCTGACGAAGGAAGACATCGATGGAATCAAGAGCAAGGCTGAAAATACGATATGGAATTTTTAATGCCGATGCCGGTTGAGGATTCTGATAGAGTGCCGGTGGCAAATCGGTTCATCATTAAAGTGAGGATATAATTATGACAGGCAATTTCAGAAAAGTGGTTTTCTTCGTTTTGCTGTTAGGTGTGGCTGTGGTTGGATATCAATATATGATTAAGCCGGCCAACGAACATCTGGCCGAGGTCAAAGGGCGGGTCGATACGAAATTTGCTCAATTGTCCAAATTCCAGCAGGCAACAATAGCGGCAGAGGATCTGTCAAAGCAGCTTGATCAATTAGAAGAAGCTATTGGATTTTTCGAAAGCAGACTGCCACCGAAAAGCCAGATTCACGAAGTGCTTGAGCAGGTAACAGTAATTGCACAAAAGGAAGGTCTCAAACCGAAAACAATTCGAACGCTCAAAGATAAAAACAATAGCGGTTATATAGAACAGCCGTTAAGGATGGAGCTGGAGGGCAATTTCAGCTCGTTTTATTCGTTCCTTTTAGAGCTTGAGAATCTCCCGCGTATAATGAAAATTCGCGAACTCAACTTAGAAAAGCAGACGACCGATGAAGGTGGAATAGCTGCCGATTTTATCGTGAGTATATTTTTCCAGAATAAAGTCAGTTAGAAACTTCAACCTAAATCAGATTCAGAATTAATGGAGCATAGCTATGTTGTCTTTTTTACGTGAGCAGGGTAATGGCGATTTGCCGGCACAACAACCCAATCCCGCCAGCGAAACAACGCCGGGTGATGGCGTCGAAAAAACACAGGAGCAGCAATACCTTACTGTCGCAACTCATAAAAAACGAACACGCAAGAGTACGACGTTGCTTGCCATTTTGTTTATTGCGGGATTGGTATGCCTCGGTTATATGATTAAAAAGAGCACACCCAAAGCGGCCTCGGGGGCATATGACAGCTCTGAAGATACACAGCTTGAGCAGGCCGTTTCCCGGCTTACCGGCGTTAAGTCGGAAATGTTAAACAGCATGGATACGGTAGTTAATAAATTTTATGAGTTTTCCGATGTGCTCCAGGTCAAGGTCGGTGAGCTGGCTAAAAATCCTTTTAAGCTTGAACTGGTAACTGCCAAAGTGGAAGAGCCCCGCGTTGAGATTAAAGTGCCTGAAATCGACGCTGAAATGGTAAAGCAAAGGCAGATAAGACAAGAGGCAAAGGAAATGCAGCTTCTGAGTATTATGCAATCGGACCGGGGCAGATGCTGCATGGTAGGCGATAAAATTCTCTATGAAGGAGAGTATATAAAAGATTTCAAGGTTCGCCAGATTGGTGACAGTTTTGTTAAGCTCGGATGGGATCCCGATCGCAATAGTGAATCTTCGGATAACCAATCCGATGTTGTGGAGATCATGCTTAACTTGTCTGACTAAGACTATACTTTGTGCTAACAATACATTCTAAACTCTTTGAGGGAAGGTGAAATGGTAAACATAAAGACGATATTAGAAAACGTGATAGAGCATGGAGCAAGCGACTTGCACATTAACGTTGGGATGCCTCCGATATTGCGAAGGAATACTGAATTAACAGAACTGGATTTCCCGGCAATAAGCAACGAGGATGCCAAAGAAATGGTCCTTTCCATGATTGGGCCCAACAGGTACAAAAAGTTCGAAGAATGTATGGACCTTGATTTTTCGACAAATCTCGATGACGGCCATCGATTCCGAGTTAACGCTCACTTTCAGCGGGATACGATCGCGATTTCGTTCAGAGTTATTCCAAATCAGATTCCTTGCCTTGATGATTTGCATCTTCCGCCGATAGTCAAAGAGCTGACTGATTTGCCAAGGGGGCTTGTGCTCGTAACAGGCCACACCGGTTCCGGAAAAAGTACATCATTGGCGGCAATGGTGGATGTGATAAATACCAAGTATCGTAAGCGCATAATCACGCTGGAAGATCCTATTGAGTATATGATAGAAAATAAAAACAGTATGATCGAACAGCGTGAGATTGGCTCAGACTGCACTGAATTTGCATCAGGGCTTAAACATGCCTTGCGGCAGGACCCCGACATTATAATGGTCGGTGAGATGAGAGACCTGGAAACCACCGGATCGACAATTACTGCTGCTGAAACCGGACACCTTGTCTTCAGTACGCTGCACACAATCAACGCTTCGCAGACGATCGAACGTATTATCGATATCTATCCGGCGGCCCAGCAAAATCAGATTCGTACAATGCTGGCCAATACGCTGCAGGCGGTGCTCTCACAGACGCTGTTCAGACGTGTCGATGAGCCGGGAATGGTGCCCTGTACGGAAATATTGCTGTGTACCTCAGCAGTGAGAAACTGCATTCGTGAGAACAGAATCTATGAGATTCCGAATATTATCGAAACTTCCCGCAGACTGGGTATGCAGAACCTTGACAACAGTATAACCGATATGTACTTCAAGGGTTATATAGACAGGGATGAGGCAATAATGCGGTCGAGCAATCCGGCGAAAATGGAAAAGACGCTCGAACCGGTTGATGGATTTGAAGTGGTTCAGCCACCTCAGGAGATTGAAGAGACTGAAGAAGCTGCTGTTCTGCAGCAATAACCAGCCCTTGTGTTCGCAGATTTGAAACTTGTGTCCCTATATAAAGAGATGGGACATGGCCCGGGCGGTCAATGCGGAAAAATGGAGCGTGTAAATATGCCTGAAGAATCATTACAAAATAGCCAGGGAGCAACTGCAGTTGCAGAAAATCGGCAAAGTGACAAAGCTCCGTGGGAGCAGAGTAAAAGGCCTCGGGAGTCTGGACTTAAACCAGGCTATTCAGCCAGAAAGAAGCAACAAGCTGCATGGCAGCAAGTCAGCCAGTTCAAGGTGGAATTCGGGCCGAGCAGAAAGGACATCCTGAATTTTACGAATCAGCTTGCGGTCATGGTTCGTGCGGGAATCAGCCTCCAGGATTCGCTCGAATCCATAGGTGAACAGAACGAGAACGAGAAATTCAAGGCGATCATTTTCGATTTGAAAAATCGAATTGAAGCCGGACAGAGTTTCTCGCAAGCGCTTGCCGAGCACCCTCAGACATTCAGCGATCTCTATATCAATATGGTGGCTGCGGCGGAAATCAGTGGCTCGCTCAGTAGTATGCTCCAAAAACTCGCCGAGTATCTGGATTCCGAAGCCGAAACTCGCTCACAGGTCAGAGGCGCGATGGTCTATCCGATTATCATTGCCGTCATGGCGGTAACAGTAACCATATTCCTGCTGTGTTTCGTTCTGCCGAGGTTCACCGCGATCTTTGCCGGCAAGGAGCATCTGCTTCCAACTCCCACGAAAGCTCTAATGGCCACCAGTGCATTTCTGCGTGGTTTCTGGTTCGTTATTTTGCCGGCTATTGGCGCCGGTTTCTGGGCTTTCTGGTATTTTGTTGGTACCGAGGACGGCCGGCTCTGGTGGGACAAAACAAAATTGTCCCTGCCTTTGATCAAATCGCTCTGTCAAAATCTTTATATCACAAGGAGCATGCACACCATGGGCGTGCTGACAAAAGCTGGTGTGCCGATCTTGAATACAATTTCGATAACAGCCCAAATTGCAGGAAACGTTCTTTACAAGAAAATGTGGCTTGGCGTTTTCGAGGAGGTTCGCCAGGGCAAAAAAATCGCCTCCAGTCTGGGCCAGCATAATCTTATGCCAACTAATGTAGTGCAAATGATCAGAAGCGGCGAAGATTCCGGAACGATGAGTGATGTATTAAGAGATATTGCCAATTTCTATGCAAGAGAGCTAAAAACAACAATTAAAACAGTCACATCGATGATCGAGCCGATCATGATTGTAATCATGGGTGTTTTGGTTGGCTTTATTGCGATGAGTATCATCCTTCCGATCTTCAGGATGTCGAGTATAGTGATGAATAAATAAATTCGTTGCTCCGGCCCCTGCTCGGTTTGAGTGTTACGATTAAGGACCAGCAAGATGCGAAAGAAATACAAAAGCGGCTTTACACTTGTCGAAGTGTTATTTGCAGTGCTGTTGGTCGGTCTTTCAATTGCCTCGCTGATGGCTACTAATGCCGCATTCACCAAAGCAAATGGTGCCGGTACTGATTTGTCAACCGCCGAGTTTCTCATTGGACAAATAAGAGAGCTTACAATGTTGCTGCCGGTCGTCGATCCGGAGACGGAGCTTGCCACATTTGGTCCGGAGTCGGGCGAAACATTGGTCGGTTACGATGATCTGGACGATTTTAGCGGCGCAACTTATTCGCCGCCCATAGACGCCGAGCGGACGGTTTTGAATGATTTTTCCGCGTATTCTCAGCAGATTACGGTCCAGAATGTCAATGCCTCGAATTTCGAACAAGTCGTCGCCAACCATAGCAGCAATTTTGTTCGAGTGACTGTTAAGGTTTATTTGAATTCGAGACAAATCAGCTCGGCGAGCTGGCTGCGAGCACGATACTAAATAACATTTACTATTTATGATTTATTATTTATTAATTTAGCTGATACCGGAGGGGGCTAAAATCGAAAATCGCAAATCGCAAATCGCAAATACCAGGGCCGGTTTTACTGTTGCCGAATTGCTGATTGCTCTGGCTTTAGCAGGCATGATACTGGCTGCCGTTGCGGTTGCTATTAATGCCTCGGCGACAAATTACCAGCAAAACGAGGACATCTTCAAAGCAGTCAACAGCGCCCGGCAGGCCCTGTTTCGAATGACAAGCCAGCTTCGAACAGCAAGCGCAGTCGATCCCGCTGCACCGAGCAACGAATGCACTATGATTACCTCCGCCGGCGAGAACATAACCTATCGATACAACAGCGGCGATAATAAGCTTTACCTGATTACGAACGATGATTTGTCCGACAGCGATTATGTGCTTTGCGATAACGTTACCGCGATGACTTGCACTAAGACTTGGGTAGTCGTAGATGCGGTGACAATAGTCAAAAGCGTTCAAATTTCCATAACAGTTGCGAGCGACGATGTTCAAAAGACAATTTCCGCCGCCGCAACGATAAGAAGAAATTTGAATTAATTACCACAAAAATTCTTGCCTTTTCGATTCATGCCGGCCATAATACGCCTTAACGTCCTTTGGGGCGATTAGCTCAGTTGGCTAGAGCGCCTGCTCGACACGCAGGAGGTCACTGGTTCAAGTCCAGTATCGCCCATTTGACCGAAATTGGCTTTGATTGGCTTTGTTTTTTCGTGCCCCGCAGGCCGGTTTATTGTCATAATCTCCTTTCAGATAAGACTTTACGCCGATTTACCATGCCGGCAAATTGGCTTTGTTTTTTCAAATAGGATTACCGGAAAAGCGCCGGATTTACTATTTTCTATGGACTATTGACTATTTTAACATTCTATACACATAAAATGCTGTAAGCTCTAAATCATTCTCCATTCTCAATTCATAATTCTACATTCATTTTTATCTATTCTACGAGCGGCAATCGGAAAAAGCGGGCAAATTCCGGCTTATTCCCCAAAAATCTCCGTGAGACGGCGTTCTTTGTTTGGCCACAAAGGGCACAGAAGCCGCAAAGAAGAAATCAAATAATCAATAGTAAATCGTAAATAGTCAATGTCAAGGTCTCCGTGACACAGCGGCCACTATCCGTATCTCGTATCTTGTGTCTCGTATCTCGATTCTGGCTCCTGAATTCTGCTTTTTTAACTTCGAAATTGAACATTCGATATTCGATATTGGATATTCACAGAGATTAGCTTCTGTATTCTGTATCCTGAATTCTGTTTTTTGGGCCTTTTTCCTTGCTCTACAGGCAACAAATCTATAATTGAACATAGCAGATTTAGCAGCTTTGAAGCGGCAACGGCGTACTTTGTGCTTTCTTGATTTATGCCGAGAGGCTTGGGATGTTATACGGAAACCATATATACACTGTTAGTAGGATAGAAAGAAGCATAACAAATGCCAATTAAGGATTTTCTTAGGCGTATTAGAAAAAGGTTTTCAGATTGGTGGTATGGTGATTCGACAAATGACAAAACAGTCTAACTGGCTCCGTCTAAAGAAAACAATCGTGATAGAATAGACTATATGCTCAAGCTTCTTGACACAGACGGGAAACGCTTAGAGCTAGTCGACACGCATCGAAATAAGAATCTTGCACACGCACTTGTAACATTTGCGGCTGCATACGGAGCTGCACTGAAATTCTTCGAGGAGGCTCCTGGTGTAGTCGCCGTTTCCCTCTTTTTTCTCGCCGGCGCATTTTTCTTGAGAGATGTAAGATCGCATCAGTATAGCCACGGGTGGAGTGTAACGATAAGTATGCATCTTCGCGCGTTAGCGAAAGTCATCAATGCTCCAAATGAAAAAGCTTCATTCGAGTTATACTATAAAGAAGGCCAGAGCAAGGCAAAAAGAGGAAAGGAATGTTTTTCTCCGACACGGTTCGCATACTATATACTTTTCTTAGGTGCGATCCTTTCATACTTCATATTGAATTTAGGTTGGGTTGGGATAAGTGCTACGGAAAGTGCTAAAGGAACCATGCCGTGATTATTAACGTTCAGCCACATGGCGATATAGTGACATATTCTAACATGTTAATTGAGGGTACTTCTTAATCGCTGCGATAAACAAATAGGCACAGTCCCTGTTAGAATTATATATAAATGGGATAAATTAAAAATAAATTTTAAGCACAATAATAGGGATAATAAAGAGATTTGTCCCAATTATGTCCTATTCTGAGTGATTTTGTAATATAGAGTGGAGACTAACAGCATGTGCATACATAAGAGGTTTAATGAAGTCTTTGGATTGGAAGATAGAATTGAGGAGGAAAAGGAGCGGTTTATAAATAGAGTCAATCAAATAATCTTCCACAGAATAGATACGGAACAAGTGGAGCAATTAGATTATTCATTGTTATATGAGTTGGTTTGTTTTGAATTAGGTGTCAATGCTCACGATTTCGGAAAAAGAGAGCTGGGTGTAGGATATATTCTAATTGTACCTGCTGCGATAAGAACTGTTACGGGGGATTCTTTTGAAAAAACGCTCATCGTATTATGTGCTTTGTATAAATACCTTTCAAAGGAATCTCACAGAGATGTAAATAGTAAATGGTTGTCCAAGCAGATTAATTCTATACTGAATCGATGCACGCTTGAAATCGGGGTAAGATGGAAAGATGGTTTTTTCTATCCATCTGGGGCTGAAGAATTGGATAAGCCTCTCGTTGAAGAAACTATGACTTGGTTGAAGGACTATCCAAATGAAAGTCAGAACATCCGAACAGCCTTACAGTGTTATATGGCGGGAGATTCTTTGACTGATGTTATAACGAACTGCTATTCAGCCGTAGAAGGTATAGCAAGGAAAGTACTTGGAAATCAGAAAACATTGGACAACAACAAAAATGACCTACTCGCGAAAATAGATTTATCAGATGGCTGGAAAGCAATATTAGCAAATTATATCAGCTATTCCCATGATTACCGACATGCTTCTGAAGAGAGGCACGATATAACAAAACATGAAGCCGAGGCGTATCTATACATGACAGGTTTGATTATCCGTTTGACTATTGAGTCCAAATAAGGATTCTTATAGAGAAACTGAAACCAAATATATAGACAGCGGGGCCAATAAATGTCTCAAAATGACGATGTGCAACAAGTGTGTGAGAATGGACATATGATAACTGGTCCCTATGGCAGTAAACCAAAGGAACAACAGAAGTATTGTAAAAAATGTGGAGAGAAGACCATAATTGCATGCCCAAATTGTGGTAAGGAAATTCAGTGTGATCGGCAAGTGATAAAAAATGATTGGGGTGCGGCTTCAGTGCCTAATGTGGTCCCTTCATACTGTCCCGATTGCGGTGAGCCTTATCCTTGGACATCGAATAAGATTACGGCAGCCATCCATAATCTCATGGAGTTTGGCGACCTGAATGATGAAGAAAAGAAGACGATTGAGCAAGATGTAGAAAACATCGCTAAGGACGCACCAGAGGCAGAGCTTTCGGCGAGGAGAATAAAGCGGATATGGGAAAGAGGCAAGGTAGTTGCTTACGAGATCATTATGGAATTTGCGAGTCGTACAGCCGCTAATGTATTGAAGGGTCCGTAGGCCACGAATAATCGTCAATAGTAAGAAATAATAAAAATGGGATTATAACATGAAATATTTCACCAAAGGCATTGATAAATATTTAGCAAATTGGAGAAAAACTAGGGACAGCCTTTGTCATTGACGATTTACGATACCTATGGCATAAATTTATTATTTTGAGAAAGAAAAACTATGAATAGCGGGGCAATACGCAGAAAATGGTGACTTTCTCTAATAAATAATAGTGCCCCAGAATATGGATTACAACATTCGCGAAATGACAATCGATGATTACGAAGAGGCGTTTACATTTATTATTTTCTAATTACTATTTATTATTTATTATACCTAAGGCATAAACTATGTAATTTACGATTGACTATTTACTATTGTAATTGGGTAAAAACAAGTAACAGCGAACAGTACACAGAAAACGTTTACTGTCCCTAATAAAATCGCCAGGCATCATATGAGAGGATAAAATGTCGTACGAACGCATGTTAGACAAAGATAATAAACCTACAGACAAAGAGATTCTAAAGACAATCGGAGAGTCAACGCACTGGCTTGAATTACGTCAATACCTTGAATCATCATATGACTTTACTCCTGAATTGGCCAACTATGGAAAGCATGGATGGGCAATTCGATATCGTAGAAGTGGAAAAACACTTTGTAATCTGATCCCCGAAAAAGGTGCATTTACTGTTTTGGTTGTCCTCGGCAAAAAGGAAGCAGAAAAAGCTCTGACCATAATGGACCAGCTTAATGCAAATGTACGCCAATTATTTGATAACGCAGAACAACTTCATGATGGCCGATGGCTTTGGATAAGAGTACGTAAACAAGGAGACGTTAAAAGCATCAAAGTGTTGCTCAACATAAAACGAAAGCCGAAGAAAGCTTAATGAGAATGAAAAACTATGGACAGCCCATTAATAAGTCAAAGGTACAAAGGCAAAAGGGAAAAGGTTTTGTCATTGATTATCTACTATTTACTATTGATTATTTTAGGAAAAATAGGACAAAATATGGACGTATATTAATTTCTTAGGACAGTACACAGAAAAGGGTGACTGTCTCTAACAAAAAAAATAATGACACAGAATATGGATTACAACATCCGCGAAATGACAATCGGTGATTATGAAGAGGCCCTGACATTGACGATTTGCGATTTACTATTTATTATTGTTATTCCGCATGGGCAGCGAAGCTGCGCCATCCTACATATCTGTGTAATCGGTGTTGATCTGTGTCAGAAAATGATTTTTTAAAAGCCGGGATCAAGAAATGCAATACCTTCGTTATGGATGATAATGTCGAGGGGCGACGTTTTTGGGAGTATATGGGATGGTACATCCTCTGCCATTGATTATTTACTATTTATGATTTATTATTTGAGAAAAGCAGGAAAAGGCGAAAACCAGACACATGGTGCGTTTCAACGCACCCTACATTCTGATTCCAACCATCTAAGGTGAAAACCAGGGACAACCAACTATTCATTTACTATTTACTATTGACTATTTATTATTGGCACTGAAAATAATAGAAAATACCAGCGGTTAGGATACCATAAGATTGATTAATTTAATATTAAGATGTATGAATCATGTCCTAAGATTCCGTTTTCGGTGCATTGTTTGAATATTCATGTAAATCGAAATAAGTATGAAATACCGAATGTATATAGATGAATGTGGCAATCCGGATTTGGGTAGCTCTGATAATCCTATCCATCGTTTTTTGAGCCTTACCGGAATTATCATTGACTTAGATTATGTAAACGACACTTTATACAACCAAATGGAGGCTCTTAAATCCAAGTATTTCGATTCACATCCAGATGATCCAGTAATTCTTCACAGAAAAGAGATAGTGAATGCAAAATATCCTTTTGAGGTACTAAGGGACAAGAATATAAGGAAGCAATTCGACGCCGAGCTTCTTAATTTTCTCACAAATTGGGAATATACGGTTGTAACTGTATGTCTTGATAAGCAATCTCATAAGGAAACCTACCAGGTCTGGAGATACGAACCATATCATTATTGCCTTGCACTTCTTTTAGAACGATATGCAATCTTTTTAGAACAGCATCAGGCACAAGGGGATGTGATGGCGGAATCACGAGGTGGAAAGGAAGATAGAAAATTGAAAGATTCGTTCAGCAGACTATGGAAAAGCGGGACAGAATATGTAACTCCTGAACGCTTTCAAGGTACACTCACCAGCAAGCAATTAAAGGTTAAGCCAAAAGCGAATAATATATCAGGTTTACAAATCGCAGATATTATTGCTCATCCGAGTCGAACTGAGATTCTTATAGAAAATGGAATACGTGATGCCAAACTTGCTCCATTCGCGAAAAGGATAGTTGCCATTCTTGAAAAAAAATATTATCAACAGGAAGGCAGGATTTTTGGCAAAAAGTTCATATAATAAAAAAGGCCCTAAAAGGGCCCGATGGCTTTCGCCATCCACCTCCAGTAACCTGGATTATCTTAATAATAAAAATTATTCGGATAATGTCAATATATTTTAAAAGATTTTTCTGAAAATATTTTTAAACCATATTATGTTTCTCTAATGGAAACGAAACAGTATCAATAATCTGGTCCGTCCACAATTACGCTCTAAATCTAAAAAGAGCAAGATAGATGATTGACTTTGGGGTTACAGAACGAAAAGCGGCAGAGCTGGAGCAGCGGATGGCCGGGTGTAAGCTGTATGAGAAGGACATTGAAGAGAAGTTTGTCCGAAGCAGTGGGCCGGGCGGGCAGAAAGTGAACAAGAGTTCCTCCTGCGTTCATCTTACGCATCGTCCGAGCGGACTTGCGGTAAAGATGCAGAAGAGCCGGACTCAGAAGCTGAATCGTTATTATGCCAGAAAACGACTCTGTGAAATGCTGGAGAACAAATTACTCGGAAAAGAAAGCCCCGAGGCCAAAAGGTTAAATAAGATTCGAAAGCAAAAAGACAGAAGACGACGCAGAAGATCCACCTCATGAAGCTTTGGTATATCCAGAATAAAATGATAGGGCAGAGCCTCACCCTACCAGCCGATGACAATTGAGCACAGCTCCATCCTGCAAAAATTTGTGAGTAAAAAACATATGTAAATCTGTTTCAATCTAATAGGGTTATTTTCTCTTTAAGGTCCGGCGCAACTCCTCAAGCTGCTCTATGGCTTGCTGCGGCAGGGATTTGGCGCCTCCCCAGAGCCTGGCCAGCGTGAGCGCCCGAGCGTGCATTTCAAGCGATTCCATGCAGAAATGGGCCTGCTTGAGCGACGCGCCGAGGGTCAAAGCGCCGTGATTGCCCAACAGAAACGCATCGTGCTTTTGGATACACCCAGCGAGACGTTCAGCCAGTTCGGCCGGCGTAGCATAGTCTATCCAAGCAACCTCGCCGACATAGACGAAGGCCTCCGGATGGCTCGGCGGGCCGAAACGCTCGCCGGCCAGTGCCATCCCCGTTGCGAATGGGGGGTGTCCGTGAATGATGCCGCACACGTCCGGCCGCTTGCGATAGATGAACGTATGCGTCGGCGTTTCGCACGATGGTTCCAGCTCGCCTGCCAGCTTATTGCCGTGAAGGTCCACCTTCACGAACCATTCCGGCTTCGCATCAGCAAGTGCCTGGCCTGTCGGTGAGACCAGCACCTTGCCCGAATTGAGGCGCACGCTCACGTTGCCGCCGTTGGCCGGCACAATGTCCTTTTCATACAGCCGCCGGCAGATGACCACCATTTCCTCGCGAGTTGTCTTTTCGTCAATGCTCATAGGCAGCTTCCTGTAGCAATATTAAGGCCATACTATCAAATCCCAGTCCATTTGTCATCCACTACCAGGCAAATCAAAGTTTAACCGCAGATTACGCGGATAAAATAGACAATAGAAATATTCAATGACAAACACTTTTACATCTTAACTTTTTAGCTTTCTTTCGTGTATTATATCACCAAAGGCATAATTTAGCTCTGAACGCGGAACTTCCTTTATTTGCTTTGTTGTCTTGTCGTACCTTATAATACTACCTTAACTATGCGCCCAGTTTTTGGGTAGTATCATACATGGCGACTTTCCCGCCAAGTGGATGAGTGAAGATGGGCGAGAACTCTACCTTGTGTTTTCCGGCGAGGACAGCTTCAGTGTCCGAAAGGCAACAATCGTGCTTAAAGGGGATAACTAACGGGGAAATGATATAATTGAATTGGTGCGATTCATCGCACTCTACAATTTCTCTGTATCCCCGGCGGCATATCTACGAACGAAAAAAAAATATTTGCAGCGGGGCTTTTTTAACAGTTCCCATCCTTCCGAATGTTATAATGAAATAAAATGAAACATATCCTTTTGGCCGGGATGATATAAACAGGCAGCCAATGGCAAAAGAACTGAATATCCAGATTATCCAGCAGGCACAGGCAGGGGATCCACAGAGTCTTTCGGCTGTGGCCAAACAGGTCCGGCAGAAGGTCTATACGTATATCTACCGCCTGACGCTGGACTACCATCTGACGCAGGATCTGACCCAGGAGACGGTCCTGGAGATGATAAAAGCCCTTTCCCAGCTTGAGGTGCCCCATGTCAACGGCTTTTGGGGCTGGATTTTCCGCACAGCACTCGGTAAGGTACAGCACCATTTCCGTCTCCAGGGCGCCCGGCGTCTGGCCCGGAAAACGATTTCAGACGATTCCGTTCTGAAGTCCCACCCAAGCGATGACAACAATCCAATGAACGCTCTGGTTAGTGAAGAGATCCGGAAAACGGTGCTGGGCGCCATGCAGGCCATTAAGATCAAATACCGCAATATTCTGGTCCTGCGCTGCTTCGAGAACCTGTCCTATGGTCAGATTGCCGGGATAACGGGCGGCAGTGAACTCAAGGCCCGATTGCTGTTCTTCCGGGCCAAACATTCACTAAAGAACCAACTGGAACGCCACGGCTTTAAACGTGACCACCTGCTGGCCGCCCTGACAATGTTCGCCGGCCTGACCCTGGGAACCGGGAAAAAGGCAGCGGCTAAAGAAGTCGTCTTGGCCAGTTCTCTGGAAACAGGATTGGGCATTAGCCTGGCGTCTCTAATCACTGCTAAAACAGCAATAGCCGCAGCCAGTATCCTGATTGTCTCCGGTTTCGCGGTTAGCAGGATCACACAACCAGACCCCACACCGACCAGCGAGGAACTCTACAGCCATCTGTATCCCCTATTGAATCATAATAATATCGAGTTTATGCCCCCATCCCGGGTGCTTGACGTGAATGATCCCGATAATGACGGCTTTATGTCTGTCAATCTACACACTCCAACGGCACCGGCACAACGCCTGGAACCAGATAACCTCATGGACGTTTTACTCAATAAGCCACAAATGGGAATCGTATTGCCCAAAGACCATTGGGTGGAACTTGGTTTTGGTGGCCCCCTTCGTGACGGGCCCGGTCCGGATTTACTGATAATCACCCGGGGCTGTCGCTATTATAATAAGGTGTTTATTACAGATGGTATGAGCAAGGTTTTGGAACTGCCTCAGCCCCAGTGTCTGCGCAAGGGTGTCTGCTGGCATAAACATATCATCGACTTCGACCTGGCCGCAGTGGATATACCCTTTGAGCCCCATGCGGTACGTTTGATGGGCGCCTTCAACAGGGGTCGTGTCGGGGGCATTGAATTCTACTCAGTCCGGGCACGCATCCATCGAACAGAACCTTAATCCATTTCTTCTGAAACAAATCCCTTTTTACGGGATGATTAAAAATAGACATAGCCAGTAGTTTTCTATGAGTGAAAGGAGATTGTCTGTGAATCCAAAACGAAATACAAAGTATTGGATTGTGACCATAATTTGTGCCGGATGCATCCAGGCGTTCGCCGAACCGTTTGCCAAGGGACCTTACCTGGGACAGACTCCACCCGGATCCACGGCTCAGATCTTTGCCCCCGAACTGATCTGCGATACGCAGCCACAAATGTGGGAATCCCATGGAACATTCTCTATAGATGGAAACACATTTTGTTATTTACGTTGTCCTGTCAGTCATTCTCCACGAGCCGGGGGTGTTTTCATCATAGAGAACACAAACCAGGGCTGGACAGCACCTAAGCTCATAGAAAGCATTGAAGAGTATTCGCCCTGGGCGCCCTGTCTGTCTCCCGATGCTAATAGCATTTACTTTGCGAGAGGCTTCCCAGAGTCAAAACGCGATTTTTATCGTTGCAATCGTACTCCAGATGGCTGGGCCGTACCACAGGTACTCGGACCGCCGCTCAGTTCTCCGTCCAACGAAATTTCCTGCTCTTTAGCAGCGAATAACAATATCTACTTCGGTTCTATCCGTAAAGGGGGACCATTCGGAGGAATAAGCATTATATGGGCAGCCCCTTTTGTTGACAACACCTGGCCGCGGGTTACATATATCTCTATGAACAACCAACAAGTGGGCCGACCGGCCGATCCAGGCATCGCCCCGGACGAATCGTTCATGGCATTCACCGCCATAAATCTACCGGGAGGTTATGGGCATCGGGACATTTACCTAACCCTGCGTTTGCCGGATGGCACCTGGTCCAAACCTCGAAATCTCGGCCCTAAAGTTAATTCTACCTATATTGAACAAAGCCCAAGGATATCTCCGGACAAAAAGTACCTGTTCTTCACCCGCAGCAACGGCTGGGATCCAAGAGAACACAACGCAGATATCTATTGGGTTGAACTCAAGGAATATCTGCCCGAATCCTATAGATAGCCCTGAAGGAATATCAAACAGGCAAAAGGCCGCTATAAAAAGGAGAACATAGTATGAAACAGACAATGAAAATAATTGTTTGCCTTGTGGCTTTTTTAGGAGTCGGTTCTATTGGTTTGTGTGCAGAATCCTTTGCCAAGGGACCTTATTTGGGACAAAACCCGCCCGGCCCTGTCGCTCAGGTTTTTGCTCCCGGACTCATCTGTCATTCAGGGCCACGCCAGTACGAAGCCTGGGGGACCTTCTCTGCAGATGGCAACACCTTCTGTTTCATGCGAGGCACGGGTGTCTTTATAACAGAAAACACGGACAAGGGCTGGACGGCTCCTGAGCATATAAAGAGTATTCCATGGAATCTTTGGTTGCCCTGGTCGCCCTGTCTATCTCCGGACGCCAATAGTATTTACTTTACGAGAGCTTCGGATCCGGTGTCCAAATGCAATCTGTATCGTTGCAATCGAACGGCACATGGATGGGCTGAGCCGCAGCAACTCGGACCGCCACTAAGTTCCCCGTCCTGGGAAGTTACATGCTCTATAGCAGCGAATAACAGTGTCTACTTCGGTTCCAAACGCAAGTACGGCAAAATCCGGATATGGTTCGCTCCCTTTGTGGAAAACACCTGGACCCGGGCTGAACAGATATTTTTGGATCACCCACACGCAGGCGATCCGGGCATTGCTCCGGATGAGTCCTTTATGGTATTCACCTCCATAAACCTACCAGGAGGTTACGGACACCGGGACATATATCTGACCCTATGCCTGCCCGATGGCACCTGGTCCAAGCCTCGAAATCTGGGCCCTCGGATTAACACGGCCTTTATTGAACACGGACCGAGAATATCACCGGACAAGAAGTATCTCTTCTTCAACCGCAGCAACGGCTGGGATCTAAGGATCGACAGCGTGCAGTCGGATATCTACTGGGTTGAACTCAAGGAATATCTTCCCGAATCCTATAGATAGCCTGAAGGCATGGTAAACGGGCACAACGGATCTTTGAAGAGGAGATCTGTTATGAAGCAGACAACGAAGAACATTATACCGGTTATGTTAGATTTAATATGTCAGTACGAGTCTGCCATACAGAAGTAAGGAATTTATTACAATGGCCGAAGAAAAGATGGCAAATAACGAAAGCTGTGCAAGCGAGGTATACAATGAACATCTGTGTTTCTTAATATGTGATGGTTTTTACGAAACGGATAGAGACGCCTTCAGAGCGATGGTACAGGATGCGCAGTATAGGTGTGCAATTTGTGGACGCACGGCCAAGAGCGAGAAGAATCTTTGTGATCCTGTCCCTCTGTAGAGGACGGTTCGCGATGCTCTGCCACCTTTTTTGCTGACAAGAAAACGAAAAACAGCCACCAATCGATGGCTGGGGATAGTTTATTGAAAAGACGACTGTCTCTAAGAAATTCCCAATAAATTCGGCTCAATGGAAGGAAACCGGCTATGAAGCAGAGAGGATATGCTAAATATTGGATTATGGTTATTGCTTTGTGGGGGAGCGGTACTATATTTGCGAAACCGTTTGCCAGGGGGCCTTACTTAGGACAAACCCCGCCCGGTCCTATCGCTCAGGTTTTTGCTCCGGGGCTAATCTGTGATACACGACCGTACCAGTGGGAATCCCATGGACACTTCTCTGCAGATGGTAACACATTTTGTTTTAACCGACTTCGGTATGTTTATATTACAGAAAACACGGACCAGGGCTGGACAACTCCTAAACGTATAGAGAGCATTCCATACCACTCATATTCGTGCTGTCTGTCTCCGGATGCCAATAGTATCTACGTCAGGTGCGGTCCGTTCAGCAGATTAAAACTGAGAAGAACCCCTAATTTCAAAGGTTTCTGTCTTCGTCGCTGCATACGCACGTCCGAAGGGTGGTCTTTCCCGCAGGAAATTGGACCACCCTTCACTACCTATGGACAGCGTGCTGGATTCTCTGTGTCAGCGGATAACAGTATCTATTTTAAATCCAGACGAGGCGGTTTTTGGGTTGCCCCTTTTATGGACAACACCTGGTCTCAGCCCAAAAAAATCCCTGTGGAGATGGGCAACATAAGAGGCTGCAATCCGGGCGTTGCTCCGGATGAGTCCTTTCTCGTATTCTACTCCGTTAAACCGGGAGCACAACTTGGAACGGAAACGAATCTGTACCTGACCCTGCGAGGAGCCGATGGTACCTGGACCAAACCCCGGAATATGGGTCCAAAGATTAATTCCATGTATTATGAGCACGGAGCCAGAATCTCACCGGACAAGAAATACCTGTTCTTCACCCGCAGTACCGGATGGAATCTGCGTGAGGTTTGTGACACGGGTGACATTTACTGGGTCGAACTCAAGGAATATCTACCCGAATCCTATAGATAGCCTGAAGGCATATCAGGCGAGTGGAATGGAGATCTGTTATGAAGCAGACAAAGAAGAAAACTGTTTGGCTTGTAGTATTACTGGGGATTGGTTCCATCAGCCTGTGTGCAGAACCTTTTGCCGTGGGACCTTATTTGGGACAGACCCCGCCCGGCCCTGTTGCCCAGGTTTTTGCCCCCGGACTGATCTGCGATACACGGCCACACCAGCTAGAGGGCTGGGCGACCTTCTCGGCTGATGGCAACACCTTTTGTTTTCCCCGGAATTATTATGTTTATATAACAGAAAACACAGACCAGGGCTGGACAGTGCCTAAGCGTATAAAGAGTATTCCAGGCCGGGTAACTTCGCCCTGTGTGTCTCCGGATGCCAATAGTATTTACTTTATTATCGCCGGGGAGAATCCGCGACTCAAACAACTGGGTTTGTATCGCTGTGACCGAACGACCCATGGATGGTCCAAGCCGCAGTTACTCGGACCGCCACTTAGTTCTTCGGTCAGGGAAACTTCATGCTCAATAGCAGCGAATAATAATATCTACCTCTGTTCCGGTCGCAAGGGGTGGGATGGAAAAAGCGGTATATGGGTCGTTCCTTTTGTGGACAACACCTGGCCTCGGGCCATACATCTCTCTATAGATCACCCACTGGGGTGCTCTCCGGGAATTGCCCCGGATGAGTCCTTTATGGTGTTCTACTCCATTAAACCGGGAGCAATACCCGGAACGGAAACGAACCTGTATCTAACCTTACGAAGGCCGGATGGATCCTGGACTAAACCACAGGATATGGGTCCTCGAATTAATACTGGCTATTATGAATACTTTGCGAGAATCTCGCCGGACAAGAAGTACCTGTTCTTCACCCGCGCTAACGGGTGGGGTTACAATTCTAATAGCAACACGGGTGATATCTACTGGGTCGAACTTAAAGAATATCTATCCGAATCCTATAGAGCATCTGAAGGTATAGCAAACGGACACAGGAGCCCTATGAAAACGAAATATGCTACAAAGCAAATATCAGGGATGGATTCCGTCCAGGCATCGGCAGAAACCATTGCGAAAGGACCTTATTTGGGACAGACCCCACCCGGATCCACGGCTCAAGTTTTTGCCCCGGGACTGATCTGTGATACCGGGGCGCACCAGTGGGAATCCTGGTTGAGCTTCTCGGCCGATGGCAACACCATTTGTTTTAACCGGCTTGGGTTTGTTTATGTCACAGAAAATACAGACCAGGGCTGGTCAACGCCTAAGAATATAATAAGCGTTCCATACAGGTCAGTTTCATGCTGTTTGTCTTCGGATGCCAACGACATCTACTTCATGAATCGCAAGGAACCGAGCAATCTGTATCGCTGTAAAAGAACGCTTGATGGGTGGTCGGATCCGCAGGAATTAGGACCAACCTTCAAATACCCGGGGGCGTATGCCGGATTCTCTTTAGCAGCGAATAACAGTATCTACTTCTTTCATTCTAAACCAGGGGCCGTAGGTAGCGGAGGCGGAATTTTTTACGCCCCTTATGAGAACAATACCTGGCCCCGGTTTATCAAACTTCCTCTTGTCGGTACCTATCCGGGCATTGCTCCGGATGAGTCCTTTATGATATTTACTGCCATTCGACCGGGAGGACTGGGCGAAACGGATCTGTACTTAAGTCTGCGAGGAGCCGATGGTACCTGGGACAAAGCTCAGAATCTTGGTCCTAAGATTAATTCCAGGCTTTTTGAATTCGGAGCAAGAATCTCACCAGACAAGAAATACATGTTCTTCACTCGAAGTAACGGGTGGCTTGAGAATCCGTATCGAGACACGGCGGATATCTACTGGGTTGAACTTAAGGAATATTTACCTGAATCCCATAGATAGCCTAAAGCATTTAAGGCGAGCAAAAAAGGAGATTGTTTATGGAACTAAAATGGAATACAGGGTATTTGATTGCCATCATACTTTGTGTCGGATGCGTACAGGTATTCGCTGAACCGTTTGCCAAAGGACCTTACCTGGGACAGATCCCGCCCGGATCAACGGCCAAGGTCTTTGCCCCCGGACTGATCAGCGATACGCGGCCGCAAACGTGGGAGTCCGGTGGGACCTTCTCTGCAGATGGGAACACATTTTGTTATGTCAATAATTCTGTCCATCGTTCTCCCGGAGCCGGGACTTTTTTCATCACGGAAAACACGAACCAGGGCTGGACAGCACCTAAGCTCATAGAAAGTATTAGAGAGGAACATGCGGCCTGGGGGCCCTGTCTGTCTCCGGATGCCAATAGTATTTACTTTACATACGCCTTGTTGGAACCGTTATCCAAACGGAATATATATCGCTGCGATCGAACGGCACATGGTTGGACTGCGCCACAGGCACTCGGACCACCGCTCAGTTCTCCAGCAAAGGAACTTACCTGCTCTATAGCCGCGAATAACAGTATGTACTTCGGCTCTTCCCGCAAGGGGGAGAAACCATGGGGGACAAGCTTTATATTTGTCGCCCCTTTTGTAGACAACACCTGGCAGCGGGCTACCTATATCTCTTTGAACAACCTGCAACAGGGCGGTGCGAGCGGTCCGGCTATAGCCCCGGATGAATCATTTATGGTATTCACCGCCTTAAATCTACCGGGAGGTTATGGGCACCGGGACCTGTATCTGACCCTGCGTTTGCCGGATGGCACCTGGTCCAAACATCGTAATCTGGGCCCCCGAATTAACTCTTCCTATGTTGAACATAGCGCTATGATTTCTCCGGACAGGAAGTACCTGTTCTTCACCCGCAGCAACGGTTGGGATCCAAGAAAATGCAGTGCGGATATCTATTGGGTGGCACTCAAGGAATATTTGCCCGAATCCTATAGATAATCCCTGAGGAATATCTTTATTAAGGATAAATACGATGAGAACAAAAGCACTGTCTATTGTTGGTGCATGTGTTTTTTTGTGGATGTGTTGTATAGCTCTAGCGGAGCCCTTTACCAAGGGGCCCTATTTGGGACAAAACCCACCCGGTCCTATTGCTCAGGTCTTTGCTCCTGGATTGATCTGTGATACGCGGCCGAATAAATGGGAATCCTGGCCCAGCTTCTCTGCAGATGGGAACACCTTTTGTTTTGACCGAAATAGACGTGTTTATATCACAGAAAACACAGACCAGGGTTGGACAAAGCCCAGGCGTATCGAGAGTATTCCATATCACTCAGTTTCGTGCTGTCTATCTCCGGATGCCAACAGTATCTACATCCGGTGTGGCCCGTTCACCAGAGTTGAACGCAGAGCAACTCCTCAATCCAAATACAGTCTTCGTCGCTGCATGCGCACGTCCGAAGGGTGGTCTTTGCCACAGGAATTAGGACCACCCTTCAGTTCCTCGGGGCAGTATGGCGGATTTTCTGTGGCAGCGGATAACAGTTTTTACTTCTGGGGCCGCAAAGGGGGACTAGACGGACGAGGCGGTTTTTTTGTGGCTCGTTTTGCGGATAACACCTGGCATCAGGCTATAAAGATCCCTGTGGAGAAGGGCAACTTACATCCTTGTCATCCGGGAATTGCCCCGGACGAGTCCTTTCTGGTCTTCTACTCCAAACGACCGGGAGCACCGGGTGGAACAGAAACAGACCTGTACCTCATCCTGCAACGGCCAGATGGCACCTGGACGAAACCCCGGAACATGGGGCCGCGAATCAATACCGGGTATTTTGAATTCGGAGCGAGAATCTCCCCGGACAAAAAATACATGTTCTTCACCCGCAGTACCGGATGGAATCTGCGTGCGGTTTGTGACACGGGTGACATCTACTGGGTTGAACTCAAGGAATATCTACCCGAATCCTATAGATAGCCCGAAAGAATATTAAGCAAGTGAAAAGGAGAAATATTATGAAACAGACAACGAAAAGAATAGTTTGGCTTGTGGCTTTCTTAGGAATTAGCACCATTGGCCTGTGCGCAGAACCCTTCGCCAAGGGGCCCTATTTGGGACAGACCCCGCCCGGTTCTACGGCGAAGGTCTTTGCCCCTAGACTGATCTGCCACGCCGGTACCGGGCCACTCAAGTGGGAAGGAAATGGGAGCTTCTCTGCGGATGGCAACACCTTTTGTTTTCAACAAATCAATGGTGTTTTTGTCACAGAGAACACGAACCAGGGCTGGACAACTCCTGAGCGCATAGACAGTATTCCACCGAATGTGTGGTCGCCCTGGTCGCCCTGTCTGTCTCCGGATGCCAATAGTATTTTCTTTACTATCTCCATAGAACATTCGTGGATCAAACACTACAACCTGTATCGCTGCAATCGAATTGCCACTGGATGGACCAAACCGCAGGAAGTTGGATCACCCTTCGTTTACCCAGGGAGGTATGGTGGATTCTCTATAGCAGCGAATAACAGTATCTACTTCTGGCGTTCCAAACGAAAGGCCGGAGGTAGTGGAGGCGGAACGTTTTACGCTCCTTATGAGAATAATACATGGACTCGGGTGATCAAGCTCCCTCTTGGAGATACCCCGGGCATTGCCCCGGATGAATCATTTATGGTATTAACCGCCAAGGACCTACTGGGAGGTTATGGGCATCGAGACCTGTACCTGACTCTGCATTTGCCGGACGGCAACTGGTCCAAGCCCCGAAATCTGGGCCCTCGGATCAACTCTGCCTATATTGAACACAGCCCCAGAATCTCGCCGGACAAGAAGTACCTGTTCTTCAATCGCAGCAATTGCTGGGATCCAAGGGTCTATGGCGTGGTTTCGGATATCTACTGGGTTGAACTCAAGGAATATCTGCCCGAATCCTATAGATAGTCACTACATAATACCTTGGTTAAGGACAAATAGGATGAGAACAAAAGAACTGCCTGTTGTTGGCGTATGTGTTTTCCTGGCAACCATAACTTATGCTGGAAATCAAGAATCTTCCTGGCCCCAATTTCACGGGCCAAATCGGGATAATATCTCTACTGAAAAAGGACTCTTAAAGAAGTGGCCTACTAGTGGCCCTGCTCTAATATGGACGACAAGGGGGCTGGGACATGGATTCTCCAGCATCTCCATTGCTGATGGAATGATTTATACAGCCGGTAACATTGGAAAGCATACGGTCGTCATCGCTTTAAACTTAGACGGCAAAGTTTTGTGGCAAGTGAAAAACGGCAGAGCCTGGACCGGAGCTTATCCCGGTTCCCGCAGCACACCAACCATCGATGGAGACAGGCTGTATCATCAAAATCCTCATGGAAATATAGTCTGCCTGGATGCTAAAACCTCAGACATAATATGGCAGTTCAACATTATTGAGAAGTTCAACAGCAAGGTTCCCAGATGGGCTTTAGCTGAATCACTGCTGGTTGATGGTGATCATCTAATTTCATGTCCTGGTGGTCCACAAACCTGTATGGTCGCTCTTGATAAAACAAATGGATCGGTTGTCTGGAAAGCGCCCGGCACAGGAGAATCGGCCGGCTATGCATCTCCGGCTTTGTTTGAGTATAAGGGGCTGCGAATTATAACAACGCTGACTTCCAAAAGTTTAATCGGAGTCAATGCCGACACCGGTGAATTGCTATGGCGCATAAAACACGAAACGTATTATGACGAAAACATAATGAAGCCCATTTTCCACGATGGCGAGGTCTTTATAAGTACCGTCGTGGCCGGCTCGGTCAAATGGAAACTTAACGTCAAAGATGGCAAGGTCTCACTCGAAGAAATATGGCGAACACAGCAACTTGATAATCATCACGGTGGAGTCATCTTAGTCGATGAAGATCTTCACGGCTCGGGCGCAATCCGCAACAGCAGCCATCGGAGTATAGGCCAATTATTGGTTTGTCTGGACTGGAAAACCGGCCGGATAAAATATGTGGATAAGTGTGCAAAAGTATCGCTCACATACGCCGATGGAATGCTCTATGCACTAAGCATAGACGGCGTTATGGGGCTCGTTCAACCTACACCTACCGGACATAAACTGGTCAGTTATTTCGAAATTCCAAAAGGCGGAAAAGGAAAAAGTTGGGCTCATCCCGTAGTCTGCGGCGGTAGACTCTATATACGTCACGGCGAGTTCCTATATGCATATCGTTTAAGGTAAAAACAGAAACTCAAAAAAACCATAGCAATATAAAAGAAGCGATAAATGGTGAATTGATTTAATGTTGCTTGTAAGGGCTGGTGAGTCAATCAATTTCGGCAAAAGTCTCACCAGCCCGGATCCGACTCCGAGCGGTCGATTTGCGCGCCCGGAGATAAGGATATTACTATTATATCGCAAATCAGATTGGATGGCAAGAATGAAGACGATGAGAAGATGGCAAATTGCTGTAATGGCGCCGATAGTACTTGTGCTATTCGGGTCAAGGCAAGTACAGGGAGATTTCAGGTTCGCCGAACCTGTTAACCTCGGACCAGCAATCAACAGTTCGGATTACGAGTTCGACCCGGACATCTCCACCGACGGGTTGGAACTGTACTTTCAATCCCCTCGCTCAGGCGGCTACGGCGACTATGATATTTATGTTGCTACGCGGGTAACAATCGATGATCCGTGGTCGCAGCCGGAGAATCTCGGCCCAAATATTAATAGTTCCGGCACGGAATTCGGGCCTAACATCTCCGCTGACGGCCTTAGCCTGTACTTCAATTCCTCTCGCCCCGGCGGTTCAGGCGAAAATGATCTCTATGTTTCAACACGTGAAACTGTGCTTGACTCTTGGGGCGAGCCGTTGAATCTGGGCTCTGTAGTCAATACCTCATTTGACGATGTGAATCCGAGCATCACGGCCGATGGGTTGTCGCTATTTTTCTCCGATTGGGACGGTAACAATAGGCCGCCCAGGCCCGGGGGATTGGGGCAGAGCGATATATGGATGACCCAGCGGGCTTCTCTGTCAGAGCCATGGAGTAGTCCTGTCAATCTTGGGCCTCAACTCAATAATCCATTGGAACAGGGTGCACCCGAAATCACTAATGACGGCAGGTTGTTGTTCTTCAGCGGCTATTTCTCCGGCATGGACTGGGATTTATGGTTTGCAAAACAGAACATCGATGCAACATGGGGGGCTCCTGTAAATCTTGGCCCGATCGTCAACAGCAGCTCCGACGCAGACCTTTGTCCCTGCATTTCAGCCGATGGGCGCATGCTCTACTTCTCCTCGTTTCGGCCCGGCGGCAATGGTAGATCGGACATCTGGCAGGTGCCGGTCATACCAATCGTCGACCTCAACGGTGATGAAATCGTCGATTCTGACGACATGTGCATTATGGTCGAAAACTGGGGTACTGATGAGCCGTCGTGTGACATCGGGCCGACACCTTTCGGTGACGGTATCGTCGATGTCCAGGATTTGAAAGTCCTTGCCGAACATCTATTCGAAGAAATTTTGCCGGATGATTTGGTTGCATACTGGAAGCTGGATGAGGTGGAAGGTGACATCGCTTATAATAGCATCAGCGACAATCACGGTATTCTCAGTGGAAATCCCACTTGGCAGCCAAACAGCGGCCAAGTAACCGGAGCTTTGGAATTCAACGAAATTAATGATTATGTCGAGACGGATTTTGTCTTAGACCCGGCGCCTGGTGCGTTCAGCGTCTTTGCCTGGATTAAAGGTGGTGCGCCGGGACAGGTGATTGTTTCTCAAACTGATGGCAAGGGTACCGGCGAGACTTGGCTTGGCACAGATGCCTTAGATGGAAAGCTTATGACCGGCTTAAGACCTCCGGATACCCGGTCGCCCACACCGCCAATGGTATCGGACTTTGTCATAACTGATGGCCTATGGCATCATGTTGGCATCGTCGTAACAGATCGTGGAGTCAGGAGTCTGTATGTGGATGGAATGAGAGTTGCTTTTGATACAAAAGGTGTTTATCTGTTATCCTGCGATGGCGGCCTATACTTTGGTGCCGATAAAAATCTCAATGCAACAAGTTTCTTCTCCGGCCTGATTGACGATGTTAGAATCTACGACGTAGCCATGAGAATAGAGCAAATAGAGGCCATTTTACGTTAACAAATCTTTAGAAAACTTGTAGAATACTTTTTTCAGGGGAAGAATTATGAGACAGTTTGCATGGTATCTTATTGGTGAATGTATTGTATTGGGGATGTGTTGTCTTGTATCGGCAGAGCCCTTTGCTAGGGGGCCGTATTTAGGGCAGACCCCGCCCGGATCCACGGCCCGGGTTTTTGCTCCCGGATTGATCTGTAATACCGCGCAACGCCAGTGGGAATCACATGGGCACTTCTCTGCGGATGGTAACACCTTTTGCTTTATGCGAGGCCGAAGTGTTTTTATCACAGAAAACACGGACCAGGGCTGGACAAGACCTGAGCGTATAAAAAGCATTACAGACAGTACGTGGTCGCCCTGTCTGTCTGCAGATGCCAATGGTCTATACTTCATTGCCCCCTACAATCAGCTCTACCATTTCGATCTGTTTCGCTGCAACCGAACTGCCAATGGATGGGACAAGCCGCAGAAACTCGGACCGCCCCTAAGTTCTTCGGCCTGTGAATGGGGATTCTCTTTAACAGCAGATAACAGTTTCTACCTCGGATCCAGTCGGGAGAGAAAAGGCGTATGGTACGTTCAGTGTGTGAATAACACCTGGCCCAAGGCCACGTATGTCACCTCAGTAAATACCCCCAACTATAACGAGGCTCATCCGGGAATTGCCCCGGATGAGTCTTTCATGGTATTCAACGATGCCTTTCGGCCGGGATTGGGCTATGCTGACCTGTACCTGACCCTGCGTTTGCCGGATGGAACCTGGTCCAGGCCTCGCAATCTGGGCCCTAAAGTCAATTCTGCGTATATTGAGTTCGGAGGCAGAATCTCGCCGGACAAGAAGTACCTGTTCTTCACCCGCAGTACCGGATGGAATCTTGTCCCAGGTCGCGACACAGCCGACATCTACTGGGTCGAACTCAAGGAATATCTACCCGATCCCAATGACTCCAATTTGATCGGTAGAAAAAAGGTTTATGACGGCGAACAACAATAGAATCCTGGTCTTCGTCTTAATTCTCACTTTGTCTAACGAATATGGCACTGGATCGGAAAATTCCTACACTCGGGTAGTGACACCAGCTTAGTTATAGGGACGCATTTCAATTTTATGAGAATAAAATTTAGCTACGACAGTTAATAACTATTATGAACCGATCACTTAAAAGGATCCTTATTCTCTTTGTCATTTATGACCTGCTTTTGCTTGTTCCGGCTTTATGTTTCATTTCTTCCGGCGACATGTATTCACTGCTTCTTGATAAATGAGATTAAGCATTGTACAATCTCATTATGAAAAGAATCTTATACTTAATATTGTTCCTGTATGTCGTATCTGTTGCTTCAGGAGGAACGACCGTCTCGATAGACGGCACACAATGGCAAATCAACGGCAAGATTACCTATTCCGGCACGGCTGCAGAGGGACTGCTTATGAACGTTCGGATGGTGAATAGCACGTTCGAAGACAGAAAGCAGACAAATTTCGATTCGGATGAAAACACCAACCGCTTCATTTCGAAGATTCCGGAATACAACACCTGCGGAGTCCGTGCATTTACGCTAAACCTGCAGGGCGGATTTCCGGGTTATGAGGGCGCGGTCAATTCCGCATTCAGGCCGGACGGCACTTTGCGGGAAAGTTATTTGAGGCGGATTAAGCGCGTTATCGAGGTGTGTGATAAGCGCGGCATGGTCGTCATTTTGGGTCTTTTTTATCAAAGACAGGACCAAATCCTGCGTGATGAACAGACAGTAAAGCACGCGGTTGTGAATGCCGTTAATTGGGTCAAAGACAGCGGTTTTACAAATGTTGTCATTGAGATTGCCAATGAGTACGATCATGGCGGCTTCGATCATGACATTATAAAAACAGCCGAAGGCGAAGTCGAGCTGATCCGCCTTGTGAAAAAAACCGTGCCGGGACTGCTTGTCTCGACCAGCGGATTGGGCCACGGCAGGATGAACGAGATGGTTGCGGCCGAAGCGGACTTTATCCTGATTCATTACAATGGAACAAAAGTTGAAGATATACCCAAACGGATTGGAGCATTGAAGAAATACAGCAAGCCGATTGTCTGTAATGAAGACGACAAAGTCGGCGACGAAGCCGTGCTGGCGTTGCAGGCGTGTGTGGATAACGGCTGCTCGTGGGGTTTCATGCACAAAAATCTCAACCAGTATGAGCCGTTTGAGTTTAACGGATACGACGACGATCGAAAGGTGTACGACAGGTTTAAGCAAGTGACAGTCAAGTAGAGCATGTTTATTATGAATCAGACCCTTAAAAGGATTCTTATTCTGTTGGTCGTTTATGGCCTGCTTTTTATTGTTCCATCTTTTTTGGGAGTATTAATATCCTTTACAGCACAGCCCGGCGGCATCAGTCAATCAAATGCTTTTATTGCTCCTTTTCTCGGCCCGTGGGCTCAGACTATGCGGCCTAATCCCCATCCTGTGAGCACGTGGTCCGCCGAATATGCATTGTTCGCCAAGTGCCTTACAGCGATACTCGTACTTTCGATAATCGGCTCGTTCCTCATCCCTAATGATTTGCTGAGGTACACGGCGACGAGTGTGGCTGTTCTTACGCTGATAGTATGGGTGCTGGCCGGATTAATGAAAGTGGTTTCGCAATTATTCTAATCTGCCCGCCCGCGTTCGAAGTTAAGGAGTGCTAAGGTGAAGTTTATATTGAAAATCCTGGTTAAAGCGTTGCCGGTTATACTATTGTTAGTCTTTATTATTGATAGTGTCAGAGCTTCTGATCCGAATATTGTATCCGATGGGCAGGATCGAGCCAATCTGAAGGTCACGATAGATCCACGAGTAGAGTTAATGGGCGTTATTTTTCATCTGGCCGGCAATCCGGAGTACAACAGGTGCAAGTCGAAGTCGTATATGAAGAACCTCAACGAGCACTTCGCTGGCCATCGCGAGCATCCGGCGGTGAAAATGGCAACAAAGCTGCGCAAGACTCGCGGCGTCAGCTATGATGCTGTTATGGGCATGGCAGTACACATCGAGGATATTAATAGCTGTCGCGAGATAGTACCTTTTGTACCGAGGCCGGAGACGCTTGATGGCAGATGGAGGATTAATAAGGCTCGTGAATTTCTTGGCCATTGCCGGGACTTTGTGAAGGAGACCGATTTCAATGCATTCCTTGCGAAGAACAAATCACAATATGATACGGCCGCGGCAAGACTTCAGCAGCTTATCGACACGCAGGCAAACCTGGCCTGGTTCGATGAGTTTTTCGGGCCGAGAGACGATGTGGACTTCAACCTTGTAATATCGATACTGAACGGGCCCGGCAATTACGGCTGTCGAGTGACGCTCGATGGGCGAACTAAAATATATAGTATTATAGGCGCATGGCGGGTTGACTGGCTCGGCTGGGGCAATCCCACGTTCAGCCCTAATGTTGTCGGTACGGTGGTGCACGAGTTTGGCCATTCTTATTGCAACCCGCTCGTTGAGAAATATATGAAAGAATTTGAGTCTTTCGGCGAGAAGTATTTTCCGCGGGTCGAAAAACAGATGAGAGGCCAGGCCTACGGAACCTGGCAGACGATGATGCGAGAATCGCTGGTAAGGGCGTGTGAAGTGCGCTACGCGATGGCCAGCGACGGCAAAGAACGGGCCCAGCAGGTTGCGAATTATAACATCGGTCGCGGTTTCCACTGGACGAAAGAGCTTTCAGAATTGCTTGGCCAGTATGAAACTCAACGGGAAAAGTATAAAACACTCGAAGATTTCATGCCGGAGATCGTCAAGTTTTTCCAGAATTATGACGGTCCACCGGAAAAATCACAGGACCTTTAACGCTGTTATCTTTACGACGGTATAAGGCTTGATGGTAATCAGCATCTTGCCGTTCTCAATTTTTGCTGTTGTGGTAGTGGGTGTTATCGCTTCAGGATTTTCGAAAGTATTTTCTGCCCAGGGGACATCGGTAGTGAGCGTTTGAAGTTCGGCCCGGCCTTTTGGGATAAAGTCTTTTATGATAATTTCCAGGTCGATGGGTTCGGATGTTCCTCTGTGCACGAGTGAGATGAGCAGGTTTCCATTTTGAGATTGTGCCGCCAGGGCATCGATTATTTTATACGAGCAGGAAGAGGTGACATTCTTAAGATCGGGCAGGACCAGAGGGGCGGTTTGCGTTTGGCTTCTCAGCTCGGTTTTTACCGGCACGGCGTCGGCAAAAGCGGCGAACATTGCCTGAGCGTAATGACACGGATTTGCAAAAACACGCTCACGGTCTTTTCTCAAGCCGCCGCCGTGATTGACGGTAGCCGAGTGGGTGACCATATTGACAAAAGGAGCAAGACGAACCGATGCATGATAAATCAGAACGTTATACAACGCCTCGGCGTGTGTCGCTGGACTTACGAGTGTCTGGTGTGAAAGTCGTCTCGGAGCATCAGCCGAGGATGGCCGGCCGATACGTGCAAACATCTGCAGCTCTGTAACCGCCAGCCGGGGATTGCTTATACCGGCGTTTTTCATGTCCCTTTCCAGGGCGGCCCATTTCTGTTCGAGTACTTGCGGCACAGCCATGAAATCGCGGAACACATCCATCGGATCCTTATCGGCGGGGACCTGGCCGCCGACGAGAGGATGGTCGGTGGTGATACGCAACGTGTCACTCGCCCTCGCGATGAGGGTGTCGTTCCATTTCTTGCCCCACATCACGGGAGCACCGCATGCATATATGGTAATGCTGGGATCGACTTTGAGCAGGGCTTTTACGAACCGGCGATACCGGTCCACATAACCTTCGGCAGTGGTCCAGTGGTACTGCCATTTTCCCCACAATTCGTTTCCTATCTCCCAGTGCTTGATGTTGTATGGCTCCGGATGATCGTTTTCGGCGCGCAGTTTGCCCATCGGAGTATCGACGCTACCGTTACAATATTCGAGCCACTGGGCCGCTTCGGTAACTGTGCCGTTGCCGGCGTTGAGACAAATCATCGGCTCGCATCCGACCGACCGGCAAAAAGCTATGAACTCATCGGTGCCGAAGAAATTATTTTCCTGCTGGCCCCATGCATAGTTCGGCAGGGTAGGCCGTGTTTCGATGGGGCCGATGCCATCGCGCCAATGGTAGCCGCTTACGAAGTTGCCGCCCGGCCAGCGGAGAATCGGCAAATGGGATTCTTTTAGAAAGCGGATGACATCCGGGTCGGCTCTTTTAATGTGGTCAGCGGGATATAATAAAATTCTTTCAATAACGAACTGTCCGGACTTATCTGCAACCACGGCAAATTTGTACGCCTTGTCTTCCGGAAGATTGTCAGGAACCTTCAGACTGCCTTCGAGCTTTTGCCAGTTTGTAGTGACTCCCGAAATTTCTTGCTCGGAACAAACTTCCCTGCCGTCCGGTTCAAAGAAAACCACCTTCAGCGTATCGAGGTCCGGCGAGCGCACCCACATTTCGAATTCATATTGCTTGATTCGATGCAGCGGCAGCCATGTCCATTGTGCGATACCCTGGCCGGCGGCTTGAGTTTGTACACGCTGTGCTCGTCCTCCGTAAGCTCCCGTATCGGGGCTCGTTTCGACAGGACCGAGTTTTGTCCAGAAACATGCTGTTGCTTCGTTGCGCGATTTAATCAGCCCGTCGATTTCGGAGCCCGGCCAGCCCCAGCGACGGGCGCTGCTACGAATGCTGTTTTCGATTTGCTGCCGCTCGTAATGAAATGTTGCTACGCCGTCCGGCGATTCCTGCCTGGTTCTGAACGGGTAATCGGAAAACGTCGGATTCCGGAGGATTTGGGCATCCATGCCGTTGGTAATATTGAAATAAAGATGCTCGCAGAATTTCCCGGTGATATTACGTGGTATCGGATGCGGCGATTTTTCGCCGGTGTAAATAATCAGCGAGGCCTTCTCATTAGCCCGGCAGATCCCGAGGCAGACTAAGAAAATAATAAAAAGATGTAACACTTTTGACTTTGAGGCGTTCTGTTTCATAGTTATTTCCGTTCAATCCTAATATTTTCGGCGGTTAATTGACAGACAGGTATCATAACCATATTATCTGTAAACTCAAGAATTCAATCTATTAGGTGCAAAATATGCAAAACACACTTGAAGAAAAAGCAAAACCGGAAAAGCCACAGCGGCACAAATTTATAAAAAGAGCTTTGAAGATTCTGTTGCTCTTATTGGCAGTAATATTAATCGCTATAGCGATTCTTTTATATGCACCGTTAAAAACGATGGCATCTCTGGAGAAGGTGGACGATTTCCCGCTCTATGTTATGAATTATAAAGGCGGATACTTTTTCGATTTATTTGCCGAGGAGGGCATTGAGTGGGACCTTTATCAAAAAGTCTACAAAGCGGCGAATCCGGATGCCTGCACTTCTTTTACGGCACATAATCCCGATGGCCCGGCAGTGTTCGGCAGGAACTTCGATTGGAAGCACAGGTCATCCTTACTATTGTTTACCGATCCTCCGGGTGGATATGCTTCTGTGTCCATGGTCGATTTATACTACCTGGGGCTTGAGGGAATGCAGGAAATTCCCTGGTCCAAACGTTTCATTCTTTTAGGCGCTCCTTATGCAACCATCGATGGGATGAACGAGTGCGGCGTTGCCATAGCACAAAATGCTGTACCCCGCAAAAATTTCCCTAAAGACCCAAACAAGCCGACGCTGCTCAACAGCCAGATTGTGCGCCTCGTGCTCGATTATGCTAAGGATGTTGACGAGGCCCTCACTCTTATCAAGCAGTACAATATTGATTTCGCAGACGTCTGTGTTCATTTTCATATAGCAGACGTATCAGGTAATTCCGCTGTTGTTGAATACATGGACGACGGAATCTCTATCGTCCGCAGCGAGAAAAACTGGCAGGTCTCGACCAACTATTTGTTTTCCGAGCTGCTGCAGCCCGATTGCTGGAGATATAAAAAGGCATCCGAGTCACTGGCCAAGCAGCAGGGCGGCATTACCAATGACCAGGCGATGGACATCCTGCAGGGCACGTCACAGGATATGACAACCTGGTCGGTAGTATATAATCTGAGCACAGGCGGCATAAATCTCGCTTTGGGAAGAGATTATGACAAGGTCCACACCTTTAAGCTGAGCATGGAAAGTCAGAACTGAGCTTGACTTCGGCGGACGAAATCTGTTATACTACATACCGGTAATATAATTCCGGTGATACCATTTGTGCGTAATTAATTCGCTTGCTCCTGTCATTTCGAGCGCAGCGAAGCGGAGTCGAGAAATCTGTTTGAATAGATTTCTCCACTTCGGGCCACTCCGTGCCCCTACGGTCGAAATGACTAAAGCAAAAATTCAAATCACAACTGGTATGGGAATCCTGTTATTTGAAAAATGGGGGGCGGAGGTTGGACAATGCTTGAGACCAGATACTCACGAACTTTTCGAGCGATATTCTTATTTGCGGCGATACTTTGCCTTTTTTCCTTGGAGAGGTCGACTTTTGCCTACGAAAAGGTTGATCAAAGCAATCTTCCGGAGTGGGCCGGCGGCTGGACGCATATAAATCCTGACCCGAATGGTCAGGCGAGCATGTGGCAGACATTCACGCCGGACAGTCTGATTCTAACAGCAGTTGAGATTGATATTTTTACAATTACTCCCGGTCGGGGCGATGATACTCTCACTGTCGAAATCGCCAAAGATGGGGATATTTTTGCTTCGACCGACCGTTATGTCGAGGATGGATTCGACGGACTTCTTCGATTCGAGTTTGCCGAAGCAGTAGTTGTCGTGCCGGGGGAGCTTTACGAACTGAAAGTGCGCGGTACTGGCTTGACTCGATTCGGCTGGAGATACGCTTCAAACACCTACGACGCCGGAAGCAGGTACGTTTCCGCAAGTGAACGTCCCGGCACCGACTGGTTTTTCCGAACCTATTCAGCAATGGAACCGCGCATCATCTACGTTGACGACGATGCCGCCGGGGCCAATGACGGCTCAAGCTGGGAAGATGCGTATGTCTATCTACAGGATGCTCTGGCTGATGCGAATTCTGTCGAAAAACCGGTCGAAATCCGAGTCGCACAAGGCATCTACAAACCACATCAGTCACAATTGTCCATAGCTGAGTTCTTCTGGAGGTCTACGTCATTTGAGCTCATCAACAATGTTATGCTTAAAGGTGGCTATGCCGGCATCAAAGGATCGGATCCCAATTCGAGAGACATCGGATTGTATGAGACAATCCTTAGCGGCGACCTGTATAGTGACGATACCGAAGTTGATGATCCTTGTAATTTGCAAAACGAGCCAACTCGTGAAGAGAACAGCTTTCATGTTGTGATGGCGAATAGAATTAATGAGACAGCAATTCTTAATGGATTTACCATCACCGGCGGAAACGCCAATGGCCCAGACCAATTCAACTTCAGCATCGGTGGCGGGATATACAATCAGGACAGCAATCCAACTTTCACCAAATGCACTTTTAAAAGAAATACGTCAAGCTACGGTGGCGGGATGTTCAATTCCTACAACAGCAGCCCAACTCTAACTGATTGTATCTTCAGCAAGAACTTTGCAGAGTATTCTGGCGGCGGTATATACAACCATGAAAACAGCAGCCCAGCCCTAACCAACTGCACTTATAGCGGGAATTATGCAGACATTGGCGGTGGGATGTACAATCAAGACAGTAGTCCAATTCTGACTAACTGCACCTTCAGCGAGAATTCGGCGGGATTAGGTGGCGGGATGTACAACCGGATAAAAAGCAGCCCAACTCTGAACAACTGCAACTTTATTGGGAATTTGGCAGGGCATAGCGGTGGGATGGAAAACTATATGAACAGTAGCCCAATCCTGACCAACTGCACTTTTAGCGGGAACTTGGCATGGGTTGCTGGCGGCGGTGGGATGGAAAACTATATAAACAGCAGTCCGATCCTGACCAACTGCTCCTTCAGCCAGAACTCGGCAGAGAATTATGGCGGCGGTATGGTCAACATGTTAGACAGCAACCCAATCATAACTAACTGCATCTTCAGCAACAACACGGCAGGGGATGATGGAGGTGGAGTGTGCAACTTTGCAAGCAGCCCGGTTCTGATCAACTGTACCTTCGCTCAGAATTCAGCAGAAAGAGGAAATGCCATTGGTTCCGATATAGCACATGATTATTATCGTATCGATCCGAACAACATGGAGCTTATCAACTGCATTCTTTGGGATGGTGGCAATGAGATATGGAACGAGTACGGTTCTTCGACTATAATTACTTACTGCAACATCCAAGGCGGAAAAGCAGGTATTTTCGATCCCTCTGAAACAGTCACCTGGGGTGAGGGGAATATTAATGTCGATCCGGAATTTGTGCTGGAGGGATACTGGACTGAGCCGAGTCCTCGTAATCCGAATTCGTCTGTTTGGATTGAGGGTGACTATCATCTGAAGTCCGAGGCGGGGAGATGGGATCCTGCCAGCGAAAGCTGGGTTACAGATAATGTTACTAGCCCCTGTATCGATGCTGGTGATCCGAATATGCCGGTTGGCGATGAGCCTGATCCCAATGGCGGCAGAATCAATATGGGCGCATATGGCGGCACGGCCGAGGCCAGCAAGTCGCCCGCTTATTCATGGTTTTTTGAGACCACTCAAGGGGAGATTCCAGCCAAAGGGCTCGGAATTGTGCTGCCGCATGAGCATATCTTTACAGACCTTCGAGGGCCGACCACGCCCGGTTACGGCCAGGCGGATGCGGTGGATGTCGTGCGTGTCATGGCCCCGCTGCTTGCCGATGCCCGCGAAAAAGGCGTCGGTGTTTTTATCGAGTGCAGCAGTATCGGTGTGGGGCGAAACGTCGAAATTATTGCTCAGGTTGCCGAGGCTTCGGGCTTACCCGTGGTGGTGCCGACCGGTGTTTACGGCCGGGCGAATTTTGCGCCACCGGAGAATCGGGATATGACCGAGGATGAATTGGCATCACTTTTCATCAGCGAGATTCAGGACGGCATAGAGGGCACGGGTATCAAGGCCGGTTTTATCAAGATAGCAACAGATGAGGGGCCGATGAACGCTCTGATAGAAAAAATCCTCCGGGCGGCCGGCCGTGCGGCGAGCGAAACCGGTGCCGCGATAGCCAGCCATACGCCGACAGGTAGCAACGCCGTTCGGCAGGTAGATATCCTCGAAGCTATCGATCCGGCGATAAGATTCATCTGGGTGCATGCCCAAAACGAGAGCAATAGAAACATTCACGTTCAGTTGGCTGCCCTCGGGGTGTATATTGAATTCGATTCTTTGGGCTGGAATCCGGGACAGGATTCGACGTACATCTCGGCCATTAAAAACCTCCTCGCTTCCGGTCACGGCGACAAAATTCTACTCTCGCACGATGCCGGATGGTATCAGCCAGGCTCAGCCAACGGCGGAACGCAAAAACCCTACACCTACCTGATCGACATTTTCATCCCCAAGCTAAGGGACGCCGGCATAGATGATGCGACCATTCGTATGATTACACAGACGAATCCGGTCCGCGCATTCGGCTTAAAATCCGACAAATGATATATTTCACCCTGCACCAGGAGCGGTACAGGGTCACATCCCAAGAGCAGTGGTCTGGTTGATCAAGAGCTTGTAATACGGAATGATGTACTCCATTAGTAGGTATATAAATAGGTATATAAAGAGGATCGTGACGACCAGAACGAATATGGTGACAATCGCTTTGGTCGAAGTTTTGTATCGGGGATTCCGCCAGACCAGCGGAAGCGCTATTGGCCCAAGGCAAAGAAATGCAAGAACAATGGTTCCTGTGGCGAAGTACCATTTTTTCGGCCGGGGCTTTTGTACCTGATGGCCGGTTCCATCGAGAAATTCGCCGCAGTACCGGCACTTGATGGCTTCGGCTTGAATCTGCTCGGCACAAAAGGGGCATTTCTTCGTGTGGGCCGTATCTCTGGTTATGGGCTCGTTTTCCTGCTGCATTGTCTGTTCCGTACTTTCGTATGTGATTTCCATAATAATAGTTATCGGTTCTTTAATAGAACAGCTTTAGCAGCAAAGAAACTTGCTTGGGGCCGGCTATTAGTTTTGGCCGATACAGTATAGATTTTTTTCCGACCGAATGAAAATATTCCCCTGCGAGATGGCCGGGCTTGCTTTGCATGTCTCGTTCAGTTCGTTCTTTGCGAGCACTTTGAATTCGGCTCCATCGGCGATTACCGTGGTTGTACCTTTTTCCGAGAGGAAGTAAATCCTGTCGTCCGCCCAGAGAGGTGAGGCCGAGAACCTGCCGCCAAGTCGCTCGCGCCAGATGACTTCGCCGGTTGCTGCTTTGAAACACTTTGCAACGCCTGCTTCAGTTACAAGGTAGAGATGTGGTTTAACGTAAAGCATCGATGGTATCTTCGGCACATCGTCCGGGGATTCCCATGCTATGTTCGTTTTGGTGACATCGCCCTTGCCCCCGGCGCGGACCACGCGGATCGCCGATGCTCCGAATCCGGATGCGGTAAAAACCAGGCCCTCGCCGACGACTACCGAAGGTACAACTCCTTCTCCCGGGCTCGATGCCGTCCAGATTCTTTCGCCGGTATTCGGGTCGAAGCCCTGTATTACATTTCCGGCCGAGCTGATTAGCTGGTCTTCGCCGCCGACGTTCATTATTTGCGGGCTGACGTGGGCGATTTGCGAAAGGCCCCGTTTGCCTTGCCAGCGGACTTTGCCTGTATTTTTATCAAGAGCAAGAATCACTGCCTTGTCCCAGGGCTTTTGCCAGCCGAGCTTCGGGTCCGCCCCGGAGCTGCTCGGATCGAAGGCGACAATCAGAAGGTCTTTGTACAGGATTGGCGAAACGCCCAAGCCGTGCTCGCTGAAATACTCGAAGTCGCGGTACATCCATACCGTTTCGCCTTCGGTTGAGACCGCAGCGATGCTGCCGTCAAAAGCTACTGTATAGATGTTTTTGCCGTCAGTGACCGGCGTGGAGGAGGCGTATGAGTTGAGTCTTTGCTTGTGTCCCGGTTTTTGCCTGAGTATCTGTTTGTTCCATAGAACGGTGCCGGTTTTTCGGTCGAGGCGCAGAATACGATATGAAGCGCCTTCGTCTGTCGCTGTTGTTACGAAGACGAGATCGCCGAAGACAATCGGGCTCGACCAGCCGATGCCGGGGATGGGTGTTTTCCAGACAATGTTGGAAGTTTCGCTCCATTGCGTGGGCAAATTCTTCTCATTCGAGATTCCCTGCCGGCCCGGCCCTCGAAAGCCCGGCCAGTTTTCAGCGATTGATGTTTGAAGTCCAGCAGCGGAAAATGTCATTAACCAGCACAGCATCAAAACAGCCATTCGATTTATAGTTGTCATCTGTCCTGAATACCTCCAGAATATGTTCAGCCAATAGGCTGCTATAGTTTTCAATACTGCTTTATGCTACCGATTCTTTCGGCAAAGTGCAATCTATTTGTGTCTTATGAACCATATAAAACAACGAATTGTCGATTGTAAATTTTATACAGTGCTGTTACGATATTGCCTATCGTATATCCCTCCAATAGGGCTTTAATACAAGGAGCAATGAAAAATGAACAAGACAAATGAATTAATATCCAGGCGTCAGATGATGAAAACGTCGCTGGCCGCGGCAACAGTGCTGGCTTCTACATCGACTGTGAAAGCAGTGACAAAGGTGAAGAAATCGCCGGTCCGGCTGGGTGGCCCGGTTTTCGAAAAATACAAGGATCCCGCCGGCTGGATTGCTGCTGTGAAGAAGCTTGGCTACAGTGCCGCCTATTGTCCGGTCGGCGCCGATACCGCAGACGACGTTGTCAAAGCGTATGAACGGGCTGCAAAAGAAGCGAACATTATCATTGCCGAGGTCGGGGCATGGAGCAATCCGATAAGCCCGGATGAGAAAATGCGCAAAGAGGCCCGGCAAAAATGCCACCGGCAGTTGCACCTGGCCGACCGCATCGGGGCCAAGTGCTGTGTGAATATAAGCGGTTCGCGCAGCGATCGCTGGGAGGGGCCTTCGCCAGATAACCTGACAGAGGAAACTTTCGATATGATTGTCGAGACGACTCGCGGAATTATCGACGACGTCAAACCGACTCGCACCTATTTCACGCTGGAAATGATGCCGTGGTCTTATCCTGATTCAGTGGATTCTTATGTGCGGCTGCTTAAGGCGATAGATCGCGAGCGTTTCGCCGTTCATATCGATCCGGTTAATATTGTGTGCAGCCCTCAGCGGTATTTCAGGAACGGCCAACTGATTAAGGAATGCTTCAAGAAACTCGGCCCGCAAATCAAAAGCTGTCACGGCAAAGACATTCTGCTGGACACGAAACTCACCACGCATCTTGATGAGGTCCGTCCCGGACTTGGTGGGCTGGATTATGTCACTTTCCTGAAAGAATTGAGCTATTGGCCCGATCTTCCACTGATGTTGGAGCACCTGCCGAATGCCGAGGAATACCGTCTTGCCGCCGAGCACGTACGAAGCGTCGGCAAGAAAGCAGGAGTGTCGTTTGCTTAATTAAGAGATTACTATGCCAGTCGATAAGCTACGAATGTTTTGGATAATCGCATGTATCAATCTTTTGCTGAGCGGTGTTCAATTTGCAGCCGGGCACCAAGGTCGTGCTGTGCCGGTCGAACATCCTCGATTGCTGGGCTCGCGCGAGTATTTGCAGTCGCTGGCAACGAGCCGATCTGATGCTTACAAACGAGTCGTTGCTGTTGCTCGTCAGCAGAATGCGGACGACCACGCCAAAATGATATCGATGGCGCTTGTTTGTGCTATCGAGAATGATGCGCAGCTCGGAAGAGATGCTGTGCAAATGGCAATGAAATATGTTGCCGGGCCTATTAGAAAGGGACATGTTACCTTTGCGCACGACCTGGCTCGATGCGCGATTGTATATGATCTGTGCCACGAATACTGGACGCAGGAGCAGCGGGTGAAATTTAACGAGTACGTCAACGCCACCGTTGATGCTAACGTTCGCAGCGAGACTCACGTCTTTCACAACGGCTGGTACGGCTACAAACACTGGGGAATCGGCCTGGCTTGTTATGCTACGTATTATGAAAACCAGCGCGCACCAGCTATTCTCGATGAACTGGAAAATGACTGGTGCACGCGGGCAGCGCCGGCACTGGAGCTTGCCGGTGACGGCGGCGGCTGGGCCGAGGGCTACTATATTAATTACTGGCTCTACGAATGGCTGTTTTTCTGTGAGGTCGCTCGGCGCTGCGAAGGTATCGACCACTATGCCGAGGCGCCTGAGTTTTTCGAGAATCGTGCTGTGGCCTCCATGTTCGAGACTTATCCGGGTATTTGCACTTACAATTCTCGAAGGGCGATTCCAATGGGTGACGGCGGCGGGCGCGTTTTCGGCGGTGACCGCGACAAAGTCCTTTCAGCCCGGCGAATTCTTGTCAGCCGCTATGCCGACGACCCGGACCATCAGGCTGTGCATACCTTTAACGAACAGACGCCGCGTTCGAGTGTGGGTGTTTATGCTTATAAAGATTTTCTCTGGCACGATACGAGCGTGAAAGGGTGCGGCCTGGGAAACTTCAAGCTGTCTCATATCAGTCCCGGCCCGGGCTATGTTTATGCTCGAAGCTCCTGGGACGGCGATGCGACGTATTTCTTTTTCAAGTGCGGCGACCGGTTTACCGCCCATCAGCATCTGGATATAGGGCATTTTTTGATCTACAAATACGAGGAGCTGGCCGGGGACGGCGGCCACTACGATTCGTTCGGTTCGGATCACGATGTCAATTATCACCTGCGCACAATTGCACACAGCACGATCCTGCTTTACGACCCGGCTGAGAAGTGGCCCGGCATCCGTGCCGGAAATGTCACGGGTAACGACGGTGGCCAGGCGCACGATTGGCCTCACCATAACGGGGCAGTTGTTGATCCGTCACAATGGTACGATGGGCGAGAATTATACGATATCGCGGATATTATCGCATTCGAGGACAGAGGGACTTATTTATATGTTGCCGGTGACTGTACGCGGGCTTATTCCAGCAACAAAATGGAATCTTTCACGAGACAGATCGTGTATCTACGACCGGACACGTTTGTCATCTTCGACCGGATTTGTTCGAGAGACGCAGATTTCAAGAAAACATGGCTGCTGCAGGCAATGAAGGTTCCCGCTCAGACGGACAATCATCTGGTTATTACTAACGGCGAAGGCCGGCTGTTTGTACAGACGCTATTGCCGGAAAAGCCGCAGGTCAGGCTCGTTTCCGGCCCGGAACTTTATAGCTACGGGGGGCGTGATTATCCATCCTCGCGCGATACCGGTCCCGCTCCGGAATGCCGGATTGAAATTTCACCGTCCGAGCCGAATATATGCGATTATTTCCTGCACGTTCTGACGGCCGCCGGCAGCGATATTTCCTCTGTGGAGCAAGCGACCTTAGTCCGCCGGGGGAGGGGGAAAGATATTGCAGTTTCTGTCGGTACGGCAACAATTAAATTCGACCTGCCGGGCGTCGGAGGCGGCATCGAGCAAACCGGCCGACAAAGACAATTTGCGGATACAATTGATATTAGACCTTGAAGAATATCTTGTGCCGGTACAGGAACAATAAGAGCAGCCACTTTATCGTCAGGATTCCAAGTGGAATAATCAGCGGCGCGGCTTGCCCTGCGTGAGTGACAAGACCATAGAGGAAGAACTCGGCAATCCCACTGAAGTCAACGAATCTTTGCAAAAAGTATATCGTTATGGGATTGACGCCGATGACAATAAAGAAAAAAGCCCACTTTCGGTATCCCTTGACATCGATTATCCAGTAGAACAGAGCCAGCAGCATCAGGCACAAGCCGCCTGAGAAAAGTGTGTATGAGCTTGTCCAGATAATCTTGATAATCGGAAATACGAATCCCCACAAATAACCGACCACGACACATGCAAGGCCGGCTATAGCCAGTCCGGCAGCCTTTCTTGAGCCGGTACGGTCACAGCGGAGCCAGTGCCCGGCCAGAGCGCCCATCAAAACGGTACATATCGCCGGTAGGGTAGAGATAAGTCCTTCGTTGTCGCCGTAGCCGTAATAAAGCTTGCCCGGAATCAACTGCTGGTCGATATACGAAGACAAGCAACCCTCGGGCGTCATTACACCTGCGCCAAAGCCCGGCACTGGAATCAAGGCAGCAGCAAGCCAGTACAAGACCAAAACGACAGCGATAAATATCGCCTGAGTCCGCCATTTTGTGTTGAGGACGATGATAGCAGCAAAGAAATAACATAATCCGATACGCTGCAGCACGCCCAACCAGCGCATTTCAGAGAACTCGAAGTTCTGCAAATTGTTATATATTAAACCCAGCAGTATGAGCACAAAGCTTCTCTTGATAATATGCAGATAGAGCACGGGCAGGTTTTGCCCACGTTCTCGCCGGCGGGAAATCGAAAACGGCAGAACCGCTCCCATGATGAACAGAAACAGCGGAAATATCAAATCCTCGAAATGAAAACCCTGCCATTCGACGTGTCTGAGCTGCGTTTGGATTGTTTTGGTTACCGGGTTTTTCCATGCCTCGACAAGGTTGGCAAGAACCGCGCCACCCCCGATAATCCAGAACATGTCAAATCCGCGAAGTGCGTCGATCGAAACTATACGCTGCGACGGCAAAGTTTGCTGATTGGTTTCGGACACTGCTGGGTCCTTTCAATTAGTTGGGTAAATTCGGATTTTCCTTTTATACCTGCCCGGCAACGCCGCTGAGCACAATTTGCAGGAGAATATCAGGTTTTTGCGGCAATTCAAGCTTTCCTGGAGCTTTCCTGATGAAATTTTCTCGGCAGATTTGTATGTAGCAGCAAAAACTTTGCTCCATTGAAGCCGGAATTTGATTGATTTGTGCTGCTGTGCCCTATAAAATATACCTGTTGCGAGCGCAGACGTGAAAGTCCTGCTACAATAAGCAAAAGAAGCACTACGCAACAGGGAGACCGGGTGACGAAAAGCTTATGTACCCTTGTGTCTCCCTTTTTTTGTAGGTATGGTTTGATGTTAAAGTCATAATTTATGACGGTTTTGACGAATTAGGAATGTAATACATTGGATGGCAGAATCAATATCGAGGATACGGAGCGTGACATATTAAGTCACTCCGAAAGAGCGGACTGGATACATATCCTCAGCCTGGACCCTATCCTGACAACCGATGTTTACGAGCGGATACATAACGATCCGAGAATGAGAAAATATCGATTGCATAGGCCTCGGAAAACAGAAATTCGAGATACAGTCGAAGAAATTGAGGCCATGGCACGGGATACGGTGTTGTCACGATTACTTATCATTGACGTGCGCAAAGAAGCATTGCCCAAGCTTAGAACTGCTTATAATAAAGTTGTCGGTTATAATCGCAAAGATTTTAACAATTCATGCTTCGTCATACTGATCGGCGACGGGCCGTGGAACCTTTTCTGGGCGGGAAAGACATTGGATGTTTTTGTACCTTATCTTTCGTCGCATCGGGTGGATTTTCATCCCGCTGCATTCTTTTATGATCCTTTTCTGCATTATGAAAAGGGTGAGATCGAACGCGGCGCAATGGATGATGAATTTGTGCTTCCGGACAAAATCCCAGCCAGGTTCGTTCAGTATTTCAAGAAGGACGAGAGCATGGGAGTAGATAAGATAAGACGCTATTTCAGGGCGATCGAAAAGCCTGAAGAGATCCGCAAAAAAAGACTCAGAAGGCTGAGAAGCCTGTATAAAAAAAGAATAGCGGAACAATTTCCCCATCATAAAGATCAATTAAAAGCCTGGCTGTCCAAAAAAGGGATCAGATTAGCGAGCGAAAAAATGCATCTCTATCCTTTGTTCTTCGAAGACTGGGTTTATAAACTCACGCAAAAAGCAAAACAACGTTAATTGTGATATGATTCTAAAAGGAGCCTGTACTGCATTGAACAATACAGGCCCCGAAATGATACTTATCCTTATGCTTCTTTATAGCAAGTTTCTTTTACTCTGCGGCAGCTTCTCTTGGCCGATACAACCGGATGTCGTCGAAGTACATCTTGCCGGAACCGCCAGGTGCCGTTATGTTGCCTTTGGTTCCCAAGCCAATCGCAATACTGTCAATATTGGTCAGGTCAATGCCTTGATCAGCAAAAATCTGCAGTGGAATGACCCACTCGGTCCAGGTGTCTATCGTCGTTGCCGCAGGATCATCATGGATTACTACTGCGGGTGTGCCGGTGCTGTTCGACACTGCCACATACAACGGCTCGGCATCATTGCTGCTAATGCCTACGTCCTGGCTTGTCCACTGCGGTGAAGCCGTGCCGGTGATCATGACGTTCGAGAATTTGGTCTCGCATGTGGCAGCGGCATTATGTGACGTCACTGCCAGACCTATATGGACGTTAGAACTCATCGAGATGTACTGAGGATTCCACGCCATCGGCTGCCATGAGGTTCCGTTGGACGAATAGTAGCCTCTGAAATTGCCCGCAACATCACGCTCTAACTTCACCCAGTACGGTGCGGTGATTGCCGTCTGCTCTGTTGTCACGACACCGGTATCGCTTATGGCGTCAACGTCGGTATCCGCCCTCGCCTGGAATCGGCACCCGTTGCCGGGAGTGATATATACCGCGGCGAACTTAGAACCCTGCTCGAGTGTCTCGCGGATCATCACACCGGCCTTGGCCCATGGATCCGTGTCATCGACGCTTAGCACCTGGGCCTGGATTGAACCGACACCGGTAAGTGTCTTAAATGCGAAGTGGAATTCGTCGGCCTGGTACCAAATATCCGTGCCGGAAGCTGTCATCGTATAGGTGCCAACCGGACCTTCTATGAAGCTGCCGACGGATGCCGGATAGCCTCTAAACCACAGCGACAATTCAGCAACACCTTCTTCTGTCCAGTCGCGTATGACGCTCAAAGTCAGCTCCACCTCGGAGTATTTCGCGAAGTCCTGCTTGTTGTTGTCGTATGCAAGCGGCATTGATTGACCGCCTCCGTGAACGATAGTTTCCTCGGTATAGGAAGCAGCGTTTTCGTCGCCGACAGCAGCACCGGTTCCGTTGCCGGCAAAATAATCCGCCGTCCCGGGCGTGCCATATCCAAGACCATCATGCCATGCGCACCAAATCTGGTTATCACCGGCGTTGTAATCCTCAAAGTCGTCAATGACAAAATAATCGCCGGTAGTGAAACTCCAGACGTTGCCCTCCCAGGGGCTGTCTGGATTTGAGTCATTGACTTCGTCGATCCGCCAGTAATAAGTCGAAGTCATCGCAAGCTTGCCGGGGTCGTAGCTCTCTTCACCGAGTGCTTTTGGCCCTTTATATTCTGGTGAAGCCTTGGTTGCGTTCTTGACGGCATCCGGATCTGAGCCGAAGTACACATCGTGCGAAGCGGCAACCGCTCCGGCATTCCATGTAAGGATCTGTGCCGGATTTACATCAACGGCGCCATCGGCCGGGTTCGGGCCGGTGACGGCCCCCTCGGTAGTGAAGCTCCAGACATCGCCTTTGTAAGTACCGGCGCCATCGTACTCATCAACTCGCCAGTAGTACGTTTTAGCTAATTTTAGTTGGCCGGGACTGTAATTTTTTACTCCTATACCTGAGCCACCAGTATCTTCATTTACGGTGTCAAAATCTTCGCCGAAGTACACTGTGTGCAGTTTTGCGCCAATACCTGCCGTCCAGGTAAGTGTTGGATTAACAGGCACAAGTTCGGCGCCGTCAATCGGATCAGGATTGTAGGCGATCTTAGGTGGAACCATAAAGCTCCATATTTCTCCCTTCCATGGACTGTTCGGATCAGCTTCGTTGACCTCGTCGATCCGCCAGTAGTAAGTCGTGCCATTAATCAGACCGTCCGGGTAAGCATACCCGGGAAAGCCGGCAATATAAAATGTCAGGTCCGTGTTGATTCGGAACAGTTCTGAGTCTCGCGTGGCATCGTTGACATCATCAAAATTGTCACCGATATACACATCATGTGTGACCGCATAATCACCCGGTGACCAGCCAAGCGTTACCCATGTGCCTGTTATGAGTGTGCCGTCTTCCGGATTTGGGCCGATGGCGTAGGGATATCCTTCGCTGCCTTGCATAGCGGCAAGAACTTCGGACTCCGACAGAGCATGGCTGTAAATGCGGACATCGTCGAGTGTCCCTTCGAAAATCCTCCCGCCATCAGGGGTGGAGTACCCGATTTCGACCGGAGCATCCACATTCGGTCCTATTGAGAACGGCTTGGGACCCACTTCATCGACGCCGTTAAGGTAAACTCGCATATCGCTCCCGTCAAAAGTCCAGGCCAGGTGAACCCATTCGTTCTTCGGCAAAATAAAGAATTCCATAGAACCGGCAGCTGCATGCGAGGCGCCGACTTTATCAGTATACTGGGCACTCGTATGGGCGCCCCATAATTCGATTTGGAACATCATCGTATCGTTGCCCCATCCGTTCGATTTTGTGAAGAAATGCTGGAATGTCCCCGTCCCGTTCCAGAACGCCCAAAGTGTAAGACTGAACTGCCCCGTTCCATCCGTAGGATCGAAGACGCCGCAGTCAACTCCCTGGCACACGTCCGGACTAAATACAAGTGCGGGGCCAAAACCTTCCGGGCCGGTTGCCCATTGTGGTGTTCCAACTATCGTCCCATCGTGACCGTTGCCGGAACTGTCAGTACACGTGTTTCCGGAACCCTCGTTAAATCTCCACCAGCCCACGAGTTCTGCGTTAGCTGAATTTGTCAGAACTATACCGGTCACAAGAGCAAAAGAAAGTAGATGAATCAGATTTCTACACATAATGATTCTCCTTATAAAGATGTTTATATGATTATGTTTTGGCCATTCACATAAACGACTGATGAGAATCTTAGGCCTCACTACGTTCTGTTATTGCCTGTTCAAGACAATTTATACGGCTTGAAATTACCTCCTTCCTGCAAACGTCTATAAAAGCGGTTAATGAAATAGTAAAATCAGCAATATACTATAAAAAATTTCGCTCGTTGCTATTTAAAAAGCCACATGTTGTTATATTAATATTTATACAAGATCAGCCGGCTTTCTGCAAGGAAAATCTAAAGAAAAGTTCATCGGTCCAATATGATAATAAAAACCGGCTGGAATTAGCGAATTTATTACAGTATTATAATCGGATTTAATGAGGAGTATTAATATGAGCAAACGTAAGAGCAACATAAGTAAACGTAAGTCTAACATTTCCCGTCGTTCCTTTATTGGCGGTTCTGCTGCGGTTGCAGCAATGACAATCGTACCGGCCTCCGTTTTGGGCGGTCCGGGCCGAATGCCGCCGAGCGATAAGCTTAATATTGCCGGAATCGGAGTGGGCGGCCAGGGCCAGTGGGACCTGGATAATGTCAACAGCGAGAATATTATTGCGTTGTGTGATGTGGATTGGGCCCATGCAGCCGATACGTTTAAGAATTACCCAAAAGCGAAAAAGTACCGCGATTTCCGAGTTATGCTGGAGAAGGAAAAAAACATTGATGCCGTTGTGGTTGCTACGCCGGACCATGTTCATGCCGTCGCTTCGATGACGGCGATTAAAATGGGAAAGCACGTCTATTGCGAAAAGCCGCTGACCCGAACGGTTTACGAGGCGCGTGCTATCGCCAAGGCCGCTCGCGAGGCGGGCATTGCTACTCAGATGGGAAACCAGGGCATGGCTTTCGAGGGTAACCGTCTTATCAACGAATGGATATGGGACGGGGCAATCGGCCCGGTTCGTGAGGTGCACGCATGGTCGGACAGGCCGACTCATAACGGCCAGCTCTTCTGGGCGCAGGGTGTTGAGCGGCCGAAGGAAACGCCGGAAGTTCCATCGACTTTGGACTGGGATTTGTGGCTGGGACCGGCGCCCTATCGACCTTATAATCCGGCGTACGTTCCTTTCGCATGGCGCGGCTGGTGGGATTTCGGTTCGGGCGGACTGGGTGACATGGGAATTCACAATCTGGCGCCGGTCTTTTCGGCGCTGAAGCTCGGCGCGCCTCAAAGCGTGCATTCCAGTTCGACACTTGTGTACGAAGAAACTCTGCCGCTGGCCTCGACGGTTCATTATCAATTCGGAGCACGTGAAGGTATGCCGCCGGTCAAGCTGCACTGGTATGATGGCGGCATGATACCGGCGCGTCCCGATGAGCTGGAAGATACGCGAGAGCTTTCTCGCGAAGACGGCCTGATTTTCGTCGGAGACAAAGGGAAAATGTACGTCGAAGGCTGGGGCGGCAACAGTCCGCGTCTGATTCCGGAAGCGAAGATGAAAGGGTATAAACGACCGCCAAAGACGCTGCCCCGCTCGATTGGGCATCATAAGGAATGGATTGCGGCCTGTAAGACCAGCAGCGAAACTCGCTCTAATTTTGACTTCGCGGGGCCCCTTACCGAGGCGGTTCTGCTGGGAACGGTTTCAGTTCGTATGGGCGGCAAAAAACTGGACTGGGACAGCAGGAATTTCAAAATTACGAATCTACCAGAAGCCAACAAATATCTGCACTATGAATATCGTTCCGGATGGACATTATAAGGAGGTCATTTGATTATGACGAGTAAAGGAAGGGTCAAGGTTGGGATTATCGGTTCGCAGTTCGAAGGTGACATTCACGCTGCATCGATTGGGATGGTTCCTGATGAGGCGGAAGTTGTTGCTGTCGCTTCACCAACGCCGGGCAATGCGCAAAAGCTGGCGGACAGGTACGGCATCGAACGGGTTTTTACGGACTATAAGAAAATGCTTGCCGAGAAAGACATCGAGATGGTAACAATTACCGCGCCGAATAATCTGCACGCGCAGATGACCGTCGATATTGCCAATGCCGGCAAGCACGTGGTTTGCGAAAAGCCGCTTTGCATGACGCTGGAAGAGGCCGATTTGATGATTGAGACGTGCCGGAGCAAAGGTGTGCTTTTGATGTATGCCGAGGAATTGTTTTTTACGCCGAAGTACGTCAAGGCCAAAGAGATGGCCGACCAGGGTGCGTTCGGCAGGCTTTATCTGGTGAAACAGTCGGAGAAGCATTTCGGCCCGCACGCGCCATGGTTCTGGGACGTGGACGAATCCGGCGGCGGCGTTTTCATGGACATGGGATGTCACGGCATCGCTTTCTGCTATTGGTTCTTAGGCAGGCCTAAAATCAAGAACGTCTTCTGCCAGATGGGGATTTACGCCCACGCGGACAAAACCAAAGGCGAGGACAATTCGATTTGTGTTATAGAATTCGAGAACAACGCCGTGGGGCTCGTGGAAGATAGCTGGGCCCGCCGCGGCGGAATGGAGGACAGGATAGAGGTCTACGGCGACGGCGGCGTCACCTACGCCGACCTTCACATGGGCAACGCGCTTCCGACTTACAGCGAGCACGGCTATGGCTACGCCGTCGAAAAGGCCCCTTCCACAAAAGGCTGGACATGGCCTGTTTTCGAGGAGTTGTGGAATTACGGTTTTCCACAGGAGATGAGACACTTCGCCGGATGCGTTCGCGGCAAAGAAGAGCCGCAGGCGACCGGCGAGGACGGCCGGGTCGTGCAGGAAGTTCTCTACGCCGGATATCACTCGGCGGCAGCGGGACAGAAGATAGAGTTGCCGTATCGGCCTAAGGGCGTTCGAGCACCGATCGACCTGTGGCTCAAGGGCGAGCCGAAAGGATAAAGTTCATGGCGAAAATCCATGTAGATGCTCTATCCGAGAAAGAAATCGAGGCAATTCATGTCGGCACTTTGCAGATATTGAGTGATACCGGTGTGATGGTGCATCATGATGAGGCTCTGGAACTGCTCAGGCAGGCAGGGGCCGAAGTGAAGCAGGACAAAAAGATCGCTCGGTTGAGTGAACGACTTATTATGGAAAGCATCGAGCAGGCCGGCAAAAAGTACATTCTTTACGGCAGAAATCCGGAACGGACAGCACGATTCGGTTATGGTGATTTTGTGCTGATGAGCAGTCCCGGACAGTATAGCTGGATCGATACCGACAGCGGCGAGCGCCGTCCTGCTACTATCGGCGATACGAGCGAAGCAATCAGACTCGGTGACGCTCTGGATAACATCACGATTGTCGGTTCAATGGCGCAGCCCAAGGAGATATCAGAATCATACCGCGATGTTTATCTTACCGGTGAGCTTGTCAAAGGCACCGGCAAGCCGACCCGATGCTGGGTTAAGAACGAAAAAACCGCCAAATACATTCTTGAAATATATCGTGCTGTCACCGGCGGCTCCGAGGCCTTACGAAAAAGGCCGATGGTCGAGGCGTTTCTCGAACCGATAAGCCCGCTGAAACTTCCAAAAGATGGGCTGGACATTGTGCGCGAGTTTGCCCGTGCCGGCCAGCCGGTAAGCATCGGGCCGATGGCGATGACAAGCGGCACCGCACCGGCAACGTTAGCGGCTACACTAGCGCAGGAGAATGCCGAGATTCTTGCCGGCGTCGTTGTCACTCAGTTGTTCGCGCCGGGCACGCCGATCACATACGGCGGCATCCCGCATATAATGGACCCGCGAACCAGCATCTGCTCGTTCGGCTCACCGGAGCAGGGCCTTATGGCCGTGGCTATGGTGCAGATGGCGAAATACTATGGCTTTCCCGTGTATGTGAACGTATGTCTGACCGATGCTAAGGTGCCGGATGCGCAAGCGGGTGTGGAAAAAGGCACAAGCCTTCTTCTGGCGGCTCTTGCCGGCGCCGACACTTTCGGTCATTGCGGCATCTGCGGGACCGACCACGCCGGCTCGTTGGTGTGGCTCGCTCTCGATAATGAGATAATGGACTATGTCAAGCGTATCGCTCGCGGCTTTGAAGTTGACGCTGGCAAGGTGGCTGCTGATGTTGTAAAGAAAGTCGGCCCCGGTGGTAATTTCCTTGCTGAAGAGCATACAGTACAGCATTTCCGCAAAGAGCTTTGGTTAGCAGGCCCGGCATGGACCAGGCAAAGCTGGGACGGTTGGGCGGACAGCGGTAAATTATCGATGGCCGACCGCCTTAGAGAACAAGTGAAGCAGATTCTAAGCAGTCACAAGCCGGAACCGCTCGAGGCCGGATTAGCAAAGGAAGTTGATTCAATTGTCAATGCAGCACAGAAGGAACTTGCATCAGAATCGAAAGGATAAGATGATGGTGGGCAGACTATGCAAAGTTATAGGTGGGAGTGTTCTTATGTGGTGTGTGGTTTGTGCCGGCTGCCGGACGCCGGTTGATAGCCGCATCGAGACCGGCAAATGGCGGGTATTGGCCGATGTGCCTGTAGGGCGGTTTGGCGGAGCGGCTGCAGTGGTGGATGGGAAGCTCCATTTGTTTGGCGGAGTAAACATGAATCCGCACACGCCCGAAGGAAAGGACAAGGCACAGGCAGTGACGCTGCATCATGTTTACGACCCGGCGGAAGATGCCTGGTGGGAGGCCGGCCCGATGCCCGACAAAAAAGGCTGGCCTGCGATTGCCGTCTACCGGGACAAAATCTATATATTCGGCGGAGATAACGAAGCAATAGACAGGAGTATGACAACCGAGTCGTGGGTTTACGATCCAAAGACGGACACATACGATTCGATTGCTCCGCTGCCTCATCCGCGCTCGTATTGCTATGGCGTGACGGTAGGGGACTACATTTATATTTTCGGGGCACGGACGTTGCGTTCGGACGGCCGGGCCGACCGGAGCACGTTTCGCTACGACCCGCGTAGTGATACGTACAAGCGGACGGCCGATCTGCCGGAGGGAGCACGCTTCATCGTGCACGGCAGTTACAATAACTGCATTTACGCCGTGCATGGCGAGACGGACCTCGAGACCTACGCCGACGGAGTCCTTAAATATGATGTAGCTGCTGATAAGTGGACCAAGCTTAATGTGCCGCGGATCGAGCAGCGGAAATGGTACCTTAGTCAGCATTCTACGCATGTCGCAATCGGTTCGAAACTTTTTATCCTGGGCGGCTGGAGCGCCGTGACGAGTTCGCGAAGCAGCCGCGCGACATATTTTGACATGGCGACAGAAACTTTTGGCGAAGTTGAACCTATGCCAAATGGTCGATGCTGCGGCGCCGCTGGCGTCATAGGCGGCAGACTTTACATTGCCGGCGGATTCTGGAAGTGGGTGGATGATGTCTGCGAGTGTACCGAGACATGGGGATTTCCTTTTGAGAAGGAGTAGGTGAATTTTATGTCGGAAAAAGTTCGTTTGGTTTTTTTATTGCTATTTACGGCTATAACAATCGTTGCGGACAGACCGTTGTACGCCGAGACTGTTGTCTCAATACCGTCCGACAGTATGATTACCTCGCCGGAGCCCGACTGGCCTCAGTGGCGGGGGCCGCGGCGAGACGGTATTACAGATGAGAAAGGGCTGCTTGAAAGCTGGCCCGAAGGCGGGCCGAAGCTTCTTTGGAAGATCGACGGCATCGGCAAAGGATGGTCGTGCCCGATTATCGTCGGCCAGCGGATTTACATTACCGGCGATGTGGGCACCGATTTGATCATATTTGCTCTTAACCGCAGCGGAGAAATTCAGTGGAAGGTTAAGAACGGCCGAAACTGGAAGAATCCCTATCCCGGAGCACGTGCGTGCTGCGTTTATTCCGAAGACAGATTGTATAATATGAACGCGCACGGGCGAGTTGTATGTCTGGACGCTGCTACCGGCAAGGAATTTTGGGCTGTTAATATTCTGGAGCGGTTCGATGCAAAAAATATAACATGGGCGTTGAGCGAATGCATGCTTGTCGATGGCCGGAATCTAATTGTTACACCCGGCGGGAAAAAAGCGCTCATGGCCGCACTGGATAAGCGGACAGGCCAGACGGTATGGACCACCGAGCCGCTCAGCAGTGACAGGACATCGCACAGCTCGCCGATTCTATTTCGATATGCAGGTCGCCGGTTGATAACGAACTGCTCATCCGCGCACGGTTTCGGCGTCGATGCCGATACCGGCAAACTTCTCTGGACTGTCCCGTTGAAGAATCCTCACGGGGTTAATACCAGCACGCCGGTTTATGGTTCCGGCATCGTTTACTACGTGACGCCCTACGCCGAAATGGGCAGGGCCTACCGTCTCGTTGTCGAGTCCGAATCTGTAACCGCCGAACATATCTGGACATCCGGTCTGGACACTGTAACCGGCGGGGCAGTGCTTGTTGACGGCACGCTTTTTGCCGCCGGCTATCGGGAATCTAAATGGTGGTTCGGAGTTGACTGGCAAACGGGCAAGACAAAGTATGAGCTTAAAGACTTCACAACCGGGGCGGCGATTTACGCCGACGGCAGGCTTTATTGTCTCGATGAAAAAGGTTATGTTGGCTTGCTGAAACCGGGCCCGACTTCTCTTGAGGTTGTGGGACGTTTTGCCCTGGTGAACGAGAAGGTTCGCGATGCCTGGACGCACCCGGTCCTGTATGATGGCAGGCTTTACCTGCGCTATCACGATACGCTTTTCTGTTATGATGTTAAGCAGCGTTGATAAAACGTAATTGCCTGATATTTTAGTTCAGTTATGATGGCATAGGATTCGATATATATAACAGATGACAGAAAACTTATTTCTGACTTCTGACTTCTGACGTCTGAAAAATTAGGGGACAGATTATGAAGCAGTGGGCGTACATCATTTTAATATCGGTTATCACTGTAATATGTGTTTGTTTTATTGTCCTGAATATGAGGTCTGTCAATAAACTGACGTCTGCCGCAATTGAATTAGAGCAGTACAAAAAAAAGCTTGCTGATCTCGAAAAGACAGGTGCTGAGAGAGACCTGGCGAATCAGAAAGCAAATCGGCTCGAAGCGGAGATTTCATCTCTGCTCGAACAGCGAAAAACAGATCTGCAAACTATTGAGAACCTGCGGAAATCGTTACAGCAGAAAAATGTAGAAGCTATTCGCGAACCGCCCATACCAAAGCAAGACCCTAAGGAGCAGGCGGTTGCTGAGCAAATACCAGAGCAGCAAAGTATCGAAGACGAAAAAGAAAAACCTAAATACGATGCTGAAATAGTGATGGAGATGCTATCATCGGGCGGCAATCTACAGGACGCAATCAGGCGAATCATCACTTCTGAGGGTATCGATTCTACGTTGCAGCAGCACGGCGAGGACCCGGCACACTGGGTGGCTGCCGCGTCACTGGCCCGGGACCCGGAGGCTGCTCTGGTGTATCATGAGCAGGCCGCCGCCTTGTATCCGGATTCGTCGATGGCGCTGTCTTCGTTGATTAACGCCCAAATAGCGCACGACAGGGTTGACGAGTCAACTATAGCCTATATCGATCAGATGAAAAAAATCGATCCGACGAATGCTCTGGCTGATTGTTATGCCGCCTATGTGCAGTTTAGCAATGGTGATATCGAAGCAGCACTTCAGTCTCTTTCGCAGGCAAGTGTGAAGGACAGATTTGCCGACGAGAGCATAGACTTATTAATGGCGCGGAACGATTATTTTCTTAACGAGGGTTGCACCGAATCGGTCGCGCTCGGACTTTCGGCGTTCGATTTGCCATTATCGCATATGGGCATGCTCAGAGGGCTAAGCGAATATGCCATGGTACAGGCCGATACGCTTTACGGAACCGCGCAATACGATGATGCCCTGCAAATCGTAACGAACATCTCAAAGCTCGGCGGTACTCTTTCTTCATCCGGCCGGTTTATTATTAGCGACCGTGTCGGTATGGCTTTGCAGATATCGGCTCTCGAAAGGGCAAAACACTTATACGATGCTTTGGGTGATATTTCAAAATCCGGGGAAGTTGATTCTCAATTGAAAGCAGTTCAGGAGCGGTCCGAAACTATTGATATTATGGTTCAGGCCTTCGGAGGCGTTTTGCAAAACATGACCGGACAGGATATGGCCGATTATGTTAACGGCACCATTCTCAACGGCGAGTTTTCGACCCTGCAGAATATACCCGAAATAGCGGCTACTTTGGAGCTGGCACGGGAACAGCAAGAAGAAAATCCCGAAACGAACATACCCTAACCAAACAAATATTAAAAATTAAAAATCAAAATTGTGGAGTCCCTTTGGGACGACTTCCTTAATTTTGCATTTTGCACTTTGATTTTTGAATTTAATTAAGCAGGAGCTTTAACATGAAGCACCATTTTATATTGCGCTTGACAGTTCTCATTTTCGTAACGTCCGGCGTATTCAGCTTGCGTGTGAACGGCCGGCCCGTGGAGCTTCGCACAGAACATGACGGCACGAGTTATCAGGTGAAAATCGTGCTGGACGGTGAAGCTGTTCTGAATTCGCCGCCGGAAGGCCTCTGGTCGATTGCCACGGAATGGAAAAATAGCTGGCCGGCCGGTTGGATTCATACCGGCCCTACTCAGATTGAGCACGTGGGAGACTGGACGATTCTGCGAGGTAAGCTTGAAACTCCGGCGGGTAACTGGCGGCTCTCCGATTCGTATCATCCCGAGGGCAAAGTTATAAAGTGTATACGACGATTTGTCTGGGACGGGCCAGATACAGCAAAGTTCGTGACATTGTCGGTCCGTTTTCAATGCCGGGGCCGCGGCTCTAAGGCCGTACTTCCCGGCATAATCTATCATGGCAATCCATCCGGAGCGAAGAGCGGCAGAGTGCCTGTTTACTCGGGCGAACCGGGCCAGGTAGCAATCTATGAGGAGCACCGCTTTCCGATGCCCTACGCAAGCCTGGAATGGTCGGCGAACAGCAGCATTCAAGGCGCGGCTTTACATTCGCTCCCCTCGCCTGTTCAATTCGGCAACAGATTCGATCAATGGTGGTCGCTGGGACTGACAGCTCAAGAGCACGGTACCGAGTTTGTGCTTCTGTCCGGCCCGTGTGCTTCGAATGGAAAACGAAGCGTCATCAAGGCCCTCCAGCGTGGTTTTGTAAAGTACGATAACGCTTACATCAATGTCCCACCGGGAGCCATTATTGAAAAGACATTTTACATGGAAGCTTATAAGGTTGCCGACAAAGGTTCGGGTTTCCAGCAGCCGACGCGGACGTCTTTGGAGATTTTCCGCCCCTATTCCCTCGAAGGTATGCCTGCTTTCAGCGAGATTATCCAAGACAAATACCGCTTTGCCAAGACGCGCTGGTATCAGGATGGTGAGATAGCGGGTTTTAAGAAATATCCCGACCGCGATTTTTTCGTGTTCGGCTGGTGCGGGCAAACCGCTGCTCCGGGCTATGCTTTGCAGGTGCTGGCTGATGAGCTGCATGATCCGAATGCATTGCGGATGGCCACTAAATCTCTTGATTTTCTTTCGACGGCGGAATTCTACGATGAAGGTTTCTACACATGGTACAATTACAAAGAACGAAAATGGCTCATGAGGGGACGTCCTGAATTACTTTCGCAAGGCCAGGCAATGCTGAACTTCGCAAATGCAATTAGTACCGGCAGGGCAAAAAAACTGGATGTTTCCCGCTGGGAAAGATTTCTGCGGCAGGCGTGTGATTTTCACGCTGAGAGAATCTTAAAAGATGATTGGAAACCTTTATCCACCAATCAAGCCTTTTTTATTGCTCCGCTGTGTAGTGCTTATAAACTTTTCGGCACAGAGAAGTATCGCCGAGCAGCAGTAAAAGCGGGCAATGTTTATGCATCGAGACATTTGAGCATGGATGAGCCCTACTGGGGCGGAACTCTGGATGCAAGTTGCGAAGACAAAGAAGGTGCTTTTGCTGCCCTGCAGGGATTTATGGCGCTATATGAATTAACCAAAGAGTCCAAATATCTTAAATGGGCCGAGCACGCCTGCGATGTGGTCCTGACGTACATGGTTGTCTGGGATATCGACTTTCCTGCTGGCCGGCTTCGCGACCACGACTTTAAAACCCGGGGCTGGACTGCCGTCTCGGTGCAGAACCAGCACATCGACGTGTTCGGCGTACTGATTACGCCGGACATCTATCGACTGGGACAATACTTAAATTCCGAGACACTAAAGAAAATTGCAATTCTGATGTATCGCAGTTGCGGCCAGCTTATCGATCCATACGGCAGCCAGGGCGAACAGCCCTATCATACCAATTACGGCCAGCACTCAAAATACACCCAGCGATTAAAATCGAACGACCTGTCAGGCCTGCGCGGTAATTATTTCGAAGATTGGACGGTATTCTGGATTACCGCACATTTCCTCAACGCCGCAGCTCAATTCAAAGAACTCGGCCTGGAACTTTCCGATTGATCGGGTGCCGGTATGGGCGTTATTCACCTGCATGATAAAGGTCGGATTGAAGCATTCCTGCGGAGGAATGTGTATCTTCATATTTACAGTATTGGAGATCTGGATGATTTCTTCTTCTCGGATACGATTTGGTATGGTTGGGAAGAAGGCGATGAGATTCGGGCAGTCGCTTTATTATATACGGCCTCTGCCGATCCCACACTGTTGGCTTTGTCCGAGCAGCAGGACGTAATGTGGGAACTGGTTCAGTCGATATTTCCCGTACTTCCGGAGCGGTTCTATGCCCATTTAAGCCCTGCAGTCGCCGAGGCTGTCGAACGACAATGTAAAATCAAATCCTACAGTAAGCATTATAAGATGGGATTGAAAAATAAATCGCTGCTGTATGATGTTGACTGCTCGCAGGTCGTTCGTCTGACAGAAAACGACCTGGACGATATGCTCGGTATTTACGAAGAAAGTTATCGAGGGCACTGGTTCAATGCCAGGATGTTGCAGACGAAGCAATACTTTGGGCTTCGATTGCAGGATCGCCTTCACAGCATCGCGGGCGTTCACGTTTATTCCGAGAAATACAAAGTCGCGGCATTGGGAAATATTGTTACACACTCAGACTATCGGGGCAGAGGTTTCGGAAAATCCGTTACAGCAAAGTTATGCCAATCGCTGTCCGAGCATGTTGACAACATCGGTTTGAATGTGAAAGCAGATAATGCCGCTGCAATTGCTCTGTATGAAAAATTAGGTTTTGAAATCGTAAGCACTTACTACGAATTAATTGTCTTTAATAATCCTTCCAAATAGTTTCTTGCAAAATCTTAGAATTTTCCTACAATATTGCCTTAAAGCCGGGCTTCGGATTATATTCCGTGGGTCCGGCGAAAATTATTTAGGAGAGCATTATGAAAGATCAGAAACAAATTACTCGAAGGAGTTTCCTGAAGGGAACTTACGCCGCTGGTGCTGCTTTTGCCATCCCGGCTGTTGTTCCAGCATCGGTTTTTGGTGCCAATGCTCCGAGCAACCGGATTGTCATGGGTGCTATCGGTGTCGGCTCGCAGGGAACAGGCGATATGCAGGGATTTTTGGGCAAGCCCGAGGTAAAGATTGTAGCCGTTTGCGATGTCGATAAGGGCCATCGCGAGAGAGCCAAACAAATCGTGGACGACAGGTACGGCAACAAAGACTGCACAGCTTATCTTGATTTTCGCAATCTGATAGGCAGGGGCGACCTCGACGCCGTGCAGTTGGCTCTGCCCGATCAGTGGCACGCGATTCCCGCTATCGCCGCAGCAAGGGCTGGTCTGGATATTCACGGGCAAAAACCGCTGGCCCGCTCAATTCGGGAAGGACGCGCCATCTGTGACGCCGTGCATCGCTACGGCCGGGTTTGGCAGACGGGCAGTCAGCAGCGCTCCGATTATAAATTCCGCCGGGCATGTGAACTCGTGCGTAACGGCCGAATCGGTAAAATCCTGAAGATCGAGGTTGGCCTGCCCACCGGAGGCGGCACGGATGTTAAACCCGTCATGCCGGTTCCTGAAGGGCTTGACTGGAATTTCTGGCTCGGGCCAGCACCTTACGTTCCATACCGCGGAGTCTCACACTGGGACTGGCGATGGATCATGGATTACTCCGGCGGCCAGCTCACGGACTGGGCGGGGCATCATATCGACATTGCCCACTGGGGAATGGGATGGGATTATGCCGGGCCCGTGGAAATCGAGGGCAGGGGCAACTATCCAACCGAGGGGCTTTATAACGTGGCCACCCAGTACAAGTTCGTTTGTAAGTACGCCGATGGGACGATCATGACTGTTGCTAACAACACGCAGATCACTCAGGGCGCCAAGTGGTTTGGCGAGACTGGATGGATACATGTCAATCGCGGTGGATTGAACGCATCGGACGAAAAGATACTAAGAGAAGAAATCGGCCCCGATGAAACAAGGCTATATGAGAGCAGGGACCATAAGCAGAACTTCCTCGATTGTGTGAAAAGCCGGGAGCTTACGATTTGCCCGGTGGAGGTTGGTCATCGTTCAATCAGTGTCGGACTTCTCGGCGAAATCGCCATGCTGACAGGGCGTAAAATCAAATGGAATCCTGAAAAAGAAGAGATAATCGGCGATCCGGAAGCAAGCGCGCTTCTCGGCCGCTCTTATCGTGAACCGTGGATTCTCTAATTAACAAGGAGCACAATAATGAACAAATATGTCGTGATTCTACTTGCATTTATTTTGATGGCTATTTCGTTGCCGGAGATATCCTTTGCTGCTGATGACTGGGAGAATCTCTTTGACGGCAAAACTCTTAACGGCTGGATTCAGCGCAATGGAAAGGCAAAGTACGCTGTCGAGGACGGCATGATTGTCGGAACTACGGTCCTAAACACGCCGAACAGTTTCCTCTGCACTGAGAAGAACTACACCGATTTTATTCTGGAGCTGGAGTTTATCGTCGAGCCTGGAATGAATTCCGGCATCCAGATTCGCAGCAACAGCTTCAAGCACTACAAAGATTACCGTGTACATGGCTATCAGGTTGAGATAGACACTTCTGACCGGGCCTGGAGCGCCGGCATTTATGATGAGGCCCGAAGGGGATGGCTCTTTGATCTTAAAGACAAGCCTAAAGCACAGAAGGCCTTCAAGCAGAACCAGTGGAACCACTATCGCATTGAGGCCATCGGCGACCGGATACGGACTTGGATTAACGGTTTGCCCGCCGCCGATTTGAAAGATGACATGACCTCAACAGGTTTTATTGCCCTGCAGGTCCATAGCTCCAAAGAGGCCGGCAGAAAAATCAAGTGGCGAAATATCCGCATCCAGGACCTAATGCTCAAAGAAAGTAAGGGCCTGCTAAAGGCCCTGATCGTTGACGGACAAAATAACCATGACTGGAAAAGCACAACACCCGTTCTGAAAAGTCTGCTGGAGGAAACCGGCCTGTTTACAGTCGAAGTAGCGACATCGCCCGCTCGGAAACAGCCGATGGATTCGTTCAAGCCGAAATTCAGCGACTATGATGTTATTGTCTCGAACTATACCGGCGACGATTGGACTAAAGAGACACAAGATGCACTTGTCGAGTACATGAATAATGGCGGTGGCCTGGTCATTTTCCATGCGGCAGACAATGCGTTTCCCAAGTGGAAAGAATGGAACGAGATGATTGGTATCGGCGGATGGGGCGGCAGGAACGAAAAATCAGGCCCGATGGTTCGCTACCGCGACGGTAAAGTCGTCTTCGACAATTCTCCCGGCCCGGGTGGAACACATGGCCCTCAGCACGAATTCCAGATTATTACCAGAGACCTGCATCATGGGATTACGGCAGGCCTACCTGAAAAGTGGATGCATGCGAGCGATGAACTCTACAGCAAACTTCGAGGACCGGCAAAGAATATGACGGTTCTGGCGACGGCTTATGCCGACCCGGCAAAGCAAGGCACGGGCGAACACGAGCCGATGCTGTTTACCATACGTTACGGCAAAGGACGAATTTTTCATACGGTCCTCGGTCATGCACCGGAACAGATGCGATGCATCGGATTCATCGTTACTTATCAGCGAGGCACTGAGTGGGCCGCGACGGGATGTGTCACTCAGGTGGATGTCCCCGATGATTTTCCTGCCGCTGATAAGGTCAGTCTCCGTACAATCCTCTCGGCTCCTTATGAAGCCATCCGGGAATACGACTTCGGCAAATCAAGACGGGCACTGACCGCTGTCGAAGAAGAGATTCGCAATGCCTCGCCTTCATCGTTCGGAGCAATCGAGGCGAGACTTCTTGAAGCTCTGAAGTCTTCTAAAACAACCTTCGCCGGCAAGCAATTCATATGCCGGATGCTCCGTCGTGTCGGCTCGGCGAAATCTGTGCCTGCCCTGTCAAAGATGCTTGCCGACAAGGAACTGTCGCATATGGCGAGATTTGCACTTCAGCATATGGCCGCTCCGGAGGCCGGCGCGGCTTTGCGGGAGGCTTTGCCGAAGCTTGATGGCGACCTTAAGATCGGCGTAATAGGTACTATCGGTCAGCGTGGTGACCGTCAGGCAGTTACACAAATGGCGGAGCTTATTACCGGCGGCAATATGAATATATCCCGTGCCGCAATCGAATCTCTTGGCAGAATCGGCGGCTCAGAGGCGGCCGGAGTGCTTGCTAATGCACAGGTGCCGGCAAGCCTTGAAAAAGCGCGTGACAATGCTTATTTAATGTGCGCCGATAAGATGCTTGCCGAGGGGCAGCAGCGTGAGGCTATCGGAATCTATCGTGAAATGATAGCTCCGGCCAACAATACGTGGATTCGGATCGCTGCTTATAAAGGTTTGGTTCGTGCCGAGAAGGACAAGGCAGTCCCTCTGATTTTGGCTCTTCTGAAGGATCCTGACCTTGACCTTCAACGAGCGGCCGGAAAGTTCATCACGGAGATGCCGGGCGCGGCTATTACCAAGGCGATTGCCGAGCAGCTTGGGGGGCTTAGCTCCGACGCTCAGGTTGTATTACTTAGCGCACTGGAGGGGCGAGGCGATAAGGCAGCCGCTCCCTATGTTGCAAAAGCAGTCGACAGTGACAGCGAGGCAGTTCGACTTGCCGCGATTGATGCACTTGCCGTTCTTGGCGGAGCTTCCGACGTCGAGCTTCTTGCCGAAGTATCCGCTTCGGGTGACAGGACTTCTCAAGCAGCGGCGGACTCTCTTGGCCGGCTCTCCGGTCCGGGCGTTGCAGGAGCGTTGATTTCCGTTGCGCAACGTCACACTGACACATCGGTTCGCGTCAATGTTATTGAGACACTCACAGAACGTCGTGAAATAGAAGCAGTTGAAGTTTTGTTCGTTCTGGCAAAAGAAGATAATCGTGACATTCGTCAGGCGGCTTACAAGGCCCTGGGTGTATTGTCGGATCAAAAAGATTTACCCGCTATGGTTTCGATGCTGCTTTCGGCTGAAAGTAATGCTGACCGCAGCGGCATAGAACGGGCAATGATCGCAACCGTTACTCGGCTCGAATCACCAGATGCCACACCGGTAATTGAGGGTCTGGCAAAAGCAAATCTTGCCGCTAAGCCTCATCTGTTAACTGTGCTTTCGCGTATCGGAGGACCGGAAGCTCTCGATGCCGTTCGAGGTCGGGTGCTCAGCGAGGATAATCAGGTCAAAACCGCCGCTATCCGCGCTCTGGCCGACTGGCCGGATGCGGCACCGCTTACGGATTTGATGAAGATTGCGAAGACCGACAACAATTCTACCAGCCGGGTTCTGGCGCTTCGTGGATATATTAAGCTGCTGGGAATCCCGGCCAATCGCGGAGCGGCAGAGACAGTCAAGTTGCTTGCCGAAGCGATGGACGCCGCACAGCGGCCGGAGGAGAAAAAGGCGGTGTTGTCGGCTCTGCCTAAGTATCCGTGCGAGGAGGCGCTAAACTTGGCAGAAAATGCCAAGAAAGATAACGCCCTTGCAGTTGAAGCCGAGCTGGCGGCGAAGAAGATAAAAGAGTCTTTGCTGAACAAGAGTCTGAAAGCCACGGCCTCGCGGAACAACAACGCTGCAAATCGTGCCATGGACGGGGAGCTTGGAACTCGCTGGGATACCGGCAGGCCAATGAAGCCCGGCGACTGGTTCGTGCTGGACCTCGGTATTGAGAGCACAATAACAGGCCTGACTCTCGATACGAGGAATTCGTCCAATGACTACCCGCGTGGATATGAAATCTATGTTTCTTTCGACGGCGGAAGTTGGGGCAAACCTGTGATAACCGGCGAGGGTACGAATCCGATTACTGAAATCAAGTTCGGCAAACCTGTACGAACCAGATTCGTGAAAATCCTGCAGACCGGCTCATCCGATAGCTGGCACTGGTCGATCCACGAGCTGAAGCTCAATCTTGAATAAACTTTGCTTATCGTGTTGTGTTAATATTTTCGATTTCTGAGCAATTCTAAGAATTGCCGGGCCTGCAATTGAGTCAGGCTGTCGACGATGATATCCGCTTTGAGCAGGTCTGACCGGCTTCTGGTGGTCGTTACAGCAACGACTGGCATACCAGCGGCCTTGCCGGCTTCAACGCCCTGGACTGCATCCTCGACGACTACACAACGATCGGCACCGAGTGAGAGTTTCTCAGCGGCCTTGAGAAATGTATCCGGTGCCGGCTTGCCGTTTGTTACATCCTCGCCGGCAACGTAAGCGTCGAAATAATCCTTTATGCCTGTACGCTCTAAAACAAGCTCCAGGTTAGCCCGCGGTGCCGATGAGCCTACAGCCAGAAGGAAATCTTCGCTTTTTAAGTCGCCGAGCAGTGTTTTTGCTCCATCTGCGGGGACCAGTTTCTCTGCTATAATATCGCGATAACGTTGCTCTTTCCAATTGGAAAGACGTTTAACCTCCTCTGATGACGCTTCCCGGCCAAGTAGCATCGGGATTATCATGTAGTTTTGCATGCCGAATGTGCTGTAAAAGAACTCGTCTGTCATGGAAAAGCCTTCTTTTTCGGCCAAATCGTACCATGATTGCTTGTGTGCCCAGCCGGTATCAACCAGCACGCCATCAAGATCGAAAATAACGCCCATTCGATGGTCAGATTCTGTCATTTTCTATAATATCCTTCAATTAGACTAATTAGCATGATGTGGAATAAGATGGTAAAGCAATTTGATATTTCAGAATTCCAATTTGTAATTTTAGGCTTGAAACGGCGAATTGGCAATAATAAACCGAATATCCGACGGCAAATTCCCGTTTTATCTTGGATATCCGGGAAAATATTATTCTTGAAATCGCGAATATTGGCTTAAAAAAGCCGATTAGGAAAAAAATTTAAAAATTTTCCAAATTTATAATCAACATTTATCCATCGGGAAACGCTGCTAAACATGAGTAAGAAGATATGCGTAGAATCTTTGCGCTAATGGCGAGATTTTGCTTTTAGTGTGAAGTTTTTTAGGGGCTTTAGGTGCGGTGGCGCCGAAGGCACTTGAAAGCTATTTTCTGTGCCTTCGGCTGCCTAATATAAAGGAGTGGCGTTTGAGAATTAATATAAAGGAGTAGATTTTGTGGATAGTGAACACGAGGTTTTTATTCAGGGAATTGAGCAGGAAAAAATCCTGGAAGTAACATTTTTCTGCAGAAAGCGCCGACAAGAAGTAGTGAGTTTATGTGCTCCATTGCATTACAGCAATGGACCGGCCGTCTCTACTAAAGATGCAGAAAAAGAGCTGGAATGTTATTATATATGGGATTTTGGGGCTGAGAAGGGCAGCAATTTCCTGGCTTTATCGCCATCGCAAATTGTCAGTATGAAGCTGACAGAGGACGATTTTCGCATCCAGGATCTTTATAGCTACGGCGAGCAGCCAAAAACCCTCAACGATTAAAGCCGGATTAACGGTCAATGTATGAAATAATTGGAAGTTTTAGGTTTTAGGCTATACTGCGTAGATTTGTTTTAGGCCTTCTACGAGTCTTCCTATGCCTGCGGTGGTGGTGTCTTTATGGAGGGCGCCGTAGGCGATGCGCAAATAGCATTTATCTTGCATGCCGAAAGTCATGCCGGGGATGACGGCGACCTTGTGCCGTTCGATTAGCTGCCGGACGAGATCCATGGGATCCGAGTTTTTGTGCACTCGCAGCAGGAAATAAAAAGCTCCATCAGCAGGAGGAACGGTGACCTGATCGGCGATGCCGGCCAGCTTTTTCAGGCATATCCGGCGGATATCAGTGGTCATTTGAAGCTTTTGACGGCAATATGACCGGCCGGCCTTCATCGCGCCGATTGCTGCCCATTGTGAGATGACCGGCGGACAGATCAAAATAGTGTCCTGAATCTTTCGGATTGGCATGAAAAGACGCTCTGGTATGACCATCCAGCCGATCCGCCAGCTCGCGAAGCCGTACGCTTTCGAGAGAGAAAAAAGCGATATCGTATGCTCGGCAGCTCCATCAATCGAGCCGGGTGAAAAGTGTCGGGCTTCATCGTATGTGAAGTATTCGTAGGCTTCGTCGCTAATGTGGTAGATGCCGTTTTTACGACAGATTTCATTAACCTGCCGTAAGTCCGATTCGCGATACACAGCGCCGGTCGGATTATTGGGTGAGATAGTAACAACCGCTCTGGTCCGGTTCGTTATTGCGGCGGCGATTACTTCGGGCTGTAACTGGTAGTCGTCGTCTGTCGGTACGCAGACAGCTTTACAGTCGGCAATCGTTACTGCCATCTCATGATTAAAATAGTACGGCAGTTGGAGAATTATCTCATCGCCAGGATCGGTAATCGCGAGAACGGCATTCATAAAACCCATGTTGGCTCCGGCGGTTACGACGATCCGGCTGCCGTTAAGGGAGATGCCGTTTTCCTTTTCGAGCTTTTGCTCTATCGCTTCCAGCAGTTCCGGAATGCCCTGGACGAGCTTATACTTGTGATTCTCCGGATCGGCAAGAAATGTCTTAATAGCCTCGATTGCCTCAGGTGGTGGGCCGTAATAAGCGACGCCCTGGCCGAGTGAAATCGTGCCGGGATTGCTGCGAATCAGCTCACCGACCACCGGGATGATCGGCGTCTGCACGGATTGCATCCGGAGACTATCGTACATCGATTGTGACTCCTGCCGTCAGACCGTATAGGTCGAAGCTGCGGTGGTTCCGCCCCGGCCGGTCCAGTTCGTATGGAAGAATTCACCTCGCGGCTTATCTACACGCTCGTATGTATGGGCGCCGAAATAATCACGCTGTGCCTGCAGCAGATTGGCCGGCAGTCGCTCGTGGCGATATCCGTCATAAAAGGCCAAAGCGGAGCTTATCGCCGGAATGGGAATACCCAGCTTTACGGCAGTAGTAACAACACGACGCCACGATTTTTGGGCCTGTCTGACGGCCTTTTTAAAGAACGGATCGAGCAGCAGGTTTTCCAGCTTGGGTTTCTTTGTATAAGCCTCTTTAATCTTGCCCAAAAAGACCGAGCGAATAATGCAGCCGCCCCGCCACATAAGGGCGATGCCGCCGTAATTCAGGTTCCAACTGTGTTCAGCAGCAGCAGCACGCATTAGCTGATAGCCCTGGGCGTAGCTGACGATTTTGGATGCGTAAAGGGCCTGGCGCAGGTCGTTTAGGAATTTCTCTTTGTCTCCTCTGAACTTGGCTCTCGGGCCTTTGAGTGCTTTGGCGGCTTTAACACGTTCTTCTTTGAGCGCCGACAAACAGCGTGCGAAGACGGCTTCGCCGATGAGCGTCAGTGGCTGGCCCTGATTCAGGGCCTCGATGGCGGTCCATTTGCCCGTTCCCTTCTGGCCGGCAGTGTCGAGGATAAGGTCGATGACTTCGTTGCCGTCGTCGTCTTTATATCCGAGAATGTCCCGCGTGATTTCGATTAAATAAGAGTCAAGCTCACCCTTATTCCACTCGGTAAAGCAATCGTGCATTTCGCTATTGGTCATGCCGAGACCTTCTTTCATCAACTGGTAAGTCTCGCAGATCATCTGCATGTCGCCGTATTCGATGCCGTTGTGGACCATTTTAACGAAATGTCCGGCACCGTTTTCGCCGACCCAGTCACAGCACGGTTCACCGTCGTCTGTCTTTGCGGCTATTTTCTGGAAGATGGGCTTGACGTGCTCCCATGCCGGTGGCGAGCCGCCGGGCATGATAGACGGGCCGCGCAGAGCGCCTTCTTCGCCGCCCGAGACGCCGGTGCCGATGTAAAGCTTGCCCTTGCTCTCGACGTACTCAGTTCGCCGTATCGTATCCGGGAAGTGAGAATTGCCGCCGTCGATGATGATATCGCCGTCTTCAAGATGGGGCAGCACTTTGTCGATGAAGGCATCGACCGCCGCTCCGGCCTTGACCATCAGCATGATCTTGCGGGGTTTTGCAAGGTTCTCGGCCAGCTCTTCGATGCTGTGGCATCCGATGATGTTCTTGCCTTTTGCACGGCCTTCGATGAAGTTGTCCACTTTCGATACGGTTCGGTTAAAGCAGGCCACCGTGAAACCCTTGCTTTCCATGTTCAGGATAAGGTTCTCACCCATTACTGCCAGGCCTATAAGACCAATATCAGCCTTTGCCATTTTCTAAAGCTCCTTTCGTGGTTATTCTCGTATCTTGCTATACAATAAGCACTTATTGCATTGGTATTGTCGGAATAAAGCCGTTAGACAAACGATGCAGGACTTCACCGGCATGATGCACGACAAGAATTCCTTCGTCTTCTCTTTTCTCGTAATCGGCTATATTTATATCATCAGGATTCAGATAGTCAAGGTTTACTTTCTCGCAGCGTTCTTTGCTGATGCTCGTGGCAAGCACTACATTAACCCGGGGTTTTTCTACGCCGTCTATGAAAGTGCCAATTCCTTTGACATGGGTGGAATGGGCGATGATTCCTCTGGGAATTCCGGCGAACTGCTCCATGCGCTTGAGGAAATAATCGCGCGTGTGATATCCGATTTTATCGAGCCATTTGCCGTGTGTGTATGAAATCTCAGTGATATGCGGGGCGTAGATAATCAACGTTCCGCCGTCGGCAAGAATCGGCTCAAGCTTGTACATGACCTTGCCCGCTACCCAGATATCATCGTACATTTCCGGGGCGATACCGAGGATCGTGTTATAAGGCTTGTCTTTGTATGTGATATGTACCTGCTCGGACAAATCCGCGGCCTTTTCCCATGCTTCAACTACGTCGCCGATGAACATTCCCTTGAGTTCATCCTCCAGTGCGACAATTGCAAACAGCTTATGCGGCATGGTAATAAACGAAGCCGCTTTTTCCACGACCTTTCTTGTCGGAGTCCATTTGTTGCCATTGACTAACGGATTGGTTATCACGCCGCCCAGCCAGTGGAAAAAGTGGATGATATCGTCGCCGGCGATGCCGGGGAAAATGTACTTATGCCCGCCGGAAAAGCCCACGACCTCGTGCGGAAACACGGGGCCCAAGATGAAAAATTCATCGTACTCGAAGAGCAGCTTATTTATTGCTACATTGACTTGTTCACGAAATAAACCGTCACTGATTTGCTCGATTTCGTCTGCGGAGATTTTGCCGATGGAAGTGAACGTCTGTGGCTCTTGCCATTCGTGATTGAAGAATGTTACTGCCGCGTATTTGCTCTTGCGCTCTTCCAGCGTCATGCTGAGCCTGGCGCAAATCTGCTCCTCGCTCATCGGCTGATGGGTCCCCAGGGCAACCAGGCAGTCGACTGCTTTGGCTTTTGGCCCAAGGAACTCATATATGATTTTGAATATCTCGCCGATAGGCCCCGACCGTGTATTGTCCGGGATTATCAGAAGGATTCGTTTGCCGGCATAATCATTCTGTGAGAAGAATTCGCCGACTGCTTGTCGTGCCTGCTCGATATCGACGCAAGACTCTTTATTTTGTCGCTCAATTATCATTGTTCGTATTTCTCTTCACACTTTTCTATTTACGCATGACAAATCAGACTCCGCTGAAGGCCGAGAATCCGCCGTCGACAGGTACGACTATGCCGGTGACGAATTTCGCCGCATCGCTCAGCAGCCACATCGTGGTTCCGATCAATTCTTCCGGCTGGCCAAATCTGCCCATCGGCGTATGGTCGATGATTGTTTTGCCGCGTGCTGTTAAATCGCCGGTTTTTTCGTCAGTCAGCAGGAACCGGTTCTGCTCGGTCAGGAAGAATCCCGGTGCTATTGCGTTGACGCGGATGTCTTTGGAATAATTCTGGCAAACGTGCACGGCCAGCCATTGTGTAAAGTTGCTGACCGCAGCTTTGGCCGCCGAGTAGCCGGGAATCTTGGTCAGTGGGCTGAATGCACACATGCTGGAGATATTCAGTATAATCCCGCCGCCGCTTTCGGCCATTTCTTTGCCGAAAACCTGGCACGGCAGCAGAGTCCCGATGAAGTTCAGGTTGAAAACGAATTGTAAAGCATCACTTGGCAGGTCGAAAAAGGACAGGTCCGGCGATGTCGTGGCTTCTTTTTTATTTCCGCCGGCCCCGTTTATCAGGACGTCGATTTTGCCGTACACGGAATTGATTTCTTCTTTCGCTGCTTCCAAACTCTTTTTGTCCAGCACGTCGCACTTGATTGCAATGGCCAGTCCTCCATTGGATTTGATTTCTTCGGCAACTTGGGTTGCTGCTACTTCGACCAGGTCGAGAATGACGATTCTTACTCCCGTCTTGGCCAGTGCCATAGCCATTGTGCTGCAAAGAACGCCGCCGCCCCCGGTAATTGCGATTGTTTTATCTCTCAATTCAAATAAATCACTCATTGTACTCATCCTCAATCAGTTCTTGATAAAATCATACACTTGAGGCAGAATATACATCGAGCCGGTTGAGAATTCAACAGTTTAAAGCTTATGGTGTATCTGTGGCAAACTACATGATAGCACGTTTTGACGAGATTGACGCGGTCAAATGTCCCTGCGGCTTTGCTAAAAGGGCGTTCGCCGTACCGGACAATTCCACCGCTACTATGCACATCGTTGATATCCAGGCCGATTCGCGGGTGCATTATCATAAAAAGCTGACCGAAATCTACCTCATTCTCGAAGGCTCCGGCCAAATGGAGCTGGACGGCGAAAAAATCCCGGTCGAGCCATTTACTGCTGTCTTTATCAAGCCCGGCTGCCGACACCGGGCAATCGGAAAAATGAAAATCGTGAATGTCTGCATCCCGTCGTTCGATGCAAAAGATGAGTGGTTTGATTAGCACATGCTGTTTGCTTATGGTATAATATAAGTATGATTCGAGTTCAGAAAAATCGGGCCAGACTAAGGAAAATGAGTGACGAGGATGATAACTTTGTGGATGCATCACCCGCGGAGCGTGTTGATATGATATGGGAACTTACCGCCGAACTGTGGTCTTTGAGAGGGAAGCACTATGCTCAACAGCGATTACAAAGACATGTTGCAAGTCTTGTTGGACAACGGCGTTAAGTTCCTCCTGGTCGGCGCTTATGCGATGGGGGCGCATGGATATCCTCGCGCTACGGGTGATATTGATATCTGGGTCGAGCCAACAGTCGAGAATTCTGCACTGGTCTATAGCTCAATGGCGGTGTTTGGAGCCCCGCTCCATGAGATTGAAGAGGCTACATTTACTATCCCTGATGTCATTTTCCAGATCGGTGTAGCACCACGCCGGATCGATATTATAACAAAAATTAGCGGCGTCGAGTTTGACGACGCTTATAAAAACCGGCAAATCGTTGAAATAGAAGGCTTATCTATACCAATCCTGTCTTTAGAGGACCTGATCAAAAACAAACGAGCTACCGGCCGAGACAAGGATCGACTTGATGCGGATCTATTAGAACAATAGAAGTCATGATACGCGAGACTATAAAAAACATGATTTAAATAATTCCTAACTGTCTTTGATAATAAGGGATTATTTCGAGTATAAGATATTATGAAGATTTTGATAATAATCCTTTGTCTTATTGTGCTTATGATGGGATGTTCGCGTTCTTGTGAACCAGGGCTGTCCTTGTGGCAAAAGAGGCAGATGGATGATGATCAAAGAATCTATGGAAATCCATATGAAAGCTACCGAACGGAAGTTGTTGATCGTCATAGAAGATAATATTCTGCCGCTTATTATTTTATGAAAACCTAACGGTACTGGGCGATGAAAACGCATCAACCATGTCGGGATACTCATATTACTTGAGATATTGCTCTCTATGAGAATTCGCTTGACAAATCCCGATTATTTGTTTAGTATTGTCACTTGGGGATAATTAGGTAGTCCCGGGCAGGAGTTGTGATGAAGATTTCGATAATTGTGCTGCTTTGTTTAATGACCTTGATGGTGGGGTGTTCTCAATCACATAATCCAGCTTCTTCCTTATGGAAAGAGCGCCAGATGGATGATAATCGAAGAATACATGGAAATCCTTATGATGGCCGAGGCCAATTGCAGAGTGTTTGGCTGACTACCCCTTATTGAAATTAAGCGTTCATTTTATTTGCCTGCCTTTATCGGAAAATGCCCCAGATATCACCTTTAATCTCCTAATCTGCCCCGATTTATCAGAATTCTCATTAATTCTGTTCTATACTCAGTGTGAGCTGCTTATCGGTGGGCAGTCACGGAGTTTTTTCCGGAATTCTTCTGACATTTTGTGATATAGTTCGTATAATACTTAACGAATATAATATGTCGAGAAATAAATGATGAATGTAGAATTGAGAATTTAGCCTCATTCCTTATGTTCCTTTGCTTCTTTGTGCTTTTGTATCTTTTGACCCTATTTGAAAAAACAAAGCCAATGTTAAAATGGGCAAAACGACGCTAAGTCAGTGTTAGTAAGAATTTATGGAAATTATGATGATTATGGACGGTATTTGTCAAGATAAAACAAAGCCAAACAAAGCCAGTCGCCGGGTTTCGCCCGGAAATCCGAAATTCGAATATCGAAATCCGAAACAACGGCTTTTTACGTAACCTAAGTTGAAAAAACAAAGCCAATTTGTGTGGGAATGGTTGGGCGTAAAGTATTGCCTGGATGGAGATTGCAAAAATATGTCAACTTGTGGTGAACAAAAAAACAAAGCCAATCAAAGCCAATTTCAACGCCTAACACAGCCGACAAAGGAGAGAGAATTGAAGAATTGCTCATCGCGACTATTAATAAGCAGGATTAAGGCTCTTTACAAACCAGCCATCTGGCGATATTATATCCGGCATAAATGCCGATGTAGCTCAATGGTAGAGCACAGCTTTCGTAAAGCTGAGGTTGAGGGTTCGACTCCCTCCATCGGCTGTTTTCAGATGAAATATGAGTTTGCTTTATCCTGGGAGAGGTATTATGAAAACTCAGAACAAAATAGATATTTCACGAAGGATTTATGCTGATAAGCTATGCTTAGCGGCGATAGTATCTTTTCTTATTGGAATCGGTTTATTTTTGCTTTGTTTAGCTCTGGATCGTTTCGTACACAACCGCTGGCCTAACTTTGAAAACGTTTATGTAACAGGTACAAACTTATGCCTCGGATTGATTTTTTTGGTAGTTCCATTTCTTGCATTAGCTGCAATTATAAACGTATTAACAAATTGGCGGGCTGTCACAAATCCTGATGACAGTTCACGAAGTCAAGGTCTACTCTATAAAACAGCAAACAATTTCCTTATTACCTCAATTCTTTTTGCGCTGATTTGTCTATTATCTGTAGCTTTGGGAATCATTATTGGGGAGTATCAGACCACAAGCTTACGGTTCTTTGGAGGTATATGGCTTATTTCGATGTCATTATTGGCATTGGTAATGGGATTCCTTTCATATAAGCTTTTTGCCAGGGATTCTGCCCAATTCCACCCACATGTTGGTGCTGTCTTTTCGATTATCATCAGTCTTGTTGCTGTTTTGGTTGTTTTCTCTAAAACAAGTATCGGTAATTACCTAATTCAACGTGTTGTGTATTCAAAATTGAACGAGACTTTTACAGGAAATTCCAGCTTTCTCAAACAGACTTCCGTTATGCCAACTCTCGACAGTCCCTGCCCGAAGAACAAGAACGTAATCTGGTGTTCATCATTCCAATTAGCGTGGAATCGGATGAAAGATGATGTTATCGGTGCCCCGGTTGAAGTTGTCAGTGCCGAGGAGCTTGCTTTTCGTTTAAACACAGCGGGACAATCCGAAGCCGATTTGGGATGCGACTCGTTTTATGCTGCTGCCGGGCGCGTAAAGGATGGGATCATCAGCAAGATTCAAAAGGAAATGACTGAAAAGTTTCCATCGCATTCCGTTGCCGACTTTAGTGATATTGCTGGTGTTCTCGAAGGTATTTTGGCTTATTCGTATCTAAAAGCCAATGTACATTTCAAATATCCTTTCCGTCAGGTTAGGAAGGGTTTTACTTTCACCGATTCTGAGGGTGTCGAGACGGAAGTAGGTGCTTTTGGAGTTTGGGGATATAATTCAATATACGACAAAATGCGACAGCAGGTGGAGATTCTTTACTACCATGATAATCGTGATGGGACTGACAATGACCAGAAAACGAAGGAATTTGCTGTCGATTTGTGCAGACACAGTGAGCCTTACCAGGTAGTTGTCGCTGTTGTAGAGCCGAAGGATTCGCCGTCTCAAACACTCGACTATATACGTGGTCAAATAACAGATTCCAGGCAAAAAGTGAACTATGATCAAATAAGCTCTCTTGATGATATGGATGTTCTTGAAATCCCCGAAATGTTCTGGGAGATAGAGCACGATTTCGATGCGCTTGTAGGGAAAATCGTCGCTAATGCTAATCCTGCCATGCCCATAGTTGAGGCAAAGCAAGGGATAAAATTCAAACTTGATCGTTGCGGAGCTATGCTTGAAAGTGAGGCAACTATTATGGTTGCTTCTATTCCCAGATACTTTATATTTAACCGCCCCTTCCTAATTTATATAAAAAAACGCGACTGCGAACAGCCTTTTTTCGTAATGTGGGTTGACAATGCTGAACTTTTGAATAGAAAAAAGAGTAGTTAACATCACTATATTCACTGGATGTCTGAATTTGTAAAGTGTTGACAGACTATATTTATAAGAATTTTTATTGGTGCATATTAGGTGAGCTTTGCAAAAAGGTTTATCAGAGAAGAAATGGAAACGATATAGAATAGCCAGAGGTTGAATATGGGCAATGATGATAAAGCAGCAGCGATGTTTAAGGAAGGTTTTTCGTGTTCTCAGGCGGTGCTTGCAACGTATTGCGAGAGGTTCGGTCTGGATAAAAAGCAGGCATATCAAATCAGTTGCGGTTTCGGTGGGGGGATGCACCTGGATCAGACCTGTGGAGCGGTGACAGGCGCTTTTATGGTCATCGGGTTAAAATACGGCCGGACGAGAGCAGATGACCGCGAAGCCAAGATGGAAACAGCCCGAAAAGAAGTGGAGTTCGCCAAAAAGTTTAAGGCGCGACACGGCTCTATCGCCTGCACGGAGCTTATCGGCTGCAATATCAGCACTATGGAAGGGTACGAGGAGGCTAAAAGGAAAGATTTGTTCAAACAGGTCTGTCCCAAATACGTAATATCAGCGACAGAGATCCTGGATGAGATACTTTAATGTCTGAGATATATAAAGAAAAATTCGAAAAACTAAAACAAATATACAAAGATCTGAATAGTGTGGTTGTAGCCTATTCGGGTGGAGTGGACAGTACCTTTCTTCTTAAATCGGCAGTCGATACACTTGGTGTGGATAACGTGCTGGCGTGCATGAGTGTGGGGCCTTCCGAGCCAAGCAATATGTTTGATAAGGCGGTTGAATTTGCAAAGAGCATCGGCGTCGAGTTTCAGACGGTTGATGCCGATGAGCTGAATGATCCGAATTTTACCGCTAACAAAGCCGACCGCTGCTTTCATTGCAAGTCACATCTGTGTAAAACCCTGCTGGACATTGCAAAGCAGCGTGGTTTCGACAATGTGATATTCGGCACTAATTTCGACGATTTGGACGATTTTAGGCCGGGAAACCGTGCCCTGAAAGCCTTTGGAATCCGCTCACCGCTTGCCGAGGCTGAGCTTACCAAGGACGATATCCGAGCTTTGAGCAGAGATATGAATCTGCCGACCTCGGACCAGCCGGCTTCGCCGTGCCTGGCTTCGAGAATCGTTTATGGGCTTCAGGTCACCGAGCAGCGATTGGGTCAGATTAACGAAGCGGAGAGTTTTCTGAGGGAGCTGGGCCTGGTTGAATTTCGCGTTCGCCATCACGATACTGTCGCTCGAATCGAAGTGAATCCGGGGGATATCGAGAAGGTAACAACCGAGCCGGCCCGCTCGCAGATTGTCGAGAAGCTAAAGTCGCTCGGCTTTAAGTTCGTAACCGTTGATTTGCAGGGTTTCCGCTCCGGGGCACTAAATGAGACTCTCTCGGAACAACAGAAGCAAAAGAATCTATGATAAGTGAACAAAAGAAATCTACAAAACTACAGGGGAATTGCTATGTACACTAAAAGAGCTTCTTTCATGATGCGAGTGTTCTTGTTGTTATCAATTTTACTTGGTTTGTGCTGTTTCAATGTAGCCGATACGAAAGCCGACGATCTTGAGCTGCGGGTAATGAGTTTCAATATCCGCTACGGCTCGGCCAATGACGGCGATAACCATTGGAAGAACCGCAAGGAAATGGTTTTCAACGTTATCCAAAATCACCCATGCGACATAGTGGGTTTGCAGGAGGCGCTGCGTTTTCAGTTGGATGAGATTCGTGAGGCCCACCCCGTGTACGGCGAGATCGGCGTCGCTCGCGAGGACGGCAATAACGAAGGTGAGTACTCCTCTATTCTCTATCGCACTGACCGCTTCGGCGTGGGCGAATCGGGGACATTCTGGTTCTCCGATACGCCTGAGGCGGCCGGTTCGAACACGTGGGGCAACGCGTGTGTCCGCATCTGCTCGTGGGCCAGGCTCATCGAGACCAAAACGGGCAAGGCATTCTATATATATAATCTCCACCTGGACCACGTCTCGCAGACATCAAGAGAAAAAAGTGCTGTGCTGCTGGCCGAACGCATCAAGAATCGAAGATATAAAGAGCCTTTTGTGGTGACGGGCGATTTTAATGCCGGCGAAGATAATCCTGTTATAAAATATCTAAAGGGCGAAATCGCGATAGAGGGCCCGGACGGGAGTAGAGCAGAGACGCCGATCCCTATGATAGATACGTTCCGTGTGTTGCATCCGGACGTTAAGGACGTAAGAACCGCCCACGGATTCAAAGGGACGCGGCAGGGCAATAAAATCGACTATGTCTTTGTGCCGCCGGGGACAAAAGTCCTCGAAGCAGAGATTCTGTACGACAATGTTGAAGGGCGCTATCCTTCCGACCACTATCCTGTTGATGCGAGGTTTCGTCTGACGATATCTGACGGTCGCTGAACATACGGTTGGAAGAATTGAGGATTCTTCTCAGCGTACCATTCTGAATGTTTCTTTCTCTTCGAACTGGTTGCGATAATTTGAGGGATGATATAGTTTGAAATCTATCGCTCGGATATATTCTTCAGGTCCACAGTGGCGGACGTTGTCGATCAACGAAGAAATCTGCTTCTGCGAGCGAAAGGCACTGATTGCTTTTAGCTTGTTCTCAAGATACGAAATCGGCGTTCGCATTCGCAGCGTTGGCGGTTCGGCGAAGTCGCAATAAACTGCGTAGGTGTTCACATAGGGCACTTTGTACAGATGCTCGCCTAATTCCGGCCATATGTTGCCGGCGGAGTGGAATAAGCTGATTAGAAACTCATCGTAAATGATACGATGGTCGGGATGCAAATCGTTCCAGGTCGGTAGAAAACACTGCGTCGGCTTTATCTTCCGCAGATGATATGTGAAGGCATTCTGCAGGCCGTTATAGCCCTTTATGGCCACGGGATTGTCGTCGGCAGCGGGGTATCGGCCGCGGTGATTGCTGAGCTGGCAGTCCGGGAAGCCGAGCCAGACAATATTCTTCTTCGGCACACCCAGGCTCTGGTAGCATTCGAAGCTTTCGTTGCGCCTGATCTCGGCGATGCTGTCTTTCTCGTCAAGGCTGCAATAGCCCATGCTGCCGTCGGTAACGATGAGGATATGAACGGGGACTTTTTCCCGTTTAGCGAGCTGGATGAGAAGGCCCGCTCCCAGAACCGCATCGTCGTCATGTGGGCTTATCATAAGGAGCCGCTCTTTTTTACCTTGCCAGTGTCGCGAAACATCGGCAAGCTTCGAGCCAATTCTCCGCTCGTTTCCGACCATGCGAATAAATTCGAAATTTTCTTGCATTCGTCTGAACTCACAATTAAAGTAGATAGTCAACCATACAGAAAAGGGTGGCAACTGGCTATTTATTTCTTAAACAAGGATGTTACAAGAATGGATATTATAGGTGGCTTTAGGGAGAAAGCAAGAGGAAAAAATCTATCGGTTGTTTTACCGGAGGGCAGAGACGAAAGAATCATTCAGGCTGCGTGGAGACTGAAGGACGAAAATATTGCCCGTCCGATTGTGCTCGGAAAACCCGAACAGCTCGAAAAGGCTATAGAAAAAGCCGGCGTCAATCTCGACGGCATCGAGACCATCAATCCGAAAGAAAGCTATAAGCTCGATTTCTATGCGGAAAGATACAGCAGGCAGAGAGAAGGAATCTCAGTCGCTGTTGCGAGACGCATCGTAGTTAAGCCGTTGTTCTATGGAGGCATGATGGTGGCATGCGGCGATGCGGATACTGCGGTCGGGGGAGTTGCCAGCGCTACAGCAACCTTGATTCAGGCGGGTGTTTTGACCGTCGGTTTAGTCCCCGGCATAAAAACTCCGTCCAGCTACTTTCTCATGGTGATTCCGAGCTTTCTCGGAGAAAAGGATAAGCCCTTTATTTATGCCGACTGTGCCGTTAATATCGATCCGACCGCTGAGCAATTGGCGGACATCGCCCTGGCTTCGGCCGTAAGTGCAAGGAGGTTGCTTGGCCAGGAACCCCGGGTTGCTCTGCTGTCGTTCTCCACGAAGGGAAGCGGTGCCGGTGAGAGTGTAAACAAAGTCAGGGAGGCCCTGAAAATAGCGAGGCAGCGCGAACCCGGCCTGGCTATCGACGGCGAGTTTCAAGCTGACTCTGCAATTGTCCCAAGAGTGGCCGCGAAGAAAATCAAAGATGAAAGTACCGTTGCAGGAAAGGCCAATGTTATTATTTTTCCTGACCTTAATTCCGGAAACATCGCCTACAAACTCACACAATATATGGCTAATGCACAAGCCATAGGGCCGTTCCTGCAGGGATTTGCAAAACCCATAACGGACCTGTCGAGAGGTGCAACCGCAGATGACATCATTGCGACGGTTATACTCACTTTGGGTCAGTTGCTCCGAGAGTGCGAACCTCGTGTAAGGTGATGCTAAAACAACATTAAAATTAAAGGATAATATCAACAATGAAAGTACTGGTCGTTAATTCAGGCAGCTCATCAGTCAAGTATCATTTATACCAAATGCCCGAGACAGAGGTTCTTGCGACGGGTTTGGTGGAGAAAATCGGTGAGGATGATTCGGAGCTATCACATTTCTATCACGGCAGGACTTATTCAATTCCGGCAAAGGTCCAGGATGTAGGGGGGGCGATGGAACTCATAATCCAAACCCTTGTCAGCGATAAGGTCGGAGTCTTACAGGAGATATCTGAGATAGGCGCCGTGGGCCATAGAGTCGTTCACGGCGGTGAAGAATTTACCGGCTCTGTCGTAATTGATGAAAATGTCATTGCCTCCATTAAGAAGTTTGCAGACTTGGCCCCGCTGCACAATCCGCCGAATCTTGCAGGCATACGGGCTGCCCAGCATCATCTTCCGAAAACGACACAGGTCGCCTGTTTCGATACGGCGTTTCATGCTACGATTCCAAAAGTGGCTTATATGTATGCCTTGCCGTATGAGCTTTATGAGAAGTACGGCATCCGGCGATACGGTTTTCACGGTATCTCGCACAGATACGTGGCCCGGCGTGCGGCTGAACTCATGGGCAGGGGGAAATACGAAATAAACGCTATTACCTGCCACCTCGGTAACGGCTGCTCAATTACCGCCGTGAAGAACGGCCACTCCGTTGATACTTCGATGGGGCTTACACCTTTGGAGGGTGTGCCGATGGGGACGCGGTCGGGCGACCTTGACCCGGCAATCCTTTTTTACCTCGAGGAAAAAGGCTACGATGTTAAGACCTTAAAGGCCCTTTGCAATAAACAAAGCGGACTGCTGGGCCTCTCAGGTGTCTCGAACGACATGAGGGATCTTGAAGAATTAGCAGGAAAAGGTCATGCACGTGTGGAGCTTGCCATCGATGTTTTCTGTTATCGCATAAAGAAATATATTGGCGCCTACGCTGCAGTTTTAGATACCGTTGACGCTGTGGTCTTCACAGGCGGCATAGGAGAAAACGCCGTGCTTATGCGAGAGAAAATATGTGACGCTGTAAGCCAGATTGGCTTGGAGCTTGACCGGCGTGCCAATAAGGCCGCGGTTGCAAAGGAAGCGGAAATAAGCACCCGGGATAGTGATGTTAAAGTGTTCGTCATTCCCACGAATGAACAGGTTGCGATTGCCAATGATACCTATGAGCTGACTAAAGGACAAAAAACTAATTGTGATAAACCGGAACATATCGGTCACTGCCGGAAGTGAACGAATTGTAAATCTAAGGAATCGTCTGAAGCGATTCTTTTTCTTTCAAATGTTCTTAAGGAAATCTTTGCTGTATAAGCTATTTTAACTTACTTTGTTGTTTCATGTGCCGGGCGAGAGCTGCGGCGCCGATAATGCCGGTATCTTCTCCGAGGGTTGCAAAGCATATCTCGACCGTCTCTTTTTTCAATGTCCAGATACACTCGTCAAAGAAATGCTTTATTCGGTTCAGCAACGCATCACCAGCGGCTATCATTCCCCCTGTAAAAATTATTCGCTTCGGCTCGGTTGTATGCAGCATGTTTATGCATGTAATCGCAAGTGCTTTGGCCGTTCCGTCGGTGATCTCTTTGGCCAGTTTGTCGCCTGAGGCCAGATGTTCATAAACGTCCTTACTGGTTATCTTGCCTTTTTCTTTGAGCACTTGCTGAAGGCTAGATTTTGCTCCCGCTTCGAGGGCCTCGGTTGCTCTTCTTGCCGTCGAATCGGCAGATGCATAGGCTTCAACACAGCCCTTCTGGCCACAGTTGCAACCTCTGCCGTCCGGGTATATTATCATGTGCCCCAGTTCGGCGCCGTTTTCGTCGCACCCGTGCACTAATTCGCCGTCGCTGACAATACCGCCGCCGATTCCTGTGCCGAGTGTAAAAAAGACAATATCTTTAACGCCTTTGCCGGCCCCGACGGTATACTCGCCCCAGCACGCGACGTTTGCATCGTTATCGAAAACAACCGGTGCTCCGAGTTTTTCATTGAGCATCCGGCATATAGGGACGTTTTTGAATTTCGGCATGTTCGTGGAACGTATGATTATGCCCTCGCTGTATTTGGCCGGTCCGGGAGTTCCGATACCGATAGCAACAATGTCCTGCAGAGAAAGACCTGCCTCGGCAATCAGTTTTTCAACAGTCTGAACCATATTATTAATAACGATCTCCGGCCCCATATCTGCATTGGTAGTAATCGATGTCTTACAGATCGGGTTTAGCTCGGAATCGAATAAGCCAATTTTGATGTTCGTTCCGCCAACGTCAATTCCAACATACGTTTCACTCATTTCTAGTTCCCCTTGGTTTAAGATCAAAGTGTATAAAGCACAATTGAGGAAGTCGTCATCGCATAGCGATGACTCCACTATTTTTATACTTGATATTTTGTATTTTTCTCAGTCCGAATAGTCGTCCGCGTGGTCGGTACGTCATATCCACTAACCAGTAATGTTCTTTATCAAGCTCATATATCTTAGGTCCCAACCGCGATTTTTAACGGTATTTTTTGCGTTTGGGAACATTATATCAGGAAGAATCTCAGCATATAATCAATGTGACAGCTAAGAATCGTACAAGCCATTATGAAGTTTCTTTTACCAGCTGCTTCCGGAAAAATGAAACTGTCTTCTCCAAACCTTGACTCAAGGAATACCGAGGACTCCAGCCAAGTTCTTTCTTTGCACGAGAGATATCTAAAGAGCTTCGTCGGAGATCCCCTGGTCTTGGTGGGCCATGCTTCGGCGGATTTTCTACTCCTAAACACTTTGACATTAAAATATAAAGTTCATTGACATCCGTTGACACTCCTGTACCTATATTATATACACGATTATTTCCCAAATTAATGCATAACAGATTTGCCTCGGCAATGTCGCTAACGTAGACATAATCACGGTAGTAGTATCCGTCTCCGTTAATTGTTGGAGTTTTTCCGGCCAATAGTGCCTTAGCAAAAATTGCTACAACACCTGCTTCCCCATGGGGATCTTGTCTTGGGCCGTACACATTCCCATATCTAAGCGAAGTGTAAATCAGACCATGTTCTCTTTGAAAAAACTTAAGATAATACTCATACACCATTTTACTAATACCGTAAGGTGACACGGGAGCGAAGGTTATGTCTTCTTTGGCTGATTTTTTAGGAACCTCACCATATATAGTACCACCGGAGCATGAGAATATAATCTTCTTGACTCCTGCTTCTACACAAGCTATGGCCATCTCAACAGGCCCAACAATATTCTGTTTTATATCAAAGGCGGGTTCTCGGACAGAACGTGACACACTTATCTGTGCGGCCGTATGAATCAAGATATTCGGCTTCTCGCTTCTTATTATATGTTGTGCGTTGCTCTCGCATATATCGGCTTCGAAAAATTTCGCTTTCTTATGGACGTTCTCGCGTTTCCCGGTGCTAAGGTTGTCTATCACAATGACTTCAAAATCATTTTCAATCAACAGGTCTACTATGTGCGATCCGATAAATCCAGCCCCACCTGTCACGAGTATCTTCGTTGATTCTCTTGATCCCATTAAATAACTCCACAAATACACAGTAATAATTGCTTATTTACACATCAGCGACTTAAAGACGAGTCGCAGAAAATGATTTTTAGGAACCTATCGTCAGGGCAATCCTTTCATACACATTCTGAAGTTCTGCCCAGCGACAATCACAATACCAATTCTTGTTGCAATTATCTCTATTCAAATTCTTTCGAAGTTCGTAATGGCGCTGACTATACCAAATATGCTGGAAGTTTTCTCCATTTATTTTTCCAAGTGCTTTACTACGTTCATCACTGAGATAATTGCAGCATATAAAGACTTGACTATTCGGAGCTATTATGACATTCATAGGAGATATCCAACAACGAAAATTCTGTGGATAATTAACATGAGGAAGCGCAATAGAGACTTTATCTTCGAAATTAGGGATATGTACATCTCGTATAACGTAGTAGACCTGTTGTTCTAAACTTGCGATTAAACCACCATTTATTTCTCGAGAAGCTCTAATTCGGATATGATCCATGTTTCTCAAAACTCTATCTTCCATATCCATTTTTATCATCTGTACGAATTTATCCTTATTACTCGGACTCAATAAATACTTTAGACCAATTCTAGTCAGGATTTGAGGATGTGCTTGCTTTAGTCTTTGAAGATTCTTAATATTTTCTTTCCATCTATGAAGTTCATTCTCCCGACCAATTTCACTTAGTTTATGATAACGACTAATCCTGATATAATCATTAAAAACCTCTAAAATACTTTGGGGATCAAATTTCTTTAGATTGGAGCCGTTTGTAAGCAAACCGAACTTGAATTCAGGATTTCTGTTTTTCATTTCCCGAAGATGATCAAGCAATTTGTTCATTTCAGAATGCTCAAGTGGCTCACCTCCGCCACTAATTTCAAATTGTTTAACACCAATATCAGATAGTTGTTTAACTATACTTTTGAATGTGTCTACTTCCATCTCTTTGGGATAATCATTCATACGTATTTGCTTAAACATACAATCGGGGCATTTTTCATTGCATTGGTATGTGGGGTATATTATTGCTTGTTTTGGTGGTAGTAAAGGGGAGTCGTAATCTCGCAAGCTAATGTATATATTCCAATCACGCTTTAATTGAGAAATTATGGGATCTTCATGCGGGGAAACTTTTGAGTGTTTTTCCCATATGCGCTCGAATTCGTCACTAAAACTTTTATACGCCCTGCTTCTCCTATCGTTGATAATAAACGTAGGTTGTTCATCGGCCTCAGGCTCGGTTCCATAAGGTGTTACGACCATTTCATCATCTACGGCCATAACCGAATAAGGTAGGTCACATGTAGCGTACCTCACTAAGGGCTTGAGATCGAGCTTTTTCACATTGGAGATTACATTCCTTTCTAAATTATCAATTGAATTGAGAATTTTTTTCTTCAGATTTTCAACAGGATCTTCCGATAAAGGTTCTTTCATACCCCTTCCAATATTCTGTAGCTGAGCAAGTTCAGTATTTGCAGGTGAAAGAAAGAGGATTCTCAGTTTTGTTTTTTCTTGAGAGCACCATTTAACGAATGCCTTAGCTTGTTTGGTATTAACAAATGTTTTAGACATCGAGTGCCCCATTAGGTACACGTTCTCTGGTTTTTTGTTTTCATCAAAGAACTTTTCCCACCATTCGAAATCCAAATCACTGCGTTTAGGGAAGAAATGCACAATACCTGCGATCGACATCTGGATCCCTGAAAGTATTTTTTTGTTTTTTGACCACAACTTCAGGACCACCAAAAGGGATGATATTGTTAAACAAAGGAGAAATATAGAGATACTCAATAATAGATTTCTTAAAGCTAACATTATTCCAATTATAGCTGCCAGAGATGAAATAATGTATAGTGCCAGAATAAACACTTTTTTGATGTGATTATCCTTGGCCATTTTATCCCTTTTTTATTGGTGTTTCCATCTGACAGTAAGAATGCGAGATTCCTTTTCAGCAATCCAGATATGTTCCAGTTCCTCATTCCAGATAACGTAGTCGCCTTCTTTTTTAAGTAATACTTCGTGAAAGGTGTTTTTTTTAAGTATTCGAAATTTAATGCGGAAGAGTCCACGTACTAAAACGCTTATTGCTGTTGATCCAGGGGATTTTGTCCAGCCTCCCGGTCTCTCTTGGTTTTTGGTATGCACCCCCCATTTAATTTCAAGGTTGCTCCTATTCCTAAGACCATATTTCTTGGCGTTAAATAACAATCCATTTTCTACGCACCATGTATCAATCTGCCCTACGAACCAGCAAGAGAAATCATGTCCGTCTTCCTCAGCGTTCCCAAACGTAAACATATTATGCATATTATCGCCCTTTAATTATCGTCACTAATTCAGGCTTGTAGATACGGGATGCTAGCCCGTTTCTTTCGGCTGCGGGCGTTAACCTCATATTGCTGCCGATGTATCCTGCTCCGCCGCAAACCAGCACTCTCATGTTTCGTTCTCCGTTGTTTGTAGCCGGTGGTTTGTTCGCTGCACGATTTGTGTTTCAATCCGTTTTAAAATCTCCGCTTCAAGTTGTAAGTCCCTGCCCAGGTCGATCCATTCCATATCTTTCTTCTGCTCCGGATTCAGTTGTAGTCTTTGCAACGATGGGCTGCTTTGTGAAAACATCCCGTAAACTCTGGCACTGCTACTGACTTGTTGCTCAGGCAGAGACAGCCTTTGGACATGAACATCACAGTCTATGCGTAGTTCATTGTTTTGCTGGGTTATGTTTAATGTCACAGTCCTGCGGATAGTGTGAAGGTTTGCCTCGAGGGTATTTCTGGCTCCGATATTATCACTGCGCCAGAATTCGAATAATTGTGCCCCGGGCAGCGGTCTGGTTCGTATAAGAGAATTCTGAATATCGGCTTTTTCGATTGTAAAATGCATCCCAGTTAAGACGTCCTCGGCGACCTCCATTAAATCGACCACGCCGATGTCACTGTTTTGCTCGATGTGAAGGGCGCCGTCTTGAACCTTTACCACGAGCGGAGCCGAAGACTGTTGCGCACAACCTGTCGCCATGATCGCGCAAATCAGAATCGCATAAATACACGAATTGCCTGTTATCTCGTGCTCCTGTCTGCTTATGTTCTTTCGCATTTGCCATCCACTCAAAAGCATTCTCATCTTACAATACTGCTAATGGGAGGCAATTTTATTGCATTGGCTTAAAATTGCAAGAACCAATTGCTTCATCCGGGATGGGGCTATCACGAAAGTCCGATGTTGAATGCCGGAACCGAAAAAAGAGAATCGACTTAGTGCAGCAGTGATTGGAACCACCGGGGCCTGTCGGGTTTTGCGCCAGAAGCAAGCAGTTCGATCCAGGTCTCGTCCGTGAGTCTATCGTCCATTGGATGTTTGAACTCGTAGTAAGAAAACACAGGACCTGCCGCTAAGAAGATCGAGCCGTCGGGAGCTGGACAGGCCAATATAATCAAATCCACATAACCGACGCCTTCTTCAACGATTTTTTCCTCATTAATGTTAGTGTGTACGTCTGCTACGAGTGTTGTCTTAATTCCTTTTCCTCCAACGCCTAAAACGGCAGTTTCAAGGATTTTGCCGAAAGTTCTGATATATTCGTAGTCGTCTTCGGACAGGATTTGATTTGTGAGTTCCTTATTGGCAATTACAATCAATCGTCCAAGAATATCCTCAAGATTTACAAGTCGTTCCATAGCTTCGGCTGAAAGCGCATTATAGTCGCTTAAACCTTCCTTAGTCATCTGCGTTAAAGCCAACAATCGTCCATAAAATTCAGGTACAGGTTCCACATAACCCATTACTTCGGGAGGAATAAAGCCTCCTCTTCCCGGTGTATAACTTTGTTTGGCGTAAAGAATCGTATCGTGCCTGAGTTCTGTCCAAGATGCCAGGGCGGCATTCAGCTCCTTTTTCTCCCAGGCCTGTGTCCGCATAAAGTTGGGGTATCCCTCACTAAATTCATTTATCAGGGCTTGTAATGCATACAGCCAACCCCAGTAGAGATTCCGATTCCAATCGGAAAGGTCAAAGGACTCGAACTCGGATTTTAGTTCACCGAATCGCTGCCAGTAATTGATATAATCTGTATCGCCTTGTTCAATCGAAATAATCAGGGCTTGGGAAGAACCTAAAATGGCCATAATATCCAATCCTCGCGGATAATCTCTGAAACCGTGAAAGTAGGTAAAAGGTTCTGGAGGAAGATGACCTGTATAAGCTCCAACTTTTGGGAAGACAAGGTTCTGGAACATATATGAATCCGGAATAAATCGCTGTCCCATGAATCTCATTCCCTTTGTTTTCTCAAGCACCTCGTTAAGGATTTCCGGCGGAGAATCAGGAGATATTATTATTTCGCCGGTGCCACCGTAAATTTTTGGTGATCGTAGCAGGGCCAACTCGACCTTCAATGCAAAATAATTATCTTCGTCTTCCAGGTTGGTGGGCTCGAAGCTGCCGTCAAAGACCTTGTCAAGTGCGCCGAGATACTCATTGGGTGTAAGATCATCCGCCAGGCCGACATAGAATGCTGTAACAGCATACATCCGTTCCCAAATTTCGCGTCCGCTGCGCTGGCCTACTTGGACAGTATCTATTGACCTTGCCAATAGCACCGCCTGCATGGTTTGTATTTTCGCATCCTCTATGCTGATGAGAGCTTCGCAAGCCGGTCCCCAATTCTCAGCACCTTTTAATAGGAATGCCATCCGTCCATACCACATTAATGTTCGGAAGTAGTGTTTTAGCTGCTCGCTTCTGGTGTAATGGCCCCGCGGGACGTACTGCGAGTAGTCTTCCTTATAGATAAAGATGTCGCTGCTTGCAAATCCTCCGTGAGCGTCAATTTTTGCCAGTTCGTTTGTAACAACATCGGATACCAATGCTGGTATCTGAGCATTCGGGTCGATTAGTTTTTGCGCCACGGCCAAATAAGCCACATTTCGCTTTGCAGCTTCTTTTAAATCGCCCGTGTAGTTATCGTGAGCAGCCATCGCATCAGCTAAAAGCGATACCGTCAAATCATGGATATCCCCACAAAACTCACGCTCCTCAATATCCTTTAAGGTTTCATCGAACTGGATATGATAAAGATGCAGCAACGTGTCCGCCGTAACGAATATAGGTACTTCACTCGCACGCAGGTACTCGTATGGTTTTACAATGTCGTCGCGATTTGGATCGAACTGGCCAAAATCGTGCTCGATGACGACAAAGCCATTTTGTTCAAGCAGCATTGAATAGTTATTTAGACCGAACCTGGAATCCATAACGGCGTAGTTGGCGATGTTGTCCAAGTCAAGCGGAAGAGTGTATCCAGGCGCATTCGGCTCAACAGGATTGTCGTACGGGATGTAGTATCTGCTTAGTTCTGGCTTGTTGGTCTTGTTGTCGTCTGCATTAAGCTCGCCTCGTGCGCTCTCCAAAGTCAAGGTGGAAACTGTCAGAATAATGGATAAGATAACAGTTATTTTTTTGGGTTTCATTTTCTTGCCTTTTCAGAATATATGAGAATTATTCTGGAGCCATTGCCTTAACCATAGATGCAAATTCCGCATATTATCACAGAATTATACCATGAAAGCAGGACAAATTCAATTAAAAAGCGGCTGATTTGCTGCTTTTTGGACCTCCAGCTTTGTAGCAAAAGGTATCGAACCGACCTTCATCTTAATCCTCATCATGTTTATTATTCGCCCTTCTTTGTCATTTCCGCTGTATAGATATTGTATTATAGCATATTAATTGACAAAAAAGCGATAGTTGAGTGCAAATAAAATCCGTTCTATATTTGCAACTGTTTAAGTTAGATTGCCAGTAGATTGAACAATCCTGCTGATATCGATGAGGTACATTTGTCGACCGTTGCCGGTATGTGGTGAGTCGATGACAACATTTCGGCCGTCGGGGCTGAAACGTGGGTGGGTATCGCAGCGCCATTCGCCTTTATACTCCGGCGGTAAATAAAAATAGCCGAGCGGCACAGTTTTACCTGTCGCTACGTTATAAAGATATACATTCTGGTTTCGGTTTTTGTCCGGGTAGGTATCGTTGAGGATCCACTTATTGCCGGGCAGATAAGTACAGTGGCCGTTTCTTGTCATTATGCTTTTGCCGACGATTTCGACCTTATCCGTGCCGTCCTGATAGAGGTAAAACGCATCGCCATGTGAAGGATGCCATGCCCAGGCCAGGATGTGCTCCGGGTCGCGCCAGATGAAATGCGAGGTTTTACCGTGAGGGTCGACGATGCGAATATCCGTTCCGTCGGAATTAGCGGTGAGCATTCGTGTGCCGAAACTGCGCAGACCCGTTGCCCTCCAGCGATGGAGGAAGATAAAACGAGAGCCGTCCGTATTGAATAACAGGTGGTTGAAGTAATGCTTGGCATCCTTTGGATTGCCGGGGATTTGGCCGAATTTGGCTATATCGGCGAGTGATATTATTAATTCCCGGCTGCCCGTATCAAGATCGACTCGAAAGATGCCGGAATCGTTCGGAGCTGCAGCATCTTTGTACGGATCGGGCAGGCCGGCGTAGCCATACCCGGGCCGCATATCCTGGATTCTTCTGAAATCCGGAGTTACGGCGGTCCGACCGTAGGGGCTAACAGTATAAATCGGGTACGACAGAGTTCGTTTTCTGCCGCTGTGAACATTTAGGATGTGGCATACGAACCGGTCCTCCTGCCGGTCATTGAAGATAATCTCGTTTTTTGAGCCGGGCCGCCACTGGAGCATACAGCCCTGCTGCCAGCACCAGGCACTGCTTTGTCCGAGTTCAGCCCACTTATCACCGTTTTTCAAATCCACCATCCCGATTTTAATGATATCATCCGCTTTTGGGCTGCGATGTTCGAAGTCAACTTCCATCCCGAGCACGTACCGGCCTGCTGGATCGAACTGGAGTTTGTCGTAATAGCTGAACCAATGGAATTTCGGCCCGCGCGTAATAGACCGAATAGGTGGCGAATCCGGCAATTTCGATTTAGTCGTTGCCCCGAAGGCTGAGCCGATCAGTCTCGGCAATACAGTCGAGCCAATGGCTATACTTCGCAGGAATTTACGACGATTAAGTTCGATATTATCCATGCGAGACAATTTTATTGCCTGATGCATTGAATGCAAGCATCAAATGCCCACTGGGACATTGCTATCTAAAGGATGGGCAGTTTTTATGCCGATGATGATATTAAGGCAGCTTAAAAACTTAAACCTTAAAGCTTAAAATTATAAAAATGCCCTCGATGCAGCAACAATCTGTTGGTGAAAAATTACTGGCTTTACCGCTGGGGCAAAATGTCAAAAACTTCCTTAGTTATCTGACTGTCGAGGCCGGTCTGTCCGAGAACACCGTTCTGGCCTATGGACGGGACTTGAAGAGCTTTCTGGGACACTGTAAATCCAACAATATCAAGCATTTGTCTCGAATCAAGCCAGCAATAATTCAGGACTATCTTAAAATACTTACTCAGGACCAGAAAGGCGAAAGTTCTATTAAGCGGGCGCTTGTGGCTATCAGGATGTTTCTGAGATACTCCAAACTTATGGGTCTGATCGAAGATGACTTTACGTCAATCCTCGAAAGCCCGAAAATCTGGCAGAGATTACCCAGCATTTGCAGCAAGCAGCAGGTTGTCGATCTGCTAAATGCGCCCTGCCCCAAAGAACCGTTCTATCTCCGCGACAAAACGATGCTTGAATTGCTATATGCAACCGGAATACGTGCCAGCGAGCTTGCAGGCCTGAGGATTCCGGATTTAAATCTTGATATCGGCTACCTGCGATGCCTCGGCAAAGGCAACAGGGAACGTGTTGTCCCGGTCGGCAAAGTTGCCATCGAAGCGACGGTTGAGTACCTGGCGAAGCTGCGGCCGGGGCTGGCCAAACCTTTTAGTGACAATTTTCTGCTGCTTTCCCGAACAGGCCGGCCTATGAGTCGTATTGAAGTTTGGAGATTGGTAAAGAAATATGCGATCCGGGCAGGGATGCCCAAAAACCTGACCGCGCATACGTTAAGGCACTGCTTCGCAACGCATCTCTTAACAGGAGGAGCGGACCTGCGAAGCGTCCAGGAGATGCTCGGGCACGTTGATATCGCGACGACGCAGATATATACACACGTTGATCTGGAAAGGCTTAGGGAGATTCATAGGAATTTCCACCCAAGACCATAGGTTCACCCCATGAGATAACGGCTTTGCCTGTCTCACGGGGTAAATTCTCTATTTTCTTGTAACTGATGATAAAATTGGTTGACTTAAAATAGTTTCAGGAGTAATATGCCGGAACTGTCGGGCAGCAAAAGCGCAAAACAGGAATCGGCAATTTCGTGAAGGCCATCTGAATGGGCTCAAAGCGGTTATATCTGGTTATTTTTATGTTGGCGATAGGATGCCATCTGGCTGGTATCGCCCAGGAAAAGCCGTCTGCACCCGCTCAAAGCACACCGGCAAACGCGGAGCTCGATCCACAGTTGAAAGTAAACAAAGATGCTTTGCTCAAGGGATCTGTTATCGCCGCAACTGTAATGTTATTCCACGATGATCCTAAGGCTCGAGAGATATTGCTTGATGCTCTAAAGCAGGATGAAAACATCCCGGCACGCATGGCAGTCTGTAAGGCATTGATCCAGGCAAGAGTCTCAAAGCAGGCAGTTGAGAATGATCAGGATTTTATTGGGCCGCTGCTCGGAGTATTTAATACTGAGAATGATGCCGAAGTCCAGTCAGCTGCGGAGGCAACCCTGATTTTCGAGTATGATAAAATCACCGAATCGCTCGATAAGATATTTACAGACCCGAACAAACCGGTTGAAACGAAGATTAATGCTATATATGCATTGAAACTTCGGCTGGATATGATGGCGACCATTAGACTCATAGAACTTGTGGATGCCCCGGAGAAACAAGTTTCTGAAGAAGCGAAAGATGCTCTCCATTCTCTGGGCATACAGGTGGGTGATAATTCTGAAACTCGCAAACAAAATATAGCTGAGATTCAACAGGCAGGCCCGGTGGCGTTTTTGCGAAGTCAATTGATTCGTCAGGATGCACAGATACGGAACATAAGAACAGAATTAGACTTATGGCAAAAGCGATATAAATCGGAATTGGACAAAAGATATGAAAGTATAAGCGAAGATACTATCAGAGGTGAGTTCTTAGCCACATATTTAGTTGATACCGAGACAGTTGTCAGATTATGGGCTCTGGATAAGGCTTATAAATGGAGAGTGGCGCCCGGTTCGAAGCTGCCGGAAAAACTTGGGCCGATTGTAATCAAGCTGATTTCCGACAATGACCGGGATGTTCGGTTGATAACCGCCGAACTCTTGGCTTTAATGCCTAAGTTAAATTCAGCTTCGCACCTGCTGGCACAGCTCGAAGCCGAAAAGGACGATCAGGTCAAAACAAAGCTATTTGAAGCGCTCGGTGGAGCGTGTTCTAATGCTATTTTGTCCAATCCTAAAGCCACAATCTCTCCTGAAATGAAAGAGATACGCAAGCAAACTCTGGGATGGGCGACGAAATTTCTTGATAAAGATAATCCGGAAAAGGCCAAAAATGGTGCTGTTGTCATAAAACAACTGCTCAAACAGGATGGATTGGAGTCGGAAGAAGTTAATATATTTCTCGGCTTGCTTGCTGATAAGTATAACGAGCAAAGTGACAATTCTGATGGTACACTGAGGGGGGAATTACTCAGCGAAATGGCCTCTTTATGTGCACAGGACAGCGCATGCAGGATCAATGCAGCCAAACTTTTTGAAAACTTGTTTACAGAAGCTTTACGCGATGAGGCGAATTTTGTCAGGGAGGCAGCCGTAGATGGACTTACTTATATTGACAAGACAAAAGCCCTAAAAATATTAAGAAACGACTTTATTAATGATCCCAGTATCACACTAAGAGAGAAAATTATTGCTCTTGCTGATGCAGAAGGTGGCAACGAGGACTTGTATTGGTTGGTGGAGAAAATCGGATTAAATTCTGAAAGCGACTTAGCCTGGCAGGCAATGCTGAAAATATTTAAAAATTCCGACTTCGGCGTTCTGAATGAATGGATGGGCAAACTTACTGTACAAAGCAGCAAATATAAGTTGTCTGATGAGCAAAAAATCAACTTTCTTGAGATAGCGAAAGATGCGAAGGGCAATAGCGAGCACATGCCGGAGATACGCCAGAAATTAGCCGCTCTATACTATAAAACGGGTCGATATGAACAAGCCGCAGATTATTTAGGCATTTTATACGAAACAGCCCAAACACCGGATGGTAAAAAGGCCATTTTGCCGAACCTTTTGGATGCGTGCTTAAAAGGGTCAAAGCTGGAGCGTACAACCGAATTGGTGAAGAGTTGCCTGGCGGAAGGAGACTTAGATCCTAACAGTATTGTTGTGCAGACGATTAACAATTTTTTCAGCGCTCCCCCGGCCGGTGTTGATCCGAATAGTGTTCTTCAAGTCTTAATTGCCGTAAAAGTTCCACAAGGAAGGCCACAATGGAACCAGCAGCTTAAAAGCTGGACAGACCTTCTGGGCAAAGCTAAGGAGCCGGAAAAAACGAAATCAACAAGTTAGTCAGCGGAAGTATCACTTGTTTATCAATACTTTCTGCCTCGAATGAGTTTATACGCTGAGAGTGCATTGGCGGATCAAGCGAGCCGTACCATCCTTGAATACTTATGAGCTTCATAATGGTAGGTAGATACTTTGTATATCAAACAATGCGAGAACTAAACCTATTGACTCTATCAACCAAAAAATCTATATCTGAATCAAAATTATTGACTAAATGTGTAAACGAGAGTATAAAATTCTTACTAAGGTGGAAAACTACGTTTCAGTAAGGTAATAATTCGCTTTATAGAGGGTAAATGTAGGTGAAGAAGCAATTTATGTTTCTTTAATCTTTCTTATGAGTAGATACCCGGACGTCACCTCTTTGGGATTGGTAAAACATTTGTTACAATTAGTTACGAAGCGGCTCCTAAGCTTTGCAATATGATTTTCGCATCGGAAAAGCAATGTTTTCGGGAGAGCAGAAATGGGTACGGAGAAATGTCCGTTCTGTGGCCAGGAGATTGATGCTGCAGCTACCAGGTGTTTCTTCTGTGGGGCGGAGCTGAATGAGGAATCGGTTCATAAACGCCTTGAGCAGCTTCACATACAGGATATAAAAGCTGCTCGAAGGATCCATAAACCCCTTTTAATAAAAGTTATTGTTATTTTAATCCTGGCTGGTGTTGTATTTTTTTACGGCACCTCCAGCAAAAAACGCACATCCGGTATTGATATTTCAGGCCGGACTTCGACTGCGAAGTTAGGGGCAAAGGTTGCTTTTGAGGGGGCACGATTTATCATTTCTAATAATGATTCGTTTGATTGGAAAAATGTCAACCTGGAAATTGTTCCTGAATCTATTGAGGACCGTTTCAGCTTAAGGATCCCAAATATATTAGCTGGGCAGATATATACGGCAGAGGCCGCAGAATTTCTCAGTGATGATGGGATCCACTTCAATCCAGATAAAATGAAGCCCCAGCAATTTTGGATTCTATGTGATACTCCAGTCGGAAGGAGCGGCTCTTATATAGCTGATTGGAAATAGAATGTGCAGGATGTTTGTATAATTTTGTATGAGGTTTTGTGGATTCTCTTGTACAACACATCTTACAAACGACATAGTATGGAACAAAGATTTTTTTGAATGTTTTACCAATAAATCAGCAGTTTTAGAGATTGACTGGTTATATTAAGACTGATTATAATCGTGTTATTTGTGAGGTTTGGAGGTTTTTATGTTTGAGGGTAAAATACTCTTAGTGTCGTTAGCTATTGTCAGTATTATTTCTCTTGCCGCCGAAGATTTATGCTTAGGCGGCATGGACAACAACGGTTGGAAAGCATCTCCTGAATTAGTAGCTGAACTGGCCCAAAGGCGTTCAGAGACTAATTATGACGAGCAAAAAGTACCGGAATACACTTTGCCTGACCCACTATCAATGTCCGATGGCACGAAAGTGGCTAATGCTCAGACCTGGGAGACGAGACGCCGGTCAGAGATACTCGAGTTGTTTCGGATTCACGTTTATGGTCGTTCGCCCATAGACCGGCCAAAGGATATGGCCTTCAAGGTTTTCGACCTTGACCGGCAGGCGCTTAGCAGCCTGGCCATTCGTAAGCAAGTAGCAGTCAATTTTACAGGCAGGCAGGATGGGCCGGGGATGGATATCCTAATCTATTTACCTAATGGCAAAGAAAAACCCATTCCAACCTTTGTTATCTTGAATTTCGGCGGCAATCATACAATTCACTCCGATCCGGCGATTAAGCTATCTGGCAGTTGGATGCGCCCGGGACCGGGAGTAGTGGACAATCGAGCCAAAGCTGAATCCAGAGGCAAAGCCTCTTCGCGGTTTCCGGTCGAAGAGATTCTCAAGCGGGGCTATGGACTGGCCACAATTTATTATGGGGATATAGATCCTGACTTTCACGATGGCTTTAATAATGGAGTACACCCAACCTTTGACAAACTTCGCGACCGAAAGCGATCATCAGATGCTTGGGGATCTATTGGTGCCTGGGCGTGGGCTCTGAGCCGTGCTATAGACTATTTTGAGACCGACACGGATATTGACCATAAACGCGTAATTGTCCTCGGGCACTCGCGTCTGGGAAAAACAGCCCTTTGGGCAGGGGCTCAAGATGAGCGGTTCGCAATTGTAATATCAAATAACTCCGGTTGCGGCGGAGCCGCTTTGAGCCGGCGGCGGTTCGGCGAAACCGTGGGACGCATTAATACGAGCTTTCCACACTGGTTTTGTGAGAATTTCAAGAAATACAACGGCAAAGAGGATGATTTGCCTGTTGATCAGCATCTGCTTATTTCGCTTATTGCACCGCGTCCGGTGTATGTAACCAGTGCTGATGAAGACTTATGGGCCGATCCGAAAGGTGAGTTTTTGGCGTGTAAACACGCTGATGCTGTTTATCGATTGCTGGGTGCTAAAGGATTGGGGGCTGACAGGATGCCCAGTCTTGATAGACCTATAAAAACAGGCACAATCGGCTACCATGTCCGTTCCGGCAGACATAATCTGACCAATTATGATTGGCGGCAGTTTATGGATTTCGCTGATATGCATTTATAATATAATATCGTAGTGGTTACTAAGGGTATCTTTACTATTCAAGATTAAGAGTTTTCACCAGATTGATGGCAGGGATATTGCTGCCGAGTCATTGGAGAATATACAGATGCGATTTATTTAAAAAGCAATAATTCAAATATTTTTGTTTTTTTTTCATTTTTTTCATTTTTATGTTTGCACTTTTGCTGCCTTTAAGATATTTTACGTGGTTTATATTAACAAGCTGTTGAAAAGATAAGTTTCTGCGCACTTTTTATAGGCAAATAGGGCAGGAATAAGGTATTTTACTTTATACTTATCATTATTTGCCGGATATGAAGGTGTTTTTGACTCGGTTCACTACAGCAGCGTGAGTCGGTGAATTGAGTATTGCTGCTGTAGCTCAGTGGTAGAGCGCGTCCTTGGTAAGGACGAGGTCATGGGTTCAAGCCCCATCAGCAGCTAAATGAAAGCGGTCAAGCCAGGATAGCTTGTCCGACATTAGAAGAACCTTAAACGAAGTTTTTAGATGTAAGGGAAAAAGTGAACCTGGCTGTGAGTTTATTATAGAGATTCAAAAGCAGTTTTTAGAAACAAGAGAATAGGGAGTATTAAATACTAACCCAGCACATTGGAGGTTTATTTTAAGATGGCTAAGGCGGTATTTGAACGGACAAAACCACATATTAATATTGGTACTATCGGTCATATTGACCATGGAAAGACAACGTTGACGGCTGCAATAACTATGCGGCTGGCGCATGTAGCAGGTGGCGGCAATGTCAAAAAGTTTGACGATATCGATAATGCCCCGGAAGAAAAAGAGCGCGGTGTTACTATTAATACTGCGCACGTTGAGTATGAAACGGGTAATCGTCATTACGCACACGTGGATTGTCCGGGTCACGCAGACTACATCAAGAATATGATTACAGGGGCAGCCCAAATGGACGGGGCTATACTCGTCGTGGCAGCCGGCGATGGTCCTATGCCACAGACTCGCGAGCATATCCTTCTTGCCCGTCAGGTTAATGTGCCGAATATTGTGGTCTTTCTGAATAAGGTGGACCAGGTGGATGATCCTGAACTGATCGATTTGGTCGAACTCGAGACAAGAGACCTGTTGAATAAGTATGAATTCCCCGGCGATGATATTCCCATTATTCGAGGTTCGGCTTTGGCGGCAATGGAAAGCGAAGGCAAAGATGATGAAGCCTGCAAATGCATTGACGAACTAATGGTGGCGGTCGATGATTATTTCCCGCTTCCTGAACGTGATGTAGACAAGCCGTTTCTTATGCCGGTCGAAGATGTTTTCAGCATTAAAGGCCGTGGCACAGTCGGAACAGGCCGCGTGGAGAGAGGTAAAGTTCATACAGGTGAAGAGATTGAAATCGTTGGACTTTCTAAAGAAACACGTAAGACAGTTGTTACCGGTGTGGAAATGTTTAATAAAACGCTTAATGAAGGCCAGGCCGGTGATAATATCGGCGTACTGTTAAGGGGCGTTGAAAAGAAAGATTTGGAACGGGGACAGGTTGTCGCAGCTCCCGGTAGTATTACGCCACACACCAGGTTTCATGCTGAAGTCTATGTGCTCACAAAAGAGGAAGGCGGTCGCCATACACCGTTCTTCGCAGGATAAAAACCACAATTTTACTTCAGAACAACCGATATTACAGGTTCGGTTCATGCTTTAATGAGCAGGGAAGGCAAGAGTGCAGAGATGTGTATGCCTGGTGATAATATCGCGATGGACGTGGAGATTATTGCCCCAATTGCTATGGAAGATGGCCTTCGCTTTGCAATTCGAGAGGGCGGCAGGACAGTCGGGGCTGGTGTAGTAACGAAGATTATTGAATAAAGTCTACTAAATAACTATCTGGAATCTGCGTGCGTCAAAAAAAGGGTGCTAAAACCAGCCAAACGTATCCAGGCGACTATCTTAATGGTAACCAAATAATTCATAGGTGATTAGCCCTGCTTGGTTGGGACGAATCTTATGGCGAAAAAAAAGAGCAAAAGGGAGTATGTCTGGCTTGAATGTAGCGAGTGCAGCAACAGAAACTATCGCACGAACGTTAGTGTCGCGGAAGGAACGCCGAAAATAAAGCTCAAAAAATTCTGTAAAAATGAACGCAAGCATACTGTTCACAAGATACGGCGCAAGTAATTAAATGTCGCAGAGTACATATTTGGCGTATAAGCAATTGCAGATAATAAACAAAAAATGACAAATGGTCAATCGAATAGGCCAGTAGCTCAACTGGCAGAGCGTCGGTCTCCAAAACCGAAGGTTGGGGGTTCGATTCCTCCCTGGCCTGTTTAAAAGAATGCAGCAGTCTGAGAGACTTATATAGTTTCGTTCCTGTTGTTAATGATATGAGGTCGATATGGTTTTTAATATATACAAACGTGGTCAGGGCAAATATACGAGACTCTGCAGTGCTTTTGCCATAGCGATAATTGCGGGATTGGGTTGTTTGCAGCTTTACAAGAAATTACAGGCCGGCGATATAGGATTATGGGTCGAGACAATGGTGCCTGCTGGTTTGTTTGTTATCCTTGCCATTTTGATTTTCTGGCTGGTTAATAAACCTTCACTTGCTGATTTTTTAATTGCTGCTGAAGGTGAAATGAAAAAAGTTAGCTGGTCGAGCAGGCAGGAAATAGCAGTCTCAACGTTTATAGTTATTGTGGTTGTCATTTCGATGGCAATACTTCTTGGAACTACAGATCTTGGTTTTAGGACGTTGTTTACGTGGCTTCTGGGCTAAATCGTATCTCGAAAGGGATATAATTTAAGGTGTTATTATGCAGTGGTACGTTTTACGAGTTGCGTCGAATAAGGAAGTGCAAGTCAAAGAAGCGCTTATCCAGAAAGTAAAAAAGGATGGCTTGACAGATATTATCGGCAGGATAGAGGTTCCTATCGACAGGATTAAACGTATCCGTGGCAGTAAACAGATGGTGCAGACAAAGCCAAAGTATCGCGGCTATGTTTTTATGGAAATGGAATCGACAGAGGATGGCAGGGTGCCGGAAAAAGCCTGGTTCATGATTAAGGGGACCACCGGCGTCGGAGATTTTATCGGCACGGAAGGATTTCCAACCGCGATGCGGGACACGGAGGTGGCAAAGATGCTTGATGAGGCTGAAAAGCCCGAAGCAGCACCAAGTATCAGAGTCGAGTTCAAAAAGGGTGATATGATTAAGATTAGGGAAGGGGCGTTTGAGAACTTTGAAGGCGTCGTCGATTCGATTGATCCGGAGCGAGGCATTGTTAAGGTAATTGTTTCGATTTTCGGTCGAAGTACGCCGCTTGACATAGAATATTGGCAGATTGAGAAGGCGTAAATCATAGCTCAGTCCTTAGGAAAATAGCAAGAGATACAAGTTATGGCGAAAGAAATAGCAGTAAAAATTAAACTGCAGGCAAAAGGCGGTCAGGCTACTCCTGCTCCTCCGGTAGGGCCTGCTTTAGGTCAACACGGCGTGAATATTGGTCAATTCGTTTCGCAGTTCAACGAACGAACTAAAAACCTGAACGGGACAATCGTGCCGGTTGTGATAACTGTCTTTGTGGACAAAAGTTTCACTTTTGAAGTCAAAAGCCCACCGGCGGCGGTATTGCTGAAACAGGCGGCTGAAATTGCAAAGGGCAGCGGCATCCCGAACAGGGAGAAGGTCGGAAAAGTGACTTCCGAGCAAGTGCGAAAAATCGCTGAGACCAAGTTCAAGGATTTGAACGCTTATGACCTGGATCAGGCGGAAAAAATAATAAGAGGTACCGCACAAAGTATGGGTGTGGAGATAATTGATTAATAGAGAACTTGTACATGATACGAGATATGAGCTATGCGAGTTAGAAGCAAAAGATACAAAAAAGAATCGGAGCAGCTAAATAAAGAGGCCGTTAGTTTAACCGAAGCTTTCGAAAAAGTTAAGTCATTTAAATCTGTGAAATTTGATCAGAGCATAGAATGCGTGCTGCAGTTAGGAATCGATCCAAAGCAGGCCGATCAGTTGGTTAGAGGCTCGATATCTCTACCTAACGGGATAGGTAAGCAGAAAAAGGTCATCGCTTTCTGTGAGGATTCGGATATTGAGGCTGCAAGAAATGCCGGTGCTATCGAGGCTGGTTGTGATGATCTAATTCAAAAAGTTACGGATGGCTGGATGGATTTCGATGTGGCGATTGCCTCGCCAAAGGTAATGGGTAAAGTAGGCAAACTCGGCCGCGTGCTCGGACCCCAGGGGAAGATGCCATCACCCAAGAATGGTACGATAACTATGGATGTTGCAACCGCTGTTGCTGAATTTGCGGCGGGCAAGGTCGAGTTTAGAAACGATCCCGGCGGTAATGTACACGTAGTGATAGGAAAACAAAGCTTCGCAACCGAAAAACTTGTAGAAAATTTCGAAGCATTTGTATCGCATATAAAGAAGATCAAGCCGGCCGCCGCCAAAGGTACGTACATCAAAAAAATGTGTATATCTGCGACAATGAGTCCCGGAATAACAATTAATTACTGATTATTTATTTATTGACAACATGGCAACAAATGCGGGATATGAAAAATGAGTAAATACGTTAAAGAGCTACTACAGTCGGAACTGGAAAATAGAATTGTCAAAGACAACATCACGGATTTTTTGGTTATCAACACCACAGGTATAGGGGGAGTTGACAATAACATAATGCGAGGTGAGCTCACAGAGAAGAACATCAGATTATCGATCGTAAAAAACTCGCTATTCAAGAAAGCATTATGCAATCAAAAGATGGAACAAGCGGCAACGCTTTTTAGTGGCCCCTGTGCAATTGCTTACGGCGGCGATAGTATCGTTGATGTGGCAAAGGAGATGGTTGATTGGGTTAAGAAGGTTCCGGCAATGGAGATTAAAGGAGCCTTTCTCGATGGTTCGACTTTAGATGCTAAGGCGGCAGAGCAACTTTCGAAGATGCCGACGAGAGTGGAATTGCTGGGTGAAATTGTCAACTTGACGCAATCGTTAGCGAGAAGACTGTCTGCAATCGTCGGTGCTCCTGCGGGAGTGATTGCGGGTTGCATAGAGAAGATCGCGGAAAAAAGTGAGAAACAAGCAGCGTAAAACAAAACATGAAATTGCCTGTGTGGTTGTCCCTGTATTTTGAAAGGGGGTTAAACGGAACGGCGTAGTTTCGGCTACCACTTGGCATTAAGTAACAGGAGTTAATGGAAATGGCGGAAGAACAAGCGAAAGAAACTGCAGAGAAGACAGAAGCAAAAGAAGAAAAACCTGCTAAAGAGGCAAAAAAAGAGAAGGATGAGCAGGCAAAAAAATGGAGCAGCGACATTAAGAAGATTGGCGATAAAATAGTCGGTCTGACGCTGATGCAAGCCAAGGAGTTAGGCGACTATCTCAAGGAAGAATATGGTATTGAGCCGGCTGCCGGTGGTGCGGTTGTAATGGCAGGCCCAGCCGCTCAAGGCCAGGCTGAAGAACAAGAGGAGAAGAGCACTTTTGACGTAATCCTCAAAGAGTTCGGAGATAAGAAGATTCAAGTTATCAAGGAAGTAAGGGCATTAACGGGATTGGGGCTGAAAGAAGCCAAAGATCTTGTGGATAACGTTCCCAAACCGGTCAAGGAAGGCCTGAGTAAGGAAGATGCTGAAGCAGCTCAAAAGAAGCTCGAAGCTGTTGGTGCCGTAGTCGAATTAGCATAAGTAGAGGCAAAACTATGCGCCTGTCCTTATGGGACACTGAAGTTTGGGCAGCCAGGTGAGGTTACTCTTTTGGGGCGTTTATGGCATTTAATGCTGGAGATTAGTAATGCGTGAGATTATTGCAGGCCAAACCACTCGTGTTTTTGGCGGAGTACGCGACGCCGTTGGTATTCCGGATTTAGTGGCAATACAGAGAAGCAGTTACGATCACTTTCTGCAAAGGGATGTAGCACCAACGAAAAGAAAGTGTATTGGACTCGAAGCCCTTTTCCAGGAGACGTTTCCTATCGAAAGCTACGATAAGAAAATGCTTTTGGAATACCTCTACTACGAGCTGGAAAAACCGCATTATACACCTATGCAGTGCCGGCAGTTACGGCTGACCTATGGTTACCCTCTGAAAATCTGGTGCAGATTGCGCAGCAAGGAAGGCGAGGATTTGGCTGAGCAGGCAATGTATCTTGGTGAAATGCCTGTTATGATAGGCGGTGGTGAGTTCATCGTCAATGGGGCGATACGAGTAATAGTAAGCCAATTGCACCGAAGTCCGGGTGTTGATTTTCTTATCGAAAGCAAAGAAGGCGATAGAGTACTTCATGGCGGTAGAGTCATACCCGAAAGAGGTAGCTGGATAGAGATAGGTGTTTCAAACAAAGATACCTTGGTTGTCAGGATTGACCAGTCCAGCAAGATACCGGCAACGATTTTTCTTCGGGCTATGGATCCTGCCTATAGTACGACGGATCAGATTCTACGCTTATTTTATCCAACAACAAAGGTACCGGTTGATAAACTTACGCCGACAATGTGGGCTGTCGAGCCGATCGTGGATAAAGAATCAGGTGAGATTATTGTCGAAGCCGGTGCTCAAATCAGTGATAAGGTTTCTTTAATTCAGGCAGCGTATGCGGCACCCAAAAAGAAAAGTGCCAAGAAGCAAACAAAAGCAAAGAAATCTAAAGGATCGGTTACTATAGAAGTTATTGAGGATGCTCGGGATACTCTTATCTTAAACACCCTTGCTGAGGATGATTGCCAAAGCCATGAACAGGCGCTTTTGAAGTTTTATATGAGATTGAGGCCTGGTAATCCACCCAATAAAGAGAAGGCGAAAACCTTCTTTACAGAGAAATTCTTCGATTCGAATCGATATCGTCTCGGGAAAGTTGGCAGGTTCAGGATAAATCGTAAATTTGAACAGAATGTTGACGAAAATGAGATGACGCTTCGGCCAGAAGACTTCCTCAATACTATGAGGTATATAACAGGCCTACGCAACAATGAAGGGCACGTTGACGACATCGACCATCTGGGCAACAGAAGGTTGCGTACGATCGACGAACTGGCGGCGGATGAAATAAGAAAGGGGCTGCTGAAGCTGCGCAGGACCGTCCAGGAACGAATGAGCATGAAAAGAGACGTTGAGCAGACCTTGCGTATCGCAGATTTGGTAAATTCCAAGAGCGTCTCGAGCAGTATCAACTATTTCTTTGGTCGTGGCGAGTTGAGCCAGGTTGTTGACCAGACTAATGCTTTAAGTCAATTGACTCACGAGAGACGTCTGTCCGCTCTTGGACCGGGTGGTTTAAATAGAAGGCGGGCGGGTTTTGAAGTTCGTGACGTTCATATCAGCCATTACGGCAGAATTTGTCCGATTGAAACTCCCGAGGGTACGAATATCGGGCTGATTGCTTCGTTGGCGATATTCGCTTCGATTGACGAATATGGATTTCTACTTACACCGTACATCAAAGTCAAGAACGGCAAGGTCACTGACAGCGTCGATTATCTGCGTGCCGATCAGGAAATGATAGCGATATTTGCACCACCGAGCGTCGTCGATACCGAGAACAACAAAATCAAAAAAGGTTTTGTGCTTGCTAGAAAGAGCGGTGAGTTGGCTCATGTCTCCAGCGACGAAGTAGACTACGTTGATATTTCACCTAAACAAATTGTTGGGATTTCGGCTTCACTTATACCGTTTCTTGAGCACGACGATGCAAACAGGGCCTTGATGGGTTCGAACATGCAGCGACAGGCGGTTCCGCTGCTCAGCACAGAACCACCTCTGGTTGGCACTGGTATGGAAGCAGTAGTTGGCCAGAACTCAAGCATGGTAGTGCGAGCCACAAACAGCGGTGTAGTTACCGATGTCGATGCGACCAAGATTGTTATTAACCATACGGATGAATATAATCTTGCCAAATATATTGGATTAAATGAAAGAACGTGCCTTAACCAAAAGCCTATTGTTCAGCTTGGAGAAAAGGTCAAGACCGGCCAGGTCATCGCTGATGGTGGAGGTACTGCCGATGGCGTATTGTCACTTGGCAAGAATGTTCTTGTGGGATTTGTCTCTTTTGACGGCTTTAATTTTGAGGATGCTATTATTGTCAGCGAAAAACTGTGTAAAGACGACAGCTTTACGAGCATCCACATCGATGAATTTACGGCCGAGGTTCGGGAGACACGCCTCGGCAAAGAGGAATTTACCTGCGATATCCCCAATGTCAGTGAAAGAGCCCTGCGGAATCTTGATGAACACGGAGTCGTGCGAGAAGGAACAAGGGTCTGCCCCGGCGATATTCTCGTAGGTAAAGTGGTGCCAAAAAGTAAAACGGAATTGACACCCGAAGAAAAACTGTTGCACGCAATTTTTGGCAGGGCCGGAGAAGATGTCAAAAATGATTCCCTCGAACTTCCCAGCGGATATGAAGGAGTAGTGATAAAGGCAGAGCGATTCAACAGACGTGGTGCCGGCACGGATGAACAGAAGAAGGAGCTTGCAGCCCAGATAAAAGAATATGAAAAGCAAATGAAGGCCAAAGAATGCGTCATATTCAGGCAAATGATCGATGCTGTCCACAAGAAATTCGAGGTGAATATTGTCGATCCGTCTACTCGACAGAAAGTCGGCGCCAGCACAGATGATGAGGTTATTTATGAGCAGATAGAAAGCTTTAATATTAAGTGGGTTAAACCTGCATCGCTCCGAGACGATGCGCAAAAAATCATAGACAGATTCTGGGCCAAGATTTCCGAGATTCAGGAGGAGAAAACTCACAGGATTGAGATTCTAAAACACGGCGACGAGTTGCCAAGCGGAGTTTTGCAAATGGTAAAAATCTACGTCGCAATTAAAAGATCATTATCAATTGGCGACAAAATGGCTGGACGTCACGGTAACAAAGGCGTTATTGCCAAGATTATGCCTGAGGAGGATATGCCGTTTCTCGAAGATGGTACGCCTCTTGAAATATTATTGAATCCTCTTGGAGTTCCGAGCCGAATGAATGTGGGCCAGATTCTCGAAACTCATCTTGGCTGGGTGGCGAAAGTGTTGGGCTTTAATGCTATCACGCCGGTTTTTGATGGCGCTTCTGAAAAAGATGTCCAGAAACTAACGGCCGAAGCGAATGAACTTATGAACAGGAGAAAGGCTGAACTCGAAGAGGACAAACAAGTTCCGCCGCCCAATGAGTTGTTTGTTAATGTGCCGGATACATTGAAGATTCAATTGTATGATGGCAGAACAGGTGAGCCGTTTGATCAGAGTGCAACCATCGGCTACATTTATATGATGAAACTACATCATCTTGTTGATGACAAAATTCACGCAAGAGCAACCGGGCCGTACAGTCTGATCACGCAGCAGCCGTTAGGTGGTAAAGCCAGAACCGGCGGGCAAAGATTCGGAGAAATGGAAGTTTGGGCACTGGAAGGATACGGAGCTGCTTATACACTGCAGGAGATGCTTACCGTTAAAAGTGATGATGTTGAGGGACGAACTAAAATTTACGAATCAATGGTCAAAGGACAAAACACACTTGAAGCTGGTACACCATTATCTTTCGACGTATTGTGCAATGAGTTAAGAGGATTGGGATTAAATATTCAGCTTGAGAAGAAGCGGCTTGGAAGCGCTGCTTTATAAGAATGATCCTTGATTAGATAATAACGACATACCGATTGTAAGGGGCCTTAAATGTTAGGAAGTATTTACGATCGAATTAATGATTACGGTTCAGTTAAAATTTCGTTGGCTGGTCCGAATGATATTCGTAGCTGGTCTTTCGGTGAGGTACGAAAGCCCGAAACCATTAACTACCGTACTTATCGGCCGGAAAAAGATGGTCTGTTCTGCGAACGGATATTTGGACCCGAACGTGACTGGGAATGTGCATGCGGAAAATACAAAGGGACGAAGTTTAAAGGGATAATTTGCGACCGATGTGGTGTGAAAGTTACACATAGTCGAGTTCGAAGAAAACGAATGGGGCATATCAATCTTGCCGCTCCGATTGTGCATATATGGTTTTTCAAAGCCATACCTAATCGGCTGGGCAATATTTTGGATATGAAAAGTGCCGACCTTGAGAAAATTATATATTTTCAGGAATATGTTGTTACTGATCCCGGACCAACCCCGTTGAAAACCGGGCAACTATTCACTGAGGAAGATTTCAAGGATGCTACTAATAAATATGGAAAAACGTTCAAAGCAGCAATGGGAGCTGAAGCCATTCGGGCACTTCTTGAAAACCTCGATCTCGAGGAAATTAGTGGTCAACTTTCGGAAGCGATTTTAAAAACAAACAGCAAGCAGAAGATTAAGGATCTTACAAAACGGCTCAAAATCATCAACCAGGTTAAAAACAGCAGTAATAAACCTTACTGGATGGTAATGGAGGTTATACCTGTTATTCCTCCGGATTTGAGGCCTCTGGTCTTGCTTGAAAGAGACAATTTTGCTACCAGCGATCTGAATGATCTCTATAGAAGAATTATAAATAGAAATAACCGCTTGAAGAAGCTCATGGACCTCAATGCACCAGAAGTGATTATACGCAATGAAAAGCGGATGCTTCAGCAGGCAGTGGATTCATTGATGGACAACGGGCGCTGCCGCAGGTCTGTTCTGGGTAGCAATAACCGGCCACTTAAATCATTAACCGATATGATTAAGGGTAAGCAGGGCCGATTTCGTGAGAACCTGCTCGGCAAGCGAGTGGACTATTCAGCTCGGTCAGTAATTGTTGTAGGCCCAGATCTTAAACTTTATCAATGTGGTCTTCCGAAAAAGATAGCCTTGGAACTGTATCAACCGTTTATTATTCGCAAGCTGAAACAACATGGATTAGCCGATACGATTAAAAGTGCCAAGAGGATGATTGAGCGACGTGATGAGCAGGTATGGGACATCCTGGAAGAAGTCATTCATCAGCACCCTGTCCTTCTAAACCGTGCTCCCACCCTCCATAGAATGGGTGTTCAGGCCTTTGAGCCTGTGCTCGTTGAAGGCAATGCTATTATGCTTCACCCATTAGCTTGCAGAGGTTTTAATGCTGACTTCGATGGTGACCAGATGGCAGTACATTTGCCATTAAGTGTCGAGGCGCAAGCGGAGACTTATATCCTGATGATGACAACTGCCAACATTTTTTCACCGGCCAACGGCTCGCCGATGGTCGGGCCGTCTCAAGATATGGTCATGGGCAATTACTATTTAACTTATATGGAGACTCGTGATGCTCCGGGAGATGAAGATTTGAGAGCATTTCGAGATACTTATGAAGCAATAATGGCCCTCGAAACAGGCAAAATCGATTTACATACAAAGATTAAAGTTCGCATCCCCAATCCTAAGATCATTACAGATTCAGGTAAAGTTCAAAATACAAAGGTTATTGAAACGACTGTTGGCCGGTGCTTATTCAACGATATACTTCCTGACGGAATGCCGTTTTATAATGTAACAATGTCTCAGAAAATACTCAGCCGGGTAATTAGTGATTGTTTTGAATTCACAGGCTCATCCGAAACAGTGGATTTGCTTGATAGAATAAAGAATTTGGGTTTCAAGTATGCCACGCTTGCAGGCTTGAGTTTCGGGATTACCGATCTGAAGATTCCTGCAAGAAAAGCTGAGATTATTGATGAGACCGAGAAGAGGGTCGGCAAAATCCGCAAGAATTACAATGATGGCGTTTTGACAGAGGGCGAGAGATATAATCAGGTTATCGATGCCTGGACAAATGCCCGAGTTGAGGTGACCAACGAGATGATGCAGGGCTTTAAGAAAGATACTAAAGCAGATGGCACGCCGTACCTGAATCCGATATATCTTATGAGCGATTCCGGGGCTCGAGGTAGTGTTGACCAGATTCAGCAGCTTGCTGGTATGAGAGCGCTGATGGCCAAGCCTAGCGGAGAGATTATTGAGACGCCAATTAAATCAAACTTCCGTGAGGGTTTAAGTGTACTAGAGTACTTCAGTTCGACACATGGAGCGCGAAAAGGCCTGGCTGATACAGCCTTAAAAACAGCTAATTCCGGCTACCTCACACGTAAGCTCATCGATGTAGCACAAAATGTAATTGTTATTGAACGTGACTGTCAAACCTTGCAGGGGATTACTAAAGGTTCGGTCAGTAAGGGAGAGCAAATCAATATTCCGCTTTCTCAGCTTATTATCGGCAGAACAGCCAGAGACAATATTCGTAATCCGATAACGGATGAAATGATCGTACACGAAAATGAGGTTATAACCCATGAAGCCGCGGCAAAAATCGAGGCTTTAGGTCTTGATGCTATCAGGGTCAGAAGTTCACTTACCTGTGACAGTCCGTTTGGAGTCTGTGCAAAGTGTTACGGTTGGGATATGAGTACCGGACAATTAGTCGAGCAAGGCTCATCTGTGGGTATTGTGGCGGCACAATCTATTGGAGAACCGGGAACACAATTAACATTGAGGACATTCCATACCGGAGGCGTCGCTGAGAGGGCTATTCTTGAAAGAGAACAAAAAGCCACACATGCAGGAAAGGTTCAATATCGCGACATTAATGCTGTTGAAATCGAGCAGGAAGAGGGCAAAAAGGCGACAGTCGCACTGAAACGCAATGGCGAAATAGCGATTATTGATGCTAAAGACAGGGAGCTTGACAGGTTCAAAGTGCCATATGGGTCTACTGTTTTGGTAAATGACGGTCGGAAAGTGAAAGTCGGAGCCTCTCTGTTCAGGTGGGACCCGCACCGTACGCCGATTTTGGCGGAAGTATCCGGTCTTATACGTTTCGTTGATATCATTGTCGGCGAGACCATTGGTATTGAAGAGGAGCGAAAAGGTCAAGCCGGTAAGCCGGTAGTAATCGAACATAAGGGTGACAAACATCCTCAAATTATCATAGAAGATCCAGACGGCAAGATTCTCGATGTTCACTATTTGCCTGCGGGAGCAAGAATTGAAGTTGTCGAGGGCCAGCAGGTTCAGGCCGGTCAATTACTTGCTCATCAGCCAAGAGCCAGCGGAGGCACGCAGGACATAACAGGAGGTTTGCCCAGAGTTACTGAGGTGTTTGAAGCTCGTAAACCGAAAGATCCTGCCGCTATGGCTGAGATCAGCGGACGGGTCGAGCTAAGAAGCGATAAGCGCAAGGGCAAAATGACGATTACAATCAGAAGTGAATCAGGCATGGAAAAGGAGCACCATGTTCCACGCGATCGCCATTTGAACGTCCATACCGGTGACTTTGCCGAAGCAGGTGATGCCCTGACAGATGGCCCGCTGGTGCCGCATGATATTCTGCGAATTAAGGGTGAAGAAGCCCTGCAACGATATTTAACGACCGAAATCCAAAATGTCTACCGTTCACAGAACGTTAACATCAACGATAAACATATTGAAATAATATGTGCTCAAATGATGCGAAAAGTCGAGATTGAGACTATCGGCGACAGCTCCTTTTTGCCGGGCGAGGTCGTGGATAAATTCGTGTTCAAAAAAGAGAATGAAAAATTGATGAGCAGCCTTAAGATTACCGATGCTGGAGATGCGACTGATATAAAGGTCGGCCAGATAGTCGACAAGAAAGAGCTGGCAAGTATCAACGAAAAGGTCGAAAACATTGGCGGTATTGGAGCTACGGGTCAAAAAGCCAAACCTGCTACTGCCAATACATTGCTATTAGGTATTACGAAGGCATCACTGTGGTCAGAGAGTTTTATCGCTGCTGCCAGCTTCCAGGAAACTACTAAGGTTCTAACTGAGGCTTCTTTGGCCGGTAAAATAGATGAACTTCACGGCCTGAAGGAAAATGTAATACTCGGTCACCTTATACCGGCCGGCACGGCTTTCAAGCCGCATTTGGATATTAAAGTCAAGCACCTCGTTGAAGCTCCGCTACCGAAGGAATTCGAAGAGGTCGAGGAAATCAAAGAAGCCAAAGAGGCTGAGGCAAAGGCAGATGCTGCTGTCAGGGAAGCCCTGGGTATCAATTGATGTACAATCAATCAGCAGGATTTTCCTTCGTGGAATTCTATGCATTAAGATTGTTTAGTGCGCTGAGCATATAATTGTCGATGTTGTTCATAGCTTATAGACGTCGGTCCGGCGATCAATTATGTGGCCCCCTTTGTTTGCCGGTGCTTTGGAAAGATCAATCTCAGTGACGGCATAAGTTATAGCATCGTCTTCGTTGTTACAAACAACAGCACCTCTGTGATTAGTAACAAGTGCCTGCCCCGGGTGGGTAAACACAATATAAATACCGTTTTCGTATGACCGTGTCCTCATCATGCAGAGATTCAAGTCGCCGTGCATTCCATACGTCGGATTGAAAATCACTCGCGCCCCTTTAAGTGTAAGTGTGCGTGTCGTCTCCGGCCAGCGGCGGTCTGCACAGATCATCACCCCAAATAGCCCGAAGTCTGACTCATATACATTCAGGTGCTTGCCCGGCGTGTATTTGTGGTCGTGTGTCTGAAGATGCAGTTTGTCATACACTCCTACGAGAACGCCGCTGCGGTTATATATTAGAGCTGTGTTGAATACTCCATCTGTTGACTTTCTTGTGCAGCCGTAAACGATCCATGCTTTGTTTCGGCCGGCCCATTCTGAGACAGCATGAGCGAACTCGGACGAGTGTGGATCGATAGCATATTTTATCATGTCTTTTTTTGTTACTGATTTCTCTGTGGAAACATAACCATCAAGAAAACCTTCCGGCGTGACGACAACATCAACGTCCTCATTTCCCTCAATGCTCTTGAGAACATTCATCAGTTTCCGATGGTTTGCTTCCATTTCACCTTTTTGTGGATAGACTTTTATCTGTGCGACCCGGATAACGGATATCGCTGCCTTCTTGCTATTGATGACTTTGCTTTGAATATCATGGCCCGTTTTAGGTTGAGCCCAAACATTGCTTACGCCGAGACCGACTGCGCCGGTTGCTTTGATAAAACAGCGACGGTTGAGTTTCATAGTAAATCTCCAAATGCGTTGTAGCTTTATTACATGCTCATAATATCCAAAACAGCGAGATTATGCTATGCTATCGGGCAAATACGAACTTGTCAAATTTTGGCTGGGCAAACAGGTATGGGAATTAACAGCTATGAAAAAGCAAATAATCGAAGAGTTAATCAATGTCAGCAAAAAAGTTATTGCAGATGGTTCGCTGGAAAACGGGGCAATTGTTGCTGCTAATTCAGATAAAGCAATCTATCCGTGGACCACTCAGGATTATCGATACGTTTGGATTAGGGACGCGGCATACGTTTGCATGGCTGCCGATCTGCTTAAACTCAGGGACATCCCGGAAAGGTTCTTTGATTGGTGTTTGAATCGGACCGAAGATTTCAGGGAAACGGGCTTTTTCTCCAATGCATATAATGTCAATGGCACAATTCATGGCACATTGATTTCGCCCGATCAACCGAAAGTGCCTCGACACTTGCGGAAAAGTTGCATCGATCTGATACACTGCGGTACACAGTTCCAACCGGACCAGAGTGGTTCATTATTAATCGCAATTTCTCACCATATAAAACATTACAACACCAATATCTCTAAATTCGAAAAATTAATCGAGAAAACAGCCTCCGGCATCTGCCGTGCATGGAAGGGTGGTGCGTTTATTTTGCCCTGTTATGATTTGTGGGAGGAAAGGTGTGTTCTTCCCGAACAAAAAGGTTTTCATACTTACTCGTTGGCGATGTGCATCGCCGGACTCAGAGCGGCAGTCGAAATGCTCGGCAAAAAGAAAAAGTGGCTGAAAGTAGAAAAGCAAATGACGAACGCTTTTACACAAATTTATTCTAACAGCACAAAATCCATTCCAAGGACATTTCGTAAAGAAGTGAAAAATCGTAAAATAAAAGCGGGAGATTTGTTACCTGACACATCACTGCTGGGATTGGTCTATCCATCAGGAATATTGGAACCACTCGATGAGAAAATTCAAACGACCATTCTTGAAATAATACAAGCAAATACGGCGAATGGAGGAGGGCTGTTCAGATATCCGGCCGACAGATATTGCGGCGGAGTGCGAAAAGGATGGGTGACACTTACCGGTGCGGGGACATGGCCTTTACTTAGCTTTTGGATGTCCATCTATTACAGCCTTAGCGGCGACAGTGAAAATGCGAAAAAATTCTTCGACCAGCCTATCCGGCAAATAGATAAATACATTCCTGAACAAATATTCGAGGACAAATCGCATCCGTCTATAATTCCGCTGATTTGGTCTCATGCAATGTTTGTTATAGCAGCGAAATATTTAGGGCATATATAGGGCATCGAGCGGCATATCGAGCTTAAATTTTGAAAGGTGTGAAGATGCTGAAATATAATTTAAAATTCTTAAATGGCTTTTTGCAGGCATTGTTTGTTTTTGCAGTATTTATGTTTGCTGCTCCGGATGTCGGGGCAGGTGTGCCGGCAACACAGGCAGAACAATCCGTTGCATCTACCAATCGGCCGATGCGAAACCGTCAAAATCTGGTGTTGACTGTCGGTCAGGCCGAAGGCGACCTGCGGGGCGACGATGACAAGATCATCCAGGCTGGCATAGAATACCTGCACCGCTTGGGCGGGGGCACACTAAAAGTTCTGCCGGGTGTATATAATCTGCGGAATGCAATCTATCTGCGCCCCAACGTCTCCCTGCGGGGTTCGGGTGAAGAAACCATCCTCAGAAAAACCAGCAGTGTTGTATCCGCTCTGGTGAGAGATTCGGACTGGTTCGAGTACGGCGTTCAGGTGACCGATGCAAAAGGATTCGTGCCGACCGGAGGAATCATGCTCAGAACAAAAACCGGACCCGGAGACTGGCAATATGATGTGTTGCGAGCAACAGTCACCGTAATTAAAGGGGACGTCATCTTTTTAGACCGTTTGACCGAAGAGAATTTCTGGCTGGAAAAGGACGCCACGGCTGCGACAATCTTTCCTATTCTTACCGCTGAGAACGTGGATGATGTCGTTATAGAAGACATAGTGCTCGACGGCAACCGGCAAGAGAATGAGCACATTAACGGCAACTTCGCCGGCGGAGTTTTCATCCAGCATTGTAACCGGTGGAGCTTCAGGAATGTTACTTCCCGGAACTATAACGGCGATGGTTTCAGCTTCCAGGTCTGCGATGATATCAAATTTTTAGACTGCAAAGCGATAAACAACGCCGGCCTGGGATTCCATCCCGGAAGCGGCTCACAGCGGCCGGTCTTTAAAAGATGCTTATCTAAGGGAAATAGTCAGGGGATTTTCTTTTGCTGGAGTGTTTCCGACGGGATTGCAGAAAATTGTGTTTTGTCGGAAAACAACAGATATGGAATCAGTATCGGCCACCGTGACACCGACAACGTGATTCGAGGATGCACAATCGAACGCAACAGAGAGGTAGGAGTACTGTTTCGTAACGAGGCGAACGAGTTTCGAAGCGGCAGCAGAAACAGGATCGAGAGTTGTATCATTCGAGACAATGGTTCGAATGAACAGGGGATCGGCATTGACATCCAGGGAAAAACTCAGGATATTGTTATTCACAGCACAAGATTTGAAGACACAGCAGGTAAAAATCAGAATATCGCTATTAGCATCGGCCGGGAGGCTGAGCGGATTGTGCTGCAAGGCAATACCTTTGAGAATTGCCCGGTACAAGTTCAAGATCTCTCGAAGCAATAATTCTACCTTCTCGTAGCCCTGCTGTAGAGGGCGGTTCATTTACGAGGAAATTGTTTGAGAAAAACAGCAAAAATTGGTATACTTATATTAATTATGGAACAATGTCATCAGGAAAGATGGGTAATGAAAAGCTCACGGAATTCTGTTCTTCAGCCTGAAGAGTCGCTTAGTTTGTCGCCTCGGAGATTCGTGCTGTATTTGGCGTGTTTAAGCCTTTTCATTTTGACCGTTCCCGGGCTGGCCCAGATATCTATTAATGGTGTTTCAGATAAAAGAGTTTACAAAGATACAGTCTCCTTCACTGTCATATCCGAGATAGGCTACGATTACACGGTCGAGTTAAACGGCAATCCAATTGAAACCGGTGTCTCCGTAGAGATCAATGAGCCGGAGTATTACGAATTATACGTGTATCGGCGGGAGCAATCCTCGGGCATAGAGGAAAGCGAGTTGGTTCGCTTTATCGTCCGGGCATCGGAGCGCGGGAATTCGGAGTGGGGACTGCCTCGCTGGAGCCCTTATCCACTGATTAATTCATCGGCTACCGAATTCGAAGACGCCGAACTCAAGGTCATCACCCCGGCGGAATATCCCGTGGGAATTGAAATCCCAGTAGTTGCCCGAGTGGTGGACGATTTAGGCAATCGCCTCGGTGTAAATGGTATCATCTCGGCTGAAGGTTTTCATGATTGTCCATTACAGCTTCTGCGTGGAGTCGGTTCTGTTTTTCTGCCGGCTGCTGCCGAGCCGAATACAATTTCATACGTTGCAGAAATTCATTCTCTTCAGGCTGCTAAGCAAATTACAATTGAAGAATCCACAGCGTGGCAAACAGTTTCTCAGGATATTACCATTTCCACTGACTGGGGCGAAAATGCCCGGATCCACATTGGTAGTGTCGCTGGAAATTTGCTGGCAATAGATTCAAGTGCAACTCTGACTATAGGAGCCGGCAGCATAATCATAATCGATCCTGATATCGAGATCGCTGTACAAGGAAATATTGTTGTCAACGGCACAATAGAGCGACCGGTTGTTTTTACTGCACCCGACAGAGCAATTCCCTGGGGAGGTTTTCTCTTCGAGTCGGATGAATCTCGCGGACAATTTTCTTCCGCCATTTTCACGGCAAGCGGCGCCGATTCCAGATGGTTCAGCAACAATCCGGGCCACGGTGGCAGTCACCGCAAAGACCAGTGTCTGTTTTACCTTTCCGACGGTGCAAATGTCACCCTGACGGATTGCTATATGGTGGAAAATCACGGCCAAATCGGGCATGGCGAGAATTCCTTTTTAACTATGACAGGCTGCCTTGTTCAAAAATGCACAACCATAGGCCAATTCAACGGCGGTGCTGTAATCTTTGAAGATTGCGCACTGATCGAGTTTCCCTCTGCCGACGATTCTTATATTGATGGTGACAATGATGTCATGTATCTGACGAAAGGGACACATTCTCTGACCGATTGCCTCATCGGCTGGGCGCTGGACGATGGCATCGACGCCGGGGGCAGCTCAGCAGGATTGCTGACCGTAAATAGCTGCTGGTTCGAATCGTGCTATCATGAAGGCATGGCCTTGTCGGGGCCTAAGGATATTTTCATTAACGACTCGGTCTTCCTGAACTGCGGACAGGGAATCGAATGCGGCTACGACGCCCCGGATGTGAACGCCGTTAACTGCCTGTGCACCACTAATCTGGTCGGCGCCCGCTTCGGCGACAATTACGACTGGAACTACGACAACGGCTTTTTAACAGTCACAGATTCGTTACTCCTGTACAACAACAGGGACATCTGGGGCCGCGCCTGGGACAACTGGCAAGTGCGCCTGGATCAAATGGATGTCCGGAACAATTACCTCAGTGTAGTTAACACCAATCATCCCGACAACCTCATCTGGGATCCGTTGAGTGATCCTAATCACGTCGAGCTGTTGCAGCCATTTCAATCCACACCTGCAACCGAAGTTGGAATCGGCTTTGCAACGACCGCGGATGTATTCGATCTTTCTGATATTTCAGACAGGATTCCCGTTCTTCTCAGCACATTCACCATTGTTTCTGTCTCTGTTGACTACACAATTGAGACAGAGCAGGGACTTTATGCAAGCGGCTCCTTGCAATTTATTCCCGGCGAAACCGTCAAATATATTCAGTTCGAAATTCCTCCAATTGATGATATTAATGAGCTTCGTATAATAATCGGCAATCCGGTCAATGCCGAATTAACCGGGTATCGGCAGATAACCTATACGATCCAATAGACTCTCATGTCACTTGATGATTAGATTGCAGGATTTGCTACCTCCTTTGGCTCTATATCGAAAGCCTTGCCGTCGACCGTCAGTTCGATAACTGTGGTGATTTCGTTTTGCTCGGCCGGCGGAAGATGGATTTCGATACTGTCTTTGTTTTGTTTCACTACAGCCTGTCCAGCACTAAGCGTGCGGCTGGATGTAATCTTTTGCCCGATGCCGGGGAGCATTAGCCTGCCGTCGGCCGGCCAGTTCATAACGTAAAGGTAAACCTTGCTGTCCTTACAGGTCGAAGCACCCCACTTGCCCGGCTTGAAGGGTCCGCCGCGAGTAGCATAGACGCCCTCGCCGTATTTCTCCAGCCATGCGCCCATCTCTTTCAGCCTCTCGACCTGCCGTGGTTCGATCCGGCCGTCCGGCATCGGACCTACGTTAAACAAAAGATTGCCGTCCCCGCCCACCGTGTGCAGCAGCGTCTGGATACATTCTTTGGCGGACTTCATTTTATCATTAGGTTTCCACGCCCACTGCCGGCAGATTGTCATACAGGTCTCCCACGGCCTTTTGCGGTTAAATCCGCCTATTTGCTGCTCCGGCGTGTCGTAGTCGCCCGCGTTAAGATGAGCTTCCTTAGTCGTGCCGGCCATTCCGTGCCGGCCCTTGCTCGCTCGATTGTTAATCACCAGATCCGGCTGTATTTCCTTGAGATAGTCGTAAATCTCGTTGCCGTACTCGCGCGTCCAGGGCTTTTCCCACTCGCCGTCGAACCACATTATCCCCAGCGGGCCATAGTTGTCGATAATCTCCTTGGTCTGGTTTTTCAGATACTCGTAGTATCGAGGCATATTGTGGTTCGGTTTCTCGGTGCTTCCGCCGGGGCTGCCCATCGGGTAATCCGGATGATACCAGTCGCAAATCGAATGGTACGTACAGAACTGGATACCGTGCTTTTTACAGGCTGACGATAGCTCCTTTAGCACATCCCGCTTGAACGGCGTGTTGCCGATATGATAGTCCGTGTACTTCGACGGCCATATGCAGAATCCGTCGTGGTGCTTGGAGGTGATGACCAGATAATTCATACCGGCTTTTTTTGCGACCAGCACCCACTCTTCGGCGTCGAACTTCGTCGGATTGAACTGCTTGTAGAGCTGGTCGTACTCTTCAATCGGCACTTCTTTTCCGCGTGACCAGCCGATTTCTGTGCCTTTAATACTGACCGGCCCCCAGTGGATAAACATGCCGAACCGCATGTCCTGCCACTTGCGTACCGCTTCCGACGTAGTCGAAGGAACATCCGCATTTGCGATGCAGGTAACAAGGATTATATTTGCTGTTGATACCGCTAATATCAGACTTGATTTTGAGGACGGCATAATTTGTCTCCTTTATACTGTTTTCCATACGAGCATGCTTTACGATTAGAAGATAATATCGAAATCCTTCTTTAATTGCACCTGAATAATGTCTCGATGCAAATCTTGCTGTAAAAACCCTTTGGAATCTGTCTTGAATCGCTATCTTACTCTTGGTATATTCATTCGTATCAGTAAAACCCTTTTACAATAGATTGGAAAATCAGAATGAGAAATTTAACAGCAACGATTAAATCAGCAAGCCTCCACAAACTGCTGACGATTATGTCCTTTCTTATGTTAATTAATCTTGCCGAAGCATCCCCCAAAATAGAATTCGTCGGGATGGCGGCACCGGATGTAATTGAAGTTGTCATTCAAACCGGCCAGGTCAATGTCGGAAAGCAGGTCCCGTATGTCAAGCAGGATGGAGATGTCATAAAAGAAAGCGGGCATAGACAATCCCTCTATCGCGGCGGAAAGAAGATTGGAGTTCTCATTGGCGAACAGGGCAACATTCTTCGTCCTTTTGATACCTTAACAGAAGAACCAATGGATATTAAATGGGCCGATGAAAAGTCGAACTATCAGATCGTCTCGGCAACAGATGTTCGCTATCGAAGCAAGCTCAGCCCAATCCAGGTTCATCGCAAGAGCAGGCCTATCGGTGTTGCACGAACCAACGACTGGAAATTCAAAACGCCTATCGAGCATCATCTGTATCTCGTTCTGCCTCATCCGTTGCAGACCGGTGCGAAGTATGAGATTTCTTTTGCAGGTGATAAATTCGCTAACAGAGAATTCACATATCAGCCGCTTATGATGCGGAGCGAAGCAGTACATGTCTCTCATATCGGTTTCCATCCGGACGACCCGGCAAAAGTTGCGTTCCTTTCATGCTGGATGGGAAGCGGCAGCGGATTGAAGTATCCCAACGGCATGACCTTTCACATTGTTGACGACAAGACCGACGCAATTGTTCACTCGGGCGAGACTTCGCTGTCTAAGCCGGCCGGCGAAAAGAACGAAGACGCCTACAAGAGGAACTTCAACCTGACAGATGTCTATGAGATGGACTTCACCGACTTGAACAAGCCGGGCCGATACAGAGTCTGTGTCGATAAGATTGGTTGCTCCTATCCCTTCGTTATCGGCAAAGAAGTCTGGAGCAATGCCTTCAGAACGTCCGCTCGTGGATTTTATCATATGCGGAGCGGCATAGAACTCGGCCCGCCTTACACCGATTTCAAACGTCCCCGTCCATTTCATCCGGATGACGGCGTCAAGGTCTATCTTTCGACCACACGATTGATGGACACTCGAAACGGGCTCAGCCGGTCCGATCCATCGAATTTCCGCAATCTCGTAGCCGGCAAAACCGACAAGCTGCTGGGCGGCCTTTGGGGCGGCTACATGGACGCAGGCGATTGGGACCGGCGGATTCAGCATTTGATTTCGTCCTTATATTTGCTCGATCTTGTCGAGCAGTTTCCTTCCCATTTCAAATCGTTGTCACTCGGCATCCCCGAATCGCAGAACCAACTGCCGGACGTCGTCGATGAGGCGTTATTCAACCTGGATTTCTACCGGCGGACCCAAACGCCCGAGGGCGGAATCCGCGGCGGAATCGAATCCGAAGAGCACCCCAATCTCGGCGAGACGAGCTGGCAGGAATCGTTGACGATTTTGGCCTACGAGCCGGGAAGCTGGTCGAGCTTCTATTATGCCGCCGTTGCCGCCAAAGCAGCGGGTGTCTTGAAGTCGCTCGGACAAGATGAGCTGGCCCGAACCTACCAGGCGAGTGCCGTCAAAGCTATGGAATGGGCCGAGGCCGATTACGCCAAGCGCGAGCAGCGCAGTTCCTCTTACACCGTTAACGGCGTCACTATAGAGCGAATGGACAACCACATCGACGTCAGGGACAAGCGAAACCTTGCCGCTGCCGAGCTGTTCCGTTTGACTGGCAATACCAAATGGCACGATGTGTTTGTCGAAACCACCATGCTCAACAAGCCGGGCGTCGACCTGTACGTCTGGAGAAGTCATGAGCAAAGTGACGCTGCCTGGGCCTACGTCAACACCCGCCGAGCGGGCGTTGACAAGCAGCTCCAGCAATACTGTAGAGAGGCAATTCTCAAGGAATCTCAGGATCGCCTGCGTACCCAGTCGCGGACCGCCCTTCGCTGGACCAAGAACGATTGGGCCCCGCCGACCGCAACGATGAGCGTCTCCGATGCAATCAGTTTGGTCCGTGCTCATCGAATCACCAGCGACGAAAAATACCTCCGCGCCATCGTGCTGTCGTGTCAGGCCGGCCTGGGTGCCAATCCCCTTAACCTGTGCTACACTACGCATCTCGGTCACAGGTGGCCACACAATCCGCTGCACCTGGACTCCCGCCATACGGGTCAACTGCCGCCGGAGGGAATAACCGTTTTCGGGCCGATTGATCCGAAGGGCGACGACACTTTTATGAAGCCGCTTATTCGCCCCAACTGCTTTCCGCCGCCCGAAACATGGCCAATCATGGAAGCGTATTGGGACGTGTTCTGGTACCCCATCATGTGCGAGTTCACGATACAAAGGCCGATGGCACAAGTTTCCTACATCTGGGGATACCTCGCCGGTATGCATGCTGAGCGACAACGTTAATAGTACTCGGCTTAATTCTAATTTCCCCAGCATCATAAGAATGACCTCCAGAACTTGCGGACCTGCTCGGCTGCCTCCGGAAGTGAAAATTTTTCAATAATGTCCTTTCGTGCCTGTTGGCCTAATCTGTTTCGTAATTCCTTGTCCGTGAGCATCTGTCGGATCGCCGCTGTAAGTGAACTAAGATCATCGGGCTGTACCAGTATGGCTGAAACCTGGTCTTCCAGTATTTCGGCCGTGCCTCCCACATCCGTAGCGACGATTGCTTTGCCGCACGATGCCGCTTCAAGCAGTACACGTCCCAAAGGTTCCTGCCGGGCCGTATGTACCAATAGATCGATCTGGTTTAATATTGCCGGGATGTCTTCGCGAAATCCTAGGCAGAACAATCTCTCTTCAATACCGGCTTCTCGAAAGATTTGCCGGATGGCTTTTTCATATTCGATGCTCTCGGTTTTTTGTGAGTGCCGTTGCCCTATGAAGAGGTAATTCACATCGGGAAAATCTCCAGCTAACGATGTCGCGGCCTGTGCCAGCAGGGTTTGCCCTTTGCGTAAACATATCTGCCCGATATTAGCAATCAGAACTGCGCTGTCGATCAATCCCAATTCCTGCCGGAGCGTACCGGCCGCCGGTGCTGGGCGAAAGACCTCGGTGTCCACGCCGTTATAGATAACCCGCAATTTCCTTGACATGACTCCCTGTTCGGCATGAAACCGCTTCGTTGCATTGGAGACGGCAATCAATCCGGTGCTGTTATTCAAATCGGCCACGGATGTTTTGTTCAGCTTGATAATATCACGAAGATGTGCCGTACAGGGCATCGACAATCGCTTAGCAATCCGGCCGACCATGCGCCCCATCGAAAGGCTGTTGGAATGGACCAAGTTAGGGGCTGCTTGCGAGATAAGGCTCAGAAGGTGAGAATCAACTTGCCCGGCGGGCAGCTTTTGCCCCTGTTTATCCCTTAATATTAACGGCAGGACTTCAATGCCCAATTGTTCCAGCCGATTTTTCAACATCCCGGATGCTGGGGCGGCGGCGACAAATTCGAACTGTGTTTGTCCCAATGCTTTCAGAATCGCCAGCATGGACATCTCACCGCCGTTGAGCGTGCCGTATTCGAATAACAATAGTATTTTTGGCTTCTTCATATCGATTTATTATCTTGCCCAACTTAACAATTGGGTTTGAATTGGCTTTGTTTTTTGGTACTCAAAACCACCACAATTCTTTATATGTCTTTTTTTTAACTAGACTTATGCCAATTTACTGCTGAACAAATTGGCTTTGTTTTTTCAAATTACCTGACATTAAACATGTTATCAAGCATGTCATTCCGCACTTGATGCGGAATCCATAATTGCCCAAAAGACTGGATTCCCGTTTCCACGGGAATGACAAAACCATAACCACGAACTATGAACCATGAACTACGAACCATAGAAATTGGCTTTGTTTGGCTTTGTTTTTTTGTGCCCCACAGGGCGTTATATTACTGTAATGTCCTTTCAAGTAAGAGTTTACGCCGATTTACCTTTCTGCAAATTGGCTTTGTTTTTTCAACTAACACTCCATTTAGACACGGATTTACACCGATTAACACTTTTTTTAAGCCACAGAGCACAGAGGCCACAGAGAAATAAGTAATTGTAATTGGTAATTCATAAATCATAACTCTTAATGACTTCTACATTCTCAATTCTCAATTCTAAATTCTTAATTTTGTTACATATAATACGAAATCAAAGCCCAATTGTCTGGCATAATTTAAATAAATCTCCGTGACTCGCCGCATATCAATAAACCGCAGAAGAACGCAAATAAACGCTGATTATGTAGAAAAATCCAAAAATAATAACTCATAAATCATAATTAATAAATGACTTATGCTTTTTTGGAAAGTTTGTAATTTTGTAGGTAACATTTCGGATTTGCCAAACGCTGCGATGCTTTGAAGGGCCCGAATATCGTTGTTCTGGGATTTACAACAGGTATAATATGAAACGGCAACATTGAGAGAGCAATTTTTTGTGTGAAAGATGGATTTATGGAAGAAAATGTAACGGAGAACTTTAATTGTCCCTTTAAACAACGAAAACACAAGGAGAATCACATGAACAATAACTTCAGCGTGCTGACCACGATTATGATTTTGGCTTTGAGTGTGTCTATGTCTCTTGCGCAAACAAGAGACAAGGGTAAACTCATGGAGTACAAGAATCCCTTTTACAAGTCCATTGAGAAGGCCATAGAGGAATTTGAAAAAGAAAAGGAAGAGCCCAAACTCAAGTTCAAAATGGATTTCACAGGTCACGACCTTCCCAAGTCCAAGGCTGAATTCACCCAGGTCTGGCACAATGATCCTGTGGCCCAGGGCAAATCCGGCATGTGCTGGTGCTATGCCACGACCTCCTTGCTGGAATCGGAGTGTTATCGCCTGCACAAGAAAAAGATCAAGATTTCCGAACTGCACACCGTGTACTGGGAGTACGTGGAAAAGGCCCGTCGTTTTGTACGTGAACAGGGTGACTCTTTTTTCGGCCAGGGCTCGCAGGCCAATGCGGTGTTAAACATCTGGAAGAAATACGGCTGTGTGCCGGCCGAGGCCTATACAGGCAAAAAACCGGAGCAGGTTCATCACAATCACGCCGGGATGTTTAACCAGATGAAAACCTATCTTCAAAGCGTCAAACGCGACAACGCCTGGAACGAGAAGCTCGTGTTGAACACCATCAAATCCATCCTGAACCGTCACTTAGGCAAGCCGCCCAGGAAGTTCACCTATGACGGCCGAAGGATGACGCCGAAGCAGTTCCTGAGCAATGAAGTCAAGATCAAGCCGGATGACTACATTGACGTCCTCTCCCTGATGACTGCGCCGTATTGGGGAAAGGCCGAATATAAATGCCCTGATAACTGGTGGCACAGTAAACGCTATAACAACGTACCTCTGGATGATTTCATGCAAGCTCTTAAACAAGCCGTCCGGAAAGGCTACGGCCTTTTCATAGGTGGTGACGTGAGTGAATCCGGCTACTTCTCCTTTAAGGATGTGGCCATGGTGCCGTCTTATGACATCCCTTCAGCATACATTGACGAACATGCGCGCCAGTTCCGTTTCAGCAACAATACCACCACTGACGACCATGGAATCCATGTGGTCGGCTATCAGAAAAGAGAGAATGGCGTATGGTTCCTGATCAAGGATTCCGGCAGTGGGGCACGCAACGGCGCCCATCCGGGCTACTATTTTTACCATGAAGATTACATCAAACTGAAAATCATGTACTTCGTGGTACACAAAGCTGCAGTCAAGGAGCTGCTGGGAAACATGACGAAATAGATCTGCTGCCATACAAGATCGTGAGTCCGGAAATCGGCGGACACTTTATTTATTTCTCCCTTCGATTGGAGGAAATTATAAAATACGGCATTAAAGGTGTATGCCCGCCCAATAGACTAAACTTGTGCCGGATTGGTTTAGTTGTTAGAATTGCATTTCAAGTATCGAATAGGTGTAGTCGAGGAATATGTTTTTATTAGATTCCTCCGCTGCGGGCTACTTCGTAGCCCTCCGGTCGGAATGACAGGGGCGTGGGATTACGGGCCACCTTGGGTGTGCCATAGGCAGGAATGATAAAAGCGTAAATCTAAGGAGAAATTGAAAATGAGGAAAAGACAACTGTCAGGCGCGATGTGCGTGCTGATTCTGGTTTTTGTGCTGATAGGCGTAATTTGCAGCTATGCGGCGGAAGAGAAAAAACCTGCTGAGCCGTGGATAAGCCTTTTTAACGGCAAGAACCTTGACGGCTGGAAGGTCAAGATCACGGGCTACGACTTGAATGACAATTACGGCAAGACTTTCCGCGTCGAAGATGGAGTCATGAAGGTTTGCTACGATAAGTACGACAAGTTCGGCGGCAGATTCGGCCACATCTTCTATAAGGAGAAATTCTCGCACTATCGCCTGCGGCTCGAATACCGGTTCCTCGGAGAGCAGACGCCGGAAGGCCCGGGCTGGGCGTTTCGGAACAGCGGGATTATGCTGCATTGCCAGTCGCCGGAGAGCATGAGAAAGGACCAGCAGTTTCCGGTTTCGATTGAAGCTCAACTGCTCGGAGGCAACGGCAGGGACAAGCGCTCGACCGGCAATATGTGCTCTCCCGGCACGCACGTCGTGATGAAAAATCAGCTTGTCACGCAGCACTGCGTTTCATCTCGTTCCGAAACATATCACGGCGACCAGTGGGTCAAGGCTGAGGTCGAGGTCCACGGCGATGGTATCATCAAGCACATTATTAACGGCAAGGTCGTGCTGGAGTATGAGCGGCCACAGCTTGATGAGAAAGACGCTGATGCCAAAAAGCTTATCAAGGGCGATAACAAGCTGCTGAGTGAAGGTTATATTTCGCTGCAGGCCGAAAGCCATCCCGTGGAGTTCCGAAAGATAGAAATTCTTCCGCTTGAGCAATAGCACGGCGTTATTTTTGCTGCTTAGCCTTTAACGATTTCGTGCTTTTTAATGAAATCGGGGCTAATGTCCACGCCTAAACCGGGGCCGGTGGGCACTTTTATTTTACCGTCAACGACTATCAGGGACGATGTTTTACATTCGAATTCCACGTCTGTTTTCAATCCTTTGAATTCGTGATGGGCGGATGCGTTGGGCAGGGCGGAGACGAAGTGTATCATGTAGAGGTATCCGAGCCCGCCGCCGGACATGTGGGGCGTGCATTCTTTGCCGAACGCCTGTGCCATGCGGGCGACTTTCATCGAACGAATCATGCCGCCGAAGTAATAATTGTCGGGTTGGACGATTTGCAGGCCGTCATTAGCGATGAGCCAGCGAAATCCGTGCAGGCTGTACTCCTGCTCGCCACCGGCAACCGGCATGGTCAGTGCATCGGCAACCTGTTTGGTCTCCTCGTACCAGTCGAAAAGAACTGGCTCTTCGAAAAAGCCGTAATTGTACTTTTGAAGCAGTTTGCCGACGCGTATCGCCTCATCGACCGAGTAAAAACCGTTTGCATCGGCGTATAATGTCATTTTGTCGCCGAACGTTTCGCGGATGAGCGGAATGATTTGTTCAGTGCGGCCTTTCGGGCCGACGGCGTGAATGTCCTTCGTCATGAACATAAGCCCGCCGACTTTAATCTTGACCGCGTGGGCGTTATATTCGGCGACGTCTCTTTTTATCAGCTCCAGCGATTCTTTCACCGGTTTTTCACGGTATTCCGTGGCCTGGTAAACGGCGACCCGCGGGTGGTGGATTTCGCCGATTAACCGGCCGATGGATTTGTTGGCGATACGGCCCAGCATATCGAGAATCGCGAACTCGATGGTGGCCAGGGGTATGCCGAGGGCCATGCCGGACAGTCTGAAATTGAGGTTGTAAATGTAGACCTTTTCCAGCAGCAAATCCAGGTCGCGTGCGTCTTTATCGATAAAAAAAGGCTGCAGCGTATTGGTGAAAATCGGATATAGCGTCCTTATCGTGCTGTGAGCGACCGAAATACCTTCTGCGCCGTTAGTCGAACGCACCCGGCACAAAAAACTGTTCCTGTAGCGAAGCAATTCGAGGCTTTCGATGATGACCGGAGTTTTAAACAGCTCCCTTTTAAGTACGGGCTGTTCGAGTATTTCATCGAGCCGGGCGTAATCAGATCTTTTGGCCTCTGAGCCGCGGCAGGTTCGGGGCAAACCGGCAGCAATACCGCCGGCAAGGGCGCCACTGATAAAATTACGGCGATTTGTTCTCATGATATAACTCCCACGTTCGGTTATAACTATGGACTCAATCAATTTAAAAAATGCTTTACTATAATAAAGCAATTATGTCAAACCTTACCTATATCTGCAATTATCTTGTATGAAGACATATTAATACCTTGCCGCCTGATATGGTATTGCTGGTTTAGCTCTCAGCTTAGCTGAATACAAAGATTGTCCGGAGCATTTGAAGGTAAATCTGTGCCGCAGTGGGGGCATTGAGGCCGGTTAAGGCCGCGGCGTTTATTGCACTTTTGGCATTGTATAGTTGGCGTGTAGTTCAGTGCCAGATAGACAAGTAAACCGACAATATTAAATGACGCTGCAAATATAATCCAGGCAATAAGAGAGGCAAGGCTTGTCCGCCTCGGCCAGGCATGGAAAAAAACAATCCCGGCCACCAATATACTCAGCAGATAGCTGAAAGGATTATACGATGGTGCAAATTGCAGAAGTGTGCGGAATAATTGATAAAAATCCTGGTTGTAGGTTAATGGCCTTCTAAAAAATTTGATAAAAAACCCGACCAAAATATCATAGAATGCGGGAGAAGTTTTTGACAAAAGTCTTTGGATTTTTTCCCTGCGATTCACACCACGCTGTGTCGGTTGTCTTGTCCATTCGAATTTGTTTATAAGCGTTATTTGACCATCCGAATCGACTTGGTATAACTCTTCAGCATGTTCGATCGGTTTTTTACGACGGTCGCGAATCCATTTTGCATAAGCTCTGGAATTTTGAGCTATTTCCTTTGGGGGATTGAGGCCGAAATTAAAAGCCCGCATATATATCTTTTCATGTGTGGCCGTAACACTGGAAATCCTGGCTTTCGAATCTTCAGGCATTTTTATCTGGATTACTTCGGCCGGGTCGCGAAGGATAGTAAAGACGGTGTTTTCTTCTGTATAACACAAAATCATTGGGCGGTATTCTTCACTAACTTTAAAATTCTCGCTATCCGGCCCGAGTTCCATCCAGCCCTGGACTTCCATTGTTCTGATTTTTTTATCAGGCAGTTGTAAAAGTAAATCGATAACCTGTTTTCCAAAATCAATCTGGTATATGCTGTGCTCGGTTTGCCATAACATAATCGGCCCGCCGCCCTGTACCGGAATCCAGGCTATCAAACTCTTTGGTTGTTCCAGCAGCTTTATTCGGGACCTCTCCTGCGCAAAACCGGCGGAGCCGAAATATCCTATTCTATTACCATCCAAATCAAATCCGGCGAAATATCCCCCGGAGTTTTCGTATCGCCATAGACTTTGTATTTCTTTTCCTCTGGGCACGGGTACTATAATAGATCTTCGCGGATCGGGATAAATGGCATACTGGCGACTTAAGGCATAAGAATGTATACGATGCCCGGAGATACCGGGCCATTTGAGATATTTTTCTGGAAGCTCTTCTTCCTTGCCCTGCCAGAGAAGATTATCATTTAAATCATATATCCGGGCCCGCTGGTTTTCCGGCAATTGATGATCACTATATGCCAGATGCACTGTCCCATCGGGTAAGAACATTCTGAGGGAGCGTTCGATTCGTTTCTGTCTGTCCAAAGGCTTTGTCTGAGATTGCAGCTCGCGATAAGAGAAATCCTTCCTGATAAAGAAAAAGCCGGATGCCTCAACAATACAACTTTGAATAAAAATAAGAGCAACTAATAACAGTAAAGTTATCATAAAGACTCGACAACAATGATTGATTTTTTTTAAAAGCTCGTGCCGGGACATATCGGGGCTCTCCTGCTTAAAATTCTCTCTGTAAAAATATTTCGTAAATCTGGACAATTAGTACGGCGAAGAAGACAACGGTTATGATAAATGCATTTGCAAAACTTTTTTGGGGCAGTATTGCCATAAACATTATAAAAACAAAAAACAGCCCGAACATTCTTGTGGTGTACCATCGCGCCTTTGTTATAGCGCAAAGAGCTGTCCCCATGTAAACAATAAATCCCAAATAAGCGTAGAAGATACCCAGACCTACGAGTCCCGATTCGGGTGGAATAATTGTTCTTTCGGACTTGCCGGCAATACCTGCGATTAAAAGCCATGCGAGAGACAGGCAAAACATTAAAATTGCCGCCGCCGCTAATTTGGCTGAGATGATGGCCGGCCTTGTTACCGAACGATGTATCAGAAACTGCCATGTTCCTGTAAATCCGGGCATCCAGAAATGCCTGAAGCCCAGTACCAGGCCGAGTCCGATAGAAATGAAAAACATTAAAACCGCAGGTCCCTGAAGTATATCTGTACGGAATATCAAATATTGTTCAATAACTTTCCCGCTTGGGAGCATTCCGTAATAAAACTCTGCTCCACGGTAAACAGCCATCATACGTATTAAGAACCAGCTTATAATGAATAATAAAATAACCGATAAAATAATCCAGGGCACAGCTTCACGCAGCTCTTTTTTCAATAAAGCGAGGAACCTCATTTTAATTTGTCTCCCATTGAAAGAGTTTTTCTCTTTTCTTCGGTTCGGTAAATTCGATGAACTGATCTTCCAGGTTCATCGGAATCATTTCATAATTTTCAGCGCCTGCCGAGGCCGCCCACCGAGCAACCTTCTCCTGTGGAGTGCCAACTAAAATAAGCTCCAGCTCATTGCCGGACACCCTGTGATTCAGCAGCCCTTCGATATCAATATTGGCCGGCACAGAATTGGAAAAGGACAGCTTGACCTTATGAATGGATTCCCGGAACTGATCGATTGAACAATGCGCTCTTAGCCGGCCTTTATCGATTACAACTAACTGGCTCGACACCCGCTCGACATCGCTCAGGATATGGCTGGAGAAAAGCACGGTCCTGCCCTGCTTCATAATCAGCCGAATCATCCCCTGCAGAAATTGCCTCCTTATTGCCGGATCAAGTCCTAAGGTCGGGTCGTCCATAATCAGCAGTTCAGGATGCGGCGCCAATGCAAGTGCCAGAGAGACCTGCGCGCGTTGTCCATTGGAAAGATGTTTTATTTTTTGTTTTTTCGACAGCTCGAAATATTCGATCATCTCTGAAAAGAATTTTTCGTCCCATTGCCCGTCGAAAAACGGTTTTTGAAAATTTTCAAGCTGACTTATATTTATCCCTCGAAACAGGCGATGACCCTCGGCAACATAACCTATTCTCCGGCGGATTTCCGGAATAAGTGACATAGAATCGCAGCCTAATACTGTTGAATTGCCGGCGGTTGGTTTCAGAAAACCAAGCATAAGTTTTATCGCTGTTGTCTTGCCGGCTCCGTTTCTGCCGACAAATCCGCATATACAGCCGCGGGGAATTTGCAGATCGAAGTTCTCCAGAGCTGCCTTGTTTGAGAAATATTTTGTCAGACCTTTAGTTTCGAGGACGATATCACTCATTTTCCTCTCCTGAGTTGCGGGATTTATCAGAAAATTTTTCCAGTCTTGATTCGAACATCTCGGCCAGGTCATTTTGTTTCAGACCCAGGTTGATTGCGCGAGTGATTAAATTGTCCATTCTTTCTACAAGAATGTTTATATCGGCAACATCGGCCGAGCGTTCTTTCGTATCTGCCACGAATGATCCCGATCCGGTTTTTGTAATAATCAGACCCGCCTGTTCGAGATACGTATATGCCTTGGCGACTGTATTCGGATTGATAACCAGCTCTGAGGCGAGTCTTCTTACCGCGGGCAGTTTATCGCCGGCTCTCAAATGACCTTTCGCAATTGACCTGCTGATTTGAGTCATAATCTGGGCATATACTGGATCATTCGAGCCGGTTGAAATTTGTATCCATAATGTCATGAACAATATCCTTGAACATTAGTGTATCGACGAATCGATCTAAATTGTATTAATACATATAATACATTTTGTACTATATGTCAAAAATAAAATCGAAAAAAAGTGAAAAAAGAGGAAAAACATTCGTTTATAAGCCAGAATCCAAGATTTTATGCAATGATTCGCTTCAGCATTTTGATGAGGCAAGCAACCATCGACCTATCTGTTTGCAATGGGCAGCACGTAGAATACACTACGAGTTGAGTAGCTATGTGGCAAGATCCAACGCTACGACCTCGTGGTCCAGGATCGATGGCACGATAAGGGAGGTGATATTGCCGCTGATTTCATAATTTGGATTGTTATTGCTGATGAGCAGGTGGATTTTCTTCACATTTGTGTTTGGGGGAATTGTTATTCTCATTTTCTTAAAACGTAGTGCAGCAGTATTTCATCCGTCTTATGCAATCTTCTGCAGGCTTCCCTCGCTATATTGAGGATTAGTATGCTAAACAAGTCGAGATCGGTTTTCATTAATGACAGCAGCGCATTGCGTGACAGCACGATAAGCTCGGTGTCTTCAACGGCAATGGCCGTCGCAGCGTGAGGTTGAATGCCTATTACCGATGTCTCGCCGAAGCATTGGCCTTCGCCAAAAACAATAAGCTCCAGAGGGTCGGACTTTTCGTTAATCACCAGCTTCACACTTCCCGATTGTATAATGTAGATGTGACATGGCTGGCTGCCCTGCTCGAAGACGGTTTCTCCTTTTTTGTAATCGGTCTTTTCGAGGAGCCGGAAAAGGGTATACAACTGCTTGTCCGAAAGCCCCGCAAAAATGGAAATCTCATTAAGGATCGGCAGGACATCTTCGATATCCAGCAGCGGAAATAATTGTTTTTCGCAACCCGACTTTTTCTGTTCATTTGACATTGCCTTACCTGATTTTTTGTGCTCCTGCATTCAGGAACATTATGCCTTCGGGCGATGCCGTGTCCATAAAAAAATATTGATATATCGTTCAGGAGAATGAAGAGCAATTTTGGGTTTATTTGCTCGCAAGAATGTCGGCGGACGGGGCAGAAAGAAGTTGCGATATTGATAAGTTTCATTATAGTTAGTTAATCAATGCCGAGCGCAGCTTGAGGATACGTGCCGATAAGAACTATTGTTTTTACGGCAGGAAAATGACGATGAGTCATTCCGGATAAGGGCAATTCGTTATGGCCCAGGCGAATAGACTTAACAAAGTACTGAAAAAACAGCCGATTAACCGGCGTGTAATGATGGGATTGCTGCCTTGTGTAGCGGGCGGCATCTATTTTTTCGGCTGGCGATGCCTTTTTGTGGTGATTTGGTCGGCGGTCGTCGGATTCATCGTAGAGTTTGTTTTTTCGCGGAAGCGAGGCGAGCCGGTTAGCGAGGCGGTTTTCGTCACCAGCACAATATTCGCCCTGATAATGCCGCCGACGGTACCGTTGCATGTATTGACTATCGGCGTTGCTTTCGCCGTGGCTTTCGCGAAAGAAGTTTTCGGCGGATTCGGGCGCAATATTTTCAATCCGGCGATGACGGGCAGATGTTTCGTGTATGTATGTTTTCCAGTGGCTCTGACGGCGAGCTGGGCGCCGGCCTCGAATCAACCCTGGGGAGCGCTGGACAGGTGGACTACCGTCTCCGCTCAGGATGCGATTACCAGCGCCACGCCAATGGCTTACCTCAAGGCCGGCAAGCTTACTTTTGATAGCCGGGCCAATGCAGTCGAACAAATTCCCTTCGATATTGATGAAGGACAAACAGTTTCTGTTAGTAAATGGACTCTTTTGAAAGGCCTTCTTTTCGGGCGTATCAGCGGCACAATGGGTGTGACCAGTGCGATTCTGATTTTGATAGGCGGGGTTTATCTGTTTGTCACTAAGACCGCAAGCAGGACGATTATTCTGTCGGTGGTAATCACGTATGCGGTCTTGAATCAGGTTTTATATTGGTTCGGAGCGGATCCGGTGCCGGGCGCATGGCCGGCAGTGCTGGGAGGAGGATTTTTGTTTGGAGCCTTCTTCATGGCCACCGATCCTGTCAGCGCACCAAGGACAGAACCGGCCAGGATTATTTATGGTGTGATTATCGCCGTGTGCACCACTGTCATAAGAAATTTCTCGATTTTCAACGGCGGTTTGATGTTCTCGATTCTGATTGGCAATATGTTTGCTCCCATTCTGGATTATGCCGTCAAGTCGTATATGGCCGGTTATCAAAAGAAAGCAGAGCAATGATTCAAAAACAATCCTGGTTTCCGATTTTATATATGTTTTGCGTCACCGCATTCTTTAGCTCGATCGTGATTGGCCTGACGCGTTTGACGAACGAGCGTGTCGAGGGTAATGAAAAGCTGGCCTTCGAGCGAGCGGTTCTGTCCGTGCTGCCGGATGTGGAAATTGAAACGTTGACGAATCTGGAAATACACAACATATTCACTGAAATAATTGACGAGCCTGATGAATCATCGAAAGGTGCATATACAGCAAAAAGGGACGGACAGATCATCGCATATATCCTGCCGATATCGGGCCAGGGATTTTGGGCGCCGATTAAAGGCGTGGTCGGCATAAAAACAGATGGAAAGACAATCACCGGCGTAGCTTTTTACGAACAGAACGAGACTCCCGGCCTGGGTGCGGAAATTGCGAAAGCTTCTTTCAGGAACCAGTTTAAAGGCAAGGTGATTTCATCTGAAGGCCAGCCGATTGACTTCAGACGGCCGGGCACGGCACTGGTAGATAACGAAGTCCATGCCGTCACCGGCGCTACCCAGACGAGCAGCCGCCTGGAGATTATTATCAATACACAATTGAAGAAGTGGCGAGACCGAAGTGAAGGCGGCAGATTATGAAAATGGCCGGATCCGAGAATAAGAAGCTGATTATAGAAGGTTTGTGGCATAACAATCCTGTCTTTAAGCAGGTTTTAGGTATATGCAGCACGCTGGCGGTTACGAATTTAGTGCTGAACACGATGGTAATGTGTCTTGCACTGGTTTTTACTTTATCGCTGAGTGCCGCGACGGTCTCGGTTCTCCGGAGTTTTACTCCTCGCAATATCCGGATGATGGTCGAGACGCTTATTATCGCGTTTTATGTGATTATCGTTGATATCCTGCTCAAGGCTTATTGGCCCCAGATGAGCGGCAACCTGGGGCCGTACGTGGGACTTATTATTACCAATTGCATTGTCATGGGACGCTGCGAGGCTTATGGTAACGCCAATCCGCCGGGTAAGGCTTTCATAGATGGCTTGTTCAATGCTCTTGGTTATTCGTTCGTACTGCTGATTATCGCTGCGTTCCGGGAGCTTCTCGGCATGGGCACGTTTCTTGGATTTTCCGTGCCGTATTTCAGCGGGCCTTATTGGGACAAGTGGATTATCATGGCAATGCCGCCGGGAGCTTTTTTCATGCTGGCTGTTGTAGTGTGGGTGTTCAGGACAATTCAACTGGCGAAGGAGGACAAGTCAAAATGAGCGTGACAGCACAACTCTCTTACGCTTTTGTGGTTTTTATTTCAGCGATATTTACGCAGAACATTCTTCTGAGCTACTTTTTAGGGCTGTGCCCTTTTATCGGTGTTTCACGGGAGGTGAAAACATCGTTCGGGCTTGGTTTGGCGGTGATTTTTGTTATGACAACGACGTGTATGCTGAACTGGCTGGTCTATCACTATGTTCTTATGCCCCTTGGGCTGGAATTCTTCCGGTTCATTCTCTTTATAATCATCATCGCCGCATTCGTGCAGGTTGTAGAGATGGTGATTGAACGTTATTCGCCGTTCTTGTATCAAAGCTTGGGCGTATTTCTGCCTTTGATAACCGTCAACTGTGCCATTCTCGGCGTTTCGCTGTTTATGGTCATTCGGGATTACAGTTTTCTCGTAACAGTCGGTTTCGGACTGGGAAGCGGCATCGGCTGGTTTCTGGCGATCATTGCCATGGCCGGCATTCGGCAGAGACTGGCCAACGAGCGAATTCCCCGCGGCCTGCAGGGCCCGGGGATTACATTGATTATCGCCGGGCTGATGGCGCTGGCGTTCATTGGATTCACGGGCGTTTTGCAGGGAAACTAACTGATTTATGATTTTCGATTTTCGATTTTCGATTTACAAATCAGCAATCGTCAATCCTTGCTTTTTTGTCGGCAAGGACGGCCAAAATTAAAAGGATTACGGTCTGGATGGTTTTTACAATAATTATAGCAGTCGGAGTGGTTAGCTTAATCGGTGCCGGTTTAGCGGGGCTTCTGGTCGTTTCCGAGCATTTTTTTGCCGACTATGGCACGTGCAAAATAACGGTCAATGACGAGCGGGAATTTACTATAGAGGGCGGCAGGGATTTACTTTCCATGCTGAGTGGCGAAAAGCTGTTCATTCCAAGTGCCTGCGGCGGCAGGGGAACATGCGGGCTATGCAAGCTCAAAGTGCTCGAGGGAGCCGGGCCGCTGCTGCCCACCGAAGAGCCTTATCTGGATGAAGATGAGAGAGAATCGAACGTTCGCCTGGCGTGTCAGGTTAAAGTCCGTAATAACCTGAAGATCGAGGTCCCCCGGGAACTTCTGTCCATTAAGGAATATACCAGCAAATGCACGGATATCAAAGACCTAACGCACGATATCAAACAATTCCGTTTCGAGCTGATAGAGCCGGAAAGTATCGATTATGTGCCGGGCCAGTATATTCAACTGCTGACTCCGGTATATGAGAAGAGCAGCGAGGAGGTTTTCCGGGCCTATTCCATTTCATCCGATCCTGCCGACAAGAAGGCTATTGAGCTGATTATCCGGCTGGTGCCGGACGGAATCTGTACGACCTATTGCTTCGAATATCTTAAGGTCGGCGACCAGGTGAAATTTAACGGGCCTTATGGCGATTTCAAGCTGTCGGATTCCGATGCTCCGATTGTCTTTATAGCCGGCGGCTCCGGCATGGCGCCTATAAAGTGCATATTACACGACATGAAGAACACTGACAACAAAAGGAAAGCGACGTATTACTTTGGTGCCAACAAAGCCGAGGAGCTTTTTCTTCGCGAGAAGATGAAGGCTTTCGAATCCGATCTGGCTGATTTTACGTTTGTGCCGGTGCTCGCCTCTCAGGAAAACGAAAACTGGGAAGGCCAGAGGGGACTTGTAACCGAAGCTGTTAAGCAGAACTTGAAAAATGCCTCTCAATGCGAGGCTTATCTTTGCGGCAGTGCGGGCTTGATTGATGCTGCGATAGAAGTCCTGACCGAACTCGGGATGCCGGAAGAGGCAATTTTCTATGATAAATTCGAATAGAATATTGAGGGTACGATCATGAAAGAATCGCCCCAATCGAGAAATTTGGAACAAATTTTACGATCGTCGAAAATGGCGGCGGGAGGTTTTATGGGCTGCGATTCTCGAAATGTTGCTGAGATTATCGATGCGGACGCATTTGTTGTCTCGAAGCTCGGATATACCACCCAGCAGCTCTCGGTTAGAATACAGGAAATAACCGATACTGCAAAAAGAGGGCTTGGAACGTGGGTCGAAATAGATACCCGGCATCAGGCAAAGGTAGATGAGGCCAGAGGATCAATAGCTTGCCCGTGGCCGCATCTCAGGCGGTTCGTAAAGAGAGTTACAACTGTCAAACATCTCGATTCCGGCCAGACAATTCGCTGGACGGACCTGAATATTCACTTAATTGCCGAGCATGGTTTTTTCGAGGGTCGAGGCTCGGCGTTTCGGATAGAGCCCGGCCAATTGACGAAGATTATCTTCTAAGGTCAGATCGAAGGATTCAACCCGGCACTGTTTCGTTCGGCGTTCTGAATATACTCGATTTTTTCGGTGGATTTTTCTATAATAATCAGCAAAGCATAAAAAAATTCTGACATTCGAAAGGATGTGCCGTTGGAGAAGATATTGTATATTTTAATTCTTGTGTCGACTGTCGGGACTGCGTTCGGCAGGGATGTTCCGGTTGCAGAATACACCGGGACCAGAGATATATTTCTGGCCGGGGCCGGAGCAATCATTACCCGCAATCCGCACAGAGGAATCGGCACCGAAAGCCACGGTATTCCGCTTTTCTTCTATCGGAAAGAGAGACTCTCGCTCTACGGGCCGATGGTGAATTATTCGCTGCTAAAAGATTCCGGCTGGGAGGTCCGCGCACTCGCCAGGATGCGGTTCGAGGGATACGAAGAAGATGACAGCAAATACCTGCGGGGCATGGACGACAGGGAATGGACGCTGGAGCTTGGCGGCTCGTTATCGAGAATCCTCGGCGAAGCGAGAATCACGGCTGGTGTTACTGCGGATGTTCTTAACGAGCACAAAGGCCACGAGGTCAGGCTGTCCTACAATTATGATTTCAGGGGCCCCGCAAATATACAGGATTTGCTCGTGACGCCAAGTATCGGTGTTACTTACCGCAGCAGCCGGCTGAACGATTATTATTACGGGGTGCGAAGCGATGAAGTGATGCCCGGCCGGCCGGAATACGACGTCGGTGATTCGGCCGGACTTCTTACGGCACTGAGGCTGAACTACAGGCTCGATGAGCAATGGAGTGTAATGGCGATGACATCGGTGCAGTGGCTCGGCAGCGAGATTACCGACAGCCCTATCGTAGAAAAGCATTACGTGGCCTCTATGCTGCTGGGAATAATGTACAGGTTCTAAAATCCTCAATCCGCGGCAACAAGAGGACTGCGTGCCGCGTTCATGGTTCTGAATACTGTCTTAACCTGCTTATTGAAATTGTTATGAATTAAGGCTTGAAAGAATCTCTGCGATGCTGTTAAAGTATATCTCAGCATGACTTACCTGCGGCTGAGAAGGCAGCGGACGTCAGCGATGGGGCCTTGACTCCGAGTTTTGCTTGAAATGGAGATGTTATGAAATACAGGACTGAGCGGGACACGATGGGCGAAGTGAAGGTGCCCCAAGGCGCCTACTACGGAGCACAGACTGCGCGATCTCTGCAGAATTTTAACATCGGCGAAGAAAAGATTCCCGGCGAAGTAATAGCTGCATTCGGAGTCTTAAAGAAGGCCGCTGCTATAGTTAACCAGCAGCTCGGCCTGCTGTCCGAGGATAAGGCATCTTTGATTGTAAAGGCCGCCGAAGAGGTCGTCGAGGGCAAACTTGACGATCACTTTCCTCTTAAGGTCTGGCAGACCGGCAGCGGCACCCATACGAATATGAACCTCAACGAGGTGATAGCCAATCGTGCCATAGAGCTGGCAGGCGGGACTCTCGGCAGCAAATCACCCGTGCATCCCAACGACGACGTCAACAAGTCGCAATCCTCCAACGATACATTCCCTACGGCTATGCACATCGCCTCGGCAATGGCGATTACGAAAAAGCTGCTTCCTGCTGTGGAAACCCTGGCAGCTCTCCTGCAGGAGAAGAGCCGCGAGTTTGCGGAAATCGTCAAGATCGGTCGCACCCATCTAATGGATGCGGTACCTCTGACTTTGGGGCAGGAATTTTCAGGATACGCGACGCAGGTCGAACGCGGCCGTGAACGTATTGCTAAATGCCTGCCGCGACTTTATGAGCTGGCTATCGGCGGGACCGCCGTGGGTACCGGATTGAACAGTCATCCGGAATTTGCCGAACGAGCGGCTAAGGAAATAGCCGAACTGACCGGACTGCCGTTTGTATCGGCACCAAACAAGTTCGAGGCACTGGCCGCCCATGACACTCTGATCGAAACAAGTGGTGCTCTAAAGACGCTTGCAGCGGCCCTGAATAAGATAGCCAACGACATCCGGTGGTTGGCCTCTGGACCGCGCTGCGGGATCGGCGAATTAATTTTGCCCGCCAACGAGCCCGGCAGCTCGATCATGCCCGGTAAAGTGAATCCGACACAATGCGAGGCGCTGACTATGATTGCTGTACAGGTAATGGGAAATGATGCTGCTATTACAATTGCCGGAGCATCGGGAAATTTTGAGCTGAACGTGTACAAGCCGGTCATTATCTACAATTTACTGCAGTCCGTCCGGCTTCTGAGCGACGGTTGCCGCAGCTTCGGCGAACGATGTATAGCTGGCATTAAGGCAAACGAAAAGATTATAGCCGGATATTTACAAAACTCGCTTATGTTAGTAACAGCGTTAAATCCTCATATCGGGTACGATAAAGCCGCCCAGATTGCCAAACATGCTCATGCGCAGGGCACGACGTTGAAGGAAGCTGCTGTTTCTCTGGGTTTTCTGACCGCCGAAGAATTTGACCGCATTGTCGTGCCGGAAGATATGACAGGCCCCGGCAAAGGCGATGCTTAGGCACTAATTGGGGAATCCTGAGCGAGGCAAGACTTTTAAGGAAAGAAGCCATCAAGATACATGAGTACCAGGCCCGTGAGCTGCTCGGAGCATATAATATTGCCATTCCGCAAGGAAAATTAGCGCGCACTCCGGAACAGGCCGCGGCAGCCGCCGCCATCTGGGATGGTAAGGCCATGATCAAGGGCCAGGTGTTGACCGGCGGACGAGGTAAAGCCGGCGCCATCCGGGCGGTGTCATCCGAAGCAGAAGCTGAATCGGCAGCAAAGGAGGTTCTTGCGATGTCCTTGAGGGGCTTTGCTGTACAGCAACTGCTGGTTACGGAGCATTTGGATATCCGGGCCGAGTACTATACAGCAATCACAGTTGACAGAGAAACCAGGACGGTGGTGTTAATCATCAGCACTGCCGGAGGGATGGACATAGAGGATATCGCCGCTCAGCAGTCTGAGAAGATCCGGCGTTTTACAATCGCCGGCGCCAATGAACAGGACAGCAAAGAATCATTAACTCAATGGCTTTCAGAATTGTTTACGGATCCAACGCTTCTGGATGAAGCGACAAACATCACGCAAAATATGTATCGGCTCTTACGAGATAAAGACTGTTTGCTGGTCGAGATTAATCCGCTTGTATTAACCGCGAAGGGCCGGCTCGTCGCAGCCGATGCGAAGATTGTCTTCGACGACAACGGACTTGCGAAACATCCTGATATTGCATGTCTGCAAAATCCTGAGGAGTACACGGCAGACGAGCTTCAGGCGAAAGACGCCGGCCTGGCTTTCGTTAGTCTTTCCGGCGAGATTGGCTGTATTGTTAACGGAGCGGGGCTGGCGATGGCGATGATGGACGGCATCAAACTGGCTGGCGGTAATCCTGCTAATTTCCTGGACGTGGGCGGAAGTTCAAGTCCCCAGAAGGTTCTTGCCGCTATGCGCATTTTGCTGAGAAACACACGTCTTAAAGTTATCCTTGTCAATATCTTCGGGGGAATCACTCGGTGCGATGATATTGCCCGGGGTATTCTTATGGCCCGGGAGGAACTCGACATTAATGTGCCTATTGTAATCCGGCTCAGGGGCACCAACGAGGAAAAAGGTCGCAGTCTTTTGAGCGATGCGGGTATGATTGTCGCCCATCGAACGGCAGACGTCATCCGGGATGCAGTCAATTGCGCGTATGGAGAACCTCAGCAGTGAGTATTTTAATAGACGAGCAGACGAAAGTTATAGTGCAGGGAATCACCGGTCGAGATGGCTCATTTCATGCCGAGGCGATGCTTAAGTACGGCACGAAGGTCGTCGGAGGCGTCACACCCGGCAAAGGAGGCCGGACTGTATGTACACTACCTGTGTTCGACACGGTGAAGGAAGCTGTTGCACAAACGGGAGCACAATGTTCGGCGATTTTTGTGCCCGCCGCCTTCGCACCGGATGCAATTCGTGAAGCTGCAGACGGCGGAATATCACTGATCGTCTGTATCACGGAAGGTATTCCGGTATTAGACATGGTCGATCTCTACCATGAATTGAAGCGAAAGCATGTACGTATGATTGGTCCGAACTGTCCTGGGATTATCTCTCCCGGCAAGTGCAAGGTTGGCATAATGCCGGATTTCATTCATAAACAGGGCGGCATCGGCGTGATTTCCCGGAGCGGAACACTGACCTATGAAGTCGTATACGATTTGAGCGAGAAGAACCTGGGGCAATCGACTTGTATAGGTATTGGGGGCGATCCTATTATCAGCACGGGATTCGTTGATCTGTTGGAAATGTTTGAAAATGATGATGACACGGACGCAATCGTATTGATCGGAGAGATCGGCGGCGAAGGCGAAGAAAGGGCCGCAGAGTTTATTAAGACGTCTATGAGTAAAAAAGTGGTCTCGTTCATATCCGGACGCGCGGCCCCGCCGGAAAAGCGGATGGGGCATGCTGGCGCGATTATTTCCGGTCGAAAGGGTACAGTTCAGGCGAAGGTAAAGGCCTTGCAGGAAGCGGGTGTTGTCGTTGTGGACAGGCCGGAACAGATCTGCGATTTGCTCTAAGCACGCCCGGCATTGAAAGCCAATGGCTTACGTTGGGGATTTTCGATTGACGGGCAATATAGACGATGACCCGCTCTTTGCAGATATCGAAAATGGCGATTATCATCTTAAATCGCATATAGGCAGATGGGATCCCGCCGGCAAAACATGGATTTCGGATGCCTTGACCAGTTTATGTTTAGATGCAGGTGATCCGGCCAGTCCAATAGGATTGGAGCCCGAACCAAACGGCGGCATAATAAACATGGGAGCCTACGGCGGAACAGCACAGGCCAGCAAGTCACCGTAAAGAAAATAACAATAAATAGATGGGCTGCGAGCGGTTGCTCACAGCCCTTATATTTGAAACTTCCTTTGTTATGGGCTAACGGCACGGTTGTAGATGCGGATATCATCGATTAGGCCGGAGAAATAGGTTCCGGGTTGCATCATTTTGCCGGTGCCAATGTACAAACCACCATCTGAACCTTGTAGATCAACCTGTGTGTCCTCGGCTGCCACAACGTCATCGACGTACAGAATCCGTTTGGTACCGTCCCAAACAAGACCTATGCGGTGCCATTGCTCATCGATGATAACTGTTTCAGAAATCAGAGGCCCTGTGGAATGACCGGCACCTTTCAATTCCGTCATCAAGTTACCCTTTGCATCCGCTGCCAGCCAGTTTTCAGCGTTTTGTTGCGAGACAACAACTTGGCCCGGCAAACCACCGTTTATCCATATAAAAATACTGAAAGGATCATCTGCCGGATTCAGGATTGTACCAGTGATAGCATAGCCACTAAAGCCGTCCAACTTAAGCGCACCATTTATTTGTCCACCAATGGGTTGCCACTCAGTGCCACCTAAAACTACGGCATCGTTCACACCCGCACTGTCATAAGCAAAGATGCCCTCTGCTTCATCCAGAGTCCAATGTGCTATCAGCGTGGGATCATCAAAAGGTTGTTCCCAGTAGCTCATCAAAAGCTCCAGGTCCAAAGCATCCACAATTCCATCGACAAACGGTGGAGGCGCTATGTCAACTATTGGATCGTTCTGGCTCCAGGATCCAATGAGTCTGAGGAGATCTTTGATGTCCACAAGGCCGTCGCCATTGAAGTCGGCGAAGGACCGGGGACGACAGACAGCAAGGCCGCCACCGTAGGTCCCAATCCACGCGCTTCCTTGCTCGTCGAAGGCAAGACAGGTGGCTGTGCAATGAGGCAATTCAGAGTTCCACTCGTTGAAGACCAACCAATTCTCTCCATCGAACATCGCCACTCCGCCGGCTGCGGTATGTGCACTGGCCATCCCCATCCATAGGTTCTGCTGAGCATCGAGGGCGAGAGAAACAACCATGTGCCATGTCAGCGGGGAATTGGATGTATGATACACCGTCCAGTTCTCTCCGTCAAACTTTGCTAAACCACCACCCTGAGGAGTATAGTCATCACCAGTCCCAATCCACAGGTTCCCCTGCGCATCAAAAAGCAAATCCCAGATGTCATTAGACGTCAGCCCAGAATTTGCCTTATTGTGCACGGTCCAGTTCTGCCCGTCAAACTTCGCCAAACCACCTGCCTCGGAACCACAAACTGGCTCAACTGTACCAATCCACAGGTTCCCCAGGGCGTCAAAGTCAAGAGCCCAGACAATGTTATACGGCAGCCCGGAGTTACCTCTGTTATGGACTGTCCAGTTCTCCCCGTCAAACTTCGCCAAGCCATTACCAGTCCCAATCCATAGGTTCTCCTGGTCATCAAAGGCAAGAGCAGAGACAAAGTTAAACGGCAGCCCGGAGTTGGATGTGTTATACACCGTCCAGTTCTCCCCGTCAAACTTCGCCAAACCACCACGGCTAGGGTTCAAGGGCACACCAGTGCCGATCCATAGGTTCCCCTGGCTATCAAAGGCAAGAGCATGGATATTGTTGCAGGGCAGCCCGGAATTAGAGGTGTAGTACGTCGTCCAGTTCTCCCCGTCGAACTTCGCTAAACCACCATCTGTGGAACCAGGAGCTAAGGAACCGCTGCCTATCCACAGGTTTCCCTGTGCATCAAAAACAAGTGGACCGATACTATCAAAGGGTAATGGAGAGTTAGAGACGTTATACGTCGTCCACTCCGTTGTCTGTGAGAATACCACGACCGGCAGTGCAAACGTCCCAATAGAGATCATACATGCCAGCGTCAAGGCCGGTAAGCCCATGTAAACATTGGATTTCATCTTGCTTTTTGTTTTTTGCGTCTTCATTTTTGCTATCCTTTCTGGTTTGCGGTATAATGATTAATGCCTGCTTCCGGGCGTGCAAACTAACCGTCCGGACTATGGCCGGGCTGGTGAGTATGACGGCCAAGTCAAGCGACTCGCCAGCCCTTACAATTCAAATTTCTAAGTCAGTTCACATGAACTATCTTCTTCGCTACCTTGATTCGACAGGTCCCAGATAGCGATCCAGCCAGTTGAGCATATCGTCTCGAATTTGCTTCCTAAAGAGCCCCAGGAGCCCATGTCCACCGGGATACACTTGGTGTTTCTTATGTGCTTCTGGAGTGCCTAAGAATTCGTACATCGGCAGTTGTGAGGTTGCATAAGGGAAGACGAAATCCTCCTTGCCGTTGACCATCAGAACCGGTATCCTGATTCTGGAGGCGTAACTGACTGGGTCGAGAGTAGGTATCTGCTCCATGAAGTCGGAGGGAGGAAATCCGCCGACGACCAAAACGGCCGCTTTGAAACGGTCTTCCAAGGCCAACACGGGTATGGCCAGCGTGGCCCCGGCGCTCATGCCGCAGTAGGCGATTTTCTCATGGTCGATATCATTGCGGGTTTCCAGGTAGTCGACTGATCTCCTTAGGTCCTTGACTCCTCGGATAAACATGTCTCTAAATGCCAGGGGCGACGCATGAATGCTGGGTAAATTGTCGACTCTGCGTTCGTAGGTTCCCTTGTACACGGGAAACAAAAGCGCTCGCCCACAAGTGAGGATCAGTTCCGTGGAATGCCGTTCGGGCAAACCCTGAAATGACTTGCTTTCGGTGGCACTACTCCCCGGCCAATAGACGACTACCTGATAGGGTGGTTCAGCAGATGTGGGCACAAAAAGATAGGCAATCACCCGTTCATTATCGTAAGCGGCATCGAAGGTAATCTTCTCTTTTCTATGCCAGAAGGGCGAACGGTCGTCGATACGCTCGACCACAGCGTTCAACGGCGTTCGGTCGTACTTGAAGTGTTCCAGCATAACTTTGAACTCTTCGTCGGAACACGGCACCGCGGTTGAGTAGTCCCACACGGGACGTTGTTCTATAGGGCTATAAAGTAAGTTTGTAATCGGTTCTTCTGAATCCGGATATATGACACAGCGAAACCCGTTGCCGGAGTCCCGATTCCAAGGGGGCCTAAAATCTCTCGATGTAAACATATACGTCTGTTCGCCCCAGCCGCCGCCAAGGATGTATCGATGGCTACCGGAATCGTCAGTCGCGTTGAAGCACCATTCCTTCACGTTGCCTGCCATGTCATACAATCCTGTGTGGCCCATGCCGGGATGACTTCCCACCGGGACGGTCCCGCTCATTGCAAAGTTACTGTAAGGGACAATGACTGCGGACTCCCGGAGGCAAGCGGCATGTTCCCAATGATAGAGTGTCGGCAGGCTCTTGCCGGCGAATCTGGCATAAGCAACCGCCTCGAACCAACTGACGCCGGAAACCGGGTGCTTGTCCTGTCCTTCGGGATAGACGCCTTCTATCCAGGTAGTGGGCCCAGGCTGGCCCGTCTGGTCATGGAATTCTGACATCGCCTCTTCCCAGGACAGTTGGCGGCCCTCTTTGACAAAATCAAGCCCTTTCCAGTACTCAGGATTGGCATAGCCACCACCGTCAACGAATACCTTGAATTGCTCGTTCGTGACTTCATATTTATCAATGAGATAGGATGGAGCATCGACGGTTATAGTCTGATCGGAAGAAAATTTAACCTTAAAACTCCCAATCCATACCATCTCGCCTAATTGGCCTTCTTCTCGGAGCCGGACATCGAAGGAACTTTCCGTGACGCATTCATGTGTCGCAAATCCTTCCTTTTCGATCTTCCAGCGATACGTACCTCGGGCAAGGGTGATATTCTCCTGTGGAGACTCTCCGAGATACTGCCAGGGCTCATCCATGGCCGAGTACTCCCGGAACCAGACTTTGGCTTCGGTGGGAGTTGTCTTAATCGAGTATTTTCGGGAGATGCGGGTCCACAACTCGGTGAGTGTGGGGTCTTCCGGAATGTGCTTCATTGCCTTCTGGGCCAGAGGAAAGGCGGTGCGATAATCAGCCTCTTTGACGAGTTCAACTATCCTCGGCAATGCCTCGCCTTTGGCCCACTGGATTCTTCGTGCGTTTATGCTTCGCAGATACATCAATGCAGTAATGACAAGAGCAGCCAGAAGCACCATTATCACGGCAGCGGTGGTTATATGTGATCGGTGTCTATACCAGAATTTCTGTGCCCGATATACGAGACCGGGTGAACCGGCCAGGATCGGTTCGTTTCTCAGATGACGCTCGATATCTTCAACCAGCCCGTGCGCTGTCTTGTAGCGCCGCGTGCGGTCCTTCTCCAGTGTCTTCATCACGATCCAGTCGAGGTCGCCGCGAATTGCCTTTGTCAGCAGATAAGGTGTGCAGCCGCGGTATTTTGCTATATCAGTCAATGTCTTGCCGAGAGTGCTTAGCTTCGTGGAGGGCTTTGGTGGTTCCTGTTCGCGGATTACTCGCTGCATTTCGAGATAGCCTGCTTTGCGTAGTTCTTCTTCACTGAAAGGTGTAGTACCTGTTAGCAATTCGTAAAGCAGAACGCCGAGCGAGTAAATATCCGAGCGGGTATCGACATCCATATCACCAAGGTCGGCCTGTTCCGGACTCATGTAGGCCGGCGTTCCAATGATATGGGCATAGCGGGTAAAAAGTGTCTTTTCAGTTAGTTTTTGATTTATTGCCTTGGCGATACCGAAATCTATGACTTTTGGGATGGGCCTACCTTCATGCCGGGTAACCATTACGTTGGTGGGCTTTATGTCTCTGTGAATAATACCCTTCTGGTGGGCGTGCTGGACTGCGTTGCAGACTTCAATGAACAGGGCCAGGCGTTCTTTTGTGCTTAGATTGTTTTTGTCGCAGTATTCGGTGATTGAGACGCCGGTAACCAGTTCCATCACGAAATACGGCCGGCCTGTTTCGGTCGCTCCGGCATCGAGAACTTTGGCGATATTCGGATGATCCATCATGGCAAGAGCCTGGCGCTCGGCCTCGAATCGGGCAATGACGGATTTGGTATCCATGCCCAGTTTGATGATTTTCAATGCAACTTTACGGCGGATTGGTTCGGTCTGCTCGGCCATATAAACCACAGCCATGCCGCCTTCTCCAATCTTTTCCAGCAACTTATACCGGCCAATGACCGTGCCGGGACTTTCGGATACAGGAGATTCGTCAAGCGTTACATCCGAATCTACTGGGGGAACATCCAGAAAGCTATCCACATCGTGATGTTTGAGCAATGATTCTACGGCGTTCCTTAGATCCTTATTATCTTTACAGGCCTCTAATAAGTATGCCTTACGCTCAGCATTACTCTTCAACTGGACTGCTGTATTGAATATCACCTCTTCGTTTTTATCTTCAGCACTCACATTTGGCTCCTGTTAATTCTGCCTCATACTACAATGCGAAAATCTTTGGCGATATGGGCCACCAAATCCTGAAAAATTCAAGAAAATCAGAAATTTCATGGAATATACATGGCTTGCTGAATTAGCTGATCTCTCGAAGAAGCCAGGCACGCGAATAAATCCAGTATCTCTTGGCCGTGGTAGGGGATATTTTCAAGATTTTTGCCGCCTGCTCCGAGGTCAGACCGGCAAAATAACGCAGTTCGACCACATCTGCCTTTGTTTTGTCTCTTTTGGAGAGCTTCTCTAAAGCTTCATCCAAAGCTATCATAGTCTCTGAGTGTACCCTATCGCCGACTACAAGGATTGCCTCATTTAGATCAATCTTGCTGCGATTACCACCATATTTGGGACTTTTCTTCCGCCGTGCGTTTTCGATAAGAATCCGTCGCATTGCCTCTGCAGCTGCTTTGAAAAAGTGTCCTTTGTTATCCCAGCCCTGATCCTCTGTTCCGACTAACCTGATATAAGCCTCGTGAACAAGAGCAGTCGCCTGGAGTGTTTGGCCCGGCTTTTCCCTGGCGAGTTTCTGTGCCGCAAGAAGACGCAATTCATCATAGATAACTGGAAGCAGTTCTTCCGTAGCCTGGGTATCACCCTGCTCAATCGCATTCAAAATACGTGTTACGTCGGCCATGATCGTCTATGATTAGAATTTCTCAACAAGGTCAATATATTATACTGTTAATTAAGTGCCGTCTCACGGACATTTTTTTTAATTATGCCAGACAAACACGTTTCCCGCTCGTAGAATAGATAAAAACAGGATATATAACAGAAAAGGCGTATATCAGGAAAACAGGGTATCAGGATGAAGGATAACAGGATATCAGGATATCAGGCAATCAGGATTTAATACAGAGGTGTTTATTAGTGTTCATTCGTGGTTTCTTGGTTTATACCCTATTTGAAAAAACAAAGCCAATTTCCGAACAGGCAAAATGAGCTTATGTGTCTATATGAAAGGGGTTTATGAAGAATTTAGTGCTTTGAAGGCGGCTAAAAACAAAGCCAATATGGCGGGCTTCGCCCGGAAATCCTAAGCACTAATTTCTAATTCCTAAAGAACGGCATTTAACGAAATGCAATTTGAAAAAACAAAGCCAATTTCCGAACAGGCAAATGAGCTTATGTGTCTATTTGAAAGGAGGTTATGAAAATATGTCGCCCTTTTGGGCTCGAAAAAACAAAACCAATTCAAAGCATGCCCTGAGTGCGGTCGAATGGGCCAATTTCGATATAACGACAAGTTCTCCCCCCAGAGCAGTCAGGCGAAAATATGAGTGGAAATAGTGGTTTAACGTACTTTGAACTACTTTTGCTTGGGGCGATTCTGAATTTTCTTTGCTAAATCTGCCATGGCTTTAAGTTTTTCAACGTCCAACGGCTGTTCCCTGAGTTCCTTTGACAGTTTGACTTGCTCGGTTTTCTCTCTAATAAGTCTGTCAGGCTGCCTGCGTATATTGATTCTACGTTTGGATGTTTTTGGGGTGGTTTTTGTCTCGCTGGCGTGTTGTTTTGCCTGCTGCTTGACTGTGCTGCTTTCGGCAGTTTCGTGCGATGGTTGTTCTTTAATGGCCGGTACTTCAAGAATCTGTTGTTTCGCTTTTTGCTCTATATGATTACTTACGGCAGCGTTTTGTCGGAGTTGTTCGTTTGCAGTTTTTAATTCTGTTGTTAATTCTGTGACCTGATGCTTAAGATGTTCCTCGGTTTGCTTATGTTTACTGATTTCATATTGGAGTTGTTGAACATGTTGGTTCAAGTTCTCCAATTGTTCTTTTGTTTTTGCTTGTTTGGTGTGTTTTGTGGATAAGGTAGCGGAACGGCTTTGTTTCAAATCTTCGATTCTTAAGTGGCTTCTATTGTCGGCTAATTTGACGCCGATGATAGGTGAGCGTTCTCTGACTTGGTTTACATACACGCTTTTGATTGCACCTTTTCTTTGTTGCCATACAATCAATAATAGCAGAACAAGGCATATTAATACTATTATTAGCAGTTCCCATCTTTCCCAGTGTCTAAAATATAGCCACGAGAAGAAACTTATCAATTTGTCCGTAAGATTACTGACGGTCATCCTTTTGTACTTTCCAATCTTAGGTTAATCACAAACCTTTCATTCTTTTGCTATATTATAAGACCATATATGAGAAAAGGTCAAATTTTATAATAAAATCCAGGATAATTGTCAAAATTTGAATAAACTTTTTTCTTACCTGGCGTTTCCACGCAAAAGATCAAGGTTGTAGCTTCAAGTTGTTTTTTCTCCTGCTGTTTGAGTCTAATAAAAATCCTCTTATCTGGCGGAAAGCCTGATATAGTGCGATTATGGAAGCCTTCTCACCGTTCCATTAAATATTATATCACTTTGAGCAGTAGAAGTCAAAGAAAAAATAATGTATTTGAGGTGGAGCAATAACCAGATAACACCGAACTGTCATCGATTAGGATGGTATGAAAAAAATGCTTGTAAGCTCGAATTTCAATTCTAACGATCTTTTCATTGCCGGTTTTTTTGCGATAAAAGCCTGAAAACCTGCTTTTGGGGAGTATTCGAAAAATTTTTGCATATGAGGTTAAAAACTCTTGGATTTTGCGCAGGATATATTACAATAATGGGCCGTTTTGTCGATGATCCAAAGATAATACTTTATAATTAAACAGGAATTAAGAAAGTTATGCCCACTATAAATCAATTAGTAAGACAACCGCGGGCGAAATCGAAAGGTCGCAAGCGTGTATCTGATATAAGCGGTTCGCCGCAAAAGAGAGGTGTCTGTCTGATCGTAAGGACCCAGACGCCTAAGAAGCCGAATTCGGCGTTACGAAAAATCGCCCGTGTGAGGCTGACCAATGGCAAGGAAGTTACAGCTTACATCCCTGGCATTGATCACAACCTTCAGGAGCACAGTACCGTGATTATTCGCGGAGGCCGGGTTAGAGACCTGCCGGGTGTCCGGTACCATATTGTCCGAGGAGTCCTCGACTGTGCCGGTGTGGCCGATCGTAGGCAGGGCAGAAGTAAGTATGGAGCAAAAAAAGCAAAATGAGTTGGTAATATGGTGACCGGTCAGATTAGCGAATCATGGCCGGTTGCTTATAGCCGTATTGAGGAAAATAATGTCTAAAAAGTTTACTGCTTCAAGTCAACAATTAAAGCCTGATCCGAAGTTTAACAGCAAATTGGTTTCGAAATTCATAAACTGTTTAATGCTGGATGGCAAAAAAAGCACTGCGCAAAATGTCTTTTATGATGCCATGAATATTATAAGCGAGAAGGTTAAGGATGCAAGCGCACTTGAGGTGTTTGAAAAGGCCATCAACAACGCTAAACCATTGATTGAGGTTCGCAGCAAGCGTGTTGGCGGAGCCAGTTATCAGGTGCCAATGCAGGTAAATTCCAAGCGCCAGCAATCACTAGCCTTCAGGTGGATTTTAGCCTCGGCCAAGTCCAAAAAGGGCAAGCCTATGAGCCAGCGTTTAGCTTCGGAATTGTTGGATGCTTATAATGAAACCGGCGGCGCGATGACGACGCGGGAGAACATCCATAGAATGGCTGAGGCGAATAAGGCGTTTGCTCACTTTGCCTGGTAAAATTGTTGTTTACAACTGCCACGGATTGTTTTTATGAATGACCGTGGCAGTTTTTGTATGTAGTGTTGCGGCGTATATGTTGCCGTATAGAGTGATGGCTTTGTAATTTAGAAGATAACTGGATGAGATTATCTTTCTAAAAACCTGAGAATGGTCAAATGTCGAGCGAACTGGAAAAACTACGTAATATTGGAATCATGGCTCATATCGACGCCGGCAAGACAACGGTAACCGAGCGCATACTTTACTATACGGGCAAGACATATAAAATGGGAGAGGTCCATAACGGTACCGCGGTTATGGATTTTATGGAGGAGGAGCAAAAAAGAGGTATTACTATCACTTCAGCGGCGACAAAATGTCCCTGGAAGGATTTTGAAATTAATCTTATCGATACGCCGGGACATATTGACTTTACCGCTGAAGTCGAAAGGTCGTTGCGAGTTCTCGATGGAGCAGTGGCAGTGTTCGACGGCAGCGAAGGCGTACAAGCACAGAGCGAGACTGTCTGGAGACAAGGGCAAAAATACAATCTTCCTTGTCTTTGCTTTGTCAACAAGATGGACAAAATTGGCGCCGATTTTGAAATGTCTGTTGATAGCATTCGGGACAAACTCCTTGCAAATCCAATCGTATTGCAGCTTCCTATTGGGGCGGAGGATTCCTTTGCCGGGATAATAGACCTGATAAAAATGCAAGCGGTTTTTTATCAGCCCGAGAAGATGGGAGCAACTTTTGAAGAAACTGAGATTCCGGCTGAATTTAAGGAAAAGGCTCAGCAGCAAAGAAACCAGATGATTGAACTTGCGGCCGAATATGACAGTGAACTCATGGATACTTACGTCCATGACAAGCCAGTCGAAAGTGAAATGATGGTAAGGGCAATTAGAAAAGGAACATTGAGCAATAAGCTTTATCCGGTATTTGTCGGCTCTGCCTTAAAATATATTGGTGTTCAAAGGCTTCTCGATGGTGTTCTGGCGTATCTGCCGTCTCCATTGGAGAAAGAGGTTCTTATCGGACATAAACCAACCGATAAGAACAGAGAAATATCTATTAAGTGCGATATTAACGCCAGTATGGTTGCGCTTGCATTTAAGATCACCAGTGATGCACACGGTGATTTGAGTTTTCTGCGGATTTACCAGGGCACATTGAAGTCCGGCAGTAGAGTTTTGAATACAAATCGCAATAAGCGTGAGAATATTACGAGAATATTTGAAATGCACGCAAATGAGCGGAAAATTCTGGATTCGGCCCGAGCCGGTGATATCGTTGCGGTTGTGGGATTAAAACAAACACTCACTGGTGATACCATTTGTGATCCCAAGAAGCCTGTTTCTTTGCCGAGTATTACGTTTCCACAAACAGTAATGAATATGTCAATTGAGCCCAGAACTGCCGCAGAAAAGGCAAAATTGGCAGATGCACTGGCAGCGTTGAAACGTGAAGATCCAACTTTTGAATGTAAGAAAGACGCTGATACCGGCCAGACAATCATCTGTGGAATGGGCGAACTGCACCTGGAAGTACTCCAGCATAAGCTTACCAGAGAAAAAGGTGTTGATATTCGAGTCGGCAAACCACGAGTTGCATATAAAGAAGCAATTACACAGGCAGCACAAGCAGAGGGTAAATTTATTCGTCAGACAGGTGGTCATGGACAATATGGGCATGTTGTCATACAGATTGAGCCGTTGTTTACTGAAGACGGCCATTGGAGCAGCGAAATTGAGTTTCAGAACAAGGCTTCTGCTGATGCTGTTCCAAGAGAGTATATACCTGATGTGGAAAGAGGCAGTTTAGATGCTTTAGGCAGTGGAGTGTTGGGGGGCTATCCTGTTGTGGGAATTAAAGTTACGTTGAATGATGGCTCATTTCATTCTGTAGATTCTTCAAGCCTGGCTTTTGAACAAGCTGCATCTGTGGCAATCGAGAAAGCGGTTGAAAAGGCAGAGCCTGTATTGCTTGAGCCGGTAATGCGTCTTCAGGTAATTGTTCCACAATCCAATTTTGGGGCCGTGCAGGGTAATTTGCTTGCGAAAAGGGGATTAATTACTGATTGCAGAGTGCATGGAAATATGCAGGTTATAGATGCGAAGGTCCCCCTTGTGGAGATGTTTGGTTATTCAAGCGAAATTAGAAGTGTAACAGCAGGCAGGGGGACCTTTACCATGGAGCCACTGAGCTATGAGAAAGTGCCGGAGCAGTTAGCAAAGCAGATTATTTTTTAAAAAATCAGCGATTTTTTAATTTTTAATAAAATTTTTTCACTTTTTTTTTGACAGCGATAAATTTATGTGGTAGATTTTCGGGTTTTCAGCCGTAGCGAGCATCGCCAAGGACGGCTTTGCGTAACCTTAGTTGGGCTGTGGCATGTCTGTGATTTGATAATCAGGGACGGTTAATTAACATTGTTAGGGTTGTATTTGGCCCGTAAATGGTTTTGGATTAGCCACAAACGAATTTGAATCCAAACTCTTAAGGAAGGCGTTTTAAGGATTGATTGCTGAGTATTTTGGAATTGTTTGTTGTAATAGATGGCATCACATCAGCAACAATCAATGATCAATTAAAAAGGCCTTTCCTGCCAGAATCAAATAAGACAGATTTGGTTGATAGCAGGAAAACTATATACTAAAAAACAGTTTTTATATTGTTTTTATCGTGTAAATCGATATACTTCAAAGCCTTATAGGTTTGAAAGCTGTAACAATATTAGAACATCTTTAACGAAGGATAATATTATACGAAAAGTATAGATTTCTAAAAAGCTGGAAGTCTCGAGCAATCTACGGGCAGCCGAGAGGATAAGTTATGGCTACTGAAACAGAAAGAATTAGAATTAAAATGGAATCTTACGACCACAGGGCACTTGATGCATCTGCAAAAGAGATAGTAGAACACGCCCGAAAGACCAATGCCCGTGTAAGTGGCCCGGTACCATTACCTACGCGCATAGAAAGATATACTGTTCTAAGAAGTCCTCACATCGACAAAAAATCGCGTGAGCAGTTTGAGTTGAGGACTCATAAACGTCTGATTGATATTCATGAAGCTAACGCACGAACAGTTGAAGTGCTGAATCGTTTGGTAGTGCCAGCGGGAGTTTTTGTGAGGATTAAAGCCTGATTCGCGAAGTTCGAATCGAATCACGAGATAAAAAGATTATGGCTATTCTATTAGGAAAAAAAGTTGGAATGACCCAGGTTTATAACGAACAGGGCAAATTAGTGCCGGTTTCAGTTATCAAGGCGGGGCCATGTGTTGTTATGCAGGTTAAAAATACCGAGACAGACGGATACAACGCCATTCAACTTGGTTTCGATGAGGTGAAACCTATCCGCAGGAAAAAGCCGCAAATAGGACATGCAGAGAAGGCGAATACTGATCCGAAGAAATTCATCAAGGAAATGCGACTTCCAGATGAAGTCGAACAAGAGTATAAAGCTGGAGATTCTGTAACAGTGTCCGCTTTTTCGGAAGAAAAATCTGTTGATGTTGTAGGTACCAGCAAGGGTAAAGGTTTTGCGGGCGTTATGAAGCGGCACGGTTTTGGTGGATTTCCCGGCTCGCACGGCACAGAACGTAAACATAGAGCGCCTGGCTCAATAGCAAGTTTTGCAAGCGATGCCGGCCACGGGCCCGGCCCTAAAAAAGGTAAGAGAATGGCCGGTCATATGGGCAACTGCCGGGTAACTACTAAGAACCATGAATTGGTTGAAATAGATGAAGAGAAAAATTTATTAATCGTGAAAGGTTCCGTACCTGGCCCGGCTGGTGGGTACTGTATTATCCGTAGTGCTAAAAAGTAGAATGATTTATAGGCGGTGGTAAGCCAGTTACGAGATAAAATAAAAATGATTGATTTGGCTGTATATAACACGGATGGGAAAGAGGTTGATAGCTTGAAGGTCGATGAGGCTGTTTTGGGTGGAACGGTCAGATACCCTTTGCTTAAGCAGGCTATTGTTATGTGTCAAGCCAATAAGCGAGTGGGAACAGCCGCAAATAAAGGCAGAAGTATGGTGGCTGGCTCAGGTAGAAAACTATTCAGACAAAAAGGCACGGGAAATGCACGAGTTGGCAACGTCAGGACGGGTAAACGTGTCGGTGGCGGCGTTACTTTTGCCAAAAGCCTTAGAGATTTTCGTAAACGTATGCCTAAGAAGCAAAGAAGGTTAGCTAGGAATTCGGCAATATTGGCAAAGCTTTTAAGCAACAATATTGTGGTGGTTGACGAGCTAAGTTTCGAGAAGCCTAAAACCAGGGATTTTGTGAGTGTTCTGAGCAATTTGAAGATTGAACGCAGTTGTCTGGTAACTATTGGCTCAGAAGACGTTAATATTTACAAATCTGCTAAGAATATCCCGAAGGTTACAGTTATGCCTGTGGACGAATTAAACGCGGGTGATATATGCGGTTATCGTAAAATGCTGTTTACAAAAGAGGCTCTTTTGTCTGTCCTGGCGGCAGAGAAGGCAAGCGAAAATTAATAGTTGTTAGAAACGGATAATTAGTGTGGATGATTACAGTATAATAATTAGGCCTTTGATCACAGAGCAGGGGATGCACTTTGCAAATATTAAAGGTGCTTACAGCTTTGAGGTGAATAAACGGGCTAACAAAGCCCAGATAAAAAACGCTGTGGAGAGAATATACAACGTTAAAGTGCAAAAGGTAAGAACTGCTAACAGAAAAGGCAAGCATCGCCGCAGAGGCAGGAATTATGGCATTACAGCGAGCTGGAAGAAGGCTGTAGTGTTTCTGGATCCCGATTATCATATAGATTTATTCTGATAAGCAACTTACGAGATACGAGTTATGGGTATTAGAGTTTATAAACCAACAAGTGCCGGACGAAGAAACAGTTCGGTAAATGATTATGCTGAGTTGACAACCGACCGGCCCGAGAAGACGCTTTGCAAGCGGATCAAAAAGAACGGCGGAAGAAATCATCATGGTGTTACCACAACTCGGTTTAGGGGCGGCGGTGCAAGAAGGATTTACCGGATTATTGACTTCAAGCGTAATAAAGACGGCATCCCCGCAAAAGTAGCAACCATTGAGTATGATCCTAACAGAAATTGTTTTATATCCCTGCTGAATTACGAAGACGGCGAAAAAAGATATATTTTAGCGCCGTTAGGTATAAAGGTCGGAGACCACGTGGAAAGCGGCGAATCCTGTGAGCCCAAGATAGGCAATACGATGCCTCTATCGGCAATTCCTGCTGGCATGGAAATTCACAATATCGAAATGAGGGCCGGCCAGGGCGGAAAACTCGTTAGAGGTGCCGGCAATGCAGCAAGAATTGTTGCTAAAGAAGGCAATTGGATTACTATAGTTTTGCCAAGCGGTGAAATGCGAATGATTCGCAAGGAATGCCGGGCAACAATTGGCCGGGTGAGTAATCCCGATCACCAGAATGTACGAATCGGTAAAGCCGGGCGAAAACGCCACATGGGGCGTCGGCCTCACGTCAGAGGAAAGGCAATGAATCCCGTTGCTCACCCGATGGGCGGTGGTGAAGGTAGAGCAAATGGTGGGCGGCATCCCTGTTCGCCCACGGGTGTGCTTGCAAAAGGTGGAAAAACAAGAAATCCACGCAATACAAGTAATAATAGAATTATCCGAAGACGAAAGAGCAAGAGGCAAAAACAATTATCCCTGTGATTTCGCTGCGAAACATGCGAAACATATACGAGAAATAAGTTATGGGAAGATCGCTTAAAAAAGGACCATACGTTGATGATAAGCTTTTTATTAAAGTTAACAGGCAGACGGAATCCGGTTCTCGTGAGCCAATAAAAACATGGGCGAGAAGATGTACAATAGTTCCAGAGTTTGTCGGTTTCACGTTTCTGGTCCACAACGGCAAGATGTTTCATAAGGTCTTTGTTACGGAGGATATGGTCGGGCACAAGTTAGGTGAATTTTCGCCAACAAGGATGTTTAAAGGTCATTCGAGCAAAAAGATAAAATAAGGAAATCAATAATTGGGAGCGTAAGCAAGATATCAAAACAATCAGGGATAGATGTTATACTTACTTCTCCATTGAGAATACATTAAGGTTATTACGGTAATTATGTTAAGTGCAGATAAACTAAAAGAGCTTTGCCAGCAGCAGCAGATAAGCGTTGATGAGTTGGCAGATCATCTTGCCAGAGGAGGATTCGACAGGCAAAAAGCAGCTGTTGCTGTGAAGAACTGGCAAAAGGGCCTTTTCAAGCCCGAACCACGAGCGGAAGATATTCGTCGACTGGCGACAGCGTTGTCCGCTGAGGTAAATGATTTGGTTGACTGGCGTTCTTCTTATCGCTATGCTCCGATGTCGGCACGAAAGGCTCGATTAGTTACTGAGATGATAACCGGCCTAAGAGTTCAGGAAGCAATGGATGTGCTGAAGTTCACGAGAAAACGTGCTGCAACGATGATTGACAAGGTTTTGAGAACTGCCGTTGCAGATGCAGATGAGCAGCAGGCTGATGTTGATAATCTTTATATAAGTTCTGCTCGGGTTGACGATGCAGGAGTCCGCATAGGTACGAAAAGATGGATTCCGAAAGACAGGGGCAGGGCGCATCCTATTCGCAAGAAAGCCTGCCATATACAGGTTACGGTAACGCAAATATAAGTAAATAGAAGAAAAGTAATACGAGATACGAAATTATGGGCCAGAAGGTATCACCAATAGGTTTCAGAACAGGAGTAACGCTTGGTTGGCAGAGCACATGGTTTGCTCCGAAGGCCAATTACGGTGAATTTCTTGTTGAGGACCAGAAGATTCGTCGGTACGTCGACAGTAGATTTAACCGTAGTATGACTAAAGGTGCTGTAGCGAAGACTGAAATAATCCGAACCCGTAACGAAGTAAAAGTTACGCTGCATAGCGCCAGGCCCGGCGTGGTCATTGGCCCAAGGGGTGGTGAGGTTGATAAGCTACGGGAAGAACTTGAAGGATTAACTGGCAGGCAAATTAATGTCAATGTTATCGAGATAAAAGAGCCGGACCTTAATGCCACCCTGGTGGCTGAAGCAATTGCCGAGCAATTAGGCAAGCGAGCCTCATTCAGGCGTACAATGAAGCAGTTTTGCGAGGCGGCAATGAACGCCGGAGCTAAAGGAGTTAAGATTATCTGCTCAGGTCGGCTGGCCGGATCAGAAATGGCCCGGAAGGAAACGCAGAAACTTGGCAGTATTCCACTACATACGCTTGATGCCAATGTAGATTACGCTGTGGCAACTGCAAGGACAACGTATGGAGCAATAGGTGTTAAAACGTGGATTTATAAAGGTAAATTCGGTGAGGAAATCGTGCAAAGCCGTTACCGTCGTCCACGCCGGCCACCGAAACGTGTTGGCCCGGGGATGAGAAGTAAAGGCGATGCTCGAGGCGCACCGAGGCAGGAAAGTAATATTTCCCCTGAACCACCAGCGGCTGCACCGTTGTCGGAGCCGGATAAAGGTGAATCAAACAGTATTGATACAAGTTCATAACGAGTGTTTTCCTATAATGAAAATGCTTTTTGTAAGTATAGTTTTTACAAAGGTCTAAAAAATGGCAATGATGCCAAAAAGAGTTAAGTACCGTAAGAGCCAACGCGGCAAGATGAAGGGTAATGCTTCCAGGTGTAACTTCGTGGCGTTTGGTGAGTACGGATTGCAGGCTTTGGAAACAAGTTGGATAACAGCACGGAATATTGAAGCCGGCCGAGTTGCAGCAACTCACTTTCTGCACCGTGAAGGTAAGGTCTATATCAGGATTTTCCCACGTAAGCCGGTAAGTTCCAAGCCGTTGGAAACACGAATGGGCAAAGGTAAGGGCGAACCTGAATTTTGGGTAGCAAGAGTGAGGCCCGGACAGGTTTGCTTTGAGATCGGTGGAGTGAGCGAAGATGTGGCGAAGCAGGCGCTCGTCAGGGTTGCTCATAAAATGCCTATCAAATGCAGGTTTGTTAAACGAAGGCATTCATTGTAAAAGGGAACCTTGAAATGAAAGCGCAATACTACAGAGAGATGAGCCCGGATGAGCTTGAGGGCAAATTGGAAGAGTTGGAAAGACATCTGTTCGATTTGCGTTCTCAGGCTGTAACGGAAAAGCTGGAGAATTCCAAAGCTGTAACTAACGTGAAGCGCGATATTGCCAGGATTAAAACAATAATGCGACAAAGCAAGTTATAGGTTGTTGGCAGGTAACGGTTAACCGGAAAATTAAAAATGCAGGATCGGAAATTAAAAACTTTGACTGGCGTAGTTATTAGCAATAGCGGCAACAAAAGCGTGAAGATTGCCCTTGATTACAAGGTTAGACATCCAAAGTACGGTAAATATATAAAACGCAGAACTAAAATCGGCGTTCATGATGAACACAATCAGAGCGGCGTTGGTGACGTCATTGAAATTGCTGAATGCAGGCCTCGCAGCAAAACAAAGAGCTGGCGTCTTGTAAAGGTTGTGAAAAAAGCAGGCCGGGCATAGGTAGAGAAACGAGACGATGATTCAGCAGGAAACAATGTTGGATATAGCCGACAACTCCGGTGTCAAGTCGGCATTATGTATAAAGGTGCTTGGCAGAGGTGGGGCTCGCGGCAAGAAGACCCGACCGGTCGCCGGGGTGGGAGATATTGTTTGTGTGGCCATAAAGAAATCGCTGCCGAGCTGCCAGTTGGATGATAAGAAAGTGCATAAATGCGTTATTATTAGGACAAAGAGCCCTGTAAAGCGCTCTGACGGCAGTTATGTGAGGTTCGATAGCAATGCCGCAGTGATGATTGACGCCGAAGGTAATCCGATAGGGACCCGGATTTTTGGTGCTGTTGCCCGTGAATTACGTGAAAAAAACTATATGAAAATTATCTCGCTGGCGAGCGAAGTGGTCTAAATGGATGAAGCATCTCGTGAAGAAACGAGATATGAAATAAGAGATTCGATGTTATGGCATTACATATAAAAAAAGGTGATATAGTAGAGATTATAACTGGCGACCACAAAGGCGCAACCGGCAGAGTTTTGCGAGTGATACGTGAAAAAAACAGCGTCGTGGTTCAGGGGCATAATATAGCAAAAAAACATGTTCGACCTTCGCGCAAGAATCCGCAGGGAGGCCGGATCAATGTTGAACAGCCGATCCATATAAGTAATGTTTTGCCTGTAAATCCGAAGAGCTCTAAAGGCAGCAGGGTCCGTTTTAAGGTGAAAGAGGATGGCAGCAAAAAACGCATTGCCTCTGACGGTTCCGAAATTGGTATTGTTCGAAAGACAAAATAAACTGATATTAACAGCTATTAACTATTAAATACGGTTACAAGATTCAAGATGGCACGTTTGAAAGAATTATATAAGTCAAAGATGATTCAGGAACTGACTAAAGAATTTGGTTACAAGAATTCTATGGCAGTTCCGCGAATGGAAAAAGTCGTAATCTCAATGGGTGTGGGCAGAGCGACACAGGACAAGAAATTTCTGGAATCAGCCAAAAAAGATCTGACGATGATTACCGGCCAGATGCCCCTTGTCTGTAAAGCCAAGAAAAGCGTTTCGAACTTCAAAGTCAGGGAAGGAGTGGAAACCGGCTTAAAAGTTACTGTACGCGGCGTGAGAATGTACGAATTTATGGACAGACTCATTAGTCTTGCGATACCGCGTGTAAGAGACTTCCGGGGCCTTAACGACAAGAGTTTTGACGGAAGAGGCAATTATTCGATGGGGCTGGCTGAACAGAGCGTTTTTCCGGAAATCAACGTGGCAAAAATGGAATTTCAGCAGGGTATGAATATAACTTTTGTAACTACGGCACAAACTAACGAAGAAGCAAAAAAACTGCTTGAGCTTTTTGGTATGCCGTTTAAAACGCGTGAATCTTAAAAGCGCCGGACGAGATAAGAAATTGGAGCTTGTGAATGTCAACTAAAGCACTGGAAAACAAGGCAGAAAGAAAACAAAAATTTCGTGTCAGGCAATATACACGCTGTCAGCTTTGTGGCAGGTCCAGAGCCGTTTATCGCAAGTTTAAGATTTGCCGCATTTGTTTTAGAACCTTGGCTAACGAAGGAAAAATACCGGGAGTTAAAAAAGCCAGTTGGTAAAGAAAACGATTTAACATGTCAAATGTGATTATAATAAAGATATAAGAAATACGAGATGTGAAACTATGAGTTTAAGTGATCCCATAGCCGATATGTTGACAAGAATTCGCAATGCTGTGCGAATAAATAAAGAACAGGTTAACATTAAAGCGTCAAAAATCTGTGAAGGTATAGCGGCTGTGTTGAAAAACGAAGGTTATATCCTGGATTATGACAGAATCGATGATGGTAATCAGGGGATTCTGAGAATAATGTTAAAGTATGACCAGGATGGCCGTTCCATCATTCACGAGATAACAAGAGAAAGTAAGCCCGGTCGCAGAGTTTATTGCTCCGTAGAAAAGCTGCCGCGAGTTTTGGCCGGTATGGGTATCGCAATCGTATCTACAAGTAAAGGTGTAATGAGTGATGTAAACTGTCGCCAAAATAATGTCGGCGGCGAAATTCTATGTATGGTTAACTAATGAGTCGTATCGGAAAAAAACCTATTGATATCCCTGATGGTGTTAAGGTCGAGCTTAAAGGCCTTCAAATTAAGGTCTCGGGTTCACTTGGGCAGCTCCAGATGGACTGTCATCCACGGATAAAAGTTAGAATTGATGATTCTGATAGTAAAATATACGTTGAAAATAAAAAACCACAGGATCGCACGAACAGGCAGTTGCATGGGACGATGCGGGCCTTGATTGCCAACATGGTAACTGGTGTCGGTAAAGGTTTTGAGAGAAAAATGGAGATTTACGGTACCGGTTACAATGTTAAAGAGCAGGGCGGAAAGCTGATTTTTCAAGTTGGTTTTTGCCATCCTGTAGAAAAGAACATACCGAAGGGTGTCAAGGTCAACATCGATGTCGGTGCGACAAGAGGAAATGAAGTCCCGGCAAAGTTTACGCTTTCGGCAATAGACAAATGTCTGCTCGGACAATTTGCTGCGGATATAAGAAAAATTAGATCTCCTGAGCCCTACAAAGGAAAGGGTATCCGTTATGCGGATGAGCATGTACGACGTAAAGTCGGTAAGGCTTTTGCATCCGGAACAGCATAATAAAAAGAAATAGGAATTGAGAATTGAAAGCTGGCAAAATAAAAAAAGCGGCACTTAGGCGTAAATATCACGTTAGGAAAAATATCTTCGGAACTCCGGACAGACCACGACTTTCGGTATTTCGTTCGAACAGACATATTTACACCCAAATTATTGATGATACCGCGGGAGCAACGCTTGCTTCAGCAAGTACAAGGACAAAAATCCAGCGGGATCAGATGCCAAATACAGGTAACATTAAAGCTGCTGAAATAGTAGGCGAAGCGATCGCAAAACAAGCACTTAGCGTCGGTATTAAGTGTGTATGCTTCGATAGAAATAGATATAAGTTCCATGGCAGAGTTAAAGCTCTTGCCGAATCGGCAAAGAAAGCCGGGCTGGTCTTTTAAAAAGAGAAACGATAAAGCTTGGAGAAAAAATTGGCAGTAGAACCTCTGAAAATATCGGAACAGGAAGAAAAGCCGCTGGAAGATACGGTTGTGAAAATATTCCGCTGTTCCAAAGTGGTCAAAGGTGGTCGTCGGTTCAGCTTTGCTGCACTGGTTGTTGTTGGAGACCGTGCAGGCACGGTGGGTGTCGGTTATGGCAAGGCTAACGAGGTCCCGCGAGCGGTCGAGAAAGCTGTAAAAGATGCCAAAAAATCTTTAAACAAGATTGCTTTGGTTGGCCGAACGATTCCGCACCGGATCAACGGTGAATATAGAGCTACGAAGATAGCATTGGTTCCAGCGAGCCCTGGAACCGGAGTTATTGCCGGCTCCAGTGCCAGAGCGGTACTCGAATATGCCGGTGTACAGGATGTACTAACAAAAGTTTACGGCAGTACTTCCGCCAAAAATGTAGTCAAAGCAACACTTGAAGGTTTATTGAATTTGCGCAGCAAAGAAATGGTCGAAACTCTTCGTGGTGTTGAAGTAAAGGATTAATAAATACCGATTGAAAGTTGGGTGATTTGAATGTTGAATCATGAAATAACTTCCATTGCAGGTAAACATAAACGTCGTCGCCGTGTTGGTAGAGGCCCCGGCAGCGGCCATGGCAAGACTTGCGGCCGAGGCCATAAAGGTGCCGGCAGCAGGGCCGGCTCGACTTCGGTCTCGCTCTATGAAGGTGGCCAGATGCCTCTGTTTCGCCGACTGCCGAAACGAGGCTTTAATAATTACGAATTCGCAAAACGATGCGAAATTGTAAATGTTTGTCAGCTTGAGCGTTTCGAAGATGGTGCTATTGTCGGTGTAGAGCAGTTATCCGGGGCCGGATTGATTGACAGCATTAAAAGCAGAGTCAAGATTCTCGGCAAAGGAGACCTGACTAAAAAGTTGCAGGTTACTGCTCATAAGTTCAGTAAAAATGCTGAGCAGAAGATCGCCGCTTCGGGCGGAATAGTTAAGATGATTTAAGTGCTTGTAAGTTTGGCGCATCGTGCAAAAAGGAATGCAAAACATAATAGACGGGATGTGAAATAATGCTTGGAACAGTGGTCAACATATTCAGAGTTAAGGATCTGCGTAACAAGATATTTTTTACGCTGGCCCTGCTGATAATATACAGGATCGGCTTCCATATCCCTGTTCCCGGTTTTGATCCGGCCGCGATTGAAAGTGTTGCCGGATCGAGAGATTCAGAGAGTCCGTTGGGCAGAGCTGCTTTATATATGCAGATGTTCACAGGTGGAAATCTGGATAAGAGCAGCTTGTTCGGGCTGGGAATTATGCCTTATATTACGTCCTCAATTATCCTTATGCTTTTAGGCGAGGTTGTTCCCGCCTTGAAGAAGCTTCGCCAGGAAGGACAAACGGGGCATAAAAAGATACAGGAGTACACGCGCTACCTGACTGTTCTTATATGTGTCGTACAATCGATCATGTTTATGAAATTGTTGGGAGGTGGAGGATTAACCTATGCCGGTATGTACGGCCGGGCCATGATGATGGGTGTTGTTGGTATGACTGCCGGCACTGTTTTCCTGATGTGGCTTGGCGAACAGATAGACGAATATGGCATAGGCAATGGTATCAGTTTGATCATTATGGCCGGCATTGTTTCCAGAATGCCGTGGGCGATCTGGAGACTCTCACAGGATGTCGATTTGAGTATCAGCGCCGGACCCGGCAGTGTAGGTCCTACCAAAATACTGTTCCTTATAGCGGCGTTTGTCTTTGTTGTTGCCGGCGCGATACTAATCACTCAAGGCCAGCGACGCATACCGATTCAACAGGCAAAGCAGATGCGAGGACGCCGGATGTATGGCGGCCAGAGACATTATTTACCTCTTCGCGTCAATCACGGCGGGGTGATGCCGATAATTTTCGCATCGAGTTTTATGATCTTTCCTCCGTTAATAATGGGTCAGTTATTAAAAATTCCCAGCTTAAATGAGTCAATAATTTTTCAAAGTATTTATGATGCTTTAAGTTACCGTGCTTATACTTACAATGTTCTTTATATGTTATTGATATTTTTATTTGCTTATTTTTGGGTAACGGTGCAATTTCAGCCGAAAGAAATGGCCAAGAATCTTCGGGATTCCGGAAGTTTTATTCCCGGGCTTCGGCCGGGACGCAGAACAGCAGACTACCTGGAAACAGTAATGACCAGAATTACATATTTTGGGGCCTCATTCCTGGCAATAATTGCCATTGTGCCGTCACTTATCATAGTGCTGCTCGGGATTGATCCGGGTGTGGCAAATTTTGTGGGCGGCACTGGTTTATTAATTGTTGTCAGTGTTTCGCTCGATTTGGTCCAGAAAATTGAAGCCAATCTATTGATGCGAAGCTATGATGGTTTCAGTGGGTCCGGCAGAATCAAAGGAGCATACGCATGAAAGTAGTTTTATTAGGAGCCCCCGGTGCCGGTAAAGGAACACAATGCAAGAGTATTGTTGAGCAATATGATCTGCTCCATTTATCCAGTGGAGACATTTTACGGCAGGAAAGAGCCGAAGGAACAGAGTTAGGAAAAAAAGCACAGGGTTATATGGATTCAGGTGCGCTCGTGCCGGATGAAATAATCATAGAGATGATGGCCAAAGCAATTGAGAAGGCCCCTGCTGCCGGTTTTGTGCTTGATGGTTTTCCCAGGACGGTTAATCAAGCTGCCGAGCTTGATAAAGCTTTGCTCGCGAGCGGGCAGCAAATAGATGCTGTTTTGAACCTGGAGATAGAAGACCACGTAGTAACAAAGCGTATAACCGGTAGAAGAAGTTGCCCGGCGTGTGGTGCAGTTTACCATATTGAAAACTTAAAACCAAAAACTGAAGGTATATGTGATAAAGACGGCACAGAACTTGTTCAAAGGCCTGATGATACTGAGCAGGTATTGGCCAATCGTCTTGAGAATTACCACCGGCAAACAGAGCCCCTGGTGGATTACTATAAGAAAAACAGTACGGTCTATGATTTTGATGCTGACAGGGATCCCGACGATGTAAGGGCTTCAATGTTTGAGAAACTGGATGTCCTTGTTAAAACGTGAAGCGATGGCTCTGTATCGAATCACGAGACGCGAATGAAGAGATTTGAAATTCGATGGCTATAACGCTTCGCAGTCGTAGGGAAATTGAGTTGATGCGCAAGGCAGGTGCCGTTGTTGCAGATGTTCTTTTAAAACTGAAGGAGATTGCAGAGCCCGGAACGACCACAGCCTGGCTTGACAGCATAGCTCTGCAAATGACTGCTGATGCCGGAGCGGAAGCTTTATTTAAAGGTGTTCGAAACCCGGCTGCGAGGAATCCTTTTCCTGGTGCAATTTGTGCTTCGATAAATGAGCAAGTCGTTCACGGGATTCCTTCAGAGGACACAAAGCTCAGGAACGGCGATATCCTCAGCATTGATTTCGGCGTCAGGCTTAACGGTTATTGTGCAGATTCAGCGGTTACGATTGCTATTGGTGAGATTTCCGAGAGTAAACGCAGGCTGATGGATGTGACAGAACGTGTTCTTGGAATAGCAATAGAGAAATCTGCACCGGCTGTTAAATGGAGTCAGGTAGCTGCAGAGATGCAGCAATACGCTGAATCTGCAGGGTTTTCAGTAGTGAAAGACTACGTCGGACATGGTATCGGCAAGAAAATGCATGAGGAGCCGAGAGTTCCTAACTTTATCAGTGATGAGTTGCTGGCAAATGATATTGTTTTAACAGAAGGAATAGTTTTGGCGGTTGAGCCGATGATTAATTCCGGCACAAGTGCCGTGAGAACTTTGAAGAATGGTTGGACAGTAGTAACAAGAGACGGGAAACCCTCGGCTCATTTTGAACATACGATTGTGATATCATCAAATGGTTGTGAAATATTAACTGTAAACGGAAATAAATAAAACGCTCGAACTAATGACAAGTCACGGGTTGCGAAGATAATGGCAAAAAAAGAAACGATAAGATTACAAGCCACAGTGACTGATGCTTTGCCGAACGCGATGTTTAGAGTGGAGCTGGAGAACGGCCACAAGGTTTTGGCGCATGTTTCGGGCAAGATGCGTATGAATTTTATCCGAATATTGCCGGGCGATACTGTCATGGTCGAGATGTCGCCTTATGACTTGAACAGAGGAAGAATAGTTCTCAGGCATTAGCCGGGGATTGGACTGCTGGGAATGTAAATCTTGTTCGGTATGAAGTTATGATCCGAAAGCAGGAAACAATATGAAAGTTAGAAGTTCCGTGAAACGTATATGTGAGAATTGTAAAGTTGTTCGTCGCAAAGGCGTCGTGCGGGTAGTTTGTACGAATCCTCGCCATAAACAACGCCAGGGATAATTAAAAAGATATGTAATAATTGATGAATAATGATGGATGGTTCGAAAACATTAGATACAATAAATGATTTTAAAGAGGAGTTTTTATGCCGCGTATAGTTGGTGTTGATATTCCCAATGACAAATCCATATGGATTTCACTGACCTATATTGTTGGTATTGGTAAATACACGTCCAGGCAGATTTTAAAAGAGGCCGGGATCGATAAAAGCACGAAAGCCGGTAAGCTTAGTGAAGATGAGCTTAGTCAAATAACACAGATTATCGATCGAAATTATATCGTGGAAGGTCAGCTTCGCAGACAGGTTAGTCAAAATATCGCTCGTTTGCGAGATATAAATTGTTACAAAGGCGTTCGTCACAGAAGAGGCTTGCCTGTTCACGGCCAATGCACACAAAGTAACGCACGTACTCGCAAAGGACCGAGAAAAACAGTGGCCGGCAAGAAAGGCGTAAAAGAAAAACGATAAAGATTTGGATTGCTTTGAATAAATATCCGGTAAGAGAAAAATAATGGCGAAAAGAGTAAAGCGAAAAGTAAGAAAAAATGTTGTCCGAGCTGTTGTGCATATAAGGGCCACATTCAATAACACATTAATTACGATTACGGATGTAGATGGTAATACGGTTTGCTCAAGTTCAGCGGGCTGCGTAGGTTTTAAGGGCTCTCGAAAGAGTACACCTTTTGCCGCTCAAAGGGCAGCGCAACGCTGTGCCAATACTGCTATGCGTAATGGTGTACGCGAGGTTGAAATCAGGGTCAAGGGGCCGGGTTCAGGTCGTGAATCTGCTATATCAGCCTTGCAGCAGGCGGGTTTGCGCATCGCATCAATAGAAGATGTTACGCCATTGCCACACAACGGTTGTAGACCGCCGAAACGAAGAAGAGTATAAACCGATACCAAAATATTTTTGGGGTTGAATAAAAAAATGGGACGTTATTTGGGTTCATCTTGTAAAAACTGTCGTCGAGAAGGAATGAAGCTTATGCTGAAGGGCATAAGATGTGAGACGGCTAAGTGTCCGGTCGAGAAAAAACAGCGTAACCTGGCTCCTGGAATGCACGGATGGCGCAGGGGAAGGGCGAGTGAATACGGTATTCGGCTGCGCGAGAAGCAAAAGGTCAAAAGGTATTATGGACTTCTGGAGCGACAATTTATGAGGTATTTCCACCAGGCCGAGAGGATCAAGGGCAATACCGGCGAAACATTGTTACAATTGCTGGAAAGGCGCTTGGACAATGTCGTATATAAATTGAATTTTGCTCCGTCGCGCAAAGCCGCCAGGCAGCTAATTGCACATGGACATATCTATGTAAATGGACGCAAGGTGAATGTCAGCGATTATACCACAAAAATCGGTGACAAGATAACGGTCAAAGGTTCGGAGAAAAGCCGAAAAAAAATCAAGGAACAGTTGGAAACCAATCCGAATTTTTCAACACAGAGTTGGTTACAGTTGGCACGGGAAAAATCTGAAGCAACTATTGTTGCGTTACCCACTCGAGATGACATACAAATTCCCGTTGAGGAGCAGTTGGTTGTGGAATTCTGCTCAAGATAAATATTAAGTAATTTTATAAGCTTTTATTAAGCTTCTGCAAAAGTAAAAGTATAGTTTTTTTAAGTATTGAGTTTAGAGCAGACCCTGTTAACTCAAAGACTTATATAGGAGACCTATATGAGAGTTACATGGCGTGGTTTGGAATTGCCGACTCGTGTTGAACGAGACACGATAATATCAAGTGATAAGTATGGTCGATTCTTTATTGAACCTTTTGAACGTGGTTTTGGCACGACTATTGGTAATAGCCTTAGGCGTATATTGCTTTCCTCTTTGGAAGGTAGTGCTGTAACGTCGATCAAAATTGAAGGTGTCGACCATGAATTCAGCACGGTAAAAGGGGTGATGGAGGATGTTACTGATATCGTCTTGAATGTCAAGAGTCTCGTTATTCGTCTCCATGACGATGAGCCGAAAACAATGACCGTTTCGGCAAATAAAGCGGGTGTTGTAACGGCAGCTGATATAGTTGCCGATCCAAGCATTGAAGTGATAAACAAAGATCTGGTGCTGGCTACTTTGACAGAAAAAGTTAATTTTCAAATGGAAATGGTCGTGGAGAACGGGCGTGGTTACATACCAGCTTCAGAGCGAATCGCTGAGGCTGACAGGTTCGACCAGGAAGTTGGAAGAATAATGCTCGATACCGTATACTCGCCAGTTACAAGGGTACGATATACGACAGAGAATACTCGTGTAGGCCAGAAAACTAACTATGACAAGCTGATCCTGGAGATTTGGACAGACGGAACAATAACACCCGAAATGGCGCTTGTAGAAGCGGCAAAAATCCTGCGCAAACATGTAAATCCGTTCGTACAGTATTTCGAGCTTGGACAAGACACTATCGCTGAATCTCAAATTACGGTAGAAGAAACTGAAGAACCGGAAGTAGATGAGGAATTAGCTCAAAAACTGAGCATGCCAATCCAGGAATTGGAACTTTCTGTAAGAGCAAACAACTGTCTTGAGTCGGCAAAGACTGAAACGGTTGGACAATTGGTAAAAATGACAGAAGCTGATTTGCTAAAGATCAGGAGCTTCGGCAAAACGTCCCTGCGGGAAATCAGGAGGAAACTTGCTGACATAGGCCTGTCTTTGGGAATGACAGATGTATAAGTATAAGAGGAGTTAAAGTATATGCGTCACAGAGTAGCAGGACGTCGGTTGAGTCGAACGAAGGAACATCGTGTGGCTATGAGGCGGAATCTCGTAGCTTCACTTTTCCAGCATGAAACGATTTCGACGACAATGGAAAAAGCTAAAGAGGTAAAACCTTTTGCCGAGAAGTTAATCACGTTGGCAAAAAAAGGAACACTTCCAGCAAGGCGTCAGGCTATTTCTCTGCTGGGAAACCGTGATATCATCGAATATGAGGATGGTAATCCTGTAAGAAAAGGCACTGTCGTCGGAAAATTGTTTAGCGAGCTTGGTCCCAGATACCTTGACAGACCGGGCGGTTATACGAGAATTATAAGGTTGTCATTAAGAAGGCTGGGCGATAACGGTCAACTTGTCTTACTACAACTAATAGGTGCCGACGAAAGTGTAACAAAGAAAAGCAAAAAGCGCTCGCGCAAGAAGACGAAGGAAACCGTAGAAGTCAAAGATATTGCTGAAGACAAGGTGGCGACTGAAGTCGCGGATGCTGCTGAAGAAGAACCTGAAATCCAGAACGACAAAGAACAAAACAACCAGGAATAGTAGCCTGAAACGTTGCAGAATGCCCTATTGATGAGTGTGGATGATTGCATATTCTGTAAAATGGTAGCCGGGCAAATACCGGTCACTAAAATTTACGAAGATGAGATTGTTCTTTCATTTTTGGATATCGGCCCAATAAGCGATGGGCACACATTGGTGATTCCAAAACAACACTTTGAGAAATTACATGAATGTCCTGCTGAACTATTAGGCCAGGTTTTTACCCGGATTGGAAAAATTGCCGGTGCTGTAGCAGCGGCAATGAATTCCGATGGCTATAATCTTTTATGCAATAATGGCAGGGCAGCCGGTCAGCTTATTGAGCATTTACATTTTCATATTGTACCTCGGAATATCGGCGACGGTTTATTCAATCGCTGGCCATCTTTCAAATATGAAGATGGAAAAATAGAAGAAGTTGCTGGGGCCATACGAAAAAATTTATAAATTTGTCTTGGGATTCTTGATAGAAGAAAAATATTTTGGTATATAGTTACAGATGATCGCGGGGTAGAGCAGTCTGGTAGCTCGTCGGGCCCATAACCCGGAGGTCGCAGGTTCGAATCCTGCCCCCGCTATTCATGTAAAGCCAATAGGAGCAGTAGTTTAGCTGCTCCTATTTTTTTGCGTTTTTTGGGTGACTGTACCTAAATTGTACCTGTAATTTACACGTCATCCAGAAGACATCCCCACAGAGACAGCCTCTGATATACTCAAAACATGGTTTCATGTGTGTTGAGAAAGGAAGGCTGTCATGGCTAGTATCTACAAACGGGGCACTAATTTCTGGGTCAGCTATTACATCAATAACAAACAGATAAAGAAATCTTTGGGCACGAGCAACGAACGTGTGGCAAGAAGCAAACTCAAAAAATTGGAATATGAGCTTGCTCTCGGTGATCTTCATGTTGCAAGCAAGCTTCCTCTACCGGTAATTCTAGAGGCGTTTTGCAAAGAGTTGATGGCAACGCGCACTTACAAGTCCTACAAGAATGATTTCAGTCGACTAAGGATATTCTTTGGACCGGTATGCGAGATTCTTGAGCCCGGAATTCCTGGAATCAAACGCCAGCAAAAGAAGAGTTCACGCTGCATTGATAAGTACGCCGGAAAGCATGTGAAAGCCCAACTTCTGGAGGATATAAGTGCTCAAGTGATCAACCGTTTCATTGCTGCTCGTGTCCAAGAAGATGGCTGGTCGGCAAAGACAGCCAATTTAATGCGACAAACGCTTCACAGACTATTCTCCTACGCGATTAAACACCACAGTTTCCATAGTCGTGATCGAAAATATCCGAATCCCGCAGATGGCACGGAACGCAAAAGAGAGCCCGCACACCAAATTCGTTTCTTGAAACTTGACGAAATAGATGTGCAACTGCGGGTACTTGCCGAATACCCTGTTATTCACGCCATGGTGGCTGTCTATATTTATGCTGGCCTTCGGAGGGAGGAAGCTACATGGTTGACGTACGACGATGTTGATTTAAGCAATCGGTTGATTCGAGTACAGGCAAAAACAGTTAGTGGGGAATTTTGGCAACCTAAGACCAAAAGAAATCGTGTTATACCAATAAGTGACGCACTCAGTATAATCCTCAAAAATTATGCGTCTCCAAAAAATTCAATATGGTTCTTTCCTTCGCCCAGGGGGAAAAAGTGGGATCCGGATAATTTCTCACAAGACCTGAGAAAGATAAACAAGGCTGCCGGTCTTAATTGGTCATGTCTCGATTTTCGTCATACGTTCGGCAGCCATCTGGCACAGAAAGGAGAGTCCCTTTATAAGATTGCTGAACTCATGGGGAATTCTCCTGAGATTTGTCGAAGACACTATGCCGCGCTTGTGCCAGAGAAGATGACTGATGTTGTTGAATTCTCGATTGAGGGGAAGGTCGACACAAAAGACAATGAGATGAAGAAAATGTTCAAGGAGATTTTGGATGAGTTAAAGGGACATAAGCGAGAGGGTGGAAATACCCCTCATTTGAAGCTCGTTCATTTCGAAGATTCAGCATAGTCATTCCACCCTTTTAAGTGAATCCAACCACCCTTTGATGTCACTCCAATGATAACGGATAGCTCCATTTCGCCCACGGCCCAGGACAATAGGTTTTATACCAGCTTCTTGTAACCATCTTCGGACAGAGGATCTATGCGCGTCGAGCATGTGGGCAAGTGTATTTAAGCTTACTGCTAATCGCTGGTTTTCGCCGTTGTCCGGACTAATTTTTTCTTTGGGACTCGCGCACATAGTGGTCTGTAAAAAGTAACAGTTTTATTGATCTTATAAAGAAGACATACGAGTCATGTACATCGGAGCCTTTACCTGACACTGCCCAAACTTTGTACAGTTAAAGCCATTTTTTCTAATGGTTTTACAATTAGCTGGGCTGTATCCCCTGCACTGCACTCTTTCGATTAACCTTTGCGTCTGCTTATAATCGTACCGAAACATGTCCAGGCTTGAGATTTCGTGAATGAGTTTCGGACCGCCTTCAAGATTAGCAAAATTAGTGATCATGGCAAACCATTGCGGCTCGGAGACATCCAACGGGTGTTTTCTGCACCATTTTATGAATTCACAGCTCTCTATCTTGGCTAGGTCATAACTGATCTTATTAGGCTGAGCCGTTATTTTTCTGGTAGAAACGGTAATTTCGGTGTTAAGAATCATGTAGTATAACGCCATAGACCTTGCAGATATTGGCTCAGTAACAAAATGTGCTCTACGGAGAGGTCTATCCCCTGAAGGTTGTCCTTTGCCATTGACAGTTCCCATCAGCCTCATAACTCGGCTGAGGTTGTAGACCGGATCAATCTTGATTCCACTAACCTGGCGAGCTACTTTTTGAGCCATCTGATGGCAGAATGTTCTGAATTTTTCAGCGATATCATTATCGTTATCGACAGGTATTGGAACTATAGGTACCAGAACATAATGACCGTTTCCGCTACAGCAGATAGTTGAACTCATAGCCAAACCATTTTCCCGACTAAGCAGAATTGCTGCTTGTAAACTCTGTTGGAGCTCTTTTTCAGTGGCAGGATGGCCCTTCGTTCGCTCAGTGGACACAACATCTATATCAAAGAAGCCGGCTGTTATGAATTCTATATCCCGGTCACAACCACAATTGGTCTGAGGATTTGAAACAGCCGGCTTCCAGCGGTTTGGGGCTTTGTCAAAAATATCCAGAGGGCGGGGCTGAATGCCAACATAAATGCCTGGAACCTTTTTATCCAATTCCGTGGCGAGTCTCACGATATCATTATCGTTGTCTGCATATGCAACCATAGGCCTTGGCTCAAACGTCCTGAGTTCGGTGATGCCATAGTTCGAATGCCCTAACAATTGCACATGTTGGCAAATCTGAATATTAGAGTCAGTTGTCATATTCTTTAGCCACATTTGTTATAGGAGCAGTAGTCACAGACATTGCATCCAGAGTCTCTTCGCATTGGATGACCGCATTCGGGACATTTATTGACCAGAGACATGTTAATAGGTTCACAATTTTCTCCTAATGCTTCCTCGATAGCCCTGGCGATAGCATCTGGGCATGAAAATACAGTAATTTCTTTGTTTTCCTTGCTACGGGTGATTGTTGAGAGACACCGTATACCCTTTAGCTGCTCAATTAAAGCCTTTGCATCAACACCACTTCTAAGTGCAGCAGAGACAATCCTGCATGTAGCCTCAGATTGTGCAGGACACCCTCCGGCTTTACCGAGATTTGCGAATACCTCACATAGGCCATTATCATCTTTATTGACATTGACAAAAAGAGTCCCGCAACCCATACGGAATTTGATTGTCTGACCTTTTGTTTTGCGAGGCCTTGATCTTGGTTCGATTTTTTGTGATTCAGGCACTCTTTTTCGTGCGGTGCTGATAACCTGATTTTCACGAGAATTATCTCTATAAACTGTCGTGCCTTTACATCCGAGTTTATGAGCAAGGCGAAATACTTTATCGACATCTTCGATAGTCGCATTTGCTGGAAGATTGACAGTCTTTGATACTGCATTATCTATATATTTTTGGAATGCTGCTTGGATTCTGATATGCCTTTCTGGTGAAACTTCGTGGGCTGTCACCAATACACGGGAAAGTTTTCGCGGAATTTCAGGAATATCTTTTGGAGCAACACCCTGACAAAGTAAATCTCTTACCTTCTTTGATAACCAACCTTGTTGAATACCTAATTCTTCGACAAGAGGATTTATTTCAATGAATTTTTCACCATCCAGTGCTTTCCGTTCAGACACTATGCTAAAAACAGGTTCAATGCCGCCGTTACATCCCGCGATAAGACTTATCGTACCGGTTGGTGCAATTGTTGTCAAAGCAGCATTTCGCATCTTCCGATTAGATTTCTTATCCCAGGTACTGTCTTTCCAATTAGGGAAACACCCTCTTTTCTCTGCAAGTTTCTCACTGGCATCATGAGCGCGCTCTTGAATGAATGATGTCAGCATTTCTGCGAATTCAACCGCTTCTGCACTACCATATCGGATGCTCAATAGTATGAGAGTATCTGCGAAACCCATTATTCCAAGACCGATTTTGCGGTTACCGAGTGTTATCTTCTCAACTTCAGGAATAGGATAATGGTTAATATCAATAACGTTATCCAGAAACTTCACAGCAACTGTAACAGTCTCACCTAGTCTATCCCAATCCAGTTCAGTACCTTCTTCGCGCACAAACGCCGACACATTGATTGAGCCGAGATTGCAAGCCTCATGTGGCAGCATAGGCTGTTCACCACAGGGATTTGTTGATTCAATTTCTCCAACTTGTGGTGTTGGATTCTCTCGATTTGCACTATCAACAAAAAAGATGCCTGGTTCTCCCGTCTGATAAGCCTGATCTATGATTTTATCCCAAATCTCCCGTATGGTCAGGCATGCCCAGTTCGCCTCTTTTTCCGACAGCAGGTCGTTTATTGTGTAGGATTCGACATCGATGTCAAAAGGGATGACATATCTTTCCTCTGTGCGGGGATTGATTACTACGTGTAAGTCATCGGGATTATTGTCCAGTTGCTGCATAAAAGCATCGGGGACCTTGACCGAGAGATTGAAATTTGTGAACGCAGTGGGATTGCTCTTGGCGTGAATGAAATTGAGAATATCAGGATGATCTACTGACATCATGCCCATATTGGCACCGCGGCGAAAAGCTCCTTGCTGTATTGCGTTTGTTGTTTCAGAGAGAACTCTTAGGAAGCTTAAGGGACCCGAGGTTCGACCCCCGCTCGATCTGACGATGTCTCCGGTTGGACGCAGTCTGTCCAAACTGAATCCTGTTCCACCGCCTGACTTTTGAATCACAGCAGTGTTCTTTACAGTATCAAAGATTCCATCAATGCTATCCTCCATAGCAAGCGTGAAACATGCGCTAAGCATTCCCTTCTTTCGTCCAGCGTTCATTAATGTCGGGCTATTCGGAAGGAATTTGCCGCTCTTCATTAACTGATAGAACTTATCTTGAAGAGCTTTGATCTGGCTTTCAGTTGCACCGTATTTCGCTTCAGCGCTTGCTACATGTTTGGCAACACGATGAAGCATCTGGTTTAGATTTTCGACAACCTTTCCATCCTCGTCTTTCCAGAGGTACCTTCGCCTCAGAATGTTATCGCGTATGTTTTCTCCGTGCTTTCTTTTTTCAACTGTCATTATTCACCCATTCAAAAAACTCTTTCTGCTTCGTCTTGGGGCATGTTATCATTGAGTTGTTCATGTACTATCTGGGTCTCTGGAGTGCTTGTCTGGTTTTGTGATGCGTCATCAACTCTCTCAAAATCAATCTGTTGAGCCCCATCTTGTCCAGCAGTCCTGAATCGCATACCGATGGTAGTATCAATGATGTGATTCAGGTCAATCTTCACGCCATCGATATTGGCATCAATTCCACATGCCATAAGGAAAGAGCATGTTCTGTGATATTTGCTTGGACGAATTGGTAATGGCAAGTCTATATCATGGATACGTCCAAGTTGGGTGGGATCAAGGTTTTTGATTATCACATGGATATATTGGGTTTCATTGACAACTTTTTTGATGATGCCCTTATAGAGCTTACCCTTTCTGGGATTTCGCCAACCTTTGACAGTAAGGATATTTTTTTTGCGTGGTGACATGTGTATTCTCCTTGTTTACTATTGTCTCATTTACCAACTGCGCGCCTGGTGACTGATTGACTTCTCGGCATGTCAACCGTCATCACACCTATTTTCTCATAGTATCAGCTATATCCGATGAGAACTGGGTGATTTACAAAAGATAGTCATCCTATTTTTCGATTGAAGTTATATTCGGGTTTTTTAGAGGGAGTTGGTTCTAAGAGTAGTGTTCTTGTCAAACTTTGGTTTTTCGAGGAGTAGAAAAACCAAAGTCATCATTGGAGGTGATGAAGAATGAAATGTGAATTGTGTGGAAAAGATACATCAGACGTACTAGCCGGACATTGTCTGAGGTGCGAGAAAATAGCAGCTGATGTTCAAGCGGACTTAGCCAGAGAATTTGAGGATAGTATGGTTTGATATTGTGGTGTATTAAAATGAAACCAAACCATGCCAAAAAGGTATCGCAGCAGGCCTTTAGGGAATTAGTCGAAGTGGTTGAAGCTGGCAAGAGCCAAAAGTTAATTGAGTATTTGAAGACAATGGGAAGGTTCCATAAATATAGCTTGGGCAATGCGATTATGATCGGTTTTCAAAAACCTAATGCAACGCATGTAGCTGGCTTCAGAACTTGGAAGCGTTTAGGGCGATATGTCAAGAAAGGTGAACATGGTATCGCTATCATGGCACCTATTATTTATCGTAAGAAAAAGTCGGAAGATAGTAACAAGGAATCAAAGGATGAGGAAGTTAGAACATTCAAGACTGTTTATGTTTTTGATATCAGTCAGACAGATGGAAAACCATTGCCAGAATTTGCTCGGGTGAATGGTAATCCAGGCATTTATACAGAGAGATTGCGAGAGTACATCACCAGCAAAGGTATCATGCTGGAGTACAGCGATTCGATTGGACCTGCCGATGGTGTTTCTGCTGGCGGATTGATAAAACTCAAGAAAGGGCTCACTGCAGCAGAAGAGCTCTCAGTTTTAGCCCATGAACTAGCTCACGAGAAGCTTCACAAAAACTGGGAAAACATGCCAAAAGACAAAAAGGTCAGAGAAACCGAAGCAGAAGCTGTTGCTTTTGTCGTTTGTCACGGTATTGGTTTGGATACAAACAGTGCCAACAGTGATTACATTCAGTTGTATAATGGTGACAAAAAAACTCTCATGGAGTCGTTGGAGCGAATACAAACAACAGCTTCAGAGATCTTAGAGGCAGTGATGGATAAGGGATCAGAGGATGAAACTGCCGGTGAAAAGCCTTGTATGGCTGTTGCGGCATAAGCTTGCCATGTAGGTGCTACATATAGAGACGTATTGCCAATGGATTGACACCGGACAGTGAATACGTTCGCAAATTTTGACCTCTCATAAGCAATTACTATTAAGACACTTACGAGAGGAGCATTTTAAAAACTTGGTAGATAACAGGTTGTAGAGTTGTATTCTGGTTGTACGAGTTTTGCGAGTGAAAATTGGGCCATTTTTGTTATATAATGTCACTCTGTCTTTGCTTCTGTTTTTGGCAGTTTTGATCGTCACTTTTTGGCTTTTTTGGGCTTGTTCCAGGTTTCGTAGAGAGCTATCAGATTGTTCAATGACTCCTATGAACCGGAACCTTTCAACTACTTTGTTCGTCATCAAAGAGAAATTTTCTACTCACCTAAAATACCCCTTACGTGCAGACTAACATAGCATTTTTTGCCCTTGCACCCCTTCACCCGAAGCCGAGGGGTCGAGGGCAAAAAATGCGGCGGGATTTAAGCCAGGCTGACTGATCAGAAACTTACGCATCGATCCGATATCAGGTCCAATCGTCTGGTAAATTTCACGCTTGCCTTTTTGCACTACACAAGCTACCACTTTCTTGCAATCAATGTCAAATCCAATATACTTGTCCATTAGGAGCCTCCTGAAAAAGGTTATCCATGTCATCGTGTATTGTGGCGTTCTAACGACCACGTGGGAAAACCCAAGGGCCGTTTCAAGTCAGCCCCGATTATAACCAAACCGGGAGGCTCCGGTTACATAGCTTATCCTGTATATGTGGGTGGACATTTTTTGCTTTCAGTTCTCCAAAGAGGTGACTTATCTAAGAATTTTGGCAAATTATAACACACCGAAATGGGCATATCTGGAATTGTCTAACATTATATTATGTAAGGTGAAGATGTTGCTTGTTTCTTGCCCGAAATCAGGGAATGTTTGTCATTGCGATCACTTTAAGTAGTGTCTATAATTATTGTATCTGGTTTTTGTTCTTAGGACTTGCTATTTCTGTTGTTCTTTGCAGGTATTATACGTAAAGTTATTCGTATTAAGGAATACCAATGAGCGAAGCAAAGGAACAAAATGACAAGCGGCCGAAAGATAAAGGTGCTAGCCCGACTCGGCAATTTGACGGCCTAACACCAAGATTATCTCGTAGAGAATTTCTTAAGCAATCCGAAGGCTCGGCTATTAAGACTGTGGTGGGCTGTTCATTTCTGAAGCTTATATGGTTAGATGATGCTATAGCAGCAATACCGGCTTCGGGTGGGTATTTACTGGTTGACACAAAGAAATGTCAAGGATGTATGACCTGCATGCTTGCATGTTCATTAGTGCACGAAGGCAAAGAGAATCTCTCGCTTGCCAGGATTCAGGTAATCCAGAATTCATTTGAGAAATTCCCGAATGATATAAAACTGAGCCAATGCAGACAATGTGTGGAACCGGCATGTCTAAAAGCCTGCCCGACTGGTGCTTTTCATGTGGAGAGTAAGCATGACAATGTTCGAATGATCGACACCGATAAATGTATTGGCTGCATGAGTTGCGCCAGGGCCTGTGCATATGCACCATCTCGTGCGATTTGGGATTTTGAGGATGAACATGCCCAGAAGTGCGACTTATGCGCAGATACTCCTTTTTGGAACGAACAGGGTGGTCCTGGGGGTAAGCAGGCCTGTGTCGAATTATGTCCCGTAGCTGCCCTAAAGTTCACTAAAGAGATACCGAAACAGGATGGCGAAGAAGAATATAATATAAACCTGAGAGGAAACGGCTGGAAAAATTTGGGATTCTCAATCGATTCAGAAAAACTCACTTCAGGTGAGACAACTGAAATAGGAACAAGAAAGTTACCATACGCCGGAAGGTGGGAAAAGCGGAAGGGACTCGATACCAAAAACGTGGAAAAGAAGGAGGGGGAAAAATGAACGGATACTGTGGGAAAATATTGCGACTGAATCTGACCAGGAAAGAATTTTCGATAATAAAAACTGATAGCTATGAGAAATGGGTTGGTGGACATGGTGTGGGATCAGCCATCTTCTGGGATTTGGTTAAAGATAAGACAATCAGCGGATTTGATCCAAGAAATGTTGTTACTATCATGACTTCTCCGCTTGGAGGTACGTTAGTGCCAGGTGCCGCCGCGAGAACGGAGGTGCAGGGTATTGGAGTCCAATCGTACCCAATTGAATGGTTCACGAGAAGCAATCTCGGCGGTCGATTCGGAGCTATGTTAAAATATGCTGGCTGGGATGGAATCGTAATCGAAGGAAAGGCGGATAATCCGGTCTGGATCGACATCCGAAATGGGGCGGTAACAATCAAGGATGCCGGATGGCTGTGGGGAATGGATACATGGCAGACGCAACAGAAAATATGGAATGAAGTCATGAAAGGCAGCCAATTTAATGATTGGATGCCAATAGATGATACCGATGACACAAGAAGAACTACCCAACGACCAGCCGTGCTAACGATTGGACCAGCCGGAGAGAAACTAAGCCGGACTGGTTGCCTTATACATGATGCCGGCCACGCATCGGGTCAGGGTGGATTTGGTGGTGTCTGGGGTTCAAAAAATCTCAAAGCTATCAGTGTTATTGGGACGGGTAGTATTAAGATTGCGGATCCTAATGCCTTAATTGAATCTCGATTATGGGCGAAGAACAAGTATGGCTATCATGTTGATCACGAGTCAGGGACGCGTGAGCCTCGAATATTTATGTTTTGGGAGAATCCTCAAAACGCAAGGCTGAAAGCATGTATCGGTTGCCATGAAGGTTGTTCGAGTCATTCAAGTACGGGACAGGGAAATGAATCTCATTGTATTGAGACGTTAGTTTATAGCGGATTCGATAGGGAACGACACGGCGGCAAGCAAACGGCTGCAGCATATATTGCCACTGATGTACTGCAGAAATACGGTATTAACGCTTGCGAAGCATGGAGAGGTCTTGAGTACATTAATGAACTGAATAAATTGGGTATCCTTGGCAAGGGCAAACAAATCGAGTGTGATCTTCCCTTTGACAAAATAGGAGAGACTGAATTTGCTGAACAATTTATGCATATGATCGCTTATAGAGAAGGTATTGGTGATGATTTTGCTGAAGGATTCTTTCGAGCAGCTAAAAAATGGGGAAGACTTGAGGAGGACTTAACAACAGGTTTGCTCCGTTATCCCTATTGGGGAATTCCGGAACACGGTTATGATCCCAGAGCGGAAGTTAATTGGGGTTATAGTACAATCTTAGGCGATCGGGATGTCAACTCACATGAATTCAATTTTCTTTTCTGGTGGCCGAGTAGTCAGATTTGGAGCGGCAAGACGCCAGAACCTTCGGCGGAATGGTTCATAGATATCATAGCAGAGAAACTTGTCCCGTATGAAGGGGATCCGCTAATGCTTGACTATAGCACGAACAATATTTACTCCGAGCACATGGCCAAGCTTGTGGCATGGCAGATGCACTACAATCGTTTCTGGAAACAATCTGCGCTCTATTGTGATTATCGATGGCCTGACTTCGTAAACGTCAACACGCCGGACGGACGGGGACTCACTGGTGAAGGAGAATCAAGATTCCTTAACGCCGTAACTGGCAAGATACTCAGCTTCCGTGACGGTATGGAAATCGGAAGAAAAATATGGAATCTCGACAATGCCATTTGGATTCTACAGGGTCGGCACAGAAACATGGTCCACTTTGCCGACTATATCTACCATGTCCCATACCACCACAAGAAAATAAAGAGATATTATCACCTACCAGGTAGACATAGTGGAAAATGGGATTACATATGTGTAGATGACCGTTACCTCGATAAGGCCAAATTCGAGGAATTCAAAACGACATATTACAACCTCGAAGGATGGGATCCCTCTACTGGGTGGCCTACAAGAAAAACACTTGAATCTCTTGAGCTTAAAGAAGTTGCTGATACGTTGGCAAGTTATAACAAGTTGGGGGCTTGATCCCTCAATGTGAATAGCAGTTTTTGCACTTGTGGTATTCTAAACGGCATTTATAATTATTTAATGCAGATTTTGTTCTTACGATTCGCTGTCTACGTCGTATTTTGTGCTTAATGCGAAAAATGAACATGCAGTAAGGAATGCCGATGAGCGAGGCCAAGGAACAAAACAACAAGCTTCCTGAGGATAAAGGCGCAGAGCCTACCCGGTCTTTTAATGGATCAAAACTAGGGCCGGGTAGCCAGATTGGGCCGTTCCGGATTGAGCAGGAGCTTGGTCGAGGGGCCGCTGGGGTGGTTTACTTAGCACACGACACTAAGCTTGACCGCTCAGTAGCAATCAAAAGCCTGCCGACAGAGTTGATGGAAAATCACAAAGCCCGAACTCGTTTCAAACGTGAGGCCCGAGTTCTTGCATCTTTGAATCATCCAAATATTGCTACTATCTACGAAGAGCTTCAGGAGGCCGAGGACCTTGGTTATCTTATTCTCGAATACGTTCCCGGCCAGACCCTAGCAGAACGTATCGCTACCTCAAGACTCAATCCACAGGAGGCATTATCAATTGCTCAGCAGATAGCCGAAGCAGTTGCCGCTGCTCATGAGCACGATGTTATTCACCGTGACCTTAAGCCCGGCAATATCAAGATTACGCCAGAAGGCAAGGTCAAGGTACTGGACTTTGGCTTAGCCAAGGCTCTCGGTGGCGAGGCAGCAGAGCAGCATAGCACTATCACTGAACCCGGCCGGATTATCGGCACGCCTGCCTATATGAGTCCGGAGCAGGCCCGAGGCCAGACTACCGACAAACGCTGTGATATCTGGTCATTCGGCTGCATCCTGTATGAGATGTTAACCGGCAAGGTTCCCTTCGAGGGTGAGACGGTTTCCGATACATTGGCTAACATTCTTCAAACCGAGCCCGAATGGGAATCATTGCCTCAAAGCACACCGGCTAATATTATAGTCCTGCTTCGACGCTGCCTGGAAAAAGATTCCCGCCGACGACTCCGGGATATCGGCGATGCCCTTATTGAAATCTTGGACACGATTGACTTGGGAGCGAATATCTATTTCGAGCGGGCGACTGAAATGAGAGCTACAAAGGCTGTTCCGCTGCGGCATGTTTTGATTTTGTGCCTTGTTTGTCTGATTCTCAGTGCGGTCATAACGCTGGTTTTACTCAGGAGCCTTCTGAGCAGACAAGGCCCTACTCCACAATATGGTTTTGCTGAGCCTACGCTCGAAAATATCTCTGTGCTGATGTCCCGAGGAGGTTCGATGGCGTTGTCACCGGACGGCAAATATTTCGTTTATGTTGGCGTCGATGCCACAGGTACCCGGCGATTGTACCTGCGTACGATCAAGCATAATCCCACTCGTCCAAAGGTTATTCGTGGTACTGAGGGAGCCACTTGCCCATTTTTCAGGCCGGACGGCCAATGGATTGGTTACTTCGCCGAGGACCTACCAACTGGACGGTATCAATTGAAGAAAGTATCGATACAAGGCATAGCTCCGGAATTCATCTGTAATGTGCCTCCGTTGCCTTGTGGGGGGAGCTGGTCTGCGGAGGATGATTCTATTATATATTCACCAATGTATCACGAATCACTAATGAAGGTCCCAGCTAATGGTGGAGCAGGTCAGAGAATAACTGAATTGGATCCGAATAGCGGCGAATACGGACACCTCTGGCCGGACATACTTCCCGGAGGCAAAGGTTTGCTCTATACAGTCTGGGGCGGCGAGAGTTTTACGGATTACAGAATAGTGGTCAAGTGGAAGAATAAGGACCAGCCTCAGGAACTTCTGCCCAACAGCAGCTTTGCTCGCTACGTACCGACCGGCCATCTTGTCTTTATGCGCCAGGGATCATTAATGGCTGTACGGTTTGACTTGAATAATCCCCCATCAGGAATGATTCGTGAAGATCCACGTGTTCTGCCGGCAGGCCTTGGTCAGACTGTGTATGGAGGAGCGCAATTTACCATCGCTAACGAGGACGGAACTTTTGCTTCGGCTGATGGGACTACGCCTCTGGGGCTGACTAAAGGAGAATTGGTTTGGGTCGATCCCGAAAATGGTAGTACAGAACCGATTCCAGATTCAAATCAGTTTTACGATGAATGGGCGCGCCCGCGATTGTCTCCCGACGAAAAACAGATAGCCCTCGGCGTTGCAACCGAAACGCACTTATCACTTTACAAACTCGGAGCAGGATGGCTTGGGCCGCTGACTTCTATAAAAGGTTGCCAGCGCGGCCCGGTCTGGGAACCGGGTGGGGACCATATAGCCTTTTACCATCAGAGCGCCGACTCGCCGCCGGATGTCTATTGGCAACCTAAAGATAGTGGTGCCTTCGAGCTTCTTCACAAAACCGAGGACTCCGAACAGGGTACTTCGTTCTCACCTGATGGAAAGTATCTAGCCATGACTGTTCACCACGTGGATGAAACAACACGAGCTTTAACATCGGATATTGAGGTGCTTGACATGCAAACCAAAAAACCGGAGAAATGGACGAATACTCCCCAGTACAATGAGTGGGGCGCCGACTTTTCTCCCGATGGGAAATGGATTGCTTATGTTTCAAATGAGGCCGGGGACAACGAGGTTTGGATCAGAGAATTTCGTGGTAATAGTCGAGAGAAAATTACCTCCGGCGGAGGCTCTGAGGTAATGTGGGGACCTGACAAGAATAAGCTGGAGTTGTTCTACCGTGGCTCTAAGCAGTTTTGGAGGGTTAAAGTGGAAGTTGAGCCGCAGTTCCGGGTAGTAAACCGAGAACCTCTTTTCGAAGATGTTTACATCAGGACGAAATTTCCCGGACATCGCTGCTACGACTTCTCGAAGAAGCGAAACCAATTCCTTTTGATTAAAAAGCTCGACAATGGGCACGAACAGAAATTAATGGGTATGACATTGAACTGGTTCGAGGAATTGAAACGTCCTGCATCGACAGGGAAATAGTAAATGACACTTTCCTTTAGTGCAATGATTATCTATCTGTTTTGAATAAGGGATTAGTAATTTGAGAAAGTTTGTCAGTTTTTTGGGACATAGTTCACCCGTGAAAAGCTCAAAGTCAAATACTAACATTCTCGTTATCAAAATTTTTTTTGTGGCATCCACGTTACAAATTTACCAATCAATGTCACTCTCTAATTGACAGTGTTCATTGAATCCGTCGTCAATAAATCGCTGTTTTTAGGCTAAGAATAAGGGTCGACAGAAGTCTGTTCTGCCCACTTAATCATTGCATATGGAACAGAAACTGTAGCCACATTTACTACAACACGAGTCAAGTTTTATCTGAAGCACTACGTTCTTGCATTTTGGACAAAAAAGATAACCAGTTTCAGTGTCAATTATCTGTTGCTCACCCTCCTTTGGATTGTGTTTCCTGCCGGCTATCTTGTTTTTTGATTTCCGTTTTCGTTTCATCTCAGTTCTCTTAGATCGGTGCAGATTCATCCATGTCATGACTTTCCTGTAGAGTAATAAATTCATAGCTCTTGGCTGCCAGAAGCTGGAGTTTGTTTAATTCTTCAGGGAAGAATATATTAGTCACTTGCCATGAACCATCATCCCTGCGGAACTGTTTTTGAATCTGTACAGAGAATCTGATATGTTTCTCGTTATCTTTTTCGACTTCATTTGCAAAGATTGCGGCACTAATATTATTGCAGCGCATCTTTTTAACAGGTTGGTTATTTTGCTGTGACATGACATTTGTTCCTTTCAGTTGTTGGTATGGCCTACATTATAATGATTGAAATAACTATCTGTCTTAACATAAAGATTGTAACGATGACTACAAACCATAATAAACCTGTTGGCGTTTGTATTACCTTTCCCCTGGCCAAGCACCTATGGATCACATTAGGGACAAAATCAGTGAATAACTTCATTTGATTGAAAATATGAGTCTTACGTGCTTTTGCGCTTAAACCAATAATGAATCTGGCTGCTACCAAAAGGAGAAAAGTGTCAATCAACATGATTAAAAACAGAAACGGCAGCTTAAAGATACTTGTTACAAAGATCATATGAAATTCCTCCAGTTAATTCTGTAATTTTCGGGTTTTGTTTGTATATCTGTAGATGGAGTCCAGATTTTGGGAATCCTTGGAATTTCAAATTTCATCTCTTCGAGGCTTGGAGCAGGATAGATTTTCGGTTGAATTTTACTTTTTTTTAAAGCATTTGCAAAATAATCAGCTGGAATCTCCTGGAACTCATCAAGACCAGGAGGAGTTACAAATCCCGGTGCTGTGTTATAGAGATTACCCCACTGCAGGGGTGAAGGACAATCCGAAAAGCTTGAGCTATTAATAGCTGTTTTTAACAGTTGTGCAGCGCCTGGGTATTTAGAGTTCAATTTTCTTATTATGGAATTGATACCGCTACCTTGCCGCTTTTTTAGTTCATCTTCATTAAATATACCTCCCTCGCCTGTAAACTTCGAACCTGGTGTAACCAAAAGAAACTCCGTGTTAAGTATAGCCAGGCCGTAACGATCGGCATATTCGCACCATGTTTTTGCAGGATCTGGTCTGTCATTATTCCAGGCAAGGTGTGACATATAACCGGAGGTACCACATGTTGTAGCTTTTGGCATTCTAAGGCTTGGGTGATACATGCTATCAAAATCAATAAGGTATACATCAAAAGTATCTAAATCGATAAAAACATTACCGCATGACAAATCCCTGTGACAGCAATGATTAGCTTCAAGAAGTGCTATAAGGTTTGTTAAATTTTTGCAAATTGTGATACGCTCTACTTCATTCAACGTTACATTGGAATCGCGTATATCATCTGCCAGATTTGCCCAGTCAAGACCTGTAATCCTTGGCATTAGAATCGTTCCTTCGAGCCAGCTATCGAGATCTTTGGTGTAATAACAACCGAAAGTCCTTTTAAGCAGGCCTCGCGAAAGCACGTATCGGTCTTTACCACAGATAAAACCATTGTGGTTTGGCAGAAGAGGGTCGATCTTGCTTAGATATTTTCGATCCAGCCTATGGGTATTATGGAATTTCTTGAGAACCCACATCTTACCCTTGTCGTCTATAAGGAAGAACGCCTCGGCCTGGCCTTTTGTAGATGATAATGGTTTGCCCTTTAACAAATTATGTTCTAGCGGTTTGAGAGAGAACATATATATGATTGCGTTTCTATGACTGTTTAGCCAGTGCTCCATAACTTGTGCAGACATATTCTACTTCTCCATACTATGGTTTTGTAGTTTTCGGCTTGACCCAGATAAAGGAGATATCATCATCGCCTTTTTTACTATTCAATTGCATATGCAGCTTCTCGAGGATACTTTCTTTTTTGTTATCATCGTTAAGATCTGTAGCATTTTGCTGGATCCATTCCCAAAGCTGGTGCCAGTTTGAAAAGCTGTTGTAAAATCCATCACTGCATAGAATAAAGTTGGTTCCATGTGGGAATCTATCCTGGTATAAATCAAAGTCACCACTATAAAAATGATCCGGGAGTACTTTTGTGGCTGGGCTGTGATTTCCGAAGCTATTAACATTGCTAATAGATTCGAGTGCAGAAACATACCTGATAGTGCTGGAGAACGGTAAAAGCCTATATTTCTGCCCCTGGCACGTAAGATTTGTACCGTAAAGCAATTTAGGTACAAGCAATCTATCCTGGGGAGTTAATGATAGAGCTTGTAGTTCCGATAGATTTTGCTTGGATTCATTATTGCTGCAGCTATCAACAGGGACACATACCGTCCAGTTGTGGGTTTTTTCGGGTTTTATCCCTGCCCTTATAGCCAGACTGTGGTACTGTGATAATGATCCTTCAATCCTGACGAGTATATCATCGCCCGGACCATAGTTTTTACTATTCAGTTCATACGAGTTAAAAGTCTTGCAGTCTGAAGTATCTACGGAATTATAAGATTTGGATGGGAATGATAAGGATGATGACAGTAGATCACCTGATGCAGAGCAGGCAAATAAAGTTGAGTCTCCGAATTTTACTACATGGGCATCAACACCTTTATAGTTGCAAATGAATTTTGCTGCAACCATTGTTGTTTGGTAGGCAATAGATCTTTTTCGCATAATGATTTCATATAGAATCTGCTGCATTGAAACAGGCGTGTTTTTCGGAAAAATGACTTCTTTGTTTTCCTGACAATCCTTACGCAGAGTCATAAGAAACTCACAGAGCATTTCTATCCTGTCGTGAATATTGCCATTGAATACGAAAGGGGCACAAGATGAAACCAGTCCCGCCGCTTCTGCCGCATATGGTGAGGAGCTAACACCATCACAAACACAAGCGATCTGACAGGGCTCGCTCCAGCGAGCCCTGTCTTGATCCTTCTTGTCACCTCCAAACATGATTGGTGATTGAATAGTTAATCCTTCATATGCCTGTATTTTGGGGATGGTATTGGAATTCATCTTGATCACCTTGCCATCCTCGAAGGCATGCTGCTGACCACCTGTATAACATTCTTGAGCATCTCCTTAGTACGTACATCGAAGAAAAGACGAGATCCGGAGCGAAGCTGAGGAAATATATCCTCAGATTTGAGATTTTCCTCGATTGTTTCTGGAGCCTGACTACTCATGTTGAAAAGTCTTATGTTATCCTCACTCTGCCCTGCTTCAGAGACATCCAGATAACCTGGAAAATCTTCCGGACCTTTATAGTTGAGGTTGGTCTGTGTTCCGATGTAGGCATTAACGACAAGCACGTTGCCATCGCTAGTTGAGAGGCCTTTGATTTGCTCGGCAATCTGGCTAGCATCTGTGTGGCTCATACCATCGGTCAAATGAAATACCATGGGCGGGAAAGAGTCCTTGAATTTCTCATCGGATAAAGCCTCTTTAAGATAATCATAGGCTTCTTTAAATGCACTTTCCGCATCTGTACCTCCCAGATGGCCTCCCAATCCAAGAGAATTACCCGACTTTGTAAAGAGTTCGAGGGTTTTCTGGATATCCATCTCGTGTTCGCCCCAGATCTCAGCAGTGCTGCCGTACCTGATTACATAAATGTAGTACCGCGACCTTATGGTAGTTCCATCTCCCTTGGCTTCAGTACAGCGGTCAAGCAGGTCTTTAAGAATGATGCCGCAGTACTGTTCAACGTATTTAAACCTTGGAACTGATGTACCCGGCATAATATCTGCCATGCTGCCACTGTCATCCAGAATCAAGATGATCAGTCCTGGTTTTGCGCGGCTAACAAGTTGTTTATAGTCCATAATAATTGTCCTTTCAAAATCAAGTTTACTATTCGTTTTAGTGACTATTTAACAACGGCCATTGCTATTTCAGCGATTCTAAAGCAGGTTTCATTCCTCTGACTGATTTTTGAATAATTTGATGATCAAAATTATGGCTAATCCAACAACGCACAAACAAGCCAGACGTACATATCGACTCTGATTATTGACACCAAGAAATCTCATGATGTCTTCGAATTGAAGCGAGCTCTCTCCTACGCCGTTGAGGATAAATAATACTGCGCCTATCGCCAACGGTATACCGATGAGAATCGACCAGCGAAATTTATACCTCGGTTCAGGTGGCTCTGGCGGCGGTTGGATTTGTGGAGGCACCCAATATGGTGGATTCATGATTTTTGTCCTTTCATAATTCAGTCAGTTTTATTAAAGCTCAGTTTAATTGAGATCTGTCTAATGCCCGTGACAGTGCAAGGATTTACAAAAAATTTGACAATGAAGCGCCGATTGACCAATTACTGATGCGTCAATGACAGTTGGATTTAAAAGTGAAATGTATTTCCTGATGAGTTACTCATCATCTTCGTGTTTCCGGTTCAATCTGTAAATGCCCCATGCAATAATTCCTAGGGCCGCCACACCTGCCCAATCGTACTTATCGATTCTTTCCTGAGAATTTGAGAATGGCAAGCTCTTCGCTATGTGAAACGTTCGGTCACTTTTGATAAAATTTATGATAATCGAAGCGACCAATATGATAAGAATTACCTTAATCGCTCTCATAATTTTCTAACTCCTTTATAACGAAATTCTGAATTACATCAAAATCCACTTTATCTGCATGCAAAGTAAACATAAAATCCGATTGAATTTGTTTTTTAAGCTCTTTCATCTTGGTCTTGGTTGCAACGACGATGGTAAGGCGCTCCACATCACTACCATCTTCGAAACAAGCCTTAATATGTGATATCACATTATCGAATGCTGTTACGCACACCTCAAACACTTCCCACTTATTTCCAGCTTGCACTGCAACATCAACCGGATGATTTGTCCTGGGTACGACCCATTCGACAAAGGCTTTGCGGCCTAGTTTTTCATAGTGCAGTTTGATCCAATGTGCAAAATGACGGTGGGAGATGCATCCGCGGCCCTTGTTTTCTACAGGCACAGGCAAGTTTATGGCCTCATAACCCTTATTGGTGACGTCCATTAAAAGCATATTGGATCTGCCGATGCGGATCTCTTCGAATTCTGCATAGCCGTTATCTTCCAGCATTTTTCGGATAGCAACCTGTGCTTCAAACCTGATATTACCTATCGCTTCAAAAAGCCTGGCTACGGGTGCATAAGGATTCCTTGCCCTGAGTCGCAGTAGTTTCATGGCATATTTATCAATAAAAGGAGTTTTTTCATCTGTTTGCCGTTTTTTGGCTTTTTTGTACTCTTCGACGGCAGCGTTGAAATCGACGAGCACCTGAGGGACATCTTCGAGGGATACAGCCGGTGTATGTGGATGTGGTTCGTACTGAATAGGTGCAAGTTCCCTTGCCGGCTCAATAAAATCCATCTTACACCACATCGCATTATTCCAAGATGCCTGAGTAGGTCTGAATATGCAATTTCCTGGTAATTGAGAGCTTATCAGGCGCTGACAACGGAGATCTACCTGCAGATGTAGACATGCATTATATACAGATTTTGCATCCGACAGATTGAATACAAATGTGTAATACGTATTTCGTCTAATATGTTTGCTTGCCATTTTCAAATCCCGCTAATAGAAACTATTGACATTAAACCCAATTCGCGCCCTAGCCTATGGAGCTTATCCAGCGGTGACATACCATCAGGAAAGTGAGCCACATCAGATTCTACTAACAGATCACATTCATCGATCAAAAAGATTTCATCGGTATGGTCGCATTTGTAGTTGAGGTAAAGCTTTCTGACCAATACCTGGTTGATAGCGATGTCTGTTATTAGATGAGTTATATAGGAGGGAGTATTGGATACATTAAATACGCAGTGGCTTTTAGCTTCAATGATTTCTTTGTTTATGTCTAGGCCATTGCAACAGTCAAACAGGCTACCCGAATCATAGAGGAGTCCGTCCAAGGCCTGTATTAGGGTCTTCCCGTAGTCGCCTTTTGAGCTGTAGACTTCCAGGATTTCTTTTTTTTTGGCAATTTCCAGGACGACTTTCAAGGGAGGCCACTTCAGGTCCTTTGCTACACTGGCATCTTCAAGATCCTTTATATGAAGTCCGGGATTTAGTGATACCAGCAGTCGCATAATAATAGCGGCTAAACAGGTTCGTGACACAACCAAACCAATCCTGGCGGCGATGGACATTGTTAGTTGTCCGATCCACACCGAGGGAGGAACATCAGGGGGGCCATTTAAACCGATTTTAAGGTTATGATGTGGCGAGTAAATTTTTACTTTGCCCTTTAATTTGAACTTAAAATCCAGATAATCGGGCTTCGGATCGATAATAATAAGAAATGTTGGCTTTTTGTTGGGATGAAGATAGTTAAGTAAATCGACTTCTACGCAGATTTTTCTGCATAGTACACTTTTGCCCCCACCCGCCCCTCCGATCACCAGAAGATTCCGCGGCCTGTCTTTGAACCTAATTCCGCATCGTAGCAGAGGATCAGCTTCGATCAGAGTTCCAAGTTCTATATCAGGTATTCCCTCAGCATAGAGTTCACTCTCATCAGGAGGACGCCAAAGAAAATTACCCTTGTCTTCAACTTCTTTGGCATCATGTCTGGCCTGATATAACAACATTTTACAAACTGATTCTGAATACAGTCCGTTTTCAGCCATAAACAAGTGTTGTTTCCAGCGAGTAGATCGAAAATCCAGACGGTATCGCTTGATGATGTTAATAAGCTCATTTGTATATCTACCCATTTTTAATCCTCATCACTTTCGAAGAATATTGGACGTACCAGGTTTTTCAACCTGTGTGTTTTATGATGTTTGATACAACGCCATTTTCCGTCACGACCAAGCTTTCTGTGGCCGGGACAGCACAATGTTCCACAGTCAGCACAAGTTTTCGCGCGGCTTATCGCCACTATGCCGTGCTTTCCACGTGAAAAAAGTGATGGCTCTCTACACTGAGGACATAAACCAACCGGTATTTTGCTCAGAGGGCTCCACACAGTTCCACAAACAAGCTGCATAGTCTGGTTTATGTTGCGATGTATTATTGATCCATCCCTTTTTGTGACTGTAAATTCATAACGGCCTATTTCTAATGCTATAGTACCATCGATGTCTGTAACCGTTGTTACATCATCTTTTCTAACACTCATTTGAGGTCCTTGTTGATTGACCATTTCACACCTCCTTTAAATTCCAATAGCTCGCAGAACATGTTGTGCAGCTACTACGATAATACGGACAGCAACATATGTAGCTGCTAGCGATGCAAGACCGATAATGATCCAGACTAAAAAGTACACCATGTTCCAAACGAAATGTGAGAAGATACGTGTGAAATTTTGAAGATTATTGTTTAGATCAAAAAGATTCATTTGTCCATTCCTTAAAATGTGTTAACAGTATGCTTTTTAACAGAATCTGACTATATAAATGTCACTCATCTGTCACACCATCAGAGCTGTGCATTGTCGGTTTGAAGTCTTTCAGAGATTCCATAATTTCCAGGAATTTAGGCTTGATTGTTTCAGCATACTTTAGATACTCATTTACTGCTTCCCGAGATTTATCCTCAATTATGAAGAAAGTGTTGAGCATCACAAGACAATCAAACAAGGCTATGTTGTGGATGTGGTGTAAAGCTGGTCCTGCTATCTGCTCTGACCGTTTCTCTGCGTCTTCATGAAGCAAGCTCCTGATTCTGGCAGCTACTTCGGCACTTTGACTCTCGATAAAGTGCATTGCAATTTTGTTGAGTTCTAACTGATTCATTTTAATCTCCTTTTAGTTTGGAAAGATTTGGATTCATTTATCTTTCTACAATTTGAGTTTGTTATATTCTTCCAATCCACGTCCATGAATACTGTGGATTCCATGCCACGGCAAAGCCTCCGGTCCGCCGACTAAGAAAGAAGTGAGGTTTTGCGTTGCTTTCCTTGTGAGTCTTTCGAATAGCCATCAGGCGGGCAGACAAAACATTATTTTCCCGAAGTGAGTCACGTCCTGTTAGTTCGGCTATTTCAGCCGGTTTCAAGAATTCGCCAGGATTTAATTGAAGGGCCTGGATGATTCTAAGGCATACATCTCCAAGACCCGGACAACTACCATCCCGATACTCGATCCATTCACCTTCAGCCGTTCTAAAACCTATGATGCCGAAAGCGGATGACAGGAAATAGTCAGAAGATTGAGGATCGATTGCCATGGCCTGCTCACGTGTCAGTGTGCTCATGTTGGTAGTCTGGCCATCATAGACCAGGACTTCATAGCTTGATTTTTTCTTGTTCATGGTTTAGCTCCTTAAAAGATTGTCAATAACTGACGGACTGGTTCACGATATCTCTGATTTTTTCATCATCCAGGATCGCTACAGCATCTTCGAAGACTTGCGGGACAACAGCATCTGCCAACACTGCAGCAGGAAGAACTGACTGTGACCTTATCTTCAGGATTCGTTTATCCTCACCGAAAGCGATAGAACTTAATCCTTGACTCTCGCTTTGTACTTTTTTCACAGACTGTTCTTGCGAGGGCGAGAGATCGTTATTAGTTCGTAATCTGATCATCAGTATTACGCGTTTACGATGAGTGTTGAATGATAGGTCTGCTGTAATGCCCCTATCAGTGATGAAGACAAGACCCCGAGCAATATGGTTCTCTGGTTGTTGGAGAACTTCCTGCCAGAGAGGTTTTGCTGCATGTAAGACCCGTGTGAAGTCTCGAATTGCTTTCCGACGGTTTTGGTGTCCGTGTTCAATTTCTGTCTTTTCATTTCGCATAATCATTTTCGTGTCTCCTAAAATAATTAATCATCAAAATTGAATTCTTGTGTTTTCCATTTGATACTGATAAACTTGTAAAAGATAATTTGAACGTCACTGTATGAAGTATATATTGTCAGCGATTAATAATCGGCGTAACCTCTGGTGCATCTGTGCGTAATGTGAGGGTCATATGAGTAAAGAGAAGAACACAGTTACCCCAAACGGGATTGAGATTAGAAAGGTGAGGATGAAATTGGGGTTGACGCAGGAGAAACTGGCCGAGTTGTCTGGTCTCACAAGAAAGACAATTCAAAGGGCTGAACGCGGCGAGGAAATATTTCCTGCCAATCTTGAGCGTATAGCGGCAGTTCTAGAGGTAGGTCCAGGAGAACTTATCATCCCACAGCAAGATGAAGAGCCAACTTCTGTAAAGAAATGGTTCGATGACTGCTGCATTTCTTTTGATGCCTTTATTGAGGAGAGGACTCGGGAATTTGTTGGAAGAAGGTTTGTGTTCAATGCGATCAATGAATTCATCAAGGACAATCGTAGCGGTTACTTCTTTGTACGTGGTGATCCCGGTATTGGAAAATCATCGATCGCTGCACAGCTGGTTAAGGAACACGGCTATATACATCACTTCAACATAAGAGCAGAGGGGATTAATAGGACAGAAGTGTTCCTTAGAAATATATGTGGTCAATTGATCGTCAAGTATGAGTTGGATCATTTAGAATTCCCTTCGGACGTTGCTGATGACAACCGCTTTTTGTGCAGATTACTTGAAGAGTCGGTGGAAATATCACCTTCTAACAACAAAGTGATAATCGTAATCGACGCCTTGGATGAAGTTGATGAAAGTTTACACGAATCTGGCTCCAATATTTTGTATTTGCCATCGAGACTCCCCAATGGAATCTTCTTTATTATTACAAGCCGCAGAGAACATCTACCATTGAGGCTCGAATGCAACAAAGGCGAATTCAATCTCGATCCAGATTCAGTGGGGAATCAGAAGGATGTGGAAGCTTATTTAAAATTCAAAACCGACCTGGATGGTATTAAGGCCTACCTTAAGAAACAGAAGTTAGGTAGACAAGATTTCATACAAAGAATGAAAAAGAAGAGTCAGGGTAATTTTATGTATTTGCGTTATGTGATACCGGAGATTGAACGTGGTGCATATGCAGATCTTAGCTTTGAGCGTTTGCCCTTGGGGCTTGAGAATTATTATGAAGATCACTGGCGACGAATGGGTATGTTAGCGAAACCTTTACCTGAGAAAAAAATAAAAATTGTCTATATTCTTTCAGAAGTACATAAACCGGTTTCCCGAACTCTATTGGCTGACTTTGCCACTGAAAGTGATATGCAGGTACAGGAAGTCTTAGGGGAGTGGGACCAGTTTCTGCATAAGGAACAACAGAAAGATGGGATTCATTACAGTATTTATCACAACAGTTTCCGTGATTTTCTGAATCGTAAAGATATTGTGCAGGCTGCGGGAGTTTCTCTTGCGTCTATTAACGATTCTATAGCCGACTCTTTTTTTGGTGACGAAGATGATTAGGTGGGATGAAAGACTTCGAGCAATGTCCCCCGAAAAAAGGGCATATGCTTTCGATGGATTGGTGCACAATGTATTATCTTCCCAACGATGGGACCGGTTAGAGGAGCTCCTTCTCAATGTATTTTTTATCGAAAATAAGGCACAGGCTGAAAAAGTATTTGACCTTCTTGATGATTATACAAAATCAATTAAGACAGTGACATCAGAAAACAAATACTATAGGTTTTACCAACTTATTGCCGAGGCAATAAGAAACGATATTCATTTTATCAATAGGCATCCAGCAGCATTATTTCAGTGTTTGTGGAACACATGCTGGTGGTACGATAGTCCAGAAAGAAATAAATATTGTGAGTTTTCTGGCGATCGGCCGGTCGAGGGCAATGATCAGCAAAGTGTATCCATCCCAAAGATGTACAAATTATTGGAGCAGTGGCGCAACCAAAAGGAAAAAGCATCATCAGATTTCACATGGCTCAGATCTTTGAGACCTCCGCTAAAACCACTTGGTAGAGGCCAAACACTTACACTAAACGGTCATTTAGAATTAGTTCGACACCTGGCTTTTTCAACAGATGGCCAGATACTTGCTTCGAACTCAAGCGATGGTGAGGTGAAAACTTGGGATGTAAGAAGTGGCCGGGAACTGAGTTCCCAGAGTGGCATTGTCGGATGGCCAAGAGCTATTGCATTCTCAAAAGGTGTTCGCCCTATTGTGGTCACTGGCATGGATTCGAAAGCTGTTGCTTATGATGCCAAGTATGGCGAAGAACTTGCCACTTTCTTAGTGAATAACGGTTCGATCGTAGCTTTGGCTATCTCGCACGACGCTGATTTCATAGTTTCGGAATTAAAAGAAGGCGAACTATATGTATGGGATTACAGAAACGAGAAGAGAGTATATTTTCCGAGAAGGCTCAAGGGACTAAGAAGTCGAACAAAAGGCTTAGTAATAACGGATGACGGTCAAAGGGTGATTTGGATATCAGAAGATGCTGGGTTGTGTACATGGGATGTTTTGTCGGATGAAGTGACAAAACATGAAATAGAGATGAGCAATATTCTATGTCATGCCATATCATTTGATGGAAACCGATTTGCCTGGGGGGATCTGAACGGGATCAATTTATACAATATTGAAGATCCTTGTGTGACAAAAAGAATAGGAGATGAACATCCTTCTTTTTGTCGGAGCCTTGCGTGGTCACCGGATGGTAGAATAATTGCATCAGCATATGCAGATGGAACAGTTATCGCTTGGGATACTGTCACGGGGAATGAGTTGCGGAGATACGATATTGGCGACGGTAATGCCCAGTGTATGATTTTATCTTCATACGGACACAGCTTGGCATTAAGTTGTCTTGGTCCTACGATAACTATACACGATTTAAGCCAAGAACATGAAGAGATCACATCTGCCGATCTTGGTAACCATATAACCACACTTAGCATGTCCTCACAAAGTCCCATTCTTGTATCAGGAGCACTTAACGGTACAATCCAGATTTGGAATGCAGTTGATGGCCGTCAAATAGGTTGCCTTAGAGGACACGAAGGTCCAGTCAATGGAGTGATTTTGTTGGACAATATAGGGTGCATCTACTCATGTGGTGATGATAAGACAATTAGAGTTTGGGATATTAGTAGTAAATCCGAAAAAATGTGCCTTCGCGGACATAAAAAGCCAGTAAATAGCATAGATGTTTCTGAGGATGGCTCGTATTTAATCTCTTGCTCTAACGATACTACTGTCAGGTTTTGGAGTATTGAGAACAAACAAGAATTAGCCTGTCTAGAAGGGCATAAAGATTTTGTACAGTGTGCTTTGTTGTCTGGAAACTGTACAAAGGCGGTTTCTGGTTCATATGACCATACGCTTCGAGTTTGGGATCTAAAAGAAGCAAAAGAATTATTTCGAATTGAAGGATTAGGCGAGTTTTTATCTGGTTGGCCGGCGGCCATGTTTTTACCGGACAATAAAAGATTAGTGCTGGTTTGGGGTGATGGCACTATCCGAGTATGGGATTCGGAAAAGCGTGAGGAACTTAAAAGGTTGACAGCACCGTCTGCGGGTATCACAGGACTTAACACTTCAATGGATGGCAAACGCATATTAGCGGTGAGCAGAGATAATAATGTATTTGTATGGGACTCGAATACTCTGCAATTGCTGACCAGATACAAAGGTATATTGAGAACAGAAGGAGATGCCTGTAGCGTAACTGATGAACAAAGATGTTATTTATGGAGGGCTGTACCCTATGATCTTGAAACGGCTATTGTTTCGACATTTACTGGACAAACTGTTGCATGGTGTCCCTGTGAAGAATTATCAATCATGCTATCTGGTAAGACATGGGTATGTACAAGTGATAATTCCATACAAATGTTCACTATCGAGAGCAATCTGAAAAAAACTGATACCGCTGGAAAAATCCCTAAATCTACCATTATGAAATTTGACGATTTACCTAGTGTATCTGATGGATCAGCAAAACTTTTTGCAAAAACAGGAGTAGAAACATATACGCAACAAACATCAAACACTCAAAAACCACTCTTAGACGAGAAGACATTAGAAGAACTTGGGGATCTAATGAATCAACTTCCTGAACATTTTCAAGAGTCGCGGAAGAATCTTGGAATATTAAAGGATTATAAGAACATACTAAAGATTATCGAAGGTGAAATCGAGAAAAAACATGACTCTCAAGAGCAGTCAAATGAAGATTCTGGTATGCATTCTGTCGATGTTCCGGAAGATGTTGATCCATCTTTAAATTAGAATCCTGCACAAGTTTTTTGTACTATATTTCCGCTTCGAATCCCCAATACCAATTCGTAACCAAGTGAATTCTCGGCTTTTTTGAGTAAATACATTAAGACATTATGGACAGATAGTGATTCTTGGTTCGTTGTTAGTATTATTAACTTAGCTACATTCAACTTTTAGTGATACCCCCATGTTTAGCACTTTAAAGGCTCTCTTTCCGATGACAGAAAGAGAGCCTTTCGTGTAAGACGACAGACTCCGAGGTGAAAAAATGGCAAAACCAAAAGCTAAGTTCAACGCTGGCCAAATATCATCAGCGCTGTGGGAAAATGAGATAACAGTCAATGGCCGAAAGGTCACGATGTTAAAAGCATCAGTACAACGAAGATACAAAGATAATAAGGATGGGCAATGGAAATCTTCAACCAGTTTCAGTAGAAACGAAATACCATTAGTCATCTACACTCTTCAAAAGTGCTTTGAGTATATGATTGAAGGGCAGAAAGAAGAAGAGAACATCAGTGTTGAAGAAGAAACAATAATGTGAGGGGGATTATGTATTTCAAAAGCGGCTCCAAGATTATATAGAGCCGCTTTTTTAAAAGTAGTGATTAACGATGAATAATAGCAGTCAACATATCGGTAAGATCCAAAGAGGTAATGATATATCTTTACGTTATGCTTTATATTTGCAACGCTGCTGGAGAAAAGAGATTGAAAAAGCGATAATAGAGGTTAAGAATTGCGGTGAACGAACAGAAATGGACAAATGGTTTCGGCGGAAATTTTATACTGTTCAGGCAGTGGACAGAAAAAGAAGCCTTCGAACAGGCCAGCTTGCTAGGTGGTGAGCAAATCAGGGTTGGCTCTGAGGTAGCGACTTGGACGTATCAGGATCCCCTGAAATGTTTTAGCCGCTCTTTTAACAGTGTCACACGCCTTCGGGAATCCATACGCTTTACTGCTATTGCGACAGCTTTTTGGCTACCCACCAGCACGACAAGCTTTCGGCCTCGTGTAATTGCAGTGTACAGGAGATTCCGCTGCAGCAGTGCGTAATGCTGAGTGTGGATTGGGATAACAACTGCCGGATACTCGGTCCCCTGGCTCTTGTGCACGGTTACGGCATAGGAAAGTATCAGTTCATCGAGTTCATTGAATTCGTATGTTTCTCTACGGCCATCGAACTGAATGATGATTTCTTGGTCGACAGGATCAAGGCTTTCGATTCGACCTATATCGCCGTTGAAAACATCCTTCTCGTAGTCATTTACTGTCTGCATGACCTTATCACCAATGCGAAAAGTCCAACCGTATCGTTGGACAGATAGACCTTCAGGATTGAGGTTATCCTGCAAGGCTGTGTTCAGATTACGACAGCCTAAAAGCCCACGCTGCATGGGCGAAAGCACCTGGATGTCATCGAAACGGTCAAAGCCAAAACGGTCTGGAATTGCTTTGCAGGTCAAGTTTATAACCAACGAGACGGCCTTTTCCGGTTCATCTGCATAGACAAAATAAAAGTCGGTCTGATCAGGTGATTGCACCTTTCCCTGGGGAAAGACTGGTATCTGTCCTCTATTGACCTTGTGAGCATTGGTAATAATGGCACTTTGTGCTGCCTGGCGGAAAACCTCAGTTAGCCTACAAACAGGGATTAGTCCAGATTCGATTATGTCACGAAGGACACACCCGGGGCCTACAGACGGAAGCTGGTCTACATCTCCGACGAGAATCAATGCAGCATGATTAGGGATGGCCCGTATGAGTTGGTAAGCCAGTAAAAGATCCATCATGCTCGTTTCATCTATGATAAAAACATCACCCTTAAGCGGTTTTTCAGCATTATGTTTAAACGCGCCAGTAGCTGGATCAAATTCCAGTAAGCGATGGATTGTTTTAGCCTCAAAACCCGTAGTTTCCATCATACGCTTGGCAGCGCGACCTGTCGGGGCTGCGAGAACAACTTCGAGCTTCTTGGCTCGCATAATCTTGACTATTGAATTGACTACAGTCGTCTTGCCTACTCCGGGTCCGCCTGTTATAACCATGACCTTGCTCTCGACAGCTATCTTAATTGCCTCCCTCTGCTCAGTTGCAAGTTGTAGCCGGACTTTCTGTTCGACCCATTCGATGGCTTTTTCAACCTTAATGTCCGGACATGGGTGGGGAGCTTTGCATAACTCCGCAAGGTGAGCGGCCAAGTTCTCTTCAGCACGGTCCAGGGCAACCAGATAGATTAAATTAGAATCGTTGTCGCGTTCGTATTGGACGATTCGTCCTTCTTGTAGGAGATAATCTATTGCGTGGTCACAGATAGCGTCTGATATCTCCAGCATTTTAACAGCGCCTTTGACGAGATCTTCACAGGGATAGCCGCAGTGTCCATCGTCTGTTAATGTCTGCAATACATATTCAATCCCAGCTCTTGCCCGCAGGTCCGAATCTTTGGCAATGCCGAGGCTTTCGGCAATCTTGTCTGCTGACTTGAATCCTATGCCCCGGATGTCGCGGGCCAGACAATAGGGATTTTCTACTACTGTCTCGATTGCCTTATCGCCATATGCTTTGTAAATGCGAAAAGCCCGGCTTGTACTAACGCCATGACTGTGCAGAAAAACCATAATCTCCCTGACCATTCGCTGTTCGGCCCAGGCTTTGGTGATTTTGGTATGTCGAATTGGGCCAATCCCATCAACCTCAAGAAGTCTATGTGGTTTGGATTCAATTACATTTAGAACATTCTGCCTGAAATGTCTCACGAGCCTTTCGGCAAAAACAGGTCCTATGCCCTTTATTAAGCCAGAACCAAGGTATTTCTTCATGCCATCAAGCGTGTTTGGTGCTGCTGTACGAAGGATTTCTGCTTTGAACTGCTGGCCATAGTCGCGATCAATAGCCCATCGGCCCTCTGCTTCGAGCCATTCACCTGCCTGTACCTGTGGCAAGGTGCCCACAACGGTTGTGTGATCGCGATGACCTCTAACTTTGACACGCAGAACGCAAAAACCCGACTCATCATTGTGGAACGTGACCCGTTCGACAAGACCGTTGACGTGCTCCAGATGAGGATGAGTTTTGGTGTCTTTTGTTTTACTATTTGTGTTTAAGGCCATGTAGGACAGTTTACTGGATTGTTGGGATGTGTAAAGGCTGTCGTTGAATTGTGATAAGTTGGCCTGGAAGTTATTGAATACGACCGCATGACAGTTGATCGTTGGCACATGGTACATCATCACCTGCTACAGCTGACCAAGCATGCTCAGCAAGCTACGTTTAATCTTAGGGGCAGCCTGAATCTCTACATTGTTGGTACCCATCCAGGTTTCATAGCCACCCCACTGATGCTGCTGCACTGTGGGCAGATAGCCGTAACTGCCATTGGCATGCGATAGTACCATGGTCTGATCGAAAGGGCTTTTCTCTTTCAGTTCCAGGCCAATCTCCACAAAAACCTCAAAAGGAATGGCGCACACACCCAGTTCACCCACGCGAAAGGCCTGCAAAATAATGGATACCGTCTCAGGTGACTCATGCAACTGTAGGACACGCCGAGCATAGTTTTGTTCCCGTTTATGGTAAGCCTGGGCATCAGGTGATTTCTTGAGAATGGCCTGTGCATAGTCGACTTGCTCGGCTGTGGGCTTGCGCACGGCAAGGGTAAGTTCGGTCTGTCGCGCCTTTAGCTCAACCCAATCGAAAAAGGTCATGTCCTGATAGACTTGAAAGACGGTTTGGGCCACTGCATGGGCCACCTTGGTCATCTGTTCATAAGGTGCAGGACGATCCGTGGACTTCTGAAGCCAATTGATGTTGTTGATGTCTCCACTGCAACCATTACTGAGAATGCCCACAAAGGGTGGTTGCTGGTGGTCGGTACCGAGCAATTCCTGGATGCGGTCCACAAACACACCAAAGTAGTCCGCAGATATGGTATCACCCTTACCCGGACCTACGTAATGCAGGGCATAGTTGGCCAGCAAGGCCAGGGGATGTCCATCACGGTATTGGATGGCGATAAAGGGAACCTCCGGATCAGTAGGCCCGGCAGCCTTGAGGATATTGGGATTACCACGTCCTGGATTCATTACGGCCCTATCCATCCTACCAAAGGGATTGGGCGTTGGTGTACCCGGCTTCATGAAATAGCGACGGTTGAAGACCTGGTTCGGCTCATGGCCGTGAGCCCAGCCAATTCGTGCTGGCTGTAGGTTGTTGACAGCCCGACGCACCGCAGCAACCATGCGCCGTATCACAAAGGATTGATAGTCACTCATGGACTCGCTGCGTTGCATCTTAGCCTCTCCCCGGGCACTAATCGATGAATGCGTATGTGTGCAGGCACACATCACGTGACCAGTCGGAATGCCCGTCTTTTCCTGGATGAGCGGCTTGGCAACGTCATAGACCTCGCGTGGCATACCAATATTGTCCACCACCACAAAGGCCAGTCGTGTGGTCCCATCGTCCAGGACCAGACAACGCACGTGTAACTCATCGTGAACATCCCTAGCCCGGGGTTGTCCCCAATTCCCAACGATGGGTTCATCCAGTGGCGGTGTGATATTGCTGGTCGCCGCTCCTGCACGAAAGCGACGTCCTGCTGGTTCGCTACCCGAAATAGCCGTGGCTCCCGCAACGATCAAGAGGAAACCTAAGAGAACTCTTTTATAGATTTGTCGTTTCATTATGATAATTCCTTTAGTCTATGAACTTCGTGAACTTAGATTAACCGCTTTATCTTTGGCTCTTTCACTTACAACATGAAGCATTGCAGGATTAACAGAGAGCCGTTGGGCATCAATGGTATCTTTATATACCACCAGACGACTGTAAACCGAGTGTTTCAGCAAAGAAGTTCACCTTTCTTTTCCACCCTTTGAATTCATCCCCTTCCTTATTAATCGACCCATCTTAAACTTTACTGTCCGCTTCGCCGGTACCTCAACTGGTACCATTGTTTTTGGATTTTGTGCCATTCTTGCTGCTCGCTCTTTAACTTCAAATATACCAAAATCACGAAACTCCAGGCGATTGCTCTTGGCAACTTCTGAGGTTATCTCATCGAGGAATTGCTGCACGATTGTCTTGACGATTGACTGCGTCACACCCGTTTTCTCAGCTATTTTGTCCACGAGTTCTTTTTTTGTTATTGTTGCCATCAGCTTGCCCTCGAATGAAATTTTTAAGATTGCCCGGTAAAGTATATGCGAAGGATTGAATCGAATCAAATGGTTTGTCAGTAGTCGGATAGGCTGCAGGGACAATTAACAGCTTCAAGAAGGAATTTTCACCGCACAATATCGCAATTTAAATCTTTCGGTAAGATTCTTGTAGCCAAGGCTTTGGCTATGTTCTATTGGACTTACCGAAAGCTATAAAAAGCGATATCGTTGTATGGTAAAGTTCAGAAGGCATGTCGATAGCTAGCGTTTTGTATGTCGTGTTTTACAATGGTGGTTCGCTACAAAAACGGGCGAACCACCATTAGAGTGGTACAGCCAGAGGTGCAAAGATGCAAAAAACAGTTGAATTGGATGAAACTTACAAGATAGACGATGCTCCGGTTTCGGCGATGTTGTCGGTACAGCGAGATAACAGGTACGGCAGTATACCGGGGCTGGATGATAGTGAGCTGGCTGATCCTGATGAGCTGGAGCGACAGGTTTTTATGCAGGAGTATGCTCCTGTGCTGGCTTTGCCATTAGAAGGCAAAAGTGCAATAAGGCCGGACATAGATGAAAGTGGTAATGTCGACTGGGGAGCATTCGGCAGTGTTGATTTTGACAGGTACAGGGGCGGATTTGACAAGGTAAGGTACAAGGCTGATAAGCTAAGGGATCAATTGAAGGACCTGATTATCATGGTTAATATTGTGAAAGAAAGGCTGCCTGAGAAGGCAAGATATCTGGTGATTAAGTACCTTAGGATGGGAATTATTGGATTGGAGCATATCATTAATGCTGACATGCTGGCTCTGGCAAGATTGTGCTTGCGGGTTGAGAGATTGCGGGATGAGATTAAGCTGCTGGAGAGGGCCAGCGAGGCGAGAAGTAGGAGGCGGTTGGAGAAGTTGTTCGCTCAATAGTGTGGGAAGGTTCACAGGGATAAATCCGTTCTACGGCTCGGAATGATAGGTTTTCCTGATAGATTACCTTGGCGGCTTAGATGGGCGGTCAGGAGGGCGTCGACGGGGTGCTGTGGTGGGTATGCTGGGAGCATGAGGGTTGTTGGGTTGGATCATGTGAGATTGGCCTGAAGTGTACCTGCGGGTACACTTTGGCGACTTCGCCTTCGGCTCAGTCACCTGTGCCCGGTCCCTATCGGGCCCGGGCCCGCCGGGGCTGGCCTGGTGTTGTAGAGTTGGTGTTAATGAACGATGATGGCTGCCATGCTGGGATGGTTGGACGAACAGCATTGACGTTTGAGACTAGGAGGGTAGGGCAGGTCGCGGTCGTTTATCGGAATTGGATTGTGGGAGTTTCGGGATGATTTGTCGGACTAGTTCTTGTTGTTATGACAAACAGTGCTGAGGATTTCATGATCTTGAGCATTGTCGATATGACGATAGCTTTAGGTACGTTGTTCAGGGGATTTGTGCTGGAATGATTGGACAAGTGGCGTTGACGTTTGAGAAAAGGAAGCTAGGACAGATGGTGGTTGTATGTGGGGATTGAATTGCGTGAATATTGTGATGGTCGATCCGATTGGTACTTACTGTCATAACTAGAACTTAGGATTTCATGATCACGGGTATTGTCGATATGAGGATAGATTTGGATACATTATTAAAAAGTTTTTGTTTAACGATCGATAAGAAAATTATTTGACGGGAGAGTTTATATTGGAATTCGAGTATATAATGTGGATGGAGTATGACTTCCTTTTTTATTCTGCGGATGGCCGATAAGATTGAGATTGTACTTATAGGTTGCCTTGTGAAACTTATTAAGAAGGGGTGTGTATTAGTATTTAAGAGTAGAGTGTGAGGGGGAGTGTTGCTGGTTTGATGGAATGGAAAGATGGTTTTGAGATGGATATTTGGTTTATAGGGGATAAGAATGATGTTAAGATGGGTAAAGATAATAAGGGAAAAAGATAAGTTTATTGTCAAAAATAAGACGTTCAGACTACAAAGATAGTGGAGTGTGAAGAAGCCTTTATTTATAAGGACTTAGGAGAAAAAAGTAATTCAGACTACATAAGAAAAAGGATAAATCCGAACCGGAGTGTGAATGTGAATGCTTGCCTATATTAACACTCCTTTCGTCAGCCCCGACATTCCTGACATGCCTGTTCCAGCCACCGTTCGAAGTCCAAGCCAGCCAGGATCTCCTCTTTTTCTTCCGGCTTAGAATGTACATACTGACCGGCAAAGTTAGCTGCTTTCCTGCCCGCATTATTTTGAATAATCCTGATTATTTGGTCCTTGATCATAGTCATTACGCTCTCACCTCAGCAGCAGTAAAGTTCTCCGCATTTATAAGCTTTACGTTTCTGCGTGCATCCATTTCCCAATTCCTACCGCAGAGGGATGACAAAAACCAAAAGCTTTATATATGAGCACCTCTTACCACTGTGCAGGAGGTAATTCAAACACGAAAATGTACCGAGGCGAACAAGCATGGCGGCATAATCGAGATTCTCAGTACGTAGCTTACTTCTACGAGTCCGGAATTGTTCAAAAGTATCTGGATAACAAGAAAGGCCTTCTTGGTGGCCTCAATGCAGGATCCCCTGCAACATATGATTTCTCATCAGATCTAACCGGTGGCACCGGTTTTAGTAGGATTCCAACAGTCGAGCAGATCATCGCTAACGGCTACCTGGCGATTCCAAAAAGCGATCCGGTCGAAGCTATTATATCAGACAAAAAGCACACCTCCTGGCTGGGATTGGATGATGTCATCGGTCAGATCCGGAAACGATATGAGCTCTATGAAAAGAATATGTACGAGCTGGAGCTGGGCAAATGCTCGGCCATAAACACCCTCTACACACACGAGGCCTGGCACGGGCCGTCTGACAGCCGCGGCGAATATTCTCTGGGCAAGAGGATGGATAAATTATACAAGGATCAAAGAGAAGAACGTACTAACCTGTGGCGGGATATATCAAGACTTCGGTTATTATTACCAGAGAATGCACAGAATTATCTTACGGCCTATAGGAAGGAATCGATTCTTAAAGATTCGAAAGGTGATCAGTTGTGATGACCCGGGTGCAGGAACTCTGCAGAAAATTAAAGCCAGTCATGGGAAAGAAAATCGACAGATTGTGGTCGGCATATCTAGCTGAAACAGATGCTGATGGCAAGGCTGATATTGAGCAGACGCTGGAACTGTTGGCGGTCAAACGCCTTGGAGCTGATTACAATCTGGATAGGTCTCCGTTCCCACCGCCGTCCAATAAGTTTGCAGGATCCGGCGATATTAAGGTGGGAACTGTCTCATATGCGGACAATCAAATGTACCCGTTCTATCTGAAAAGTCCCCGGCTAAAAGAGCACATTCTCATCGCCGGCAGGAGCGGTTCAGGTAAGACAAATCTGACTTTTGTCCTTATGCAGGGTATCATGGCCCGGGGCATTAAGGTAGTTGCCCTTGACTGGAAAAGGGGGTATCGGGATCTTATGGCTTTGCATCCGAAGCTGCGAGTTTATACAATTGGCAGGAAGATCTCGCCGTTTCGATTCAATCCTTTGATCCCTCCGACTGGTTGTGAGCTGCATCTATGGATCAAACTTATTGTCGATGTGATTGCATCGGCCTACCTGGGAGGAGAGGGGGTAATCAGCTTATTGGTGGCCGGCCTCGACCACCTTTATGCTGATTTCGGAGTATTTGACAGTACCCAAAGAGGATGGCCCACGATACAGGATCTGCTTGCTTGGCTTCGAACTGCGAAGCTTAAAGGCAGGGCTGGGATGTGGCAGGCCTCGGCAGAGAGAATACTGTTAGGAATGACTTACGGTGAATTTGGAGCTGTTTTGAATACTCAGGATAACAGTCATGTGGCTGAGCTTTTAGATCATAATGTCGTACTTGAGATGGATGGACTCTCGAGTTCTTCGGATAAAACAATGTTCTCCGAGGCCCTGACTTTGTACCTGTACAGATACCGCTTGGCCCAGGGACCGCGAGACCGGTTAACCAATGTAATAATACTGGAAGAGGCTCATAATCTATTATTGAAAAAATCCACAGAATCCAAGGAATCAGTACTGGAAACCTCGATCCGAATGGTCAGACAGTACGGATTAGGTTATGTTTTCGTGGACCAGTCCGCATCGCTTTTGAGTAAGGTTGCCTTTGCCAATTCCTATGCCACAATTGCCCTGAGTCAGAAACTGCGTTCGGATGTCCACGAAATATCGTCGGCGATGAATCTGAACGATGAGCAAAAACAGGCGCTCAATACATTGCCTATTGGCAGTGCTGTTATTCGATTAGCCGACGAGCATCCTGAGCCATTTCTGGTTAAAATCCCGCTTTGTGCTGTTAGAGAAGGCTCTGTCTCCGATAAGGTTGTTAAGGAGCGAATGGCATGTTATCACAGCGATTCCAGTACTGATAAAGCTGTAAAAACAGTTCAGAAGGTAATTCCACGTGTTCCACCTCCAGATAATAATAGTAAAACAATAAAAGACATTAATAGAAATAAAGATACCCACCCACCATCCCCCAAGGAATTAAAAGACAATGCTTTTATTTCTAAACCAAAACCACCCTATAAGAACCTATCTCGTGAAGAGATACGGTTCTTATCTGATGTTTCGATTCGGCCATTATCAACTACCGTATCGCGGTATCAGCGGCTTAATCTCTCTCGCCGTCGTGGTAATGCCATCCGCCAGCATCTGGTTTCTGCAGGTATTATCGAGGCCGTGGCCATTGCGACTCGGTCGGGTCAGGTTGTTCTATATCAATTGACCGACCCCGGCCGTGCGGTATGTTCACCTTTAGGTATTGACCCGGGACCAAAGCCTCGCGAGAGCCTGGAGCATATGTTCTGGATCAATCGAGTGTCAAAGTACTTTGAAAGAAAAGGATATGAGGTCAAGTGTGAGCACCCGGTCAAAGGCAACGGTGCAATAGATGTCTTAGCCAAAAAACCAACAGAGCAAGTGGCCATTGAAGTAGAAACTGGTAAATCAAACATCAAAGAAAATCTAAACAAGATAAAAAGTGCTGGTTTTGACAGAATTGTTATGCTTGCTACGTCGCCGGCTGCAACTGAAGCCTGCCGAAAAGCGGTTGATTCTAGCGAGAAAGGTCAATCACCGGCAGTGGAATTGATCACGTGGTTGGATATTTCATAGTGCCTAATTGGGGATATCGTCCTTGTTGGACTATGCGCCACAAACACGTCCTTTCATAAGGCATTAATATAAATGAACTTAAGATAGAGACATGCCTGCCATCTTTCTTCTTGTCTCCGTTTTGGCTCTATCCGACCTGTATCAAGATTGCACAACTGACCTCGGGCAGCGAAAGTGACGATAAAATGGAGATCATGAAAAAACCATGGATCTACAAAAGAAAGAACGTCAAGGGCTGGTGGTGCGGGTGGTATGAAAACGGTAAGCGCAAGGCAAAAGCGCTCCCTACCAAGGCTTTAGCAGAACACTTTCGACACATCAAATACGCTCAGCTCAATTCAGATGTCTTCACCAGTGTCATCGACTTCAACTGGCACCAGGTTATGGACGAATATAAACGCTATAAACATGTGGAGGGCCTTGAGAAATCGTCGATATACGAGGTCACTTTAACCTTGCGACATTACGAGCGATTAGTCAATCCGAACTCCTCGAAAGATATTACACAGCAAAGTCTGGATACCTTCATTCTAAAACGAGGCGAAGAGATTGGAAAGAACACATTGAATAAGGACATAAAAAACTTACATGCTTTCCTGAAATGGGCGTTTAAAAACCGGCTCGTGGTTCCAGACCTAAAGATCAAAAAGGTCAAAGTGGCACCTAAACCTGTCACGTCACTCTCTGCGCAACAGGTCAAAAAACTGATTAAGATAGCATCGAAATACCCGACTCTGCGTCTGAGAATACTATTGGCCGTGACTACAGGACTCAGACGAGGTGACATCGAAGCCATTCATATCGGTGATATACAATTTGATCGGAACATCATAGCGACTCGAAATCGCAAGGCGAAAAAAGTGATGCCGGAACGACCTATGCCAGAACCAATCATGACTGAGTTATCCAACTACGTGGCTTCGCTTCCGGATGGGCAAGAACGGCTTTTCCCAGATAAGTTTAGTCCAAAGAGGTGGAATAAGGTGAGGAGGGCTATGGGATTGCCTAAACTACAGTTCCATACGCTTCGTAAAACCTTCGCGTCCTTACTGGCTCAAAAAGGCGTTTCAACTGCAGTTACTCAGAGGTTGCTGGAGCACTCCAGTCCACAGCTTACGAATGATGTATATACCAATGTTGATCCGGTATTGCGCCAGGCCGTCAGTCTTTTACCGGTGGCTGACTGGCTATGATGTGTAGTAAGTTTCTTTAGAATCCTGGAGGCTTTGGGTTCTTCCTGTCCAGAATAGCTAAAAGCCGTCCATGTACTCCAGCCTGTGGCTGCCGAGCGCCGTCTTGGTGATGAGGGGATTGCGACTTGGCTGATACAAAGGAACACACACGTTAGTGGTCAGCAGATTAAGGGTATAGCAATAGGTTCTAAGCAAACGGAAATTTTTAAAAAAATTCTTGACGGACAATGAACATTATGATTTTATATGAGTATATGAACATATAGTTATATATTTTAGGCAAGGCTATGGGAAAATATACGAATCAGCTATTATTTGAAAAGCAAGCCGAGATAGCAAAGGCGATAGGCCATCCATTGCGTGTGGCGATTGTGGATTTCCTGAAAGACGGCGAGCGATGTGTCTGCGATATTGCCGAGCAAATTGGCTCTGAAAGGTCGAATGTTTCCCGGCATCTTTCAGTAATGGTGCGAGCTGGTGTCTTGGAGTATCGCAAAGAAGGCTTGAAGGTCCTATATAAACTCAAAGCACCGTGTATTCTTCAGTTCTTTTCGTGCGTAACAGGTGTTTTACGGCAGCAAGCGAAGGAAAACGAAAAGTTGCTCAAGGCTGTATAATCTGCGTGTTCAATGTATACAATAGTAACGGATCACGCGTTTTGTTCTGCAGATATATGTGAGTAAATGGCCACATAAACACATTAAATAGGAATGGAAAAATTGTATGAAACGAGAGTTAAAGATTTTCGCAGCCTTGGCCACAATCTTCGTTGTTGCGTACATCCTGCCTCTGGGCAATCCCAAGATTCAAGCAGCCATCTATGAAGCGTTCCGCCTGCTGCAATGGTACGCCCGCAATCATACGCTGGCATGTGTTGTACCGGCATTATTCATCGCAGGAGCGATTATCACCTTCTTATCTAAAGAATCCGTGATGCGGTATCTGGGGCCGAACGCCAATAAGCCTCTTGCTTACGCTGTGGCATCTGTGTCAGGCTGCGTGCTTGCTGTTTGCTCATGTAGCGTGTTGCCTATGTTTGCCGGGATTTATAACCTTGGCGCCGGTCTGGGGCCAGCCACGGCCTTTTTGTATTCCGGCCCGGGTATCAACGTTCTGGCTATTTTCTTAAGTGCACGTGTTTTAGGTTTCGACATCGGAGCAGGCAGATTCATCGGCGCAGTGGTCTTCTCTGTGATTGTCGGCCTGCTAATGGCAGTGGTCTTCCGCAGGGGCGAGAAGGCAAAAGCCCAGGCTGCCATGCAGATGCCCGAGCCTGAAAAACCTCGTCGCCACATCGGTAAAACGGCTCTTTATCTTGCCTGTATGATATTATTCCTTGTCTTTAGTGACTGGTATAATCCCGGGAATGTGATTGTAAACACAAGTGATGGACGTCAATTCAAAGCGGTGGTCATTCACGAAACAAAAGATTCGGTTCGCTTCCAGCTTGAAGAGGACCTTGGTGACGACAAGGTAGGCGACAAAATCATGCTTGATAAAAGTGAGATTTCCGACATGCAAGAGCAGAAGACATGGATTATCCGCCTGCACCACATCAGGTGGTATTTGGCGGGTCTCTGTGGCCTCGCGGTGGTAGTCATGGCCTGGCGGTGGTTCGAGCGTGATGAGCTAAAAGAATGGATGCATAACACCTGGGAATTCGCAAAGCTGCTGGTACCACTTTTGTTCGGCGGGGTCTTCGTTGTCGGATTCGTGAGCATGCTGCTGCCTGAGAAACAAGTGGCGCAATATGTCGGCGACAATTCATTACGTAGCAACCTCGTTGCTAGTATCATTGGTGCCTTCTGGTATTTCGCCACGTTGACCGAAATCCCGATCACGCAGGCCCTAATGAATCTGGGTATGCACAAAGGACCTGTTCTGACACTGCTTCTGGCTGGCCCGGCGCTTTCATTACCAAGCATCCTGGTCATCCGAAAAGTGATGGGTAATGTTAAAACAATCGTGTTTATCATATTGGTCGTTGTTATGTCAACGATTGTAGGAATGTTGTTCGGCGCCATCTGGGGATAGATGTGTGGATAAAGTTAGCAAAACTGAACCTGCGCTAGGCTATCCGCCTGAGGAAGGTTGTTACCTTCGGGGCAATGACTACTCGCCAGTAGCGGTGGTGGTTATTCTGCGCTGGAGGCGGGAAGAAACGCCTGCGGATATCGAGAAACTCGTCCGCGTTGCGATTGAAAGCGGCGCTGCCCTGGCTGGCACACTTCAAACGGAGAACATTGGCATCGAGAAGATTATCTGCAATATCGTCTCCAATCCCAATATTCGCTACCTGATTGTTTGCGGTCCAGAATCGCCGGGACATCTTGTGGGAGAGAGCCTGCTGGCGCTCGCAAAAAATGGGCTGGACGAGAAGAAGCGGATTATCGGGACCGAGGCGCCGACACCGTACCTTTTCAATGTTCAGCTTGAATTTGTAGAGCGATTTCGGGAGCAGATTACGCTCATAGATCTTGTGGACGAAGGTTCCCCTGGAGTTTTGCGCGAGGCGGTTTGGTCTTGTTACCAGGAAAAACCGACGGTCTTCAAAAACTATGATCTTTACGATCCCGGAGCTTATCCTGCAGAGCCGCTCAGCGGCAAGATAACATGGAGAATCACGGAACCTTCTTCCGCACCCAAGAACGATGAGGAGCGGGCTCAAAAGGAAAAGATCCTGGATTTGATTGAACGTATCAAGAATTCAAACGATAAGGCTGGACACGCCAATCCTGAAAACAGCCGAAATGATGAAAATGCAAAAATACAGGAGCAAAACAGATGAAGAAAATACAGATTTTAGGTACCGGCTGTCCAAAGTGTAAGAAGCTGGCGGAAAACGCCGAAGCGGCTGGAAAAGAACTGGCCATCGAGTACCAACTTGAAAAAATTACAGAAATCAACGAGATCATGAAGTTCGGCGTGATGGTGACACCTGCTCTGGCCATCGACGGTCAGGTTAAGGTCACGGGAAAAGTCGCAGATGTGGGCTCTATCAAGAAAATGCTATCGTAGTGGGATTGCACTGAATGCCCTGCTCGTTGCATTGCCCATAACGCGGGTCAAAAGATTTATTGGAAAGGAATGACAAAATGTGTGGAGAAAGCAAATGTTGCAGTGGTGGTCCGAGGCTGATATTTGCCTGTTCGGGCGCTGCGGATGTGGGTGAGGTCGCAGATCGGGCCGCCAGAGAACTGACGAAGAACGGAGTAGGCAAAATGTTCTGCTTGGCCGGTCTGGGCGGGCGTGTCGCCGGAATCATTAAGAAAACCGGGGAAGCTTCGGACATCCTTGCCATCGACGGCTGTGACCTGGACTGCACGAAGAAATGCCTGGAGCAGGCTGGTTTTACTCGATACAGACATCTGCGAATAACTGATCTGGGGATGGAGAAAGGAAAGACTCCTGTTATCGAAGAAAACGTTGTCAAAGTTGTCGCTAAAGGCGCAGAGATGGTCGCATAATAGGAGACCAAGAGCAATGTTATTCAGATTGACGCAAAGCGTATGGGTCCTACTGATTCTGATGTGCTGTGGTTGTCAGCAGCGCCAGTCAAACGTCGCAACGATGCCATTAGGAGCAAGTAGCTACGACAACAGTGGTATGGAAGATCCTACTGTTATAGTCTATTATTTTCATCGAACGGCCCGGTGCCCGACCTGTCTTTCGATAGAAGCCAATGTCGCCCAGATTATTAAAGACAATTTCCACCAACAATTAGCAGACGGCAGAGTCGTATGGATGCCTTTTAACCTGGACGATTCCGGCGGCGAGGAATTTCGAAGAGAGTTCGATATTACTACCAGCACTCTTGTTGTGGCAAAAAAAGTAGATGTCAACCGTGTCGAATTCGAAAAGCTCGATAAGGTTTGGCAACTTCTTGGGAATCCCGACGGATTCTCTGAATATGTGACAGGTAGGATCGCCAAGTTTCTCAATGATAAATGAAGTAGAGAGATTTTTGTCTCAGTGCCCATGTAGCAACGGAAAGGGTCATCCGTTGTTGCTGTTGGCAGCAGTGGCCGGAATATGGCTACTCGTAAGTTGGTTAAGGTCAATATATAGAAAGGAAGGTGTTTCGCTCATGAATAAGATTGGAAAAATCGTAATTGTTGCCGGTCTGGTGGTCGCAGTGGTAGTTGTGATTGCTGTTAAGCAAAAGGGCCAAGAAGATAACGCGGCCGTTGCAAGTCTCAGTACAGCCAATGCTGCTTCTGAAGCTAAAGTCGGTATGAGCAAGCAAAATCAAGATGCTGAAAATCCAAACGCCTTACCGCGCCTCGTTGATCTTGGAGCAGGCAAATGCATTCCCTGCAAGATGATGGCCCCCATACTGGAGGAACTCAAGAAAGAATACGCCGGACGGTTGAAAGTGGAATTTATCGATGTGTGGGAAAATCCTGAAGCGGGTAGTGAATATGGCATTAAGCTTATCCCAACCCAAATCTTCTATGATGCCTCCGGCAAAGAGCTCTTCCGCCACGAAGGCTTCTTTTCCAAGGAGGACATCCTGTCTAAGTGGAAGGAATTCGAAGTCGACTTGACAGGTTCCAGCGCGCAAGCGCCCACCTTCGAACGGCTGACTCCGGCCAAAGCTGATAACCGGCCAAAGGACACTATCTGCTACATGTGTGATGGCGATATCAATGCGAGAACGCTTGTGACGGTTCAGACGGACAAGGGACTTGTGAGACTGTGCAGTCCGCATTGCTATTTCATTATGTACTCATGCCTGACTGAAGATAAGACCGGTTTTGAAAAAAAAGTCTCAGTGACTGATTGGAGTACGGGTAATCCTCTGTCAGCCACTGAAGGGATTTACCTTTATGGTCAGGATGAAACGACGGGCAAGCCCTGGATCAGGGCCTTTGAGGATCGGCAGACGGCTGTCAAGGAACGTTCCGAAAACGGAGGGAATATCCTGGCCCTTGCAGCCCTTCGAGAAAAAGAACTGTCTCACCGTTGTGGCTTCTGTGAAAGGGCATGCTATCCTCAAGACGCCGCCAAAGTCATTGTTGCAGATGGCGTACACACATGGGGTTGTTGCTCGCATTGTGCGCTGGGTGTAGCCGCCCGGACCGGTAAGGATATCGAGGTACACGAGAAGGATCGCCTCACAGGCCAGGAAATTGTCGTCAAAACATTCGAGGGTAAAATTGCCTCGCTCGAACCGAAGACATCCGTGGCCTGGTTCGGTCAGCGTAAAAGGCCTGACGGCACCTGGGCCTCAGCCGGTTGCTTTCATCAGGGTTTTTTTGTCAACGCAGACAACCTGAAGAAATGGGTCGAGCAGAATCCGTATGAAACAGGCATGCTCATTCCCATCAGTCAGGCACTGGCGGATAAAATGAAACTCTCGCCTGAGCAAATAAAGAAAGCTTGTAAGATTGGAGAATGTGCGCCCAAGTGACAATCTCATAACTATCGATTCAATGCACAAAAGTGTGACATTTATGGAAAAGCTATTTACGACTTTAACGCATGCGGTTGAGAGCACGCCGGCCATTGCTGTCGCGGCAGCCTTTGTGTGGGGGATCCTGAGCATCATTCTCAGCCCGTGTCATCTCGCCAGTATCCCTCTCATCGTGGGCTTCATCGATAAGCAAGGCAGAATGTCAACCAAAAGAGCATTCTTTATTTCCACACTGTTTGCCGTCGGCATTCTTATTACGATTGCGGCCATTGGAGCTGTAACAGCGGCCGCAGGGCGAATGATGGGTGATGTAGGACGATATGGGAATTACTTGGTAGCAACCATCTTCTTCGTTGTTGGACTTCACCTGCTCGACGTGATTCCAATGCCATGGTCGGGCCCGTCTCAGGTGGGAATGAAACGCAAAGGCCTGTTGGCGGCGCTGATCCTGGGCCTTGTCTTTGGGATTGCCTTAGGTCCCTGCACTTTTGCCTATATGGCTCCTATGCTGGCCGTGACATTCAAAGTCGCATCGACCGCGCTGCTTTATGGAATTATTCTGCTGTTGGCCTACGGCATAGGCCACTGCTCGGTGATTGTCCTTGCGGGAACGTGTACTGAGCTTGTCCAGCGTTATATGAACTGGAATGAGAAATCCAAAGGCGCCGTCCTTTTAAAGAAAATCTGCGGTGTCTTGGTTTTGCTTGGGGGTTTGTATCTGATTTACGCTGCGCCTTAAAGGCGGATGCTAACTCAAAGTATGCAGAACTAACAAATCAAAAAGAGAGTCAAATATGGAGGCAAAAAAATGGACCGAAGGAAATTTATCGCAACGTCAATTGCAGCGGGAACCGCTGTGGCCCTTGATTCGAACACCGTAAAAGCAGCGGCCCAAAAAACTGTGAAAATCGTGGGAATCTCATGCAGTCCGCGAAAAGGCAAAACAACGGCAACATCCGTCCAGGTGGCCCTCGATGCTGCCAAAGAAGTTGATTCTCGTATCGATGTTGAGCTGATCGACTTAGGCGGAAAAAATATCGCAGGATGGTCTGGAGGAGCTAAACCCGGTGAAGGACAAGAAGTGCTGGACGATTTCCAGTTGGTCCTGCCCTCACTTAAAGCTCCTGACCTTGGGGGTATCATCATTGGTTCACCAAGCTATTTCCGCTCGATGAGTTCTCTTTGCAAAGCCTTCTTGGAGCGATTGGCTGCGCTCCGCTCGCCCAAGCTGCTGCTTGCGGACAAAGCCGTCGGCGTCCTTGCCGTGGGCGCCTATCGCAACGGTGGCCAGGAGCTCGTAATTGAGCAGATCCAGACGGCCATGTTATGTCACGAAGTGATTGTCGTTGGCGGCAAACCAAGCGCGCACCAAGGCGCCACGCTCTGGAACGCCTATAACGATGACATTATGAAAGACGAATTCGGCATTACCACTGCCAAGCAGCTCGGCATCCGCGTTGCAGAGGCCGCACTGCGCCTGGGAGCAGCTAAGGCCTGATTGTTATCTCCAGCCGTAATAACGAGGATATCCGGGAGTGCCGCCCCACGGACACATTCCCGGTCCGTATCCATATCCCGGGCTGCGTCCCTGTCCTCTGCCGCCAAGGCCACGTCCATAGGCCATGCTGTTGCTCCAGCCCCGGCCGTAGCCTCAGCCCATGTCTCTTCCGTATCCAGCTCCGCAACCTCTGCCGTAGCCCATGCCGTAACCTCTTCCATAGCCCTGGCGCCATTGTAGAAGTTCGGGGCTCGAATTGTATCGGCCGAAAAATCGCCCTTGCCCACCTACCCATGTGGGCTGCAGGTTTTCATTACGCAAACGTATTGTATTGTCATCGAATTTAAGCGTAATGGCCACCAAATCCTTTAACGGCAT
>Ga0180437_10000044_pt1 | contig 260067 bp, 348 predicted proteins | sample SS_ome_4_FD_132410 | JGI IMG/M metagenome (GOLD analysis project Ga0180437, IMG submission 132410) | Hypersaline lake sediment archaeal communities from the Salton Sea, California, USA - SS_3_D_1 metaG | ecosystem: Environmental > Aquatic > Non-marine Saline and Alkaline > Hypersaline >... | reverse complement strand
GAATCTTGAGGGTCTCAAAGGGATCTAGCACGTAGCCTGTTCCTTCGATGCTCCCCGGCTTACCATCCATGATGGAGAGACCGTCGACGGTGATCACCGCCAAGACGCGACTGCCTGTGCGGTTGCGGACCAGGATCGTGAACTCTGAGCCTTTGCGACCCTCGATGTACACGTGGCCCTCGTGGACGTATTTGGTGACGGATTTTCCATGCACCAGTACATCAAAATCATAATTCGGCATCTGCTTTCCTCCTGCCAGCTCTCCGCTGGCCTTCTTGGGGTTACACCTGCGCTCCGCAGGTTTTCGATTCAATGCCTATATGTATTTAACAAGATTGCTCTACAGATTCGCGATTTTCTCCTGCGTATCCGAAACAATTTATCCCCGCTGCCTTCAAAGCTTGAACAACAATAGCCTTCGGATCACGAGGCATCACGGAGTCTTCAAGCCAAGCGTACGACGGGATTTCCGAGTAGCCGGCGGCCTCGGCAATCCTCGGGAGAAGCTGTTCCCGAAGAATGTAGTTCGTGATGCGACTGCGTAGCTCGGCAGCATAGTTCAAGAACTGCTCTTGAAATAACCTCTCGTTTGTCACGCAGTAAGGAAGCATTAAGCCAACCGCAGTAAACGTTTCATCTGGAGACATGTCAGGTTTGACACCTGCCAAGTAGGATGTACCAAAATAATCATGCGCGTGCGCCATACGCGGCAAGAAAAGCGGATTCTTTAAAGTAATTGGCTTCCCTGCACGTAAGAGCTCCACTATTTTCGGATCGATGTTTTTTCTCTGCTCCGCCACACGCGGATCGAGCGAAGACGCCCACTTTTGCTGCTCTTCGCTACAGCACAATTCCACCTTCGGTTCGAAGGTATTTAAAGGGCTGATGGTTATGTGGCAGTAATCCAGGTCTTCAACGATGAGATCTTCATAGTTGTACGTCGTGACATCTAAAATAGCGTGCGCCACGAAGCGGCCGAAGACCAGGTATTCAGTCAGGAGTATGTATAGATCAGACCCGATCATTCCAGGGAGAGCCTCCGCGAACCTAGCCGCCTCCCGTTCTCCCTGCGGATGATGAAAGACAAGACGCTTCCCCTCAAACGCCAGCTCCACCCACATGTCAATAAGAGCACCCGCCGCTGAGTTGTGTGTCACTAGGTCCCGGTAGTATTTGTTCACGTCTCTGGTTGTGTAACGCGTCATCGGGTTCCTCAACGGTTGTGCTCTTCTCGTATTTTACAGCGCTCGTAGTGTTTTTGGATAGCTTCCGAGCTGTAGCCCAGTAAAACTCCTTCGAGGATATCTGTGAGGCATTCAGGCATCGTGTTGGTGTACGCATGCTTAAGCAAGTCGACGGCCCACTGATGCTGGGCGTAACCAAACGTTACCACCTTATCCCCATCCATAGTATGGTGCAGGACGAAGGCACGGATGGTCGCATCCTCAAAGCTACAGGACTCAAGCAGAGCTCGCCAGACTTCACGCTCCTCTTCCTCAGAAGCGTCTATGCAACCCAGTAAAGCGATGGGGCGAGCTCCCCGACCTACAATGTAGGCTGCTTCAGAAAGCAGCTTGCGATCCAATAGATGGGTAAGTATTCGTTTGTCTACAGGAAGAAGGTGCGCCTGCAGTTTCTTAGGTAAAAAATCGCGCAGTATTTCCTCTTCCTCTTCGTTCGCTGGCACGAAACGAAAAGAGGCAACCTTCACCTCAGAGCCATCTGCGCGCTTACCCATCATTGTAGACGTGTCGAAAGACACTATACACGGCAGCGGGGTTCCTGCAATGTCCAGCAGGTCAAGGCGGCTGGTTGCGAGCTCCTTGGCCTTTCTATTCGACTGGATTGAGAATTTCATATTTGCCCCTACCAGGGATCGAACCTGGATTTACGCCTTAGGAGGGCGCCGCTCTTTCCGTTGAACTATAGGGGCGCCACAGCATTTACAGCACTGTGATTTCTCTTGCTCTATTTTCTTAGCATACCGCGTGCACGTGCTGCAAGGCCAATCGTGCGCCCTTCGGGTTGGCTTTACTTCTTCTGGATAGCAGCGGTCTATCGGCATACAACCACAGACACTGATTTTCGCTTTCTCTGTGCGAAAGTAGTGCCGACGTCCGTTGGTGGCTAGCAGCCAGCGACCCTTCATGGCATCAACTATTGATGATCCTGCGCCCGAGCTCTTCTCCATGCCGAGCGAGGACCGCGTCTTTCCAGGCTTGTGTCTTATACTTATAGCGGATTATTTTCTTGCCCTTCGTGCCTTTTCCCACGACGCCTTCAAAACCCGCGTCTTCTATCTCCCCGTCTTGCAGTTGCTGGAGAAACCCAGGAGACCACGTAAAGTAGCCCAGATAGTTCGGTCCATACCTGCCAAAGAGCTTCAAGAACTCAGTGGGCAGCAGAAAACCTTTCTTGTAGGTATTGACGTCGATTACAGTAAGATGCTTTGGATCACCTTCCACATGCCAGCCACCCAGGGTCTCAGCTCCCCAGAACTCGCAGAAGACGATGACACTCTGCCATTTTTTGTCGGTGGCAATGCGCCCGATGGGATCTGCTAGCGTTCCCATAAAAAGAGGAATGGCTTCCCCGAATAGCTCAGTGCTGGCATCGATGAGCCGCTTGCGCGTACCAAAACGATGCCAACCCCGCTTCTTGCTCCACTCGAAACGGAGGTTGGACCCATCCAGCTTGGCAAAGGTATGCAGGCGTTCACCGACACCTTTACGTCCTGGATAAGGAATGCTTGGGTACGTCTTCATGTGGATTCTTTTTTGACGCCTTTTCCGCGACATCCGTGGCAAGTCATGTACGCCAGGTGACGCTTAGGCTTGCTCACGATTATTTGACCGCGTCCGTCGCAGACAGCGCATTGATCAGCAAGAGGAGCAGCGTTGGCGTAGGCCGTCTTTTCCGACTCCAACGCGGGGAAGATGCACACGCCGTCGCCTAGAAACTTGGGTATTTTTCTGATGGTGCCCATAACAATCAGCTGATGTAATTACAGTTCCAGTTGGTGTAAGCTGCCACGTCGTCCCAGCTCTTAGCACAGGATCCGCATAAGAATCGTCCGTGTCCTCGACCATTGTAGTACGGGCCAGTCACGAAGTACCAACCCCACTCACGACGGAACTCCTGCTTGCATTTGTCACACCGGCGCCAGAAAAATAGCGGGAACGTGCGACTGATGCTGGTCCCCACATAGGGGTCCACGATCGATTCGTTACTTGATCGTCTAGCCATGGTTACTCCTCCACGACGAATTTTTCCGCATCCTCAAAGTCAACGGCGCTGCTCACGTCTGCATCTGGCGGGATGGTACGCAGGCCCTTAATCGGACGCGACAAAAACATAAACCCTTTCGCGGCAGGAACTATTACCATCCAGGCGTCTTTTCCTGTATCATCGTCTTCCACCAGGATCTGAAAAGAATCTGCCTCGGCTTCGGCTTCTTCGGCCATGTCCAAAACGTGTGCCTCGTACACAGCGGAAAGCGGTGCTTCTTTGTCTGTCACCCATCGCCTCCAAACATCCACACCCCAAATTGGTTCGGGTTCCACAAACCTATCTCCGTAAGGATAGGCTGTATGGTTTGCTCGACGTCCTCGATCAAGCTGCCGTAGATAAGCGTTGGAACCTGAAATTCCGACCCAGCGCTAGGAAGGAATGTACGTAAGTAGCAAGTCACGTAGGACCAACCATCACCATGGGGATCGCGCACTACAGCACAATTACCGAGAGCTGGGCAACGGTCTATCTCGTCTGTTGTTTCGAGATCAACACCAGCGGCCACCAAAGCTTTATCGCTCACTTGGGAGCCGACTAACACCTTCATGTAAACAGCCATCACTATTTTTCCTGTACGTAAAGACTGATATGGTCGGGGTGCACCTGCCCCTGGAGTGCCCAAACATGGCTGTTCACTTTCTTCGCCCACGCGTGGGATTGGTCCAAGCGGATCACAGCGCCCACTTTATGCAAAGGCCAGCGCTTTGGAGGGGTCTTATGGCACATAACTCCGGTACCCAAACCGTGCTTTTGTACTTGGATCGCCTCGCTTTCATCGAGGACTACAAAAAGCATGGAAGGTTGTGGTTGATTGTTAGCCATGATCTATTACTCCTTACCACAAAAAGAAAAATGTGCACGGCGTGCTATTACGCCAAAGAGGGATCAGGCCTTACCGTCTCCGGGGTGCCTTCACACTTAACCGAGAATACTCCTGCCTCGGCGGTCTAGGGGGAGCTACCCCCGAACCTCTTCGTGCGAGTAGCGAGCTCGCACTTTCGGCTCGACCGGACGATAGCGTTTGGGCTACTTGTAATTCACCGCAGTAACCGTATTCAAGTCCGCTATCCAGAATCCTGGCAGCAGGTCTTCGCCTCACTCTTAAGATGGCTGCCTTTAAGCCAACTACCGTGCACAAAAATTATTTGCAACGCGAGCAATGCTGGTACTCACGCTTCGTTTGAAAATCGTAAATGCCTCCGTGCCAATCTGAGTGGTGCTCACCACATTGGCAAAAGCACAGCCTGTCCCAGAACCAGTGGTTGTTGCCGCCTGGGCACTTCTTGAAAAGGAAAGGAGTATACTGGATCAAAAACCGTTTCCACTTTGGGAGGTAGCTACTGGCCATGGATTCTCCTAGACGTCGGACATTTTCCTTTGATGCTTGTGATCCATTCGGTGTTCCACCACCCAGCTTTCGGGGCGCCGGTCGAACACGTGCGTTACTTCCCAGATCTCCTCAGGGTTTGGACGCTTCTCACCGATGTAGATCTTCTTACCCACCTGCGCGAACTTCTCGGGAATCCACGCGGTGTCTACTTTTACAGGTGAGCCGGTAATGGTCTGGAATCGACATTGACGGTAGAATGGATCTTTTTTGCTCATGGCTAAGACTCGGTCAAAAAGATCTTCTTGAACACACGCACAGCGATAGGTCTTTCACTAGGAGGACCGAAGGAGAAAACCCCACCAGTGACGTTCCCTTCCTCATCGCACTTGACTCGTCTCAAAGCGACCAGACCGTCTCCCAAAAACTTGTTGAACTCCTTGACGAGCTCTTTTTCGGTGAGCATGTCCGTGCCGCTTAGGTACTTTTCGCGCATGCGCTCCACGAAAGCCTTCTCTTCAGTCTCGCTGCACCGGAACATAACACTCTTCACCCTACTTCCACAAAGATACTATCGTCTGCCCCTAGCTTGCTTAACAAGGCAAAATACCGTGCCCTATATTTCTGCGGACACAAAATCGATAATGTAATAGTGCCGTAAAGAAGCTTGCGCGTCCTTTTATTTTTCTTTGATTTAGGAGCCTTATTTAACTGAGGAGCGTAAAAATACACTCTTGGGATGCCCAACGCTTTAGACCACCAAGACTCGATTTCATCATACGTCAAACCATTGTTCAAATACACATGCACAGCGCAGCGCAAGTCAGATGGAGGAACGTTCAGTATCTCTACGAACCAGCGACGCATGAATTTCATCATAACAACATCGGAGTTCGTGAATCGTAACATATTGCGTGCTTTGTCTCCCTCCGCCCAGTACAACGCCGCTCCCACCAAAGCGGCTGTGCCAACAGTCAAACGCAGTCCGTCAATCTGGTTTTGTGCTCCTTTAAGCAAAGATGCTCTATGCTCTCGGGATTTTCTAGCCATAGCCTGCGAACCTTTTCTGGCCCATTCAGCCTGACGGGTACGCCTGATGCGAGCTAGCCGTTTTTTCGCCCTACCAGAAACCGGAACGTCAGAAAGCCAGCTAGATAAAGTGCTCTTTGGCACTCCACCTAAAGCGCCGCTTATCTCCTTATAGGTATGGCCACGCATTCTTAATTTAATTGCTTCGGTCTTTTTGCTCATCATGAACTCCTGATCATTACCTACAGGTAACTATACTCAGGAGTTCGATGGGCGATGCTGGGTTCGAACCAGCGTAGGTCGCGGTTTGTAGGACCGCCGCGTAAAGCCACTTCGCTAATCGCCCATTTGGAACCCACAGCGGCTAACCGTGAGCTCCGTGTGCCTGCATTTACATCACGGTTATCAGGCACTAGTCCGCGCCGAGTATCACGGTACCCGGAAACGCCCACACTTTCTTAACCACAGCGGGGTCCTGTGCACAGCAACCAGCAATGCTTAAACCTACGATCGCTTAGCTCAAACACTGCCACAGTGAGGTAATGCTGCATCCCTCACCTACTGGGGCGGTAGGATTCGAACCTACGAAATGCCGGCATCAAAAGCCGGTGACTTTCCACTTGTCGACGCCCCAAGACGCGAGCTCATTACATCCTAGCTGGGACCACCAATAAATGCAAGAGCTCACTTGCCCGTTTCGGCAGCTTGTAACGTCCTGCCGGGAATCTGAGGCCAACACCCATAAACCGGGGCTTGCAGTTTAATGCGCGCTTCGCCCAACGCAGCGACTGTCCCAACAACCCAGCTTCAAGCGCACCATGGATGTTCAATATGAACTGCCCTCTTGGCTACGTTGTTTCGCGGCCTGCGTCGCCCAAACCGCTTATCTCGTGTACCAGATAAAAGCTCCTCCTGCAAGAGCTCCAATCAACACGCAAGCAGCGTACCGAAGAATTGTCACCCAAGCCGGAGGCTTAGACACCACGGTGGCGATTTCCACGCGCTCCTCGCCGATGTTGTAGAACACACGTGCGGTGAGCGCATTCTTGGGAACGTTGATTACCGTGTCTTTCAGATCTACTGTCGGCATTCCGATGCTACCGCACAATGATGATGCTCTCGGGATCGACCCCTTCCAGACAAGCGGTCTTGTCATCAGGGTCCGGTCCCATAAAAAGGCTTACGTCCGACGCTAACAAGGAAACACCTTTATCATAAATGCCCCATAGGACATACTCGCGGTCATTGCCAGGTACTTTTAATCTGCGTGCCCTCCGAAGCCTGCCCTCTGTTTTGGCCTGTTTCTTTTTCTTCGGCATCTTTTTCTATCTCCTGTGAGAGCTGTCTTATTTTTTCCTTCGCCACCCGGCGCCGAAATCTCCGCACGAGCCTCTTGTAGTACCGCTTGGATACTGGGCCTTCTGCGGTCTCGTACCAACGGTACCCACCATCTCTCCGCGGGTAGCAGTGCACGTAACCAGCCACCAAGTGGCCTCGCTGCATCGCAAGCAGGTAGTTGTCGTACCACTCCCTATCTGGTTCACCGCACCAGGGATCCTTTTTGAAGAACCTGCCTGGCAGTTTTCTCCTCGTTCTGCTCATACTGACCTCCTGTAATATTTAAAAACAGGAGACCGTTGCTCAGAAAAATGTGAACCATGATTAAAAGTGGCCCATATTTAATCCCGATCGCCGGAGGAGCTGGGCCAAGGCTACTCTCACTCGCGTTCAGTTACCGGGCGTTTTCGTTTGGCTACTGCTACGACCACAACTGAAAAATAGTCGTGCTACCTTTGCGTGGAGCAGGGATTTGCACCCTGCAGTGTCGTCCTGCACATTCATGGGTGAAATTTATCGGCTTTGCCAGCAGTTCGACATACCCATTCAGTAGCGTCTACCTTTTCCGCCATCCACGCTGGTGCTTTTTACGACAATCCCAGGTCGCTGTGAGTGAGTAAAGCCTCCCTGAAAGACGCATCCACTCCCAGTTAGCTGCAAGTCACAGCACGCGAGAGCAGGGAAGTCCCGCGCTGCGTTGCAACCAATCTGCATGCGGCAGGGATTTGCACCCTGCATGGTTCGACTCTGGGGCTTATTTACCGGCAGCGGTTACGCCACCGGCTCGAACCTCATCCCTTTGGTGTTACCCTCAACGATTTACTCGTTAGTGTCTACCTCTTCCACCACGCATGCACCCTGGACTTTCCCCTGAACTTAATCGGGTGCGCAACCAGGCCTCGTACTTTACAGTGTTGCGCGCGGCAGGGACTCGAACCCTGCGCACAACAATACGTAGCGCACTACGCAAGCTGTACTGGTGTAGCAAGCCGTGTCTGTGCAGCACTTTTAAGGGTGGCTGCAACTTGCTGTAGCGGACCAATTTTCCGCAATCACACGCACGGGCAGTTTTTGCTATCATGCCCAGGATTTTGCACGAGGCAGGGACTCGAACCCTGCATCCGGAAGCGCCGCGATGTTTGCACCGCAGCCTTGTCGGTATGTATCGGCCACGTCTCAATTACCGATAAAGCGTTTCATAGAAGCAATGCTTCTCCGTTTCGCCACTCATGCACAAACCTTTTTACTTCCTGCTCAGGAAACATCAATAAGGCAGCCACTCGTCAAACCTCCCAGTTACCCAAGAGAGCGCCAGAACAGCAAAGCGGGCCACCAATGCTCGCCGCTACCGACACCCCACGTCTAGCCTACAACAGGGCGCGAGGGGCCATCCTGTTTCTGCTCGATCCTCAAACACTGACCTCCACCGTAGCTTCTACAGCCAGCTCAGACCATGTGAGCAGGGTCTAGCAGTTTTACCCTCTTGCCTAGGAGGGAGGGTTTCTAATGCGCTCACGAAGTCGCCTCCACCCTCTTACATCGCGCCCCCGCTGCCGAGACGAAGGCAGCTAGACACGAGGGTCCGGAAGAGAGGTGGGGCATGCGTGTCCGCTCTCTCCCTCCACGACAGGCTTGCACTGTAGCCCCACCTGCCGCCTGGACGCCTTTTAAGTATCTCCGCCACGCCGTGGGCGCCCACCCGAACGTTGGCAGATTTGCTGGTTGTCCAGTGCCTCGAATATTGGAAACTCGGTTTACAGGCTACGTACCAGCAACCTCACCCGTTCCTGCATTTCCTCACCATGATTTTGTCAGTTGCCCAGCTCAATAAATCATGGAAAAATGAGCTGGGTGTCAATTCCGACGCGAGGACTCGAACCTCGATTTGCGGGGCCAGAACCCGCCGTCCTGCCGTTAGACGACGCCGGAAAGCGCCCCACCAAAGCAGGTGCACGCTGCTGTAGCGGGACTACCTGCCGTCAATTAAGGCCCAGCAGGCGGGACCACGTGGGAGGCTTTAAGTGACCCTTGACTCCTCCAAGCAAGGACCCACTTCTCGACGTAGGCGCCGCTGGGATCTTTACTTTAATTTTCACGCGAACTACCAGCCAAGGATCGGCCCACGTTTTTGGCTCCTCGCTCATCCGGTAGCGTAAGCGCGCCGCCAGGATCCCAGAGGGAGGCGGAATGCTTTAACTGTAGCCAGCACACCTGCGTTTGTCAAGGTTGCTCGCCGCTCTCCTGTATTTTACAAGGTGCCGCGCGAAAAAGACAAGGAGCTGGACTGATGGGTACATCAACTAACTCGAAGCCTAAATCCGAAGCCAGCAGTCCCTGCACGGCGTCCTCGTTGAAAAGGTTCTCCACGTAAATAGGTAACGAAGAACTGCTGAAACGATCAACGCGTTCGATAATTCTTCGCAGTGCTCCGTCACCAGGTTTCTTTGCTTCAACGCGCGCCACCTGAAACACTACATCGAAAGTTTGGGCACCGTCTGGAAAAATGACCGCCCGCGGCCCCTTGCGCACGTAAATGTGACTGAACTCCTTCTCATCCAAATACGCGTTAGGCATGCTGGTAGCAGCCGAAAGAAAAACCTCGACAGTTAAATCTGGGACTGTAGGTTCCATGCCCCAACTCTAAACGCCTGCTTTGACGCTGTCAAGTTGGGGCATGGAAAAAATGAACTAGTCCAAGAAAGCCACGGTTTGCAGACGCCCGCGCACACGCACCTGCTCGGTGTTGGGCACCACCTGATGCCAGCCCTTGAGCTTCAAGGTCTTGTGGTCGGGGTGGCGCACCTTGCCGCGCACATACACCATCGCGTCCCGCGTCATCTGTTGCCACGGGCCGTCTTTGTTGAGCTCACCGGGGTCCTTTTCGTTGCGCAGCTTGTTGTACGCGTCCATGGAGATCCCGTTGGGAGCATGCTTGCGGTTGAACATGACCGTCTGGCCACCGATGCGGCAGCACTCCTCGGCCATGTGCGGCTTGCCAGCTCCCCGCCGCAGTGGCTCATTCTTGGTAACGATGGCACGTTTGTCCGGGTAGAAATCCGGCTCCGGCATGAAGAACCACTCACCCTGGCGGATGAAGGCAGCGTTCTTGCGCTTGTTGCGCTTGGACCGCTTGACCTTCTTGCGCTTCTGACGCTCGCGTACGAGCTCGGGCTTGAGGTTTTCCTTGGCCTCTTGAACGGTGGACCCGTTGGACCGGGCGATGAACCAGTGGCGCTCGTCGTGCCCCATGAGCAGCTTGTCCACCTGCATGTCACGGCCTTCGCCGAGAACCACCTGCAGGAGGAGATGCCTGTCTTTGGGTTGCACATCGAGCACCTGGATCTTCGTCAGGTCCGGGGTCTCGGTGGAGGAAGCGCCATCGGGAACCATGGAATTGTCCCCAATGCGCATGGTGAAGTGCTCACCGAGCTCATCATTTCGCACGTTTGCGGAGAATGGATCAACCTTCCGCCAGTGGAAAAGCTTCTTGGTGCGCCAGTCCTTGACCGGACGGTTGTGGCGCTCCGCGGCGAGCTCAGTGACTTCGAGGCGAGCGCCGATGCGCTCGAAAGCCCTCTTCAGGTTGTCGACGTTGACGTTGGTCTCGTTGCCCATGCTGATCTCCTTTTCGTTGAGCATCCTATTCGACCATCGAGAATCACGATAGTACTTTGCTGCTCAGATCTAGTAAGGCGAAGCATGGTAGAGCTCCAAGTTAATGGTTGCTAACGAACCCTCGGCGGGACTCGAACCCGCATGAACCGGAGTAGAAATCCGATGTCTCTCCAATTAGACTACGAGGGTGTAGTGTTGGTAGGATAAGCAGCAAGGATGCTGCTGTCAAGGAAAATATTAAGGAAGAGCTCGAACGAAGCGGACTACCAAAATCTCTTCCGCCTTGGGCAGCTCATCTGCGACTAAAGCATCGTACATATCTTGCCCAAATTCTGCAACGATATCAGCTTCATAAGGACCGAACTCGACCAAAAGCCTTTCACGAATGTGCTCTATAACCTCTTCTCTAGTAGTCATGTCTTATCCCCTATGGAATCGTGGTAACGAAAGAGCCAGCATTATCTGTCGTCGATACCGCAGGCCATGCAGCAGCAGTTGAGGTGACAACAAAATAAACGTCGTTGGTAGTGCCGCTAATCGTGGTGCTGGAATAACGACTGACCTGACAAATATGCTGTAGCTCCAACGCGTAGTTGGGAATGTTGGCCGTATTACCAGTCACAGCGTACAGCAGCATGCGTGTGCAGGCAGCACCCACCATTGCACTAGATCCTCCTATATCTTCGATGTACATCGTGTAGTAAGAGGATGTAGTATGGTCGTTACAGGTTACAGCCGGCCCAGCCCCCAGCCCATGATTGTTTACATAGACGGTGGCCATTTGTGCGCGGACATTCCAGAACAGAACGAGTCGTGGAATGCATGCCTCCGCTAGGTAGCAGAATTTTCTCAGCTGTACAATGACGCGCGTACACAAACCCAAGACCTGAGAATTATTTATATACACAGCAATATAGTCGAAACCAGACACCACTGGCGTCGTTCCCACCGCTGCCTGAATGCGGCTCATCCCCACATTGAGAAATGGATTATCGAATCCGCTGGGATCGGCCAACCCAATCATATTGATTTCTGCATCTTGTGTATTGAACGCGCGTACGGGATTCCACCAATCAGGAACCTCTGGAACCTGGAACGTGACGAAATCACAGACATTGCTGCCACCTGTAATCGAAAATGGTGTATTAGCGTACGTGGCTGAAGTCTCGAATTTAATAGATCCAATACCCATCTTGGAGTTTGCGGCTCTATGGGGAGCTGTAGGAAGAGCAGCGAATGAATGATTAAGCAGCTCAAATTCGATAGGATGATTAACCGAGATAATCGCAGGGGGGTCAACTATCTCAAAGGTATCTCCTGGAGCAATGGCGCCAACAATCCAAGACCAAGCTGGATTTGTGATAATTGTGTCGGCTGTATTGGAGTGGACGGGGAGGACAAAACCCGCAGCTGTTCCGCTGGTAAAGAATACCCATTTCCCATAAAACTGATCGACCGCCCATCCGGCTGCAGCTACTTGGATAATTGAATGCGTCCAAGAGGTATGCATGGAATAGTTGGTAATGGCAAATGGGCCGTACACAGTAGTGGGTGCCCCTGTTCCTTCAATCGTTAACTGCCCATCACTTTCGATCATGTACTGAACACGATCGGGAAAATCAGTGTAAGTGCCCGCAGCAATATGGACATGGACTTTGTGTCGTATAATCTCTGGAACATCCAGCATCCCGCGTGTTGGTGTGGCGTACGGGCTGTTTAAAGTCCCCTCGCCCACAGAATCACTTCCCAGGGCTGCATCCACGTAAATATCGAGAGGGCCTGAGGTAACATCGGTTTGCGGACAAGAATCAAGATTATCCACAGAGATACGATGCTTGGCCAGCAAACGACGTATACGCGAATCATTAATAGCCGCATCCCATTCCACGTACGGATAGACTTTAGATTCTCCTGACCGAAGGTTGTCCCCAATCGGGCTGGGAATAGACAAAACGGAACGTGTTCTGTTGGTCACCTTGACTGACATTACAGCTTCTCCGGTAAATTACTAAAAACTAACCATCAAAATCAGTTCCCCAGTGGGATCGTTTTTACGGAGTACCGCCTGCCGTTCACATGCACCATCAGATAATGGAAGATGTCCTTGCTAGTTTCTAGGTTACCTCCCCCACCTGCTGTACAATGCACATTGACACCGTTCAATTTATAATCGATACGGCTATGGTGATGACCATGAAAATAGGCTTTGATCTTTGAGCGGTAACGGTAGATTAATTTCCACATTTGAATACCGGCCCAGCCATGTCGAGAGGGTCCCATGTACCGGTACCACACCCAACGCTTTCCTCCGGCGAAAGTGAATTTGGGGTTGTGGGGGTACGGAAGGGGACGGTGGCCGAACATGAATACCGTATTCGAGCTCGACAGGTACTTGCGCAAGAACAGGTTCTGAGCCAGCGGCGTCCATACGTTGGCTGTGTCAAGCAGCAGGAACCTGATCCCCTTATGTGTGAAAGATCTGTAAGCTGCCCCACCGTCATTATACCAGTAGCGAAGCCAGCGCGCCTTCGAGTATCTGGATAAATTGGGGTCGCATTGGTAAAGCTCATGGTTGCCCAGCACGACCTTCCAGGGGACGCCCGACGCTTTCATGAGCCGGCGGTGACGGTTCCAGAAGTTGTAGCTCCCGCAGTAGCCCATGTCCCCTAGGTGGACCGCAAAGTCTGGCCTCCTTTTCTTAATGTCGGCGATGGCTCGATCGAAGATCCGCGGGTTAGCTTGCGTGTCGCCTATTACTGCAAAGTTCCATGTTGGTGTGGGTGTGAGCGTCAAAATAGACAGAGTGACGCTCACGATCATAGTAGGTACCATAAAATTTCCTCACAAATTGCATTACTTAAGAATAACTTCAAAAAGATGCTTGACTTCCTGGGGCCAGATGCTTAGACTGGCTGCTACAGAACAAGAACACCTACCAAAGGAATGCATGATGCGCCGTAACCCTTGACAGTCAGCCCCCTCCCTTTGATCCCACAACCCATTATTGTGTCGTCAGAACCGATATCCCAGTAGGGCTAGCATGTGCCCAGCTCGTGCACGCCGCCGGGGAATCGTCGCCAGGAGACCTCTCTCCAGGCACCTACGCTGTCGTCGTAGGCATCGAGAACGAGCGGCTCCTACGCCGGCTAGCTCGTAACCTCGAAGCGCTGAAGGTCCCCATCCATCGTGTGGAAGAGTCCCATGGTGAGTATGGCGGCCAGCTCATGGCCATCGGCCTGGAGCCTGGGCCCAAGAGCGTCCGCGGCAAGTACCTCAGCAACATCCCGTTGGTCAGCATGGGGAGCTTCCTGGAGTTTACCCAACGCCAAGAAGAGCTCATCAAAGACAAGCGACGGATCCATCAGCAGCGTGTAGACAAGATCCAGAAGGAGGTACGGGAGAAGTACGTCCCAGTGCGCCCATCCATCTGGAAAACGCTGCACGAAGTGTGGACGAAATGGAGGAAGGTGAACGCATGATAACTCGGTCGGGCTGTGGAGCTGCAGGTGTTGGTACGAATACGTGCCTTCCTTGTATGAGGTTCGATTCCTCACCGACCACTCGTCGGGGTAGTTCAACTGGCAGAACTCGTTTCAGAGCAATGGGGAAGACGTTCCCTTGCGCAGACGACTACAGGTTCAAGTCCTGTCCCCGGCAATTTTGCGGACATGGTGAAAAGGTATCACAGTGTGGTTAAGGGTCACGCAGTTGAAGTTTCGATTACTTCTGTCCGCGTCAACTTGTAAAATAATTGCATGTGTTGCTTGACAGCAGGCAAACGTCGGCTTATAAATGAGCTTGACAATGTCAAATTCAAACTGATTGGAGAAACATTATCATGGCAACTAAGCTGCACCAAGTGATCGCAGTAGAAAAAGGCATCAAGAGCCGGGTGTACAAACTCGTCACCGAGCTCTATAAGTCCATCCAGAAACCGGCGCTCTTTGACGGCTTCGCAAAAACCTTCGAGAAAACCGATGAAGAAGGGGAGGAGCTGCCAGACGAAAAGAAACTTGTCCAGCTAAACGCTGAGCAAGTTCTGCAAGATATCGCCGAATCCATGACTGAACACTTCGACGTGGTGGCAGCCAAGGACCATGCAAACTGCGAGGCCAAAGCCGACGTCGTGGTTGGTGGTGTCACCATTCTGAAGGCTGTTCCGGCGACGCACCTGCTATTTCTGGAGAAGCAAGTAACCGATCTCAACACGGCCATCGAGCACTTGCCTGTGCTGGACCCAGCCTACGACTGGACGGAAGACCCTGCAACAAGCTTGTTCAAGTCCACAGCGCAGCGTACGACGCGTACAAAGAAGGTCCAAAAGCCAATCGTGCTTTATGATGCCACAGATAACCACCCAGCCCAGACGCAGTTGATCACGGAGGATCAGGTCGTAGGACACTGGGTCACTGTAAAACACTCTGGGGCGGTAACTGCCGCGCGAAAGAAGGAGCTCCAGAAAAGGGTGCAGGCTTTGCTCAAGGCGATCAAATTCGCCAGGGAGGAAGCGAACTCGGTAGAGGCTCCAGCGAAATCGGTGGGAGAAGCGGTCTTCGGATATCTGCTAGGCTAGCTATGGCGGATCAACAAAAAGAGAACAGCGCACTGCTGGAGAAAAGGGTAGCAGAACTAGAGGCAACGGTATCACGCCTTGAACGTGAGCTTGATCGGTTAAGCCGAAAGCAAAGCGACTTTAGAGTAAGTTATTGCAGTGAGTGTGGTACCTATCATCAAGCCGGGCAGTGCAGAGTAAGTTCCAGGAGATAACATGTCCGCAGAAAACATCGATCCCACAGTGTCCAAAGAGCGAGCTCTCTTTTTCCTCGACCGGCGCATCAAGCAGCTGGAGGTGGAAGTGAAGAGCCAGCTGCAGATGGCCAAAGATGGTCTGTCCTATTCCCAGCGCATTGCTGCTGGGGAGCAAGCGGATGTAAAGGAATCAGAAAACCAACTAGAGCTTGGAGCTCTTCGCTGGACTAGAGAGGTGGTAAAAAACACATAACGGCTTAGGATGGAGACAAGCTTAACTTAAGCAGGAATCTCAAGGGCGATGATTATGAAGCACACCAAACTCGACTTGGAGGTTCGAACCCTTCCCCGTACAATCGGGGCGTTTAGACGCGATGCGCTTAAACAGTGGAGACGCGATGCGCCTCCCAGCCCCATTACTTTGCGTACGGGTGGCGAAATCTGGTAAACGCGGTCGTCGTGTCTGATGCAGACGGCTGTCGAGGCTTTATAGATGCCCGAACTGAACGTCAAGCTATTCTCCAAAACTAAGCATTCGCCAGTTTCACCGGCTCGAACGCTGCCGACAAACTATCTTGAAGTGCGGGTTTGATTCCCGCCAAACCCTCTCTTTATGGGTTTGTAGTGTAAAGACAGCACGCAAGACTTAATGCCTTACGCAGCAGCTTAAATGCCATCGGTGATTCGAATATACTGGCAATACTAGGTCCGGGTGTGAGGGTACAACCACTCGGGCCGCTTGGGCGCGCTTTGGATGGTTGTCGAGGATTAAGGCCCCCGACAACGCGGGTTCAAATCCCGTCGTGCCCTTTCTACCGCTTGATCCCCAAAGACTGCATCTTCAGCTGGATACCCTTACGACTTATCCCAAGAAGCTCTGCTGCCTTAGTCGCATTCCCATCGGTACGATAAAGAGCCTCCACAATTAGAGCCCGCTCCATAATTGCCACCTGCTCTCCCACCACCTCTTTCATCTGACCGAATCTAAGGCCCAAATCAGCCAAGGCTGGCGTCTTCGGAGCAGGTGCGGTTCTCAGTTCTCGCAGCTCATCCTTGTGGCGCTCCAGACAATCAAGCAGGAACTCCAAGGCCAGACGAGCTCCTCCTGGCTGCGCTAGTAGTTTACGCCCCTCACGCGCATAAGATTCGATAGGGATTGGTGTCTGCATCTTGCGGCTCATCGGAAATATACCATAGCTTCTGTGTACCCGCAGAAGCGCAAAGCAAAATCAGGGTTTGCGCATATTGCAAAGCGAATGAGCGTTTCTCCGGATTCAAATCTTAATTGTGAGGTCCGTTTAAAAGGTAAGCCGGCTTCCTGAAAAACTTCGCGCATCATCGGTAAAACATGAGCTAACCACCGATACTCAGGCACCACACAAGCGACAGCTTCCTCGCCCAAGCTTACTACCCCTGCTACCAAGTGGCAGTCATAATAGGTTACCCCGCCCCCACGTGGAACAAACGGTCTGACCCCTGGAACGCGATCCCACTTGGCTACCTCATGCAGCCTGTCTAAATCAGTGGCCACTACAAATTCCCGCAACGAAGGTTGTGGTGCCAAACAGCCCCACGTACAGTTGACTCACTCCGCTCTTTACGAAATCCCTTGAGCTTCTGTAGCTGCTCCCTACAAGTCTCCTGCTGCTGAGCAGCACTTTCCATCTGCACACTAAATATGTCCGCACGGGCTTCTACCACTATCTCCAAGAAACCTATCATGGCGTCTAGCCAATCTGGTTTCACATCGTCTGGAACGTTAAAGGCTCTACTGTAACGTGGGGAGACCTGAGCGAAAGAGAGTCCCTTCTCCCTTTCCTCTTCTAAGAAGCGCTGCAATGCGGCTTCTTCTGAAAACTGTTTAAGCTCCCCAACGCAGATTAAAGTTTGCAGTGAGTCGGTCATCTTAGGTTCCCCGACAAGGACCCCCTGGTACGCATAGTACAAATAGAGAACATCCCTAATGTACGTACCCCAGTAAGGACGAGGGGACTCCTCTGGGAATTTGTCAACGAGCTCCCCAGCCTCCCACTTGTATCCGTTACCGGAGGTCAGGAAAAGATGATCCGCCACGCGCAGCTCTTCCAAACCATCAAACCCGTAAACCGTCGGTGCACACAAAAGGTTTTCATGCACAGTAGCTGCATAGCTAGCCATTTCGTGTCCCCCTCATGCGGCTGGCAAGCTTCGAGGCTTCCAATAGATAGCGGCCGACCGCTTTCGCTTCAGCGGTGTCCATCACTATAGCTATTGGCGCAGGACGGGTTACCTGATTGGACGTGCTAGAAGTCTCCTCCAAAGGAGTGTTGTGCGCGGTGCCGCTCTCATCATTATTGCTGCTAGCTCCATTATTTGGTCTGGCTGTCAGCACAACACCGCCGTCGCGCACAGTGATCCCATACTCGACCTCGTCAACCCAGACAACTCCGCTGTGCGCTGGCCGCGGCACCTCTACACGCTTCTCGATGTGTGGAGTGAATTTGATGCGCGGCTGCTTACGCTTAATCTTCTTTTGGCTCACGGCCAACCGCCTCCAAATTAAGCATCGTCACGCGAAGCCGGAACTTCTTATCCTGGCTCGCGTTTTTCATTTTGCCAACGCACCTATCCGACCTGAGCACCACCCCCTTATCCTTAAGGGTGATCTTGATTGGAAATTCCTCATTGATGAACGAGGGGATGTACGAATCCTTATGCGCATCCCAATCCTTCCCGCTCATCAATAAATGGACGCGCGGATGCGGAGTTGTTTCTGGGAATGCCTCAAACTCGATGCAGTCTGGTTGTATCGGCACGCCGTTCACTTCGACCGTGAGCTGATCCATGCAAGTCACCGCTACCTGGCGGCGCCGCTTTCCCTTGGTCCATGAAATAAGGTAGTCCTCAACTGGGGCAAGAAGCTTTGTGTTGTCGATTAGAGGTGGGTACGGACCTGAGATGCCCAACATATCCATCGTCTCCCCATGCGGGTTGGGCAGGCAACCGTAGCTCCTTCGTCCACCTGTATACCAAATATGAATGATCTCTCCGGCCTCTTCGTATTGCTTAACGAAGCAGTCGGCAAAAATAATCTCATGCCATGCAGAAAGGCAGCGTAACCGTAGCGTGAACCGCTTCAGGTCCTGGACGTTTTGATCTGGTCTAAAGTCTACCGAATTGGTATGCCGAGGAATCTGCAGGCGTAGAGTACGACCATCTCGACAGAACCCAATCCGATGGAATTCCAAAGGGGCATCGTTGATAGTAAGAGAAAATTCTTCTCGTTGATGGACATGCGTCCAGTGCGCGTCCTTCTCGAACGTGGCGCCCCCTGCATGAAGCAGGTGCAAAATTGGTCGTAGATATCCTGGAATTTGAAACAGCGTGTGCGTACATGGTAGGCGCCTCAGTCTCTCACAAACAAGCTCGCGTACCTGCGAAGCGTCCACGCAATTATTAAGCTTGGTGTAGGGAATACCGAGGTCCTCTGTGAGCCACCTAGCCTCTGCAGACCCATAGAGACTATCCTCTGCCATCCGCTCGAATTCCGTAGTGAAGAGGAATGGCAGAATCACACGGAGCTCTGTGTCTTTGTAGTTTGCGGATATCGTTTTGCGGTGGTAGCCATTCTTACTGCCAACCTCTTTCATATTAGGCTTATCCGACGCTACCCGGCCAGTCTCAGACGAATGGGGTTTGGATGCCTTGGACGCTACGTACCTCTTATTAGTATTAAGCTGAGGACGCACATACCGGTTCGTGGTGAGCTTGTAGTCTCCTGCGCCTCTTGGCTTGTTGGCTTCATTAGTCTTCTCAGACGAAAAACGGCCCGTCTCTGAATTAAGCAAAGGATACTTGCCATCGACAACAGAAGCACTGTACACGCCTGGCCTGATGTATTGTGGTTTCTCCGGCATCTTTAGTGCCATTGCCATGCCACGCATGCAAATTCGTATCAGCTTCCCGGTGTCTTCATACTGAACCTCGACTACCTGCTCCCCTGCAGGAACAGACATGTTCGGCGACCACACGCGCCCCAGGGCCTTCCCGCCCTTGTCGAAATCACAGGTGACCGTACCATCTGGGAGCGCAAAAGCCATGCACAGGTTTCCCCAGTCTTTAAAGAGCGGCCCAACATCTAAATACTTGCTCTCTGGAATATACTTTCGCTTAACCAGGTACAGATCCCCATGAGTAAGTACACAAACCAGCTTGTCCGTGTTTTCATACGGAAAGTTTACTACGGTCATCGTCGCGTCGGACGGCGCAGTGAATCCTTCTGACGGCAGAAGATGCCCAACAAGGGAGGTGGTTTCTGCCCGCACGTCAACTATAATGTTTGGCTTGGACACGTCACAAGTAACGGTACCGCCCTTCTGCATGAACACCTGAGGGAATTCTCCGTACTGAACGAATAGCGGCTCCGTGTCCAGCATGTTGGAGCGTTGTGAAGGATCTATCGCAGACGTATGATAAGCGGTGCTCTTCTTCTCTTTTATCAGCTGGTCGGAGATCTTGCGCTCGTTTGCAAGCGGGCAGATAACCGTTAACACATCGACAGCCAGCTGCGCCGGTACACGAATATTTTCTGGTAGATCCTTTCGATGCGCATCTCGGAAAATGGTAGCTACGCGCCACCTCTTCAACGCAGGCCACAGTTGCGCCCAGCCTTCAGAGGACCTGTCAAAGTGCGCAAGCAACCGCAAGATAGCAACTGGCATCAGGACAGTATTGTTCACACTCAGATCGTGCCGGTACTTGGATTGGGCATGTCGATGCTCCGAAACGCGAATGCGCGCGTCTACAAGCAAGTCCTCTGCTGCACCTGACTGCAGAAATTCCAAGCAATTGGATAAAGTGATAGCCCGCTCCCTTGCCGGATCGATTACTTCCTCTTGGTTGCTTCCCGCACCCTGCGGTTTCTTTGTGGACTTTGTTGCGCTCATCGGAGTAACCTCTGTTGCACCTAGTATGACTGCGGTTTCTGCTTGACGGAGTGTAGTATTGGGCACCCCTACATTACGAGCCGCAAATGCTTCTTCTGGGCTGCGTGGAGCTCCTATTCCCAGGAACTCTTTTGTGGTGGCAGCCATGGCAGCCCCCAAGGCCTGGATTTTTGGATCGGACTTCGCGCGCTCAAAATCCGATTCTACATCCAAGCTGTAGCTTTGGCATATTTGCCATAGATCCCGATCCACCTCATCTAGCTGCGTCCCAACGTACGTGGCATACTGCGAAAAGAACTCGGTATCGAGCCCATACTCCTTGAACATCTCCTTCAGGAGGTCAACGCGGCTCTTTTTCTTCGTTGTCATCGAACACTCCGGTGATGGTCAACTGCACGCCGTAAACGTCTACTGCTGCCTGCACGTCCAGATCGCAGCGCGGGCATTCATACTTGAGCATCTCCCGCACAGCGTCTTCGAGCGCTTTAATCCTGGCTTCTTTTTCTTTCAGGGAGGCAAAAATCATTCCGGCGATATTGCTCCCAAACACTTCCTCGGGATCGGTAATAGGATGCACTTGCGGGGGCGCCGGCTCAGGATCGCAGGTGGGGCAATAATGAACGCCAGGCTCCCCTAGCTGGAAGCCAAAGTCGTGAAAGACAATATGGGTATGCGCCCGCTTGAGGCTGCCGCACTTGCGGCAAATCAAAAAGTCGCTCATCTTAATTGTATTTTACAAGACGGGCTACCCTTTTGGCAGCTCGTGCACAGGATAATCCCGGTGTTCTCCCTGGTCGTCAAACTTGACAAGCTTTCCAGGAGGCAAACACAGAAGATGCTTCCCACAACCTGGGCAACCCACAACACAGTGGACGATGTCACTGAGCTCGGAAGCATGAGGGATAGCGGACTTGCCTCCACATAGGGGGCATTCGATGGTCAAGTATTGAATCTCATCAGACATCCTTATTTCTCCATCAGACCCTTTGGGATCTTGAATACACTGAATAGTTCTTGCCTGCAGCGCTCGTTCGTCTCCTGATATTGGCGCTCAAACGTCTGTGTAGAAATAACGTGAACAGGAGGAGGGTCTGAAGAGAAAAAAGAGCGCTCTTCTGCGTCACGCTCTTTTCTAAGACGAGCGAGAGCAGCATCAAAGGCAGCTTGATCGTCAATGAGGTAGGTTGGCATGCCAGCAAGTTAAGCACGCCCCTTTGACGTTGTCAAGCACTTATTGCTGGTCTTCCTCACTCTCTGTGATGACGCTGAGCTGCCCACAGGCAGCGCCCGCTTCCACCTCAGCTTGGGTCGCAATCGCTACTGCGTGGTCATACCCAGCAGCTTCCAGTTCTTCTTTGATCTTGTCGGTATCCATAGCGTGCCTCCTCGCTAATGCAAATTAACCTCGTCGATAACACCGGTACCTAAGCCGTGTCTCTCTGAGGTTTCGTTTGGATTGATGGGACTGAGCTTGACGAAGAAGTGCTCTGGAGGGAAGAATTTCTGCAGCCGCACGATGTCGAAGTCGGCTTCTTCCACCAGAGTGAGGTTGAGGGTAGTTTTCAGATCGCTGTACGTTCTGACGTCGCCGAGCTCTGGGATGGTGAGCTTCTTCTTGTAGGGGATCAACCAATTGCGGCGTTCAGGGTCGAGAGAGTGAAGGGAGAGTTGCAGAGTGACGTTGTCTGCGATCCAGTCGAAGTCTGAGCCGACGATTCCAATAGTGGAGATGTAGTGGTGTACGTCAACGTTTGGCAGAAGCTCGTCGATCAAATGGATGGCTTGAATCACTTCCTCAATGTTGAGAAATGGCTCCCCCATACGGGTGTAGTTCACTTTGAACTCGTAAGATTTAGCAGGATCGTAGCGCAAGTTGCGCTCCAGGATGAACTGGACCTGGGCAGCTATCTCCTGCGCGGTGAGAGAACGCCACTTCTTAAGCTGACCTGTTGCGCAGAATTTGCAGCGTACGGGGCAGCCACTCATCACAGATACGCCTACCATCCAACGCTCGTAACGATCTCCTACGCCAACCCCCGTCAGCTTGTTCTGCCGGCGCCCAACAGCATCTTTGGTGTAGCAGGGGAGGAAGGTATCGGTGACCTCGATAGGGTAGCCATCCGCGGTGCGTAGGCCATAGACGATCCCGTTGGTGAACTGTTTCTGTTTGCTAATCAGGAAGGGTTGGAAGGGCATGCTGCACCTCCTTTACTAGTATATAACCAGTGAGGGGCTTGGTGTCAAGAATACACTTAGGAAAAGTGATAGGTGGAAACGGGTCCGCATTATCCATACAAGTCATCCGCTGGCAGCCCATACAACTTCATGAGGTCTCGCGCGAACATGGGATTGTCGGAGTAGCAGAAAAAGGCTCGGTGGGGATCGGACATCACAAAGCGGCGCTCGCACCTCCGGCACTTCAGCAGACGGGTACCGTGCTTGATGTCCCCGTGAATGTGTTTAACGATTTGCAGATCGTGGAAGCGGAGGCGGCACCAAAGACGTCGTAATAGTTTACGCATTGGCAGCCCCTGAGGATTTGATGCGGCGTGTGAGCTCAATAAAGGCTTCTTGATCTTCCAGCCCAGGATAGAACGTGGCGAGCTCGTCAAGCAACCCCAACGTTGTCATGTCCTTGACTTCTGGAAGGGTATCCTCATACGGATCTTCATCGGCCATTGGTAAGCCTCCTTTTACGCCCGGCAGGACTCGAACCTGCGGCCCTCGGTTCCGTAGACCGATGCTCTGATCCAACTGAGCTACGGGCGCGCAAAGTGGGCCTGGACGGACTCGAACCGTCGATCTCACGCTTATCAGGCGTGCGCTTTAGCCACTAAGCTACAAGCCCTAATGGTCCGTGGTCGAGTGCTCCAGAAATATCGGGCGGACAACCGGAGCACCGGCCTGTGCGCTTGCAACATCCCAGGCGTCATCCACGAGCTCGCAGCGCACCCGCCTCGTGGCTCACTGGCACCTGGGTAGCCTCAGACTGGACCAGGTCCTGAGTAGGGGCTCTTAGCCCCTCTGGGCGATACAGGACTTGAACCTGTGACATCTGCCGAGTCAAGACAGCGCTCTTCCAGGCTGAGCTAATCGCCCAAGGTGGGTGTGGGAGAGGGCTCCACGCATCGTTTTAGATACTCGGGGCAGTGGACCGGACCCTGTAGCCCATCTTCAGGGTACCAACGGCTGCAATGGGCTAGTACCTGCCACACAAGAGCGGCAACAGATACTAACCGAGGGGGCCCACCGACTCGGTATCCCACACCCTCGATCCTTCTTTCCCCTTATCGAAGGACCGATTTCACGATGCTCCTACAGCAGCTTTGGCGCCCGCTGCGATAGATAGGTCACGCGTTTACCTTAAGCACCGAGACAGGTCGCCCAGGAATTGAACCCGGCTGGGAGGGGTTGGAGCCCTCTCTGATCCCAGATCGCGACCCAGATAATTTTCACTGCCTAGACCTTATCGAGGCCCAGTATCCTCGTGGTGGTTTATCTATCCCATACCTCTTGCACCAGTTGCCGACGGTGCGGTCGGACACACCAAACTTTTCAGCAAGCTTGGTTGATGGATACTCCCAAATCAAAGCCGCCAGCTCTTCGCGACTGGGTGGTTCGATTTTCTTGAAGTCCCTTCCTACCGCGTGCGCCTTTTTCTTAGCGCTCCTTTTGGCTTCTGCTCGGCAAAAATCCGAGCAGTACTTAGAATCGCTGTAGTTCGCTTTGCACTCCAGCCACTCCGGACGAAACCCCTCCTTGCACACACCACAAATCCTCTTCGGTGGTGCGCTCCTTGGTTTGTACACCCGTGTTGCCGGAGACCGGATAACGATTCTCAGATTCTCTATATCGTTATTTTTTCTGTCCTCGTCTTTGTGGAATACGAACTCATCTTCGCGAAGGTACCGTCCAAGATGGTTCTCCATCACCAACCGGTGAAAATGCACGCAACCATCTCGCTTCCACGCATACGGGTGCTTGGGGCATTCAGCCAACACGAACCCTTGACTGCTCACCTTGAGTGGCGTACGTTCAAGATCGTGTGGCTTGAATGAGGACAAACGTCACCTCAAGAAATGGGCCGGACAGGAATCGAACCTGCTCCGGACGGATTAAAAGTCCGTTGTGCAACCTTTACACCACCGACCCAGAAAATTGAGTTCTGGGCCATGGGTTTCAAGCGCACTCTGTGGAAGTTCATCAACATAACAATGGTACTATAGCCAGATTGGTGTCGTTGTCAAGTCTAGATGGTGCCGTCTGCTATTCGCTTGCGCACACGCTCCCACACGCCAGAGAGGTCCATATCTTTTAGTGGGTACACCTCATCCGGTGGCGGCAATCCCAACTCTTTCTCAATAACCGTATGAGCACAGGCACGCATCCCTCAGCAGGGAGAACCAGCGTCTTCCTGGCGCACAACCACGTAGCCCTCTATGCGCATGCGGTCGAACGTCTCCTCCACACTTTGCGCTTTCATGCCAGGAGTAGTCTGCTGGGTATATTTCTGCAGGCTTGAAGCAACCGTAAGAATATATAAGGCTGCGAATTCTTCAGCTGTCATCATTTATACTTCTCCCGTAAAAGGGTCAAAGAAACGGCGTCGATGCGCAACCGTGGATCCGGGTGGTCTACACGCAACCCTTTTTCTTTTGTCTCGCAGGCAATGCACCATTCCATCAGATTGCCTTCATGATCGGTTAAGCATGTGGGGCAAACGAACTCCATGCAGATATTACACGCCATGAAATGCTGCTCGGCAATATAACGCCCCTTGCGTAATAATCGCCTAAACCTACCTGTGGAAGTATATTCTATTTCCGGCGCTGGCCAGTTGTTTGGGATATGCCCATCGTCAGATAATGCAACTGCCCCACAGCTGGGACACATAACCCAGATGACCTCTTTCTTAGCTTCAGGCATACTAGTCCTCGTCTACCTCAACATCAATAACCGTTGCTTCAACATCGATGATATTGGGGTCCTTTTGTCGAACCACGCGATCAACTGGCATCAAAGCCTTTGCCCCAGAGTAGATCTCCAGGAGCCCCAGGCTGTGGCAGCAGGATGTACAAAGGCGGCGGCGCTCTCCGTTTTCTTTGATCTCCAGCACCTCCTCCACATCCACCCTCCCACACGCGTTGCACACCAGCATCGCCCGGCCGCTTTGGTCCTGAAGCCAGTAGGCAAACTCGTCCAGCGTCTCGCAGCGGTTGAGGGCTTCTAGTTTCTGTATCAGCAACTGACTAGGCTGGTGGCCTTTTTCCCTAGCATGCTCCACCTGACGCCAGTACTTGTCTTCCATCACCCTGCACTGGATTTCTGTGTAGAGCTCCTTGGTGAGAAAACGGACAACGGTATCAGGACCACGCCCCTTCATCAAAGCTTGGAAAGGAACGATCCTCCCCTCGAAGTCTCCATCGTTGCTCATGACTTCCTCTTCTTTAGCTTCTTGTACTCTGCTGCTTTTTTACTGCGCACACTTCCATCACCTTTGCAGCACGGGCACTGAACCATGTCCTTGGCTTTCATTGCTAAGTTGTACAAAGTTCCAGCGGCACCTTCCCACTCACACTTACTACACAGTAAAAGCTCATCGTAGTAGAAGATGAGACTATCAATATCCCCGACGGATTCCCTATCGTCATCAGAATACAAACCATCACCGCCCTCATTACCGCAACCGCACCCAGGGCATATCCAGTCTTCGTCTGGGATGCACACTACCCATTCCCCCACACGCGCATCGGGAGTGTGCGCCGCCGTCTTAGCATCGAGCTTAAATTTTCGCAGGATATGTTTCTCCATCATTAATTCCTCTTCAATATTTTACAAGGTAGGGTGGCTAGTCGGATTAGCTACCAAAGCTGCCTTTTGCCCCGTTTTTGTATTTTCTTTATGCGTCTATCTACACTCTTATGGCTACATCCCATCTCCGCCGCTATTTCACGTAAAGACGCGTTACGTCGCCATTGCAAAAGTATCTCATCCGCAGGCCATTCATAACGGCGATTAGTTGGGTGATCTGATTTTTGCTCAACAGGTTTTTTACCACGGGCTTTCCCGTGCAGGGAAGAATGCGCGGAGTAAGTTATTACCTCCAGATTTTCTGGCGAATCGTCGCCTTTGTCTTCATTTTTATGATGCACAATTTCATCTGGAAGAAGCTCCCTCCCTAAAACCTCTTCCATGACCAAGTCAGCCCGCTTTACATAGCCATTATTGGTGGCCCGTGGGTGCTCATGCATACGAACATAGTGGTACCCAGCACTGGAGCATATTACACCACCCCGCCAATTTGGGTTTGCCGGACCAGTGGCTCCTGCCAAAACAGGTGGCTTGCTTCGTGCCGCACAAGATCGGCTACAAAAACGAGCTTTACCTCGACGAATTTCCGTTATTCGCGCCAAAAAATCCGATCCACAAAACTCACAAACGCGTGGGATGTTTTTCTTTGAAGGCAGGTAAAGGTACCATATCAGAGTCGAACTGATGCTTCTAGGACCACAATCTAGCGTGCAGACCGCTACACCAATGGTACCATAATAAGGGTGGCCGTCAAGAGTTTTAATGACCTCTGATGCCACAAACCAGCGCTCTAACCAACTGAGCTATAGCCACCATTTTTCTGGTACAGGAACTGGAGCAATGCTGATGTAAGCTCTCCGTACCATTGCAAGTAAATTATCGTTCTGCCACACAGAACTGGGTACTACAATTATACGTTCCTCAAAAGGATCCAACGTAATCTCTACGCCAGGCAAAATAACTGCGGCATTTGTGTTGTTCTTCACCATAAAAACGCCATCTGCATCATAGGCATTCTTCCAGGCAGTTAGTGTACGAGGCCCGATTATACCATCCGCTGGTACGTCTAGCGCTCGCTGAAGGCCCTTAATAAGAAGACCATCATCGCTCTCATTATACTCGTAAGAAAAAACACCCTTTGTAGGCACCCGCTTAGAACTTTGCTTCTTCTTACTACGCTTGATTTTCTTTGGTTTAGGCTTCTCAGGCTCCTGGATCACTTCTCCAGGAAGCAAAATAGAAGCTGCCCTTTCTTTCCAATCGTCGGTCATGAGATCACGCCGCAAAGTCAGCTGCGTTGCCCACAAGCATCCTGCGAAAGCTGTCAGGTGGGTTGTCGAATAGAGTCATCACGGTATGCCTGCGCACTGGCTGAAAGCCCCAGGCGTCCACACCTACGTTCACTGCTGGTCGAGGCTCAGCACGGTACCTCCATTTCTCGTGTACATGCCCACAGATGATACGCGGTGCGTACGACCAACCTGTGTTCAGATCCTCATCCGGATCGTGCACGTGTAAATATTGACACGATCCATGGCGTAACACCAATGAGGAGTGCACGCTGGCAAAGCCCATTTTCAAAAGGCTCTGCACTTTTAAGCGATCGTGATTACCCAGGACGAAATGCTTGGTGCCAGGTAAACCCCCCACGAGCCTGCGAACTGCCTCGATGCCAGAGGGGCCGCGCAGAGTCAGGTCCCCAAGAAAATGCACCACATCGCCCTCGCGCACACACGACCGGTAGTTCGCCAAGATGACACTATGCATCTGCTGCACGTTCTTGAACGGACGTGGGACAAGCTTCAGGATATTATCGTGGAAGAGGTGCCAATCGCTCGTGAACCAAACAGTCATTTCTCTTCCTCGAAATCATAAGGAATATAGTGTCCGCAATGGCGGCACCAATAACCGTCCCTGAGCTCAACGAGGTCACGCAGATAACATTTGGGACATGGCCAGGTCAGCATTTTTGTGCTCAAAATTGTGTGGGCCGGGGCTTACTTAAAGCTGCCCGCTTGCGCCTTGACTCCACTCACCTCCTCACCACGAGGAAGATTTTTAGTCTCAGACCCACAGCACGAACAGTTTAAGCAAGCTGCAAGACGTTGTCAAGCTTTGCGCTTATCTGGCAGCCCACAAGTCGCAGGATCAAAGTATGGAAGCCACTTGCCCTCGGTTATTTCCGCCATGATGGACACGAACCCGGCCGCACAACGAGTATGTTCATCAGCAGTTTTGCGCAGAATGGCGGGATCTACGGAGTAAGCCAGCTGGAACAGTTTCCGGGAAGCAAGATGCCGAGGCAGGCAGAACAGCTCGTCCGGATCTTGATACTGGTACACACCACGCAAAAGCGTGTCCATTACGAGCTCCTGCGCCCGCGTTTGCCAATGCGCAAAGGGTTTTCCCAGATACTTGGCGTTGCAGGTGCACAGCTGATCAGGGTCTTCCAGAAACGCGCAGCCTTTTTTATGCTTTGGCATCTTCTTGGATATCGTCATAGAATGTGCTCCATGAGAATTGCTTCTGTGAGCTGCCAGTAATTCTTGGGCAGCTCTATTACCCAATCGCGCCCGCAGAGCATCGCTTGTACGATGAGGCCGTCTATAGGACCCTTGATGCCGGTCACCTTGTTGAAGGCGTTGGAAAAAGTGGCCGATGTGAAAAGGTAGGTGCCGGTGGTTGGATCCGGGCCACCGCTGTAATAGCTTTTGCAGGCCAGCACCGCAGAACGGATTAAGTCTTTTTCTGTTATATTTCGTTCAGGGTAATCCATGCGCATCTCCTAGAGCAGCCGAGACACTCGCGTCATCGGATTTTTACTGCGCTGATGAGGAAGGTTAAGACACACGCTGATAGCGTCCTTGACCAAGGTAGGAGAGAAAATAGGTAACACGTCGATAACTATTTCCCCCTCCTTAAGCACAGGACATCCCACAAGCACTAGATCCTGTGGTACCAGAGCTTCCTTGAGCTGCACCGGAATAGGTTTGCCACAAAGCGGACAGCTCTCGTTGCCTTTACCCTTAATCATGAAAGCGTCTCCATCTGATACAGGAGAAACCTCCGCTCGGATAATGTACAGCTGGTGGTCATGGGGAAGATAATCGATGGGAGCGTTATGGCCTTCTGAAGCCTCTCCAAAAATGTGGATGCCAACCCTTGTGAAGCTCTCGCTCACAAAGTGACGGTCGACCGCTCCACAAGTAATTAAACGATTCTCCATCTTCTGTAGCTCCCTACGGTAGGTAGGAAGCATAGTAAGAATTTTGTCCTGCAGTTCTCGTTGCGTCAGCATTTTGCCTCCATCAGTCTTCCACCACTGCTCCCACCACGAATCGTTGTCCATCTGTGAATTTTACAAGACGCGCGGCGCTTTTCCAGCCGCCGATCTTGATTAAATCTACTCAACTGAAACATCCACCACAAAAGGACAGTACAATGAAGCAATACCGCTTTCTCGCGTTTCTCTTTGCTATGCTACTACCGTTAGCGGTAGCGTGCAAGGAAAAGCCTCAGAAAAAGGAAGCCCCCGTAAAATCTGGAACGCCTACTACAGCAACACTGCTGAACAGCACAGGCGCCGATACCAAAGTGTACGTGTCGTTTGGGTCGGACTCAAAAATAGTGGCGGCCGACTGGAAAACATTCTGCACACCATCAGCAGCCTTGAAATGCGGTTTCACTCTGCCCAAAAAGAAATCTCAGAATCTCCCTCTCGGCGGGAAGTACCTGAACGCGACGATCGCCTTCGGAGCTCCTGTGGGCTGCGGCAGCACCAAAGCTGAGCTCAACATCAACAACCCCAAATGGTACGACATCCTGGACATCAGCCTGGTAGACGGCTTCAACTTGCCCCTCGTGATGTCGGTCAAGAATGCCAAGGGAACGTTCACCTTCGGACCTGTCATGAGCTCCAAGGGAAATGAGAAGCTCTACGGCGTATTCCCGCTAGGATGTGATGTCTGCGTGGCACGCAAGAGCCCACCGTGTGGACAGAAACCGGGGAAGGATGGATGCAAGGGAGGCACTCAGTACAAGCCAGACGTGCCGTGCCAGTACCAAGGACCTACGATGGGAGGTGGCGGGGCGACTATTCTGGTGACTCTTCTGGAAGCCGGATCAAAATAGATATGTGCTTTGGTTTAGTAGGATCTAAAGAAGCAAGAAGCCGTCTCCTGGCTTCCTTGTGCCACGCTGCGCGCCCGCGCTTGTAATCCTCTTTGTACCCCCTCGGAGGCCAACCCCCCGAAGCGTCGCGGTAACCATCCTCAAAGGTGTCCCACATAACGCACCCCATAAACAAGAGGGCGGCAGCGGAGTGGCGCCCCCAGCTGCCAACTTCCGAAGAGCTGTTGCGCCTGCCTCTTCAGAATCGGTAAGAGCATAAGCTGAATGGATGACGATGTCAAGGTAGGAAGAAATCGGGGAGACAGGACTTGAACCTGCGACCTCTCGGATCCGAACCGAGCACTCTTCCAGTCTGAGCTACTCCCCGCGAAGTGGTACCGGGTGAAGTCGAATCACCGACACGTGGATTTTCAGTCCACTGCTCTACCTGCTGAGCTACGGCACCAAAGTACCTATCGGGCGAGCGGGAGTCGAACCCGCACAACTCCTGACCCCCAGTCAGGCGGCTTACCTTCAAGCCCTCCGCCCGTTACTTCCGCATCTGCTTCTTGAGCGCACGGTGCAAGCTCTCAGAGTCCTCACTGGTTACGTAACGACTCCAGTCCTTGTAATCGTAGATATCGCTTACCTCCTCAAGCCGCCTGGGAGCGTGCTCATATCGACCTCGAACAAGCGCTAGCTTCGTGCGCCGACGCATAGCCTTGTTCGCCCTACGTCGGAAAAGCCTGCCAAGACTGCCTCGAACGATTACTACTACCCGACTTCGTTTGCGTGATCTACTCATCAACGGCTCCTCGCGCGTCGCCTCGACATAAGTAGCGGGCCAGGTGGGACTCGAACCCACGACCTCGGAGTCCCATGCTCTACCAGCTGAGCTACAAGAAGGGCCTAGCGGGCTCACCCAGAGTCGAACTGGGACTTAGTGGTTAACAGCCACTCGTTCTGCCATTGAACTATGAACCCTCGTATTTTGTATAAACCTTCACGACTAATGGCAGAAAAAGGCGAGATGTCAAGAAGACTTACTTCTGCTCTAACCGATCTGCGAGCTCGTGGTACATCTGAGTAGCGCCCACCCTCTCAGCAACGGCACCTAAGATAAACTGATTGAGGCTCGTATTTTCCCGCTTGGCAAGCTCCACGCACTTCTTGTGTAGAGACTTAGGAAGGCGCAGCATAATGCGGCCATTAGGTCCGGGTGCTTTCTTATGATCCGAGGTCATTCTTATTTAGCTGGGCCATAGCGCTTTGGAGGATGTCTATCTTCCTCTGCAGAAACTCTTTAGCTCTGGCAGCCTTAAACCCACCATGCGTGAAACCACACGCTTCGCACTTGTGCAAGGCTGACGGAGTAATCTCACCACGCACCTCACTTAATATACCAGCTGCCAGGCAATTGGAGCAGTACTTAACTTCATACCCCACTTTACCGTTGACATCGTAGGACATCTACTTCCTCTTTTTCTTTCCTCCGGATGAATACCCAGAGGAACCCCAGCCACCGCCTTTTAGCATGAAGCTGGTACCGGAAATGAGCTGCTGCGTGTTCGTCGAGCTGCAGTGCTCGCAGCGCACCTGCTTGGGACGGTCAGCCATCTTGCACTCATGCTCGGTGAGCTCACCACAGCTGTTGCAAAGGTACTCGTAAAGGGGCATCGTAACGACCTATAGAGCTTCGTTCCTGCGCTGCCACGTGCTCTCCGCAAAATCTCTCATTTCTGAGGGAAACTGGAGATAATGCTCTTCAGAAATTTCCCAGAAATTCAAAAGAATAAAGCGCTGCGTGGCCCACATACCACTGGAATAAGAACCAACAACCCACAAAGGAGGGAACACGCTCTTGAAAAGGCAGTTGCGTGGCTTCCTGTCATGCTCGTTGACGATAACTGCACAGTAGTATTTGTGTTCCATGTGTGTGCCGCCCTACTTCTTCAAACGCGTACAGGTGGCCACACCACGAGACTGAAGGATGCTGGTGGTGACCTTTTGATACACATACCACCCAACTTTTTCGGGTGGTGTCTTCTGCGTGGTAGGTGGCGGCAAGATGACTGGGTGCACCAGCAACGGAACACGCACCTGCCTAATCCCCAAAGAGGAGGGCGCAGTGCACAACATCGCCTCTGAGTGGCTGCCATACTCCACAAAACTATCGTAGTTGGACCCCACGCAGATGAGCTCTATGCCGCCCCATCGCCCAACAATACCTCGCGAGAAGAGCTCCATTTTTGTTACCAAATCCATGAACCGGATATGGTCTGGATCCCCCAGGAGCTCAGACACGGCTCTGGGGGTGACCAGCATCTGCGGGGCCGGTAGCTGCCACTTTTCAATCTCATGCCGAAGATACTGCACTGATGCTGGCGATAGCTGCTCGGCTGCATAACGATGCCCCTGCGCTTCTGCTGCCTGGTCCAGCATGAAGCATAAGGTAGCGTTGTCTTTGGTAGCCACCTTCAACATGCAGAGAACAACCTTGTGGAAGAGCTCCTTCACAGAAATATCCTCTTTGAAGAGCTCCATCTGATCCATAATGAAGGTGCTGTCCACAGGGTATACGTAGGGATACAGCTTATTGGCTGGAAGGGTTCCTTCAACCACCGTTCCATCGGACAAGCCGTTGGTAGTCCACACAACCTGTTCCTTGCCCTCAAGATTAATTACAGGAATACCTTCTGGCGGAAGACTTTGATTGTCTAGAAAGCGATGAACGAGATTGAGCTGCTCGTTGAGCGAGAGCACGCACTCCTGGATGGGGGTGCAGAAATTCTCCAGCAGCTCAAAGAGCGTTATGGGGTTGGACGAGAGGGAAACACTACGAACGTAAGAAGTAAGATCTTCCCACGTTGCGCCTGTTAACTCTAACTCGATATCACGCCAAACAACCCCTTCATGCCACGCCTTGAAAAAATTGGAGCCCGAAAAATCCGGATCGCTGAGGTCGATGATGGCTCCGCTTTTCTTTCTGAAAACTATTTCTGCTGTGAGCTTTATCTCGTTGAAATTCAGGCCCCCGTTATCACTTGTCATCGGATTCTCCTGGTTCTTTTGGTTCTTTATACTCACACACGAACTCGCCGCGCTCCCACAAAGGATCCCCCAAATTGCGGACGTACTCCCCACCTTGGCCTAGGTGGACCCAATTTTCTGGGGCTCCTTCGCGCAGCCGCTTGAGCTCGTCGCGCAGAAATTCATTTTCTCGTTCCAGGGACTGCGCAAGCATCTTCAGGGCAGCTATTGTAGCACCGCAGTCGTTGGAGCACTTGCAAGCGTCTTCTTTGTGAGAATCCGGGCGCGGTTTCGGACGAGGAGGATTGGGATGCGGTCCTGTAGGAGGTACACCTGAACCACCATACTTCAATTTCATTTTCGTTTCTCCTGCTGGTAGCAGCCCTGGACCACCGTACTTTGCCTTTAAGCGCCTAAGGCGTTTTCGTTTAGACCCTATCCCCACGGTCAAGCTAGCTTCCCGTGCCTAGCAATTGCTGGATTAATGAGCATACCCGCATCACGCGCTACGCTAGCCAGGTCCTCTGGAACATGCTCTACCCGTGGTTCATCATCTGGCTGTGGGCCTGTGAATGGGACTGCCTGTTCGAGCCCGTTGGTGATCCAATCATGTCCGTTTTCTTCAGCCATGGTAACAGTATCCTAGAGTCAACGCTAGAACAGAGAAGATCACCGCGCCTACAGTGAAGCCCAGTAATAAATCGCGCATCGTCTTAGGCATCGGCGTTCTTCATCTCTACCGGCGCATTTTCTGTGGCTTCATCAGGAGGTGGATCCCGCGGTGTGAACTCGTGGCTTCCACCGTAACGCTGCCTGTCCTGCAAAGCAGTAGCTACTAGCTTACCTACCGCCTCTTCCATTGTGCGCGCGGGAGCTGTTAAACCGCACACCGCATCGTCACCACAATCCCAAGAATTTTCGCCTTTACCGGGAGTGGGGATGGGTTTGACCATATCAGCGTGCATGCGCAAAATGGTTTCCGAGAACGGCCAACGAGGCCAGCGCGGACGTGCCCATGTATCTGCACACAACTTAATCTTCGCTGGGTAGCTTCCCTCAGGCATCGGGATGGCCACCGTCTTCTCCTCGACGACCTCGCTAGTGTACTTCTTGCGGCCCAGAAGATCTAGAGGGTTGATGGAAAAGTTGAACTTCCACCACTTCGGGTCTCTACTGCTCCACCCGTTATCGTTTTCCCAGATGGAAATCCAAGCAGTGCCGTCGTGAATCGACCAGCCAATGGACCTGTCAATATAGACGTCCCCTGTCTTGGCGCCTGGATTGTAGAGACCGATCCACTGCTTGACCTCCTGCGGTACTAGCCCCTCTACACTTCCTCCTAAGTAGAAGAGGTACGGGATGCCACCGGAAATGCTGATGTCATCTTCTCCACCTGGAGACTCCAGGCGAATGTGGAAGCACAAATGATGAGCAGCCCCAAGAAGCGCCCAGCTGACATGTGCCTCTGGAGATCTGTTCGTGAGCTTCAGCCTCTTTTCTTTGCGAGGGCGAATGTACAAACGTCCGTGGCGCCACACCGACCCCTTCTTTTTGTTGGGTAGACGATCGTCGTTGATAAGATGCGTGTAGACGTTCTCGCGAAAGGCTTTTCTAATACGATCGAGCATGATGATTGCACCTCAGAATGGAATCTCGTCGTAGGGATCCTCGTCTGGTGGAACGTGGCTATCGGACTTCTTATCTTGCTGCGGGGATGTCATAGACTGCTGGAACTTGTCTGCTGGCGGCTGCGCTCGATCTTGATCTTGACGCTCAGGATTGGTGACGTAGACCTTGTAGTCTGGATGCCTATCTGTGTCCTTGAACTTGTTGCGGAACACGAGCAGTTTGGCTCTACCCATTTTCCCGTTGAGATACATCTCCCCCGTCTTCGTTTCCCCAATCCACAGTGCCCCGATTTCTACTAAGTCTGATTTTCTGTCCTCTGGCATAGCTGGTTCTCCTGTGAGCTAGAACTACTACCAGCTATTTTACAAGTTCGGTGAGTAATTTGGGGATCCAGCATTGAATTTTTGTCTCGCCGATAGAGAAGTCCACGAATACCTTAGATTCTGGAATCATGACCACTTTGATCACGGTGCCCCGTAATCCTTTGGGAAGACAAATGCTGAATTTAAATGGAGCTGAAGGTAGGCAATCTTCTTCGACGGTATACGCGCGCAAAAGGCGAACAGTACGACCTGCCAAAGATTCATACATCTTACTTGACAATACCATATAGCGTAATCCGATTTGGAGCTGAGGGGGATCGAACCCCTGACCTCTAGAGTGCGATTCTAGCGCTCTCCCAGCTGAGCTACAGCCCCTTAAAATTTGAATTCCGTGTTTCCAGAAAGATCACCGACGGTACCCATCCAGCCGCAAAGGAAGCACCACACAGGCAAATCGACCGGCATTGCCCAGTACACAGGTCCTTCCCATGGATCATTGTCCAGAGACTCCTCCCCACATGAAGGACATCTCCAGTTTGTAACGCAGGCGAGGACGGCCATCGACTAAAGCCATTCGCGAAACACCGCGACGAAGTGATCCCATGTGCCGATGGCGTCGATTACTTCTTTGCCGGCTTCCATAGCTGCCCTCGCTTCTGCGCGCATGCCCGCTGAGAACCGTGGCCCCACCATAATCACTCCGTCAAAGCGCTTAAGCATCTTGATGGAGTTCTCTAAGCATGCCTCTCGGTGCTCTGGACTATTCCCGTAGAGCATTACGTAAGGTACCCATGGAGCGGCTACTGGAAGGCTGAGCTCGCGCACCAAGTAGTCCAAGTAGGTGAGGGCCGATTCCACATTGGAATCTGGTGTCTCGATGCCCTCAGGAGCGACCGGATGGATCAAATAATACATGATCGCTCCTAGATGAGCTCTTTCTTTTCAGCCATGTATTCCTTGATCTCCAAGACGCCGCCTTCGCCTTTATGGCGCACCCCCGAATCCTTGCTGATACAGCTTTTAGGGATCCATGCCTCAAAGGGCTCGTCGATAAAAGGTTTGATCAAGATGGCTTCGTCGGTCTCTGCCACCACCTCATCAACGTAAACCTCTACATATTCATCAGACATTGCTTTCGCCTCCTGAAGACGCGGACGGGATTTGAACCCGCGATGACCGGCGTGAAAGGCCGGTGGCTTAAACCGCTTGCCTACCGCGCCACAATCTTACTTTACAACATATGAGGTGGATTTCTTCTGTCTCTGATAGCGTAGAAGAGCATTCCGATGGTGAGCAGCAAACACAGACCAACAATCGTGAGACCAACAATAAACATGGTGCCTCCAATTCACAAGTGGCTGAGGCTAACGTAGTTGCCTTTGTTTAAAGTAACTACTTGTGAATTGGCGGAAAGCTTCCCTACGGGGGTGACGGGATTCGAACCCGCGGCCTCGGCGCTGACAACGCCGCGTGAACTCCAGGCTTCACCACACCCCCAACTAGAAGTCGTCGTCTTTTTCCGGGTCGTACGTCTCGAAGCGTTGCTCCGGAGAAAGATCCCACAACTCCTGGAGCTTTTTATAGTCGGCCTCGGCGACTTGTCTAGCCAGAAGCGGCGTGTTTTCTGGAGTGATTTCTTGGTGGAGGGTTTGCGGTAAAGGAGGATCGAGCTCAAAATCGTGGACACGGTACTCGATGGGACAGCGCTCGCGTATCCATTGCATAGCAGAATCCTTGTGATCAAATGGGTTCAGGTTGTACCTGAACATATCCTGCAACCGACCCCACTCGGTCATCGAGGCCTTGAGATCCTCTTCGGTGCTACTCTCATCCCCTATGCAATCCATGTCCATTTTGTGGTAGAGATCACCGAACTCTTGCGGAACAGACGTAGCATGCGCGTGACCCTCCCAACTCTTCTCGCACAACGCATATATCCGATCAGCAAACTTCTTGGCCTCAGCGCACCAGCTCTCTGCCCGTTCCTTGTCCGTAAAAACTGCCACATTCCATAAGCAGTCATCCCCGAAGCAGGCAAAGTGACCTATCACCAAGTAGACGTTCATCCGATCCCCTCTTCAAGGAGCTGCTCCTGCATGCGTAGCTCTGAGATCTCTTCCTGCCGTGTTACTCGTCCCATGTGCTTACGCTCCCAGTTCTGACTACAACCTGAGCAGGAGCATCTCTTAGGCGTATCGATGAACATCTTACCGTAGGCATGCCTAGCCACCCAGCCGCCGTAGTACGTTTGGCGCTTCTTCCATAAACGCTGCCGCTGAGCTCGCCTGTAAGCTCTACTCTTCACTTTCTGGCCTTTCTCCCTCCACCCACTCACTTTTCTCTTCATCCCAATATACAGGTACCCAATTATCGAAGGAGTCTCCCCAATCATCCGCTGGCAGCGACTCTAACCATGCATTAAATCCGGCGTTAGCGACGGCTTTATAGTTGGGATCCACGAGAAACTCTCCTCGGGAAAAATAGCGGAGGCAAGATTTGAACTTGCGATCTCCGGGTTATGGGCCCGGCGGGAACGGCCTGACTTCCCTACTCCGCAACAAACGTTAAGGAGTCTAATCCAACAGCCTACTCTTGTCAAGAGGAGCCAGTATCTCGGTTTCTCTTACCTCCTCTTTCTGATGGCGCATAGTAATTAACCACCGACTGTGTTCATCGCGAGTCTTCTTCCAAGCAGCCGATTTCCTCCAGCACTTCACACAGTAACCGCTCACATTTTGGTCGGACACTCCTTTACCGCACTCCACACAGAATTTTTCGCCAGAAGATTTTTTGGATACCTGTGACTGGCTCTGCTTGCTTCGCCAATGGTTCCAGCATTTACGACATTTTCCTGTCTTGTTCGTGCTTTTAATGACAGCACCACAGGCACAATGCCGAGTAGCGTTTCGATTGTTTGCCTTCCCTCCACGACGCCCATTACGTTTGGAAAGCTGCCTCTTGGTCAAGCCACCGCGCTTTTTTATACGAGCACACTTGGCGCAATCTTCTGGAGTCCCCTTATGAGGCTCCCCATCCACAAAGTGCCAACTCGTGTTTTTCCCACTGCTCATCGTTGCGCTCTTTCCATAAAGGCTGGATCGCGGAGGGAAGGCGTTGTGGCTACTTACATCCGCCGTAACCCTTGAACCAGATACGCACAGGCATCACGTACTTGGCGTACTGATCTGGGAAAAAGGCCAGACCATTGTACACCAAGCAGGATCCCTTTTTCAAGAGGCCGTCCCAATCTCCCTTTTTTAATGGCTGACCAGCGATGCACTTCTGATACTCTTCGCCCGATTTTGCAGGGAACACCTTGTCGCAGAATTCCTTGAGTTTCGCTGGATCTTTCGCATTTTCCTTGGCCAGTTTCGCAATTTCATATTGCACTACAAAATCTAAAGCTGCCTTCACCTCGTCGATCACCGATATTGCTAGAGGATGAACCTTATCGATGATAGCCTTAGCTTGAGCCATCTTTCCATAACACGTTTTGAACTCTGGGGCAGCGGAGTGATCCTTCCCCATGCAATCCTTGAATGCTTGGCTGCCTTGATCAGGATGCAGCTTAACGCAGATCTTCTTGGTGCATCCCTCGCGCACATTGGCTTCCACACCCATGAAAGTTGCGTAACCGGCGTTGAGCACCGCTTTAGCAATGGTCACAGTCGTGTAGCCTGGCTGATACTTGCTAGCTGGGTTGTTTGGATCAGGTGGTGGGCATCCGGCCACAAGGGCTAACGCCACAATTGCTACTGCAGCTCTCTGTACGTTCCTCATTTTTGCTCGCCTCCTTTGCTGAGCTATTCTTCGTCTGGAAGGACTCCGAATTCCTGTATCACAAACTCTTTTTCGGGAAAAAGCTGTTGGTACTCATTCTTGAAGTACTCTGCGCGCTCCCGCGTCAAAAAGACGCTGAGGCCATCATTGTCACCACCCAGGTAAAGAGGCGCAGTTGCTCCTGTTTCATCCACCACAGCAAACAGGGTAGTTGTGCGAACTTGTGTCATTGCTCCGATTCCTTATCGCCCACAGAACGGGGTCAGTAGCAAATGCAGAAGCAAGCGCACGCAACCGTAGGTGAATACGAGCGCGCTGAATAGTGCCAAGGTAAGTTTCATGGATAAGGGCAATTACGCCTCCTCTACGCAGCACTAGAACCCGTGGGGGCAGGCGCCTGCTCGGCCCCAGCCACGGCTGTCACGCTACTTCTCCTCTCCAGGGAACTTCCAGCAGTACCCACCCGCGGTGTTGTCCTTGATGTGGACCACCGAAGAGGGGCGCTCGATCTGCTGGCCGTATTGGTCCTGCTTCCCCGTCTGCTTAGAAACGTAGAGCAGGTTCACACACGGCTTGGATGCGGGGTCACCGTGAATGGCGGTGATCAGCGCTTCGTGCTCCTGGTAATGGGTGTCGATAAACACAACGTGACTTCCAATGCTTAGCCTCATGGCTATATCCTCCTTCGCAGCTCCAATGCTGCGCAGAGGAGGTGAATAATGGAGCCAGCCGGGCTCGAACCGGCGACACCCGCCTTGCAAGGGCGGTGCTCTCCCAAACTGAGCTATGGCCCCTTAAAATTTCACCAAGTGCTGGCGGTGTGCCCAACAGGAAAGGTGATGTACGTGGGCTCGCGGTCGGGGAGCTCTTCTTTCTCTGGCTCTTCGACCTCGTTCACCTTCACGACGTAGCCTCGAATATCCTCGCGGGTGATGGGATTGTCGGGTGTACGGCTTTGAAAGTCTAGCATCATCGTGCAGATAATGTCGGTGAGCTTATCGATTTGCTCATTAGTCATCGTGTAATTCCTCTGTGTGATGGAGCCAGTGGGGATCGAACCCACGACCTCTTGACTGCCAGTCAAGCGCTCTCCCGAGCTGAGCTATGGCCCCAAATGGCGGCAAGGAGGTAATAGACCAAAGGGGGACTGGGGAGGGGGAAAGGCTGGCCTTTCCCAACTGCCGCCGTATATTTTATCTCTGCGCGTCTACGCTCTCTAGCATCGAGTAAACGTAGCGATTGTACGACTTTCCTTTCGCCTCGTCAAATGGTAATCCATACTTACGCGCAATGAATCGTGCCACAGCAGCGGAGCGTGAAACTCCTGCCCAGCAATGCACGTAAATGGCCAACAACGAGCCAGCATGTTTTTCTAGCCACTGTAGAATATGCCTTGCTTGGGTCTCCGTAAAAAGGTGATAGTGTGGACGCGGGTGATCGATGTCGTCGAATTTCAACCGAAGCACTTGTGCCCACCGGTGGTCAAAAAGCCTATCAACGTTGTGATCGATATCGCAGATGGAAATAACACCGGTGTACTCGTCCCCTGGCATGTTCACAAGAACGTCTTCCGGAAAGAAATCTACATGCTTGATCACTTGCTTGCTCCTGCGAGGTCTCGGTAATCATAGTAATCGACGCCCTCGCCCCAACTAATAGGTACAGCGCGTTTTATCCTCCCACTGGGAAGGTGAATATAAAGGGGACGCAGAGGAAGCCCTGTTTGCTCACAAGTAACAATGTCTTCAGGGAATTCTTGGTCCCCACGCGCCACGAGTTTGTTGGAGATCTCAAGCTCATCAAGGCCGTAAAGAATACGGTCGGGGAGCTCACCCTCTGCCAAACGGCGTGCCATACCTTTTCCGAAATCCCAGGTGAGCAGTCGCTCTATCTGCAGGCCGAGGCGCTCTGCTTCTTCACGCGCTATCGACATTAGGGGAGAGCTCCCGATCTAGCTCACGAAGCTGCAGAAAAACGAGCTTTGCTAGATGCGTTTGGCACTTATTCATAAAATCCATGACGGCGTCTGCGTGTTGGAATCCTCCGACTTGCGCAGCTAGTTGAGGAGATTGATTTACCGCTTCCCGGAACTTGGACAAATCGTGGTAAGCATCCAAGCGATCCTGCAAACGCTCGATGAGTTTATCGTCCATCATAATCTCTGCCTCCCTTTACCTAGACACCGCAAGCCGTTCATGAAGGGGGATGTGCCACATCCTCTTGAGTATCTTATGATGCTCAGCACGAATTTCGCGGCATTCCTGTGCCAGCTGCTTAGCTATCTCCGGGGTGATCTCTGGGATCACCCATTCGGCTTTTTTGCTTTGCTCTCATCCTTTTTGTCGTCGGAGTTTTCTTCTTCCAACATTTCGGACGCCCACTTCTCCGCTGCGCGGATAGCTCCCTCTGACGTCTCGTAGATGCCAGGATCGTGCACCCAGTTCCTGGAACTCTCTAGCCCCCACGTCCACCCTTCGAGCTCGGGGTCTTCCTCTCCCTTAAGGAAGAAGACCGTGATAATGAACAAACCGTAGTCCCGGGTGTACAGCTCCGTGGTAGTCCACTCAGGAAATACTGTGCGGTCCTCTTGCTGCTCAAGGGCCTCCACAGTGGTACCAAGAGCGGAGCACAACTGGCTCATCGCGTCTTTCTTGTTAGAGGGGAATGGTTGCTCTGTCTCCTTTACAAAGCTCTGCTTCGTTGGGATGTGGTAGATCAAGCAGCCGGACCCTTGCGTACGGAGGTCCTCATCTGGAAGACGGAAACGAGTGATCCTGATGTCTGATTTCTTCACTTGCTGGGCCATAGTCTAATGCCTCCTGTGCGATCGGGGATGGAAGATTTGAACTTCGAACTCGTGCTCCCAAAGCACGCGTGTTACCGGGTTACACCACATCCCCGTTAATTACTTGCCTGCGCATCTAGTGCACAAGTGCTCCTCTTCTTGGAGCTCTCCTATAGCTAACCACTCGGGCTTCTTGTTGGGATCGGAAGCTGTGATGGTCTCGGTCTTCCCACAACCATCACATTCCCAAGTGGTGACGTAGTCGATCTTTACATTATCAGACGCCATCATCTGAGACACTTTTTGTTCCGTGTCTCGGTAGCCCTGCTCAATAGCAGCAGCTTGAGCTCTGGCCCAATTCTGGAACTTTTTGGACTGCGCCATCCGCTTAAAGGCGATGCGTCTATTTTGATGCTGGCTACGCTCCTCTCTGGACTCCCCTACAGCCCCAGAGGGAGGATGCCGGATGCGGCACGCAGACGAGGTCTTGTTTTGATGCTGACCGCCTTTACCGCCGGCACGAAAAAATTCGACCTTCAGGTCCTTACGCGTCACTTTGAAAAGCAGCTTGCCCATTACGGTGGTACCCTAAATCCCTACAACGATGTGCCATAGAAATGCGCGGTGGACATGTGATCCATATCAGACAGGACCGAGTACCTGTCCCCCTTGCGAAAACGGGCTAGATGCTCCTCACGTAGGCCCTTGAGAAGGAAGCCGACCACCGTAGTGCGTCGCATGGTAGCTCGACGTTCAACACCCGTGATCTCAAACTCACGGAAGCGCGTCTTCAGGTGCATACCTGCCTCAATAAGCCTGGCATCATTATCGAGCGTTCCCGTCACCACCAAACCACGATCCTTTACTTCATGAAAATCCTGGTATGTGAATGTGTCCACCACTACGTCTGCGCCTGGCATAGAAATCTCCTGTGCTGACAACTCTCCCGTATTTTACAAGACGCGTGGCAAAAAGAGCGGGATGGGATTTGAACCCACGTAAACGGCTTTTGCAGAGCCGCGCCAAACCACTTGACTACCCGCTCAAAATGTCGAGGGCGGGATTCGAACCCGCGTCTACTGGATATGAGCCAGCTGTTCGGCCTGCTGAACTACCCCGACAAGAGCCAGCGACCGGAGTCGAACCGGCACCTGTGGAGTACGAAACCACTGCTCTGCCGCCTGAGCTACGCTGGCAAAAATCTCACCCGTCCTCCAAGTTGCGTTTGTATCGAAGAGAAATCCTGGCTAGTAAGCACGGCACCGCCGATAATATATTGACGATTGCTGTCCAGAAGCTCCACGTGAATTTGACCATTCAAATGCAGGGACTCGTATTGGACGACTTCGATCTCAGGGTTCGCTTCTATAAGCTTCACTATATCATCGGACGTTAAAGGTTGCATTTAATACCCCCCGTATGGGCATAATTAACAAAATGCAAATTAGGTGCTTTTTTCTTAAACAGCTCAAACTGGTCTTTCGTTAAGCACAACCCACCGTGCCCTCGATGGTTCCCTGAATCCCACAGATACACTTGAATGAGATCCCCAAAAGCCAGACTATCGTAGTAACGCACGGTGTTTATTCCTGGGTGGTCCTCTGCAATCTTCAGCAAGTCTGTCACGTTCTTTATGCAAACGTAACCTTCTGCTGTTTTTGATCCCATAGCGTCCTCCAAGGAAAAGCCCGGGACAGGATTCGAACCTGCGTGAGCTTAAAGCTTCCGGATTACAAATCCGGTGCCATCGACCAACTAGGCGACCCGGGCATCAAGACCAATAACCACGAGGAGGTGCTCTACCTGCTGAGCTACACTAACAAAAGTGAGGGATAAAGATCACCAGTACTCCTAAGCTCCCGGAGTTTGATACTCACTTTTTTGAGCGCTACTTGCTCTATCTGTTTAATCTGTTCCGTGGACGTGTTCATGAGAACAGCAATCTCTGCGTGAGTTAAGCCACCGTTTCGCTCCGCTGCTTCTAATGCGCAGGTTTCTTGGAGATCCTCAAGAGGTACCCCCGGAAAATTATGTCGAAACGTTGGGCGCCTACGCCTAGATACCGCATCAATTGCCAAGTGATAACGACACTCCAGGCGTCGGCACGGACGCGACGACGGACAATTTCTCGGTCTATGCAAGACTTTGAGGTTGCTCTCAAAGTCCACGGTCACTGCCTTTGATTGGGTTCCATTATTACCGCCATTCCCGGCTTTCATCGTGAGTCCCCTAACTGAATAAAAGGTGACTAAACACAAACATACGATTTAGCCTATTATTTAGAAAGTAAGTTACTTCGCAGCTTTGCCGGAAAAGTTGAGCGGGGAACGGGATTCGGACCCGCGACCTACGGCTTGGCAAGCCGTCGCTCTGCCAACTGAGCTACCCCCGCAAAAATAGAATTACCGCCACGGCTGTGAGTGCAGTGCACCACAACGCTAGCCCGATAAACGCGTGTTCGTAGAGTTTAAGACGTCGCACCAAATCGATTTTTTCGTTTCCCTCATGTATGATCACAGTAGGTACTTCTTTCGGAAGATGTGGATCCCGGCGGATCTCTATCGCTGCCTCTGGCTCAAAAGTAACCCACCCACCATCAACAACTTTGTCGTAGTAGCCGTTGACGGAGATTTTGTTCTCAGGAGCTGTGATCATTTTGACAGTTGCCATGGATAATGCTGCCTCCGTAATTAAACAAGCTTCACCTTCCGCTGGAAGGTTTCCCTTGCGTCGCGCACAAGATTATCAAGGGACGCGAAATCGAGAGGAAAAGCCCACGTCAGTGCCTCCTCGCTGCCATAGAATCGATGGACAGCTTTAGCCTCTACTATACGTAAAAGCAGCTTACGCGCCCAACTTAGTTCTCGGTAGGTACACTCCCGCCATCCCTTCTTTCTCAGCGAGAAGAAACGATCGGATTCCTCTTTGGAGAATACCTCTGACATGGCCCATCCAACGTAGAGCGGGAAACGGGACTTGAACCCGCAACGTTCAGCTTGGAAGGCTGACACTCTACCAATTGAGTTACTCCCGCATAGCCTTATTTTACAATATGTGATTGGAAATGATCCCGCCGGGAATTGAACCCGGGCTTCCGACGTGAGAGGCCGGTGTCCTGACCGCTAGACTACGGGACCAGAAGCCCCCGACTGGAATTGAACCAGCGACCTCCTCCCTACCAAGGAGATGCTCTGCCGACTGAGCTACAGGGGCGCGGGGGTGTGCTTCACCAAAGCTTTAGCGCAAGCTTTGCAAAAGCGACTTTCGGTGGGGAGCTCTTCCGAAACGTAGGAGGGGCGCGTTCCATAGCTGGTGTTACCGTCTTTTGTGTAGGTCTCAATTCCACATGCGGTACGGTCACCATGCTCCCCAGAATTCAAAACAATAATGTGGTACACTTCTTTTTGCATGACCAAGTATAAAGTGTTCATAAAAAGCCTCGTAGCATAATTGGGCTTGTACGGTGGGTGAGGGATTCGAACCCCCGGCACCAGTTAGGGTGCACTGCCGTTCCAAGACAGCACCTTAAGCCAGACTCGGACAACCCACCTCAATCTGATAATTTACTAGCAGGGAATCTCGGCAGGGATGTCAAGCTTCCCAAAAATTCGGTCGGTAAAACTTGGACGTTCCATAGTCGCCATAATCTCTTCAGCGATCAACTTCCCAAGCTTCTCGAACTGCGGAGGACCATCACGTAAGCCCTCCTTCTCCAGATGAGTGAGGAGCACCTCGTGCTCCGGATCGTAGTCTGATTCCACTGAGGGAAGCAACGCACTCCCAAGAATGGCTGCCCCAATGCCTAAAAATCCACGTCGTGTCACAGGCATAAGTAAACCTCCTGCTGCCTAATCTGATAATTTTATTAACTGGGCATCTCTTTTGAGCAGTCGCCAAGGAGTGAAGAAATCCTCGTAGGTGTCCTCCTCCCAATCGGCGTCTACACCATAAACAGAGAAGTCCTTGGCTTGCCAGTTTGGGCAGTATTCATTTGGCATGCTGTCCAAAAAGTCCTGCGCAGCTTGCCGAGTTTCCCAAACGCCGCCTCCGGGGTGCTCATCGGTACGACCGAGCTTCAAAAGCTCTGGCTCCTCTCGGAATGCAGTCGCGTAAGAAATGGTATGCCCGATGGTGAAAATCATTCTGCACCCCTAGTCTCCAGAAAGGAACCGACTCCTTCGCGTTTTCTTGCAACTGCGCCGGAGGAACTCCTTCTCTTTGTCGTCCCGCGTGAGCTCCTCATTCCACGCCTTTCTAATGGACGCTAGAGGATGATCGGTGGCTACCTCAGACTTGCCGCAGCGACAGCGAGCGTAAGTCTTTTTCCCATCTGCCGACTTCACCACCACAGGATGCTGGTCAAAGCACTTCGGGCAACCTGGATTGAACGGTTCATTGCTCATCTTTGTCCTCTCCACGACGTTTCTTCTTTTGGCGCAACAGTAGGGTATCTATGCTTTTATTCAGGTAGTACGTTCCCTGTTTAGACGGACGGGTCATCCAAAGTAGAATCCCCATGAGGATAATAATCACCAGGAAGTCGAGCATAGTTGCACCTCCTTGGCACCGGTGAAATAAATAGAGCTACAGGCATTTTCGAATCTGCTCGTGCCCCCACACGTTATTGTTATTCGTAATCAACCGTGCGAGCTCTGCTTTGTAAAGGAGCAGGTTTGGTGAAGTGACTATTACGTAGTTGTCCTGCACCACCGCTCTCATGTTGCAGACGCATGGACACTCAGCTGTGGGTTTCCTAAGACCACAGCACTTGTCTGGAATGTCCAACCCTTTCTTGCGGCAACCCCTGCAAGGAGGAGTAGACGGAACAAGCTGCTGCTTGCTACAAGTAGACACGTACCAGTCGGGAGGAACGAAAACCACGAACCAGTCTCGACGTACCTGCCACTTCGGGTCGATCTTTGGGAGGCAAGCAGCGAGCTCGTGTGTAAGCACGTCCAGCTTATCGCGAAAGGCTTGTGTGTCGTCCTTAGCCGGCGCAAAGTAACGCACGCCAGCAGGTGTCTTTTTGGCCTTCTTTACGTCGTACTTATAGTTGGTGACGTTGGAGAACCAGCTGCGGTACCCCTTCCGTGGGCACCCAACCAAAAGCAACGCAAAGATTGCGAGGAGGCTAATGGAACGTCGCATGGCAGGATATCTCCAGGTGTTCTGGGTCGGATCCTTTCTGCACGCTCAACTGCTGCGTCATGTCGACCCGACGCATAGTACCTTTCAAGTCGGTCGCAGCGGGGATAGTGATATTATCCTTTTTGCTGGTTCCCGCCAAGTAGTCGCCCTGCTTGAATCCACACTCAACGTCGGCCTTCACCTCACGCTTCGTAGGATTGAACAGGTTCACGTAAACCTGAGCATTGAAGCTACACTCGTAGGAGCTGCAGCCCATGGGGATATAGAAGGGTTTTTTGCCCATCTCGTAGTAGGGCTCCGTTTTACCTTTGGTCTCTGTGTACGATTTCGGCTTGTGTACCTTCGTACCCTGACACCAGTCGCTCTCACAAGCCATGACGAGAGCAAACAGCACAATGATTGCGATCCATACCTTTTTCATCTTCGCCTCCTTAACGGCAGGTGAGGGATTCGAACCCCCGGGGCTTTCGCCCAATGGCTTTCAAACGGAGGAGGAGGGATTCGAACCCCCAGTACCTTTCGGTACACTTGGTTTCAAGCCAAGCACTTTCGCCAATTCGGTCACTCCTCCAAAACGTGTAATGGTGATACACGGTTTACAAACAAGGACTCGGCGTCCACACCAAGGATCTCAGCTACCGAGTAATACTTAGCAAGACTACGCAATGGGCGCGAAACGCGCACACGAAGCATTCCATGCTTCAACTTTTTTCTCCTCTTCTTATTTTTAATAGGAATCGAATACGGCTTCTCAAATACAGCCTTAGGCATAGACAGTACAGTACGCCAGTATTCTTCCAGCTCACTGTGAGAAAAGGAGCAATCTAAGTGAGCGGACACCCTAAAAGATAACCTTCTTGGATCAACACGTAAAATAGTAGTCAACCAACGAACATACAACTGTAGGAGCGCAGGGTCGGAGTTGGATAAAGCCATACTGCCGATTTTCTCCCCCTCAGCCCAGTAAATAGCAGCTCCTACTAAAGCCAAGGAATCTTGGGTCATCTGTAATCCATGCAACTTTACACGCTCCCTACTTTTGGTCAATAAATGCTGCCTGTTCTCCCTAGCACGCTCTGCGTGGCTGGGCCCACGAGTAGCACTAGAACGTCTGCGCGCGTAACGCCTTTTCTCTCCCTTTCTGCGCTTGTTTGATGCAATCGCAGCATGCTTAACTAGCTCCTTAGTTCTAGCGCCAATCTCTGCCTGCTCCACCGCCGTAAGCTGAATGTCGCGTAGCCAGTAACAAACAGTAGACTTAGGAACTCCAAGGTGGACAGAGATTTCTTTGTATGACCAGTATCTGTGCTTCCGTAGCCACTCAGCCTTGCTTTTTGCGTCCATGCTGAACTCCTGGTATATAATTTTGTTATTAGAACATAACTACAAACCAGTTGTTCAAGGCCACCACCTTAAACCTCTCGGACAACCTGCCTCACTCAATAAACCAGCCTAACTGAACGGACCATCTCCAGAAATAGAGCTGCAAAGCAGGTTTCCACCCTTTAGGAAAGGATAACGTTATACCTGTAGTAGGTACAGCGTCTTCCTTCTCGTAGGAAGTAAAAGAGGTCCACCAACTAGTCTCGATCGGACCGATTTCCAATTCCTGTGGAGGCCAAACCCGCTCCTGAATGTTCATTTCTTTTCCTTTGTATTACTCTTCAATGCTGTGCGCACTACATCCCGGTAGTCGAACTTCACGCCTAGCGCGTCTACTATGGAAACGGTTTCTTCTGATTGCCCGTAAACTGTGTTGTTGAAGATGTAGATATGAGAAGGAACCCTGGTACGGTTCTTCGCGAAATTGACCCCTTTTGTAGTTGGGCGCCAATACCCTGAGGTACGTTTCTTCTCATCAGTGTTTGGGCGCTGCTCGATTAAACCCCAGTGCTGCAGCTTGGCGTAGTCCCCTCCGCGGGTCTCTTTAAGAGGTGAATCCTTAACGCTTACCCACCTACGCCCATTAGACAGGAACACCCTGGATAGAAGGATCAGCCAGCGCGCCATCTCGCTGTTTAAGCGCCGCCTGTAGAGCTGGACCCGCTGTTTACAGCAGGGACAATCAATTGCCCCGGCGCCAGGTTTTAGTGCTTCTTGCACATGGCGCTGTGCCTGTAGCAGAGTTGCACCTTTTGGCTTCTTCATTCCAAGGCGTTTGTCCAACCAACGTTTGACGTCCATAGCTGGGACTAGGTCCAACCGCACAACAGGTACCTGCAATGTCTCGGCGATCCGTACGCCTTGCATGGTACCGCCACTATTATTCCGAGGTGCGGCTACCACGCAACGTACAAGCCCTCCTCCGATTGGATGTAGAATTCGGTAATTCCTGGCGTGCAACCGAAGACCGTTGCGTTTCAGTGCGTCGGGATTTGGGTGGAATGCTTGTACCGAGTGGAATGCTTCTTCATCGCTACTAAGCAACGGTTCCAGCTGGACCAGCGATCCAAACCGATCACGTATGCGCCGCACCCAATCTCTCGAAAAAGTATCCCATGGAAGGCAGAGATCTACGGGGCCGCCTACCTCCAAGGCTGCCTCGGCCATGATCTGGTCGATTCCTTTTGCGGCGCCTGTTCGTAGGGTATGCCCGCTAACAGCGAGGTATCGGGCTACTTTTCGGGCCAAAGCAGAAACACTGCTAGACGGATTCCTGCTCCCTATTCCAGCGTAAATAGGCATCCCCTGTATTTTACAAGACTGCGTAGGAAATGGAGCGACTAGGATTCGAACCTAGATTTGCGGGGTTACGACCCGGTGCACTTGCCATTTGTACTATCGCTCCGTTCGTGATCGGACAGAAATCGAGGTTGCGATCCTCTACTCTCTGCCGACCACGCGCCGTCACGTCTATGGAGCGACGCTACCATGGCGCACGACGTACCACCCATAGCCTAGGTAGGTGGTTTGGCGTAAAGGGCCTCCCGGCCGTCGCTGTCCGGTATGACGGGGGTAGGATTCGAACCTACGATGTTTAGCACTGCGGCACCGAGTTTACAGCCCGGCTCCTTCAACCACTCGGACACCCCGCCAGATTTGCGCGACGTACCACCAAAAGATCTCTGTGACCCAGTTAGGTGATTTGGCTGGCCAAGCCTACCGGCCGTCGCTTATCCGGTAAGGTGAGTAAGGGATTCGAACCCTTGGTACCTTTCGGTACAGTGCAGTTCGAGTGCACCGCCTTAAACCATCTCGGCCAACTCACCGAAACAAGTTATCTATTACTGAATCCTATGCAACCCCCAAAAGCTGTGTAAGAGGGATCAGTATGACCAAACCACCTTCTCGTATTCGCTACAAAGGCCAGCTGTATGTACAGGCGGATCCACAAGAACCTAGCAGATTCGACCTCGAAAAGCGTGTGCTTGGTGTCCTATTGCACAACCTGGCCCGTGCGATGGAAAGAAAAAGAGACGACGGGCAGCTGGAGAAAGAGGACTACGCAAACCTTCAATGGGTGTACAGGGCTAAGTCCGCGCTGCCTAGCAAGACAACCCCAATGCCTGGGATTATCGGCGATCCTCTAAAAGACACGCGGGCAAAAGCGGAGGAGCTTGCCGCACGGTTTGGCGTGGACTACCCGCAGCTGTGGAAAGAAAAGTTCGCTGCCACCGATATACCTCCCGACGCTGCTGAAGTAATCAAAATGGTTTTGGGCGGCGCTGGAATCACAGTCGACCAAATCTGCACACTCGCGGACAGCTTGAAATCCCTCTGCGAGACCGAAGAAACCCCTGGTGAGTAGTTCTCACCCACAACTAATATTCGAGGCACCTCATGGCAAAGGAAAAAGACAACAAGAAATCTGAAGTGGGCAAAGAAGTCAAAGAGTGGGAAGCCAAGCAAAAGAAGGACGATCCTGAAACCGCCAAAGATCCAGAGGGCACCGTCGAGAAGACTATGGATGCTCTATCCACCAAGGGAAAAGAAACTAAGGCATCCACGCCTCCTCCGAAGAAGATCAAGATGGGTGGTCACTTGTACAAGCTCGTGCAGCCAGAAGCTCCTCCGAAGCAGATCAAGGTGGGAGGCGTTCTGTACAAGCGCCTGGACGATTCTGATGAAGTACGTATCGCCGGAAAGGTGTACAAAAAAGCACAGATGAATGCTGAGCAGGCGATGCAGGCTGCTGCAGACATCGCTATGGACATCAGAGCCCTTGCTCCATTCCTAAAGCGACTTGGATTGGAGAAGGACTACGCGAACGCTATGGGTGTGGCGAAGGCTTTTGACGGTATGGCAGATCGCATGCTTAAAGCTGCAAAGTAGAGGTAGCGGTGGGATTCGAACCCACGGCACGTTTCCGTGCACCCGCTTAGCAGGCGGGCCCCGTAAGCCGCTTGGGTACGCTACCTAAGAAACCGGAGTATATAACATGGGCGCACCAAAAAAGATCCGCTTCAGCGGTCGCATATACGTACAAGCTCAGTACGATGAGAAAACAAAAGCGTTCCAAAAAGCGGTTTATGAGCCGCGCGAGCGCTTCGAGAAGCATCTCACAGAAGCCCACACTGCTCTACAGGAAATAGTGAAGCTGCTCGAAGAGTATGGTTACGAGAAACCTGAAGACAAAAAGCGCTTCAGGGATTTTGTAGAGATGCTCGACAAGATTTACTATGGCGTCCAATATGGTACCGAGCGTACTGGCTGGATAGCTCTCCTCGACCGTCTATACCCTCTCCATGAATACATTCCGCAGCCCGGCGGCCCAGAATAGAAAAGGTGCGCGTGATGAAGAAGAAACAACCACCTAAGTTCATCAGGGTGCAAGGCCACCTGTACAGGTGTGCGTCTGATAGAGACCAGATGGCCGCTGGTGTGGAACGCATGCAGGATGCAGTAGAAGACCTGCTTGAGTACGTGCCGCAGGAAGAAATAGACCAGTCCCCGCTTATCAGGCTCTTCGATCTCTTTCAGATCGCGGCGGATGTGGCCCGCGAAGCTTTGAGCTCAAAAGAAAACAATTCCGAGCTTGAAGCCAACTACAGACACTTCCAAACTCTTGTCACTTACTTCGCCAACGATCTCCGCAGGCAAGGACTCTACAAGTAAAAATATCAGGTGGGGGAGGACGTGTAATAATTGACGCGGACTACGTCTGCCCTCCCCCACCTGGGAGGCGTTTTCATCGTTTGCTATTCAGTTGTCAAAGACTGAAAGGAGCGGCCCCACGATGGCATGCGGGAGCTTGCTATTGAAAAGCCGCAGAATCAGATGAGATCCGAAACTGGGTCTAGTCTCACCCCAAACCGTAGGACCTGCTACTCCAACTCCAACCTGTGTCCCTACGGTCTATGGGAGCTCGCGCAATAAAAAAGGCCGCCTAGCTTCGTTGCCGGGCGGCCTTTCTCGTGTGATCCTCTCGGGTTACAAGGTTAGCCGCCAGGCTCTTTGGGATCGAGTGCATAACCACTGAACAGATTCGCGGTCATGGAGACCTCAATCCCTGGGAGACACGAGGGCGTTGAGGCTCCTTGGGCCTCCAACGGCATCCACTTATGTTCGCGTGTCTCGTGCATGGTTTCTAACCTCGGGGAGTATTTGTACATCACAGCAGCCAAATGTCAAGCAGCTGCTGGTTCCGGCATCTCAAGTGTGCGCTCTGGGCCACCCGTCTCCTCTTTGTCTTTGGGTTCCTTTGTTTCCTTCAGTGCGCCGGTGATCGCGTTCTGGGCGTCTACGGCCACCTTCTGCCCGAGCTCACGTAGCGCCTTGGATTTGGACGCTAGGGTGTTGATGTCAAACCCAAGCTCGCTCAGGTATTCGGGGAGCTCCCCACCCAAGGTGACAGCATCGATGACCCCTGGGAAGGCAGCAAATGTCCGAAAAGGGGACTCCTCTGGATTCTTTGGCATGTCCACATCTTCGGCCTCTGCTGTAGCTATAAACCGTGACAGCTTCGTCAAAATTGACGCGGACTCAGCAGCCAGGCGCTGCATGTCCGAGAGCTCTTGGCGCATACGCTGCACCACCGGGTTTGTCATCTTGGTGATGTCTGGGTACTTATCCAGCGCGGCTGCTATGCGGTCCTGCTCTTTCTTACCTGCAGCGGGTGGAGGATAAATTGTTGACTCCCCCACACCATAATCCTTGGTCTCTTCTATTTTCGAGCTCAGCTCCCCTACGTCCAAAGCATCCGCTCGCACGTAGGTAGCACCCATATAGCGCAGTTTCGTGGGGTTCTTCATCGACATCGCGGCACCTACTTGAACCACTTCTTGATTTTCTGCTTGGGCTGACGCATCTTCTCCATCTTCTTCTTGAGCTTCTCGTGCTGCTTGGCCCATTTCTTTATGGACTTTAGTCCTTTAACCAAACTCGATGACTGTGAAGTTGTTCCAGCTAGGTAGCGCGCGGATACAAGCGCCTGCAAGATGTCCAGAACGTTCTTGCTGTGCTTTGCTTTTCGGAAATCTTTCTTTGCAGAAGCAAGAAGCTCGCGCAAGGAACCCATACCATCTTCCAGCTCGCGTAGGGCGCCCATTTCGCTTAGCTGATTCTTGTAGAAATCGAAGACGTCGCTGGCAAATTCCTGCCATTCCTCTTTGCTTCTCGGAGCGGCACCAGCTGCCTCAACAAGTTCAGCATGAAGGAGATCGAGGGGAAGTTCAACTGCCTCATAAATGGCGCCGCGGAATCGTATTTTCTTGGGGCTAGACATTAACCAGCCTCCTAACAATTGCTGGGTCGAGCTTAAGGAAACCACCACCCTCTGCTACCGGTTGTGGTTCGGGCACGCGCTCCTGTTTAGCAGGAACTGGCTCAGGAGGAGTTTTCTTACGGCGAACAAGCGGGACGGGTGCTTCCTCTTTCCGCTTCGTTAGCGGTACCGGGGCCTCTTTTCCCTTCTCCTTTGTTGGGAACAACCCCTCCAGCTCCTGCTGCACTTTCGCTGGAGCTTGCTCTTTTTTACGCCGAGCTTCTTCTTTCTGCTTTTCCTTCACCCAAACAGGCTCACGCAGAATCTCATCCAAGGCTTCGCGGACTTCATCTTTGTCGACCTCTTCTCCCTCATCACTCAGGAGCTTGAGCCGCTCTGCTTCCTTTAAAGCCTTTTTCAGGTAGTACAACATCCGAGCGGAGGCTGGGAGCAGTCCTGGTTCGATAAGTAAATCCTTGGCGGTCTCGCCAAATGCCTTATGCCAAGCTGGGACTTTGGGGAGCGTCTCAGCGTAGAAGTCGTCGAATAGCTTCTGTATCTTACTGATCGCCTCTTGGGGATCGTCCCCCATGGACGCCTCTAGGGCATTCACTTGGTTTTGCAGATGATCATAAGCCTTGACTGATTCCTTCACGCTATGCACCGAAGACTCTGCAGCCGGAGCGAAGGGTGCCATTAAAAGGGCCTCTACTGCAGACAGGATTTTATCCGCATTCTTTTTGTAGGATTCCTTTCGGCCTAACTGCTTCATGAACAGGTCGACGTACGGACGCAGCTCCTGCTTCTTCTGAGCATCCGATACAGCCCTGTTCAATAATACGGTGCTAAGGCCTGCGGTGACAGCCTGATACGTTGCTCCCTGGTAACGAATGGTACGTGGTAACTGCACAGATTCCTCGATAGCATTCCGTCGCATGAGCGCTCTCACGGGATTGTCCTTGATGGACAGATCAGCCAAAATGGTATCGCGTCCCAACCCTCTAGCCATTACATAGCGATGGTGACCGTCTTCCAGCCAATAGATGCCCCGCTCCAAAGAAACCTCTACCGGCTCCTCCAGCGCTGACTCGTTCCCTTCCCACAAGCCCTCTTCAATCTCTGCCACAGCGTTGTTGTAGTCGTCAGCGTACTTGATCTTGATATCGCCTACAGGAAGTTCTTGGACGCCCTCCACTACCCCAAAAGCCATGCGGTCCAGCACGTCGATGGGCAGCTTCTGCAGCTCTTCTTCTGTCTGCGCGGTGCGGTTGTCAATATGCTGGAAAAATGGGGTGGTGTGCTCAAATAACGTGTCAAGGCCGGGGTGCAGAGTGAGCGCTTTGACCCCCTCTTCATCGTACCAACCCCACCCTGTGCTCTCATGATCCAGCACAGGTAGGAACCCCTCCACAAAAGCTGGCTCTACCTGCGCAAGAAAAGTGGTGTACTCGAAGGTACCGAAGTGCGGATCATCGCACTGGAAGACAAACCAATCCAGAATCCTGTGCGGTGGTACGGAACCAATCTCCTCCATGCATTCACGCAGGGCCCCATCCTGTGGGGTTTCGCCATTATAAACACCACCGCCAGGAATACCCCACGTGCCTGCTTCATCGTTGTCGATGCTGCGTTTGAGGAGTAGGATCCGAATACCATCGGTGAAGAGGAATCCTGCCCCAGAAGGAAGGGATGGCGATGCTACGCGTACCCCCGCCTGCCGAACATCCACAGGAAGATCAAAGTTGGCATCCTCCAGAGCGCCCTTCACCGCGTCCACCTGACGTTCATCCACCACCAAGATCCGGTCCACCGCCTCTGGGTCGAAGGTTACTGGATGGTCTTCTTCCTTAGACACCCACTCACGCTCATCGCTTTTAAATAGGAAGGAAGAAATCTCCCCCTCCTTGTACGCCTCCTCCATGCACTCTTCGTCCTCAAACCCATCTTTGTCGATGCACTCTTCTGGATAGATGAACTGCTCCAACCACCCCTCACCAGCAACGTAGGCTGCCTGTTCGGGATGCTTGTTGTACCAGTCTTCTGTGTAGTCCACCTGCAGGAGCTGCGGAGCTAGTTTGGAGTGCTTGAAGACAATGACGACATCATTGTGGCTGATGTCGCCCACATGAGGTATCTCAGAAAAAGATACAAATGGCGCCTCTGATTGCACAGAGTGGCTGCCCATAATAGAGAGCAACCCTGGTAATGAGGTCGTATGGAACAGATATTTGGGCATGACTAGTAATAGCCCGGGGTATGTGTACGGAAAGGATGGAAGGGTAAATAGTTAACCGGATGCGAAGGGCGCCGTACGCCTCGATTGTTTGCTGGAATACCAGGAATGATGCGCACTACGCGACCCGGAGAAGGGGCTAGTCCGGTACCCGCGGTCCCTGGACCATAGTTCACGTGACGTATTGCCCCACGACTACTCAGTCTGACACGGCGCATGGAACCTCCTATAGATCCGGGTCCTCGCCAAACCGTTCCTTATACTCAGCAATCCTTCGGCGGATTTCGTCCCCAAGGATGCGCTTTGCGATGGCATCTTCTTTGGTGGTCCGCTCAGTACCCTTCGCCATGCGTCGACGCATCGCACCCTCGATACGCCTATTAAATGGATTGGTGAATTGTTTGTGCATCACAGTAACCCTACAGACCACCAAGCTCATCAAACACCGCGGACGGGTTGTCGGAAAGGAGCATCGGCTCCGTGAGCTCTCGGGAAGTGTTTGGAGCATTCATGGTATCACGCGCAGCATGCCACTCATCTACCATGGCGTCCAGCTGGTGAACAACGCCCTTCATAGAAGAGATCGCGGCGTCTACGGTGTAATTGAGCTGCCGGTTGGATTTCTCCATGGAACGCATCGGAGCGTACAGCTCTTCGATCCGCTTGTCGGACTGCATGACGTCAACATGCTCAGGGGAAATTTCCCCATCACGCTCCATACAAATCCGCGCCTGCTTCCCCATGTTGTGCAGTGAGTGCATAAGCTCATGTGCTCTTTTTTGCACTGCACGCGCATCTGAGATAACCGCACGAAGGTGGGAATCGGCTACCTGCTCACCTGTGCTCAACTCTTCTTGTTGCTCCTCTCTCACATCAGGCTTTCCTTTGTGAGGTTGAGCAACGAGCTCATAGGTGGCGCCCTTGTACTGAAGTGTCTTGGCCACCATTTGCTTCTTCGGCATTTTGGCTCTAATAGAGCGAGCCATATCTCGTGCAACAAGCACCTCTTCCATGAGAATCTTGTACACGCGGACAGCTGCCTCTTGGATCACCTCTGGAAATGTTGTATCGCCCTCACGCAGCTTCTCACCAGCATCCATAAGCATCTCGGAGATTTGGACCAATTCCTTGGTCACCTCCTCCATTTGCTCATTGAATACCCCAATGCTGTCTTCGAGAGTTGCATCCTCGAAAAGCTCGGCTGCCTGCCGGTAAAGACACCCGTTCAACTTGATGTATTTGGGGACTTCGCTGCTTCCGCGTATTGGAGAAGGCATCTGCACCACCGATTCGTAGTAGGGATCTATGGACTGGATGTTTTTCTGCAGAGCGTCGGAGTACTCCTTATCGCTCTTTGGAGTCAACCGTTGCGGAGTTTCTCCTGACAATGCACGCATTTTGTTGACATGCAGGATCGCATCATCATTTTCCAGCCGGTAGTTTCCGCTCTCGTGCTGCGGCTTACCTTTTAAGTAGCCAGAAGCACGTCCGCGGTTTTCGGGAGTGAGCACGACGTTATCACGCTTGCCGTTGGGCAAGATAACACCATTATCCGGGTACCACTCGAAGAACTTGTTGAGCATTTCCACGAGGGCACCAGAGTAGCCTTTGGTCGACCAAACCATCTGAGAGAAGTTCCAAATGTCTGGCTTCTCTGGCGGCCCGGATCCAGGCTTATAGTGACGCACCGCAGTGAGCGTCACGTGGTATGCAGCCGGCTTCTCAGGCATGACCTACTCAGCTTTGAGTCGGTAGAGGTTGCCGCTAACCTGAATGAACGGCGGGTGCTTCCGTTGCTTCGGCCGCTCGAAGTTGGCGTGCATCTGCTTCTTCGGTTCCGGCTCAGCGTCCTCTTCTTTGGCTAGCTCGGCAGACTCGACAGCTTGGAAAAGCTCTTCCAACGTCTCGTCCAGGCGGATCGCCAGGTTCCCAAACCACCGCGCGGCAACGTCGGTGAATGTCCTCTTCATAAGCGGCATCGCCTGCAGCAGGACGTTTCCGGTGCGGCGCCAGAACTCTTTGGCTTGCTCATCGTCGTGATTGGCTACACGCGCGGCCACGTTGCCCATAGAAACGTTGATCTTCTTGAAGAGCTCACGTACCTTATCCGCCTGTTGATCCCCTTCTGGAACCGATTCGACGGCGGTCTGCAGAGCCTGCTGAAAGTCCTCAATCATGTCTAAAGCCTTGGCACGCTCCTCACTATGCTGCGACAGCTTGTAGAAGTAACCACCCACCCGAATGACCGTGGGAACTTCAGCAGAACGCCGACGGTATAGGGTGCCATGCACTCGAATAAACTTCGGGTTTTTCATTGCTAGATCCCCTTGCTAAAGGTAGGCTATTTCTTGCCGGAGCCGGTATCGACGAGCTTGTCGGCGAACTCCTTGTCACCGTAAGCGCGCTCAAAGAAATCCTTCAGGAACTTGTCCTGCTCGGCTTGCGATTTGGGAGATTTCTCGTACACGTCCACAACAGCCAGACGATCCACTGTCACGGAGGTACCGTTGGCTTTGATGGTAACGTTGTCCTTGCCGACCTTGGAAACCTCGCCTTGCTGCAAGATGCCTTCGTAGGAAAAGCGCACCTTGTCCCCTGGCTCCAGGTTATGGATGCCGGCGGTGACCAGATCGGCCAGGCGTAGACGATGGTGGATGGAAGCAGTGCGCTCGCGGGTCTGGCGCTCACGCAGAATCTCATCCAGATCATCTTTGGTGGCCCGGCTGAGGTAACGCTCGCCGTTCTTGTTGCTCATCACTTCCCAAATGACTTTTTCCTCATCCATGAAGCGTGTGCTAGCCACGGCGATCATTCCCTTGGGAACGCTGGGATTCTGTGGGCTCGCGTTAAAGGGGCGCAGGCGCTCGTTTCGGGCCACCACCGCAGTCACGACACACAGGTCGGGGTAATGACGCAACGTCTCCAAAGACAGCCGCAGATGTCCATTGAGCGAAGTCGTGGTCCAGGAATCCACCTGGCTACGCTTGGGTGCGCCCATCTCAGGGGCGTAGGCCACCATAATACGGGCCTCTTTTTCGCTGATCACTTTGTAGTCGGCCAGCTTCAGATCCCAGCGTCCGCTACGAGTGCTAGCGACCCTACGGTTGACTTTGTCGCTGAACCGTGCAGCAATTCGTCCTGTGATAGAACCGGACATTTCCTTCTCCTACAAATTCAGATGGTTGGTCGTCTAAGATGTTTTGGGTTCCTGCAGCTGGCGAAAAAAGCACATGCGAAGCCAGCTTGGGCGGAGCCGCAACTACACCTAGAGATAACTTGATTTCGCCAGAATGTGACGACGAGGTTATCGTTGTTTGGCGGAGGGAATTTTCACTTGGTGTTTCTGGCACCAAGCCTCAAAGGCTGAAGCGCTAACCCCCAACGCACTACACATATACTTAACGTTGGAGAACTTCTCTACACACAAGTGAAGAATTTTGTCGATGGGTAGCTTGAACTCCTGCTCAAGCTTTATTATCGGAGGGGGCTTAAGGTTTGCGCACTCTTGGCTGCAATAATGGAATCCAGATTTCTTGACCAGCTTCCGCTTGTTCTCTATGCGACGCTCACACACCACGCAAACATGCTGAGGGTTCAACCGGGTAATACGCTCCTCACGTGTTTCACGATCGATAGTCTCCTTTAAAGCTCCCTGACTCAACTGCCGAAATGACTTGTTTAGCTGCGAGCGCAAAACGCTCACATCCTGGCTCAGCAAAAAAGACAGCTCATTCAGATTCAACGCATCGCGCCCCTGGCGCAAGCGATAAAAAAGAATGCAGTTCAGGGTCCAAGGGTTATGTGTATGAAAAGAACATGAAGACACTTTGCATGGCTGGTAAACATCAAGCTCAAGCTCGGGGCAATAGAAAGGCGGCTCCGACGCAGTGCGCTTGAAGTTCTCATCGATCAGGTGCTCTTGCTTAAGGAACAGCTTGGAAATAAATTCCAAGGCTTCCTCTGAGTTTTCTGGCAAAATGGATTCATAAAGCAACCGTGCGTTGTCTACCAAGAAATGACAAGGCCATTCCTCCTCTGGAGCACAGTTGGTTTGTACCGTGTCTCTTGGAACACCGAATTTTTTGAGGAGCGCACGCAAGTCCTTACAAACTGGGTAGGACACACATTTTCGATGGATCCTTCGTCGGGCCATCCGAATCCCCCACAGGCATACAACCAAGGTTAACAAAAACCCGGTACGTGAGAAAGGAAGGTAATATGGGGGTAATTAATGGGTAATGTTACTATAACGCGGCCTAGAAATCGTCCTCGAAGAGCGCTTCAGCGCGGCCCGATCTAGGCTTAGAAGCTGCCGCTTTTTTCTTCGGTGGGCGACCGCGCTTCTTCTTGGGAGCTGCTTCGGTCTTCTTCTTAGGAGGACGGCCCCGCTTCTTGGGAGCTGCTTCTGCCTTGTCTTTCTTCGGTGGGCGACCGCGCTTCTTCTTGGGAGCGGCCTCCGCCTTATCCTTCTTCGGTGGGCGACCACGCTTCTTTGGGGCTGCCTCCGCCTCTTCAGTCTTCTTCGGACGACCAGGCTTGCGCTTGGCGGTGGGGGTGGTTTTGGTGGCCTTTTTTGCGGTGGTAGTTGAAGCCTTGACATCCTCTGGAACGTCGTCGGAGTCGAGCTCCTCTGGCTTCGTCTTGTAGTAGGAAATGAGATGCTTCGGGATGTAGTAGGTGGATTTGTGATACTTCACCCCGCGCCCCCGACCACTCTTCGTGATGGCCTCCAGCACGTACATGTCCCCGGAGTCGCCCGTAAGAGTGCCCTCAGTCACTTCCAGCTTGGCACCACGTACCGGAATCATCACCACTTCTTTTGCTGCTTTCCTTGGCATACTTGCCTCCTTTTACTGGATCTGTGTCGTCTAGAGATCTTCTCTCAACCTGACGAACTTGTTGAACCTTGCTTTCGCTACGTCTGTTTGATCTTTCTGGACCTTGAAATCTATTTTCGTGCCGACGAGATCTTCGCGAGCTTGCCAGAATCGCATCCGATCATCCTGCCCGGCTTTGAATCGTAGGCCACCTCCAACATGAATGGTTTCACCGTTCCAGTCAACCTCGAAAAACCCTAGCCGCTCTCCGTAGCGATACGAAACAGTGTCATCATCCAGGTGCACGGACACACGCCTGTCAACGGAATCCTTGATTATGGAACGCAGCTCCTTCACGGCTTCGTCCGGATGCTCTATCCCCATAGCATGAAAATAGGATCCATCATTCTCGATGCCATCGCAGGTTCCATCTCCCTGCCAATCGTGCATGAGCGACAGTACGCGCTGACGGTCTGCGTTGGAAGCGGCAGAGTGCATCCCCTCACCAGAGACCAATCTGGTAATGGTACCGGTTTCCTCGTCTTCCGGCTTGAGCTTAAGGATACATTTATGCTTACGGTGGAATACATGAGGCGCGTTGAGCACCTTGATCATGCTTCCCTCGAAACCACCGTCAAGTGACCTAGCGTGGAACGCCTCCAGCTCGTCCATGTTATGGACTATCTTATGCCCAAGCACGTAGACGTTGTCCTCGATACGCATAACTTTTTCGAAAGGACGCTTGGCGCCGGCAGCCTGCATAAGCAGCTGCTTGCGCTTCTTCCATGGCATGTCAAATTGCTTCGCCATATACGCACTGATGGGCGCCCAGTCGAACAAAATGACTTTGATCTGCTCCAAGAAAGCGGCTTCGTCAAAGTTGACGGTCTTCCCTACGGCGCTGGATGTCTCGTTCCAATCCGTGGCCAAGAACTCCCCATCGAGGAACATGCCCCCGGAATCCTCGATGCCGCTAATTTCTGCCAGCTTCTCGGCAACACCCAGAAACTGCAGCATCAATGGCTCGACAGACTCCACCTGCTCCTTACGGAGCTTGCCGCGGGTGTAGATCTCCACATGGTAGTTGTCGCCGTCGTCAAAGAAAACAAACGGCATCGAGCGCTCGCCATCCAGCTTGAACTCGACAGCAACAGGGAATTCCGGCTCTTTGTCTCCAGGATAAGCGTCTTCCATCTTCTTGGCTAAGGAGCAGCCATGGTAATGGAATTCTCCTTCCTTTGCTCCAGTCCAGAACCCTGTCCCGTAAACCTTCTCGACGGTGGTGCCGCTCACCCCAATACGGAGATTGTGATTAATGGTACGCTGAAACCACTTGCGCAAACGGGGATGGCATTTGCGCAAAAACCCCGTTACCTTGGCCTTCGCCTCCTTCGTGCTTTTAATCTTTCGAGCATTCAGGACCTGCAGCACGACCAAGAACTTTTTGAAGGACAGAAGCGGATTGAGCAGCTTATCCGCGGAATCGATCTTGTCCGGAAGACGAATATGGTACTTCTCTGTTCCCAAGGAGCAGTATAGGATCTCCTGCAGAGCTTGGTTGTCCTTATTGACGCGGAGCAGCTCTTCTCGCGCGTTTTTGCCGTCAGCCGCTTCTATATCCTCCAGGACAAGGATAGCAGATTTGAGCGTGCCGGTATCTAGATCTTCAAGATGGTTTCCTTCACGAGGCATCGCTTTTTCCTATCTTACAGCATGAACGAACTGATTCGGTGCCCATTACTCAGCGGCAGCGATCTTGCGCGTGATTTTCGGCTTGCGCGTCTTTTTCCACTCGGCAAGCTTGAACGTAAACTTACGTCCAATCTGCGCGTTCACACCAGCAAGGTTGATGATGCCTCTACCCATCGACAAAATGATACCAGAGAACGATTGCCCGGTCTCTAGATCCGTCCAGTCCACCCAGTCCCCTGCCTCGAACTTGGGTTTGCGGGGCCGCTTCTCCTTTTCCCGCCTGGCCAAGGCGGTGCTGTAGAAGCGGATGTACTGATCCATATAGCTCAGCTGCTCAGATGAGCTAAACGCCGTAACGAAATTCTTGGCGGAAGCGAGAACTTCGGCACTGTTCTCTTTGTAATCATGCTTCTCGATCCACCCAGACAACCACTCATCAACGACAAGCAGTTTTTTGATGCCAGGGAGCATCTTTCGCACGGTCTGCACCTCAGGAAGGCTCATCCGCAAAAAGGCATCCAGCTCTGGCTTCATCTCCATGCAAATGAAAAAGCTCTGGCAGGAGAACCGATTGGAGCTCATCGCGCGGCCGGTGTCCTTCATCACCTTGGTTGGAGTACAACGAACACGCCCCAACCATTCAGCTTTCCACAGAGCACAGTACTTGCACTTCACAGGGATGACATCGCCCTTTTTGAAGGTGCGCCCTTCCACCGAGAATCCCTTTTGCACGGTGTAAGTGACCTCTGAGCCCTCATCCTCTTCCTCATCCTCTGAAGAGGCCTCTTCCTCCGTGGGAGTGCTGGGATCGGCAGTATCTTCTGGCGAGGTTTCGGTGGATTCTTCTTCCTCTTGGGATGCCTCCTCTTCTGGGTTATCGTCTTCGTCGTCGAGCCCTAAAGCACTCTCGAAGAGATCATTGTTACCGTCTGTCGGTTTAGTGTCATCGCTGGACATGACAACTCCTTCTGTGTGTCGGATTGCTGGAAATTACTCGTCTTCTTCGTTGCCTATTTCCTGTAAGCGAGAGTAAACTTTGGCAACGGCTGCTACATCTTTGGCATCCACACCAAATCTCTCTGCAGCTTCCTCTATAGAAAGCTCTTCCTCTTCATCTTCCGGATAAGCGTGCGCGTCAACAGCCTTCGATAGCTCTGGTCCCTGACCATCGATACCCTCTATCCAACGGTAGAACGCCTTCACATTCTCCGTAGGCGCCTCTCCAACAGAGATCATCCTTTTGCACGCGAGCTTGAAATCTTCCTGGGAAGTATCGTGCATAAGACGATAGATAGCAGGGATTCCCACATCCTCCTGGAAAGAGAACTCGTCTGATTCAGTGACGAGCTTCCGCATCCCTCGCAGGAGCTCCCGAAAGGTTGGGCCCTCGTAGGCAACGGAGTCCCTTGCTTTGCGAGCTCGACGCTTCACAGTAGGCACTGATTGCTTCACAGATACAAGCACGGCCTCGGCTTCGATGCGCCCATTTAGCTCCTCTACGGTCTGGCGTCGCATTGGCACTGCCCTGCCATCTTCATCGGTATCAGCGTCGAGTGCCGGGATGCCCACATCTGCGAGATCTTCTAATCGGGCAAACACCAGCACACGATGCAGCTTCTTGGCCCACTTCTCTAGAGCGCCTAGCTTATCGATGCTAAGCAGCAGCATTACGTTGCGGCGCCCGTCGGAGGACATCTTCACAGTCTGCCCGGAACGCTTCGGGGGATACACATGGAAGTGCTGGTGTGGGTTTGCCGATAGCAAAATGACTTCCGGGCTGGAAAAGGCGAACCCGACCGCCTTCACTGAAACAGCATCGCTCATGGTGAAATCCTCCGAAGACGTCCGAAGAGCAGCCCATGCATTTCACTATTACCTATGGGAACTAGCACACTCAGACGGTTTTTGTCAACACTCATCAGCACCTGATCGGACTTTTTTGATGATCCACTACAACTTTTTCTATCACAAACCAAATTCAGTCCCTCAGGGGTAAGAAGAAACGGCACCGATTCTACGAGCACGCCTGTTTTCTTTTTGACGTACGACCGGACCATTACATGTAGATCGCCGCAGCGATCGGCTATGCGACATAGTTCCCAGAGCAATGCGAAAGCAGCCGCTGAGTGCTTGGAACCCTCTAGGCGCCGCAGCAAATTCTGGTCATCCCAGAAGAACTCTTTCGAGGCATCATTACGCATTGCCGTAAGATGCGCACGCTGCTCGCTCATCCCAAATGCTGCCACACTGTCTGCTTTCAACTCAGCACACAGCCAGCTGATGGCTACGTCGCTGCGTGTGGTGATCAAATGCGAAAAAATCCTAGCGAGCATTGAGTACCTTATTGTTTTACAAGTTCATTCGCGATTTGCTGATACCGCGCTGGCAGCTCATTGAAATAAAGCTGAGCATCGTTATTCTCGCGGACTGCCCACCAAGTTTGGTCCCAGATTGGGTGGGACAGCACCTCAGGCCGATGGCTGATCACGAAGACCGAGCAAAACTTCTGACGTAGCATAGAGAAGATCGACAAAAGACCCTCGGTCCCTAAAGGGTCCATGTTCCCAAAAGGCTCGTCCACTACCAAGATGTTCGCGGAGCTTCCTGTGTACATCTCCTTCAGATCGCGCATCCCGAAGAGGAAGGCCAACCCAGACTTGTGGCGTTCTCCACCAGAAAGCAGACTGCTGTTGGTGATGGTGTTGGTGTCGGTTCTGACCATCTGGAGCTGCAAAGAGCCATCCTGATCATCCAGCTGGAGCTCGACGTTCCTGCTTGGCCACAAAATGTTGGCGTAAGATGGAACAGTACGCTCAGCTGCATCGGTCAATATCGACTGAAACCGGTCATGCTTCAATCCACCAGAACCAAACGCTTTGTGGAGCGCCTTTAAGCACTGAATTTCCTTTATGACTGAGTCCCGTTTAAGTATTGTGCGGCGCAGAGTAGTCGCACGCCTACGCAGACGGCGTATCTCATCAACACTGCTCTCTAAGTGCGCTACCTCTGAGCTTGTCTCAGAAATCAATTTGGAGGCTCTACGCATCCGGATGCGTAGCTCACGAGCATCCTTTTCCGCCTCTCGGACCTTGCCTCGCGGAAGTTTCTCCATCTCCGCTAGGCGCTCGCGGATGTACTTGGCATCGTCGAACCACGTGGCCGCCTTGGTAAGCTGGCGCTCAATCTTCTTGGACTTATCCTCCAGCTCTACCTTACTTTCGCTTGGCATTGCTGCCAACTCGGCTTCTATCTGCAGGCGGCGCTGAGACGTCTCATGCTCGGCTGTAAGCTGCCGCTCAAGCTTAGTGTTCTCCCTAACATCGCTCATGACCTCATCAGGAGATCGCTCTGTTTCTATCGCCTTCATGCGCAAACGCACTTGTGAAAAAATGCGTGCCCCTCGAATACGTTTCTTGAGCTCATTCGAGTAAGCTGTCACCTCTTCCAGCTCAGATCGAAGGTCTTTGAGCTCAACCTGTTTGGCAGTTATCTCCTCTGCCGTCATAGCAAAAGGACGATGGCAAGTAGGACAAACCGCACCCTGTAACTGCAGACTCAGGCTTTCTATTGAGCTCGTAAGCGAGCGCTCACGTGACGTGGTATCCTGCTGCTCTTCCTCCAAGACGGAAACATCAGCATCAGGCTCCTGCAGGTTGGTCAGCTTCCCCAGCAGCTCCGCACGCTCCTCTGATTGAGGGAGCTCCACTTTCGTCAAGTAGGTCAGCTGCGCTTTAACCTCCGCCAGCTCCTGCTGGATTTCTTCTAGGTCACGCCCGCTCAATTTACGGAGCTGGCCCTCCAAAACAGAACGCTTGCGCAGCTTCGATAAATCATTAGTCACGCTGGCGAGCTCGGCGTTCAAATTATCCCGCTTCTTTTTCCAGGCAGTGACATCAACAGCAGTTATATCCGTTGGTTTGGGGAATTTCTTTGATAATGCGTAAGGTTTTGCATGGAACCGTTTCACTATTTGAGTTCGGCACTCCTCGCGGCGCTGCAGCTTGGCGACACGATCGGACAAGGTAGTGTATTTCTTGGTATCGCTGCTGTGCTCCTCCTGATACTGCTGCAGTTGTTGCTGTGTCTCCTCAAGGTCCTGCTCCAGCTCATCTAAATCTGGTGCGTCATCCAAGCGTTCTTCTACCTCGAACAGCTCCGATCGAACTGACTCGATGTCCGCCATGGCGGTTTCCTGCAAACCCAAACTACGGTTTGCCGCGGCACGAAGCTCGTCATATACGTGTAGGTCGAACATCACAGTGAGCCGCTTACGGCGGTCATACTCAGACCCGTGAATCATCACATTGTTGAGCTCTTGCACTAAGTAAATGAGATTGAAAAACGTAGTCTCGTCCAAACGCAGCAGCTCCTCGCGCACGTACTTATGAGGTGCTCTGGTCGCACTCCTAGGAAGAATATTTTTGCCGGTCTGCCTGTCAATAATGAAGACTTTGTTGCCATGGCGGTAGTGGCTTCGATATTGACGGATCTCGTAAGGATGGCCATCCACACGCAGCTTTAACCGTGCAGCCAGGTCACCACCTACAAACGAGTTGACTATCTCAGATCGATGATCCCCTTTACGCCGATCAGGCTTACCACCCTTTCCTATCTGTATCTGGGAGAAGACTTCGAATATAGAACTCTTGCCAGCACCCAGATAGCCAGCGTCGTCCATATTCAAGCCACGGATCAGCACAAGCCCTTGATTCTCCAGCGGCACAGAACAGCGCCGGTAGATGTAGGCATTTTCGAATTCCAGAGATTCGTAATCCAAGCGAACCATGATAATGTTATCAGCTCTTGCTCAGTTTATTCCAACTACGGATGATTTTCATGACCCGCAGTGTTGCCGCTTGCACAGTAACCTTGGGATCAGTAGTATAGTTCTTGATACGATCAAGCGCATCAAGGTAAATCGTCATGATCTCCTCCATCCCATCAGACTGGAGCAGCACCTTCTTGCCAACGTCCTTGGAAGGTACATGTACTCCTCTGAGCATCCAATACTTCCCGCGGTCAACCAGGTGCTCTTCATCGATCCAAGAGGAGACGATTAAATCAAAGCACTCCAATACACGGCGCACCAGATAGTCATGGTTCTGCGTGTTGTCGATGGCCAGAAAAGCGCGAGGATGCTTCCCGCTAAAAATTGCGGCCACGTAGCGCTGAGCCGTCACATATGGGGCAAGCTCCGGAGTGTTCTCGATTATCTCCGGCAGCATCTTATCCCAATTGATGGAACCTTCCTGCCCTTCAGCATAATTCCTGATATTATCTAGTAGCCCCAGTGCTTGGCGCATGTGACCGTCGGACGCTGCACCAATCTGCTGGCACAGCTTTTTCAGCATCTTGGGATTTCCTGGCTTGAATCCCTCTTTTATTGCAACTTGGTAAACACGCTTCGCTATAAGATCTGTATCGATCGGGGTCAGCTTAAAGATGTGGCAGCGATCGATAATCTGCTTAGGCAGTTTCTCGAAATCTGTGGTGCACAAGAAGAACATGGCTCGACGAGGAGGATCCTCGAAAAGCTTTAGAGCTCCTCTGAAAGCTGTAGCTGTGATACCGTGCGCCTCGTCCAATATAAAAATGCGCACATTGTAACGAGGGGCTTGCGGAGCCAAACTCTCCAAGCGCCGGATTGCGTCTACTCCCCCATGAAGCGCTGCGTTGAGCTCAGTAACATCGGTGTGTACGGAACGCCCAGCGAGTACATCGTTCGACGCCTTGCAGCTGGAGCACTTTTCGCAAGGAGTGTGATCCTTGTCGGGCTTCTCGCAGTTCAAATACTTGGCCAGCAGACGGGCAATAGTGGTCTTGCCTGTGCTATGGGGTCCATGCAGGAGGATCACCGGCGGGATGCTCTTACGCCGCAGTGCTCCAATAATACTCCCAACCACCTGCTTTTGTCCTATCACCTCTCGCAGAGTGCGTGGACGGTATTTCACAGCTAAGTGCTGAACGTTAATCATCTTCTGTGGGCTCCGTGGAAGTCTGGTATCTTTCTGGTAGCTCTACATCTATTTGCAGCGTGCGTGCCAGTTTACAAGCGATTCGCCATGCTAAAGGAAGCATCTCACCTGGAAGGGAAGCCCGCAGTAAAGCGTCATCAAGACCGTCGAAAATCCCTACCAGCTGTCGCTCTTTTGTCTCTTTTTCGATGCCGCCTACGATTACACTAGGATGTATTTCTACGTTCGGCGGTAGCACATACTCGGGTGACGGACCATCTGGGCGGAACTGCACCAAAGCTTCTGTGGGGTCTGGCCACTTAAATGGCTCTTCGGTCAACATCAAAAGCGGGATGGACGGAACAGGAACAAACTCTGGATTACTTGGATCATCGGTGTCTACGATGAGAACGCCCTTTTCTTGCACTTCATCGAACTTGGTCTGATGCGGCGACCCTGAATACCATGCTCGATCTGCTACTTGCTGATTCACGTGCATGTCACCAAGAGCCCAGTACGTTACGTCTGGAAATGCGTCGTCCAAGCGAATTTGGTTGGATTTGGTAACCGTCATTCCCACGTCAGTGACGCAGCCCTGAACGGCTTCGTGCATCGCAACCACCACCGGCAAATCGGACTCCACTGCCCTAGGAACCAGTGCATCCAGTATTAAGTATAGCTCCTGATCCATCCATCCCTGAAATGGTACGAGGATAAGCGCGCAGCCGCGTATCTCCACAATGAGTGGTGCACCGTCGTACACAACATGCTCGTGGAATTTCTCACTGAGCCAGGAAAGGTAGCTCAAACAAGTGTCTCCCACCTCGTTGGAACGCTTATCGTGATTGCCACTGATGGCCACGATAGGTATATCCGATGTAGCCAACCACTCCGACAGCAGCTGGCGCTCCAGGTGAGTAATGTCCCGACGGTCGTAAACATCGCCGGCCACGAGGATAAAATCCACCGAGTGCTCGTGGCCGATACGCAGGATCTCCCGCAGCATCATCTGCGCCCGGTCGAGGTAGAACTTGCTAAACCGCCGCAGCGAATTCAGGTGCAAGTCCGCTGTATGGAGAAAACGAGGCAACGCGGTCCCCCAAAACTACAGGTCCATAGGCCTCACGGTGCCGCGTTTGTTCCCGACGCAGCGCTTGGCAGCGCCCAGCATCGTCTTGGTGAAGTCCTTGGCCAGTGCTTCCACCAACTGACTATCAACGCGCAGGCCCATGCTTGCGTAGAATTGTTTGATCTTCGAGGCGGTGACCACCTTGGGACCTACCTCCTTGTAAAACATTTGCGCAGCTCGGGCCATCTTCTCCGGAGCGAGCCGCTTGCTTTTGGGGGACTTGGTTCCAGAATCTTTTGCTTTCCTAGGCATCTCAATCTCTCCTGTGCGCCAACGCGCGTTTGATGATGTGTACTGGTTTCAGGCTTTTCTGTAAATCCAGCAACTACTAAACTCAATGAGTTTCCACCGTGAGCGCCTCTTAGACGCCTCGCTTGCTAAAAGCTCATCCAGTATTTCATGGCGGTCTTCAGCGTTGATGTAAACAATTGCCGATCCTCCGCAGGAAGTTAGATGGTTGACAAGTAACCCACATTCTTCTGGAGTAAGAGCATGCTGCCCAGAAGTGGGCACGTCAACCCAAAATAATGTCTTATCTGTGTCGTAAGTAGTAAGCACACGACGCCAGTCATTATACTCGAACTGCATGCGCATCAGGCGGTCGCGAAAGAGTAGGAAATTGGAATCTATCGCGATCAATGCATCAGCTACTTCGGATGTGTTCCCATCAAACAGCAATGCGGTCTGCTGACTCTGCGCCCCCACAAAAGCAGAGAGTACTGGGTAGGTGTGCATGAACCAACTATAAGCCAGTAGTACAAGATCGCTCTCTTCTGCATATCGTACATGGCTCCGCAGTTGAGACTCCTCCATCGGCTGTGTCGGAGGGAACAAACGACTCAGCAAAAAGAACTTGCCCAGTGTTTCTGGGTATCGCAGGATGCGGAACAGATTGACTACATGACTATACACATCATTATAAACCTCCACATTTGCGGGCGCTTTTGCAGCAAACATCGGCGATCCGCTACCAAAGAGCTCTACGTAAGTTTGGTGTGGAGGAAGGTGTTCCGCTATTTCAAGTAAGGGCTGTTCCTGCAACGGCTCCCGGTACGCGGGTAACGCGTCTAGAGAAGAGTACCAAGAGGATAATTCATCGTATTTGTAGAGTAGTACGTAATAGCCCAACAAATGGAAACGGTGCACTAGCTCTTTGGCTTCGACGGTTGACCCGCGGAACTTGACCATTCCTGGCCTACGTACAACCAACCCACACACATCCTCCTGAAACGCAGGTGCTGCGGAAAACAAAAAGCACCCGTAGTCATCGTCGCCTAGCTTACGCGCGACCATTAATATGGTGCGCAGCAAGTCCGAAGTCGACTGTGGATCCAACCTACTCATCGAACATCATTTCCTCGTCAAAGGCGAGATCCTCGTGATCCTGTTTTTTCGACTTCCCGTGCGGGCGCTTTCCCCGTTTGCGTCGCTTGCGCCGCATCTCGTCGTACTCAGCAGCATCGTCTTCTACCTGCTGTGCCAGTTTCTCCTCATCTTCCGCCTCATCTTCCGCCTCATCTTCGAATGTGTAGTCGGCATCGTAGAAGTAGGTTGACTCCTTGCTATGCTCAAAGTAGCGCCGATAGGTATCATTACTACGCAACATTGCAAAGCACTTGGCACGGAACTCAGGATTTTCTACAGTACGCCGGAAGTCTTTCCAACTTAACACCTTACCGTGTCCGGGTAGCAGGATTTTTGTCTTTCCTCCACGTACCTCGATGTACCCCAGCTGCTTCAAGAAGTACAGCGCGTCATAGGCTGGATCGAGACCGCGTCCCATCATGATACGCATGTCCGTACTACGATGTGGAGGGAACGCCTTGTTTTTCGTCGTACGCCAAATGACGGGAAGCGTTTGCACCTTAATCTTGTCTGCCTCCACACGTTTAACAGAAACCCGAACTTTGTATCCTGGCCAGTAACGTAGTGCACGCCCACCAGATTCCTGTTGGGGATTCCCATACGTGCCTATTGCGGTACGCATTTGGTTGGTGCCTACCAAGATGGCTCCCCGACGGCGCAACCGTGGAACAACTCTCTTTAGGTAGTAAGAATGCATGCGCGCTTCATCCGCAATACGCCCACCCTCACCTTTCTCATCGACCTCTTCGCTAGCCATCCCCTCAAAGCTATCAATCAAGAAAAGAATTTGAGCTGGTCCATCATCTACGATGGGAAGTCGGCGCAGCGTCCGTAAGATATGACGGTAGACGTCTTCTCCGCATTCTGGTTGTGTGTAGAAGAATCCGGGTTTTTTGACAGTCTTCTTCCCCTCTTTAACAGAGATCTGATAACGCAGGTCAACGCCTTGCGTGCGCATGTACACCGGATCTGAGCCAGATTCTGGATCGTACAAGATAGCAGGTATGTTCAATGATTGTGCGCTGACGATGTACGAATTAATGAGGGTTGATTTACCGGAACCTTCTGGGCCGAAAATGGTTTCCATGAGGCCCGGTTTGTTTCCACCACCCTTAATGAGGTCAAGCGAAAGGCTTCCGGTGGACATGGCATCACGCACGCGCTTCCCCTGCTGCAGGTTAATGCAGTCAAGGTCGTCCAGCTCCTCGAACGCGACAGAAACCGCGTCCACTGCAGACATTATTTTCGCGTCATCCTTCTCTTTTTTAGCCATCGTGCGCTCACCTAGAAAGCCCTAAAAGGGAGGCTAAAGCCTCGTAATTTACGGTGCCCCATCGACGCCCCACCTCAGCAGCATCGCGGTAGTACCTTACTTGAGGAACCACTGCGACGGCGAGTTGTGTGGCGGCATCATTACCCAAGCTCACTAGAACATGGGCGGCATATAGAGGCAGCTGCCGGTGAGCCAAAAACCCGGTGACGACGCTTTGTAGCATTTCAGCCTCATCGGCTTCCTGCGAGATGAGCAGCAAGTGCTCCGCGCCGAGGTTATTGAGGGCTATAGCTACGTCCCAAGAAACACGCACTACCTCTCCGTGATATTTTCGCGCGCTTAACTGCACCAGATTCATCACAGGCAGCTGCCTCTACTAACTACCAGTCCTCAGGGTCGTCCGCATCCCCATCATCGTCAGACGAGTCGCCGGCTTCATCGGAGGAGCTCCCCCAATCATCGTCTCCATCATCGTCTCCGAAGTAGGAGTCGTCGTGAGAAGCCTCGCCCCAACCATCCACATCACCATCATCAGAGTCATCGGAGGCTTCTTCGGAGCCAGAGTCGTCCGAGCCTTCATCATCCCAACCTTCGCCTGAGCTCTCATCACTGTCAGAGGACGAGCCCCAGTCCTCATCTGCGGCGTCGGAACCAGAATCTCCTAGATCGTCATCCCAGTCGCCAGGTGAACCCTCGTCGGAAGATCCCCACTCGTCATCATCTGGAGGCGTCTCCACCTCCTCGGCTTTCTTGGACTTCTCTTTACCTTTGCCCTTTCCTTTCGGCTTGGGCTTGGACTTAGGCTTGCTTTTGCCTTTTCCTTTAGCGTTGCCGCCACCCTTGCCCGACTTCTTCTGAGAGGAACGCGGCTTGCGCTTCGGCTTCTCTTCCTCTGCCTCCTCACCGTCGTCACCCCACCCAGGAACATCTGCAGAGATATCGTCGTCCCCTTGAGACTCCAAGTAGCTCTCCAGCTCACGGTAGCAGCCGTTGCGTTGGAGATCGTTTTTGATCTCATCACCAGACTTGGGAGTGATGATCTCCGCGAAGTCGGTCGGCTCACCCTTAAAGATCTTTTTCTTGCCACCCTTCATCAAATAAAGGCCGCGGTCCTCATCGTAGCGAATCGGGATCTTTTGTCCCTGGTGGAAGCGCATACGATCTTTTGCGTCTTTTGCATTCTCATCGAGGAACCAGTGGACCGAGATGCCATTCTCCTCATCATCCACCTCATTGCCCAGAATATCCGCGAGGGACGCCAAATCGTTTTTACCGTACTTGTTGACGAAGGCGACACCGAAGATCGTCTCGCCACCGTTACCTTTAGCCATCGTGACGTCGAAGGCGTCAAAGTAGTAGCGGAAGCTACCGAACATCCTCAAGTGCTCGGGAAGGTCTCGATCGTTGAAATCTGCGCAGATGGGACAGGTGGCATCAGGTCCCTGCCTGAACTCACCGGTCTCCCAATTCCAGTTTGGGCACAGCTCATAGTAACCAGAAATCGCATTCTTTCGGTTACGGAATTTCACGTAGTGCTGGAAGATTACAAAAAACCCTCCAGCAATACGAACCTCTCGCAGCTTCCCCTTTTTTGGCTTCGTGATGTACGTAAGCATCTCGTGCCACTTAGGCCCATAGCTGCCTCCTGGTGCATCTGAAATCGAATGCCTTCCACGCATCCGACGCGATCTCTTAGCCATGCTCGTCACTCCTTTCGTGAATCAGCAGTTTTCTGGTTCTGTGAATCTATTGCTTGCCGCACTCTCGTATTTTACAAGACAGAAGCGAAATCCTACACGCAGGAAGTTTATTCGGGAGGAAGCTCTTCTGGACGAAGCAGAGACAGACGCTCATCCGCGGTGACCGCCATAGACCTCTGCAAAATTGCTCTACACGCTGCTTGACGGAATGTCTCACGCAGAACCTGACGAGGACTTAACTCAACCTTTACGCTGTCAATAACTCCGTAGCGAAGACACACTAGATTGCGCTGGTCCGGCTCCAGGTGGTCTAACACAGACTCCACAAAGTCCTGCCGTGCTGCAAATTCTTCCTCTTCTTCTAATGAATCATCTAGGAGGGCTCGATCGGTAGCCGACTCGTTCTCGAAGCCCTCTTCATTATCATAGACCATCGAATCCAAGGATATGACCTGCGTGCTCTGCACTTTCTTGCGCACGAGCTCCACAGATTTCACAGAGGTCTTGCAGTAAGCTGCGATATCCTCCACCGTGTAGGAAGAGTGCTTTTCTGGGTCTGAGCTGAAGTGGCGTTCAGCTGCGCGTATTTGTTGGTACTTCTCAAGCACAGACCCAGGTAGCTTGATTAGCGGGCCGCGGAATTTGATGCTCCCGAAAATCTTCTGTCGAATCCACCAAGTGGCAAAGGTGGGGAAACTGGTGCCACTTCTTACATCATATAAAGAGATGGCTCTCGCGAGACCTAGGCTGCCGGACTGAAACAAATCCAGAGCCTCCATCTCTCCCTGAGCTCTATCACGCACAGGCTTCAAGATGAGCCTGGAGTATGCCCGCAGTATGCGTTCCTGCAAACGTCGGATCTCACGAACAATGAGGTCTATGGCTCGTATGGTACCGTAGAGAAAATTACGCTCAACGCACCCAACATTCATCTCCACGATTTCCAGTTCGTCTATCATCCTGGAAGCCTCCAGGGTCAAGCTTTCTTCTTTGGCCAAGGATCCCTTTGTGGCGCGCTTGCTATTTTTACGGCGCTGCTCCAGAAGATCAAGGGTTACCTCGGTGAGCTCATCCGACAGATCCCGATACCTCTGACCCTCCTTGGCAAACGTGAGCAGCATACTTTCATAGGTGCTGGTAGAGACACGAAGAGTACGAATAATACGCTTTACCAGAGGTGCCGCCTCCTCCCTACTCATGCGCGATAGCTTGAACAAATCGAAACCGATGCCGAAGATCCGCTTGTTTTCGGATCCCATTTCGATTTCTTCGGTAAGTGGTATCCGCCTTCGGATCCGGCGCCCTTTGTACACCTTCCTGCTTTTGATAACGCCTGAAGCAATCTCGGCAAGGAGATAGCAAAGGTTGTCTTCAGTAAAGGTGGTCGTGTTTAATAGATAACCAATCCCCGAATATATTAGTTTTTCGATACGAATAAACAGTTTGGTGAGCTCATCTTTAGGAAGAGGGGCTTCCTGAAGCGTGCGCTCAGCCAAAGCGTTGAACGTTTGCCAGTCATCCGAGGTCGACTGTGTCTGCATCAGGAGGTATCCCGCGATAGTTACTCTCTAGAGATCCATGTCCGAGTATGGTACAGTCATGGATCTGAGTCAACACTTTTGGAGCGTAAAATGGCGAAAAAACGCTACGCCGCCACCCCTGTAAATCGCATGACGCTAGGTCAGCTGGCGCAGCTCACGGCACGGTTCAACCCAGAGATCATCAAGCGTGCCAACACACAATGTCACGTGATCCGCAAGGAATACGGGGTGGGGAGTAGGGAAGGCTTCAAGCGATCCTACCGAAAAGACAAAACTTTTTACAACGAACTACGCACGTACTTGACATGCACAGATGGGAAGCGTGCCTCGTATGTACGGTTTTTTGGCCCCCCAGGGAAGGATACGCCGGTCTGGGTATGGTGCTCTTGTCCCTACTACACCTTTAATTGTGAAGTAGCGAACACTAGGCGCAACAGCTCCTCCATTAAGTTGTCGAATGGGCAACTGCCTCGCGAGCGCAATCGACAGATGATCCCCCACCTCTGCAAGCATTTGGTGATGGCCTCACGGCTGGCGCTCCAACAAAGAGACGACCTCGCTGCGGAGAGGATCCAAGTGGAAGCGCAAGCCAAAAGCGCGGCGGCTACGCAGGCTGCGGGAATGGAGAAGAAAGCGCGCGAAAAGAGGATCCCAGTCAAACAGTTCACACGGCCTCCCCGCAGCGGAGGACTCATTGAGATCCCCTAACGACGATACCTCCCCCGCCGGTTCCGGTGGAAGTGCCCCTGGCGCCTACGATCTCCCCTCGGTTTCCCAAATCTTACTGGGGATCCAGTATCATCGATAAGTTTGATGATGTACTCTACAGGATTATGTGGAGGGCGCTCCTCAGATTCCTCTTGTGAAGAATCCTCTACCTTCCCGGTGATAGACTTGGCTAGGGAACGTATCGCATCTATTGTATGGCCACCCCGCCCTATTACCTGACCAATGTCGTCCTCCCGAACCTCGTATTCCAAAATTACCATGCGCTGCGACCTCGTAACATGAACACGAACATCTTCGGGCGAGCGCACTACCCGAAGAATGGCTAAAGTGACAAAGGCTTCGACGCTGAGACTCTCGATGTCTTCCGTGCTATCAATCTCTCGGTCAACAAAATCAATAGCGTCCTGCCTCGATAAATCTTCTCCCTCTGTAACTGTATCTTCAGGAGCATCCGGCTCCGGGGCGTCTCTGTAGTCGGTCATGAGAAGCATCCTTTCAGTGACTAAGTGGCAACTAATGAGATTCTAAGTAAGCAGCCAAAGCGAGTAGCTGCTGCTCTGACACCTCCTGTTTTTTGCTTTCAGGCTCAACATCATCGCTGAGCAGTCCCTCGATCACCGGCGAAAAACATACCTGCCGCCAGGGGCAGTACTTTGCGTACTCATCCGACGGGCTAACACACAAACCACGCGGAACCTTACCGGTTTTAAGGCACTCGCGGGTGTAGTGGATTCGTCCAACAGCCTCCCTGTAGAGCTCCCTACTCAAGGGGACTTGCATGGGCAACCACGTTCTCCAAGGCTGGGCGCGGTCTACATAGATAATAATTATCTTCTGGATTTTTTCAGTCAGCCCGAAACGCTTCAGATCTTTGTTGACCGCGTGAGCGTAGGCGTTCACCTGCAAGTAGTGGCTCTCCTTAGGACGCCCATTTTTCTTTATTTCCCGGATGGCTGGAACACTGCTACCCTTAAAATCGATAAGATAAATTGTGCCATTAGGCAGCACCAGGATGCCATCGATGTGCCCGCTAAAAGGTGCGTACTTGCTCGGTTTGATTGCGTACTCATGGTAAATCATCTCGCGCCCGCACTCGACGCACTTCTGCGTTCCCAGCTGATGGCGGCGAATCTTTTTGCAGTGTACGCAAACCCAGTTCCCAAAAAGGTGCCCCTGCAAACCAAACCACTTCTGAAGCACTAAATGCAGCGCGGTACCCAACAACGTGGCTGTCTCGCTGATGAAAGTCTCCTCCACGAGAGGCCTCTTGCGCAGAGGTGAGCGCCTGTATATAATGTAGGCCCGAGGGCACACAGGAAGATTGCTGGCGCGGAGCTCCTCGTACTCACGCTGTCGGACTTTCCGGCGGCCGTAGCGGATATCTCCAAAGCTCTTTTCCAGTCCAGCTGGGAATTTCTCTGCTTTTGGGATGTCAAAAATGCCCATCTACTACTCCAATGCTGTAAAACCAAGGTGAAGGCATGCGGTGCACTACCTATTAGTTTACAAGACGAATGTGAGGCACGATGGCCGAATCAGATCTGTCCACCTTTATTGTAGCCCAGCTCGAAGCGGCGGGGGTGCGCGTCTCTATGGGAGATAGCAACCAGGAGAACATCAAAGCATTCTGCTTCCGAGGACATGACCACAAGACCCCTAGCCTGAGTATCCGCCGCCTCGACGGCGCATTTCTGTGCTTTGGTTGCGGCGTAAAGGGATCCAAGTGGGACTACATCGCCAACTACATCAAAGTAGACACGCTCACAGAGGAGAACCGGCCCAACGATTTTCTAGTGCTCGCGCACAAAATGGAAAAGCGCTACCAAAAGGCCATGGCGAAAGTGGACCTCCCTTGGGGGCTACGCCCCTGGACAAAGCCGTGGCGTCGGCTCCGCGTGAAAACCTTAAAACGCGTTGGAGCCTTTGGGTGGTTCGACGACGATCCACGCATACGTGCGGAACGTATTCTATTTCCAGTAATGATGTACGACGAGGTAAAGGGGTGGGTAGCGAGACGGCTAGACGAGGCGCCGCCTGGCGAGAAGCTCCTGAAGCCCTACCGAAATGCACCAAACATGTCTTCCAAGGATGTGCTCTTTCCGCTAGACGCGGTCATAGCCATGAATCGGAAAGTGGTCGTCTTAGTAGAGGGGCCGTACGATGCGCTGCGGCTCGTCAACTACAACATCCCCGCGCTGGCAATAATGGGAACGAGAAATTACGACGACAGTAATCGTACCCACTTAATCAATGCGAATGCCGAAGCCGTTGTGGTAGCTATGGATGGGGACGAAGGAGGAGAAGGGGTTCGCTATGACATCGCTGCGAGTTTGATGGAGATGTTCCCGGTGAAGCATTTCATGTGCCCAGAAAAGAAAGATCCGGGCAATATGCCGATGCCCCACTTGAATAGATTGTATCGACTGGTAAAAAGAATGGAGACGACCTTGGCAGCCTAAAGCTGCCCGTCACCATCAGGATCGTTGGAAGCCAACCATGCCCTTGCTTGCTGATCCACCACACTACGAGGCACGTAGCTCCCATCGGCGAGTGCCTGGTTCTCCAGGTCGGACATGTACTTCAAGAGTTTGCTCTTTAAAGGCTCCCCTAGGTTAAACACCCTGGAAAGCGATTCGAGCTGCTTCTGGTAGTTATCCGACGTCTGCTTATTCTGCTTCTGGATCTTCTTTTTCCAACCGGCAGCAGTGTAACCTTCCGGGGTCACCAAAGCGTTGCCCTTTTTCTGAGCACCGCTTCCTTTATCGGTCTCTATCTTCTTCTTGTTCCAAGTGGTCGGGTCGCTTAGATACTGATCTTTCTCATCCGTGAAACCCTCATCAAACTTCTTGAAGTCGAAGCTCTTGGGCAGGAAATCGCTTAAAGCATGCGTGCGTACCGCATCCGAATACGCAGCTTTCAGCTGCGACGGATGGTAGAACCTAGGAATGCTATGGTACACCTGAAAAGCCATGCTCCATGTCAGCCGATTGGCGTTGTCGGCTGACTCCGTAAAGCTAAGCTCTCCCTGAAAATAGCCCTCCAAGCGCATTCGTGGAAAAACACGTGTTCTGTATAAAAGGATATGACGATTTTCTCCACTCCCAGCAAGAACATCCTGGTCGATCAGGCCCAAAAAATCGTAAAAATTTTCCAGACCGGGAGGAACAGGAGGGGCCTTGATCATGTCAGCGATTGCAGCTGGATCAGCTTGGAGTGGACCACGCTTATTCCGAACCTTTTCGTACCTGTCTACAATAACCCCTTGCTCATTTGGTGTGGCAACAGGAGTGGATTCTACAACGCGCGTACCAAATCTGCTAGATGGAACGGTGACTCCTGGAAGAATATTACCCGTTTGAAAGGTGATATTCAAAAGAGGCTCATCGTAGTAGGTACCACGAACTCGGTTTTTCCAGGTGTTGCGTACCACCCCAGTAGCTGTTTTCGAAATGGCCTCCCTGCGACCAAGAGTCCACCCCATTTCCCGGGGGTTCACCCACAGAACTATATACTTATTCTGGGCCAGCCACACCTTGCTCGTGACTATCATTGCGGAGCGCGGCTCCGTGTAGTCACGCTCAAGGAACCCAAAATTAGTTCCGGCTGTGGCACCAGCCTCCAGACCTTCTATATTCTGAAAACTTTTCTTGTTTTTCTTATAGAAGTTCTGAACTTGCTTTACTTCGCTGACTTTCGCCATGGACCTTTATCACCTACTCTGGCCAGTCGTCGCCCAAGTCATCAAGCTCTGATGGAGGGGGAGCCGACCTACGCGGTTTACGTGCCTTTTTCTTGGGCTTAGCTTCTGCTTTTGTGGTGGCCCGCTGGGCCATCAACGATCGGAGGTACGCAGCGATATTCTCGAAAGCAGCTAGATTCTGCATCATGTAACCGAGCTCCTCATCGCTTAGCTCATCCTCGTCCCAACTCTTGAGCTCGGTCAGGAAATCCTTTTTGAGCTCTGGCTCTTCGAGGAGATCTGCGCAGAACTGCTTAATCTTCGGGCTTACCTTCGCATCAGCTTCTCCCAAAGTAAGCGCCTCCTGCGGAGCCACAATCTCAGACTCCAGCTTGGCTTCTTCAGGAGTATCCCCGTAGAAACTCTTCGCTGACATCTCGGAATCTAGATCTGCATACGACCTGGTCTCACGGGCTCCTCCGTGACGTACCTTGAATTGCGGTCTCTTGCGCTGCAGACCCGCCCCACGTTTGCGGTTCAATTTCTCGTAGGCAGCAGCAACGGCTGCGCGTACTTCAGGCTTAGCCAAAATACGCCTGGCCTCATCTGGATCCACGAGCTCAAGTACCCCCTTATTTAACCAATCCACAAAGGCGCGGCTCATTGGGATGGCCGCTGGAGGCGCTACCTTGCGAGAGATATCGATGGGATACTTGATCGCCGGAATCACCACTGTTGACCCACGTCCACCTGCTGGGTTTGGAAACTCGATAACCAGCATATGGGATTTGTCGAGCTGCCGTGCACTCCTGTTTCGTACGTAGATTGGGACGTTCTCGTCCACCATCTGCTGGAGACTCATGTGCTGAAAATCTTTCATCTCGGACTCCTTTTGCGATGACGTCCCCTACAATCCGCAGGACGTCATCAAAACGCTGACATCGTAGGGGCTTGTAGCAGCTCCCCAGTCATCGACACGCCAAACTCTCTGAGTAAAGCGCCAGTTCTTCGGGCGCACGCCTACTCTGCCCGGCCCTTGAGCAATACGGTAGATGTGCAGCTTGCTTTCTGCGTACTTACCAAGCAATTCGTTAATGTTTCCTAGAACTCCCCCGTAATCGTGGTTGTAGGTTAGCTGTACAGTTTGACCACCATGATCGAACTGCAACTCGGTCTCTAGGATCTGCTGCGCGTTCAGTCCCCACACCGCTGCAAACAATAGGACTGCGTTGATTACGCCACGAGACCCTTGTTGAGGAATCGAACCCAAAGTCCAGTTGGTGGTGGGCTGCACAATATTGGCCATGTCCACACCACGCAAAATGTATTCGTAAATATCTGCGTCTGAATAGGCTTGCACCCACCCAATCTTCTTCTGCAGCTTATCAATTAGCATCCGCAGAGGCTGATTGAGCCGCCAGAAATGCATTATAGGCACGCGCAAAAGCTGCTGCACATCGTAAGGCTGAGAAATGATTTCTTGCTGGACACGCCAGAAAATCAGATACTCCCCCGCAGCTAACGGCTCTGTGTCGAAGAAGAAGTGATAGACCCCATCTTTCTTCAGGTAGGAGATCTTCCTGTACTGAAGTGGCGTAATCGTCATACCATGAGCCTCGGAGTCGCTTATCCCCTCAACACTGTGCATCGGATTATTGTTGGGATCCAAAATAGTCAGACTAAGAGACTGCGGGATTTTATCCAGTTTGAGGAATAGACGCTCAGAAGAATTCTCCCGTAATAGATAGGTCCATGCGCGCTCTTCTGGCTCTGGCTCGATCTGGTCGACGACATCGAAGGTCTCTTGGTAGTCCTTGTTCTGCCCGGTATCGGTGAGAAAGAACCAACTGATGGACCAAGGAGAGTCCAACGTATTAATCTCGGCGTCGGCCGGGACAAACCAGTTCCACTGGTATTTGCCGTCGCCAAGATTTTTCCCTACGCCAGTTGCAATTGTGGTACCCTGAGGATCCTTCACGACGGTTGCCGGATAGGATTCTGGATCAGCCCGAACCAAAGGCTGTCCATCTTGGTCCACAAACTCGGCCTCAAACGTAGCGTGGGTAGCTCGCGTAAACTGCATAACTACTTTCCCTCACTGCTCTATAATAGAAGGTAACAAGAACTGCTGGGAATCAGGTTACCTATAAATGAACTTTGCTCTACTAAACATAGTAGAGCGAAATTGTTTGTGGAGAGACTGTGCCTACACGAAGCTACAGGCCAGGGGAACGCGCGCTCATTTCCGATGGGTCGCAGGTGCTAGCACACCATGCGCACGACATTGCCACGGAGCAGCTGATCCCTAGAATAGCTGAACGCAATAAGAAAGCGGTGGAGACTGTCCCCCTCTACGTAGCGCTCTTTCGCGCACTAAACGTAGCAAGGAGATGCAGCTGCTTTGACATTGAAACTAGCCCAGACCGCCACTGTAGTGCTTGCTTTGGTGTAGGATGGGTAGGGGGCTACGAAAAATACGGCACCACAGTGGAAGTAATAGACGTCACCCGTGGCAGTCTTCGCCTCTCTAACATAATGCCAGACTGGGACAAACGTCGGAAGCCTATCCCGTTCAAGCTAATTAACGGTGCACGTAAGGGATCCCTAGAAGCAAGAATACGATTAACGAGCAATATTGGGGTTGTAGACGCACTAGCTGCGGGCTTCGACATGCCAGAGGGCACCACCCTTAGAGCTTTTGTGCGCGGACCCTCCGACCTTTCGTACGTTGGACTAACCCAAGACAACCTGGCCCAACGGCTATTTAATCCGTGGGTCGACATCCGCGTGGAGCTAGAACGCCAGTCCCCTGCTCAGGAATCGCCTCTTCTGAAAACTGTTTACCTGCGTTACCAGAATTTCGAGGACAACCTGATCGTTGTAAACATCCCCAGAACAGCCAAGAGTATTGCTCTACAAGAGCTGGGAGTTTTCGACGATTACAGCACCATTAATTGTTGGACAGACAACAAGATCAAATCGATCACCACAGAAGATTTCTTCATTTCTGTCGAAGGGGACACGCGCTGGAAAATAGTTTCCACCAAAGATTTTGCACCCCATGGACAGCTTACTAGCTGGGACCTTGAAGTCCGGTTAGTACAGCACCACGAGTCCTACATCAACGTTCCCGCATAAGGAGCCCAGGCTATGACGATGCTTCAGATACGAAACATCGGCGACTACTTCATCTCATTCTCCACAAGCTACACAGGAGCCCAAGGAAGGCCCCTTTACATCAAACTGAAGTCCGGAGAAGTCGCATTTATTATGCAGGAAGAGCTTCGTAATTGGCCTTCCGGTGTGAAGCAGAACGTAGCTGACTATGTACAGAAAGGACAGCTGCTCGTAAACGAGGCAATATGTGTGCACGTGGTCAATGATGAGGGGCACATACCCACGGAGTTTGCTGCGTTTGACGAACCCTCTGCTATCTCCACGATGATGGGTTTCGTTGAAGCGTACAACGAACACGTGTTGAGCGAAGCGGTGCACACAGCGCAAGACGCCGGAAACATGATCACTGGAGCAACCCCTACCGACTTGGCTACGTTGCTACTATATATCACAGCTGCACAAGGACAGTTCAACGCGCACATAGCCGCTGGAGTACACCCCAATGCTGACGTGCTGAATGCGGTGAGCACGCTACACACAGACCTCCCTACAGCAATTGCAGCCATCAAAGAATTTTATGGACGATTTAGCGGACACAAAAAGCAGTTCTCAGCTGGAGGACCGATCCTTAACCCCGGAGCAATCATCGCGTACTAAGAAACGCTCGGATAAGGAATCACAACGATGCTTCAAATACAAAACGTCGGCAACAGCCTCATTTCATTCTCCACAAGCTATCTTGGTGCGCAGGGTCGCCCATTATACATAAAACTGCAGCCTGAAGCGTGGACAACAATCCTGCAGAACGAGCTCAAAAACTGGCCCCCAGGGGCAAAACAGAATTTGGCCTCGTATGTGCAAAAAGGGCAACTGACTGTACGCCCCCTAACCATCTGCCACGTCGTGAATGACGAGGGCAACATACCCCCAGAGTTCGGGGCATTCGACCTCCCGTCTGCGCTTAGGACAGCATCTGACCTAAAAACAATTTTCAACGATCACCTGCTGAGTGTGGCCGTCCACAGTGCCCAAGATACCGCGAACCTTATGACGACCGCGGATCCGATTGACCTACCTACACTTATCGCGTTCATAGGAAATTTTCAAATCGACTTCAACGCTCACATTCTAGTAGGGGCGGCACACCCAAACCCAGACATAGTCAATGGCGTTGTAGTCGTTGCTGCAGACCTCCCCACCTCTATCCTGGCACTCAAAGAACTCTACGGCAGATTCGACGCGCACAAGCGGCACACGCTTTCTATAGGTACTCCCCTCAACCCACCCGCCATCATCACCTATTGACGCCGAGCGTTACATGCAGTACCCTTTGCATTATGCTACTACGCCCCAGTGAAGATCCAGAGTACAACCAAGATTTCAGGGTCATGGGCTGTGATCCAGGGAAGGTAAACTTTGCTTGGGCCATCTATGGAGACCTAGGTCTTGAAGATCATGGGGTTATTGAAGGGGCAGAGGAGATTGCGAGACTGGATCACACCGCAGCGTTTTTCGAGCGCGTGGTGAGGTTTACGGAACCAGACCTCTGTTGCATCGAACGCTTCCACCAACGGCCTGGAAAGGGATCCGTAAAGAACATGGAGCTCGTCAATCTGATGATTGGGCAGGCTCGGATGATCTGTCGCCACCACCGGATCCCCTGTGAACTCGTTACCGCCTCAGAGCACAAGAAGTGGATAGCAAAAAACTTCGACGTGCAGCTGTCTACACGAACCGTCAAAGGCGCCGTCAAAAAGAAATACAACATATGGACCTACGAAGAATGGGTCGACTTACCAACAGAACATGAAGTAGACGCGGCCAACGTTGCCAAGTATGCGCACGACCACAAGCTGGCCCACTACAGAGCCTAAAAACGAGGAGAAACCAAATGGAAGGGCACAAAGGAATGCAGCGGCTAAAACGCGGAGATATGTCACGGCTTCACCCAGACCGCGCGAAACATACCGACGTGTATCAACCAGCACCAGTACAGCAAGCACCGCAAACAACGGAGCAGTCGCCTGAGGTAGCTGCGCTGCAGCAAGAGGTCCAAAAACAAAGGGACCGGATCAACGAGCTCCAAACGGGCCAGTCCGACCTTTCGGCGGACAACGAGGCCCTGAAAGCGCAGCTTACTGATGCTCGAAAAGAAGCGCAGGAGCTCAAACAAGCCCTCAAAGAGGTACCCGAACCTGCTGCGCCTGCCCAGGGTATCGAGGTAATCCGCGTTGCCAACGCACGCAAAAAAGACAAGCTCATCCGGCTGGACTGTCAAACCAAACCCACGAAGGGGCCCGTGGGAACGGAGCTGGCACTCTACCTACCTGCGGACAAGCTGATGGACTTGCTAACCGAGCCGCCTGCTAAGGAGTCCAAAAAGAATGAAAAGAAGAAACCCAAATAAGCATGACGATCGCGAAGGGTCGACGGCCACAACAAAGGAAAGCTCAACGAGCTGCCCAGACTGCAGGCAGCCGATGAATCGTCGCATGTTTAGAACCGGGTCTGTCAAGCACCCCGGGCACGACGTAGACGTCTGCCCAAACTGCGGCGCACGCCAGTAGCCTACCCCACCAAATTTCCTGCACATCTTGTAAAGTAATAGGAAGGGGTCGAGGCGGGTGGCCTCGTGCCCTAACTTACGGCAAACATCAACGGTTTTGGAACCTTAGCGCATTTATACCCAGCTACGAGTTCCTGCCGATAAATCGAGGAGGCCCATGTCTCAATCGGGTGCTTATCAAGATCGAATCCTAGCAGATCGCTACGCGCGTAAGGATGCTACCACTAAAGTGCAGGATGGGGACGATGTGATTGTTGCGCTGCAGCGGGTGTTCGAGAAAGACGGCGAGAAAATCGAGTCCAGGGAGTTGGGGCGCGTGCTGAGAATAGTGGAGAGCGAGTCGGGAGATAGGCGGTATGATGTGGCCTTGGTGGATCGCGACAAAAACGAAGATGAGTGGGAGGTGGCGAAAGCAGTTCCACGAGACAAGATCGAAGTGCTGCTAGAAAAAACTTACGAGGATGTTTGCCGTCGGGTATCCAACGGAATCATAGCGGACGAGCCGCAGAATACAGCGTTTAGGGACGAGGTATTCAAAGCGATGGTAGAGCGAAGATTCATCCCAGCAGGGAGAATCCTGGCCGGTCTTGGCTGTAAGGATCGAACGCTCACTTTTTTCAACTGCTACGTGTTTCCAGCTCCCCACGATTCCAGAAAAGGGATAGCAAAGCACTGGGAGCAGTTATTCGACACATTCAGCCTAGGTGGTGGGATTGGATGGGATAACAGTACACACAGACCCCGCGGCGAGGTGGTGCGGAAGGTGAATGGGCGATCAAGCGGCGCCGTCAGTTGGATGGAACAATACTCACAAATAACCGGGGCCGTGGAACAAGGGGGATCCAGGAGAGGGGCGTCTCTTCAGGGCCTATGGATTTGGCACCCAGACATCATCGAGTTCGTCACCGCGAAAGCGCAACGGATGGAGTTCAGAGCAGGGGGACAGACGATATCGCGCAACAAAGGACTCCTAGAAAACTCAAATGTCTCGGTGCTGATATCCGATGATTTCATGAATGCCGTAAAGAATGACGATGATTGGCAGTTGGTATTCCCCGACATCACACACCCGTCCTATGATAAAGAATGGGATGGGAACATCGACAAATGGCGGCAGCAGGAACGTCCAATAAAAGTGTTCCAAACCATGAAGGCAAAGGAGCTATGGCAGCTTGTCATCGACCACGCATGGGAAAGTGGCGAACCAGGGATCCTCTTTCTGGAGCGTGCTAACAAACTGTCCAACTCTTATTACTATAATAGACTTACCTGCACAAATCCATGTGGCGAGCAATTCTTGCCCCCATATGGTATCTGCAATCTAGCTCACCTCAACCTTTCGCAGTTCGTGCATCTTGGTAAGTTACCCCCACAAGAAGTTGCCGCCGCAGAGGCGATGGAATCGTTCCAGTCGGAAGACTTCATACGTGCGGTTCACATGGGAGTACGCTTCCTAGACAACGTCACCGATCTTAACGTGTACCACGACCCGAAGATCGAGGCGCAGCAAAAATCAGAGAGGCGAGTAGGACTAGGTATCCTTGGCTACGGAGAGATGCTCATACGACTAGGGCTACGATACGGATCCGAGCAAGCGCTCGTATTCACCGACTGGCTGTTCCGCCTGCTAGCTACAGAAAGCTACCGTGCCTCCTGTGAGCTCGCGATGGAACGCGGGCCTTTCCCTAAATTCGATGCAGGAAAATTTGTCAGCTCCGGTTTCATACAAACTCTACAAGAGGACCACAATCTCGTAACTGACATCCGTCAGCATGGAGTCAGAAACGTCACACTCAATACTGTGGCACCTACAGGATCTGTGGGAACGATGCTCAACACCACTACAGGAATCGAGCCTTACTTCCTTCCCTCATGGATCGCCAGGAGCCGTATAGGATCTGCAAACGAAGAGGCCAGTGTGCTTGGAGAGATACGCCAGCAATTCGGCGACAACTCTCCAGACTATTTTGTGACCACTAAAGACATCACTCCTGAAGAGCATGTAAGAACACAAGCTACCGCGCAAAAATGGGTGGACGCATCCATCTCTAAGACGGTCAACCTCCCCAACTCAGCTACCAAACAAGATGTAGCATCGGCCTACATGCTAATGTACGAGCTCGGGTGCAAAGGTGGAACGGTGTATCGAGACGAGTCGCGGGACAGGCAAGTTCTCTACTATAAGTCAGCGGAGACTGAGGAAACCGAGGGGGATGACGGGTACATACCGGTGCAGGTAGTGGACGAGTACAAAAATCCAAGCATTGGGGATCTACGACCCAAAATCGACTTTGGTTTGAGCGTTACCCACAGCAAGGACACCCCGGTGGGGAGGGTACATGGAACTATACGCATGCATCCAAAAAGCGGTGACCCGTACGACATGTTCCTCGTCAGCGGCAAAGGAGATGTATCCGCAGACGTACAAGCATTAGGAAGGCTCGTGTCTGCCATCCTACGCTGGCCAAACGGGGAATACATCTCCCAGGAAACAAGACTGGAGATTATCAGAGACCAACTACACAAGATTCCGGGAAAGGGGTCTGTAGGATTCGGCACGAACCAGGTGATATCCCTTCCAGACGGAATAGCGCAGATCATCCACGACTACTTGTCCGGGAATTTCCCGCTGTCAAATATACCCCTTGGAGAGGATCGACTCGAAGACTTCATCCAAGAGATAACTGGTAAAGACGAGACCGGTCCAGAAATCAGCACTATAGTGAAGAGTAAAGGAAGCACAAGCGCGTTTGACAGCTCTGAGAACACAGACAGCATAGTAGGCGCCCACCCAGACATTTGCCCAGACTGTGGTATAGCTGCTTACGTGCAAATACCAGGAAAATGCCCGTGGTGTGAATCATGCGGGTACACTAGCTGCTGAGGGCCAACCAATGACAGAAGGAACCAAAAATAAAAAGCAGGTACATAGAATACCGCAGCAGCTGCGGATCACGTGCGACGCAGAAGAGTTCAGGCTCGTAGAAGAGGGACTGAAAACATTCGACCTGATGGTGAGCAACCCACGTAACCCGATCGTGGTAGGAGACATACTCACCATTGAAGAGACAAGCGATGGGGAGATCACCGGGAACTCTATCTCAAAGCGAATCTCACACGTAACGAAAACAGGTGCAGACCCAGAGCTCCCCTCGGAAGAAATAGCTAAAAAGGGGCTCACTATCTTTGGGTTTGTGGATGCGGACCATAGGACCCTGGACTCCATATACTCACACTTCTTTACAGTAAGTGTTGGTATAGACAAGTTCCCAAAAAACGTGGATGAGCTTCCAGACGTTCCATTTGACAAACCCAATACATGGGAGGTGGTAGACGGGCCGCACTTTACGCCGGCATTCGCATGCCCGAATTTCTTAGCAGACAGCAGTCTGCTAGAGAATCTACACATCGACCGATGGCCAGAGGGTAGGTACTCGGTAACGTTGATGCTATACGTGGATTTTGACAAAGAGGATCCTCCTTACGAAGTGGAAATAGTGGATGCTATTGTCATGGTATTCGTGGACAAACCGGACTCCGTAATGGACATGCAGCTAGCTGAGCTGCACCTAGAAGCCATAATGAATGGTGAAGCCATAAATTTGGAAGAGGGTAAACACGTGGAGCCGCTCACACTGGACGGAGTCGGAGAACGCGTGTCTGAGGGATCCAATGAAGAGGGGGACTTTGAAGGTTACCCAGAAATACTCACCGAGCAGCAGATGAAGGATATGATCGCTGAGGCGAAAGAGCGCGGAGAAGACGTAAGTAAATTTGAGGATGTAGTAGATGGGAGGTCTATACCAGAAGACGAGATGCCAGAAAACATAGAGCTAGTACCTCCTCCAGGAAAGGTATAGCATGGGAACGAAACAGATGCCTGATACATTAGATGATATCCTGCCAAATTGGATTTTCTTTATGAGGCTGTCAAGCCCGGAGAAAGTAGCTGAGGCGGTTCAAAGGTTCTTTCGCACCGACGAAGCTACCCCAGAGGATTTCAAACGGGAGTTCAACATAGACCTACGAAACTTCCCCAACTTCTACTTCGAGGTTGGAGTAACAGACGCCTTAGAAGGGCCTCTCATACCGGCCGTCGTGAAACCGATTCTGGTCTTGAAGTCCTCTCACTCCGGTAAATCATACCGTGCATACGTCATGAAGCATGACGGCTTCTTCGATACCGACCAGCAGTACGCGTGGGTAGACGCGCAAATGTGGGACAAGCACGTCCAAGACAACTTCGCGCAGGAACTTAGAGAACGTGCTGCAAAAGAGCGGGAGAGACTGGAGCAAGCAGAACGGCACCAGGAAAAGAAGAACGATGGCGCCAAGAAAAACGAAGAAAAATAAAGATCCTGTGGTCGTGCGGTTTGGAGAAAAAGAGCCGCACACAATAAACTTCGACCCAGAGGAAAAACAGGCGTTCCTGTTAAGCGGTCATCCTGACCACTTACTAGTCGTAGCGTGGGACATAGACGAAGCTGGGCACGGAAAGTACAGAATTAAAGTAGTAGGGATACAATCTGGCTCCCTGATCAAAAAGGAGCTAGAACCGGGAAATGAGAGCGCAGCGTTCTATGGGGAGGTGTCCGTTGTAGGAGCAAGACAAACGGATCTGTACGCCTCTTTTGGCTTCGAGGATGACGACCTAAAGGACGCGGACGGTAATGTGTGCAACAAAGTAAAAGAAATCCAGATAAAGCCCAAGGGAGACTACTAATGGCAAATGGCGCACAAAACCCAGAGGATATGCTACGGGACATGCAGCAGTATGCTACTGTGCGGCAAGAGCCCACTAATCATGAGTATGCGCCACCGGCAGGCCATCCTCGACTGCTGAAGCTACCGGAGTCTGCGAGAATCTACGAGGTGGGGGAACCCACCAAGCAGACTGACCTTCTTGTCGGATACGAGAGGCGGCACATCATACCGATTGCTATGATGATTGCTCCAATATTTGGGACGGTCCCTGTCCCAGACGACGTGTACCGCCTCGCTCCTCCTTATGCGCAGAATAACCTATTCTGCGTTATCAGCCGAAGCGGCATTCGCAGGATTGACAGTATCTTAGTATGGGACGCCGTCGTGGTTGTTGTACAGAAGCTCTGTATCGTGAGGATCAACTGTAGCCTGAACCCAAGAGACGACGTGTTTTCCATCCTGAAAATCATGCTGTGGTCGAGCAAGCAGCAAGATTATTCAATTGTACAGGATCCAGAGGCGCCATCTATTGACCCCAGCGTGATTCCGTATATAATGGACCGGTACGCTGGAATCGAGAATATTACCTAGCCCATTACTACGCAATGCCAAAAAGTATTCTCTCCAACAAGCTGCTCGTGCCACACGACGCAGTCGATGATAATCTACTCAAAAGATGGCACTACGAATGGAAGGAATTCCGGTTCGTCCCTAGGGAAGACGAGCTGGGGGATCTTGTCCTGGATTCCTTTGGGGAGCCAGTCAAAGACAAAGAAGTTGAGGTACACACTCTCAATACGTACCGTGAGTTTTTCACTGCCTCCGGCATACCCGGGCTATCGCTGCCTCGCGGAGATCTATCCAAACTCCTGCCTCTACTAAGAAGGGGTTACAGAGACCTGCGACCAGTCTCCCCTCTCGGAGTGGACCTCCAAATCAATCCATCAACGAAAGCTGATCACCGCTACGAAGATCAGGCGCGATGCGTCGATGAGTGGTTGCGCAAGGGATACGGAATCATCAAAGGGGATCCAGGGTCTGGAAAAACCGTGATGGGCCTTCTGGCGCTTGCTCGTATGAAGCAAACAACGCTGCTCATGATGAAGCAAACCGACGGCATCGGGCAGTGGATAGGAGAGATCCGCAGGCACACCAACATCGATGATCTGGAAGAAGAGCACGAAATGCGCTTGGTGGGGTCTATCAGCGAGGCAGTAAAGAAATCGCAGTGGTTCCCCATCACAGTGGCCACCGTGCAAACCTTCCAATACGAAAGAGGTAAACGCTGGTTACGCAAGCACAGAAATTCATTTGGGCTGCTCCTCCTAGATGAGGTACATGACTTCGGTGCCCCGGTATATTCCAAAGTCGTCCAAGCTATAAATCCGTTTTCATTCTTGGGATTGTCGGCCACCATAGAACGCACTGACCACAGGCACCACCTTATCTTCGACACAGTGGGGCCTGTGGTAGCGGAGGGAAAGGCACGTCAGATGCCTCCTACAGTGTGGTTCATCGAAACCGGCGTGGAAGCGCCAGCATGGGTATACCAAAAACCATTCCCGGACTACTACCAATGGAATGTGGTGCTGGCGGAGCTCGTCAAGAACGAAGAACGCTACGAGATCATCCAAAAATACCTCAGACAGGATTTCGATGATGGTCGGATTGTGGCCGCTATCTCACAGAGGCGGCAACTAGCGCGCAAGCTGTACGAGATGATGTCTCAGGACAACTACGATGTGGCATATGTAGATGGGAAAACGCCGAAGCGCGTACGCGAGGCCATCTACGAAGATTTGCGCCAGGGGAAGTATCAGGGTATTTTTGCCGGAAAAGTCCTCAACCAGCTTGTAAACTTACCATCAGTAGACTGCTTGCACTTTGTGACGCCGGCAAAATCGAAGACGGTGACGGAGCAAGGATACGGCAGAGCAAGGCGCTGGCTGAAGGGAAAAAGGAATCCAATCATCAGGGACTACGTGGACAGCGGAGGTCAGCTGGACGGTGCGTATAAAAGTCGTGTCCGAACCTGTCGGGCCAACGGATGGAAGATACGAAAAATAGAGATAGACCGCACCAGGACAATGGGCGTGGGTATTTGGCAGAGGAGGCCACGTGCCAAAAAATAAGGGCAGGCGACTAGACAATCCCGACAGGCTGCTAGCAAAAAGTGTGCACGAGAGGAAGCTGGCGTCGGCAGGTGTACCTCTACATTGCTGGTCGCCTAGGCTCAGCTCACTCAGCCTTCAGGTGACTCCGTTTCGTGGAGAAAAGATCTCTGCGGTAGCCCAAAAGCATTGGATCAAGGCCATCGTTAAGGAGCCTCCTCGCAAAAGTCCGCTCATCACGGTAACCTCCTCACCCACAGACACTGGGGCTCTTTATGCGGCACACCTCATACTGAATGGTCTTCGAAAAATCAAAGGGTTCAACTCGGCCATAATCAACTCCGCTAGTACTGTGCCTTTCTTTGAGGAAGCACCCCGGTGCGTACTGGTGCATAACATCCTAGGAGACATCACGGCAGAACGGGCGCAAACGGTGCGGGACATTCTAGAACGCTTCAGGTATGCCTTCAAGATACTTGTGGTTGCTGGAAATACGGCACCAGAGACATGGACCTACAAGAAAATTGGAAAATACCCAGACATGGTGCTCAAAGTGAAAGACACGCGCCCAGAGGATCTGATCGACGAGGGGTAATATATGGCCAATCTGGTAAATGCGATCGTTGAGCAGAAGCTCCTAATATGCGCGCTGGAAACACGCAGCCAGCGCATCAAAGCGCAGATCTTGACGGAGACCGACGAGGACGACTACGGAACAGAAGACGCCAAGGCAATACGCAAGCGTATGACCACACTGCTGACCCTTGGGAAGAACCTAGGTGATGCAGAGGCTTTCAGCGAAGACCCAGCATTAACTGAGTCTCAGAGCACATTAATCAAGGCCACACCGGCTAAACGTAAATCCGCCGGGTCGTACAAAAAGGCTGAAGTAGTCGGTCTTCTAGAGAAGCTGAAGACGCACCGCCACATACGCATCATCTATGACGCGCAGCAGACCATAAACGACATCGCTGCTGGAGCGGTGGATGAAGAGGGTATCGAGTCCATCGCGCAAACTATGGAGAGTGCCTTGCTTGGCATTCGCGGGGGGTTCGACAAGCAGCCGCTTTTCCACCTAGGAAAGAGACAAACTGCCGCGGAGGCAAAGAAGAAGCTGGACGACCTGCTTACGTTCCGGCCGAATAGATTCATATCCACTGGACTCAAAGGGCTCGACAACCACGTGCGAGGGTGGGAAAGGGGCAATCTGGTAACCATCTCTGCACCTTCTGGTGGCGGCAAGAGCACGATGGCAATGCAGATGGCCATCAACCAGTATGCACGCACCAACAGGAATGTGTGCTATGTATCGCTGGAGATGTCCGAGGATGAGCTGATCAAGCGGATGCTTTCGTGCATCAGTGGTGTACTGCACAACAAGATACGCTACTCAAAGGACCTGACTACACAAGAACGGAACTTAGTCAGCAAAAACTACAGGCTATTTCACAAGCACGGGCAACGAAAAAACTGCACGTTCACCGTCTGGGATGTCAAGGATCCACTGTTCACTCCTCAGAAGCTGGAGGCAAATCTGGCTCCATACATGTTCGATGCGATTTACATCGACTACATTACACTGATGCACGGACAAGGAATGGATCAGTGGAAGATGCAGCTGGAGTACAGTCGATACTTCAAAGGCATGGCGAAAAGGCTCAAATGCGTTCCCGTTTTGCTGACGCAGTTATCAGAAGAAGAACGAGTGAAGTACGGCAAAGGGATAGAAGAAAACACGGACTACTGGATGTGGTGGAAGTGGGGGCAAGAACAGGAGGAAGTCAAGCAAACGGAGCTCAAACTAGCGAAGGCGCGGCACACGGGCAAACGTATGCTCACCGCCAATATGCTGTTCGAAAAGATGCGAATAGAAACAGAGAATGTGGGAGGGTTGGGAGCGAGAAAAAGCAGTATCGACGACGCTAAGGTCGACGGAAGTCTCTGGGATAGCGATGCTAGCTAACCACTTTGACGCCGACGAGACCCAGGCCTCACGAGCCGAACGCTGCGGGATCCCACAACTACCCGGGTGTCGCCCCCTAGACGGATACCTAGAGAGTTCCAAACGCCTGGGTGGCGAGGGTACCGGCGAAGCAGCTGGTGTTGTGTTTTGCTCACGCGGAGCTGCTGCTGATTTTTCATGGCGGCTGCTCCTTTCAAAAAAGAATTACAACTCCTACATTCATAGTATATACTCTGGTAAGTGCATTGTCAACCATAAATGCGAAAGTCAAAATGAAAAGCACAATACCGGAAACAGGCATGACCGGAATATTTCCTCATTATAATCAACAGGTTGTAATGGACTGGCCGAACGTGGTCTACCGTGCATTTTATTCAGTCAACACAGATAGAAAACTGGAATCATTAGAGAATCAGCAGTTGCATGACTATTATGTTAAAAAACGTCAGTCCAAGACCATGAAATTATTGATGTTGATGCTAGCGAAATTACGAAAAAGGTACCCAAATGCGACACTAGTATGCGCATTAGAGGGAGCTGGGAAGCAGCACCGACGAAGGATATGGGACGGCTACAAAGCCCAACGGGTGCAGAATATAGAGGTCATGCAAACCTACATGAAATCTCTGAAACTATTGGAAAATCTAGCTATCCGGGCGACGAGAGCTCCACAAGGTGAAGCTGATGATGCTATCGCAGTGTGGGCAAAAAATAGGCACCCACAAACGGAGATCACCGTGGTTAGCGAAGATAGAGACTTATGGCAAGTGATCCAGGGTGACAGAATTGTGGTGGAAACTCAAAAGCTTGGGATCATAAATGCATCCAAATGCAAGGAAGTGCTGGGCGTGCTTCCGAGGAACGTGGCTTGTCTAAAAGCGTTCTTGGGGGATCCGGCGGACAACATCCCCCGAGCGGTCCCACGCATGCGCACAGCATCGATAAAAAAGCTCGCGGCCATGGGAACTTGCCCCAGAGATGCTTACCGAGCAGCCAAAGCGCAGCAGGTCATTAGTACAAGGGAGCTTGAGCGTGTTGTAAAACATAGACGAGAGGCCCAAAGAAACTTCGATCTGGTACGTGCCAGGGACGCACTGAGCGTAAAAAACATGACCGGCGCGGCCTCGAAGAGCAGGCTCCATAGATTTTGTCAGCAGAATGACATCCTCATCGAAGAAAATGTGATAAGGCTGCTTACCAGAAACGAGCGTGAAGCACGATGAAAGCCACTACTAAGGCCACGGAGTTCAAAAAAGCCATCAAGGCTGCACTAGCTCTCCAGAGACTAAGCGACCCCAAGACCAAAAAGAAGGATGAGCAGCCTATTCCCATGAAGGGGAGGCTCACGGTGACAGAAAAGGGGCTGTTCGTGGAATCGACTTTTCTGGGAGCCTACGTGAAACTCGCCGTTCCTGCTACAGTGATGCGGCCCGGACGAGCGTACGTTGAGCTCGATTCTATATCGAAACTGCGCCTCTCAGGAGAGCTCACGCTCGACGCGCAAAACGACGCAGATCAAATAGAGATTTCCAACAAAAAATCGAAGTTCAATCTCGCCTTGGATACGGATTCAGAGGACCTATTCAAGACCGCGCAGCCGGACATTACTAACCTTAAAGCGGTGGTCAAATTACCCACCGCTATGTTGGCCGCCGCGGCTTCTATGGTAGAATTGAAGCATATCCTCAAGGTGGATGACCTCAGAATGCAGTTCCAGTTTCGACGCGGGAAAAAGGCGAACCGGCTCGACATCTGTGGCATTGACTTCTTCAGCTATGCACGGTTTGTCCGGATATCTCCCACAGTAAAAGTGCGGACTTCCACCAAATTTATTTTGAAGCCAACTGCCTTGGGAAGAATACTTGACAGCGTCACCGCAAAAGAGGTAGTAATAAGTGTGCACACGCGCGCAGAAGAAGAGATGGCCTCCATGGTCAGATTCCAGACAGAGGACGCAGACGTATTCTACCCTACCCTGGACCTTCCGTTCCAAGATGCGGAGCAGGCGTACCAGAGCACGATAGCTGGAGTCTGTGACAGCAAGTTCTCAGTGAAGCGCAAGGATATGATGGAGGCGCTGAACGACATCAAAAGTGTTTCGTCGGACAGTACTCCACTCGTACTCAATATCCGAGTGACTCCCAAAAAGGTGCAGATGGCGGCCAGGCAGGAGAAAAACAAAGCTCTGTCCACTATACCATCTGAGAGGATCGAGCTCGGAGATGGTGAGCCGCACATCATATACGTCAATCAACTATACTTTACGGAAGTGGTCGCGCTGGCGCCAGATGTTGCGCCGCTAAGGATTGAATCATGGAATCGCGCGCAAATAATCGTAAGGGCCGAAAATATACAAGACGGCACAATCGAGTACTACCTATCCCAGGTGGACTTACAAAAGCACAGAGAGGACGTGGAAAGCTCGCGAGACTAATAAAGCTGGCCACGAAAAATTGGGACGCCTACGACAAGACTTTCCTCACTACCTGCGAGGACAACGGCTTCGTTTTGAAGCTAAAGGGGTTGGCCCACGACGAAGAGATGGTCACCAAGACCATCAAGCAGCACGGGGACACGGTATCCCTTCTGGGCGTCTACGGCCGCTCAGCTAAGTTTAGTCGCGAGCGGCTGCTCGGGTACATCCTGATGTTTGTGGGCACACCAGTTATCCATGCCTATCCATGGTACGTAGCGATCTGCTACACCGACAAAAAAGATGTGCGACGTAAGGATCCAGCTCCCATAGCTACCGACGACAACATGCGCCTGTATAAGGCAGGCATTGGTGTATGCGACTACCTGCTAGTCTATAAAGGAAAAACCAGAGCGCACGATGAGGCGGGGTTCAGTGATGGGGCCACGCATTTAGAAACCGCAGACAATTGGAGAGATGGTCTATGACGAACCAGCAAAAAGACGAGGATGCGAAAGACGTACAGAACTACGAGAAGAAGATACTCTCTAAGCTAGAGACACTCCGCAGAGAATTTAAGACGTACTACGGATACAAGCCCTGCGGTCTCGACGAACAGGATGTTCAAGCAGCGATAGACGAAGCCAAAAATCGTAGGCATCATGCGGCGATGAAGAAGGTCAAGGAAGCCAGCGACGCCGTATCCTAATAAGGCGGCAAACAATGTCCCAAGATTACCTTACTGGATTAACCCCTGCGCAAAAATCGGCAGTAGAGCACCTAGACGGAGCAGCGATTGTCCTTGCTGGACCAGGGTCAGGCAAGACCCGGGTGATCACTCACCGAATAGCGCACCTTGTGGAACACCACGAAATATCACCAACCCACGTGGTAGCCATTACGTTCACAAACAAGGCTGCCAACGAAATGCGAGAACGTGTCCAAGGCGCGGTTCCGAAGGCACGTGCCAAGAAAATAGTCATCTCCACCTTCCACTCCCTGGGAGCTAGAATCCTTCGTGCAGAGCACGAAAGAGCGCAGCTCAGCTCCGGGTTCACGATCTGCGATGACGACGACACCAAGTCCTACCTGGTCCAGGCAACAGCAATAGTTACCGAAAAGGACAAGAAAGAGATCAGGGGATGGAAAGACTGGCGGAATCCAGATTGCTCTAAGAGATTCATATCTCGACTCAAGAGCCACCTGATCACTCCCGACGAGTATTTTGACCAGCTAATGGACCAAGGCGGAGGGGATGAAAAAGAGTTCTTCTACGCCAAGGTTTACGATAAGTACAATTACTTCCTGCGCCGCAATCAGTCCGTCGATTTTGACGATCTCATCATGCGCACTGTACGCCTACTGCGAGATGATGAGGACGTGCGGACCAAATACTCAACCTGGACAAGGCACCTACTAGTGGACGAGACCCAGGACACAAGCGTCAGCCAGTACGAGATGGTGAAGTACTTGGCTAGCCACTGGGGGAACGTGTTTGTGGTGGGAGATGGTGACCAATCCATCTACGCCTTTCGATTAGCGCAGCCCAAAAATCTGAAGCTCATGGAAAGAGACTACAAGGATGTCTCGGTTTACTTCCTAGAAGAGAACTTCAGATCAACACCTCCTATTGCTGAGGTGGCAAATTCCGTCATTGCGCACAACCCAGACCGACCCGACAAAAGCATCAAACCTGTGATCAAGGAAGGAAGTCCTGTCCGATGTGTGGTTTACCAAGACAATAGGCAAGAGGGTGCGGCTGTGGTAGACGAGATCACATCTGCCGTACGCGCAGGTCAAGCAGAGTTTCGAGACTTCGCTTTGCTCTACCGAGCTCACTTTCGATCGCGGATATTCGAGGAACTGCTGGTCACCCACAATGTTCCACATAAAGTCGTAGGCGGCATCGGATTCTACAACAGGGCCACAGTAAAAGACATCCTAGCATACTTGCGGCTCGTCGTGAACGGGGCAGACGAAAGCAGCTTCATCCGCATCTACAACAAACCACCGCGGCGTTTTGGGGAAGTGAGCTACGCTAAATTCTACACAGCGAAGGAAGAGAGGAACCTAACTGTCATGCAAGCGTTCAAAAAGAGGCTGCATGACGAAGTCCTCACAGGGCAAGCCAGAGCTGGGGCAGAGGAGCTGCGGCGAATATTCAAAAGCCTGCGTACAATGCCCAAAGATAAGGTCGCACCTATCATAGAACAAGCCGCCAAACTTTCGGGGTACGCCACCCATCTCAAGAAGGACTCAACCGAAAAGGGCATCGACAAGCTCAATCACCTCCAGGAGCTTATTGCTGCAGCCCATGAATTTGACGCCACCCATGGAGCGGGACTGCTGCGGTTCTTGGAATGGGCTGCCCTCATGCAATCCACAGACGAGGAAACAGATGGCAACCACGTGCACCTGATGACGTGTCATGCTGCGAAGGGCTTGGAGTTCAAGCAGGTGTATGTAGTGGGGGCGACGGACGGCCTTATGCCCATTATAAAGGACACCGATGACTACGGTAACCCCAAGTCCGAGGGTCAGCTGCAAGAAGACTTGGAAGAGGAACGACGTATATTTTTCGTCGCTCTAACTCGGGCGGAGCGTGAGCTCACCGTAACATGGCCTAGACGCGAGCTCCGCTTCAATCAATACATGGACTGCATGCCTTCCCCATTCATAGAAGAGATGGGAGACACCGTGGCGTATGCGGACATGAGCAACACCAATGCCGGCAGCTATTTACTACGCGCGTTGGACGCAAAGAAGCGCAGAGGAAGAGGACGACGAAGAGGGAAACGCAGACAAGCAGGGTGGCGTTAGCGAGGAGAATAGTAAAATGCACAACAAGAGATCCAGACAACACACAGACCGCGGATTCAGCTCCCTACAGGACCGCATCATCGGTATGAGATCACGCCCCAATGTCGGGCTTTTTGTAGATCTGGACGCCGTGTTGATCGACAACCACAACGAGGACTCTGTACTAGCTCCCCCCATTGAGGAGTTTGCTCGTACATCTGGGCGCTTATCCAAAGCTGTGGTTTACTACACCACTGTGATGGAGGAGGCCGATGGGCTCGATGCAGAAGAATGGCTGAAACGGGGCATTACTCCGGTGGCCACGACTGCACAGGGGGTAACGAAAGACGACGTAAACCTCCACCTGCTTTTTGACGCTCACACAGAAATTCTGCACGGCAGCATTGAAATCTGCATCCTGATTGTCGGCCCTACCGACTACACAGCGTTGGCTCGACAAGCAATCAGCAGGGGGATCACTGTCATTCTAGTAGGCAACTACCCACGTGACCGGCGCGTGCTGTCGCGCGACAGCTGTATCTATCTCCCGAGCCGCGCCATTTTCAAGGACGACAGCGACGAAGCGCCGCCTGTGGATAAGAAACCATCAGCCAACATCGAGTCTTACCCATTCGATGCACTTATCCGGCTGCTACATAGCAGCGAAGATCGAATGCCCTTCGTGGGAGCTCGCTATTTCATCAACAAGGTGATGTGGCGCCTGGACGGGATGCGCACCCCTGAGCTCAAGCAGCAGCTGTTCCAGCGTGCTGTGGATGCTGGGGTTGTCGACATCTACGACGTAGACAATGTCGACGGCACGCAGAACAAGGTGAGTGCCTGCCGCCTCAATCCAGGACATGAGCTAGTAGCCCAAGTAATCGAATCTAATGAAGATTCCTCCAATAAGACGGAGACAAAAAAGGTCGACGTCAAAATAGACACCGTCCAGAACGACAGTACCCAGGACGCCCGCGGCGAGAATCGGGAGATCTCCTTGTAAAATAAGGAGGTGCACCCCCGTCGGCCACATAGCTTATCCTTCCCAGGAGCGCGAGAAGCGCGTTTCCTGGTATCCCTTGAAACCGGACAGTGGTGGAAAGGGGTCCCGGAACAAGTATGCACGTACTTGTTGCCCACCCACAGTACCATCCTACTGGGGATCACAAAGCTCAACCAGCACGCCACAGGGACTAGCCAGCTAGGATACAGAAAACCTTACAGGTTTCACCAAGAAACACGTCCGCTCTTCTACAACCTTTCCGACGAAGAGCATCTGCGCGCCTTCTACCGCACGTTCCTCCATCTCCTATCCTACAGCGCCGGGCTGCAGCGGGGTCCAGACAAATATCGCTACTACATGGAGCTCGGAGAGAGGCGTGTCCTATGCAGAACTCCGCTCCAACTGCGCCGGCAGGATGCAGGCTTCGAGGACTACCTAGGAGAGGAAGTCCTAGAATTACTATGTGAGAACGCAAATTACCGCAACCCTCATCCCAAGTGTCACGCCACGTCTGGCCCTGTGCGCGAAGCTGCGTGTGCAGAATGGCGTAGAAAGTGCGCCCCCCAAAAAGCTTACCGATTCAGGATTCGGCGTGTACTAAGAAAGGGATCCGACGAGGTACGTGCGGCCACCATCAATGATTGCACTGAGCTAACCTTACCACTAGAGGTAGCCGAAAAGCTGGCGGAGCGTCTCCCAGATATGCTAAGACGTCTCTGGTCATACTCGCTTAGGCATCCAGAGCAGGTAGAGGTACGCCACGACCATTGCGAGAGCACGACGAGGATGCAGCTACATAGGCTGCCAGCCTTTGAGCACGAGCTCCTCCCACGACTGCCCAATCTTACGTTCGAGCCACGGTGGCAGCTTTTCTGTCACAAACGAGCAGATGTACAAGCTCTGCAAGAGAAGCCACGGCTCCCGCTGTACGAAGCGAAGGCGTGCATTCTTACATTGGTAGCGCTTTCCTTGATCCGTACCAAACGGCGGCGTGGTCAAGACATCCTACATCCATCGGTTGCGGAGCTATCAAGCACCCCTCAAATACAGAACCGCTGCATCGAGGCGCGGCCTCGCGCTCCTCCCTAAAAAGCGCAGATGGCGGCCTATGGGGGAATTTGCTAGCTGCGTACCAGCGAGGATGGATTGGTGCGCCTTATCGCAGATTTTTGACCATTTTAGTTGAATGCTCCTAGTAAACCCCTGGTGAATAACGTATGATATCTCCAGAGAAAATCGTGAGGGAGAGGGGATTATTTTCTTGACATCCAAATAGAACCTTGGTAGAACCGGAGACGGTTCAATTGCGGTCATAGACCAATTGCCACCAAATACCAATGGGCAACTGAACCATAAGCCATCTACAGGCCTGCGCAGCACGCGTGGGCTTTTCTGTTTTTGGCTAGATCCATTTTTCCATTGTCTCACAGACACATTTTACCATCACACCAATCTGTCACCGTTCATGCTTCCTATGCTGAATAATAGTTTTCCAGGCTGAAAAGAAGCTTTCAGAGATTCGTCCTTCATCTTGTAAAACAGAAGTAGGTTCCAACGGGTCCTAGAGGTGAAGTGTGCCTAAAGCTAGTCTAGATCAATCCAAAGTAGATGAGCTAAGAGAACGAGAGCAGCTGGAGGCCATTTTGCTTGGCCTTGAAGAAAATGCAGATAAATTCAAGGTCCCTACCTCCCTCGTCGGTGAATTGCGCTCCTATATAAACATTGCGAAGTCCATTCCAAAGCGTGTGACAGTGGAGGATAAAAAATCAGTGATCAAGGCGCAAGAAGCGCTGCAAAAAGCTCAAGCATGGCTAGATCGGGTGCTTGTCATGCAATTCTATATTTTCAGGGTTACACGAGCACTGCATAAGGCAGAAATACTAGCTCGGGCCGATCTTACAGCCGCTGGCGTGATCTCCAAAAGTACTAGCGCAGCGGCAGCTAAGGTGATTATGGCGAGCATTCTACCCGAGCTCGCTATCTTGCAGGAGAAGTGGAAAGCTCTAGAGAAGCTTTGTTCAGCTGTGCAAAGTCATCTAGGGGATGCAAAAGACACTATGCGCCTACAGATTCGCCTGGATGAGAACGCAAATTGGAATCGTAGGTACAGCGGCGGTTGAGTCATGGAAGGCGTTCACTCAAAACTAGTTATTTTTATGTGTGAAATCCTCAGGTTTTCCGAGGATACTACTATGTCCAGAGGCTTGTGATTGAGGTACAAACATGGCCACGATTCCATTTCTGACTGAAGCTGTAGCAGACGGTATTATTCGTGCACTGCGCTTTAGTGGTGTGATCACTGATGATGCATCTGCACAAACTCTGCGTGAACTTCATAATGGGCTCACCGAAGCAGAGATGGATGCGATCGTTTCTGGTCTGAACTTTGGGGCCAACATTGGGGGAAATATTTCTTCTGTGGATGACTTGTTTGCCTTCGTGGACTCAGACGCGCTTCCTGCTCCAAAGCAAGATCACACCAACTTTTTCCGTGTGGTACGCTGGCAAGAAGAGCCTCCGCTCCAAGATCCAGATAACGCGATGCTGACGGTATACTGGCCGTCTACTGAGCTGCGAGACATCTCTGCAGTAATAGGGCCTGACACCAATATATTGACTACGTATGGTACCGATGATACCTGGTACACAGCAAAGCTGTACATGGGTGGCGGAAAGCCAGTAGGCCTAAATGCGTACAACTTCGCAAAATTGGAAGCAGGGCCTGATGCTGCCATTGGCGATATTCCTGGGGTGAGGTTGCAGTGTGGATCGCCAGCCACCACAATGGACTTTGCCTCGATGTACTGGATGCGTTTCTGGTCATTTGGTGAGACACTGCACAGCGGGAACGACCCGTCTTTTATTTTTCCTCCACTTGCTCCTGTTTCCCTTGGCGGGTTCACCTATGCTAATACGAAGCCTCAATTATACGTTGGAGATTATGGAGGGCTTAGCGGCACCGACGCCTTTCTAGTTCAACCAGACGCCATCGATGGGGATTATCAGCTCCGGATCAACTACGACACCAATCCCCGTGGATTGTACATGAGGAATAGTCGGAGCGATTGGACGTTCAGGCTTCTTCTTAATGGTGGTGACGGAACCTTCGAGCGCACTATTGGGTACTACTCAAATCCTATATTTACGGTGCTTGGGACAGATCAATCCGCTGGGGTGGATTCAATAATCGCTTACTTCCGTGACAAGAAAACATCGTACTCAGCTCCATCTGGGCAACATCTTGTGCAGGTTTGGAGTGACGTCGACCGCAATCTAGGGAACTACAATCTACTCACTTGCTATACACACGATGGCGTCTTGGTCACCCCGGTGTTCCGAGTTTCCTCTTCTGGAGAATGCTTCAGCGGGACGCAGTTTACAAACGGAGGTGCTGACCTTGCTGAGTGGGTCACGGTGGCGGAGGATTACGAGAAGGGGTCGGTGCTGATGGTGAATGATGGTGGAGAGTACGTCCCAACAGACGAAAGCGGCACCACTAAAGTGGTGGGCGTTGTGTCTACCCAACCCGCTGTAGCTATGAACTACCGTGAATACGAAGACACGGAGAATACCATAGACCTATCAACCAAAATCGGTGATGGAGACATGGAAGAGGTGCTAACTCCAGGTGAGCATGATATCTCGGGGTGGATCACCATTGGCGGCGAAGGGTACGAAGTAGAAGAATCCGCTTACGACAGCGAAAAAGATCGCACACGTATTAAATTGAAGGGGGTAAACAAAGACAAGAAGATCCATGTGCAACGTAACGTGCGCGTCAAAGCCAACGTGGTGAAGTTGGAGCACCGGGTGCTCTTGGGCATCTGTGGGTTAATTCCTACCAAATGTACCACCTCCGCCGGAGATATTTCACCTGGGGACCTATTGGTTGCGTCGACAGATGGCCATGCAGAGAAGGCCCCTAATAAACCTGAGGCTGGTACTATAGTTGGCAAAGCGATGGAAGCGTTGGCTGGAGAGCCTGGTGAAACAGCAACAGGAAAAATCACAGTACTGGTCACATTGCAATAGAACACAGAAAACAGAAGCATAGGAGAGAAAAGATGGCGGATAAGCAAGAAGGAACAATTCTGGCACCAGTGCCTCCCCACATGACGGATCGTCTGGAGGAGGTTGATTTCATGAAAGCCAGGTTTCTCAGCAGAAACTTGGACTACTTCGAGTTGCAGCTGGCGCACACCAGAATGCAGCTACAGGAAGCCACGAGGTTGATGCAAAGCTTCGGTGACGCTTTGCTGGAGAAGTACCAGATCGAGTCGCATCAAATCGACATTAACACTGGGACAATCAACCGAGAAGCAGAAAAGCCGGCAGGGCAGCCTGATGACTCAAAATGAGCATGACGCTGTAAACGACTTGGAGCTGGAGATCTACGAAATACTCCAGGCAGCTTTGGTGCGCGAAGAATGCGCCGCCCGTGCAGCTGCTAGAGTAGAGTACGATCTGGTCCTGCTTCACCAAGAACAGCAGCTACGTGAGGAAGAGGAACCAGGGGAACCCGAGGACGGCGAAGCGGATGAGCAGGAAACTGAGGCGGCAAGCGAATCTTCCAGAGAATTCAGCACCGCGCAATTCCAGAGCATGTTCTCCAGCTTGAACACCTTACGTTTGACCGGTGAGCTCATCAAACTTCTTGAGCTAGAGGAGCTTGAGCAGGATATCAACCTCACGCTTATTCGCGACATGTTCGCCAAAAAACCGGCTACATCAGCTCAGCGCCGATCAGCTGGAGAAGCCTTTATTGGAAGCGACTTAGATCTGCTGTTCAAAAATCTCAGACAGACTGCTGAACGTAAGCAACGTATGAACCGTACGAGGTAGCTGTGTCGGACAATCCTAAAACCGGCAAAAAAGCCGACGCCAACGCAGGCAAATCTACTTCTGGCAAGAGAGTAGTGCGCACTCCTGGTGGGATGCAGCGCGATGGTATGGGGAGCGGCGGTCTGGTAACCACTTCCAGTGCATTCGATACTGTAGTAGTACGCGATCCAAAGATTGGAAGCCAGGGTAAATCCATGGTCCAGTCTCAACCGTCGCCGCAGGAGATAATGCGGAGGACGAGCGAGCTGGCTCAACGGGAGGCGGAAAAGGCTGCCCAGAGGCAACGTAACGACAAGTTCAAACGGTTTCTGCTGGGAAGAAAGGAGATCTCTGGTCCGCGCTGCCTGCCATTAATAAGCGCACTTCAGCTTCGAAAGACATCTCCTCCAATACGCGGAGGAGCTGCAGGAAGCTGGATATGCGGACTACCGCATGCAATCAAGTACAAAGAGCGGAAGTACGAAAATCAGCTGAACGAGTACAGAGTATTTATCGAAGGCGCCGAGGTAACCCACTACGTCGAGGGTGATCTTAGTTGGACAGTTGAGTCTACAGGCGGAATGAACACCGCGCGCTTTGTGCTCAATAATAATCAGGATGCCTTCATCATCACCCCGATGAACATCTGTGCCGGACCGTACTCAACCAGTGCATGGCGCCTCAGTAAAACCGGGAACAAAGAAACAGCTGTCAGCGAGTCCGTTTATCGCAGCAACTACCGTGTGGATGAGGCCGCAAAGTGGCGCATCTATAAAACCAAGTACGAGGCGGTGGATCCCGAAGGAAAGGGAGGAGCTCCACAAATAGACCAGTTCACAGGAATGTGGCTATATCCACTAAACCCCTATTCATGCATCTTCGATAAGCATGATACCGTACGAATATTCGTTCGCCTTCCTCACGTGTCCGCTGTGAAGCGCAGGGGGTACAGAGAATGGTACGACCTCTGGATGCCTGCATTTACTGGGTTCATCAAAGACTACACATGGAACGATGATCCTGTCGGTGGAAAGAGAGTAGTGAATATTACTTGTTATGACTACCGCGGGCTTATGGAAAGGATGCGCGTTCGCACATCGTACACTGGGACGAAAAGCGGAGCACCGTCTGTGAAGGATAGGAGTCAAACAGGCAAAAAAGATGAAAAGCCGTCTGATCAAAAAGGAACAGACACCAGTAACGTAGAACCATCTCACATAAGAAAAAACTATCTGCGTTGGGCAAAAATTGTGGCCCAGAAAGTAGAAGCCCGGCTTAGGAAAGCGTATCCATGGTGGACCAAATCAGTGGACAATCCAAAATGGTTCAATCCATTGGTATTTGCTAACGAGACGTTCGCGTTTGAGTTTACTATGAACCATATGCATACGTTGATCTTTACGCAATGCATAAAGCTAGGGTGCAAAAACGGGGTCAACGGTCTCATGATAAAGCCGTGCAAAGGCGCGGACATCCTCATAGGTGGCCAAGCTGTGGCCGGGCGTAATTTTGATAGCCAGTGCGCCAACGCGGCAGTATCTACAGCGGACAGAGCTATGGCTGACGCGGCCACAGGAATAATCAGAGCGGTCGGCAGCATCCTGACCTACTATGGATTTCTTCCGTATCAGGACGGTACTATCAAACAACTTCGCCCAAAAACAAAGGTGAAAGCATCTGGAGGAGAGCTGACTTTTGAGATAGAGGAGATCGATGTCACGAAGACAGCAAAGAAGTTCAAAGAAAAGCGTGAGAAAGGAAACGCGCTTTACTTGATACGCGATCTCAAAAAAAGGTTCAGCGCGTTCGACTACAGGGACAAATTTATTACCAATGTAGCTATATACTTTACCTCATACAAGGCGCTATTTGAGACGTTTGGTGTATATGGACAACAAGGTTCGCAGCAGGGACTTGCCTACGTACAAAAGTCGCATATTCAAAATAGGAGGAAAGCCATATGGAAGGCCCTGTCTGATAGAGATGTCCCCGATGTAATCGATAAGCTCCCTGTATGGATGCGCAGGGCAGGCAGAGCAAATCCATTTTTGAGCCAGGGACACAAACGCCGTGGATTCAAGTTCACTGATCCAAGAAGCAACAAGGTAAAGTCCAATATCGCTCGTCTGCGTAAAGAGATCTCCCTGTTAACTATCAAAATAAACTGCTTCGCGAAGCTAAGCCGCGAAATGAAAACGGATGCATCAAACTACTACAATGTTCCGTGTGCCAAGAGGTATGGAATTAAGGAACCTCCGAAGAGCCTAGAAAACTTTGACCTGAAACTAGCGCAGCTAGAGAAAGAAAAGGAAACGCTCAAACAAAGGTTGGATTGGAATAGCAAGCAGGATCGAATCGGAGTGATATTCGAGCAGAGGTTCGCAGAGGAGGTTGGTTGGAAGAAGCTATTTAACATAGCCAGTAACCTAACCGATGAGTATATTGAGAAGTTTGCCTTGGACGCCGCACTGGCAGTAAGGGAGCAACGAGGTATATCTGCAGGATCGTTGAATGCTACGTACAAACTTGCAGACCTAGGCATAAAAAATAGAGCTACAGCGGATGGCGTTGACGTAGGTAAGGCCCTTCATGCTTATTTACTGAAATTGATGGGCAAGATTGAGCAGGACATCGCCGATGGTAATTTTAGGAGGATTAGGAAAAACAGGGCTATAAGGGCTATTAACGCCGCTTTACGGCGTATGCGTGATCTTCGGGCGACTATTGAGCGCAGTCTCTCAGAAAGAGTCAAGCTCTCTATCGACAACCCAGCGGTTTTTAATCGAGCTCGTCAATTCAAGGAATCGGTACGGGATCAAACGGCAGCTGGATTGGCATCACAATCTCCTGGTGTGAACACAATGGGCGAAGCGCTCATTGCCTACGCCCACTTCGGTAGAAAGCAGGCAGGTATCTTCGCCGACCTAGTTACAGCCACAGATCGAATAAACCCACACCCACTAGCGGGTAAGTCATTTGAGCAGTCGGTGGAGTACCTATGCTGTGAGCAGCAGCGCATAGTCCGCGGCGTAGAGGTAAACATAGACAGCTACCGAACCGACAAAACCAAACTGGACGGTTTCAACCGCACCGCTCTCTTCGGTGTTCTCGGACGACCGATGACGTTCGCTGAGGTCACCGAGGTCGGGAGAGGCACTGTCAGCGCTCTAAAAGCAGACTTTTCTCCGTACAACGTATTTTACCATCTCCTGCGTCCAGCCAGAGGGACTGGTGCGGCGACGATTGTACAGCAGCATCTCGGTAACGTTGGCACCAATTCAACCTCCCTGAACTACAAAACACGCAAAGCGCTTCTGGACGACATTTGTTCTACTTTAGATTACCAATTTTATGTGTCAGGGTACGGCGATCTAGTATTCGAGATACCTCATTATAATGCGATGCCTGCAGATTTCGGCTCCGACTTTTCTGGAGCGTACACTGTTGAGAAAACCTGGAAGAACTCCTCTATTGCTGAGGAGTCACAGGAAATACCCACCGCTTGGGTATTGGAAGGGCTGGAACCACATCTCCAGATAGACCAAGTAACAAAAGGGAAGGCCCCTACAAACAAGCTCCGCCACATCGTTATCATGGCTCCTATCCTAGCCCGTCGCTTAGGCGTGCGTGTAGAGAATATCAATTTGCGCATACCAGGCGTCGGTGCCCCTGGAGCTGCTGGGCAGACACAAGCCCTAGACCAACTGCAGGTATACGGGCTATTTCATATTCAGCGGCAATTGGGGAGATCACATATCCTCAACATGGCCATTCAGTTTCGTCCGTACATTTTGCCTAACAGGCCTATACACTTCATCCCAAGACAACGGATCGGTCTTCCTCAATCAGTCACGCACACTATGTCCGCCCCCAACGGGGAGTGCACTACAGATTTAAACCTCACCTATACTCGCTGGCTATTCCGTGACGGCACCTTTCGTTTCATTGCCGGCGGCGAGAGGCAGCCGATCGACTACACAGGATTCTTCACGGGGCTGTCCTCTTTCCAATCTAAGGAAGGCGTACGCTCAGGCAAAAGCGCCACGAAGACGGGTAGCGGCGCGTCGAGCTGCACGAGCCGCTTGGCAAACAGGGCGCGACAAGCGAGCGCGTTCTCCGCTAGCGTCGCTGGCACGTTTGGCGCAGACTTCGCGACTCAGCCACCATCAGGAACGAAGGCATCCAGACCACAAAAAGAGGAGAAGCGTGCCACCATTACGAATAAAGCTGGCATCGTCATGAGTGAGACCCCAAAGAAAGATGAGCCTCAAGGGACCCCCCAAAATACGCGCACGGATTTGGACGTCAGTGATCCAATGAAGTACGTCAATAGCCCATGGAAATATCTGAACCATAAGAAATACGAGGCCTTTGGTTACTTCCGTGTTGCCACCAGAAGCGGGTATAGAAAACTATTTCGGAGCCACAGCAAAAAGGATTACATGCACAGCGGGCTGGATGTAAAAACCGCCACTGGTACACATTGCCTGGCACCGATAGATATAGATTATGCTGATGCGGGCATGAAGGTTGGGCCTCTTCAAGGGGCTACCAATTATGGATGGATCCGAGCAGATAAAGCCAAGAACGCCGGTGCGTTCAGAGTCAGAAATCGAAGCAAAATAGGACCGTACTACAAGATATATGTCGATCAGTACCTCATGTGGTTGGGACTAACTAACAACGGCACCAACCCAAATGGGCTTAGACTGGAATGGTATTACGGAGGTACTGGATTGTGGATCGACTGCTGGGGCTATTTCCAGCTACCTAAGGGTGGACAAAAGAGTGGCCGCATACGCTGCATGTTTAGATACATTCACTTAAACAATCTTGTACGCAAAGAAGGGAAGGTGCTTGGAAAGGATGTGAAAGAGGGGACCAAAGGTAATCCAGTCTTTCGTGCTGGAGACACCTGCTGCTACGTAGGTGCCTCTGGAGCAACGGGCCCGCACTTGCACGTGAACATGTATATTGCACAAGGGCAGGCTGAGAGCAAGAGCGACAAGCATCAGACCAAAATAGCTATAGCCGCGAATAAGTATTACATAGACTCAACGCTTGCCATGGCCGCTGGAATGTGGAAAGCGCGCGGAACAGATCCAAAGGCTAAGGATAAGATGAACCGGCGCGCAAATGATTATTGGCAGCGCAGGTTAGGGAGGGTGCTAAAAAAGAAGAACATCACGATCAAGGACGTGGTTGAGTATTTCCAAAAGAGGTCTCGTTACCAGCAATATGTGGGGGACTCGAAGGTACCTGGGGCCGCGGTTCGCGGAACTAAAATACCGCTGACCTACGTCAACATCACCTTATTTTTCAATCCAGAGCAGTTCATAAATCTAAAGAAGAGACAGCATCCATTTGCCTACTTCTCCGGTAAGTATAGAAAGTTCCGGGGGGTTGCTTACAATATTCTACACGGTAGCCGCTACTCCAGAAAGACGTTGTACCGAAATATCTGCCGGATGGAGCTGAATAAGGTGGTCAATGTTTGGAACAGAGCATCGAAAGATTGCGGCAGAAGGTTAAGCGCTTGGAGCGGTAGACGGTACCGATATAGGAATTACCTTAAAGCTGTGCTCTCTCCATACACTAGTGGGTGGAAAGATTGCATGAAAGGTAAAACAGTAACCTTGAGAGGAAAAACATACACCGCGCTAGGGGTTCTTGCTCACATCAAAGGAGGCTGGATTAGAGGGAGTACCCCACTTTCCTATATCCGTGGCAGAGCGCGTGCTAGAGTGAGGGCCGCAGGAAAACGCGCCTTGAATTTAGAGCAGATACGCGCCACCGCTGGACGTACTAGCGGACTTGGAATTGGCTACATTTACTACAAGTAGAGGCAAGCAATGGTGATTTCATCTAATCAGATGTTATACGAGATCGATAAGCTCGACGAAGCGGATCGAAATCGCCGCCTGCCGGTACGAGCGGTAGTAGAACACTCTCTACCTGAAACCGAATTTCTATCCTTAGGCATGGCGCTTAATCCAGGACGGACGCGTATGCGAGTCATGCACCCATACATGGGGTCCAACAGTTGGATACGCGTGCTTCCGGAAGCAGGGACCACTGTACTCACCATGCAGAGAGGTGACAGCGTACGTGAAGAAATCAGTGGCTACGTCAACGTAGATCCTGCTGGCAAGTCGAAGCTCTACAGAGAGGGCCAACTATTATATCGTCCTTTAGACCCAGGTGAAATAGAAGTGATGACAGCTGGGCGCGCGTACGCTTTCTTTGGTAGCCTAGGCGATATAGAACTACGTGGCGGCTCCTTACGACATGAGCTACGCCAAACGCACCTGGACATACGTTCTATCGCTCCAACATACAACAGGCGGCTCCATTTAGCCGCACCTGCAACCATTGCGCATGAAGAACGGTTTGGTGTGGTAAAGCGACCAGATCAGCAGAGACCAAACCTGATCCAAGGTTACGTGCGTACTGAGGACAGCAAATTCGCTGTAGAGTACAGCAGATGGCTGAATAAGTCGGATGGGTCCTCCTTGATGAGTAATCAAGAAGGGCACGTGGTCGACGTTATGGGACAGTTCTCCACGCAGTCCTCAACCAATAAAAAGCTGCGACAGCAGCGTAAATGGTTCCATAAAAAGACAGGGGACTTGACCTTCGAGGTGGACGAAGAGCTCAACATAGTTTTCGTTAATTCCACGCAGGCGGTGGAAACCAAGGTGGACCTGGGAGCAAAAAACGTGTTAAGTGTGTCCGCCAAGGACATCAAGCTGACGGCGCTCAAAACAGGAGTATTTCAGTTTGGCACATCCGCCAGCACCAAGGCACAGTCGGTCGGCGTTAACGCAACGACAAACTACACCTGCAAAGCCCCTCAAATACGGATGAACAGTCCAGACGTAGGCTTTGGTGCCGCCCCTTCCATTCCCATAGCGTTGGCTCCTGGAGTATCATCCGTGATGACCCCAGCTTTATCTGCGCTGCAAGCGTTTTTGCAGATTATGGCCACAGATCCAAGTTTCTCTGTTGCCTTCCCAGTAGTAGCAACTGCAGCGCAAACGGCGGCTACTGCCGTAGGAAGCGCCGCCGGGTCCATTTCTCAAGTAGCGAGCACACAAGTGAAGGCTAGTGGGTAGGAATAAAAGATGTCTCCATCAATTTATCTTGGCTGCCAAATACAGAACGAGACATTCGAGGCGGTTTCGCTGGTAAACGGTACTCTCAGGGATGTTCAAAACGAGGCGGACACCTTAATTGCCGATCTTAAAGATGAGCTCGATCAGCTCACAGGGGACAAAATACAGGCCAGCGTGATTCTAGGGGACAGCGACTTCAATAAGGTGGAGTGGACAGCTGTTGAGGAGGGAGCAGGGGGCAATGAGATATCAATACAGTACGCGTACCGCGGGCCTGATTTTGTAGGAGGAGTATTCACAGACAGGCCGCCTTCGGCAGAGGTTACCGAAAAGACAATAGTGCTGATACTTCCTGTGGCTTCCTCTGGGCACATCGACCCAACATACAACACAGCCACCACCCTGGCCGTTTGGATGTCCGATCCGGACGTAGCTGAGCTCGTAACCTCCGAGCTCGTTGGGGATGGATCTTACACACCAATAGTCGTGCCCACGACCTTTCTGTCCGGCGGAAAAGGAGCTCCGCTCAAAGATGCGGAACAGGCTGCCGATGAAATAGCTAAGCAGTTCGGCAAAAAGACCTACCAAGACCTTATGCGATCTGTGAACATCCCGGTAGTAGAATCGGACGCCGAAGCCGTGGAGTACTTGGAATCGGTGGATGATGACTACGTCATTATCAACAAAAAGCTGTTTTTGGTGGAAGGGACGAATCTGGTAGGTATTCGCGTCCTATACAACGCCCTCGGGCAGGATGTAGACCAGCTGAAAATCTATCTGCAGAGGTTGAGCGATGCGCAACAGATACCGCATCTATTTCTCACCCAAAACGTAGAGTACACCTCATACGAGAATGTCTGCGGAGAAGTACAGCCTCTCGTTACCGTAAGAGAGGTTTTTCGATCGTATAACAGAAGCCTGGAGGATACCGCTACCACCTACGCCGACGGTGATGTATCCAAGCTGAATGGGTACATACTTTGGGTAGAAGAATCAAAGCCAAGCCTTGTGTCCTACAATAAGATCTCCTACTGGGGGTACGACGATCTATTAGTAGACGACATCATGGCGGGAGAAACTCCTGTCACAGAGGAGTACATAGGAGATGCCCAGATCCCAGTTGTAGCGACTGTGGAGGATCCAGAATTATTTTCTCTCTTCAGTTTCACCGACGATGAGATTGATGAGCTTCTTAAAAAAGACGCTCCCGGTATAAAACCTCCGGCTCAAGATGATGCCACCGAAAAGGCTGAAACGCTGCAACGGATGCTGCAAAACAATCGCCCGACTTTGCCGAATGGCATGCGGACGAAGATAAAGAAGCCGATAGTAGCCGCGCAGGCCATAGATTTATCTAAAACCGGGAATGATGCTGATCTTGCCAAGGAACTCACTTCTAGAGGGAAGGCTTGCGCTAGACAGCAGAGAAACATGGTCTCCACAAAAGCGCAAGTTCAAGATCCGGACGATGTGTGGGAAGCCATAAATAGTGCGATCGATACAGCTGGGATGACGGGGGATGAGCTACAAAGCACTTTCGACAAATATTCTTCACCTCAATTCACCAGCCCGAACGTCCCTGGGCTAGACCTCCCAAATCTACCATTTGACGCGTTGCCTGCCTTATCCAAGAAGATCGAATCAGCCTATGCTGCCCTGTCTTCTGTAGCGTCAACAGCCACCAAAGTATTCGATCGTACCATCGGCAGTCTAATGGACATCGCTAAGGGGGTACTGAACAAGCTGCAGAATATGATGTCCATGACGGAGAATCTGCTTAACAACGATCTAGCAGAATGCCTCTTGGGATCCTCTACTTCCGTGAGCGGGCAGCCAGACATCCCACTGCCTGGGGACGTCAGTGTTGGTGGCGCAGGCAGCATCGGCGGTAGCAGTGGGCTAGGGAGCATATCCATAGGCGGCATTCCGATACCAATGTCGCTGCTGGGAGACGCCCTCAAGGAGTTAAGTGACACCCTAGATGAGACTTTAACCTCTGCCTTTGAGTCCATCATGAAGACGTTGGAGAAGCCGCTCTGTATGGTGAACTCATTGATGAACGACCTTTTAGGAAGCACTGACTTGGGGTCGGATGAGAGCCCCTGCCAAGATGGAAAAGACCCAAACAAGGACTGCGATCCAAAAACTGTTCAAGGTATAATGAACGACTCCACCTCAATTTCGGCTGTCACGGACACAATCCCACACATGGATTTATTCCCAAAGACCGAAACCAAAACTGAGGTAACAGAGGAAATACAAAACTTTACAGGGCAGGCAATAAAAACAGCGGTGGAGACCACGCAGGAAATAACACGCGGGGTTCAGCAGGTCATGAGCGACATCACCGAAAGCTTGAACTCAAAACTAGAAACGATAAGCAAATTGGACAAAGCTATCAAGGAGCTCTTCAACGACGTGGGAGAGGCTTCAGCAGTGAGCGACTCTGCTACGCAGCAGACAAATGATTGTACACCCCCTTCAATTGGTACCCTAACTGACGTAATATCTGAGGTAATTTAGCTGGAAGTTACCTTATAGGCAAAGCGCATGGCACTGACGGACGAACAAGAACGGAAAATCCGGCTCAACCGCAAGCAGACGCTGCCGGATTTTTACTCGTCGGAGCTGGGGTCGGTAACCAGTATATCCACGGATACCGAAGGGGCCCTCATCCTACTGGGGTCTAGCACAAAGAACGAGGCAATACAGTACCTGAAAGCTTTCGCGGCTGCTCAAGAAAGTGCGCTAACGCAGGACTACAACGATTTGTTGGGGGAATTTGCCGCTCAACAGATTACTAACAGCAACGCGATCCAAGCCGACTTGCAGCAAGTTACAGGCAAATTCAACACCTTCCGTGCAAAATTCGTCGACGATGTGGACGGTGCTGATGACGTCATTATCCGTGATGGCCTACAACCTATGCTACAGGCGATGACCACCACTGCTGGGCGTATGATAGAAATAGATCGGGCTGAAGTATATCACGCTACTTTCGATTCTATCGTGGACGCTCAATTCAGGCAGGCAATAAACTCTGATGCTAAGCGCGAGCTCCGTTCTTGGGTTCGCGTACTAGCTTCGTACCCATAGGGAGCACACGGTATGAGTGTTACCATAATGGTGGCAGACGGAGACCTCGCGGTCAGCGTTGCTGGTAGGTTTGTGTACATAAACGGCATCCAAAAATGTGCACAGGACATCGCAGAATCGTTACTGAATAATTGGGATCCTATAGAGGAATCTTGGTACAATGGGAGCGAGCTCTACGCGATTGACGAGGATCCGTCAACCTTAACTACACTTACCGTGGAAGAGCGTATACGTAGTGCTGTAGACGAGTCTATAGAGCGTCTCAGGGATCTACAGGATGAGGATGACTACGTCGACGATGACGAGCTCATAGATGAGGTACGGGAACTCTGGGCCTCTAAACTAGGAAACTTCACCTACGGTTTTTACCTTCGGGTGATAACGTCTAGCTACGAAGAAGTACCTATGGGATTCACGGTTAGCCTAGGACAGCAACTTCCTCCTGGATTGGACGAGTTGGACCTGCAGGCTTTTGTAACGCCATCTTCGATGGCTGAACCTTACGCCTAATCTTCACACAAAGGTTTTAGCATGGCAACTGTACCGAGAGAAACACAGGACATCCTATTCTCCATGCAGGAGACGTTTCAAAACATAGACCCCACCATCGACATATTGAAGGGGCCGTTTGCTGTGTTCACCTTTATCGCGGCCGAGGAGCTCTCTCGTACAGAGACGCAAGCGGCTTACCTGCAAACGATCTATCAGCTAGAGAACGCAGAAAATCTAGATGACGATGATATAGACGCGCTTGGCCGAAACTATGGCATAGATCCAGACGTGGGGGACCTGGCTAATGTAGTCGTAACGCTTTGGAGAAACTCCAGGCCAGAGGCCGGCACTTTATATACAGCGTATGAAGGTGATATGGTCGGTACGGAAGACGGGAGATATACTTTTGCGATAACACAAGATCGCACCATGGAGGGGGACAACGCAGACATATACTACAACCCCGACACAAAAAGGTACGAGATAAACGTACAGGCCGAAGCGATATCGATCGGTGAGGATTTTAATCTACCTGAAGGCGTGATAACTACTCTGCTGTCTGAGCTAGAGGATTTTGATGGCGTAACTAATACTGAGCCTGCCTACGGAGGAAACGATCCTCTAGATAAAGTGCAGTTCAGAGCGTTGCTATGGAATACTGTCCAAGGCATAGACCAGGATCTAGCCGGCAACCTTATTGCTCAAGTACAGGGAAGCGATCCGTCTGGTATTACAGACATCCGTATGATATCGTCGTCTGAGTTCGAGCTTTTTGAACGGCTCAATCACCTAAACGGTAAAACCGGATACGACGTCTACGTGATCACCGACGAAACGGTGGAAGACGTCATGCAGTACACAGCGCTGGGGAGAGAGCAGTCTGTGACAATAGACCAGCCGCCTGTTGCCGCTGTGAACTCCGTGATCATAGATGGCTCCCCAGCAGCCTTTCAGTTTATACAAGACACAGATCCGGTGCGAAGGAGTTCTCCAAACGCACGAGATAGGGTGTTCCTGAACGGGCTCTCGCTAGAAGCAGGGCAGACCGTAGAGATCCGATATTTCTACTACAAAAACATCTACGACGCGCAGCAGTCATTTACTAACAGAGCGATGCCTTTTGGTACGGACGTACTAGTCCGCAGAGGCTACCCGATCCCAGTGCAGATAGAAGCGGAGTTGGTTACTACCTCGGTGGAGGACCGAGAAGAAGTCATCAACGAGATAATCGACTACACGGAATCGTACCTGCGCGATCCATTAGCACCTACGCAGTATAGACGCCTCTTCGTACATGGGTTGGATCCTAGAGATTATCAGGAGGCGGTGCTTACCTCTGTAGCCGGTGTGAGCAGATACAATGTCACCATATTTAATAGGATTGACACAGCTACAACTGACATCGAGCTTATCATCTTCAATGGAAGAAATGAATTCCCGGTTCTGCATCCGCAATTCAATATAGCGTAGGATCACCATGCTCGAATTTTACCCAGCATATGTTCCGTGGACCTTTCCTGCATACCAGATGACCCAGTCCGTTCCGGCTGGCATATTCTACCTGCATGCAGAATACAATATGCCGCGGTCCACTAAACCGAGCAGGTTTTTGTTGGCCACTGATAGGAGTGATCCAGTCAACATCGAGATCAATGATGTGGACATGGGAACCATCATCCCCACTAAGGATGAACAATCAGTGTTCCTGGATCTCTTCGAGCCGCCCGCCATCAATTTCATCACGGTATCAAATGGAGTGGACGAACCGGTACACCTTCAGGTGGTGGTCACCTATATGGCGTCGGTCTTTGAATTAATAGCTAGAGAAGAGTATGAGGTAGCCGGTCGCATCAACGAAAAATATTTCAACCTTCTCACCTCTCCGTGGAATGCATTTATCCTAGAGTATCAACTACCTTGGCAAAGCACATCACTACCAGACATACGCTCGCTGCGGATAATGTCAGTGCGCATGCTCGGCAACACGTTATTCAACTCGTCTGGGACGCAGGGAGGGGTGACTGACTTCGTATCCGCATTTACAGCCACGACTCCAGTTTGGAAAGGCGCGAAGAATCCACAGCTATGGCAGCCCGATTTGTACCAACCCGTTACTTCAGCAGATGACGCGTATGGGTACGAAGCGCACATATGGGTTCCCAATTTATGTCTGGCCAAGTGGCATGCTTTCATGCGCGTTATAAATAATGTCGACAACGCGTACGCATTGGTTCATGGATTCGAGGACAAAGCGGTTGTGCAGGCAGTTAATGCCGATTTGTACGAGCAGCATTTATTCGATAACTTATCCCCAAATTGCACCGTAACGGCCTTACTGGACTATCTAGGCTGCTTGGACAATATTGTCGTTGCAGGCCGAGTTGACCTTACCTGCGAGGTAGCTATTTGTGCGTTCGCCACACCGTTCGACCAGGTTGTCGAACATCCAGGAATAGGCGCGTATCAGCACTTCGACAGCGGAACCGATTTTGACGGAGACTACGGACCATTTGATACAATCTATGACGTCGACCTCCTAACCGACTACTGGCTAGGCACCACCACAAAAAAATCGTTCGACTTTGGAAAATGCTTGGATGGCTATCCAACCACAGCTTCTCAAAGAGCTGAGGATGTGAATTGCTGCATGGAAGGGCCCGACACTGTAATATTTACTACTATGGGGCTAGAGGATACGGTAACAAGCACGGTGACACCTAACCACCCCATCTTTGGAGGAGATACCCCAGGATTACTAGATAATCCTTACTTCGATAAGCTGGCTTAAAACGGGTACTTATGACTGACCAACAAGATTCATACACCGTCAAGCTCTCACCGTCCGACATAAAGGACCGGGAGCATCTTGCGCAGCAGCTAGAGAGCTTCACGCGAATGCTATTCGAAACTGCGGCATACGCAGACGAAGACGAGGATGGCGACATGGTAATTTCTTTCACCCGCGATAACATGATGAGCTTCGCGTTGACTATGCACCAGATCCTAGTAGTACTACGCGCGGAAGCGAGCAACTAAGATGCCCAGAATCGTCATCCCTACTACCGCACCAGGAACATCTGATCAATGGGGATTCACCGGTGCCCCAACCTCTTGGGAAGCAGTAGGACACGAATCAGACGATAGCAGCTATGTGTCGACGTCAACAGCTGCTCAACTGTCCGATTTCTTCTGCGGGTCTGGATGGGAACCAGAAGTAGGCCGCATCATGGCGGTAACAGTGCATTATCGCATCGGGCAGCTAGACCCATTTAATTCTGGCATAGGGTCGATACAATTCACTGTCGTTCAAAATGGGACACCACGGAACGCCGGTAGTGTGGCTCTGCCTGCAGGCGTTCCGTGGATTGATGGAGAAATAAGAATACGCGAGGATTGGACGTCCACGACCAGATTCACCTCGGCTGAAGTAACGAATCTAGGGGTGGGCGTCAATTCGTCGGTTATCCCAACCAATGGGGAGCTGCGCGTGAGTCGGCTATGGCTAGAGGTTGAGTACGTAGACTCGATTATGTTTTACGATCCCTACGATGGGGTACTACCAGATGCCATTGCGGGGGACCGAAGCTGGTCGACAAGCGGAACACAATCTGTGGTGCTCACAGGAAATTATTTGCTCATATCTGATTCCAGCGTGGCAGACTGGCGCGATTTCACGTTTTCCATCTCAGACCCGCTCACTTTTAGGCAGGACTACATCACTGAGATAGAGATTCGAATAACTGTTGCCGCCGTAGCCCCTGCATCGGATGTGTACGTATGCAGATTGTCATCATCCATAGAACGTCTGGCTTTCGTGGAATTAGTAGCGGTAAGATTGGGAGGCATCCAGTATTTGGGGTTAACTTCCCCATTACTCAATCCACTGGCTGCCGATGAATACCTAGCACTATACCAGTATGATTTTGAGGACGAAGAGCTCCACCTACGACTAAAGGTTGACAGGGATTCAGATCCATCCACCTACGGACAGGTAGGTGTGTACATGAACTATGATGAGACCCCGATCCTGCAGGCCAACTTCTACGATTTTCCTGCGCCTACGTTCATCACCACTACCTCGGATTTTGCTTCGTTTGGGACACCCTCTCCTGGAGCATCTATAGCGCGAGCCCAGGTGGACTACGTGGCGTGGAAGCACTACAAAAAGCGGGGAGGGGTTTTCAAAAGCTGGGTTGGGTGGGAGTTCGCTGAGAACACGATAAATTCCAACACTACCGATGGGGATATAGTTAAACCCGTGTTGATCGATCCCCCCGGCATAACAGCTGGCCAAAGCCGCCGTGCATGCGAGCTATCTGTTCAACGCACCTCAGTAATTTGCGAAATTTACCAGATAGAGAGACTACCACAACCTGGACCTACCACCTACAAACTTGGTGTAGTCTACAAAATGGACATCGCTGGTGTTGAAGGTGAGGTGACCGTCCAAAGATTGTCAGATTTGTGGTACTGGAACGAAGCCGGCTCATCGTGGCAGTCCGCATACATTGCAGAAACATTAGCTAACCAGACTACAAGAACACAAGCGCCCGTTATGACGGGCATGAACGTCGCATCCGCTGGGGATCAGATAATCGTTACAGTTAAACGAAAAACCGCCTCAGGTCCGGCATACAAGATCCTGGTTTATAAAGTATATTTAGATGAAGAGTAATCCAGGCTCAACTGGTCGGAAACTGTTGGGTTACCTACGTTTGTCCCCATTCCCAGCCTTTACCGAGCTGAACAGGGAATACTATGGCCTATGATTCCATCGCAGTCATCACCAACGAAGGGAAACGCCGTATCGGGGAGATGTTTGTATCTGGGAAGTCCTACAAGGTGAGCTACTTCTCCATTACAAGTGGAGGACATAACCCAGCCGATCCCACAGTTGCGTTAGCCGTAGATCCTAATGCCACGGATTTAGATGGGGCGAACCTCCTTGGCCCAAAACCAATAGGTTCCATCGAGTACGTTTCTGATTTTTGTCCTGTTTTCGTCTGCCCTGTGATAGCAGGTGAATTAATCGGATCCGTGAGTAGCATAGGCCTGTGGGCGGAGCTCGTGTACGTTCCACCCGGAGATCCGGAGATACCTGGAACACAGTTCCTGTTTGCCATCCACAACCGACCCTTGATCGTGTTTACTGGCTCTGATTCAGCAGAGTTCCGTATAAGCATCTTCATGGGATAGAAATCCAGCTTAGTAGGGAGTAGCACATGACTCTCCGTGCCAGTTTTATTTGGAAAAACCCAGACGCAACCAGAGATTTAAATGACAGGTTGCGGCGCATTGTGCACAGAGGCATCGTGTGGGGAGGTGCGCTTAATCCAGCCCCTTCTGGCTTGAATGTCATCGTCGACCCGGCAGTGGCCGTCAGTTTTGACGGCATGACTGTGGTGGAAGACTCACAGGCCACGCTTCCTGTGTCTGCGGGCCAGACTCAATATGTGGTCCTGTGGGCCAAATACAACGAAGGGGGTGTACCTGCAACCCCAACGCTCACCTACCAGGTGCTAGAGCAATCGGTATACAACGCGCATCCAGAAAAAGACTACATGATCGTATACGGGGTGGTCACGCTAGCTCCTGCTGCCGTGAGTGTCACCGTAAACGACATTGACCTCACAAATCGAGATGAGGTGGATCCGCTAGGCCGCAACTGGTTCCGCGGTAAGGTAGCCAATCCAGCAGCGCTTCCTACCGGAGCTCCAGAGGCCAACCGCATCGGCGATTTCTACTTCGTCGATTCTGACAACACCTTCTTCTTCTGGAATGGCACTATTTGGGAACCGCTCAACACTGGCTCCTATAACTCCGAAACCACTTTGATGAACAAGCTGATCGCGGACTCCGAGCGCGATCGAATCAAAAATGGGTCTGGGGTTATTGGTGGTCCAAGGCCCCCTCAGAGCCCCTACGCTGCTGAACCCGACCTAGTTTTCGAACAGACTCCTAGCATTGCCGATCAGATCGGGGTGGACACGTTTTCCGCGCTAGTGAACGGCCACTACATGGAGGTGCATGGTCAGTACGTTACACTGGATCCCAAACCAGGCGTCGGCACCCGCTACGACCTCGTGTTCCTTGAAGTATGGCGTGAGGACATCAGTGCTCCAGAAACCTGGACGTACGACAGGAACCCAGATGGAACGCTTACGTACACAATCGGAGAGATCAGTGATAAGGTAGAGGAGCTCCAATGGAAAGCGGGCATCCCTGTAGCACCGACTGCTGACAACTTCGATGTAAATACTTTTGAGTCCGACAACCATGATTGGCGTGTCGTAAAGTATCGTCTGGGCTTCAAGACGGACATGGGGTCTACCGTAGGGCTGTACAATCCTTCGGATGCTACGATGGTAGCTGCCATTTTGAACCATGACGGAAATGCTTTTTCTGCGCAGCCTGCCGGTGCAGGCTCAGATGATCGCGTCTGGATTGGTGCGTCCACAATCGCGTCTGATGGGTACAGCTGGGCTATCCCCCTGTTCGTGGTAAAGCGCCTGTCTACGGAAAACCCTGGAGGTGGCGACGGGATCAAACTCTTTAGAGACGGAGTACGTCACGTATTCCCTGTGTACCCTGTATGTGATCTCGACCAAGCCACCCGTGGACTCATGGACAAAATCCATGCCACAGAAGAGGCACCGGTCGGCATAGACCACTACCCACACGATGAGCCTAGCGGCTGGCTAGAAGGTTACGACACCATCATCCAAACCGTAGGTGCTGCGAATTCTATTCGCGTTGCGGACGAAACGTTCAAGGTGCGCATGCGCGGCATCGAGGATCGCATTCGTGTTCCGGGCGGAGTGGACATTCAATTAGGAACCCCACCTGCTGCGTCGCATGAGCGCATCATGGTCTACTTAAAGCTCAATATCACTTTGTATGATAATGAGCTAGGGTCCGCGGTCACTGACTATTACAGGAGCCTAAAGCACCGTCCCCTCATTCCATCGGGCATCGCTGGAACAATGCGCGGACAAGGATGGAAAAAGGGCTTTGTGCAGTGGCAGTTTGTTTTCCGCAGTATAGGCAGCACGGCTTACACGGATGAAGATGAGATCATGCCCCTGGACGGATGGACCAAAGGCGATGTGACGCTTCCTCCGAGTCTTCAGTACGAAGACGGTGGTCTCTGGTCCCGCGCTATAGCTATAGACGCCGATGACCGCATTCACCCGTTCCTGGCAGAATGGGCAATTCCAGTATGCCTCATCCATCGCCGGAACACCTCCCCATGGGATTTCAACACCAACCCTAATGGTACTGGGGTAAGCCGCCCAGATACACGTACAGATGCTACCCTGATCCATCAGGATGATCTGGTAGACCTGCGCCGACGTGCAGATCTAGATACGGAAGAGCTCCCAGCTCTTATCGACCACACAATGGATCTTGCCATGCGAGGGCAGCTTAGAACACGCATGGCAAACAAATACCAGGGTGCTGGTACTGGCGGAACGGTGGGAGGGGCAAGAATCCTCCAAACCGACTCGTTAGGAACGGTAGCAGGGGCTTTTAATTTAACGCCCCCAGATAGCATCCGAAAAATATGGAGCGATGCCAAAGAGCTGCACTTGGTCGGTGTCGAATTCGACCTCTTTGCGAGCTCTTCTGGGGATCTGTACGATTACACGTACGAACCAGGCCCCGGGCCTGGACTACCTCGTGGTGTTCTTCAAATACACTCTTCTGCTATCCCAAACCAGTATTTTCAAATAGTAAGGCATATACCAGCAGCACTGTACGCAGAGCGAGCTGACAACGATTTCTACGGTCCTCCTTTATGGTCAACACGAGAAGAAGCGGACGAACGCAGCATTGATTTCTCCCCTGCCGCAGCCAAATACATAGATGGGTCGAACGCAGTATATACAATCCCATTTTTGTACAAAGCAGACAACACACAACCAGGCTTTTACCTAGATGGGCAGGGGTTTGAAGTTACCGCGATGGATAGCACCGGAAGAGCTATCACCATGGAAGGGCACATTAACCTCGGAGCCCATCCAGGGGGCGTAAGTGCGCCAGCGACCGCTGTGTTATCGTGGTGGGTCCACTACGATCGCAGCTTCACAGGAAGCCCTTATTCCGCGAATTACGGTCTCGCAGAGATCCCAGACGTCGTGCATTCGGTTAGGAAGGATCCAAGCGGCACGAACGAAGAGATGCATTTGGGTCCTATGTACACCGTAGTGAGAAAATCCATAGCAGCAGCTAGCTCTGTCACCATAACCGCTGCGGACGTTACTGCGTCTTCTGGAGTAAGCGGCACTGTTACCATGGTAGGCATCGACAAAATGTCTACCAGGTCAAATTACGGCAGCGACGTCACAACGATCATTTCGAGCATGACGATGGCTGCGGCTAGAAATGCCATTACGGTCAATTTCTCTGGTGGCCCACACACGTTTGATGCCGAATTTGTCATATTCTTCGAGACTGCTGATGTGAACAAGTGGGTAGAAATAGGCAAAGGCGGGAAGTCTGTACAAGCCTATTTCGAGTGGGAGGAGAACGAGATAGATTTCGGTGCACCTCCCGGGGCAGGTGTTGCAGCCGCCTATAGCATTGGATCTGCTACATGGCGCAACTTGACGGTTGGCGGAAAGACCTATTTAAATATGCCCTGTGTGTGGACGAGACCAGATCCGGTATCAGACTACACATGGCTAGACACAGGGCTAGGGGGTGCTGGTGGGGGTGGAATACGGGGATACCAGAATAGCAATCTTATGAGTATTATCACTACGGCTGCTACAGATACCAGATTGCTCGTGATAGCTCCGGCACACAAACCTCTCACTTCCGCTGCAGCAGACCAGGTAGTAATTCACTACACGTACACACCCTACCAAGGATTGATGTCCGACGGCGGAAAAACCCCTGTTCTGCCTGGAGCTCTCACTAAAGCCAAAAAGATGCTTCACGGGCAGGTGGAAAACAATAGCGAGTTCTTTGTAAGCCAGTCTGGGGCTTGCTCGTATTACTCTGGGGTAGATGGCTGGTCGGGTCAGCCGGTTAATCATTCACCACTATCGCTTGTAAGCGTTCCAGGATTTGAGGAGTACAACGTAACAGATCTGGTGAAGCCGCAGCATCCACTAGGTACGGTGGAGCTAAACGAACGTGCTGGAGAAGGTAGAGGATTAGCCCCAGCTGCTATTCTCAGGCTTCCCTTCCCGCAACGTTCTCAAATGTTCGACTCCATATCGTCCAACTACCATACGGGAGTCATGGATTTCGATATCGACCCGTCTAGGGCCGGCGTGGCGTCTGGCCATCTGAGCTATGCTCCTGGGTATGAACCAAGCTATGTCGCCTTTGTTGACCTTAGGCGGTATCACCATTTCATAAACGGGCTAACACCTCTCGCTGCACACGGCGAACCGAAAAAATTAGACGAGACGTCGGTGATTGCGCCGTCTTCTTATAAAGAAACCACAGGCAATCCAACGCTGTTCCTAGAATACTGGAGCCTAGCTGCTATAAACAACGCCAGCTATTGGATAAACCCGGTCACACGCGGCGGCGAAATTGTTAAACGTATACGTACCAACGCGGATATCTCCAGCTTTTTCCCAACGTCCGGCAGCGGTATATTTTTACTGTCCCTTGGTGGTTCAGCACTGGTGTCAACACCCGCTGGCTACTTGGACATGAACAATAAGAAGCCTCGGTATACAAGCAAAATTCCAATCAACAGTGGAACGGCCATCGAGGACATGGCTTTTTTCATGCATCCTGGATCGGTGATCACCCATGAATTAGTACGTCTTGGTGGTGTCTATGATAGACTAGCAGTAGAGTATCACTTAAACTATGTCGAACAGCACAGCACAGGACTAATGTGGAATACTTCAGTGGTCTCGGACTCTGAGTATTTCTACAACAATGCACAGCTACTTTTAGGGTCAACGTGGAACACCCAACGGTCGGTAGATTTAATCAAACTGCCGTTCTCATCAAGCTGCAGTAGAAAAACATTCTCGGAGTACGGAACCACAGCAAGCTATACACAAGGTAACGAAATAACGTATGCCTCCAGTATGACTTCTCTTGAGGGGCTTCGTGTTGGATACCCACCAAGTTGGAGTCCATCCACCATATCCACGTTGGAGTCGTATATTTCTGCTCCAGACAATGGTATGGGTGCAGGAAGGGGTCTATTTTTCGGCACGAACACGTATAGATTCAGCATGCCAGTACTGGTACCTGGATCGGGCACCGCCCTCAGTAATGCCCTCTTGACGGTTTTCGATCTTATAGACCAAGAGACAGAACCTCCTGTTTCGGTTCCTTATATGCCAGGAGAGCCCCTATTCGCAACGAGTAATCAGGTGTATCTCCACAGAGATCATGGAGGACCTGTTGCATACGTATGCTACGGGACGGCTATGCGCCCAGAGGATCCAGATTACAGGAACCAAGCTGTTTTGCAAATATCGGGTGGACCTACAGGGGGAACCAGCATGAATCTGTTTTATGCTGGTGCTAACTATTCAGATTACTACACCGCAGCAGATCTGCATGGAACCGCACTAGATGCATTCTGGATGCCACATAGACCAGTGTTGAAGTCACGTCGCTAGAAACACACAGCGCACTGTAAAATAGAGACACAGAACCAGTGTCAGACAAGGAGTTCGACCTATGGCAAAAACGAAGGCCAAAAAAGGAACCAAGAAACCGTCTCAAGAAGATTTCACCTCTGCAGACAAAATCGAAAACGAAGATCTGATGATCATCAATCTTCGTATGCGCGAGAAAGATGTTGCGCAGCTCAAGCTCCAGCTACTGCAAATGCAATTGGAGAAAGTGCAGGCTGAAGCAGAGGGAGCTGAGAATCATTTTCAGCAGCTGATGGGGAACGTGAACGAAAAATACGGCCTCTCTCCACGTATTGACAAATTCGACATCGCAACAGGCGAAATCCAAAGAGGCGAGTAACCCATGACAGAAGAAGCAAAAAACGGCGCCGACCTTTACGAAACAGAGCGTTTGAAGATATATGCGACGCGTCTGAAAGTTCAAGTACTACAGGGAGCCATCGACGCATTCAGGCAGAGGCAAAACGCGCTGGCCATTGAGATGGATGTGCTTCCAAAGAAAATGGCTGAGGCAGAAAGCCAGCAATCAGAGTTGCTGAAGGAATTTGAGGCTGCGTACGCCGGTCTTAAAGAGAAGTTGGGATTGGAGGAGGGGCAAGAAGTGAACCTCGAAACAGGGGAAATCGTATCCCCTGATTAATGAGGTCTCTCCGGCTCTTCCTCGCTACAAGAGGGACCCTGCAATATGGCCACCAAATACCCAGTCGCGCTTGACGACGCAGTCACACTGGGGGGACCGTTTATAGACAACGTACCTCCAGTAGACCCACAGATAAATATTGCTGCGGAATTCCGCAACAATACTAATGATACCGTCATAGCTATCGAGACCCGGCTAGGTATCTTGAACGATGCGGCCACCTCGACTGTAGACTGGGGACTGCTGACTATTAGTGGGACTCCCAATCAGGGCGTGCGTTTCGCTGGAGAGCACGCTACATGGCCTGGCGCTGTAGGTGAATCAGGCATTTTCGTTGACTCCGGTACGAAAAATGTTTCGTACCATAAAGGAGGAGATCCAGTAGGAACGTTCTACGATCTGACCACAGGAGCTGGCGGGATCGGTTCATGGAACGATCTGTACGCTGCCAGTAAAACGATGACCATAAATGCTGGCGACCTCACGTGGGAGACACCTAGGGCCACTGGGTCAGACTTCGTTATCAGGGACGTAACCTTCAGCAAAGAGTTCCTTCGCGTTGATAGTTCTACAAGCCGGGTGATTGTTGGGAGTGCAAGTGGGAGTGGAACGGACGTGGTAATCGAGGGGCCCATTGCCGGCGATCTAATATTTGACGCGGCGGGGTTTCGCGAGATCAGGAACGACGATGACCTTGGATTATTTGCGGAAGGGGGAGCCAGGCTCCTTTTCAAAGCTCGTGGTTCCAGTTCGATCGAGTTGAATGAAAGCGGGCAGCTGGTACCATCGACTACTGCGCAGAGCTTGGTGGGGGCGATCAACGAGCTCAAGAGCACAGCATACACCACGTGGGACCAGCTCTACAGTAACGACAAAATCCTGAGCATAAGCGGTGCTTCGCTTGAGTTCTCTGGGAATACAGCAAACGTAGCACTCCACGTAGGTAATGCTGGAGCGGGCGATGCTTTTGCAGTATGGGATGGAACGATTGGAACCGGGACACGTGTATTTCATTGCAGTGACGGCGGCCAAGTTGATGTACAGATAAACAGTAATACAGATGGTTTCAGGGTAGGGCAGACCAAGCTGGGGCCGGTTGCTGCATTTTACGACGGTGTAGTAGGTGCCACAACACCAAAGCTTGAAATAAGCAAAGCAGGTAAGCTCACCTCGTTGCCAGATGACCCAACAACATCATTCTCTGCATTCGAGTTGACCATGACTTCCGGGGGGCTTGGTTTTGGCACCGCCATGTCTGGTGTTCGTGTGCATTTGAAAAGCGATGCGGGTGGGGGAGATTTGGCATCGGGGATGTATGGAATCAACCTGAGCTTCACGGATCAGGGAGGTAGTCATTCCAGCCGAGCAGTTATTGCCGGCAATGGTTGGGACTACTCACTTTACGCACAATCCCCTGCGTATATAACTGCGCTCAACACGATTGCCAAACCACTTCTACTCCTTAACCAAACAGACGTAGACGAGCCATTCTGGGAAGTAGCAGGAACGTACACAGCCGGGACCACCGCAACCAACGTAACCGGTCTTACCGCTGGCACTATCGCTGGCTTCATTCGTATAGCTGTCGATGCTTCAACAGGTGGAGGACCCAACCAAGATTTCTGGCTTCCCTTCTACACCATCCCATAGGATTCCATGGCGAAATTTGGTACAGACCTTTTTGGTTCGGCATCATTCGGTGGTGACCCCGCTGGAGCTTCTGGACTGCTATTTGATATCGACGCCGAAGCCACCACAGAGCTTATGCGTCTGGTAGCCCGCGGTTCTACGGATGGTACAGCCGTGAAGTTCTTGGAATTCTCTGTTGGGCAGGGTGGGGTAGATCCGTTCGACTACAAGGAAGCGGTTCCAGCCAACCCTGACGCCCAGACACTAGAACTACCTCTGGTGATCCCACCAATAGCGCTTCCTGGAACGTTGGGGGTAATAACCAACAACACAAACGTGACCAGCACCCAAGACTTGACTACGTATCTGAGGGAAGGATACTTGGTTGAGGTTACCACAGGAAGTGGCACAGAAACCCTTACGGTGGCTTCAGTAAGTTCAGCTGGGTTCATTTCAACAACGCCATCGTCGTACACAGATCCGGTAGCAACCGGTATCATCGAAACGATGATTACTGGAGCGAAGAATATCACTGAGTATGAGCACCCTAACCCAAATTCGGCTTGTGCTTACTGCATGATGGATACCACAGAGGCCAATGAAGTGCTTAGCGAAATAGGCATTTGGGGAAAAATTGTCTGGTCACCAAACCAGCACGAGATCGATGACACCTTTTTGGCGGCCATCGGGCACTTCCCCATCATCTGCAAAAACAACACAATGGCCTACGCGATCCGCGTAAACATCCAGCTCTAGTGCCATAATGCCGCCTACCCCAACAAAAATAATTCTGCGCCCTGACGCTATTGGATTTTATAACCAGGGGTCCAGGGTTCCTTGGACGTCCAACACAGGTCTTCCTATGTGGGACTCCATAAATGAAGCAAACTCTGATGGAGACACTACTTACGTTTACGCGACGGAGTCTGGTCCTTTCACAGTCAATTTTGACGATTGTTTTACCAGAGCTTACGTACGCCCTGTTAGAATATCTGGTGCCACACTTGTGGCCACCTGCCGAGTCAATGGCGCTCTTCCTACGCGCTTTAAATTTCGTCTTAGGCACCTTGGTGTAGATTACGATACTGATGAGTACGAGATCACTTCCAATACCTACGTCGAGATGGCACATGTCTACCACCAGATCCCCAACGGGCAAGGATGGACAGCGGTAGGGCTAAACGGCTTAGAAGCTGGATTGGTGTATGAAAGCGGCTCTGAGCTACGGTGCACAAAGCTAGAGCTCCAGGTACATGTGGAGCCGTACGCGCACCAAACGCTTTCGCCTTCAGATGTCACGAGTGCGCCTAATCACCAACAGTGGGCGAATTTCCCAGGCACGACTGGAGCACATGTGTCTGTTGGGCGCTACGACGGAGATCAAAGCTACATCCACAGCTCAACGCTTTGGGCTGCTAAAGACACCGGCCTGGACTGGATTTTACATAGCGTTTATGGGTTTGCTGAGGACGATGTTTTCGCGGTTGGTACCGAAGGCACCATTGTGTATTGGAATGGTACTGACTGGGATCCCATAGATACAGGAATAACCTCCCTGCGAGAGTACAACCTGCACAGCGTATGGGGAACGTCGGCCACCGATCTTTTTGTGGTGGGAGAGTTCGGAACCATTCTGTATTGGGATGGGGTTACTTGGTCACAGATGACCTCAGGCGTTACAGATGACCTATACGGCGTATGGGGCACATCCACCAGCGACGTCTACGTTGTAGGGGTAACGGGTACCGTTCTCCACTATAATGGAGTAGCGTGGTCATCCATGGCTTCTGGGGTGCTCAATAACCTAAACGACGTGTGGGGAGCTGGAGTAAACCAGGTCTACGCTTGTGGATCAAATGGTACCATTCTCTACTATGATGGGATCTCATGGGCCACACAACCTTCTGGGGTAATCTGGGAGCTCCATAGTTTATGGGGAGACGCAGTAAACAATGTGTACGTTGTTGGTAGGGCTGGCACCATCCTCAATTACGACGGCTTCAACTGGAATCCACAGACCTCAGGTACCCTCCTGGAATTGCGTGGTGTTTGGGGAGACACGGCCACTACTGATCGGGTTGCGGTTGGCCACGATGGCATAGCGCTTCGCTGGACAGGAACGGCTTGGATAGAGCAACCTACTCATCAAACAAACGACCTTTTAGATGTATGGGGAACCCTAAGCACAAATATCTTTGCTGTAGGAGAGGTTGGCACCTCTCTAGTCTACGAAGAAAAAGAATGGGAACCGATATCCGTATTTGAGCTCACGGACATACAAACCCCACTCAAACCACCAAATATCGACAAGGTACAGGTGAGCTGCGTCGTGAAGAACATCGCGGACACCCCCGCACAGGCAGCCGTGGTGTTGCGATCCGCTGGCACAGATTACTACGGAGCTCATGGTACTGACGGTTGGGTAATCCCTCCTGACAACGTGTGGCATCTTGTTGAGGAAGAGTTCCTCAACGATCCGAACACAGGTTGGCCTTCAGGCTCACCTGGCTACACGGCATGGACCTCTGCGGAAGCGGACCTAATGGAGGCTGGAATCATCAACTTCGGAGGAAATCTGCGCTGCACTTCTATTGGAGCAGAGACCTTCCAAAAATATACGCCGCTCACCACGCATGATATGTTCCCAACTGCGGACGGCTACCATCAACAGCTGCCGGCGCTGGTCCCTGGAGCGGGCGAATCTCCTTGGCAAGACATCGACGAGGATCCGCCAGACTATGCAGCGTCCTACATTGGCGCCGATGCAGACGCAGCCGAATCGCTGCTCTACGGATCCTTTACTGTCGGGCCTTCTATTGGAGCTCTTCCTGCTGGGGAGCAGGTATACGCACTGGAAGTGCGCCTTACGCTGCGTCTGGGGACCGCCACTACAAGCGCTCTGGTAGCGCCGATTCTCCGATACAACAACGAGACCTATATAGGGCGCACCTTCCCTATCAACAACACTGGAGCAAACTGGTTCGCCATAAAACAGGATTTCTACACATCGCCGTTTACCGGTAGCCCCTGGACTGTAGCTGAGATAGATGCCACAGAGTACGGGATGGTTATCCTGGAGGGGGAGGCTTTTTTAACCCAACTACGCACACAGATCCAAACCGCACCAGATTTTGTCACCTCCACCCCAGACCCTACTGATCTACAACTCACCGATCTAGCAGAGACACCGGTTACTGGTTATATAGACAGGTCGAAGACGGACGGCACTATCTACGCTATCCGTGACTTTGCTATCGGCACGGGAGGGTATAACCCCACCACACCGACTACTGTGGTGCCGGTGAATACCGCGGATACGGCGCTGGCCAATGAAATCTATAGGGGACGCATCGAGCGTATCACATACGACACCACAAATTACCCAGTGGACCCTTGGGAAGTTACTTATTGGTGTCGAGTGCCAAAAGACGTGGCCATCGAGGCCATAGGAGAGATTGGGCTGTTTGCCGAAATAATTTGGTCCCCCATTCCAGCAGAAGTGGGCACTTGGTTCATGTTTGCGCTGGCTCACATGCCATGCCAATGCCGGCACCCAAAAACGGTGCACCTGTATCGCTTGAAGATCGAGTACCCGTAGGAGAACAAAATGCCTTCTGGGAAATCATTAGCAGACTGGAAAACCAAACGGGCGGACTACATCCGCAACGATCCAGAAGTGGACGATCTCACACGGATGCTTAATTCCTCTACCGTGGTCAGCGGAGAGGGGAGCTATGATCTGGATGATAATACTCCTGTCCTGATCGGAGTTGTGCGAGATAGCAATACAGGCGAAAGCCCAAAAGCAGCTATCGCCTTTGTGCAGGATGTGCGCGCCACCAAGAATTCCGTGTCCAACCTCGCAGATGAGCTGCTCAGAAAATGGTATCTGGAGCACAACACTGAGTTCATCCATAGCTGCCTAGAAGCAGACAGAGAATATGACGAAGGCTGGGAAGCTCTTGTCTGGGATTTGTCAGCAGCCGCATTAGACGAAGCCCTTTCCAAAGTGGATGAAAGTGTTCTCCAGGAATTAGAAATAGAACGTGATTTCAGCTAATTCCTTCCAAAAATCTGCCTATCCCATTCCACTCTGAAAACAAGTTATCCTATATCGGAACCTCAGCAGGAACTGTTTCTGCTTGTGTTTTGACGGGACCGCCAGATACACAAGCGTCCAAATTTATAGAAGGTAAGGGAGGAAGTCAGTATGGCGAAGTACAAGATCAACAGCTCGTTGATTACGCCGTTAACGGATGAAGGATTTATTGATGGCTCTGGAGACATCACGGTGACTTTCGCCTCACGTACGGATGGCGCGAGCCACTTGTACAAACTGACGTTCGCAGCAGCCACCGATATCATCGAAACCACCAACCAGCGGATGATGGATTCCATCGAGCAGATGCCACCACCAGCCGTAAAAGTCAACGGGACCTGGATTATCGGTAATCCGGGCTCCGTAAAATTATTCGAGTCCACAACGGGGGATCCAACCATAGATCCTGCTGTTAGTGGTACCGAGCAGATTACCCGAGAAGAAAAGGCAATGGTCGTCCGGTACGCGAACATGTCCGGCGACAAACCGGAACCTGCGGGCAGAGACAAGACGACACTTGGGCCGTGGGTTACAAAGGCCCGCAACTATTTCAATGCTCGCAAACTGTAGGAAGGAGTAAAAACTCATGGCAGACGTTCGCGCACTTTATATTTCCTCGGGAACGGTAACGAGGCTCGACCCAACAGCAGATAACATGCTGGCGTTGGGCCTAGACTCGTCCACGGGGGCCCTCACTCTTGGTGGCACTAATGCTACCGCGATTGAGTTTGGAGCGGCGATTGATGCTGATGCATCGGAGCAGCTCGTTATTGGGCAGACCAACGCTACATCGGTACGTGTCGACGATCTAACGGTCACGGCTACCACGATCGATGGCGCGTCATCCGGTGCTGACCTCGTTTTTGGTAGCACCAACGCCGACACACTCAGCTTTGACGTTGGAGCTGCTCAAAGCACAAAAACGATTTCCATTGGAACCGCCAATGCGGTTTCGGTGGCGATCGACGACCTCACGGTTTCTGGTACCGGGATCGACACCACCGGTGCAGCCACTCTGAGCCTCGGTACATCCGAGGCAACCGCCATCACCATTGGTGACGTTGGCGTCACTACAACGGTAGCTGGTGATTTGCAGGTCGATGGATCGGAGACAGTCACTGGAAGCGCCACCTTCAACGGAAACACCGATATCGGTGATTCTTCTAGTGACACACTGTCCATCACGGCTAGCGTGGACACTTCAATCAACTTCAGCTCGGCGCAGAGCATCACCACCACAACCGGCGACCTGAAGCTCATCCCAGAGGGGAGCGCCATTGCACAAGGAGGTCTCGGGATCGCGCTGACCGGGACGGTGTCTGCTACCAACGGAAACGCCACGGTTACTGGCTCGGGGACGTCATTCACTACCGAGTTGAACGTCGGTGATGCCATCGAGATCCGTGAATCCGCTTCTTCTGTAACGGTGTACACCGTATCAGCAATCGCCACGGATACCAGCCTCACACTGGATTCTACCTACTCAAATACAGGTGGATCCGGTTTCACCGCGTACGCAGACGACAACCTGTTCGAGGTGTACTCAGGTGACGCGGCTGCTAGAGTGACGGTAGGGAAAACTGGTGGCACCACTCTCACCTATGGTGAAGCAGACGGCGCCATTTTGACCCTAGCCAACGACGAGGACTCGATCAACGCACAGGTATTCGTCACCCCGGACGAGCCACCGACTATGTCGGGCGCCAACGGTGATGTCGCGTTGACCACCACGAGCGGTAAGCTCTACTTCTACGGTGGCGCACAGTGGAATGAGACCGGTACCTCAACTCCGACATCTTTGCAGGGTGCGTACGACCAGCAGATTTCTGGTGGTGCAAATCCGGTGCAGCTGCTGACCAACGACTGGGAAGTCCAGATCGATGACGACGCGGCCAACTGGGTCATCTCCAATGAAGCTGGGAACGCTGACTACATCGCGACCAACTACACCAACAACTCCATCGACCTTGGATCGTCCGGCGGCAAGGAAGTCCACTTTTTGGGCAACGTCGGAACAAACATCACCTTCGATGGAACAGCCGGACGCACACTTACCAACGCCGAGGACATGACTGTCAGCGCGACGGGGGCAGCTAGCGTCTTGACGCTGAAGTCGGATGATGGTGCGGTCGAGCTCAATGGCGGTACTGGGACGGCAAACGAGTACGTCCACATTTCTACTGGCAACGCGAGTATGATCGGCGGGGCCACAACCTCTGGGTCAATTCAGATGACCACCAATGCAGGCACCATTCAAATGGATGCCTCCAATGGAGCAGAGGATAAAACGATCTGGCTGACGAACATTTCAGCCGGAATGCAGCACAACACCGGGAATATCTCCATCTTCACCACTGGCGGAGGTGGAAGCATTTATCTGGATGCCACGCAAAGCGCCAACACAGGAAACGTAGAGCTTGATGGGGTGGACATCCTTCTCGATGCTACTGACCAGATTTCGCTGGACGCAGCGGGGGCATCGAATTTCACGGTTGACAGCGCGAGCCTCACACTCTCCACCACCACATCCGGGAACGTGGTCATCGATTCAGTTGATGTCGTTGACATCGACGGAGATGGGGTCACGATCGACGCTACCAACACGAATGGTTTTTCCATCGATGGTACAGCGGCCTCGAATGTGAGCGTCACAAGTGGAATTCTCACTCTCTCCACGATCACCAGTGGCGACGTGCAGATCACCGCTGCGGCTAATAGCGACGCCAACCTTACGGCTTCTGGTACTGGAGCCGTGGACATCGACGCCGGTTCTGGTGGTGTCACAATTGATGCGGCATCTGGAAACATCGCGTTAACCACTGCCACTTCTGGCAATGTATCGATGGCCCCAGCTGGTGACTTCTTCGTCAATGTCGACAGCATCTATGTAGACACCAGTGTCGGTCAAGTCGGTATCAACATGAACAGTGGTCTGGATGCCAACGCGGCTCTCCACATCACCGCTCTGGACACCACCGACGACCGCCAGATCGCTAGCTTCACCAACGCGGAGGGTACCGCCCAGACCTGTGAGCTGTTTGTATCTTCCAATGATCCAGACACTGGTGCCGGTTCAGGTACGGTAGCCCCCGCTGGTTCTCTCTGCCTAGCTACAAACGGAAACGCGTACATCAATACCGATGGAACAGCAACCGGGTGGGAAGCGGTAGCATTTGGTGACGTAAGCGAAACCCTGCAAGAAGCCTACGACAATAGCGGCGCCCCAGCCCTTATTGAGATGGCAACCAACAAGGACCTGGTCTTCCGCACCAACGACACAGGTGCAAGTGAGTCTGATTGGTATGTGACCAACGATGCCGGAACGGCGGCTTTCTTGGGTACCGATACGGCTAGCAGCCAAGTGTACCTTGGCGATCTTGCTGGCAACCTTTACGTTAACTTTAACGGACAGGTTAACAGCAACATCACTTTTGATGGCACCTCTCGTTCCATCATCAATGACAGCAATAATCTGACTCTGCAGACCACCACCTCCGGAAACATAGTCGTCAATTCTGTGGACGCTGTGGACATCGACGGAGATGGCGTTACGATCGACGCGATCGACACGAATGGGTTTTCCATTGACGGTACAGCGGCGTCGAACGTGAGTGCCACGAGCGGAAACCTCACACTGTCTACCATTACTTCTGGTACGCTGTTCGTGGACTCTGCTGGTCTGCTCGATATGGATGGAGATGCCGGATTCAACCTGGACGCAACAGGAGCTGCCTGCAACGTTACAGCGACCAGCCAGAATCTAACGGTGTCCACAGCGACCTCCGGCACCTTGTTCGTGGACTCTGCTGGTCTGCTCGATATGGATGGCGCTGCAGGATTCAACCTGGATGGTAGTGGTGCTACGTGCACTATTACAGCAACCAGCCAGGATCTAGAGATCTCCACCGCTACCTCCGGTGAGATCGACATTACCTCTGCTGGTATCGTGGACATCAACTCAAACGGCGCCTCCACGTGGACAAACGATACAGGCAACCTGACAATCTCCACAACGACCTCAGGCACCCTCGGACTCCAGTCTGTGGCGGCTTTGGACCTGGACGGCACAGTGGTAACGATGGACGGTTCCACCTCGGTGGCTATCGATTCAGCAGGCACCACACTGCTTGACAGCTCAACGGGGACAACCGTGAGCGCGGATGCAGGTGGCGTCACTATCGACGCCACTGCTGGCAACATCACCCTCACAGCCCCAGCGGCTAGCGACGTGGTGCTTACCGCGACGGACAACGCTGCCAGCGATATCTCCTTCCAAGCGCACGGTTCCGCAGTCATCGAGTTCAACGGAACCACGACAGGCGACGCTGGAGACAAAGACCTCGCGTCTACGTTCACAGCGACGAACATTATCGGCGCGCTCAACGAGCTTAAAGCAGACGCAAGCGAAATCGTTCTGTATAGGGTCGTTGGGACTGGAGGCGTCACAGCTGGTAATGCTGTGTACATCGACGCCGATGACACAGTAGCGAACCGAGTGCGTAAGTCTGATTCGGATGCTACAGATTCCGCCATTATAGTCGGATTCGCACGTAGCACCGAGGCTGCTGCAGGCAACGTGTACGTAGACACCGCAGGCGAGGTAACAGTATCATCTGATCTTTCAGGAGATGCTCAGGGTGAGTATGTATACCTTAGCGGTACTGCTGGTGAAGTTACTACAACAGCGCCAACTAGTGGTATTGTTCTGCGGGTGGGCGTTATCACCGATGTCGGAACCGGAGCTGGCGACGGCAAAATCCTGATCCAGATCGGAACCCCTGTGGCTCTGTAGTTCGTAGTAGTTCCTGAGAGGGCAGGAGGGTTTCGGCCTTCCTGCCCTCAATTGGAATCGCGAGCTACTAGCAGCTCCTCACCATTAACTTCCCACGAAGAAGTCTGCCATGGCAAATAAAACCCCTGTATGGTACGAAGCTGGATTTGGTGTCTATGGTGGAGATGACACTATTCACCACCTGTACACCGAAAACACAGGAAATATTCTCACCCTGGACAGGACTACAGGGGCCAATACTGTTTTTGAGGTCAAAAACTACGGAGAGGCTCGTATACGCAGTGTCACAGGAGCCACCGCCCCCACACTGGAAATAGATGGTCTAGCTGGGCAGGACTTTCTGAAGATAGACGATGACGAAAACTCCGACCACATCCTGTCGATTTACAAAGCCACCGAGGATATCCCTACTGGCGCTTGGAGCGTAAACTTCAAGCTACGTGACAGTGGCACCCCACAGAACGCGGATGTGGCCCTCCGCCTCATTCATGACATCCAGACCAATTCCCCTCCCCAAGGCGCGAATCTACTCTCCATGGGGTACACAAATGCCACAGAGGTGTACCAAGAACTTTTCCGTTTTGAGCAAAGCGGAGATGCTTACCTCATGGGCTCTTCGAGCGCCGATCTTTTATGGGACACTGATGGAGGAGGGAGCATTGGTGGGTCATCTGCTAATAGACCAGCAAATGTCTACGCCAGCACAGCAGTGTTTGGCGGAGGAACAAAGGTTCAAACACAAGAGCTACAGCTAGGACCGGCAGCGGACACCGACAAAACGATCACAGCTCAGCAATCTGCCACGTCTCCCTACATTAAATACGTCAACGGGTCAACCAAATGGCAATTCAGCAATGATGGAGTAACACCTCTCGACTTCGGAACCAGCAACGTTGCTTCTTGGGACGACGTCTACGATGTGGATCCCGACGGTGTGCTCACTATTGACACCGTCAACAAGCCTTTCGAGGTGGAGCAGACATCTGTCCAAGGAAGGGCCGTTTACATACACCGCGACCTGCCTAGTTCCAGCACCGATTCAGACCTGGTAAAAATAGCTAATATCGGTACCACTGATGATCAGAACGCGCTGTTCGTAGAACAGTCCGCGACCAATGCAACCTATAATAGTGGTTACGCGGTAAACGTGATGACGCGTACCACCAATTCCGGTGGGGTTGGTGTTTTTGCTCAAGCTGGCGTAGGCGCCACTAAACCCCAGCTAACCGTGTGGGATGCTACTAATGAAAGGTTTTCCGTCTATAAAGCCGGAGATTGCCATATTATTACAGACGCATCAGTAGGAGGTGCGGCCCTTCTAGTAGATCATAATAGTACTGCACAACACGGTATCGATCTTGATGGCCCAACTGGTCCTACTGCTAGAGCACTAGACATCGATGCAAATTGGGGATATGGCCTCTACTCTTCAACGAAGCATCTCACTTCCATCATAGATGTGGAAGATAACCTCACAGGATTCGACTTAAGCATCGCAAGTGGTGGTCTCACTTCCGACACTGTTATCGGCTACAGCGTGGACGTAACGGAAGACGCGTCTGATACAGGAAGCACCCTTAAAGGAGTTTATGCCAACTTTACGAGCAATGGTGGCAGTACCACCACCTATGGAACGCACATTACAGGTGACTGGGACCGGAGCATCTACACAGACAATCCAGCGGAAATTGATTACGCTAGGCCGGTCGCTGGGATTTCGCTATCAACGTTTGCAAATCTACACCTACAGACCAGGACCTATACCTCTGGTCAGACAGCTGGGTCCATTCACGGCGTGTCGACAGACCTCATAGGAAATTCTTCTGATACCAACGGTGTCGCTGTTGGAACATACTGTAAGGCCACAAAAAATAGCAGCTCCGCCACATTCTATGGAATATATCTGACAAGCTCCCTTGATTACGGTTTATATAGCGAGGCTCCAACCTACAACCCGGTTTCGCTTAGTAGCGATGGAGACTACGTAGCGCGCTTCCTTGGAAACTCCAGTGGGGTAGCTACAGGTACGTACCAAGTCATAAAGGCAGAGCTAGATCCATCAGCATCGGATACAGGAGGAAACTTCTACGGTGTGTACGCAAGTTGCGCTGATGAAGATGGTAGCGCAACCAGGTATGGATTCATTGCCAATGCATTCTGGACCTACGGTGTATACTCAACGTCAAAGGTCTACGTTAGCGAAACACAGACCAGTGGTTTTGGTGGAAGCACAGACGTTGACATCCATGGCGTAAATTTCTCCTCCATGGGATCGGGCCTTGCCACCGGCAACATCCCGCACATCCTCAATGTGAAGTTCACCGGGAACGCTTCTGATCATGATGCCGCATACGTACACGGTGTGCACTTAGAAGGGAGTTCAACCTCACCATCGGTACGGTATGGTGTTTTCGCGGACGTCGACTGGGATAGAAGTATTTACGCCAATTCATCTGCTGAGATCGACTACGAGCACCCCACTGGAGCATTCGCACTAACTACTAAGTATGGCTGCGCCCATCTTACGCCACGCACGTACACATCGGGGCAAACCACTGGAACAGTAGAGGGCACTCACACCCATCTTATAGGAAATGCTAACGATACAGGAGGATCAGCTGTAGGCCATACGATCAGGGCGACAAAAAACGGCAGCGCTAGTACCTACTACGGCCTAATACTAGACAGCACTTTGGACCAAGGATTTTATTCCACCGCGCCTAAACATCATATATCCAATACATGGGCTGGGACTGGAAGTACTGAACGAGATCTACTGCTAATAACTGCTGATTCCAGCGGACTCAACTCAAACGATGATTACGTGGGTATCCGCATAGACGTGAGTGCAGATGGTACGGACGCGTCCACATCTGGATACTACGGTATCTATACAGATTTCACAGACAACGCTACCGCCACAACAGCGGCTTATGGCCTGTACATTGGATCGGGATATGGATACGTAAGGGTAGGAAAAGCCACCTACGCCATTTGGACAGATGGCGGAGAGAACGTGCACACGCACTCCCAGGCCGACGGCTTTGGTGGTGTAGAGTTTGATATCGTGCGCTCGCACGGAGCGTCAACTGGGACCGGCCTTGATAATAATGACTACTTCTCGATGTACAGGGCCAGCTGTACAGATGATGCTGACGATAGCATCCTTTCGCGCTACTATGGATTTATTTTCTCGGACAACACCGCAAACGGGAACGCTATCAAGCTAGCATTCTCAACAGATAGCAGCTTAGAGGACACTGATTACGGAATTAGGTTATACAGTGGACTGGTGAATGCTGCACATACGTTTGATAGCGGATACTCAGGACAGCACGCAACTATCACATCAACAATTACTTCTATAGCCTCAGCCAGCGACCATGATGTACTAAGAGTGGTTGCACATGAAACAGGGGTCAGTGGAGATACCAGTGAATTGTTTGGTGTTCGTTCCGTAAGGAACAATTCGTATGCGCCACCTGCCATGGCGTACGGATTTCACGCCAACTCGAACTGGAATATTGGATACTATGCAGATAACTGCACCAACAATGGGTTCCGGGCGTACAGATGCAACATTCGAAGTGACTACGATAATATGCCCACAGTGGATCCCTCTAGTGGGGCAGTGGACATAAACCTCACCTCATCTGGCATCACGACGGCTACGACAAGGTACGGAGTCAACGTCAGGTACGCACGCAACGGGTCGGACAGCAGATCAGCTTACGTCAACTTGGTAGACCTGGACTCCGATTCCGAGTCCACTTCAGGCATCAACGATCAAGGGGTTGTACTCGGAGACAACCTTTATGCGGGAATTGTGTGCACCTCACAATACAGCTCCTTTACGCGAACTGCCGCACAATGGAATAGCTCCACAGAGCCTGTACTCAAAGTCACCAACGATAGCACGACTGAATCTACCCCACAACATGCTGTCGAAGCTTTCCTGGCAGAAACAAACACAGATGTGTTTGCCCTTTGCGCGGAGAATAGTGGGAATTCGTCTACCACACAAGGAAGCGCCTACAAAATCGGATTTCACTCGTCTTGCCAGAACAGACGACAGATACCACTAGAGTGGGCTACTCCAGACAATGTAGGAAACACTGCTGGAGGAGACTATTACTACAGAGGCTACACCAACGTTGGCTACTGGTACTCCATCGCCGTCGGAAACAACTACTACATCTCATTCCCAGTGATTGTCCCGCACAGAGCCGTGATAAAACGTTTCGCCGTGCGCGCGTATGGAGGCGGCGGTACCGCTACCGGTACGAACCTTCCATTAATAGAGCTGCGCTACAAAACACTAACCACCAGCACGTATGGATCGCTAGTGGCCTCTAAGTACGGAACAACCACTTCATCTGAGACGATCATAAGCGATGAAGTAACACATACTATGGACAACACATCGCGGAACTACATCATACGATACAGAAACGTGGCGACTGGAGCGGTGGCACTGTCCACCATCTACGGAGCATATGTAGAATACGAGATTACCGACTTCGCCGCCGGATGTGGATGGTAACCTAGGAGAAGAGGATGATCATCAATAAAGATACCTCCAACGCTGCTCTTGTGAACTCCATAAGGATTTTCTCGTCCACAGGCAAACCTCTCAAGAAAATAAAAGAATTCAACACAGCCACGCTTTTGGTAACCAAGGACGATGACGGTACCGAGACTGCCCAGGACTACGCGTTCTTCATCGACGCCGCTGATGTGGAAACCGTCGAGGGTTTACTGGATGCCGGTGAGCACAACAAAATTGTTCCTGGTATGAATACAGGTCATGGTGGTGTGCAATCCATGTCCTACAACATCTCCGACCCAGATGAGACGCTTGACAACATATCCATGTTGGTACCAAAGCTGATACAGTGCTCTGCCTGCTCCACGTATTTCGTAGCGTTTCTAGACAAAGACGGGAATTTATGGTCCACCTCCCGTGCAGTGAACACAGACAAACACCTCACAGCAACCCAATTGGATAGCGGTTCGCTAGCTTGCGATAACTGTAGCGTATCGGTCACGTACACACCGTAAAACGGTAAGAAGGTGCTGCTGATGAGGAATGTACAATGGATAATGAGGGTAAGGCTCCCAAGCGAAACACAGTAGAAACTTATAGAGAGCTCCTGCATATCGAGGTGCGTGCACTGGTGCAGAGGGTGGCGGAGCTTACAACCACTATTAGCAGCGTCTTCGAGGAAGTAAACTCGGTTGCGATGCAGCTGGAGATTCGATCTCAAAAAATCGATCAGCTAGCAAGCAGCGCAGAATTTCAGAGATCGGAGATAAACGAGTTGAAAAGACTGCGTCGCGAAAGCGACGACAGCGCCAGGCAACTGGAAAGCCAGATAAATGATCTGCAAAAAACAGTGGAGCGCCTGGAAAAGATATGCGCAGAGAAATCTGAGTAGCCAGTAGACGGAAGTTACTTCTTAGAAAAGCGCTCGTATTAGAGAGGTGGCAATTATGGGAAGCTCGATGTTCGAGCAGTTTAAGCTCACGCTCAGACAGTCTCTGTCGGACACAGACTTCAGAAGAAAGAACGTTGTCTTCCAAGACGATGCCTACCTGCAGTCCTATCTAGACAGAGTGGACTCTCTGACATCAGACGTGGCGATAACATTGGGTTATGGGGATATAATCTCCAGCCTGGGCATGCTGATCCAGGATACACCGAACAGTGCCATCAAGTTTGACACAAGGGGATTCACAACCACTCTATCCGCCTTCCGAGAAGGAGTGGTGAATGACCCAAGGAAAATCTGGTTCCGAGACGTTACAGGAAGCAATGACCGCTATCTGATCTCCGACCGAAACGGTGGCGTGCTGGTTTTAAACCCAGAAGTGGAGCTGTTGAACAGATTCCCAAACTTCGGCTCAGACTTGGTAAACGACGAGTATGATGACGCTAGCGCCTGCTGCACGTTCTCTGTGGGTGGCACGGAATACATCGCCATTACCATGTACAGCCACCACATCTGCAACATTTACGAGTACGCCACAGGCGCCTTCGTTTCTCGAATAGGTGTGATCGACACCCCAGATGCAATAACCGGGTACCTGAACACTCCTATTGGGGTAGCAGTGGACGAGACCAACGGATTGCTGTACATCCTAAATAGGGAGGGACAGCCGGTTGGGTCAACACTTAACCGCGGATTTGTGGTCGTATACGATGTTTCAGCTGTAGCTACCCCAACATACGTAGAAGATTTGCTCTACTACGCCTCCACCGGCAGCCTACTGGATCTGGAGATCGACATCGCTGCGGACGTCTTCTTCGAGGACAACCTACTTTGGGTAACCAATGGGAACAACGAAGTTGGTGCGCTTGACCTTAGCGGCGCTACTCCACGCTGCGTGAAATATATCGAGCCCACAGGATCTGGTTATGCTCTCTACTCCCCAGCTCAAGTGTTCGTGCAGAGCACCGTGGGAGGGTTCAAATACGTCTACATCGCCAATGGCGCCGCTGGACTTATAGAAAAGTTTGATCATCGGACGCTCCAGCACCTAGAGACTTACGGCTATCGCGCTCTTGAAGACGAGCTGAATTCCCTGAATCGTCTATCCACTGATATCTACGGAGCTGTGGGCTACGCTCAAGGAGTGGTCGCGGACCGAGTGCTTCTAGACGACAAAGAAACAGACGTCATGATTTGTGCGGACAGTCTTAATAAAAGACTCCACCGTTTCAATCTGAACGCCTACCAGATCGACAACTTCGTCAATTTTGACTGGCTGGAGTTCTCCGTGCCGGTGTCTATCACGGGATGGACGGTAGGCGGAGACATCCCCACCGAAATGGTTTCGGTTTCTTATCGCCTAGCAGAGAGCGAAGATTTTAGAGAGGTGGGCTGCTCTTCTGGAGCTCTTCCACCCACCTCTCGAATTCAATTCCGGCTGGAGGTACAGCTGGATAAACGGAAATTCGTGCAGAGTTGGTTTATCCGAGAGCTCGTAGTGCACGGAATACAAGCCTAGCGGAGCCGCTATCATGGTGCAACGGGTAGACGATTATCCAATTAAAAGCGGCATCATCACAATGTCCGCTGTCGCTTCCCTTGTAGACGGGGTGCCATCCACAGTAACTGCTTGGGTAGTATCTATGGAAGAGCTACTACCTACCGCAGCGGATTTCATCCAAAATAATAACCTCCTGCCGGAAATTACTAGCCGAGCAGGCCTCAACGAGGAGACGGTATACAGCGCCATAAACCAAGTCAGCTACTCGGTGGTGAATGACCACCATACCTATGTGCTCTCCCTAGTTGTGTCAAGCAGCTAGCTACCAACAGGCTCTACCCATATTATGGCAGTTGAAGTTACCACCCAAGTAACCCAATCGGTACGCATATACCAGGTGCGTGCAACGCTGCGCAGTTTGGTAGTAATTGCAGATCCAGTTGTCTATGTGCGCAATAATACGGATGGCGTCTATGATGAAATCCTCGCTCGCGCTGGGCTGCCAGAAAACACCATCTTTGTAGGGATAACACTGGAGAGTGAGGGGTATGTTGGCGGGGTTTACACCTACGTGCTGCTTCTTACTTTTGAGCTGGCACCTCCGCTTGCTGTAGCTCATGAGCACGACTACAACACGCTGCATATGCCGCTTCGCGAATCTTATCGGGATGGCAGCGTTATTGACCTAGACTCGTCCCTTGGTCCGGTACGGATCACCTACGATCCAGGAACCATAGACTACTTCGTGATATCCAATGACGCCTGGGATTATAATTTCCTGCTTGTTAACCAAGACGGGAATTTTGATTTCGGTGGTCACCTCAAATTCGTTCGGGATAATGAGTTTGACATCGGATCGTTCGATGATGGCGTGCGGCTTTACCGCCCAAGAGACGTCTACGTTGGACGCGACCTTTGGGTAGCACGCAACGCGTACTTCTCTGAATTTGGGCAGTCAAAGAGGTTCCGGTTTTTCGAGCAGGCCACCACACCGTCAACCGATCCAGCAGAGCGCTACATCTACTGGAATGATGTGGACAACCTCCCACATGGTTGGGACGGGACAACCGATTTTCCTCTTATTGGAGGCGGCCCTGTCACAGACAAGGATGGGGTGATATTCATCGAGAACCTCACTCCGGATGTGGGGAACATCGAATGCACCTTCGCCGAAAATAGCACACGCGTAGTGAGCGCTGTTGCCAGTCCAGATGTGACAACGATCACCGTGCATGTATTTGCTTACACCGGGCACGAGCAGGTAAGACCTGAGGTATTGGTCAATACCTTCGCCACTACTTGGAGCACGGCACCACAGAAGAGCCCTACCGCGTACGAGGGAACGGTAGACCTATCTGGGTTTACGCTACCGCTAACGATTACCGCTGTCCATCAAGACGGGAACGACTACGAGATTGTGGTCTACGAAGATGCTAAACCACTCATCACTACACTTGAGTTCACTGGTGGGTATCCAGGAACCCAAACTGAGCTCAAGGCGGGGGATACGTTTGACATCAATATCCAAACAGATATTGACTTTGTAGAGGTAGAAGTAGAAAACAGCGGCGCCTGCGTCTACACGAATTTCTCTGTAGCTCCGACCAGCAATTATACCTTTACAGCCACCATCGCAAACAGAGGGCTCGTAACCCAAGATCTTCCGGCTAGGCTGCGCGTTAAAAAGTCCACAGGCACCTGGTCTGACTGGGTATACACCAATGCTGGCGGTGGGACTGTGGATGGAAAGGATACCGTAAAACTGAACAACACGTATCCTTATGTGGAGGTGATGAGCCAGCTAAGCATCACGTACCCTGCTACACAGGAAGCAATAAAAGACGCGGAGACGGTCACAGTCCATTCCACCTGCTCGGACTTCGACACGATCAGCTACTCATCTCCAACAGGCGAGCTATCTATCCCCAGTTCCACTGTATATGCCGAGAACAAGGCTGGAGTAGCGCGTATTGCTGGTGGGTATAACATCTCCACGGTGAACTACAGGATTACCGCGAATAGAGCTGCCAATGACGCCACGACAACAGAAGCGGTTGTCGTCTACATTGCGCACGATTTCGCGCAGGTTCAGATGACAGAGCCATCGAGGTTGCGTACAGGCGGCAACGACGGTACAAGCGCGCAGAACCACACGATCACCTTAACCGCGAACCAAAGGTTGCGTATCGCGCCCACAATCGCTAATCCACCTGCAGGGGGAGGTACCTGGCAGGGAGCTGGATGGGTAGGGGGCCCAGAAGTGTGGACCAGGGACCTACAGTGCCACGACAATGACACCGTTGGGACCTATGCTTATGGAACGCTGGCCGCCACCAATCTGGCAAACAGGGTAACAATCGCCTACACCGGCGACAGCAACTATATCATAGGAGGATTCGTTTCTCGCACGATCACCTTGCTCGCGTTCCAGAACGAATCAACATTCAATGCAGCGGTAGCCGACTACACCAAGTGCACTTTATCATGGACTCCGAAGGATCTTCCTAATAGAAGAGCATTCAACACGACCGCAACACCAGACCCCAATAGCTGGTGTTTTGCCGGCACGCTTGGGAGTAGTCCTACTACTGCACGCATCCTCGACACGGCAGCAACGAGCGCCAGTTCAGATGACACAGATCTAACTGTCGAGGAGACTATCTAATGCCAGATCCCGCCTCCAATTGGTTTGAGATAGAACGCCGTGTCATCACGTGGTCACCGCTGTCCACGTTGAACGACAAAATCACTCCCCTCGGCTATGACGGCAACCCTAACCTGGTTTCTGCTGTTGGCCCACCTGGTGAACAATGGTTGTATTCCCTTCCTATAGGGCAGTTCTATAAACAGAGCAACGCTACCCTATGGTGGAAAATAGCTCCGCCAAACACTTGGATCGATCTCACCTCTGGCGGAGGCGGAGGTACTGTCGAAGGAACATTTAGCGGACCCACAGTAAGTATAAGCGACGCTGTCTACGTATCTGCAGCGTCCACCGTATCGCAAGCGGATGCCTCCACACCGACAGGCTCCAAATTGACTATAGGCATCTGCATAGCTAAGCCAAATCCAACCACTGCCACTGTTCAATTCGCTGGGGAGGCCACCGTCTTTTCTGGTTCTTTAGTAGCAGGAGATACATACTACCTAGATACTACAGCTGGACAAATCACCAATAATGTAGCTGGGCATAGCGATGGTGACGCCATTCAAATTATTGGTGTTGCCAAAGACGCTAGCACGCTAATAATTCAGCCACAATTTGTGGCGATTCTGTAAGCCGATGGCAGAAGATATTCTACAAGAAGCCATTAACGAAGCTGGGCTGGCGAAGGCATTTGGTGTCCTCGATCTAGATCAACTAATGATCCAGATTGAACAGGCCAATGCGCAAGATGCATTGTTCAACGGAAGCTTTGCTAAGTTCCTCGAAGCGATCATAGCAAATTTCACGCTCCCAGCTACATGGCAAAAGTTGTCCGATTTTGGATGGAACGACTCTGATGTAATCGGACTCCAGGACGGAAACCTGCTTACGGAAGATGGAACAACCCTGATCGCCGCCATTAATATGGGAGCCCTAGCAATCTCGGAATACAACGAGTTCGCGAATTACCCTAATCAAGAGGTAAATATACTTTACTATACTAAAGGCGCACAGAAAATTATCGGTTGGCTACAAGGGAAGGTGGTTCTGCCAAAAATCAGCAGAAACGCATTCTCATCATCAACTAGTGGGTAACAGCTCGTGGCTATTCGCGTCACCAATCTCTTATTGAACAGCACGGTATCGTTGCCGTCACCGGCCAACTATACCCTACGTCCACGAGAAACCAAGCACTTCCCTTACGTAGAGTACGATAAATTTGTAAACGATCGTAGAGTAGCCGATTATTTACGCAAAAGTGTCATATACATCGAGGATCTGGATGACCGAGCTGGCGGTGACTATGTTTCCCAGTGGAACCTAGAACCCAAGCTGCGCTTAACTCCATACGTGTTCTGGGTGGATAGCCTCGGGTTCGTTCGAATGAAGAATGGTGATCCAACCTTTGACTTGGACGGTGTAGTAATCGGTCCCGGTAGTGGTGGCCCTGTGCCTCCACATGGAAGCACCCATACATTTGTTGGGTCTGACCCAGTACCGCGCATAGAAGTCCTTGAAGGGGCCTGGACGTGCACATTAGGGGAAGCAGTACGAGATGTAGTATACGAAGCTGGGTCAAACCTAGCGCGGGAAGCCAACGCAAACAGCAGTGCCACAATGCCAGCCATTGGCATCATCGTTCAGAAACCAACAGGTACATCATGTATAATTGCGCGTTCTGGAGAGGTCGACGGGTTTAGTGGACTAAGTGTTGGATCACAGTACTTTGTGGACACAACGTCTGGACAAATTACATCTACTCCGCCGATAGGATCGAACAGAATAGTGCAACGTGTCGGGTACGCTAAGACTTCTACTATTTTAATGGTGCAGCTCGGCGAACCGACCAGAAGGGCATAATGGCACAGTTCAAGTACATAGGTAAAGCTCCGCCAATGGCTAGCGGCAAGTACAAGTATCGAGTGCGTGCCGTCAACTTCGAAATCGAATTTGCCCCGGACGAGGTGTTTACGATACCCGACACAGAAACATGGGTTCTAAAATGCATCCGAGGGCACAGGGAATACGATTGGGATACCAAAGCCCAAATCCCGTCTTACGAGGAAATCATCTCCTAGAGATGTAGAGGTGAGAGATGGCAAATCGCCGCGCACTAGCAATAGATGAAACCGGTCTCGGCAAGCTGGAGATTCCAGATACTGATACGCTGAAGGTTGGTATAATATCTCCTGGAACAGGTGATCTCTCCATTGGCGGCGCTACTGTATCCGATGCGGTCAACGTTAACGCGGGCAACGATCTTACGGTATCAGGAGGTGGGGATTTTGGTTTATCTGGAGGTGGGTCCCTCTTAGTAAGCGCCACCGGAACGCACCAAATCACTGGTGGGTCACTGGACGTGGATGTATCGTCCGACTTTTCTGCCACCATGGTATTTAGCGCGGGCGCTGATATATCAGCTGGTGCAGGAAGTACCTTAGGTGGATTCGACAGCATCGAAGGAATTCTCAGCTCCAACCTTTTAGATAAATCTGCTGCAGAGACCATCTCAGGCCAGTGGACTTTCCAAGCGGCGGCTGGTACTAATCCAAAGCTCGTAGTACAGGCTGCTGGAGGCGAGCCTGCAGATACCATCCTATTCCAGGTACAAAACAGCGTTGGATCAAATCTGTTTTCCGTAGATACCGAAGGCGACGTCGTGATCGCTGGCGGGGAGACCATAGCGGGGGCTGTGATCTACACCGGAGATATTACCCTGGGCGACGGCGGCAACACAATCAAAATAGGTGCAGATACTGGCCCAGCTGTTGGCGACAACGTTTATATCAACACCACAGGAACCGCCAACGGACAGTTCTCTATTACAACTGCCAACTTCAACGTCAACAACGCCGGCAACATAGACACCGCAGGGAACTTTACCCTCACCAACGGTGGAACTATTCAAACCACCAATAACGGGAACCTGAACCTCAGCCCGAACGGCAGTGGTGTGGTTAACATCACATCCGACGTGCTGGCTACAGGATTTGACTTCGGCACAGGTGCCAATCGGCTGGGGGCGATCTATGCCACTACGGTCGATGCCACGACCATCACAGGCGATCTAAACGCCGACGGAACGAACAGCAATGTTTGGGTAGTCAACGAAGACAGCGTCTCTACTACCTCAGAGAGCTCCGGAACAGTGTGGCTATCAGCAGACGGTTCAGACCAGCTGGCGTGGCGTGCACGCAACGACAACAGTGGAACGCTTTTTCATCTGGAGTACAAAGCAAACCCAACAGACCCGAAGAATCTGGCCGAGGCGTTTACAACCTGGATGACGCTGGACAACGACAACGCCTCCGTGTCCATGTACGGGGATTTAGTGTTCCCCAACGGCGGTCTGATTCAGACCACCAATAACGGCAATTTGACGATCACCCCAAATGGATCAGGGGTGGTTACCGTTAATAAAAACCTGGATGCAACTGTTGGGCTGGACGTTACGGGCGCTGCGCTTACCGTGGATGCAAACGGTATAGACTGCTCAGGCAATATTGACCTTAACGACACGCTGTCATTTGACTCCACTGGAACCATAGACACGTCTGGCAACAATGTTCTGACGATCAATACCGGCTCAGCAAACCTAAACGTTACTGCTGGGACGGTGGATCTACAAACCAACGTCACCACTCTCGACGTTCCAGATCAAACAGGCTTTTCTATCGGTGGTGTGGCTCTCACGACGGCTCTGTGGACAGCCACAGGTGTCGACACGGTTTTTGGTGGCCCAGCTTCCAACGCAGATTCATACCACACGCATAGCGGAGGCGCAGCTGCCAACGCGTTCCTCCTATCTGGTCTTACCACAGCAGCTATGGCACAGTACCAAGCTGCATATGTGAGCGCGAACAACACTGTGTCCCCAACCGATGCATCAAGCGCAACCGGATCTTCTACGTCGGCAACCATAGCTGGGGTTTATGCTGGGGTAGTAGGAGAAATCATTATTGGTGGAAAAGTGGAGGTCCAGTTCGATAATGCGCTTGCAGTAAGCGCTGGAGATGCTGCGCTTCTGTCCTACAACAACACCGGACAGTTCACCAATGTTCCTCCAGCTAATGGCAGCAAGGATTTCCAGACGAAAGCTGGGATAATCCTCGATACCACCAACTATGCTACTGTGCAAAGGTGCGTGATTCTACTGCAGCCAGGAGAGCCTGTTGAACGGTAGATATCCATCATGGCCGACTACACCATCATAGTACCGAATTCTGCTGGAAGCGGCTGGCGTGCACTAGACCTGGTTTCTGGTGATCGGGTACTCATCGAAAGCGTCCAAGTAGCCAACCTAGAAACCACCACGCAGCTTATCGCGCCAAGTGGCGCCGCTTTTCCAGGAGCTCCTGCAACTGGGGAGATCTTTTGGCGTAGTGATGAGCAAACCCTCTACAGATACAGTGGCGCCGCTTGGGAAGCAGTTAAGGGAGACGAGGATTGGGTAACGGAAACACTGGGAGACGTTACCGGGGACCCGCATGGATTCCTCAACCAAACTGACACGACGATCTCCTTCGATGATGGAACGCTAACCTTCACTATCGCCCCAGTAGGCGCAAATTTCTCATATTACTACCAAGGCGCACAGGTAACAAAACTAGCGTCGGAAAATAAGGTAATAACCAATACAGACGGACTGCACTTCATCTATTACGATGCGGCGGCTGCGCTGCAGGATTCATTGACCCCCTGGAACCTGGAAACCCATGTACCTATTGCCACGGTGCACTGGAATACTACTACTACAGAAGGAGAGCTCGGAGAAGAACGGCATACAGTAACCCTGGATTGGCGCACGCACCTGTATCTACACCGAGCGAACGGTACCCGCTACATTGATGGATTGACCGTATCTGGATATGTGCTAAACAGCGACAATGATAATGATGTCACCATTGGTGTGAGCGATGGAACCATCTACGATGAGGATATCTCTATCGACATCAAGCACGCAGCGGTCCCGTCCCAGTTCTTTGAGCAAATACTAGCGGACCCTGCACAGATACCTGTTTACTACAGAGAGGGTGCCTCAGGTTATTGGAGGAAAGACACCGCCACAACATTCTACTTCAAAAACACCGCGGCTGGGATGGTCAACTGGAATGAGGATACCGGTGCCACTTGGCAGCAGACAGAGGCTACAAATGGCTACCATGTTGCCTATTGGCTTTTCGCCACCAACCACGTAGAAAATCCTGTCATAGCTTTACAGGGGCAGCGCCAAGACAATAACCTTCCTGGCGCCAGAGAAAATAATACACTACCAAACTTCACTTTCGGAACGCTGCCGTTCCAAGAAATGAAGGTTCTATACAGAATAATTCTGCAAACAAGCACCTCTTTCGGCGGTACAAGGAAAGCCAAGATACAAGATGTAGCCGATTTCCGGTCCATCACCAATCTGCCAGCCGGATCCTTCGTGCCGATCACGCACGCGTCCCTTGGAGACCTGAGTACAAGTGGCCATCCGGCCGATGTGTTAGACCTGGATACCACAAACTTCAACGGCATTCTGAGTGCTACAGACACAGAAGTTCAGACTGCCATGGAGACCATCGATGACGTAAGAACAATCGGTGCTGCTGCTCCAGGGTCCCCATACGACGGTCAGATTTGGTACGACAATACGGCAGGAGAGCGCATCCTTTACGTCTATGACGGAGCTCGAACAAAATGGTTATCAGCACACGAGTTTGCCTTGGGGTGGGGGCATGATAGCGGGGATGGAGAGCTCCTCAAAGGTTATGGGATCGATGTAGCTGGAACAGGGACAGGGGTGTTGATGCCGAAGGATGCTACTATCACCCGCATATCTTGCAGGCAGCGAAGCGGACCGGATCCGAAGCGGTTCGATATCCTCGTCAATGGAGCATCGGTTTTCAATTTTAACGCGGTTACGAACGTCTACAAAAACAATAGCGCGAACATCGATCTCAGCGAGAATGATAATCTCTGGATCGAAGTGGACTCGACTGGAACAGCGGCGCAGGACGTAGCAGTTATACTGTGGCTAGCCTGGAGAGGGTAAATGCCATTCTGGATCAGAAATACAACTGGCGGCGCAGTAACCGTAAATGACCTGCGTAAGCTGACGATACCAGCTGCTGGGGAGCGTGATCTGTGTGAAGCCTTTTACCCACAAGATATCCTACGCAGCACGAATTTGGACGCTGCGCTAGCTGGAGGAAACCTCACAAGGATAGATGGTCCTGGGGGAGCTCCTATTCCGTACGCTAACGCGTACGACGATGTTGCAACCACGCATGCAATAGGCGGAGGGTCTCATACAGGAAATCTGGACACTGATGACGTAACCGAAGCAGGTAATCTTTACTACACAGAAGGAAGAGTATCTGCCAACGCGGATGTTAGTGCAAATACTACCCACCGTGGGCTTGTAGCCGGAAACCCCCACGTGGTTACAAAATCTGATGTTGGCCTGCTAAACGTGACAAACGATGCGCAGCTCAAACGGGCGGCAGCTGACATCAACTCGTTTGCTGAAAAAGTAGCTCCTGTAAATGCGGACGTTGTTTTAATCGAGGATAGCGCGGACGGGTTCAATAAGAAGAAGGCACAACTTGGAAACCTTCCAGGTGGAGGGGGCGGATCTGGCCCAGGCGCCAACATGAAAGCCGGGGCGGTCCCATTTGCGTCATTTGGTGGAAACCCAAAAACCGCATCCGTAGCTTTTACCAGCGCTTACTCCAACACTAATTACGCAATCACATTGTGCTGCGTAACTAGCGTGCACGTCCAATTCACCCCCTCAGCTGAGAGCAAGACAACAGCTGGGTTTACCATAAATATGGGAGCCAACAACATCAACGGCCTCATAGAGGTGACCTGGACTACTGCTCCCTACGGGGAGGCATAAAAGATGCCACTACGCACCGATAGTCTCTACCTGGATGAACTGGGAACGGATCCGTCTACGCCCGCTGCTGGCGATTTGTGGTACAATTCCACCGATGCAAAGCTCAAGTATTTTGATGGAAATTCCATAATTGTGCTGCCTGGGGCGTCTGGAGGATTCGATCCGGGAAGAACGGTTTTGGTGGCCAAAAGCGGTACCGACTACAGTACAGTGGGAGCTGGCATCACCGCAGCGATTGCTCTAACTCCAAGCGCGTCGGCACCTGTAGCTATTTTAGTGTATCCTGGACTATACGCAGAGGACGAACTTACTCTACCAGAATATGTGTCCTTAATAGGAGTTGGCTATGCTGGTTCCACCATTCTCACACCAACGCTAACGAACCAACCGTTTCTAACGCTTAGTGGAGCGCAGCTTGTTAATGGTCTAGCATTCGTTGGCGTGACCGGAGTCAATGGAGTTGCTGTACAGCTTGTCACGGCCTCCAAGACTGCCACATTAATCGGGTGCTCCGTTAAGAACTGCCAAACTGGCTTCTTAGTAGATGCTAGCGGTGCGTCTCTGAGCTGTAATATATGCGCAGCAGACAGCTCAAACGCGAACCCAATTGATACCGCCTTTTATTGTAAGGGCGGTGGTATGCTGAGTGCTATAGGATGCCAAGTTAGCGGAGACGTCACAACCTTGGTCGGGTATGGATATAGATGCGAAGAAGCTTCTTCCATAATGAAGGTAAAAGGAAGCCATTCTAACTATTGTACCATAGGACTATACAGCTCAAACAATGGTTCCGTTGAAGCGTCCGCTGGGGAATGCGACTTTTGTACAACAGGGGTGCGGATGCTATCCAGCACCACTGACACAGAGCTTTCCTGCTCCTCTTACGAGATACACGGCAGCACTTCGTTGGACATCGATTTGTCCTCTACTACAGATGGAGTTTTCAACTTCTCCGGGATAGCGGACGAGGACAAACTATCGCTGCCAGGAGCGTACAAAAACTACGCGATCTCCATCTTGAATAGAGACGATCTACACCGCGGGCAAACAATACTAGGCTCGCTATCAGTTGGGGCGAAAGATCATCCAGCAATTACGTTCCTTGGGCGTGGAGCTCCTTACTTCAAAGGGGTGGTAGTACTATCCAATAGCAGCGGAGAGATAGGCACGTGGGTAGATAATACAGAGGCAGCTAGATCAAAATCGGGATCCACATTCTCTCTGATACAAGGCGGTGCTATAAACAACTGCGCATATTTTGGTGCAGATGAGCCGTTCTCCGGAATAGAGTACGCAATAACCTCCCCCATGCTACCTGGAGCAGGATTAATCATAGGGGAGTACTGGGATGGTGCTGTTTGGGTACAGTTCCGCACAATGTCCTACCTAGCTGAATGGCCCTATAATCAATATGGAATAGCAGCATTTATACGGGCTACTGACCATGAACATATGAATTTTGCTGCAGCTGCAGAAGCCATGCAGCAAAAAAGCCTAAATGGGTACACGAAGTACTGGGCTCGTCTTCGTGTAGTGGCTGCTATTACAAGCCCTCCAACAGCAGAGTGGGCCCGTGCACTTCCTAATAGTGCCTACGTTGATGCATATGGACAGACATTACGCTCTGGAAGGTCGAGACAGGAAAGAACAATACCCTGGCACAGAAACCTGATGGATCCCATCACTGGAAATACCCCAGGTAACGTAAACATACCCGTATCTGTCAACATATCACTTAATGCTACAGCAGCTGTATTCACAAACAATGCTGTAGACGCTAAGGGAGGACTCATCCTAGTTCCAACAGGATTGGACACATCCAACGAGCTTGAGCTCACTTTAAGTTGGTATTCAGACAGTGGCGCAGGGAACGTTGAGTTGGAGGTAGTGCACACAGACCTAAAAGACGGTGACTTGGTTGATGGGTCAATCACAGATACTACTATATCACAAGTAATAACTGTACCAGCTACTGCCAATACCTTAACGTCAACTATTTTTTCCATACCTATATACACGCTGCTACCGGGGTACAGAAAAGCGATTAAAGTCTTCCGCGATGCCACCGGTGGAAACCCAGACGACACCTGCACAGGAAGCGTTGTGCTGGTAGACGCCACGTTAAGTGGAACTTTCTGGAGATGATGACAAATGCCTTACGCTTTCCTAAACACAAACGGGGACGTGCTGGGACTCAGCTCCACAGATATATCTCTGGCTACATACCAAACCGATTTCGATCCAACGGCAACAGAGCGCATCGTAGGTGCCCCAGATGGGCTGATTACCAAGTATCGAGCAGGTAAATGGGGTAATCCGGATTGGTACAGCAGGAAGACCAGCGGTGATGGAACGCATATCGATGACTACAGCAACATCGATGTTCCTCCTGTTTACGACCTCCCGCTTACTCCTGTTGAGATCAAAAACGCGGTTTTTGAGCAAGATGGCAAACAGGTCATCGTTCCGACCCCCGCCCCTCTACACTCTTACACGTGGTACACCTCAAAAGGGGACGTTTTAGACCCCATAGCCAGAGGCGAAGGCACCTCAGCGCGCATTACATATGATGCATCAGAAACGGGCGTGAAGACTGTGGAGCTAGTATTCGCCGAAGCTGTATACATTCACGACGGGGAATTCAGCTGGAACCCGGTGGCAGAATTTGACGGAACAGATTACTTTTCTATTTACATTGGGTTCAATGCTACATCAATAACACCGAACCCAGGCGGAACAGGCAACTGCACCTTGGTGGACGGATATATAATAATTCCGGCTGCTGGTAATGGAGACTACGACGTGGACCTATCAGCGGCTGTGCCTATACCAGATAACAGCGGTCCGTGGGTGGTGAATGAGAAAACAGAAGAGATTAAAGTATACACAGATGATTCAAGCTTAAACCTATACGACAAAAGGATTGTTCTCTTGCTTGTCGCGCCAGACCCAATTTATCTAGTGAGAAACGTAAATCTAGGCTCCCCAAGGGGAATATTTGAGATAGACGCCTACCTAGTAGAGTGGATGTCTCGCCACTGGAAGCTAGGGATGGAAGTGAGCAAAACAAAGAGCCCCGCAAGTGCTGTGGAAATAAATGCGCTGGCCATGCTTTTCAGATGGAGCGCCACAAGCAACGGAGCTGTGTAAAATATGAAACGTGGACTAGTAATGTCGGGAGGTGGCTCGAAGGGGGCATTCACTCTCGGAGTATTAGTGGAACTTGCAAAAACAGGAGAAGACTACGAATTTGTTTCAGGTGTGAGCGTAGGTGCACTGCAAGCCGGAATGATTTCTCAGTACCCTATTGGACAGCTCGACAGAGCGGTGGAAGCATTAGACAAGATTTGGCTGGACATCAAAGGCGACAAAGATATCTACAAAAGGTGGATCTGGGGAAAGCTAGCTGGTTTAATCAGCAAAGACGCCTTTTACAATTCCTCTCCACTTCAGAATATCATCGAAACGCACGTGAAAGACATCGACGCATGTGCATCTGGAAGAGAAATAAGAATTGGCTGCTGCTCGTACGGGAAAGGGCAGTACTATGAAGCTGCGCAAGACACACCAGACCTTTGGAAATGGATAGCAGCCAGCAGTGCCTTGGAGCCATTTCTACTAGGCATGTGGATTAATGATGACCTCTGGATGGACGGTGGCTATCGTTGCGTAACCCCGCTCAAGAGTGCCATTCAATATGGATGCGATGCTATAGACATTATCCTCACTGGACCTGCTGTAACGTCCGAGCAGGATCCACACGACAATTGGTTGGGCACAAAACGGAATGCGTATCATGTAGGAATGCGTTGCGTAGACTTAATGTCTAGCGAAATCTACTTGCGTGATGTGCAGTATGCGGAAGCAATCAACAAACTCGTGGAAGCTGGACACCCATCTGCAAAGGGGAAAAGAAAGATTGATCTCAGACTATTCGTTCCTGAGCACGTACTAGCTGGGGGATCTCTGAATTTCGATCCTGAGCTTATTCGTGAACGCAGAGAACACGGAATCAAAGTGGCGCAGAAAATCCTCGGGTAAAGGAGCGAACATGTCAGTAATAGTAAAAAACCTCACCTCGCAGAAACTTGCTGTACCCTCACCAGTGAACAAAATTCTGCGCCAAGGCCAGGAACTAAGCTTGGAGTTTGTCGAGTACGACGCGGTTCTCAACACACCAGGCACTGGACGTATGGTGAAGAAGGGCCTGCTAGGGGTGCAGGATACAGATCCCATTCCTCCAGCATCCTCGGATTCGCTGCAGGGTGCGTACGATAACTCTCCAGTTGGAAACAGAACCATTGAGCTCGCCGGGGGCGCTGGAAACGGCGTCAATGTTTACGATGCCTCGGTGCCGATTGGAAGCAGCCTGTTTCGAGTAGGATCCAATGCGGGGACCGCCCTTTTCTTGGATGCTTCTGTAAGCACCGTGGACTTGGGAGATATCAACGGTGCAACCAACGGTACATGGATGCGCGTAGATGATGCCAATACCAATTTCGTTTTCAATACAGGCGAGGTGGGTATCTGGACTACTAACCCACAAGTGCCCCTTCACGTAGTAAGGAATGGCGTAGCTGGTACACCAGCTCTTAGCGGTCGCACTGTAGCGGCATTCCAAAATACAACCACCGGGGACGATGCGCGTGTGGCCATCGTCTCGGATAACGCAAATATTGCTGCCCTAGACCTAGGGGATGTAGATGCCCAAATAAGGGGGTCTGTCCAGTACAGCAACTCTACGGAGGAGATGATCCTCCAAACGTCGGGGGCGCCACGGCTAAGGCTACGTACTGGAATAGCGGAAGTAGTGGGTGGACTAGCTCTGCCGACTTCTTCTACCGCGTCAAATTTAATCATCACAGACACCGACGGAATTCTTAGTGTCTTTGGTACTGGTGGGGCAGGAGGAATCCAGGTCACGCTTCCTGCTGCGGCGTCAAATGCTGGAAGAGTGGTAGTCGTGAAAAAAGTGGATGCTGGTGTAGGAGCGGTTACGCTTGCTGCATCTGGAGCAGACTCCATCGATGGTATAGCGACGAGACCATTGGCAATACAGTACGCTGTTCTGATGGTACAAAGTGACGGCGCCTCTAACTGGTTCCTTCTATAGAGCACCACGCATTACTTTTTATTAACGCGCCTATTATTCCTCTACGCGACGATCCAACACCTTGGAGTAGTGACCAATAGGAGGGACGTACAGCATGCCTGTCTCTTTTGCAGCTCTTCTAGTAATGGGGGCGCTTTTCGTCCTCATCGTGTATCTGGCGGGATACGTCCGCAACCGTGTAATCAAATCAAAAACACCAACTGGCGACACGTTCAAGTCCAAAGGAAAGTGGGCTACTGCCCTGTCCATAATCAGTATATTGGCACCTGTAGTAGTTGGCATAATTCTTGTGAACACCGTTTTCGTAGAATCCAGAGCGAACGTCAAGAGCATCAAAAAGCGGCCTAACCGAACGAACCTCCACCGAGTGGTAGAAAAAAGAAGACCCCCTCAAGCCCCACCCATACTAAAGCTGATCGTGTCTGATGGATCGCTTAGTGTTGAAAAAGCCATCGTACACAACGAGTGCAAAAAAGATGAGCTGATCCTTGTGCGAGACGGAAATGTTACCTGTGGGGATCCGAAGTCCCCTTTGGTCAAGGCATACCTAGCGCAGCAGAATACTAATCTCCAGATGCTCGAACCCGAGCATCCACTGGATGAGGAGCTCAAGAAAAAACTCTATCGAGAGATTATGAAGAAAGCGCTGCCAAACATCAACTACGCCCAGGATCCCCCTAGACTGGATGACTTCAATGTGATGTACAAGTATGATGCAGGGTTCCCCCCTATGGTGCATCAGCAGGGATTTCTCCTGAACATTCCAGCAACAAACGGCAAGAAGAAACCTAAGCAGCCGTTCAAAGACAGGCACGCCGAGATCTTCTACTTCCTTGCCCTCGTAGCTGGGGTTCTGGGGAAATACTTCTGGGATTACTTCGAGGCCAAAGAGGATGGGGAGAACGTTCAGTTCAATCCCCATCGAATAGTTCTGGCATTCATCATTGCCATGATGGTGTACTATTCAATACAACAGGGACTCGAAAATGAGGCCGGGACATTCACTTGGCGTGGGGTAGTCTTTGCGTTCAACAATGGATTTATGTGGCAGGCGATCATCAAGCCAAACGTAGGAAATCGGGGGCAAGAACAGACTCCCGAGGAGAACGAAGCCTAGTCTTGTAAAACACAGACACAGGAGGAAGAGATCATGTCGAAACGAAGAACCTACAAAAGGATGCTGTCTATTCTGACAGCCGCACTCGTGGTGAGTGTAGCGCTCCCAGGAGCTCTCGGAGCTCCAACATCCGCGCCCCCTACCATGGAGCCGGCTATGGCCCCAGCGGCTACGATGGCCCCCACTGCGCCTGCAAGGCGTACTGCTCCCGCGGCGATGCCAGCTCCAGCACGCCCAGCTCCTGCTATGGAGCCGGCTATGGCCCCTGCACCGGCGATGACTGCGCCAAAGGCACCTGAGCCCTCGATGGCTCCGGCTCCAGCCGCAGCGCCCCAAAAGAGCGCGAAGAAGGATTCCTGGGGAAGTACCATTGGAGGCATCCTGCTGCAGATCCTCCTCATCATTCTATCCATCGCGCTGCCCATCATCCTCACCCCACTCGTCAAACTGCTTCTGAAGAAGATGAAGGTGCACGACGTGGAAACCCAAAAGAAGATTGATGAAATGGTGGACAAAGCCATCGTCATGGGCCTGAACTACGCCAACGAGCAGGCGCACAAGCTCCGAGACAATCCTATCGATGGTGCCAAGAAACTAGACATGGCGGCCGATAAAGCCCTCGTATACCTGAAGGATTCTGGTATCGTGGACAAGGGTGCTGAGTACATCAAGACATTGATCGAAGCCAAGCTCGGCGAGACGCGCACAGAGGAGAAGAAAGACAAGCCGGCGCTGAAGGTTGAAGAGAAGAAAGAGGATAAAGAAGAGCCAAAAAAGCCGGAAGAGAAGGAGGAGGAGGGGGGCGAGTAGTCTCCCTAACGCCTACGATGCCCGAGGAAAGCACCGATAAGACTACCACGGACAAGGCGGCTACTGAGGCCGCCCCAGCTGAGGAAACCTCTCCCAAAAAAGAGGAGCCTAAGCTTGATGAGGATCTGAAAAAGGATCTCAAGAAAGCCAAGAGCTCTGTGTGGAAAAAGGTCCTTATCTGGGGCGGCGGTATCCTAGCGATCATTGGTGCCCTTATTGGGATCCTTTACCTCCTGAAAGGGAAGGGCCCAATTTCTGGTGTCAAGGAAGCCGTCCAGAAATCCAAAAACGAGGTCTCCAAAGCGGACATGGATGAGAAGATCAAGGTGGCCAAGGCTAAAGAGGCCGAGGAAGCCGTTGTTAAGAAGCTAGAGGAGATCAAGGAGATCGACGATGAGGTCAAGAGACTGGAAGAGCTCAACAAGCTCCTGTGAGTGGATATTGATCGCCATCGCGATGCTGCTACTTGCGGTTGGATCCGCATTGGGATCTGGTTGTGCGGCCACCAAAGTTCCGCCCATTAAGACCTACAAGCAGGCCAAGGCAGAGGTAGCCAAGCTCGGACCGCTCGTGGACGACACGCTGGAGAAGCGTCTTGGCTACAAGACTGGCAAGTCTGTCACGGTTCCCAAGGACACAAAAGCTCCCTTCAACGGGAACCTGATGGATGAAGATAAGACACGCTACTACATAGCTCTGAAGGCGGAACGCAACCGTCGCCGTGCTGAGCTCCAGGCGGCTCGGGAAAAGGCTGAGATTCAACGGCGCATCTACGAATCCACAATCAACCACCTCAAAGCAAAGGCTGAGTCCCGCAATACCTGGTGGTCCCAAAACAAAGGTCTGGTTGGGTTCGCCATTGGTGTGACCATTGGCATGGCCATCGTGACTGGATTAACCTACGCGCTCACAAAAGGGCAGGGGGCATCGACTACTACAAATGCCCACATAATTCGATGGTGATGTGATGGCGGAAAACAAGCGCACGTGGACATCTTGTTGCCGTAGGAAAGGAAACTGCCCGAGCGTGGCAAGAGATGGAAGAGTTATCTGGGTCAGAGACGACTACGGAAACACCATCAAAATTACGTACGATCAACTTCGAGACATCCTCCAAACCATTTCAGAGCTGCCCGCGGAAGATGTCTAGCAAAAAATTACCATGCTCTCATTCATTATCTTTTCCGTCACCGCCTACGGATTAGCGGTCCTGATCGCTGATGCCAAGATATTTGGCGTCCCAGCCGCCAGCTTCCCAGAATCCCCTACCAGGGAAGACTTTACCAAATCCGCAAAAGTGGGCATCCTTCGCGTGCGTCAGTACATACTGCGCGTAGGCGTTTTCCGCAAACTGCTTTCCTGCTATCTGTGTTTGGGGGTTTGGTGTGGAATGGGCTCTCACTGGCTTATGTACCTGTATGCCTTGGTAAATACCAAGTGGCGCGATAGTTACTTTCTGTGGGGTCAATTTGACCTCCAAAATATGATCATTAGTACAATAATCGCCGCGGTGATCGGCGGTCCGGTGTGCTATGCCATAGACCTGGGAGTTACTCATCTGGAAAAGGGTGCTTCCGATCCCGAGGAGTGGAATTAGATGGGCCTGCTGAATACACTCAACGACGCCCTCACCAGAGCCTTCTATGAGGGTATGACAGCTCATCTGAGTCCACGTGGTCTGGCCCTGCCATTGGATATTTTTGGGGAAGGAGAAATAAGGTACGGCCTAAAACTCGGCTTTATTCTTCCGCTCATTGCCCCGGACAACCGATTTCAACTGGCACAAGATGCCATCTACCAAATGGATCGAATTGTAATAAACAGGCTCCCCCTATGGGTGGGCGTCGGTGGCTACATTACCATAGGCAAGCGCGAGTTCCATGAGGTAGCAGACCTAGTAAATGACACAATCATACTGGAAACTAGGCTGCTAGCAGACCACCCTACAGGGCAAAATGTATTTCATTATTCCAATCCCGTAGAGGTGCAAGGAAACTATTCTGCTGGAACCTCGGTGATCAACATAGATACACCTGACTTCGTCGTCCGTGGGGACCATATAGCTATATCTTCTCGCGCAGAAAATGCGCTGTCATTCAAAGAATACGCGGTAGAAGACTATTTCCTAGTAAGCATCGACGGCAATGATATAAGGCAGTACCAGGTCACCCTAGATCGAGGTATCCACCGATCGCTCGTCTCCGAAGAACTAATCCAAATGCGAGCGTTCACTGCTTACCGGTCTAAAGTCTTGAACCTCCCCATAACCGAGGGCTTCTTTCATCCGATCGATGGACCATTTCTCGTGGACTGGATGTCCGCCCCATTCATAAGGGATACCGACTTAAAGGAAGTACGGACACTACAAAAATACAATGCTGGGCGTGTGGAGCTAGGGCCTCCAGAGCAAGTGGAGAAGAATCATCTTATCTTGGACAGGTCAATTAAAGCGGACCAATTTTTGTTCTGGGAAAAGGTACGGGGAGACCTCAATTACGATGGGGATACGCAGCGGCTCATCGCCTACCTAGACAACGACGGGAAATTCTGGCTCAAGCATACTGCTGTGCCCAACATAACGCCGCCGTTTACTTACGCTTCTGGATCAATCGTAACCTGCGATCCGTCGCTGCTGTTCAACAATGATTGGTTCCTCATTGATGATAGTGTGAACGCGGTTCACTTTGAGTACCAAGCAAATTCATCTTATGTACCAACCCCATCGTCACCCGCGTCAGGGTGGATACTACCTGCCAGTCCAACACTGATCAACAATAATGATTGGTTCTCATTGAACGATGGCTACGGAACCGAAATATTTTTTGAATACATCCAGGACAGCTCCACCTTCACTCCTACTCCTGGATACGTGACTGTGGACATCAGCTCCGCCGTGTTCCCTGTGGATGTCTCGGTGCCAACAGAAACCGCTATAAACAAAGTTGACGCGCTAAAAATAACTGCCAGCCGTGTCGGAGCTCAAATAAATCTGACAAACGATATTGTCAGCCCAAGGGGAAATCAACCAATAGTTTTGTCCAGTAACCTACAGACCATCGGATGGACGTGGTCCGACATGGCTGGCGGCACCAATGCGGTGGAGACAATTAATATACAAAACGACACTACCGCTGTGGAGGTCGCTATAAGTACGTCGGCTGCCATCAATCGGTCAGACCTGACCGTGGACGCTGATTTCCCTGGAGTGTTTAACTCGTTCAAGCTTACGAGCCGGGTGGAGGGTATCGCGGGAAATATACCCATCACCACGAACATAACGGAGCCCACCTTTGTGATACAAGGAATGATTGGAGGCTCCGGCGGCATGCGCTGGAACTTCTCTGTATACGCAGATCAATTGGTGAAGCTTAGGCTACGCTTATTTCCCAACGATTGGCTTCCAGACTGGACAATACCAGCTGCTACCTTAACCACGGTAACAGCAGAGCTGCAGGCTACAGACGAGCCTGTGGAACGCATAGACATACTGTTTAGTGGAGAAAATTCTCCAGGTGAGATACAAATGGGAGATTGGAATATATCCACTCCCCAGGTGTCCGCTTTGTCCTATGAATACGTGTGCCAGCAAACCGGGGACTATACACACGCTTCAACTGGCATAATGATCAAACCGCTGTTTCCACGTCTGGATGATTTACAATTCAGGATGGGGCTGACCGACAAACTCAATACAGGCAGCCTGAGGCTGTAAAACTTTCGAGGATCACCGATGGCAGAGCTACCAGGACTAAACTGGAACATCAGACAATCTCTCGACCGGCTCAAGATGCAGGCGGACATCTACAATGCCGAGTTCGTGCAGCACATTCAGCTGATGATCGGGCATCCAGAGTGGTTTGTGGATCCGAGTTTCGGGATAGTTACTCCACTGGACCCGTCCTTGGCCGAGACGATCGAGGATACCCCTTTTAGAGTAACAGAGAACGCAGTGAATAATGAAACCATTGATGTGACCCCCGGGCTAGCGGTTACCCAAAGTGGGATGTGGGTTGCTCTTACCGAAACGGTTCGTCAAATAGAGCTGTCTGATCCATCTATAGGGGTGGCCAATGTCATCTATCTGCGCTATATCGTCGAGATAGCCGACCAGGAACTAAATGATTATGGGGAGGCAGTGGTTCCCTACACTGCTCGAATGGGCAGCGAAAAAAGTATCAGCCCGCAGAGCGACCAAATAAATGTGGACACCGTTGACGTTTATTTGAACTACGATGCTGACACACGGGCTGACTATATACCCCTCTGCATCGTGACAATGCAAAGCGTCCAGGATCCGGTTAGCCTACAGGTTGAGGTCCAGCCATCTTTCGACCACACTAGAGACAGCTATGTCTGGAACAGGCCTTGGTTCTCTGCTCGCGACGTTCAGCATCGCGAGCAGGTTGGAAGCGGTCCCCCAACCGACAACAACCCTCACGGCATCTCCCAAAATGATTTGGCTGTTGGCGCCTTTGCTCCATATGAGCTGCACCTCGACCATGGAATAATAATATCAGATGACAGGTCTATAGAAAAAATCCCCGGCGTGCGCTGCCAGGTATCGGTGCCCTACAACTCACTACAAACCGATGATGGAAGTGGAACGTACACAACGTACCCGAACGCTAAGTACGTAGAGCTTCCAAATTTCCCGGTTCGTTTAGGACGCTGTTGGATAGAAAGCTCTAGTGAGGACTGGGCCGCAGAAATAGTCGCCGAGACAAACAGAGTGGTGTTTCCCTACGATCCCCCTGTAGACGAAGCCATTGGGATGTACTACACTAAAGTGGTCGCTGGCGAGCCTCCAGCAGGAAGAAACGAAGTAACGTTCTCAACCAATAACCCAGAAGAAGACGAGCTCGTAATAGCTGGAGGAAGGGCGTTTACTCAACTAAGCAGCACGCAGGAACCCTTTGCGGATGCGCAAAAATTCCCCATGGTGTACGAGCTACTCATAGACAATGAAGGAGCTCTTATCAAAGCGCCGCAGGTGTTTTACTGCTACAAGCGCTTAGAGGCTATAGGTGTATCCGACACGTTCTCGATTTCCTTTTACGGCCCTTCACGTGTGTGTTGTGGGTTGGCGGACGCTACCTCCGACCCAAACCTATCGGTTAAAATAAGGTTGTACGGAAAGGACTCATCCGGAACCGCCATCGAGCATTTGTTTGAGTTTGGCGCGACATGGCAAACTCCTGGCCCTATTCCGAGGGATACGTTAGAGGAGAACGCGTTGCAGGTCACCGATGTATTGTTTGCGGAAGTGGACCAATTCATCATCGAAGAGCGGCAAAATGATGGCCCGAATAGCGCGATTATGATGTGGGCTCTCATAAATCCATACGACACTTATGATAATTTACATGATGCCTGCCACATCGCGGAAGTGATGTGGGATGGAATCCAGATGGCTAAGGTACGAGATAAACGCATTGTAGACACAACTGTGCGCGAGTATCTCAACACGGGCCCAGAGGCAGACGCCCTTACGTACCTAGCCAATAGTATGGCAGGCGGAAACGAAACCGTATACCTGGAGGATTTCCGAAGGCCCAGATACCACGATCAAATCCCAAACACTGAACGGGACGCAACAGCGTTAAGCAAGCTACCAGTGAACAACATCAGCAAGCTCCGGCCTGGAGCTTACGGCCAGTATGTCACGCGGGCGCTCGTTGTGAGAACCAACTCTGGGCCAAAGTGGAGGATCGTTCTGGTACCGTTACAGGAAAACCGTACAGATTTTTACCCTACTTATCAAGATCCACCACAGATTTCATTCCACAACGGGACAGCGTGGCAACCTGCTGTTACGGCAACACCAGTTTCAGGACAAATGAATACCTACGAAGCGGATCTTGGGGCTGTTCCTACGATGGTCAAGGTGCACTTAACCTCGGCCGAATACACGGGAATGCTTTTGTTTGGCTAGAGGAGTAAGCTAGTATGGGACAGGAACGGTACTATAATTTCGGTGGCACAGCTGGTTATAGCCAAGAAAACATCATCCATGGAACGCTCAACGAAAAGGGCGTTTACCTAGGCTTTGAGCTTACTGTGGATTCCGCTGGGAACCTCGAAGTGGCAATAGGCTCCGGCCTGCTACAAGACGGCATCGTTTGGAGAGAAACTGATACCCAAACAATTCTGTTTAGTTCTCCTGGCACCGCCACCAATTACACGTTGATCGCTACCCACGAAGACAGAGCCATTATAGGTGGTGTACCAGTAGAGTATAGCTTGGAGGAAGGTATATTCAGCGACAGTGAGATCGATAATGGGGTGGTGCTTGGTTGGGTGTACCATCCAGGTGGAGGGGTTCCTCTAGAACAATCCCATCTACTAAATGCCCCGCGGCGCACCGCGGCTGACTATACACGGGACTATATAAACTCGGCTCCGATCGAGCTCATACCCAAACTCACGCGCACGTCTACCACAAACGCTGGTCCAAATATCACTGTTACGGAGTCTGACTTCGACGGGAGCAACTTTGTGGTCTATCAAAGAGTGGAGAATTCTCCAACAGCGGTGCCTGCTGTGCAACAGGTTATTCAGAACATTACGTTGTACTACAACACCTACCGTCCATTATATATAGACGTCTACACCAGGTTCGCGGCTTCCCCCTCTACAAAGCTGACCATAGAAGTATACGACGTCGCTCAGGCGCCAGTAACAGTGACCAATGGAGTGGTTACGGGAACTGGATCTTGGGACACACATACAGCCACCATAGACAGGTCCGGTGGAACGTTCGATGTTGTCGGAAAACCCTACACTATCCGACTTACCTACGATGTCAATAAAGGGGAATACATTGACCTAGGGAGAATTCTTATCTCCCGTTGGCCGTACCCAACCCTCTAATTCAAGCTCCCGGTTTCGGAGAAATTATTTCCATGATTACCCTCGTAAAATTCATCAGAAATCCACGCCAAGATGCTTCTCCCAACAACCAGTTCATCACACGCACCTTGGGGAAGACGGGCGTTCTATCGTGGGATCACATAGAAGATGCCAGCGGAATTCCAGGGGCAGAGGAGTTCTGGTATGTTCGAATAGTAAAAGAGGTTGGATCGGGTACTCCTCGTGGGGTCTTTCTCTTGGAGCCTATTGCCAAAGTGAATGTGGAGGAAAGCGGCAAGAATCAACTGAGCCACGTAATACCTGGTACGTACAAGACAGAGACGATCGGGAACACGATGCTGCTGCACCCTAAAATCCTCCATTACCCTGACAGCTTGGGACCGCACTGGATATGCAGCTTGACGATGAAAAAGAAGTTGATGAAAGAACGGCGCGAAGATGGCGGCTACAAAATCAATAGCGTAATCATCGTGTTCGACGGCGATAAGAACTGGCCCAAGGAATGCCACCCTCCCAAAAGTTCCTCAAGCCCCGGATACAGCGCTTCATAGGACTGCACAACATCACCCACTTAATGACTTTCATTGATGAGAGCAGCTGCCATGAAAACGCTCGCAGGGTACCATTTAATCATCGATGGGTACGTTAGGGACGAGGCGGTTTTAGGGAAAGCTCCTATGCTCAAACTTTTCGACCGTTTAGTCAAAAGCTTGAATATGCGTTATCTGGTCAAACCTCAAGCAGCAACAGTGCCTCCTAACGAAAACTTGCTTGATACCGAAAGCGACGAGGGAGGAACATCTTTTTGGTGTATGATAACGACGTCGCACATCGCTGCACACACCTGGCCACTGAAAAAAGCAGTTATGCTGGACATCTTCTCTTGCCGAGTATTCGATTCTAGTGTGGCCAGACAGATAATCGAGGATCATTTCCAATTTGAGTCCAGCGAGGTACAGATAGTCCATAGAGGGACTTCATTACATATGAACGCCGGAGTAAAGGCGGCTAAAGGGCCTCTATACTTGAGCGTCTAATTACGGAGGATTTAATAATGGCCTGTTGTAGAGGCAAACGTCGAAGCCGCGTCCCCACCAAAAACGAGGCGGCACCTTGTACTATACTAGAGCAGGGCGGTGCCAGCTTGAAATTGTGGCCAGCTAACGTGGACGGCAGATACCAACTTCTGGTGTACGACAGCGAAGCAAAGGGCCATGTGGATGTGCAGGCGCTCATCTACCGCTATAACTGCTCGGGACCGGTAGCTACTATGATCCGTTCCCAAGTCGAGCGGGTAATGCAAGCCATTTCAAGAAACCCTGCACCATTCATACAGCATGGCTCAGCTGGCACCTCCCTAGTAAATTTACTGCGTACCGCGGACACGGTACTGGGAGGCAGTCAGAGACATGGACGACGACGCGTACATCCTTTCACCAGACGCTAAGCACACCTGCGAAAGCTGTCCCCTCCACCATAATCGGCACGTACACAACCAAGTCACTACCGAGGTATGGCCAGGTCCTAAGCGTGCCGGCAAGGATCTCGACGTGGACGTCATGTTTATTGCCGAGGCCCCAGGAAAAGTAGAAAATCAGCTAGCACGTCCTGTCATCGGGGGAACAGGCAAGATCCTGCGCCGGTTAGTGCGTAAGCTAAACGGGGGCGAAGAGACGGGCGTAGCGTACGGAAATATCGTCCGCTGTCGTCCAGCAGACAAAGAGGACGCCTCAAAGGATCGACCTCCCACACCAGAAGAAATCAACTCCTGCAGGCTCAACATCCTTAGGGACATTGCGCGAATAAAGCCCAAGCGGATAGTCTTGCTGGGAAAATCTGCCGCTAAGGGGCTAGCAATCAACCCAGCCACAAATATGCCCATTAATGTTGCAGACTCAATTTACAAGCTCCGCGGAAGAAAATACCTGGTGCGCCTCCCTGACGGGCAAGAATTCCCAGCTACCATTACGTACCACTTTGCTTTCGTCAGCCGACAGCCAAGTCAGGCAGGCGTCTTCGAGGAAGACGTCATGCGGATGTTTTGGGGCGCTAGAGGAACAACCCCTGATTTCTCCAAGCGTGGGGATCCTGTCGTTATAATAGACACCGTGGAGCGCGTACGCAAGCTATTATCCCATATGGTGCTCAATCTACCTGCAGATCAAATCGTGGCAATGGATTACGAAACCGACTCTGCGTATCGTGTGAAGAATGACGTACTCACTATAGGATTCGCCTTTAGCCCAGATAAATCGTTCGTAATTCCATACAAGCATCCAGAGAGCCCATGGGGAGGCAGCGAGTTCGTGGAGGTCCGTCGCCTGCTGACCAAATTCTTTTCCACACGAAAAGTGTCCTTTCGTGCCGTGGTGCCGCACAACGCCAAGTTTGAGTGCGCTGTGACACTGGATGCCTTTGGTGTTCCTCTTTGGAATCTTCCTCTAGAAGACACAATGCTGCGGGCCCATGCGCTCAACGAGAACCGCAAATCTATAGCTGGTAGCGCCTTCGGCCTGAAAGCGCTTGCGGACGAGTGGCTTTGGTTCAGCGGCTACGAAGATGAGGACATCGCGCCTATTGTGGAGATGAGGAACCAGGGGAAGCTGCGTGATGCTCCTCTAGGACCACTCTGCGAGTACAATGGCATGGACTGCTACGTCACGCACAGGATCCATACGTTCGAGGACATCATGGCCGACCAGCTCGGCTACAACAGCGTCTTGCGCAGGCTTGGGCTGGTGATGCATGGACCCGCTTCTATGTTCGCCGCCCGGATGGAACGAAATGGAATTCTGGCTGACCAAGACCACCTCCGCTACTTGATGAATAAGGACTCCCCCATAGTAGGGCGACAATCCCAAATAATACATGAGCTCCGCGGGCTCCCTTCTGTGAAAAAGGCCAATGAAATGCTGCTGGGGCGCAGCGGTAAGACGCATGGAATGCGGGGAATATGGAACAACGATTCCGCCACGCCGTGGGCATTTCACGTCAACAAACCAGCTTCGCGGAAAGCCCTCTTCGTGGACATCCTCAATTTAGACACGTCCAAGACAGCGACTGGTCGCTACTCTTTTGGAAAAGAGTTCTGGAAAAACAATAAAGGGGTAGCAGAGGTTGACCTAATATCAGAGTGGACTGCCTTGGATAAGCTGCGCGGTACGTACATCGATTCTATTTACAAAATGCTTTTGACCCATCCAGATATGCAGGATGGCCGGGTTCGCGCAAACTTCAACTTCCACAAGACAGCCACGTCCAGAACCAGTAGCGACAGGCCAAACATGCAAAACATCCCGAAAGGGAAAACGCCCACGGCGCTGGCTGTGAAGTCTGTCTACTCAGTGGAAGATGGAAATCTCATGATCTGTGCTGATTACAGTCAGGCAGAGGTAAGGTGGCTGGCGCAGATTACAGGAGATCCAGATCTCAATAAAGCTTTCGCTGTTGTGGATGACGCAAAAGCGGCCTATACGAAAAATCCTACTAAGGAAAACTTCATCAAACTGATGAAGGCTGGGGATTTCCACCGTCAGACAGCGTCCAAGATATTCGGTAAGCCGCCGCAAGACATCTCAGACGATGAGCGCGGTGCCTCGAAGGCCATTGTGTTTGGAATCATCTATGGTATGTCTGTGCATGGCTTAGCTGAGCGTCTGAAGCTGTCGCATAGCGAAGCCGAAGTATTCCAAAACAAATTCTTCGATCAATTCCCTGAAGCCAAGAAATGGCTGCATTCCATCGAAAAACAAGGACTGGAGGCGGGCTTTGTGGAGTCGCCGATTGGTAGAAGACGCCACCTCATATCAAATTTCGTGGCGGACGATGAAAATTCATTTTTCAAGGTACCTAGCTACGGAGGTGGGGAGCGCAGAATCCCTACGGACATAGGAAAGTACAAATCCTACGAGGCGCGGGTATGTAGAAATGCGCCCATTCAATCGATCGCCTCCGACACCAACCTGATGGCTTGCATCAATATCCAAAAGTTCATCGAGGAGCACAACAAGCCATGGAGGCTGATTAACATCGTCCATGACAGCATCATCGCGGAGGTGCCGTGGCCAGACACAGAGGAGTACATTCATGAAGTAGATAGGATCATGACTGACCCTCATATATTCGCTCCCTTTGAGATAGAGCTCACTATCCCCTTCGTCGCGGATTTCACTATTGGTCCCAATTGGGGAACACAAGTGGACGTAGTCGTGGATGAGGTGTACACTGTACGCTGCCTGGCTTGTGAAAAGAAGAGGACGGAGAAAAAATGGCCCACCAACAAGCGCTGCGAAGCGTGCGGATCCAAGCAGGTTAGGATAGATCTCAAAAAAGGCCCTCTTCCTCTCGCCATGAAATACCTAGATCACCGCTACCGCTACAACCAATTTTGGGCATAACTTGACAACGTCAAGACTTCTGGTTATACTCCCTGGAAACCATTGGAGAACGCATGGCCAAAAAACGTCACTACGATGCCAACCAGATACGCATTCTGGAGAATCTGGAGCCGGTGCGGCAAAGCCCGGCCATGTACATTGGCGACACTGGATCCGAAGGGCTGCACCACATCATCGAGGAGGTAGTAGCCAACGCGGTGGATGAGTACATGGATGGACATGTTACCGCGATCGGCGTAAAAATAGACACCGAGCAGCAGGTGGTCACTGTCATCGACAATGGCCGGGGCATCCCAGTAAAGAAGCACAAAAAGACTGGGCTACCGATGCTGACCGCAGTCCTAACGAAGCTCCACTCAGGGGGAAAGTTTGGGCATGGAGCGTACACCAGTGCTGTAGCTGGGCTGCATGGTGTGGGCGTCAAGGCGACCAATGCGCTATCCGAGAGGCTCATCGTCTGGACTGTGCAGAATGAGAAGGTGTACCAGCAAACCTTTGAGCGTGGTGAGCCAGTAACTAAGGTTAAGCGGTCAAAGCGCAAGATGCGTTTCGGCACCAGGATTGAATTCCGTCCGGACTACACCATCTTCAAAAGGGCGAAGCTGGATCCGAAGCTTGTACGGGGGAGGCTACGTGACATCGCTTACCTGTGCCCTGGGCTAACCATAGAGTTCAAGGTGAACGGGGATCCTATAGAACGGTTCCATGCAAAAGATGGTCTGTTAGATATGCTCAAGACCCAGACCGATGGTCTAGCGTATCTCCATGATCCAATCGTGGTGAAAGAAGATGCGCTGGACGCTGTGGTTGTCTGGACAGATCGAGGGGGACCAGAACGCTGGAGCTCTTTCGTCAACGTTACCCATACCCCAGATCACGGCGTGCACGTTGCTGGCGCAAAAAAGGCCATCCAACGTGTGGTCACCGACCATGCAAATGGGAAAATGGGTAGACTACGTGGAGAGGACATCCGTGATGGCATGATCGCCATTGTCCATGCCCACGTGCTCAAACCGGAGTTTCGTGGTCAGACTAAACGCAGTCTACAAAATCATGATGTACAGGAGGGCGTTGAGCGGGTCATAGACGGTGCCATGCGCAAGTTCGCCGCGGCCAACCCAACAAGCATGGAAGCTCTGCTTGAAAACGCAGTCTACCTTAGGGACGAGCGCAAGAAATACCGCGCTAAGCAAAAGGCTGTGCGTGGGACGAAGGTAGCCGCTGGAGCCAGAAACATCCTACCAGGTAAGCTTTGTGCCGCTCCAGACTGCCCTCCGGACAAACGCGAGCTCTACATCGTCGAGGGGAATGGCGCCTTTGGCACAGTGAAGCAAGCACGCATCAGCTTGAAGGGGAATACCCACTACCAAGAAGTACTCCCCCTTCGGGGGAAGGTGCTCAACGCTGCACGCAAGGGAGGTGTGGAGGAGGCTCTAAAGAACACAGAGCTGTCCAACATTGCACAGGCTATCGGCACAGGCATCGGACCGGTGTTCGACCTGAAGAAATGCCGTTACCGTGCAATCTACTTGCTCATGGATGCGGACACAGATGGACACCACATCCAAGCACTGTTGCTGGCATTCTTCGCCAAGCACCTGTCGGAGATCATCGAGGCCGGCAGATTATTTGTGGTGAACAGTCCCCTATTCATGGGCGTCACTGCCAAACAACGTGTATTCGGAGATACGGCAGCAGAAGTTCGGGAGAAGCTAGGCAATCCCAGGAAGCTGCGCATTACTCGATTCAAGGGCTTGGGTGAATCTGGGGCAGACGCATTACGTGTCTACGCGATGAATGAAAAAACGCGAGACACGTGCCAGGTGGTGTGGGGAGGCAAAGACGATCAAGATCGGGTGCTACTGTACATGGGACTGGACGCAGCTGCGCGAAAAGAACTACTAGATATCGTGGAGTAGTGATGCCTCTATCAATAACAGTCTCCTCCAAGAAAGAAACGGCCGAGATAGTTCGCGACAACCTCCGCAGCTATGGATTCTACGTCATCGAGGACAGAGCTATCGCGGATGGACGCGATGGCCTAAAGCCCGTACAACGCCGCACGTTGTGGGCGCTGCATGAGCTAAAACGACACAGCAAAGCCATCCCAGTTAAATGTGCCCAAGTAGTTGGATCGGTGATCGGCCGCTACCACCCCCACGGGGATTCCGCATGCTACGGAGCCCTGGTGAATATGGGATGGCTCAGACAGCCGCTGATCGAAAAACACGGCAACTTCGGTGGCAAGACATCCTTGATGGATGAACCACCCGCACCCTATCGTTACACAGAGACGCAGCTCACCGAATTCGCCGACAGATTATTTGATGACATCCACGTGATGCCTCTGATGAAATCCTACACAGAGGAACACGACGAGCCTATTTTACTACCCACCCGTGTGCCGATGGTGCTAGTAAACGGAAGCTCGGGCGTGGCTGTGGGGATGTCGACAAACATTCCTCCACATAACCTGGGTGAAGTAATCAACGCTACGCTGCACACCCTAAAGAACCCGGAATGCACCACAGACGAGCTGCTCAAGCACATCAAGGGGCCGGACTCTGGGGCAGGTGTTTTGCTATCTAGAAAAGCCGAGTTGCGAGAACTCTACGAGACTGGTCAAGGCAAGCTGACTTTCTCATGCAATTATCGATTTGAGGAAGGAAAGCGCGGTAGACAAAAGCTCGTTATCACCGGTCTGGACCCAGGGTTCACCTCAAAAAAGGCAACCAAATTACTTAATCAGACGCAGAAACTAGCTGATGCTAAACTGCTCGTATCAGCAGCCAACGATGAAGGGTCTATGGATGTAGGCACCCGCATCGTGGTGGAATTCACGGATCCTAAGATCGTCAACGACCGCGTGCTGCCGCTCCTGAAGTCATCCGTCTCCTACCAATTCTATGTACTGGACTCGAAAAAACGTCCGCGGTTGTGTGGGCTGAAGAAGCTCATCCAGGTGTTCATCAACTTCAGGCGTAAAGTAGAAAAGCTCGTGCTACAAACGGAGCAGGAGGAGCTTCAGAAGAAACTGGAGGCGGATCAAGCCCGGTATATAGCGGTGCAGAATCTAAGCCTCGTGATGAAGATCATCAACTCCGCCAACTCGATGGATGAGATTCTACGGCAGCTTGAAAATAAGTTGGAGCTCAACGAACGGCAGGCTCAAGTATTATTGGACACCACCGTACGTGGACTGGTGCGCAAGTTGAACGAGAAGAAGCTAGGTGAGCGCATCGACCAACATAAAAAGCGCTTGGGTGCGGTCGCAGACGATCTAGAGAACATAGACGGCGTGGTAGAACGCAGGCTGCAGGAGATGCTCAAGTACGCGGACAAGCGGGGAACACGACTGCGAGGCGGCAAAGAAGATCTGGACGTTACCGCGAAAGAAACCACTTACTACGTAGGCGTAACTCCTCAAGGAAAGTTCGACAGCTTCTCGGAGCCGCCAGTGAAAAGCCGCGCAGCGTGGCCTTACGTCAACCTGGTAGCAACACCCAGCAAGTTTGCGGTGGTATCAGAAGACAACATCGGTCAAAGCGCGTCGCTGTCTTTCCCAGACAAGTTCGACAAAAACGTAGCTACCATCTTAGGTGTGGCATCGGAGAACGACGACTGCATGCTCGTGATTACTGCCAACGGAGACTACGTAGCGTTTCCTCCTGATCAGCGGCGCACGCAGTTCATGGTATTCAAAGAGATGCCAGAACACGATATCATTTTTGCCGGAGCCGTCAACCAAGATGACACGGTAGTGATACAGAGCGACGACGAGGAAATCCTCCTTCAGGGAGAAGAGTTCAAGATCACTCGACCAAACGTTAAAGGCAAACGCCTTCCTGGAATTGGACGCAAAAAGGTCGAGGTCCTCGCAGTGCGTGTCGCCAAAGCTGACACGCAAACCTATTTGGGCGATGGCACTGAAATAGACGCGGTTGACATCTTGGATGACCCAAGTGCCACAACTTTCTCTGTTGGCGAGAGCAACCTGGTAGTGCTGGGGGATGGTCGGCGCGCAATCAAATCCGCAGAGGCAACGGTAGCCGCGCTGGAAAAGATGAAAGTATCGACCATCGTACCTATCCCTGTGGAGAATGATGATGCGTGAACGCGTGCTTAGGTCTCCAATCAAGATGATTGGAGGAAAGGGTGTCCTGCGCAAACGCATCCTGCCTTATTTCCCGGAGCACCGCACCTATGTGGAACCATTTGGTGGTGGAGCGAATCTTCTGCTTGTAAAACCAAGGTCGGCTATGGAGGTCTACAACGACCTCGATCCAAGGTTCGCCGGTTTATTTCGTTGCATTGTCGATGATGATCTTCGTGCGCAGCTGATCCAACGGCTGGAGCTCACACCTTATAGCAGACAGGAGCGACTAGAAAGCAAAGATCAAGCTCCAGCTGAGGAAGACATGGTGGAACGCGCCAGCATGTTCTTCGTGGACTCCCGTCAATCGCTGGGAGGAATGCTCGACAGATCGTCGTGGGGACTTGTAACAAACTCCAGTGTGAGGGGAATGGCGCAGCCAATCAGCGCTTACGTCCAGGCCATTCAAATGCTCCCTCGTATTGCAGATAGAATGAAAGAGGTTAAAATCTACAACAAGGACTGGTCTGTCGTTGTTGAAAAGTTTGACGCAGAAGACACTCTGTTCTACTTAGACCCCCCTTATCCTAAAGAGACCCGCAGAGACGGTTGGTTCTCTTTTGAGATGCAGACACAAGACCACGAGAAGCTCGTAGACGTGCTTCTCAATATACGCGGGATGGCTATCCTTTCAGGGTACCCAAATGACATGTACGCGCCGCTCGAAAAGAATGGCTGGGAGTGCGTCAAGTTTGACAGATCCTGCAACGCGGCAGCACGAACGAAGCATACCCAACTCCAAGGCAGTGGCGTCATCAAGGCTTTCCAGAAGCGCGTTGAGTGCATTTGGATCAACCCAGCTGCTGCATAGCTCCATACGCAACCCAATCTTGTAAAATCATAATTAGGTGCTCGTGCAGAACGAGCTCCTCCGGGAGAAATGTAGAGATGTCTGTACGCTATAGTCTATTGAGCCGTACTGCAATTTTTAGCTGCCTCCAAGCAAAAGAGATCGTTATAGACCCGTTTAGGCCGGAGAACGTAGGAACCAACAGCTACGATGTAACGTTGGGGGAATACTACTGGCGTGAGCAAAATGGTGACAGTGCGGGGCTTCCTGCGCTCCGTGTTGCAGAGTACCTCTACAATCCATACGATGAAGACCATGTCCAGAAACTATGGAACCTTGAGCGCGCACAGCCAGCGGAACGTGTGCTAGCATCACAGCTCGGGCGTGGCTTGCTGAAAAATATCCGCCCAAAGGATCAAGTCATTTTGATTCGGCCACAGGAAGCCATTCTGGCACACACCCTGGAATTTATTGGTGGCTGCTCCAACGACGTCACCACCATGATGAAGGCGCGGTCTTCTGCTGGACGGAACTTCTTGGAGGTGGCCCGCTGCGCTGGCCTAGGAGACATAAGTTATTGTAATCGTTGGACTTTAGAGGTCACCAACAACTCTCGCTTCAATACGATCCCCCTAGTCGTAGGCCGCCGCATCGGCCAGGTGGTCTTCTTCAAGACCGACCCGCTAGAAGAAACAGACCCCGGCTACATCAGCAAAGGGAAGTACCAGAGCGCAACCATCGAGGAAACGAAGGCCAACTGGAAGCCCGAGGACATGCTCCCCAAGATGTACCTGGATTGGGAGGTGACCGAGGGTCAAGAGGCTGGTGATGAGTAAGCCTTATCCCAACCGGCCCACACTGGCCAGCGGCACCGAGGTCTTCTCGGAGAAGAGCATCGATCTCCAGCTCCAGCCGAGCTCTTTGGACTACCTGAACACGAAAATCATTTTTGAAGCTGGGGCCAAGGGTGTGGTGGTTGGTCCGGCGACGAACGCGACCAAGGTGGTGGTGGAGTTTGTGGCTTATCAGGAGGACGGTACGGAGATCCGGGTGTGGTGCCCGGTGGAGATCAAGAGCCTGAAGACGTTGCCCCTGGAGGAACCAGAGGATGATTCAACTTAAAGTGGGAGACAAGTTCAAGGCAACAGGAACCACCGTGGTCCTAATTGATGGTGCCTACCTTTTTCGAGAGGTTCCCCTGGAGGGAGAAGATCAGGCCCTGTTGCTGCAGCTGGAGCGAGGCTGCCAAATCGAGGTATTCAGGAGCAAGGGCGTCCTAGAAAAAGAGCGAGAGGAACCAGAGGATGCGCAAGACTAAGCTGGCCCCCGGTGACCAGTTGACCATCCACGTGGGGCCGGCGCGCGTAACCATCAGCTGCGAAGAAGACGGCTGCACGATCGAGGAGAACCTGGAGCTCATCGCGGACCGAGTTGCTGATCGAGAGGAAGATAGCGATGGCCAAGATTAAGCTCGCCAAAGGCGACGAGGTGGAATTCGAGCGAGGGGAGATTGTCCTGGTGTCCGGGCGCATCAAAGTAGATTTGGTGAGCGACGGTTCGTCCATTGAGCTCAACCTCAAACCAGGTGCTGCTGTCATCGAGGTCCTCGATGGGGATTTAAAGGTCATCTCCAAGAAAGCAGAGGAACCAGAAAATGGCCGAGATTGAGATTAAAGAGGGAGACATCTGCCTCGTACACGATGCCATCGAGGTGAAGTTCTTCGGTGACTACAGCTTCAGCGCCGTTAGCAGCGGCACCGAGCGTCGGGTTTTAACGCTGACGCTACGGCCGGGCACCGAAATTCGGGTCACCAGGACCGGAAGGCTTGATCTCCTAAACTACGAGGAACCAGAGGAGAAGCAAGATGAGTGAGCCCAAGGTAGGAGATGTGTTCCGCATCTTAGAGCAGTTCAAGGCCACTTTCCAGGGGCCGTCGATGAGCGGAGAAATTCTGCTCGAACCTGGAAGCATTTTTACCGTTAACGCGGTCGGCACCGAGAACATGTCCTCGGAGGTGATGCTGGCTGCTGAGAACAGAAGTGTCCAGCTGACGATGTCGGTTGGCTTCGACAAGATAACCAGCGGGGCCGTTGAGGTGCTGCAGGTCGAGGAGGATCCCCCCGTGCCACTACCACCAAAGACATACCAGCTCAGCATCATCACCGCGCAGCGCAACCGCAACCGGCCGTCGGCGAATCTGTTTCAGATGGCGGCCAGCAAGCTTGGTGACATCAAGAACCGGCCGGACTGGCAGACTACTGCTGATGGATCCTTCGGGCCCAACACGGAGCGGGTGGCTAAGAGCATCCAGGAAGCTTACGGGCTCGTGGTAGATGGGATCGTGGGCAAGGCGACGTGGAAAGCGATGACGCCTGATTTAGGTGGCTGGAGAGCTCCTATAGCCCTGCGTATCGCGGAGTGTGAGTGCACGTGGGAGGCTGGGAAGGATGGGTACGGGTACTACGGGATCATCGTGGGGACAGACTCTGAGGGGAAGCCAGTGGCCCTGGAGGACTGGTGGAACTACGGCATCTGGAACGTGAACCGCGGTTCAGCTGAGACGCTGGTGAAGCTGGGTGGGGCTCCTGAGCTCGTGCCGAAGATCCGGGAAGCGAACGACCAGAACAGGGAGGAGAATCCCTGGGCGGGCAAGGAGATCGCCGAAGAGGTGTCGTATTGGTTCGGGAGCAGCGACGGCAGGGACACGCAGATCGACGCGTACCTGCTCAAGTACACGCTCAAGCCCTCCATACGAAATCTGCTGAAGGTGGGCTTTAAGCTCGAAGACTTCGGCATCGAGGACTTGGACGCCATCAAATCTATCGACAACTTCCCCACGAGCCTAGATCCCCAATTCGAGCGGATCCTGATGATCAGCTGCGATATCACCATCAACTCCGGTTCTGGTGGCTTTTTGCCGCACAAAAGCCCCAGGGAGTGGGACCGCGAAGGCGAGCTCGGGTGGGCCGACAAGCTGCCGGATAAGGAAGCGTGCAAGAAAATCTACTCCGAGGAGTTCGGGCAGCCCATCCCGGACGACAACACCTACGTCACCGCCGATAGCAGTGAGCCGTACCGCAAGGCTTTGAGCCGGTGCCTGTGGGAGCTGTGCTCCACCAACGACCAGCGGGCTGCTTTGATCGCGGAGCTTCAAGCTCGGTGCATCGTGGACCGGTGGCGCGACATAATCATCCGGCGTAGACGGGCGGCGTCGTGGCCGGAGGGGTACGTGTTCCAGCAGACTTTTTATCGGCTGTCGGAGCACTGGGGGATCGGGGTGGATGATCAGGAGTAGAGATGAGTACTAGTAGCACAGAACCAAACGTGCAGCCTGAGTTTGAGGAAGACCCTCTACGACAGATAGCGGTAGAGCTCCACAAACTAAACGAGCTCTTGGAGACGGTTTGTTTGGGGACTGGAAACGTGAACGTCAAAATAGACATTTCACCTAGAGCCCGGGACGCACTGAAATTGATTTTCGTCTCCAGGAAGTAGGTTACTCTCTGGTAAGCAGAGGAATTTACTCGGACTCCTTTGCCCCAGTGAGTCATCTACTACACCGCTTTGATGGCTCGCACTTTACGGCGGCCCACTATTACCTGGCCCCTAGGCTGTCCTAGGGGCCAAATTATTTGAAAGGGAAGTTATCCTTTAATAATCACCGGGGAAGGTGCATTCACCTGCGCACGGATCCCACATGACCGACGAAATCCAAGAAAAGTTCCCTCACCTTATTCAAGTAGATGATCTAGAAGCATCCGCTATCAAAGGGCTCTATGCCAAGGACCGCACACAGTACCTAAAAATTACGAAGCTAACCCTCCAAAAATTCCTGGAAGCATGTCTGCGCCCTGGTGGACAATTCTACCCGTACATGAGCCAGACGTGCAGCTTTATGATTGACTACCACATCAATGAATCTCTTCCTAGAAACTCCGAGGACAGACATCTTCAGATTGCTCGCTATTTTGAGGGGATGGCCGAAGCCCCGCCCCAAATATTCATACAGGATGGCGGCTACACATACACTCCAGCTTCCCTAGGGAGCCTCACTGAAGGCTTCAACACACGAGATAAAAACGGCACCCAAGTAACGCGCATCATGGATGTGGTGCCCATCCCAATAGAAATTGTTTGTGCTTCGCTCGATGAGCAGCAAATAGAAGACATGATCGCGTTTGTCTCAGCTGCTTTCGGTCAAGACCAGCGATACACCTGCAACTACGTGTTGCGCCCTCCTTGGGATCAAAGTGGGGTGTACTGGGAAGTTCGAGTACCACTCCAGCATACACCAGGACCCAAGTCCCACTCAACCTTTAAAGGTGATCCCAGAGACCAGCTTTGGCAGGCTTCTATTTCCATGACAGTAGAGTTCGAGAATTCGAGCTACCGAAAATACCTGGCGGACCCTCGATACCAAGGCGTGCGTGCTTGGAACATGGAGTTGACCGCCCCAAATAAAGTCAGGATAGGTAGCAAGGTGATGTTCAGCATCAGAGACATGCCTTATCCCGTGCGTGTGTACAGCGACAACTCTAAAATAGCCATCGTACGCAGCATGCAGACTCAGTACATGATTACCCCAAAACGTCTAGGTACTTTCAAAATTATCGTGACCAAAAGAACGGCTGAAGCTCCAGGCGCTGTCATCGGCGAAAAGGAAGTGGAAGTCGTCTCCGGCTAACGCATTACCTGGTACATTACTGGTTCGGCAACACAGTTCTGTAACGCAAATTAGGTTACTATCTGTTGGACCATCGCAGTCCTGCAATGTTCTTTTACCCTGCTCAGCAAACAGACGACCCATTTGCGTCAGCAGAATAAAACACGTGTAGAGGAGAAGAAGTCATGGCAATTGGCGACTTCCGGTTGACAAACGCCAGGTACGTGCGCCCTGGGACATATATCGGCTACGTTCGCATTCCGCGCCCAACTGCTGATCCCGGCAATCCGAGGTATCCCTGTTATGTGGGCCGCGGGAGCAGGCTTGCGCTCGTGCTCAATATGCCGCATCGTCGGTCATACGTCGAAGATGAGGAATTGAATTTCTCCTCGACAGCTCCGTACATTGCACCGCTATCCTACGCTGCGGTCGACGATCAAACCGAGGCTTTTCTGTACAAGCAGAACCGCGAAGTGGTTCCCACCGACAAGTGGCAGTTCACTGAATCGACCCCTGGTTCTGGAGTGTACGATCAAGTCGAAATCCAAGTTACAGAGTTCGACAAGAACGCCACCTACCTTATCGACTACCAAAGCTCAGAGCGCGACGACATCCTGGATCCCCTTGGATTCAATGAATTGCGGCAAATGGGGAATGTAGGCGACAGTGAGGGGCAAAACAAATACCAGGAATTCGTCGACTATAGAATCGTTACCGAAATCGTCGGGAATGCTTCTGGGGGCGATCCAGATGCCCTAATCCCTGGATCCAGTAACTCGCACCTCACTGGGCGTAACCTAGCGGTTGTTAAAAGTGCTGGAACAGGTGTAGGTACCGTTGCACATGCAACTACTTCCCAGTACACCTATGACTACGGAATGCAGTATACGCTGTACTGCCGCGCTTTCACCGCTGCTGTCGATGCGACTTTCGAGCTGGTCATCGTACCAGTATCTGGCGGTAACAGCCAAGTCAACAAGGTACCTGAATATGGTGCGTTCGTGGGGACCGGCGCCATCCCAGCTGGCCGTTCCATAGAGTTCACGGTGGCCGCAGGAACACCCACAACCGTGCAACTCGATACCGCGGCATCTTACGGCTACAACGATGCCATCGTCCTAGACTTCGATTTCACAGCAGGCGATTTCAACACGGACGACGTGTTCACGTGGGACAGCTACGGTCCCGGGATGATCGAGCTCTCCAGTGCTCACGATAACACCAACCAGTTCGCGGAGACTACTGAACCGGTTGAGGGGTCAAATTACCTGACCGCAGCCGCCGCAACAGACTCCGGCTCGATCACGATGAATCCCAACGCCGAATACACCGGCACCATGGACAGGCATTACAAAATGCAGGTCTACTACCCACCGGTAGGCCCCACAGGTGATGGGCCGAGCGGTAACCGCCGGTTCAACATTATCTGGTCCGCTTACGACGAGCTCCCCTATACAGAAGGTGTGATTGCCGTCGACGAGGCAACGCCCACTTCTCTTACCAACCAGCACCTCGAAAACGGTATCTACGTGGATATCAATCTTGGCGCTGGACACGCTTTAGCGGACACCACCAACATCATCACGGCGGCCGACGCCAACAGCCTAGCTACTGCACTTACTCTCTGTGCAGACGCGCAGACGCAGCATGACGCGCACGATAATAATGGTGGAGGCGTGTACCATCCGGCTGGAGCTGGTAGCCACCAGACTACTGTCGCGGCGCCCACCAATGAAGCGGAGCTCGTTGCCGCCACTCAAGAGCTGCAGACACTGTACACAGCACACATCGGCGACAACCTCATGCACATCCCGGTCGATGACATCTGGGCATTGGCTAGTGCCGCGATCACTGATACAGCTACCGCTGCCGCGTTCCTGAACGACTTCAAAGCGAAGTTCAATCGCCACCGTCAAGCATTCAACTTCGTAGAGGGAGACACTTGGTCCTTTGTCGCTAGAGCTCCACGACAGGACTACACCGACAAAGACGACAGGCTCTACACACTGACCGTTGGAAATGTGGTGACCACAAACGGATCAGAGTCAATCACAGTAGCTTGGTACACAGACACCTACGAAGGCGGCTTCGGTAACTTCACTGTCCCGTACAACGATATCTATGTCGACTTGCCGGATAGTATTACGATGGCGTTCAGGAATTTCCCCACCATCGACCCGGCGCAGGAGCAGTTCGCAACAAACGATATCTTCACGTTCACCACTGTCAACGAAGACGAGGTGGACTGGTCTCTGCGGACAAGAGCCAACGAAACAATTCCAGAAGACGAGATCTTCCAGGACACTCTTGGGCGTGTCACAGGAACCCCGTTGGCCTACTACATCATTCTCAGCGATGTACCTGAAACGGTGTACTGGGTGAAAAAGGTGAGTGACGGTTCCCTTGTTTCCTACACACAAGTGTACGACGCAGGCAATCCTACCGTTTACCTTTCCTTCGCAACAGATCCAGGAGATGACCTACAAATCTACTACGAGCATCGTGGTGAGGAGCCGTCTCCAGGAAGCATCTACTACATCAGCGCGCAGCGGCTGCGGTTGGACAGCGAGTACGAGACTCCTATCAGGTACCTCAACCGAGACGACATGGAACGAGGACTCGGACCAAAGTCTACCGATAACCAGCTTTGGATTGCTGGAGACATCGCTTTCGATACCGATTTCTTCGGGGCGTATTTCGTGCAAGTTAAAGATGCAGCAGGAAACCAAGTGTTCTCTACTGCAGACTTCCGCCGGGCGATTGATGCCACCGAAACCAAAAAGGACATCACAGACCTTATCATCATCGATTTCTTCCCAGCTCTGGCCTATTCAAAGTCTTCCATCGAAAAGATGGCGGACCCATTCGAGAATGCGGAACGGATGCTCTGGGTAGGTGTACCGATTGGTACTCCTCTGGGGGACGAGGATACCCCCGACTCACTCATATACCTCGCGAAGAAAACACTACAGTTCCAGGGGGACAATCCAGGACGTGGGCATGTTGTACTGGTAGCTAATGACAGCGCCGAGCGCACTGTCGTGCTTGACGACGGAACGTCGACCCGTGTCACGCTGGATGGATCCTTCATCGCTGGGTTCAGTGCTGCCCGAAATGCAGCCTTCCGGGATCCAGCGCAAACGCTGCTGCGAAAGGACTGCACCTCATTCGAGGACATGAATACGTTCAACGAGCAGGAGGAGCTTATCCTTGGTGGAGCCTCCATCCTATACCTAAGCGATGTCGGTGGAGGAGTATTCCGCTACAACGAGTCGCAAACTGTCGACACAAGCGCACCTGATCTCCAAGAGATCTCAGCGATGAACCAAAAGATCTACGTTACCAGAAAGGTAGCTCGGGACATGGACGATGCGTTGATCTCAATCGTTCCGCCTAGTCCTGCATCCGGTGTCGCAATCGTCAGGGCGTTCCTCTCAGACGAGCTCGCGGCGATTGTATCTTCTGGTGTCATCGCTCCATATGGATCGGAAACCAACCCACCCACCGTACGGCAGATCAACTCCAGCTCGGACATCTACGTATTTGTGGATGAAAGAGATCGACGGCTGTACCACTTCGGCTACTTCTACAACATCAGATACCCAATCAAACGCCTGTTTGGTCTGTTCTCTGTTGATACCAGGTTCTGGGACAATAGGCAGTAGTCCTAAATGAAGGCCCGTGTTACAGCGGCTTACTATGGATCGCAGGACATGGTTCAGGTTGCCGCGCTGTTGCTGGAGGACGATGGAGTCACGTCGCTGCATAAACAACTGAAACGTGCAACCGTAAAGCTTATGCGCGACGACACGGAGATGCTTCGAAAGGATTTAGAGATCGGAGACTACAATGAAGGAGAAGAAGGATACTTCGTGTTCTTCCTTCACCCTCAGGTACAAAACCATCTCTATGCATTGTTTGACGCTGAGTTAATTGATGGCAGAACGGCCAAAGTAAGAGAAGCTGTGGACATGCGCCAGCGTGTGGCCAAAGATGAAGCCAGTAACCCAGTCGTTCCGCTGCGCCCTACAAAGGACTTCACCAACAAATGGGATGGAGAAGGCCAAGAGCGTAGCCCGATTTAGAGGCAGATATGGGACTCACACCTGTTAAATTTCTGTGGCCGTACCGGTTGGATCCCGACGAGGAAATTTCCTTCACCATCGAGGACATGATTCAAACCGCAAAGGCGGTGTTCTTTCCCGTGCTGCGGATGTACAACAAGAGTGGGCACGAGCTCCACCTTAAAATCGTACATCTACTAGACCTAGGGTTTGGTGATGACCCCCTCTACAGTGGAACGTACAGCTTCATTGTGGCGGATGAAGACGTCCCAACAGATGCGTTGCGGGACTACACCCCTAGCCCGCAAATCGATTTCGATACAGTAGCGGCAACCCGAAACACTGTCTCCGTCACGAACTTGGATTCATCCAATGAAAGAATAGTTAGATTTATATTGTTCGGCATTGCTGACATCCAAGCGCAGCTGCCGGCAAACGAGGAGATCATTAGGACGAGAACGTCATGATGGACGAAGCCTCAAAAAGAGCTGTAGAGATCGGCAAGCTGAGAAGAGTGCAGCAGAAACTCGCTATCAGCGGACACCATCAAGAAGCTCGCCATATAGGCGATCGACTACGACCGTTGCATAAGCAAGCTGCTCTCGATTACTTGGGAGTCAAAGAGCTTCCTACAAATGCGAACGGGGCTCTCGTAGAAGAGCTCGCTGTAATGGTCGCAGCCGTGAGCACCAAAACCGAAACGGCCGAGCTACGTGGTGTCCTGCGTAGAGCGGCTTGGAGCAAAAAGGCCGAGACTACCGGCAAACTGGTTCGTGCCCAATCAATGCTTCCGGACTTGAAAAAGACGCTTGAAGCATTGCGCTAGCATAGAACCCGCAAACGGAGTAGAAGATGCCTGCACCTGCAGTACCTGATTATCAACCATTTGCAGACAATCCTTTCGGCCAAATATCCGAGCCGCTCGATTACTCGCACGAGCACGCGCCTACCAGTAAGACGTACCATGGCATCACCATCGTTGTGGATGGAGCTGTCATCGGACGTATTCAAAACTGGGACACCACTGGCGCCTGGGCCCGCGGCGGGGAGCATGTGTACGAGCTCTCCGATAGAACGTGGGGGAAACCGGTGGACTACGTGCCAGCGCGTTGGGAAGGTCTCACCATTGCGGCAACTGTTGCTGAGATGTGGGACAAAGAGATCGAGATCCAGCTCGGGCTCTCTGCAGATCAACAGCTCAACGATCTCATCGAGCAAAACCGACCGTTCACTACCCACGAGTTCTGGTTCCGCGGCGTCACCCAGTATCGAATCTGGGTGTACAAGGGCTGTTGGCTAACCGACCGAAATGAAACAGCATACGCTGCTGATGGCAATGCGCGGGTGATAGCCAACTTCAACTTTAACTACGTCGCGCGCCAGATCGTGAGTTAGTGCGATCGTGTAAGCTACACTACAACCACAAAAAAGTACAGCACAACTGTAACTCCTCCAAGGTCCTTCCTGCTCTTTCGAGCTTCAAACCCATCGACAATTTCACTGGCGTCAGAAAAAGGGGATCCATTTATGTGCTAATGGAGGCCCCGAACTGTAAATATAATGCATGTACCCTGATCACAAATCGGAGGCATAGCTGTGCCAAAACTTAAGCCCCATGTATACTCCTTAATCGAGGGGGTTCTTAATCTCGTGGATATTGCGGCCACCAAGTTGGACAGGGTGTACAGTGTGCTAGAATCACGCTGCACGCGAGCTCATACCTCGTCGGGAAAAAGACTGCCAAAGAAAATTGTGGAACGTATTGGGGAGGTGTACACAAAGCTCGACAGCGCCCACGTATGCTTAGCAAACAGCCTCGACACGAATATTGACAATCCCGGTCTTGTGCCAGCTGCTAAGAAACTTGTCGAGATGGCCAAGGTTGTTTACCGGGACGTAAACAGCCGCGGCGCTTTCGGTAGGCGTGTAGACATAAAAGTTCCGCTCTCGCAGGTTTTGCAAAAGCTTCGAGCATTAAAGGGAGAAATAGATTCTGTTCGAGTTCAGCTTACCCCCTACACCAGGAGCGCGGCTGTTACCGCGGTTCCTACAAAGAAACGTATCAAATGTGCTGAACCTGCAAAGCTCTCCTCCAATGATACGCACCTTGATCCCATCTTAGAGAAGTTTCGTGATAGAGGCTGGCGTATCCCCGACCAGGTACACAAAGAAAAAGAATCGTTTATCTCCGTCCCCGACGAAGACGACGAGTTCCTCAAGTCCATAGATATCATTCGGGGAGTGCAAAAAGTACCAAGGGTGCTGTTATCCAACGAAACTATTTTAGGGGTCACGAAGTTTCCTGTGATCTCTTTCAGCCGAAAACGATTTCCAGAGTCTGTCCTAAGAGACTGCGCCGAGGCAGGAATAGGTTATGTACCGCACCGCGTGTTTGGAGGCTACCTGGTTCTGGAGAATATGTACCTGCTTGGCATTCATAGCTCCATCATGCGCATGCAGGGGGATAGTGGTGTAATAATAGACACAGACAAATTCCCCCAGTTGCTTCCGTACATGACCACAGAATATCCACAGTGGTCGTCTATCTTGAGAAAAACCTTTCCAGTTCAACCCACAAAACGAGCTGCCTTTCACTACTACTGCCCACTGCTGCCAAAGGTCATCCTCAGTAAATGGGGACATGGCATAGGCAACTGGGAGTTCTTGAACAGCTAAAAGAGAAACACAGGAGAAGTTATGGGAACCCAAAGGCGCCGAGAGCCTCCGCAGCAACCAGCACCAAATCTAGGTAAAGCACCAGCCCCTAAAGATGGGCAAGATCTAGGAATCCCGGAGGATGGTGGCCCCATCGCCGACGACCCAAGTGGATTTGTTCCCGAAGGAGCTCCCAGGGAATTGCACGGCCGTAGAGTACGTCCGGTATCTCCAGCGGACTTGGAAAAGGCGCACCGCATGCACGCTGGAGATACGCCCATGTTTGGGGACCCTAGTGTTGAAGGAGGAGCCCCAAAAACTGAGGATTTGCGTACTCAGCAGGCCCCAGCGCAGGATCCATCTGCCAGAAACAAGGCTGAGCAGATGATGTCCGGAATGTTCAACGCCCAAGCTCCAACGACAAATAGGATGCAACAAACCGCCCCACCTCCAGTACAAGAGAACCCATCACCCTTTGCAGCCCACCCAGGAGATAGTCCAGAGGCACGCGAATACAGGATGACGCAATCCAGCGCCGCCTTGGAGTATCTCCTGCAACAAGAACACGGGGCGCGAGACAAGGGAGACTACGCGGCAGCTGAGCAAGCGCGGCGTATGATCGACAGCTTGACCAATGGCGTCAAGGTAGAAAGAACACCCAAAACAAAAGGGCGCCACCCAGCATTGAAAAAGCTGATGGCCAACCTTGGTTTAGAGAGAATCAAGCCTGAGAGCATAGAGTGGGCCGGAACCACCTGGATGTTTGCCCCCAATACTATGCGCATGGACCGTTGGATCGCGGATAACTTGGAGGATGACGGGTTTAACATCGCGCCACTGATGATCTCCGCTGGCCTTGTCGGCCTTGATGGTGTGCCAATATACGAAGCACTAGGCATTCCTATGGACGCTGAATACAAGGTATCCGAAGCGGACGTTGAGGAAGGCGGAAATCCTGAGAAGACTGTTACTATCAACGTGGCCCTCTACAGGAAATTCTGTGAATGTGGCTCAGAGATACAAGTCGAGAGCAAGCTCTGCGAGCATTGCGGTACCAAGCATGACCCATTTGATATCCCCTCAGATCTTCGGATCAAGTGCGCCGACGTATTCTATGAAATGCTAGAAGAAAAGTTCGGTGCGTACGAAGAGCTAGCTACACTCCTAGAACTAAAAAACAGGACGATGAAAGATCGTCGTATGGACAAGGAGGAGCTCTACCCTTTAGCGAGACCGTCCCAAGAACAGAAGGAGACGCCCACCTCGCAATCTGGGGACGAGTAATAGCGCGAGCTGGGGTCTTGCCTGTAGAACCTAGGGCGCGGATGCTTTTCCATAATCTACCCGCGCTCTTTTTCATGGACTTCTGGCAAACCAAGGTTCAGGAGGATCAGTACAACCGGCTTGTCAAAGACCTGGGTATTGTTTGGGAGAAAGCAGACTACCATGCCCAAATGGTAGAGTCGGAGAAGAAAACCACCGAACGCGAGACGCCGGATATAATTAGACTGCCTTTAGCAATGACACTAGCCCCTGAGATTCAGGAGATGCTTAAGTCAACCTTCGGGCGCAAGCTAGGTATCCTTCCACCGAAGTGGGCCGCTACCTCTGAGTTTGTAGACCTGTATGAGTCCGACAAAGATCACTTCCTTAACTTTGTGCGTGCTTTCGTGAGACCAAAAGTGGTAGGCAGAACATAGCGATATTATTAGAGTGAAGAGGTACGCACATATAAGGATTACAGTCCATGGCTGACGACGGCAAAACCCTATTTGGCGATTTAGGGAAACTAGAAAAAGCTGCCAAGAGCGCAGAGAAAGCCACCGATGACTTTACAACTGCGCAGACAGAGGCGTACAAAGAAACTCGTCAGCTGTCCAACGCTATGGCACCAGCCATAGAAAACTACCAGAATTTTGATAGGGCCAGTAAGGAAGCAACGAAATCTGTCCACAGTTTAAGTGACGCACTGAAAGAGCAAAAGGAGAAATTCAGGGAATTTGCGCAGCAAAACCTTACTGTAAACAAGATGATCAGCGATGCTGGTCAAGCTACCAGAAACTTTGCTGGTGACCTACTAAAACTGATCGGTGTGGGAGCACAGTACAACCGCCTTCTCAAGGAATTACGTGCTGGGCAGGAGCTCCACTCCAAAGCGATGCTGACTACCTCTGCCTCGATTGGAAAGGCCAGCGCGAATCTACAAAAGTATGTCGACACAGTGAACTCGGCGAATCGTTACCAAGCCACGCTTATTAGACAGCTGCACATTAGTAAGGAGGAGGCAGAGGCAGCACAGAAAGCAGTGCTGTCAAACTTCGCAACGCAGATTGGTGCGTACAAAGATATGCAGGGAACCACCAAAGGATTGATGAAGGACACGGTGGTTCTAGCTAAAGTGTTTGGTACTGATACAGCGACCGCCGCCGATTTTATGCGTAACCGCCTTGAGTCCAGCAACAAAACTTTGAAGGAGACGCAGAAGGAAACCTTTCTTGTGGCCGGCGCGCTCGATACATACACGCAGAAACTTAAGGATATGGGAGAACGCGCCCTTAAGACCGGCAATATCATGAAAGAGGATTTCCTGAAAATTATTAGGCAAGCCAATGATACTTTTGAAACCGGAGCTCTAGATGTAGGCGCGTATGCTAAAGCGCTCGTACCGCTTCTTACTCGAATGAAAGCGGCTGGGTTCACCACAAAAGAGATGCGAGTTACCTCCCAAGGTATGGCTAAAATGATGGAGGACCTGTCAAGCGGTAAACTCAAAAGCCTGTTCTCTGTGCAAGCAGCGCAAGAAATAGTAGCGAACATGAGTAGGTTTTCGGAGAGCACACAAGTAAGACTACGCTCCGCCATGAAATCCATACAGGGCATGAAGATTGGGATGGAAAGCCCTCAAGCTCTATCAATGCTTCTGGACGCGGCCAAAGGCGACTCCAAGCTCATGCAGATGGTACTGCAGAAGATGCAGGAAGGGGTTGGAAAGGGCGCCGTCAGCCTTGAGATGGTAGCTGAATATACAGGTGGGAATAGATTTCTTGCGTCGAAAATGCTGGAGTCTGTTGGTAAGGGAGGAGAATTCTACGAGTCCATAAACGAGTCTTCTGAGAAGACTGGTGATGCAGCGAAAGAATCCACCAATTGGCAGAAAAAGCTTACTGATATGGTTTCAAAGGGGCAGAAACCCACCGACCTAAAATACAAGATTGCCTTAAAAACCTACGAGACCATAGAAAGCATCAAGAACTGGTTGAAGTACACCCTGAAGGGTCTGCTTGTTGGGATACTGGCTGCTGTTGGTAGAATGGCCTTGAGCAGAGGCGGCGGCATCATGGACCTCCTTGGCGGAGGGCGTAGAGGCAGAGGACGAGCAGGTAGACTAAGAGGCCTCTTCAGAAGAATACGTGGAAGAGGTCGCCTGCCAAAAGGATACACCGCGACGGCAGGAGTGTCTTCAAGAGGCGTGCGAACGTTACAAATATCGAAAGCGGCGCCGATGACAAAGGGAGCGCGTGCCGCATCTATGCTAGGTAAAGCAGGAAGGGGCGCTGGTATGGCCCTCCGCGGTGCTGGGGCTGTTGTAGGAAAGGTCGCACTCCCGCTTGCCGTGGCTGCTGCCATTCCCTACGCGATCGGCGAATTCAAAAAGATTAAAGGCATCACTGATGTCAAAGGCATCTCGTCGGCTGTAGGGAAAACCGCTGCAGAGGTATCTGGAGTTAATCTAGCTGGTGAGCTCACTGGCGCTCTTGCCGAGAGAGGGTTAGGCGAGGGCGAAAAGAGGACTTTAGGCAAAACAAAAGGAATGGAACGCTTCCAGACTATGGTAGCTGAAGGAATGGTTACTAAAGGTCTGATGGGCAATATTAAAGCGGGAATTTCTGGTAAGGGTGGGATAAAAGGCTTTGCCGCTGGGGCTGCGTCTGCAGCTATGCTCCCAGCAGCGTATATTGGGAGCACTCTAGCTAGCGGAGCTATGAGCCTGCTAGGGTATAAACGCTCCAAGAAGCAAGAGAAAATTCTAGCTGAGATCCAGCGCACTCGGGTTACCCGCAGGTCACAACTTACAAAACGAGAGATCAACGCGTACAGGGACTACGTCCGCATCATCGAAAAGTCCAAGAAGTGGCCGAGCTTGATGACAGAGCAAGATAAAGCTCGCTTAGCGGATGCCAAAAAATTCACAAAGAAATACAAACGGCAGGTAGACCTCTACACAGAGGGGGTAAGAAAATCAATAGCTGGTACGCAAGCCGGGCAGTACTCCGACGTCATGCAAGAGATGAAGGGCATGGACATGTCGCAGTACGCAAAGATAAAAGATCCCAAAGAGCGTACAAAAGCGATTATGGATGAGCTCATCCGCCGCTCTACCAGACTGTACAAATATCGTGGAGGTAAGACAGTCCTCCAACGGCTTTTGTCTGGTAAAGGGGATCCAAAAGGCGGCATATTAGGAAAGACACAAGGAACCATTTTCGCCGCGCAGATGAAAGCAGCAGGGATCGATATAGCAGAAGCCAGGAAACTGACTCCGGAGCTCGTCGATAAATGGCAGCTAGCTATAAGGCAAAGCGGAGCTCACGGTGCTGGTGTCGGAGGGGCGCTCAAAGGGGCCGAAGCTGCCAAGTGGGAAGCTGTTAGACAAGAACGGCTTAAAAAGGGGCTTGGGATCGGGCACGGTGAAGTGGCCGCAGCTTACTTACAGAAAGAAAAAGAGAAGCAGGCGGCGGCAGCTGCACCAAATATAACTGTAGCCGGGGGAGATCAGCCTGTAGGAGGCATGGCGCAGCGAGGTAAATACGATGCCAATACAGGAACTATGACTTACCAACTCACACAAACAACAGAGTTCAAAATAGATAAAGCGCACGACGCCGCGGCCACTGCAAATGAGCTGGCAAAAGGAAAAATGCGTAACACCAACGCGAGCAAAGGAGGAGCCGGATGAGCCAAAAACTAGCAAAAGCGGTAGCGCAGGGAAAAGTCGTAGCCCACAATCCACACGCTGGAAGCGTTGTAATCTACGTCCCGCTGCCTGATGGAGGGGAACGCCGTGTGTTAATTCCAGCACACGAAGACATGGAACTTGTACCCAAGCATACTGAACCGCACCTCATCAGGCGTTCCAGGAATCTTCAAAAACTGTTATATAGAGGAGCGGTGCGCATTCGCTAACCCTCTCTATACAAAATTACTGGTGAGTATTATGGCCGCTGACCAAATCAAAAACGCGGTGTGTTACATTCACCGCGGGATTCCAGTAGATGTTCGACTCCTCCACGAGCATCATAAGCATCCGAAAGGCTTCGGTGGATCTCCGGATGATCCAGAGAATCTCGTGTGGCTGTGTGGATCCTGCCACGACGTCATTCACCGACTCGCGCACTTCATACGCAGCGACAAAAAGGGCTTGGCCTCTGACCTAGCGTACCAATACCAGACAGCGCAGAATCTTTCTCCTTCTGGAAGGCAACGGCTGGTAGAGCTAGCCAATATCATTTCAAAAGCGATGACGGAGTATGTACCTAACATCGACGATGAGAGCGACGAAGACACGGTCATCGTCCAGCTGCATATGCCACGCTCGCTCCACCGAAAACTAAAAACAGAAGCGTCCAAGCATGCCAACCAGAAAAGTGGACGCAAGATGGGACTCTACCGCTATATCTTGCGCGTCTTGGCGAACCACGCACAAGTAGCTTCCCAAACCCCAATGCACCGCAGAAACCCTGGCAAATACTACGGAGTAGAGTCCACGGAGGATGACTCCACAGAGGAAACACCTGCGGCGCCGTTGCTCACGCCATTAGAGTAAGGCTGTGGTACCTGTAACGCTAGTGGCCCTCGCAGCACTCGCTTCCCCTCTCTATACAAAATCCGCTCCACCTAAAAATCTTCCGTGCCAGCAGCACACGATACTCACTAGAGCGCACACGATCTGCTGGACCTTTGACGACCATCCGACGCCAATCACGCCACGATTTTTGGCGGTTCTGAAACAGCATCAGATACGTGGCACGTTCTTCATCCCCAGCTACCCACTCTTACACTATCAACGCTGTCCATGCCGTCCTACACGAAAGCACTACAAATGGATACAAGCTATCATCCAAGCGAGGCACTCGATAGGAAATCATAGCATCAGCCACGCTAACCTGTGTCGCACATCAACAGGAAGAGCTCGCAGGGAGATATTTCTCAGCCAGCAATTATTCCAGAAATACTTTGGGATCTGGCCAAGATTCTGGCGCCCACCGCACGCAGTGCTGTGCCCTCACGTGCAACGCGTAGTCGCCCAGTACAGGCTCATTACGGTCATGTACCACGTAGGGGACTGGCGCAAATCCCCTCAGCAGATGTGGTCGCTGCTACGCAGACGGGTACTCCACAATAAACCCTACAGCATTGTGCTCATACACCCCAACCTCTACAAGCTCCGCCAATTCCTACGGCTCATTAAATCCCATCCATAGCCCCTCCGTAAAGCCGCTCACTTGACAAACGAGGCAAGCGAGCTTATATTTGGCTCAGCAGAACGGAGGTACAACATGAACAGCAATTCCGCTCAATTACAGCACAAGCTTCGGCAGGTATTCGGCAGCCTAGCAGTCAACAAATCACTGGTTCGGGATGCGGGATTACCAAGGCTGCCACAATTTGTGGTGGAGCATCTGGTAGCCAATTACGTGAACATAGGTACCGCGGCAGACGACCTGGTACGTGTACGAGAGGACGTGGCCAGGAAGTTGCCGGAGGCAGATCGGCGCGAGCTACTCAAAGCCAAGCTCCTCAAGAAAGGGGAGCTGCTGGTTATCGATAAACTCAACGTTCGTGTAGACCTGCGTAGTGGCGAGCTGGTTGGCTCCCTTACCTACACCGGCGAGAACAGGGTAGAGGTTCTTGAAGCACTTGTCGACAAATACCCCCGCCTCCTCACAGGCGGCCTGTGGGGAGCGTATCGACTAGAGTATAAAAGGGGAAAGCTCAAAAAGACTAAGATATCCGCCTCCAGGCTGATTGTCACAGGATGCCTTCCTTTCCAGGTAGACGAGCCCGACCTCGAAGAGTTCGCCCAGTACCGAGCACAGTTCACCGTCGACGAGTGGATTGATGTGCTGCTCACTTCTGTAGGATATGCGCCAGAGGCACTTACACCCCACATGAAGTTTTTACTCCTGGCCAGGCTACTTCCAGCGGTGGAGCCGAATTACAATTTCATCGAGCTGGGACCCCGCCAGACAGGAAAAACCTACCTGCTGCGCAACGTCTCCCCTAGCGTCTATACTGCGTCTGGTGCCAACGTGTCCGCCGCATCCCTTTTCGCCAACGTGTCCAGCGGCGAGCTGGGCATTGTCGGAAGCTTCAAGGTAGTGGTGCTTGATGAGATTGCGGATACACAATTCGATAGCGTGACGACAATCTCCATGCTGAAGGACTACCTGGAGAGTGGGCAATTTGCTCGCGGAGGAAAGACCTACTCCTCAGATGCCTCGCTGGTCATGACAGGTAACCTGGAAGTCGAAGGGAGCTCCCCGGCTTCACGCTACAAACATCTTTTCGAGGAGCTCCCAACTGTTGTGCAGGACACCGCACTTCTCGACAGGATCCACGCTTACCTGCCTGGGTGGGAGATCCCCAAGATCACTCCACGGTCTCTTAGCTCCGGTTACGGGTTGATCGTGGACTACCTTGGCCAGGTGCTGGGGAAGCTACGCGGCCGGAGCCGGCGACATCTCATAAATGATCTGCAGATGCCTGCAGCGGCCACCCGACGGGATGTGGTTGCTATCGAGAAGACCACGTCCGCGCTGGCCAAGCTACTTTACCCCCACGACCGTTACGAGCAGAAAGATGTCCGCTGGCTGGCGCAGACCGCGGCAACGCTGAGAGAGCGTGTCAACGCCCAGCTGGCAGTGATGGCTCCAGGGGAGTTCGAGGCTGCGCCCTTCATCATCACACCTAAAACACATCTTGCTGTATCGTAAGGAGAGCTATGCTTTTTAAAGGGATGGAAATTATTAACGGAAACCAACTGGAGCCAGGCAGCTTCTACAACCTGGAGCACCACGGCTCACGCGTGATCAAAAAGCGCAACGGTAAAAAAGAAACACGCGTGCAGGTCATCGCACTAGAGCTGCACGAAGACGTTTCAGAGGAAGACTTCGTTGCGGAGATCCGCGTCTTCTGTGACCGCAATGGCCGCAGACGTGCACAGGAAGTGAACGGAGGACTTGGGCATTGAGCACCAAGACAAACAAACCTGGACGCAAAGAGGCCATGCGCGCCATGTGCTTCATTTGCTGCGGAGACATGGTGGATGGCAGAATTGACTGCCAAGTAACTGGATGCCCTCTTTATACCTGGCAGCCTTACAAGAAACACGAAGTGGATTTGCGCTGGCGTGAAGAGGGGAGCCACCTGCGGAAGAACAGGGAAGCCCTTATGGCCAGGTTCAAACGAAGCGACGGGATTGACAAGAACGGGGATAAAAAAGATGGGTAAGAGATCAGAAGGATTTACTCCATTGGCAAAGGCTGGGCGTGGCCTAACACTATCTACCACAAAAGCGCAGGACGAATATTACCTCGTCAAAACGAATGGATCAGCAGATCGCATCTCGGTGGCAGAAGCTTGCCGGGTGTACACGCAAGCAAAACAGCGAGGGGAACTTTTGTGGGGGAGGCATGCCGCCACCAAGAGCAAGAAAAAAGGTACGGCAAAGAAAAAAGCCGCGAAGAAAGGTGAGGACAGAAGCACGTGGCGAGAAGAGATGATGCGAGAGATTGGCCTTACCGACTGATTCGTGAGCGTGTATTGTAAAATACAGGTACACAGAACCAGCAATCGGAGGCCAAGATGCCACAACCAACGTTCGTCGTGATCGATTTCACGGTAAGGCCACATCCCAAGAAGCTAGCGGTGGCAAAAGACGCAAAATACAAACGCGGTGACTTCAACTGGGAGAGCATTACCGCTCGAATAACAGCCCGTGTGAAAAAGCTCCTCACCGAGGGTCTTAGCGAAGACTGCAAAAGCGAGGTCACTGGACTGGAAAACAAGCGTACGCATTCGTATCTCAGTACTTTCGTCCTACAAAACCCCCGGCTGGCTACCATCCTGGCGATTGAGGATCGCCTACGAGCGCACTACAACGCCAAGCTGGATGGTATGGTACTCAAAGCGAAAGACGAAGGCAGGTACATTAATGTGCTCGTCAAGGGATTTCGTCTGAGTGGGCCCAACGGAGGTGAGTGGAAGCCCTTCACCGAGTGGTACAAGAACGCGCAGCGGCTCGGCGTACCTCGATAAGCCACAATGCCTCCTCCCGAGCTCGCTTACCTGCTTGTCAAAGCTGACGTTCCCTTACTACTATCGTAGGAGTTATTACAGTGCCATCAAAAAAATCCAATCCGGATGTAGAGGTTCCCACCAGCAAGGTGCACATCCCCCTTGACGGAAAGCCTTGGGTAGGAGCGGACAACAAGAAGTGGATGGACCTAGCAGCAGATGCAGGAATGCACTCTGTTTTTTGGCTGCGACGGCGACATAATACCTCCATGTACTTCCTTGTAGCCTCGTGCCCTGGTGGCCACGTGCTCACCAAGCAGATCGACGAGGAGACCGCCAAGTATATCTACAACGCCTTCCCCACGCGAGCTCCGTGGGAGCTCGCCTTCGCGAAACCCAAGAGGACGGTGAAGAGAACTGCAAAGTCTGCTAAGTCTGCTAAGTCTAGTAAGGCTCCCAAGAAGAAAGCATCTAGTAAAACTGCCAAGGCTCCCAAGAAGAAAGCGGCCCCAAAGAAAACCAAAAAGGCTCCTAGGAAAAAGAAAGCAGCTGTCGGAGCTTGACGCTGTAGTATCATCTGCTTATCCTTTGCCCAGGAGCGAGGTGGTCTATCGGAAAAGCACCACTCCTCGACCGACACGTGGAGCTTCGCGGCTTGGTTATCGATTTACCTCCGTTCATCAAGCTCTTCTGATCTGGGTTCGACTCCCGGCGCTCCCATTTTAACTGACAACGGAGAAATTACGATGAATCACGATCAAATTAAATATGCAACGACAGTACGGGGCTACTTCAAAACGATGACTGATGCGGAGCTCGTGGACACGATCAGAACGATGCAGGATCTGTCTCAGACTGGTGTCGTTTCATTCTCACCAGAGACGATCCCAACGATGGAGGCTGAGCTCAGGCGACGCATGGATGACCACCTCAGCACATTCTTCGGGATGTAAAAAAATTTGCCTTTCAATATTGACAGCGTATCAGAGCGGCTTATACTAAACACACAGGAGGTGTGTTATGGCAGAAATCAGAACCAACACATTCAACGATGAGCTAGTAACGCTGGCCACCGATAACACAGGCAACGTGGAGATTCAGGTAGCCGTACAAAGAGTCCCTGAACGGCCGGGAAGGCGCGCGTTCAATGGCGTCAACGTGTCAGGCACTGGAACCATGACGGTTGAGAAGACCAAGGAGTTGATCCTGATGCTCGAAACCGCCATCGCTTTCGCCGAGGGGCGTCTGGAGCTGCCGGCAAAATAAATTTGACCGGCTACCTTTACACGCGCAACCGAGCTGGTTAAGCTCAAAACGTGAAAACAAAAACGGTCGCACAGCGACCCAATTACGAACGGAGGATTACTTATGGGACAGAAACTACCTGAAGGCGTGCATCGCAGCCGCGGTTACTCAATCGATCACCCCGGACTGGTCCAGGTGCGCAAAGGATTCAACGCACGCAAGCGGTTCCGACGCATCGCAGAGCTCGCCGAGGACATTGCCGAGAACGGCCTGTACGATGCGCTGTGGGTGCGGCCGGACCGTGCGAACAAAGAGCAGCCCTTCATCCTGATCGACGGTGAGCGCCGGATCCGAGCCCTGCGCAAGGTTTTCGAGAAGGACCCGAACGCGAAGATCTCCATTCCTTTGCGCGTGTTCCATGTGAACGAGGAACAGGCCGAGGACATGATGACCAAGTCCTTCTTGGACAAGGATGACCTCACCTATGCAGAGAAGATCGGCCTGGTGCAGCGGTATCAGCAACGTGGGCTGGACTCCAAAGAAATCGGTGAGTGCTTCCACCGCAGTCCCGGTTGGGTAGACCAAATGATTACTCTGGCGGGTGCCGCGAAGGCAGTCCTCCAGGCAGTCGACGGTAACAAAATCACTATTAGTGCGGCGCTGATGATCGCCCGCAAGAAGAAAGAGGCTGCGCAGCCCCGAGCTGTCCAGCGTGTCATCGAGGCTGCCGGCGGCAAGAAGTCCAAGACTACCAAGGCGGCATCAGGTATCACTGGAACAGCAGTGCGCCCTGGCAAGAAGGAGCTGCGCAAGGTAGTGGCAGCACTATCCACCAAGGAGGTGGAAGAGGACACCGTCGATGTGTACACTGCTCGGGAGCTGGTCATGCTGGCGCTGAGCTATGCGACAGGGGAATCCGACCGCGATGCGCTCCTGACTGCATGCGCTGAGCAGCTGAAACTGCGGCGCCCCGCAGATGACGCTGAGGAGGTGCAGGAAACTTCTGGGGTTGAGGAAACCGAGGAGCCTGTGGAGACACAGGCGGTGGAAACGGAAGCGCCTGAGGAGCAAATGGTGGACGATGACGACGTCATGGATGAGGACCCAGACGATGAGCAGGAGGTTGACGCCGCGGTCCCTTCGGCGATGGCGAGTCTGTTCGACGACGAGTAGCAGACACCAGGGACGGGGCAGCAGTTACTGTGCGCCCCGTCCCTAATCGCCGTATCGAGATCGTCAACAAGAAAACCTTTCGCCCGGCGCACTTCATCACGCGAGGCAACCAAGCCGACCTGAACGTGGTGCGGAGAGCCTGCGGCAGGATCGACTCGGAGCTCGAAGACTGCCGCTACTGGTGGGGAGAGACTGAGGTCTATCTCACCAATACTACAGGCGATGTCGCCACTGTTCGCATCAAATCCGACGACCGTCTCCTCTCCGAACCTTGAAATCCAATAAAATAACTTGACGCTGTAATGTCCAATGATTATGCTAGTCCTAGTACTGATTAGGAGAGAAAGCATGTCCGATAGCGTAACCACACTGTCAATCCGTGTTCCCAGACAGATGAGAGAGATCATCACTGCAGCCTGCAACCGCACCCAGATGTCACGGGCCCAGTTCATAGCCTCCTGCGCAACAGAGGCAGCCAATGGTATTTTCAACTCCGGAAAGTCCCTCAAACTTCTTCCGGAATGGTTCGAGCCGGACGAGCGGGACCGCAAGATGGTCACCATCACCATGTACCCGCAAGATCTGGAGCTCACCCAAGCCGCCGCGAAGCGCATGATGATTCCGCATACGCGCTTCATCTTGTGGGCGGTATCGCTGATATCCCTGCATGAGCTGGGTAAGAAATCTGCAAAAGAAATCCATGCTCGCGTGCGTAAGGAGCTGCGTGCCGAAGAAAAAGCTGCCTGATTCATTCCTGCGTCTCTTCACTTCCTGATTACTATATACTGATCATCCCAAAACAACGTGAACCGTTCGTCGGATAATCCAGACGACTATCAGGAAGGATTTAGCCATGGCAGACAAACCTGCAGACGCCATTCGTGTTGGTGGAGTCCTGTACCGGAAGCAAACCAAGACTGCGCAGCTGCAGCAGTTTTTACAAGCGTATGAAACTGACTCTGACAAGCTACGGCGTAGCATGACAGAAGCGGTAAAGATCATCGACAAGACGCTCACTCAGGCACACCAAGCTCTTCTGGCCGAGAACCCGCAAATGGCCACCAAGGCAGTATCTATTTTGCAGACGCTGGTGACCAATGCGCCGAAGTTTGCGGAAGAGATCAAAGAGCAAGCAACAGAACTGCTGGATCAGGCCAACACCATCGTGGGGCACAAGGGTATGGGAGGCATGTAGCCTCTCTACACAAAATCCATTTCCAGTCGGTTGGCTTTCCTGCTGGCCATCCCCGCCCTCTTTGTAAATCTATTACCTTAAAGGGTGTAACCCTACCCCCTAATACCCCTAGTACGTCCGCACACAGGCTTGACACCACATGGCTACCAGATTATCCTTTGCGTGATGAAGGAGGTACGACATGCCGTGTGACAGAAGACTACAAGAAATGCAAGCAGCGCAACGTCGGTGCGAGGAAGCTGCTAGGCGCAAAGCGCTCGCCAAAATCGAGGAAGCTTTAGCCCAAGGCACAGCCCGCGTCGTAAAAATGCCCAATGGCGCAGTACGCCTGGTGGGCGCTGCCCTTCCCAATGGGATGAAGGATGTCTGCGTGATGGCAGCTCTACAGGAACGTAACCACCCTGCTTTTCGGCGCGCAGTGCAGCAGGCCCAAATGCAGGGCACTAACTTCGTGCACATGCACAACGCGATGCATCAAAAATAATACGACGTCAAACTTGACGCGGTCAATACCTCCGATTATAGTTTGCCTAGAAGTTAACGCCAACGGAGGTAACGACGATGTGTAAGAAATTCTCCAACACAGTTCAGATGCTCATCCGCGCCCGCTCCGGCCTTATCTGGGCGCGCACCAACGAAGAAAAGCGAGCTGAGGGGCACCTCATTGGAGCGGCAGCCGCACTGAAGTTCCGGAGTGTGTTTATTTGGAAGTCGTCCACTGGCCTCCTGGAGGTTGGTAAAGACACGAAGCCGCGTACGGACCTGGCCACGCTGTGCAAAAACCCAGCCTTCGGTCCACTGGACCAGCAGGCCGACGGCATCCTTGAGTACCTGATCGACTTCAAACGCGGTGGGCCGATCATGGTCATCATGGAAGATCTCTCCGGCCACATCGCTGAAAACTCTCCCAACCGACTCCAGGCTGCCCGGCTGCTCAAAGACCTGGCCAAGCAGGCACGCTCATCTAAGCCACAGGACTGGGTGCAGGTAGTGGTGGTGGACAAAGAAGCGGCGCCACAGGAATTCATTGAGGTGGAGCTGGCATTGCCAAACCGAGAGGAGCTGCGGCGCACTGTCACCGGTATGGTGGAATCTATTCCTGGCGAAGCGGGTGACCGTATCCAAAAGGCAATCGAGGCAGAGGGTAAAATGGACCAGGTGCTGGACGCGTTGGTTGGTCTGGAAGACCAGCAGGCGCAGCAGGCCCTAGCTGTTTCGCTGGCTGAGGTAGGCACGGTGGAGCCTGAGGTGCTCTTGAAGTCAAAGCGCGCACTCCTCAAGAGCGAAGCGCTAGAATGGATTGAGCCCCTGCTTTCGGGTATGGATGACATCGGTGGCCTTGACCTGCTCAAGGACTACCTGATCATCGCCCACTCCTCTTTCGTGCTCTCACAGCGCGAAACGAAGACCCCACGCCCACGTGGCGCCCTTTTCGCCGGACCTCCTGGCGTGGGCAAGAGCCTCACCGCAAAATGCGTAGGCATTGCCTGGAAGCTGCCGGTCATCCGGCTGAACATTGGCGCGCTCTTTGGAAAATTCCAGGGGCAATCTGAGAGTAACTGGCGCCAGGCCCGCCAGGTGGTGGAAGCGCTGGCTCCCTGCATCCTGTGGATCGATGAGATCGAGAAGGGCCTGCAGGGATTCGGCGGGGGTGCATCGGAGACGGACGGCGGCACGACGGCGCGCGTTGGTAATGATTTTCTGACTTGGTTGGCAGAAGTTGACAAACCCATCTACATCATCGGTACCGCCAATGATCCGTTGAAGGTACCCGCGGAGTTCTTCCGCGCCGGCCGCTTCGACACCAAATTCTGGATCGATGTACCTAACACCGCGGATCGAGTGAAGGTTCTTAGTGTCATCTCCAAAAAGTGGCGCTCAGTAGCCGCAGACAAGCTCGTCTCTGAGCTGGAGCTGGACTTTGGACAGGTCGCCAAACAGCTTGCTGGATACACCCCAGCTGAGGTTGAGCAGGCTGTGACGGATGCTCTCATGCTTGCCAACTACGAAGACCGGGCCTTGACCGAGGAAGACGTCGTCAATGCTTCCAAGCTGATCCGTCCAGTCCTCGAAGGTTGGCAGGGAGACGGCACCCTGGAACGTGTGCGCCAGTGGGGTGCTAAGCAGCGCAAAGCCAACGATCCCAACGATCCAGAAGCCTCCAACATCGATGTGGACGACTACCGCCAAGTCTTCGTTCCCACCGACGCCAACTAAATCACCATAGCGGGAGCGTCAAACTTTACACGGACGCTCCCGCTGTTTATACTCTGTACAGGACACAGGCAAAACAGACCACAGTGAACGGAGGTAACCAATGCCAACCACCTATAAGAAAATGAAACCATGCTACCTGCTGAACGTGCGCTGCAGCGTGCACGGCGGGCTTACCTACAGGCGGTCGGATGAAGACGTCGTCACAGAAGACGAGCGGGAGGAGGCCACCTGGACCACAGACCGGGTGATCCAGAACCGAGCCGAGTACAACAAAGCTCAAGCGCTGCGCAACCGTATCAAACGAGCCATCGCTAATCTGGGTGTCCCTGGGGATCTGGGTATTTTCTGCACCCGCGACTCGCGCAGGGAGATCGATAAAGCGGTGCGCAAATGGACCGTAAAAATTGACAAGTTCAACCAGGAAGCCCAGCACTCTGTAATTCGTTTTCGCGTGGCGCGCTGGAAGGTGGAAGGTGAAAACGAGGAAGTGCTACAGGATATGCTGGTGGATCTGCGCGGCTTGGTGGACGAGCTGAAAGTGGCAGTCAAAAACGCTGACTACAAAAGCATCCGCAGCGTCGTGACCAGACTCAGAGGTTACGATATGGTGTTGCCAGAAGACGCGGCAGACTTCCTGCAGCGCGCGGTGGCAAATGCCAAGGCTCAGGCTATCGACGTACGTAAAAGCCTGGAGAAGCACGGAGAGGACCTCAAGCAGGTACAGGACCGTATGAACACCTCCAGCATCGACTTCGCGCGCTTCGCACTGATGGAGCCCGGCTCGCAGCTGGACGACGTTGACAATGAGCTGCTGCAGCGTCGGTTGATGGAAGCGCATGCAGAGGAACGGGGAGCTGGTATCCTGCTGGAGGATGCCGCTGATGAGGAAGGGGAGGAGTTGCCGAGTTACCTGACTGCCACGGAGAACGGCGATAGCCCTTTCCTGCTCATCGACTGAAAAACAGGAGCAGTGAGGTAAATCCCCCACTGCTCCATCTCAGGCGGGGAGGGGAACCATGATCCCGGTAGACGAAATCCACACATACTGTACAGACCTACTAAAAGGAAAGGTGATGATTGTGTCCAATGAGGATCAACCGATCTCGGTTGGGCACATCACAAAGTTTGCCCACGTCGGTCAGATGGGGCAAGTGGTTCCTGTGATTGAAACAGAAGATGGCCGGGAGTTCATGACCTTCGGAATCGTACTGCCCTACAAAAAAGAGCTCCTGGCTTTTCTCCGAATGATCCCCTACAAAGAACGGTTCGACATGCTACGTGACGTATTCCTGCTCCGCAGCGAGCTCTACAGAGTAGAAAGAGGGCAGGCTTGACACAGATAGGGCGCTGATTACACTATTAACGTAAGCAAACTACAGAAACGGAGCGCCCACATGGAAATACCAACAGACGCGAGCCTACAACTCAACGTTCACGCCTTCGGTGGCGTGGAATACCCCGCCATTACCGTGATATTCCCACCCTCAAAGCTAAGCATCGCCGAGGTGGCGTCCTTCGCACCAGAACGTCTCCAGGTAGTAGACTCGGAACAGCCAGGGCACATGGCGCTCGTCCGTGATCAGGATGCCGTGGTGTGCATGTTCCCACTTGACCAAGACGAAGCGGAAGCGTTTTGTGAGCTGCTCAGCGCTACTAACGCATACGTCTTGACCTTGATAACTCACTCAATGGAAGGCGAAGAGCCTGCACTGCTGGCGCGAGTTCTGATCTACGAAAACCTTCGTGGACGGATCGCCTCGGACACGAAACCCCTACGCATTCCACTTGGCTCCTTGCTGGAAGTTATGGCGAAGGGGCCGACTAAAATGCCGCTCAAGGATATGCTAGACGGTGAGCTATTAGGCAACCCATTGGATTTCGCCACGCTGCTCAACAGCGGGCTTGGTCTCTCTTCAACCCTTCCCAAACCAGACCCCTCGGACGCAAACTAGTTGCCAGCGAACTTGACGGTGACATCAAGCCAGCTTATGCTAAACCCAGAAGGATTGAGCGCGAGGAGACGACATGAACAACTCCATTTTCTTTTACGTCCTAATCATCCTCGCGGTTGGCTTAGCCTACGTGGTCATCGGGCGCACGCTTGGGCACGTCAACCGATGGATTCAGCCTTGGCTACAACAACGACGTATGCGGCGAATTCTTGCTGGGGATGTTGTACTATGTACACGAGTGGGCATGCAACAACAGATGCTCAAGGAAACAGAAAAGTGGGAAGAGCTTCCAGAGCATGTGCAGGAGTTCCTGCTTAGGAGCTTCTCCTACTCCATCGTAGCGTACACCAAGTACGGGTGGCCCCGCAGGCACCTTGACCACTTGGTAGGATGGCTGTCTGAGTCTCCCGACCTGTGGGATCACATCGAGAAGGCAATGGACAACGCAGAAGTTTTGGAGCTCCAACGATAATGTACTACATACTGTGCCGTGGCGATATCGGAAAAGGCGGTAAGCTTGGGCAGCTTCAGCTAGCCATCGACCATCCATTCATAGAGTTCCGTGATGCGCTGTATGCCATGCACCAAATACCGCCGTCGAAAACACCTACAGTGGTGCGCACGGTCGCCTATCGAGATGAAATAGACAAGGTGCACATTATGTCACCTGATGCTCCTGAGGAGTTTGCAGAGGTATTCAGCACCTTGGCTGAGATGCAGGCCGCGGCAGATCAACAAAAGAAAGGACACAGACAATGAACAGAGCTAGAGCACGGCGGTTGGCCAGAGATCTACAAGCCATGACCATGCCCGAAGTCATGCTAGTCATGCACCATATCCAGCAGGACAGCGGGCAGAGTGCTGTAGATGGGATCGCAAAGATGGTGGTGGAGGCGGCAACTGCCCCGATTACACAACGTGCTCGTCTCGCAGAGATGAAACTGGAGATCCTTCTGCGTCGCGTTGGTGACAAAAAGATCCAGGTGATCAAGGTGATGCGGGAAGCAACAGGGCTTGGTTTAAAGGAAGCCAAGCTACTGGTGGACTCAGCACCGATACGGGTGGTGGATTCCATCGCCGAGATCTCATCTATGATACACCTGTCGAACGCGCAGCTCCAAATCATGCACAGGAATCTCGTTGCGGCAGGCGCGAATGCGGACATTGGTTCCCCACAAGAGCTAGGAGGCTGAGATGTTGAGCCTGAAAAACTATTCCTGCCCACAATGCAACGGTCGAATGTTCAACGTAGACCCGAATGCGTTTCTGAACGCTAAGGGTAAGAACGTAGAAAAGTTGCCGATGAGCTGCCGCGGCTGTGGGTACGAGGGCACCGCAAAAGACTTCAGCAGCGTCGGACGCAAGCAAGACAATCAACCGGAGCTCTCGCCAGATGAGGATCCAGATCAATGGTAAAAGCCGCTCGCAAAAAGCCACCTAGATTGGTTAAGGCGGTGGTCTACAACCCAGTCATTGATCTGCAATCGGTTGTTGATGGCATTAAAAAGCTGCTGCATAGCAAAGGTGTGTCGGACAGCTCCATTTTTATCCAGCAGGGCTTTGAGAGACGCGGCTCAAAGGCTTGGGATGTATTCGAGCTGCGGTGTGGCCCTACGATCGTGAGCTGGAGATCAGACAAACCGCGAAACTTCACGGTGAAGTTCGCCGATCCAGATATAGGAAGTACGCACTGCTTCCGTATCCGCAAGGACGATACGGTTAACGTGGGCGCCATTGTGGATTTAATCCTTCCACCTTGACAATGTAACATCGCTGATTATACTCTAGCCATCAACAAACGGAGGTTTTCGGCAATGTACAACGACACAACAGATGACTACGTGCAAGAATGGAAGGCAGACCCAAAGCTGACGCGGCGTTTCAAGATCGGGACATTCCCTTGCTCCGACTGCGGCGACAAGACCGATGTGGTGGTTGACCGCCACGTCGATGGCAAGCGGTTCCGCGTTGGGTGCACCTGCTGTGACATCTACGGGGATTCCGCCACCACGGTCCAGCAGGCGGTCAATAACTGGGACGAGGCACGAGAGAAAGAGCAGAAATTCTGGGACCAGATCTACAACGAAGAGCACACCACGGTAAACTAAAACGATGCCTACCCCGCCACACACCAGAAAGATCCTGACCACCGCAACCAACTGGAAAGCTGGCTATCTGGAGATGATGCAACTGCTGGCGCAGTGGGAAAAGCAAGAGCTCGGTGAAGCGGAGGAAGCCGCGCGGTCCGATGAGGAAGAATACGCTCGGGTCTGTCGGGGGGTAGCAGCGCACCTGCGAGCTGTCATGCGCGCCGGGCACAAGAAGCTGGAATCCACAGAAGACTGATGAAGAATAACGCCAACGTTCTTAGCATCGACTGGGACTTTTTCTTCGATGGCGCAGGAGACATAGCTGGATCTTGCGTCCCGTGCTCCTGGTTGGACGTGTACTGCGATGGAGGAAATCTCTTCAGAGACCACCCTCGACCCCTAATTAGCAGGGTTACAGCTCCATCAAGAATGCTACACCAATTGGATGCAGGAGAATACCTACAGGGGTCAACGTCTAGCCCTGTGGATTTCTTACGGGAGCTCCAAATCAAAAAAGGAGCTCCCGTATCTGTAGCAGAGTGCCACGCAGACATCTGGCCGGTGCTTTCAAGAAACTGCCACGTGTTGAATATCGATGCGCACGAGGACCGCGAAGCCCACTGGCTTGACTCTCCGTTCGAGCCCAAACTGATCGATGGGAAAGTAAACCCTTGGCATTTCCTTCACTGCGGCTGTTGGTGTAGCTTTGCTGAAGAACACAAAGAGATCTCCATGCGGTGGGTGGGCCAATGGTCCAGCCTTAAGCAGGATGATTTGGCTCGTGTCTACGATCAGGTATTTATCTGCCAGTCGTTACCGTACACACCAGCAGGGTATGACCGACGCTTCTACAAGTTCCTCGTAAAAATGCATGCGCGCTGCGGAGGAAAGATCGAGTTCCTAGGCCCACACTACCGACGCCTCCGACACGGCTATGAAAGAGCATCGCTTCGAGCTGCTGCATGAAACCGTGGTACGTGTACCTCCTACGCTGCGCAGACGACTCTCTGTACTGCGGAGTTACCATCGACCTACCTAGACGCCTAGACGAGCACAACTCCAGCGACAAGGGAGCCAAGTATACCAGGGGGAGGCGTCCTGTTTCGCTGGCCTGGTTTATGAAGCAGCCTACGCGCAGTGCTGCTTGCAAGCTGGAGTACCGCATCAAGCGGTTACATAAACCTGACAAGGAGCTGCTGGTAACCGGGAAGCTGAACTTGACGCGGTAGCATATCTGCTTATACTGTGCCAGCACTAATCACGGAGGATTACAACATGCTTCCCCCTACAATGCAACTTCACTTTCGAGATCTGGAAACGGATATTCTTCCACCGAAACTCTTAGAGCTGCGCAACCTCGATGAAGTGAAGACAGAGCTTAAAGCACGGGAGCGCACGTACACGATGGCTGTGCTGACGGTCAACGATGTGGTCAAGCAAGCGTGGGTACGACACCTAGGTAAAACAGAGTGGATCCCCCAAAAGGAGAACTAGGAGAATTCCATGACTAAGGTCGCGCCGAAGTATATGCTCCCAAAGATCCCGCCCTATTACAGGCTGGATTATAGTAGCCATAGCTCCACGTATTGTGGATGCCAGATCCCAGTGGTGCGGCGCGTGGATACCCCCACAACAGTGGTATTGGTTTTTGAGATGGAACGTAGCTTCACGCGGCGCTTTGGCCCTAGCGTACGCGCATCCGGAGGAAGCTACAACCACATGCATAGTAATCGGGAGCGGCAAGTTGTGATACCTCTGCGCAACGAGACCCTAAGCCTCATCGATCAAATATTGGACGCGTACCGACCACACGGCATATCTGTCTATCACGACCAAGCACCGAAGACAACCCTGGCGCAACTGTCCACATCCGATGCGGACAACGGCATAGTTGCAGCACTGCAACAACATGTCAAACTCCTCCAAGATCCCGATGGACCAGGGTACCTTCGGCGCAAGGATGCGCTTGCGCGTGTGCGCAAGCTGAAGCAAGACGCGGAAAAAGATGAACAAGAAGCAATGGAGCGGATGCGTCGGCTGAAAAATGTAAAAAACCGGCTGGATGCTTTCCTTGGTGACGCCGAATACTGCTACGCCTGGCATACCCAGCTCGCAATGAAGCTAGAGACCGCGGAAAAGCTGGCTGACCTCCTGGAGAGCTCCGTAAAAAAGGACTAACCCCCTCTATACAAAACCCGCCTGGCTCCCTGTCAAACTCTACGCGCCAACAAATCGTCGCTCTTAGAAACTTATTATCTTAATCGTCCTCGCCGAGGGCACCCCACACCCTCCCCATAAAGGGTTAAACCCTCACGCGTTACCATTATTCTGGCTAGCGCAACCCCGAAAATGCATTTTGTCTTATTTTCTCTGAGGCACCTGTCAAACTTGACGCACGCTGCCCGTCTGATTATCCTGTGGCCGGATGAAACAAACGGAGGTAAGCCATGGGATACGGAATCAACTGCATCGCGACTAGCTTTTTCATGAGAGCCGAGAAGATCGAGCCCGCGCGCCAGGCCCTCATCAACATGGAGTGGCAGACAGGCAACCCCAGCAAACGCGCGTCTTTCGATGACATCTTGTTCGAGATGGGATGGGAGGTGTACTCCACCGACGCCGAGGGGAACATCGAGGACATCGGTTTCGCTGGCGAAAAAGCATCTGTAGATGACGACGCTTTTTTTAAGGCCCTAGGGCCTTTCGTGGAAGCGGGCTCCTTCATCGAGATGGCTGGGGAGGAAGGGGAGCGGTGGCGCTACGTATTCACGGGTACCGAATGTAAGATCGTCCAAGCGCGGCTCGTGTGGGACGATGTAAAGCCAGAGGCTCCCCATGTTAAGGATATCCCAATGATGGGACGTGGGGAGCTGGCAGTTAAACGGCGCCAGTTGTCGTTGCGGGTGCATGCTGCAGCTGAAAAACTAGACGGCGGTTACGTGGGGTCCTCTTCTGATTATTACGATCGCCCCAAGCGGTTCAAGACGCGCACGATTGCCCCATGGCTGCGACTGGAGCAGCAAGTTATCCAGCTCGTAGAGCAGCTTGACCAGGCCATGAAAGACAGCGGCCAGTTCTAAGGAGGTAAGAGGATGCCTACACGATTTATTGAAGGAGAGTCTACGCGCTTTGTCATCTGGGAGCCCGGTAATGGGACGCGGTACGGCTGCATCCTTTCTGACAAGGTGAGCTTTGAGGACGACTGCGACTTCGGCAGCATGATCGCGTGGATGCGCAACGGCGGAAGCGGAGGCACCGTGATGGCCGTTCGTGCGTACCAAACTGTCGATATTGGATACATCATGGAAAAGATGCACGTCAATGAAGCCGACGGTGCCGCGCTTCTGGCACTGCTGAAAAAGAAACTGGGCGTCAGTGTCCACATGCCTGAGAGCTACGACGAAAACGGCTGCCGTGTGTGCACGTGCGCAGGAGGATGCTAGCATGGAACCATACGTTGGCTACGACGATCACTTCTGGTGCCCTGAGTGCAGGCGCTGGGTACCCCGGCGCCAGTGCTGGGAGGCTTACTACTGCGAGGAGAAAAGGCAGTGGGTCCAGCAACGGCACAAAAAATGTGGGACAGAGACAACGCACTGGAGCGGCAGAAAACCAACTAAGACTCCTGAGGAGCTTGGCTTGACAGCGTAACAAAGCTGCTTATACTGATAATGTAAGAACAAAAACGAACGGAGGTAACAGCCATGAACGTGAAGGTGAAAAGCTTCGAGCCTAAGAAAGGAACACAAACCCCATGGGGAAGGGCCGACTACGCGGTCCATATTTTCCCGGGGGTGGTCCAGTACGATACCGAGGACGGCGATGGAGGTCTCGCGGTAACCTACAAGTGGGCGGAGCAGAATCTTTCGTTGCAAGCTCAGTACATTGGGCAGCATTACAGTGGCCGTCTCTGGTACGAAAACGACTGTGAAAGGGCGGTCGTGTGCTTTGAGCACCCGAAGCTGCAGCCTGTTTACAGAGAATCGGAGGCCCAGCTCAAAAAGTGCATTCAGGATAATCTCCAGGATTACTTCTCGGAGGATTTCGGCAAGGCATGCCAGGATGCGGGGCCGCTGCCTTCTCTCTTCATGCTGTGGCCAGGCGATCTAGCTGTATTTGACGTGAACGGTTGTATAAACCTCCGCGTTCTCAAGCAGATGCAGGACACTAATGGCCAATTTTATTACCTCGCAGAGGATTACGATGGAAACAAGTATTCCCTCAAGGAGGGGTTCGTCAAGGCCAACCTAAAAAAGCTCTTCCGAGATACCGTTGCTGGATGCGTATGGAAGCGCCCGGTATGCCGGTACTACTAGCCTAGTAAAGGCTTGACAGTGCAACAAAGCCGATTATACTAGGTGCAACAACGAACGGAGGTAACAAAAATGCCAATGAAACAGGTCAAAGTCTACAACGTGGCCAAGTTCATCGAAGACAACTGCGATGATCGCAACCTCACCGCCTATGGAACCGACGCCAGCTGGGCCATCTTGGAAGGCCCCGACGGTATTCTGGTGGTGGACAACGAGGCGGTGCACTACAAATTCGGTTCTGGGGTAGACCAATGCGAAATCGACTGCTGCAAAAACGATGGCGGCATGTATATGATGCCATCATGCACTGCCACCGTCTATGTCGCCGCCGTTATGAGCGAGGCAGAGACGCACATGGAGCCGTTGGGATCGTTCGTCCGGCGCTTCGGGAGCCGCATCGAGCACAACTACGATCTGCTGCTCCAGTCCATCAAAGGCATCGGCCTCAACCCACAAGACTATCCGCGCGACGCTGAGTAGTTACTGGCATCGCTTTCCTCCTGGGGGTCACGTTCTGCTGCGTGGCCCCATTTTTATTTCCATCCAACTTGACTACGTAGCATAGCTGATTAAACTGGGCATGTACATGGAGGTAACGTAATGACCCACAATAAATATTTGGTGTTGTACGCGATGGAGCTAGGCTCAGGCTTTGACGAAGAAAGCCCAAACGTGCCGCTCGCATGCGTGCTACCATGCACCGGTCAGTTAGTGAACCGGTTGCTGGATAAGCTCCTCGTATTCCACACGGCTGTTGGTTACGATCGCTCTGTAGAGGCGATCGAGTTCACCGACAGCAATGCAGTGTGGATCGATCCAACCAACGTAGATGGCAATGGTGAATTCCTCACCGAATGGATGGAAGAGGAGTCTGCCCTGGTGAATATGGAAGAGCAGCCAGAGCTGCACAAGAGCCTCTTGGAAGCGATGGAACACAGCGTGAAGGTTGACATGCCCAAGCTCACCATTACCCGGCACGGTGCATTCTGGTCTGCCTATTACGAAAACACCTTTTGCTTGCTCAACTCTATCCCCATCAACCAGCGGGAAATCGAGGCGCTCCTGGAACGCGTGTAAGACTTGACAGCGTAACAATGCCGCTTATACTGATACCATCAACGAACGGAGGTAAGAGCCATGTTTACGATCAAGAAATCAAATCTCATCGACGAGGTAGCAGTCTTGTCCCTGGAAAACCTTAACTCGAATATCCGGGTTACAGTACACAAAGCATCAATGGGAAAGCGCTACGTAAATGCTTCGGCCACTGCGGATATGACACCAGAGCTGGCCAGGGTGTTCGCTCAAATGGTGGAGACGGCCACGATGATCGCGAATGGGACGATCGAGCTCCAATAAGCTCTCGGCTAAATGGAGGTAACAAGATGACGGACAACGCTTTTGATGATGACGAAGCTCGTGGTGTACGCCCAGAAGACTACACGCACCCAGACCACCAGCGGTTCGTCCGCGATATGCAGGATTCCTGTGCTGGAGAATTGATGCACTATAAGGGTCGATGGTTCTGGGAAGGCCCGGCTGTGTCCGTCGACGACGTGCAGGACGCTCTGGGCTGTACCAAGGTACCCTGCCAGTGGGAAACTCTTGGTATGGGCTACGTGGTCTACCCACGAGCGAAGTGACAAACCGCTAGTTAATTCCTATCGAAGGAGCAGCCCGGTTATCTCACCGAGAAAACCCAGTATCCAAACCAGTGACTGGGCTGCTCCTTCCTATTTCAAGGATGGTTTAGCTACCATGAGCGATTACGAGAAGAAAACCATCGTCGGAAGTTTTCTGGAAATGGCCTACAACGACGGCATGGACCTGGAGCTTCCTTTGCTGCGGCAGCTGTCGACGCGCAACAAACCTGCGGTGATTCTGTACATCAGAAGAACTACCGGGATGGGATTGGTGGAAGCTGTAGCGTTCCTTAACTCTGTTGAAGAGGAAGCCGATGGCTAAGATCAAGATTATCACCCTGCGCATGGGTGAGCCGCCTTGCGTTGAAGAAATGGAAAACACCCTCGACGCCATGCAAGAGATCGTTGGAGGGCTTATTACCTGCCTGCACCTTGTACCCGGCGTGGACCTGTGGGCCAACGACGAGGGCTTCTACGCATGCGAGCCTAACCGACAGGTAACGACAGACTACGGCTACTCGCAGCCTATCTTCGGCAATATGTTCATCGCGGCCAACGATGGCATGGGTGAAACAGTGGGGCTCACAGACGCGCAAGTCGTCGAGTGGCTACCAAAAGTCAAAGAATGGGGTATTATGCAATCGTCCGTAGTATGCGACGCGGAATCAGCAGCCCACGCGTTGGGGATTTCATTGGACGAATCGAATTAGCCGGGGGCGCAGCTGCCAAAGACCACGTGTCCCTACGAGAGATAAGCGGCTGCGCCCCATTTTAATAAGCGATAAACTTGACGCAGTCAATACCTCTGATTACGCTGTGCACGTAACAAGAACGGAGGTACACCATGGCCAACGAAGATCAACTGCGAAGAGAATTGGAAGCAACCCGAGCCCTGCTAGCAGAGTTTCAGAAGCAAGGTACCACCCTGCGAGTAAGCGCCAAGGGCGGCGTGTCCGTCTACGGAATCCAACGCTACCCCGTAACGCTCTACAAGAGCCAGTGGCGCAAGCTCCTGGCAATGGCGGACACGATCCGCGAATTCATCGAGGACAACGAAGATAGACTACCAGAAAAGGCGTAGTAAAAAGGAAGCAAACATGTCAACCCATCACCCCAGTCCTGGAGTACAGATCCTAGAGAGCGAGATCAAGCGCCTCACAAAAATCCTGACATCCCTCAGAAGAGATGTCGACATGCTGAAGGGAGAGAAGAGCAGAAAGGCGCGATTGCCTGTACCTAAGCAAAGCAGCTCTCCAGAGAACGAAAAGGCGAAGAAAAAGAAGAGGAGACGTTACTCAAACCGCACCAAGAACAAGGCTCTGCAGTTCATCGCTGAAAATCCAGGCGCTAGAGCTGCAGAGATTTTGCCTAAAGTGCAAGAACAGGACAAGAAGGTTTCCCTAGGAATCCTCAGGTCATGGCTCAGCAACTGGACGATGCAGGGAAAGCTGGAGCGGATCCTACAAAGTGAGCGGTGCCCCTGCAGAAAAGAGCAACGCGGCAGCACTCTTCGAGTAGCAACCGCAAAAGTACGACGTAAAACTTGACACGCTCTGCTTCCTGGTTACACTGTCACCAACAACGGAGGTAAAGCCAATGTCTATCACGTTTGACGTCGCCAATTTCATCGTAGAGAAGCGCCCCTGCGAGTTCTGCACGCCGTGCCGGTACCGCACCGAGGGTGAAGGTGTCTCGCATTACTGCGACGGCATGAACGACGTGTGCCTCACCCCTTCGGTGAACCTAGCCAACGTCAACGCGCGGGCGCTGCTGGAAATGCTGGACATCGAATTCGACCACGGCGGCATGATCAAGATCACAGAGTACCCACGTATCCAGCAAAAGCTGATGCGATTCATAAACCAGCTGTCAGCCCGCGCTCCTTACGTTCTGGACGCGTACCAGAACGGCCGGGTGATTGACTGCGGACGCTCTGATGCGCGACTCCTGCGGCAACTGACGGCCTTTCGGGAGCTGATTACCTACGCCCAGGAGAAGGGCGAGCACATTACTTGGGGGTAACGCCATGGCTAAAGCGAAGAAACCAAAGATAGATAAAGAAAAAGGGCAGCCTTTCAAAGCCGGAGACATGGTATTTATCGGCGGCCGGGATGTCTCAGGGGTAGTGATCGATCGCTGTGTAATGGATGCAGAAAACCCTAAGGAGCTCTACGATGTAGGCGACGGTGGACCGGATTATGGCCACCCTATGGTAAAGGTGTGCGTGGTGTGGAGCGAAAACCCTACTTTCAAGGAAAGGGAGCACTTCTGGTTGTCGTCCAAACTAGTACGGGAGATTGACCAGGAGACCTTGAGCGCAATGTGGAGCGCGAAGGATCTGGATCTCGGGGACGGTGACGAATGAAGCCCTGCGGCAACCCAGACTGTAAAACCTCGTGGGGTGTGCACGAGGGCTTCACCCACGGTTGGGGTAAGCTGGACTTCAACGGTTACTGGGAGCATGAATGTAAAGTGTGCACCGAGTTGGAGCGTAAAAACGAACACCCAACTACAAAGGACAACCCAGCCAACAAAAACCGGAGACAAAACCCATGAGCAAGCGCAAAAAGAATAGCTTCGTGATTGAAAAGGGTGAAGTGAAGCCCCGTAATCCCTACGCCACGGCTGCCCGGCTCCGCTCGGGAGCTGGCAGGCACACTGACCAGCGCAAAGAGCGCTCCCGTAAAGCCTGCCGAGGACGCGTTATCCGAGACGATTGATCACGGCAACCTTGACAGCGTAAATCCCACCGATTATACTGCCTCTGATCACTACGGAGACAGTATATCATGTCCGATACCAAAGGCAACCAGCAGGCCGAGCTGAAAAAGCTGTTCCTAGACCTCCTGAAGCGCAAGCTGTACGACCGCGTTAACATTAAAGGGCAGTATTCCATGGAGAGGTCTGCCCTCTTCGACGCTGCAAGTAGATGCTTCGACGAAGCCTACAAGCACTACGCGCCCACAAACAAGGTCACCCAACTTGAGCAAGAGGTCAATACCCTTCTCAAGGAGATGCAGCGCCACGAGCTACGAGCGAGGGCTATGGAAGAGGCGCGCGACGAAGCGCAAAGGGAAACCTACAAGCTGCGGCAGGCGCTGCGCCTGGAGAATGAACGCCGTAACTCTGCAGAGATGGAGCTTTCCATAGCGCTTCAGCAAGAAACGGACCTGACCGAGGAGTTGGAGGAGGCCAGCGTAAAAATCACAGAGATGCACGAGGCCAAGCAAGCTCTCGATAACCTGCGCGCTGTCCTCAAGTCCCTGCACGTCAGCGAGCAGTTGATCGCCAAGATCGAAAAGAACGAACCTCCAGCAACGCAAGACAAGAAGGGAACGCCTACGTTCCAAGAGAAAATAGAGGAAGGCGTAAAATACGCTGCTACGCACCTTTCACCTTTTCCGTCCAAGAACAAAAAGGAGTAACTAATGCCACTCGCACCCAAACGTATCCCGAAAGCCATCGACGTTGAAGAAGCTAGGGAGATCCTAAACCGCGTCGAGGTAGGGAAGGTCTACCGAGAGTGTAAAACTGGACAGCTGGTGCGTGTGATCGCGCGGCCCAGACCTATCCCGGTGCGCTGCGAAGTCGTGGAAGACGAGGCCAACCCAGACGAGGTGGGGAAGATCTTCACGGTAAGCATCGGTAAGTTTCTCTGCACCTACGAAAACGTCTAGGTGACTTGACAACGGAGCTTTGCTGGTTATACTCTACTTGGCTGAACGAGAAAGAAGCCAGCGACTCAGGCCCCAAGGTTACGCATAACGGGAGGCCTCCTTGGGTAGCGCGCAAGGGAGCCCGATTCTCCACTTGCCCCGCACCTAGCCTTCGAGTGCCCACTTCGAGTATCGTTCTTACCTCCGGGAGCCCTCAAGTTTGGCCGCTTGGGGGCTCATTTTATTTTCCCTACCAACTTGACAAGGACCAGAGCTCCTGGTTATACTCTGAATGACAATGGAGGCACTTGTGCTTCCACCCATGTGGGGCCCCTAGGCACATCCCCCGCCTAGGGGCCATTTTTATTTCTCCGAGCTTGACACCGAAGCACAGCCGTTTATAATCTGGGTGCTATTTATTTGGAGGTTTACGCAAAATGACAGACAAGCAGCCACTAAGATGCCCGCACTGTAACAGTGATGTAGAATTCATCCCTGAACACAACAAACTTTACTGCCCCCGTTGCCACGTTTTCCCATTCGACGACCCTTCAGCCTCTACTGAACAAGAGGAGCCCGACGATATGTGGATGACTATTGGCGGCGTGGTGGGAATCGTGTTGGTTATTGCACTAGTATTTGTGGTATGGAAGGCGACTAGCTGTGGCAGCGCATCTAAGACGAGCTCTTCAAAGGGCATCGTGGCTGCGAAGTGTGAGAACACCTGCAAGATGACCAAAAGCTGCGGCCCCCTTGGCTACCAATCGTACGTAAACGAGCGCTGGATCAAGAGCCACGAGGATTGTCTGCGCAGCTGCAAAGAAACCTGGTCCGAGCTTAATAACCTATCCCGATCCTGTGGCCATAGGACGTCGTGTCAGGCTTTCGATAGCTGCTGGGCTACGCGCATAGCGGAAAAGCTGAGAAGACGCTAGAATTTCAGCCCCTCCCCTCTATACAAAATACGCAATCCCCTCTCTATACAAAATCTGGCCTGAGCTCAAAACCCTTACAGCAGCTCCCCTTCCAGACGTTCTTAGAGCAAAAGTGGCGGGCGGCCCCCGCCGCGCGCAGATCTCCTACTAGACCGATCGTTTTTCCAGCCCGTGAAACCTTCCGACCCCAGTATAATCCGATTTTTTCGCTTTGCTACCTTGACAACGTAAAGGGGAATGGTAACGCGTGACGGTTTAACCCTGCCGTCCGGCGCCCGCCTGCGAAAAAATCGACACTCGGTTGTGTTTTTTCTATTGACTCCGTAGCAAGGCGTGATTAACCTATATCGAGCGGGCAAGAAAAGCGCGCTAACAACCGGAGGTAAAAATGGCCAATACTTCAACCGATCTCGATACTCTCAATTTTTACATGCAAGCCGCGGGCAAATTCCCCTTGCTATCCGCCGAGGATGAAAGGGCGCTGCTAGAGCGGGCCACCGACGGCAACCAACGCGCTAGGCAACGGCTCGCGGAGCACAACCTACGCCTGGTCGTGAAGGTAGCCAAGCGGTATAGCAACGGCTGCAAGGAAACCCTGCTAGACCTGATCCAAGCGGGCAACGTGGGCCTCATGGAATCCATCGACAGATTCGACACAGACAAGGGCACGCGGTTTACCACATACGCTATGCAGTGGGTTAGGGCTCGCGTGCTCGAAGCCTTTCGAGATAACCTGTTTATTGTGCGCACGGGTACCACGGGAGGCCAGCGTAAATGTCTGTGGGGTCTGTCTAAGACGCAAGCTGCCCTAGAAGCCCAGGGTATCGAAGCAACCCCGGAGCGCTTAGCCAAAGCGCTTGACGTAGACATCCCCACCGTCAAGGCTATGCTTGTTCGATTGCGCGGTAAAAATGAGGTATCTACCGCATCCTACTCCAGGCGAGAGCATAGAGTCACCTTTGGCGATACTCTACAAGGCAACATCCCCACCCCTGAGCAAGTCTACCGCCGCGTGGAATGGAAATCAGAGCTGCGCCAGATGTTCAACGAGTTCGCCCAGACCCTTTCCCCAAAGCAACGGATCGTGTTAGACCTACGGGTACTTTCCGATGATCCCCTCACCCTTCAAGAGGTAGCAGATCTCACCGGCTGCAGTCGACAAGCGGTCCAATACGTAGACGCTACCGTGCGCAAAAAGGCCAAGGAATTTTTCGGGGTGCGGGACCTGCGGGAGGTAGCCACAACAGAAGCGGAGCTGGCAACTGAGTTAGCAGCCTAAGGAGTGACCACGATGGCAACCGAGCACGATAACCCCAACTGGGAAGCCGGCTACAAGGCTATGCAGGAAGCCATTGAAGACTGGCGAGCCCAGCTGATCCATGCAATTGACGTAATAAAGGGGTTTAAGTACGCGGAAACCTCGGACGCGCTAGCAATCTATGAACAGGTGCTTATGGCTGCTGAAACGCTGCGCGATACTGGACAAGCGGCCCTACATCAAACCCCAAAGGACCTCTATACAAAATCAGATAAGCCTACCAAATAGCACTGCGGCGCACTCTAATATAGAATATTAGAGGACTAACGCTCAGGGTGACCCCTCGGGAGCCCTGAGCGCCCCTCGCGGGGTAGGGTTTAACCCTCACGCGTTACCATCTTTTCGCCGCGGTCAACCCACAAAGCGAAAATAAATCGAAAATGATAGGCGCCGAAAAACTATTTTCACTTTTTTGCTCAATTGGCCTTGTGTCGCTGTCAAGCGTGCTTATCTTTTTCACACGGCGGGAGAAAAACTAACCAACCCCCCGCCAACCGGAGGTAAAGCCATGCTAACGCCGCATTACACAGTCACCCCAAAAAGCGGTAACAAGAAAACCGGCCCGATCCCCGTGAGTATGTCTCACCGGGGCACCTGTCCCCCTTCCTGTCCCCTTAGGGACGGCTGCTATTCAGCCTACGGCCATATGTCCTGGACGTGGAACAAGCTGGACAGAGGGGACATCGGTACCCCCTGGGGTGACTTCCTGGCCAACGTTAAGGCTTTGCCTGAGAACACGAAGATCTGGCGACACAACGAGTCCGGGGATCTCCCCGGGTTCAAGAATCGCCTTAATAAAACCCGCTGCATGGGGCTCGTGGAAGCCAATAGGGACGGCGGGGCTAACAGGGGTGGGTTCACCTACACGCATTACTCCCCGCTGCCCACGGCGGGAGTGACGCCTACTGTGGCCAAACATAACGCGGAAGTGATCGCCGCTATGAACACCAACGGATTCACTGTGAATTTGTCGGGTGACAATCTCCACCACGCCGATCAACTCGCGGAGCTGGATATCGGGCCAGTGGTCGCCATTGTGCCCTCGGACGTCACCAAAGCCACCACAACCCCCGCGGGCCGCAAGGTTATCGTCTGCCCCGCGGTAACGCGCGGCCTCACCTGTGAGCAGTGCAAGGCTTGTGCTCGGGGCAAGCGCAACGTGATCATCGCTTTCCCGGCTCACGGTCCGCAGAAACGCAAGGTTGACGCAATGGTGCGGGAGGATGGCTGCGATGCCTAGCGTCAAGATTGACAAGCACTGCCCAACGTGTATCCACTTCCTACCGATCGCGGATATGCGCGAAGACTTGCAGCCCATGGGCAAGTACGGTTACAACGGCTGCTGTGCTCGGCCGCACCTTTGGCACGGTATCGTATGGCTCACGCCTAAACGCGGCCCTTGCGGTCACTACAAACAAGTACCCTGGGCGCTTATGGATGCGATGGAAGCCGAGGGTAGGCTAGACGAGCTGATACTCTGTCGCGTTAGCGACGACGGTTAACAAGTAATCTCCGGTCCCCCGGTGACTAGCGGGAGTGGTTACCCGCTGCAAAGGTCACCGGGGGCTTTTTCTTCCGCACCATGGGTTAAACCCTCACGCGTTACCACGATCCGAGCTCGGTCAAGGGGCCACCGTGCTTTTATTTGTTTTTATTTTCTGCGCGTAAGACTTGACACCGTATCAAAGCGACTTATCTTATTTGCACGGCGGAAGAAACCAACGCCAACCGGAGGTAAAGCCAATGACGACCGATCAAAAGACCACGCAGGAAGTAATCCAGGAGATCGAAGACGAGCTGGAAATGATGGATCCCCAAGCCAACTGCCCCAAGTGCGGGGTGGAATACGAGTGTATCCTGTGGGATGGTTTTGTGGGCAAGGATTACATCGTGCTAGATTGTGAGATCTGCCATCACGAGTGGAAAGAGCCCTTGGAGATCACCTGTTGCCGTTGTGGTAAGCCGGCGCCTACTCACTCCGCTACTCCCCACGATGGCCAATGGTACGGTGAATGCTGCTACTCCAAGCGTAACAAGCCCTACAAGCCCGAAGGGTCCACGATCCAGGACTGCATTACCCGGGTACTCACCATTTCCACCGCCCACCATAGCGAGCTGGACAACGAGCTGATGGACGATAACCCGGACGTGGCAACGTTTCTGGGTGAGGGGCACATTGTCTACGTGCCCCAGGTGGGTTTGGACGAATACCTGGAGACCCTTAAACACTACGGTTTCAGCAAAGCCTTTCGCAACATCCTGGAAGCGGCGCACAAAAACCAGTGTACGCACGTTCGTTTCGACTGCGACGCCACCGTGCTTGACGGATTCCCCACGTATAACTGGTAAAAGTCAATCTGCCTATTGACACCGTAACAAGGATGATTACCTTGTATCTAACGGCGCAAGAAAACCAACGCCAACCGGAGGTAAAGCCAATGTCTAAAAACGAGCACCTGTACTTCACGCCCCAGACCGGCGTGTGGAAACTCAAGCGCTCCAAAGCGCCTTCCAATTACTACACTTACCGCTTGCCCTTCAAATACTTGGGGCGTATCCAGGCGGCGGTGCGGGACGCTGAGATAGGCTCGGGTGGCCTGGAGTATCCACCGGAATTCCTGAAGTGGCTAGAAGCCAACGACACAGCTTTCAAGCCCTAGTCGGAGGTGATCTATGTTCCCACGAATAGAAACCACTATGCGAGTGTCCCCATCGCACCACACCCGGGAAGATCAACAGTTAATGCAGGAGTTGAAAGGGTGGGTGCTGGTCTATCCTATCGAACGCGCGGGGTGGCTGGTACAGATCAACTGCCCGGGGCAGAGCATTGCTGAGCGCTTAGCAGATCTGCGCAGCGCTGGGTTCAGCGATTCATTTTGTGAGATCATCGGTCTAGCCTTCGACGAAGGGTGCTCGTTTGTCCGTTTTGACGCAACGGTGCCCCAGGCTGTGCAGCTCCCCGTGTTCGACTGGTAAGCCCTGGGGCTACGGCCCCGCTCCGGCCACGGTTAAACCGTCACGCGTTACCACGATCCGCGGGCCGTCAACCCCTAAACTATTTTTATTTATTTTCGTTGCGCCCCTTGTTACGCTGTCAATAGTGCTTATGTTAGTTGCACGGCGGGAGAAACCAACCCCCGCTAACCGGAGGTAAGAGCCATGCCAAGTAGCAACGAAACCAAGATCCCCCTCGAAACGGGTGCAGAACTGCGGTGCCCGTCGTATCCAGAACCGTGTGCTTACGTGCGCATTGTGGATCCAATTGTGGGCGAGGTGGCCTACTGGGATTCCCAGGAATGGGCCGAGGATCCCGAAGGCGTCATGGGCGCTATTCTGGGCGCTATGAACAGCCGCAACGAAGACTAAGCCGGAGGTAACAATCATGAATACGATGGAAGCAATCTTAGCGAATCCCTTCAAGCCCTTCACTCACTGTGGAGCCACAATCAAATTCATGCTGGACGATCCAGGCTATGCGGAAAACCCGATCCAGGAATGGGATCACGACGTGCGCGTGGTTATGTGGCATCGTGGCTATGACTTCGGAAATTGCAACGACTTCGCTACTCCCCATGACTTCGAGGATTACTGTAAATCCCACCCCGTGGTCCGGTTGCCGATCTACATGATAGATCACTCCGGCTTGTCCGTTAATACCACGGGTTTCGGTTGCCCTTGGGATAGCGGCCAGATCGGGTGGATCTTCATTACCTGTAGGGAAGCGCGTCAAATCTATCAGTGGGAAAAAATCAGCGCCAAGCGTAGGCGCTTCCTAGAAGAGATCATGAGATCCACCGTCAAGCTCCTGGACGATTACCTGCAAGGGAACGTCTACGGCTACCAGATCGAACGCGACGGCGAGATCGTTGACTCCTGCTGGGGATTCTACGGCGAAGTAGATCCAGAGGTAGTCAAGGAAGCCATGGAAGAGGCGGAGCTTTCGGATCCCCAAACCCATTTCGCTTTTTCTTGCGCGTAAGACTTGACACCGTATCAAAGCGACTTATGTTTGTTGCACAGCGGGCCGCGAAAGCGAGATAAACCACCCCGCCGCAACCGGAGGTAACAAGCCATGCAAAAGACAATGATAATTTCCACGCCCTTCGGCGATATCATCGTGGAAGCCGACACGGACACCGGGGCTGGATCTGTGAAGCTGCCCAAGGTGCTCGATATCTCGCGACACAACGAAGGCGTGGAAGCCGTTGTGTCCATGATCCTGGCTCACGCCTGCGCCGGAATTGACGTGGATAGTGATCCCTATGTGGACGGTGTAAACGCTGCTATGGCAGTGCTCGCCTAAACCGGAGGAAAGATCAATGGCCAACACACAACGCAAACCCGATTCCCTGTCCGCTCGTCTCCTAGGCGTTATTCAGTACGCTAACCAACTCGCCCGCACCTTCAACGGCGGCGGCCTGGAAACCGCTAGCCGGGAGTACAAGCTGGGCTTTATGTGCGGCGTGCGTCACGTGGCGGATAAGCTCCTGCCCCTACGTCAAGACGTGGAGCATTTCGAGCGCACAGACAACGTGCTAGCGGCCTGCTCGGATGATATCGTGGCCACCCTGGTCAACAATCTGAAGGTGTACCGCAACACTCGCTCGGTCCTCAGCTGTGAAGGTGAGCCCACCTACGGCACCGACTGTGCTATCAAAGCCCTTGAGGATTGTTTGAAGGGCGAGAAATACGAGTTTAGGCTTTAGGAGATCCATCATGACAACCGACAACGAGAAATCATTGACTGAGCAACTCCGGGACGTGGTTAGGGGCTGCTACAAGCGAGGCCGTTCCTTGTTCCCTAGCACCGAAAAGCACAGTCGCTACCTCGATAAGGGCTATCACGCGGGCGTAAGTGACGTGGTAGAACGCCTACGGCCCTTGCAGAACGAGCTGGAGCACTTCGAGCGTACCAACGAGCTGATGAAAGCGTGCTCGGACGATATCATGGCCACGCTGGTCAACAATCTGCGGTACTACAAGATCATGGCTAAGCTTAGCCAGGGTATTGCGGGCTACAGTGATGACGAGAAACGCATAATCGAGGTGCTAGAGCAGATCCTACGTGGCGAAAAGCTGGACTGTGAGGATTTCGCTGCTTACGGCACTAGCTATTGATCCCCAAGGGCCACCCCGGCTCTATACAAAATGGGGATCCGAGCTAAAATGGATCCCCTAGCCCGCCACTAGATCCGTTTACAGGACTAACACCGTGGAAGGGGATCCGCGCACCCCGCGAGCCCCTGGTCCTGAAGGGTTTAACCCCACGTGTTACCATCTTTTCGTCCCCGTCAACCCCTGGCGTCTATTTTTACGTATTTTCTTTCGATTCTTTTTCGATTTTCTTGCTAAGCCGCCTTGACTCGCTGTCAATAGTGCTTAAACTATTTGCACGGCGGGAGAAACTAATCGCCGCAACCGGAGGTAAGAATGCCACGCAAGAAAACCACCTATCTGCTAGTGCATGCGAGCGTTACTCCCAACACTGGCAACGAGTCCCCTGCATTGCTCCTCGAATTTGACTCGGAGTATGCAAAGCAGCTGCTAAACCGCGTGGATATCTTCCGCAGTTTAGAGGACAATGGTCTATCGAGTATGGCCTACTACGAGAATCAAGGGGTATGGGTTGACCTTAACTCCCTGGACTATAACATCCCGGGGGTTGTGGACATGGACCCAGAGGGCGACCGCGACTACTGTGTACGCGTAGACCCCACCACTACCGCAGGCGAACACGTCATCAAGCAAAGCCGGGAGCGCACAGACCACGGGGGAGCTGCGTTAAAAGCAGACGGTAACCGCGCGAAGGTCTACGCTAGCCCTATTTCCCCTGGTTACGTGTATTACAGCGCAAACTTGGGCGATAGGCACCTGGAGACCGAAGCCCTACGGCCCGCGTGGCTGCTAGAGCAAGCCACTGCTACCGGAGATAAGAGCGATGCCTGACCCCACCACGATCCTACTACTGCCTGGTGACTATTACGGGCTGCAATACGGACCAGCGGTGCTAGTTCATATGGTGCCGAAGTATGCACACGAGCTGCTAGAGCGGATCTCTTTTCTGCACAGCTCACTACACGAGCACCATTCCCTAGAACGTTTGGTGTTTACCGACAATTGGGCGACGTGGATTGATCTCTACTCCCTAGATGAAAACGTGCCAGGGGTAAAACCCATCGTTAAATCCGTTACGGACCTTGACGGCCCCGTGGAAATTGATCCCAACACCCCCGAGGGCAAGCATATCCTCGCGCAAAGCCAAGTGCGCATTAAAGCCGGTGGCGCTGTGATATCCATGGAGAGCTACGCAGTAGAAGTCTCCCACACTTTACTCTTGGGGCGCATAGCCTACACCGCCACCCACAAATCAGGTAAGCGTATGGTAGCCGGTCCAATTAACTCCCGACTCCTTACCCATATCATGGAAGCGGCGGAGCTTACCAAGGACCCACAAGTCAACTGCCCCAAGTGCGGCGCAGAACATGACTGTATGCTGTCTGATAGGCCCCGAGAGTACGGCACAGTCACCGTAGCATGCGAGATATGCTATCACGAGTGGCGGGAGCTGGCAACGCTTACGTGCGATACCTGCGGGACCACAGGAGACAACCATACCTTTACCCCTCACAAGGAAGGCTGGCACTGCCCGCGTTGCTACAGTAACCGAGAAAAATGATTTTTGTTGCGCGTCAAACTTGACAGCGTATCAAAGCGACTTATCTTGTATCTAACGCGGGACACAAACCACCCCGCAAGCAACCGGAGGTAGAAGCCATGGGTACGCGAGCCAACATCATCATTGAAGAGACCATGTCCTTGGATACCCCTGTGTATCTGTACATCCACAGCGACGGCTACCCTGAGGAAATGGTGCCACTGATCGCCGAGTTCTCCAAGCTGTATCGGGAGCGCCGCGGCTATTTTGACATCGGTCATTACGCCGCCCAGCTGCTAGTGTTCCTGGTGCAAAGAGCTGCAGAGGATCGCCTGGCCTACGCGGAAAAAGAGCGGGCCTACGAAGAGAACAATCCAAGCATGCCCAAGAGCACCTACATTAAGCAGATCTTCGATACCAACGGCAACGATTTTCTGGGATTCTGTATCCACCCCTGGATCAATGCGGATATTGCATATGCCTATGTGATCCGCGACGGCGCCGTTGAAGCCTACGAGACCCCTGGGGACACTACCGAAAACCGCAAGCTCTGGGATAAGCTCACCACGAAGCCCCAGGACAAAATGATTTTCGAGGGGCGCATCCCCAAGAAATGGAAACCGGCCAAAGCCGCCTAGGAGATCAACCATGACCGCCACTATGAACAAGTACCTGGTGATCTACGCTAACGAGCTGGGTCAAGGCGACGCTGCAGATCCCCTAGCCTGTGTGATCCGCTGGGATCCCATCATCGCCAACCGATTGCAGGAAGCCCTGGGAGCTTTCGAGCGCGCCCAGGAAGCGGCGCCGGGGATCCAGCTGATCGAATTGGTCGACACAGAGGCCATGTGGTTTCACCCAATGGCCGGTAGTATCCCGGAGCGTCTAATGGATGCCCTCTTGGAGCACGAGACCTTCGTTGTAGATCAAGATGAGGATCCCAAACTGTACAATGCCATCACCGAAGCATGCACTGGCGACGAAAACATCAGGACCGAAATGCCCCGGCTGTGTGTCACGAAGCAATACCTGTTTTTCTCAGCCTATTACGCTGATACCTCAATCCCCCTCAACTCCCTAACGCTGGAACAAGGGGAGCTGGATCGCTACAGTGAGGAATTCAGCTTATGGGAAGAGATTGACTGCGATTGCTTGGATTGCAGGACAGAACGGCTGCGTCGCTATCTGATCTCCAAGGGGGAGCACCACGTCATGGCGCAACATAGATCCCAAATGGCGCGCGAGCAGTGGGAAAAGGACAACCCCGACGAAGATCCCCCCTTGTCGGAGCTTTAATCCGCTCTACTAGGGCCACCCCGGCTCTATACAAAATGGGGATCCGTTACTAGATCCACCCCAACGGATCCCTAATCCACGCTCTTACAGGACTAACACCGTAGAAGGGGATCCGCGCACCCCGCGAGCCCACCCCATAAAGGGTTAAACCCTCACGCGTTACCATTAAATCCATCGCGTCAAGTCTTACAGGTCACTTTTTCGTAAAAACTATTTTCGATTTTCTTCCTTTTGCCCCTTGTTACGTTGTCAATAGTGTTTATCTTGTATCTAACGCGGGAGAAAATAAACCAACCAGCCCCGCCGGAGGTAAGACAATGGCCACCACGACAACCAACGAAGTCAAATTCACCGTTATCTCGGACACGGCCGTGAAGGTCCAGGCCAAGCGGGAGCTGATCGACGCCCTCTTGCGGCCCAATGACAGATACCACGGGGGCACGCCCGAGGTAACCCGTAACGGGTGCTGGGTGCTCCGGGGCAAGGGTGGCTGGGTTACCATCTCCGGTTTCGGGGGCGACTCGGAAGCCGTCATGGCAGACTTGGTGGAGCTGGAAAGCGCCACAGCCAAGGCGCTCTAAAAAGCGCGCACGGACCGGCTAGCGGTTTCAAGCGGGGTCCTATTCCTTGCCCCGTGGCAGTTACGCTAGCCGGTCCGTTTTTGTCTGCGGGTAGGGTTTAACCTTCACGCGTTACCACGAAAACGAATTTGGCAAGGGGCATCGTGCGCTTTATTTCTTTTTTCTTTTTCGCTTGTCCATATTGACACCGTATCAAGCGTGCTTATATTTGTTTTCACAGCGGGAGAAACTAAACCAACCCCGCTAAACCGGAGGTAGCCAGATGTATTTCACCAGTCAAATGCCAATGGTCAACGTGGAAGCCCTCAGGGCCAAGCTGAGCGCCGAGGATTTCTTCATTGCCCAGGGGGCTTTGGTATCCCGTGGGAAGAACAAGGGCCGTCTGCGCGCGTCCAGCCCTAAGCAGCCCTACAAGGTGGCCAAGGACAAGCGCAACCGTCAAGGGCTCATCTATTACGCGTGGCGTCTGGCTGCTTTCCTGTGTTCCCCTCGGGGTGAACATCAGTGTATGCCCTTTAGCGCCACGTTCTACTTGGACGCGGAAAGCGACGGGTACGATAACGAGCGCGTCAAGGTCGCCCAGGATCGCGGTATGGCCATCGCCGAAGCTATCGCCGACTGCATTCCCAAGGCGGAGCACCACGGTGTGAAGCGGTGGGGGCGTGCCCTGGGGTATCTGTAAAACTTGACAACGTATAATAACCGCTTATCATAACGGTTAGAGTAGACCGAGCAATCCGCCGACCCCACGCAGCCCTTAGCGGTGCACAGCCTAGGGCATACCGGGAAGGTCGCTTGCTCGGCTGCTCACTTTCCTACCTAGGTTTAACCCTCACGCGTTACCATCTTTCGAGCTCGGTCAACCTCCTGCGTGCGTTTTATTTGTTTTTCTTTTTGCGCTTGTCTATATTGACATCGTAACAAAGCGACTTATCTTTTACACACGAAGCAAGAAACCCTAACCAACCGGAGACAAGCAAATGGGTTACACACATTACTGGGAACAGAGCAAGCCTTTCACCGAAAAGCAGTGGACGCGCATCATGGACGGCGCCAAGTATGTCATCGAGGCCGCCGGGAATGACAGGATCAAGCTGGCCGATGGCTTGGCCAATAGTGGATCCAAGCCGGAGGTATCCAAAGACAAGATCTGGCTCAACGGGGCAGAGGATGACGATTACGAGACGTTCTGCCTGGAACGTGAGGGGTCGGGATTCTCGTTCTGCAAGACAGCCTATCGCCCCTACGATGCCGTCGTGGTCTCCATTCTCGCCCTGGCGCGGGCGGTGGCTCCAGGGGCCATCAGCTTGGATTCGGACGGCGGCCCCGAGGTTTTCGAGAATACGCCCTACTAGCCCATTGACAACGTATCAAGGGTGATTATATTCTTGGTACGTTCAACCGGAGGCAAAGCAAATGAGCAAGGCAGCAACGAAACTGGCCAACGAGATCTGCAATACCGCGGCGGCAAAGGTCCTGCGGGAAATGGGCGAGTATGAGCGCGCGTGCAAGCCCGCGTTTTTCTACTCGCACCACGAGCTGGCAGAGTACCAGGCGGATTTCCTGGTGAACAACGGCCTGGCCCACCGCAAAGAGGGCAGCTTTGGCCCGATCAAGATGCGGCTCACCGGCTACGGCCGCGAAGTGGCGCTGGCACTAACGGTGGATAAGGAGTAAAGGCTATGAGCGCCGAAATGATCATGGATCAATACACAGAATACCATGGGTTATCCTGTGAGGATGCGCTAGCGCTGGCCCTGGAATACATCGACAACCAAGGTGCGCCGGACGCTTTCCGGGATTTCCTGGAAATGGCCGTGGCCCGTGACGAGCTGGATCGGGAATGGCTAGAAGGGCTCCGTAAATAACCAAACAACCAACCGGAGGTAAGAAAATGGCCCGCACGAATCGAAAAGAGTACAATGGCAACGGGAAGGGTAAGGCCCGGCGACGTTTCAAGCAGCGACAGCGCCAGGCGGTGAAACAAGCGCTCCGTCTCATGGATCCCTACGGGGATCACCTGCCCGACGACCTGGTGATCATGCCCTCAGCTGCCCGATAGGCCAAAGGGCCTCTATACAAAACCTGCCTGGATCCCCATTGGGGATCCACCCTCTATACAAAATGAGATACTAGGACTAACACCAAAGGGGATCCGTTAACCCTACCCGATTACCAGGATTAGGCCCAGGGGATCCGGCCGCGCCCCCTCGCCCCGCGGGACGTCAAGGGTTAAACCCTCACGCGTTACCATCTTTTCGCCGCGGTCAACCCCTAAAGCGCATTTAATTATTTTTCTTTTTCGCCTTGTTTCGCTGTCAATAGTGCTTATGTTTTGTTTGCGGCGGGAGAAACCCAGCGAAGCTAACCACCCCGCACTAACCCGGAGGTAAAGCAATGGCCCCTACTACCACAATCAACGGTCTCAAGGTCTCTGTGCGCGTTCTCACGGCCGCGCTTAATGCCATGGCCGCAGGCAAGCCTATCCTGCTAGTTGGCCCTGTGGGCTGTGGTAAGCTCCGCTTTGGCCGTATGCTGGCCATGCTAAGGGGTGGACCACTGCGCGCCCCTCACCATACCGTGAGCAATCCGGGCATGCTGGGGAGCAAGAAATACCCCGGCGAAGTCCACCTGGCCAACGGGGGCACGTTGTACCTTGACGATATGCCGGAGTTCAGACGGCCCTTGCTCGAAATGGTGGGCCACGGTTTCGTGAACAAGCGGATCCTGCGGGCAGGGGACAAGGAAGATCACACAGACTTTTATCTTATCGCAGGCGCCCCCAGCTGCCCTTGTGGCCGCTTGGGATCCCGGCGCAAGTGTGAATGCTCCCGCGAATCCGTGGATCGCTACCACGCGCGCCACGAAGCCTTTAAGGATCACGTTGGTTTCGAGGTAATCGAGCTGGGCGCACCCGATCCAACGGATCCCATGATTATCGGATCCACAGAAGCCCAGGAATAGGAGGAAAAGGTCTCTATACAAAAGCAGATCCCTAGCCAGATCCCCTCTTGATCCCCTTTCGGATCCCCAGTTAACAGGATTAGGATCCGCGGGGGGATCTCCTCTCCTCGCCCCTAGGGTTTAACCCTCACGCGTTACCATCTTTTCGCCGCGGTCAACCCCTTTGCGCAAGAAAAGTGATTTATTTTTGTTCGTAAAAATCGACACTGTTCTATTGACTTCGTAACAAGGCGACTTATGTTTTATCTAGCAGCGGACAGAAACCAGCAACCGGAGGAAAAGCCAATGTCAACCATGATCGAAAGCCAGCGCGAGATCCCCAAGGCCAAATTCTACGTGACCGCCACTGATACCTTCCTGTCGGGGTGGGGCCAGTCGGAAGGCAAAGACAACCGGGTGATCCTTCCCTGCGACGATCACCGGGAAGCGGAGACCGTAGCGGCCAACGCACGGCGGCGCTCGGACATGTCCAACGTGCGGATCTGCTCGGGCAAGCCCCGTCTGCACCGCTGGAATACCTATAGCCTCATGTGTCGCGAGGATGCCAGCCGGTGGTATGAACCGGACGCGTTCTAAAAACGGCCAGCACAACGCAAATGGGAGCGCCTACGCGGTGCCCCCATTTGCCCTTTTGTCCCCTGGGTTAAACCGTCACGCGTTACCATTCCCGCGCGAAAGTCAACCCCGCAAGCGCGAAAAAGAAAAATAAATTATTTTGCGAGAAAATATTGACTTCGTAACAGGGCGACTTATATTTGTTTCACAGCGGGAGACAAACCACCCCGCTACTAACCGGAGGAAAAGCCATGACAACCAACCCGACCACCCACGACGTAGCCGTTCAATTCCTGATCAGCATGCTTCTCAGCAGCAAAGTCGCGGTGGCGCTCATGAGCGCCGTCACTCCCGCGCAGGCTGAGGACGTGGTTAAGCTCATGTGCTCCCCAGAGTTCGCCAGCGCCCCGCAGGCTTCGCGCGACGCTTGCGCGGTCCAGTGGACACGGCAGGCGGACGCGCACAACAGAGCGCAGGCGGTGGCCGATCTGGCGCGTATAAACGCGCGCAAGGCTGCCCGTGCTTCTCGGGTGCGCGCTACTCCCCGCGTTGCCCTCGTGATGCGATAATTACCGCGGGCAATGCAACATAACTCGGACCGGTGGCCTTGGAGGTAACCACCGGTCCGCTTTTTATTTTCAGACAGGGTTTAACCCTCACGCGTTACCATCCCTGCGCGGAAGTCAACCCCGCCGAATGTGTTTTCTCGATTTTTCTTCCGCGTAAAAATTGACACTGCCCTATTGACTCCGTATCAAAGCGACTTATATTCTATGCATCGGAGGCACACTATGAAAGCTCAGGCACTCAACGCGGTTACAGTCACCTGCCACGGGGAATTCCCCGACAGGAGCGCGAAGTATCTCGAAACGTACTGTGATAGCTACCAGGCTTACAGTACGTTGCCCAGCGCTGTCACGTTGGACGGTAACACCTACGGCAAAAGCTCCTGGACATCCGACCGGAACCGCGCGGTTTACAGAACGGATCGCGTGGTTGCCATCATTGCGAGGTGAGTTATGATGTTACAGACAGAGCAAGAAATCATCGGATCCCTTGAGTTGATCCCGACAGGAGCGCCCATGTCCGCCACGGATCCCCGCGAGTTGATCACGGTGGATTTTATCGTCCCCTTGGGTGACGGGTCCACCCTGCTGTGCTCCACTAGTGGTCGCTGGTATCACGAAGAGATCGGACGCTGGGAGGCAGAGGATATCCTCCGGCCGATCTCCAAAGCCTACGCGCACCATTTGATGGGTGGGATCTATTCGGTGGACCTTGCGGATCCGACGGTGCCCGACTTCGCCACCGCTAGCGGATCCATTGGGGAGTAGATCCGTCATGTGGGAGTGGATCAAAAAGCTGATCGCCATTTGGCTGATCGTTCTGATCGTCGTTGTGCTTTGCGTCTGGATCTCCAATCCGGTGCAGGCATGGTATCGGGTCGTTGGCTTCGTGGCTTTCAATGGCTACTTGGCCGCGCGCATCCTCGGAGGCAAACGTCATGCGTACCAATAGGGTTGTCCGTCTTGTGCTCGCGATTGCGCTGGTATTCTGCGCGGTCTACTTGTGGACTCACACAGGAAATGGGATCCGTTTCCTGGCTTTCATGGGAGGAACCATTTTTGCAGCGTCTCGGATCTGAAAAGGGGATCCGAAATAAAAACAGAAAAACGCCACGGATCCCCTTGACGCGGGGGCTTTCGTGGTAACGCGCGAAGGTTTAACCATGGGCTGTGCGGTGGCGCGCGTGCGATGCCCGCAAGAAAAATGCTTGACATCGTAACAAGGCGACTTATCTTTTACGGGCAACCAACCGGAGGTAAGAAAATGGCCAACGATCGCGAAGGATACTGCAACGGATGTAAGGTGCCCTTTAACCATGGCGTGCGTACGCCCGAGGTCGTCAAGATCGACGGTCGCGAGTATCACGCGAATTGCAAGCCCTCGGGCGATGCTGCCGCGGACGCTGAATACTGGAAAGGGTGTCACGAGGGTTACGTCTACTCGCGCGAGCGTCGCGAGTTGGGGCCTGAGCTTGCGGACGCGCGGGAAACGGCGCGTGATATGCAGCGCGAAGGCTACCGCGTGCCCATGCCTGAGGCCGCCCCGCGTCGCAAAGCGAAGCCGCAGAAAAAATTGTCTGAGATGTCCACAGATGACCTGCGGCGGGAGTTCGCGCTAGTGCAGGGCCGGAGCCACGCGCCGAGTAAAAAGGCGTTCCAGGCCGCTTGTCGCGATCTCCTGGGCACCAAGGGCGTGACCGAGCCTACGGCTAAGCAGTGGGTGTGGGCCGCGCGTAACGTGACCTTCACTTGTCGCCGCTGTGCGGGCTCGGGTGCGTTCACTACGGGCATGTTGAACGGGAAGCCCACAGGCCCCGGTGGGATTTGCTTCCGGTGCCAGGGTAAAGGCGTGCGCAATGATGCGGACGAACGGCGCAACTACGGTTACGACGTCTATTACATCAATCGCAGCGCTGTTTAGCAGCGTAGCCCCTGGGAAACCGGGGGCGTGCGTCCTACCAGGTACGGTTAAACCCTCACGCGTAGCAACGGCTGCGGGAAAGTCAACAGACAAAATTATTTTTCTTACATCTATTGACATTGTATCAACGCGACTTATCTTATACGCATGACGACCTACCCCAAAGCAGAGCGACTCGCGGAAACGATGCCCTTGCCAGTGGTATCGGATCCCCTAGTCAAAGAGTTGTACGGTTACTCCGTGGCCGTGCTTGACGAATCCGCTGCCATTGCTGCGCTGTGCCAAGCTGGCTACCGTGCGGACAGTGAAGCGGCAGAGGTATTCCTGGGGATCCTCGAATCCCGCGTGGATAATCTCAACCATCGGATGGGGATCAACCCCCGTTAGGAGATCCAATGTGCAAGATTAGGATCAGAGTATTCGTGCAAGGGAAGATGCGCGAGGTTTTCTACAGTGATGCGGATCTCGCTGATCTAGTCCGCCGAGTGGAATGCTCCTACGGACGCAGGGTGCGCCACAAAGGGGCATCGTTCCAACCCACAATCGAGTATCGCTTCTATCTGTGAACCAAAGATGGGATCCAACTCGGATCCCCTACGAGCATAGGTTAAACCCTCACGCGTTACCACGATTCGAGAAAAGGCAACCCACAAAATTATTTTTCTTTTTATATTGACTTCGTAACAAGGCGACTTATATTTTACCTACGGCGGGAGAAATACTCCCGGCTCGCACCTTAGCCCCTTTGGGGGGATAGGTGCGCCCAAAATCAAACCGGAGATAGTACCATGACCACGACCGAGATCACCAAAGCACGTTCCGAGTGGCGGCAGTGGGCGGAGATCGCCCGTACGCGGTTTAACGTGTCAGGGGCGCAGCTTTGCGCTGTCTGCCGACCCGCGGCGGAGATCTTCATTGCCACCGGTTGCATCCCTGCTCACAAGGCGTGGGTGGACGCGGCTGCGAATACGGTGCGTGAGTGGGGATGGGTGGCAGACAACCTGTCGGCTACCCGTTTGAAGCGGAAGGTGGCGCGCGACGTGCGCATCGCACTAAACCAGGACCTTTGCTAGGGAGGTAATGCCATGGCTTGGAAGATCACCAAAGCGCACATGGCCTGTGCGCTGGATAGTGTGGGAGTAGCATCCCGCAATTGGCGCGAAGGGCTCACGGCCCCGCTGCGCTTCCGTATGCGCGATGACGACGGCGCAGTTTACGTCTCCGGTGTCTGCACTCCCGAAACGGAATTCGAGCCCTTGGACGATTATGGGATGCCTGGGCTCGGGTGCACGGAGATCGAATTCTACGAAAAAGGGAGGTGGAGCGTTCTATAGCAGACGCGGGCACGCGCCCGCCTTCTCCCAGGGTTAAACCCTCACGCGTTACCATTCCAGCTCGGAAGTCAACCCACAAAATTATTTTTCTTTTGCCCTTGTTTCGCTGTCAATAGTGATTATATTCTGGCTACAACCCAACCACCGGAGAAAAACCATGCCCAAGGATATCGAATACACGGTCTATGACGAAGACGGGGACAGCTACGAGGTGACGCTGCCTGGTAAGTGGCGCATCTGTGACGACTGCGAAGGGGACGGGCGCACGTCCGCGCACATGGGCTCCTGGACCGCTAGCGAGTGGGCCCAGGAAGATCCCGATTTCCAGGAGGACTACATGGCCGGTCGCTATGATCGCGCGTGTCCCCATTGCAAGGGCACGGGCAAGGTCCACTGTATCGACTGGTCCGCGCTGAAAAACCAGGACCCCAAGCTGCACGATCAAATCGTGGCCCAGGAGCGGGAGCAAGCGGCCTGGGAGCGCGAGGCTTACTATGAACGGCTCATGGGTGCCTAGCACCCTTGCTCCTAACACGGGGCATTTGAGGGCGTCTGAAAGGGCGCCCTTTATTTTTGCCTGTAATACTTGACAACGTAATTTTCGTGGTAACGCGTGAGGGTTTAACCTACACCCCTAAAGGGAAACGGGAGCGGAATGCTCCAGGTGGCTAGCGTCCTGGCGTTAATAGGTTGGGGGCTTTGACGTTGCCGGTCTCAGCGCTGGTACCGCGGGATCCCTTTACGCGTTGGATCCCTACGCTGCCGGTTAAGTAGCACGGTGGCCGCTGCCCTAGCGTAAACACCGTGAGCCAGTTTACCGACCTAGCCAGGTCCACATCCAATCTCGCATCACTTTTACCTCCGGTGCGGCCCCTAACTTGCGGCGCCGTACATAGAATATAAGCAGCCTTGTTTCAGAGTCAAGCTTTTGTGCGAAAAAAGAAAAATCGCTTTTCTTGCCTGTAATACTTGACATCGTCAATATGATGGTAACGCGTGAGGGTTTAACCCTGCCAGTATATAAGGTGCGCGCGTTGCAAACTCCGTGCCGAAAAAAGATTGAGAAAATGCAAAGTGGTCCTTGTGTCGCTGTCAATAGTGCTTATCTTATTTGCACGGACCGAGAACCAACAAACCGGAGACAAAACATGGCACGTTTCGAGCTCAGTATCACCGCAGAATACGCCCCCGATTGGAGCGTATGGGAAGGACTGCGGGAAGTCATGCAAAATGCCCTGGATAGCCATGACGAAGGCTACCCCGCGTATTACAACCACGACAACGGATGGCTTGAAGTGACCAACAGAGACTGTGTCCTGGACACGTCTGTGTGGTTGCTCGGGAAGTCAACCAAGCGCGACAACGACGCCTTGCGTGGCCAGCATGGCGATGGTCTCAAGGTGGGTGTGCTGGCCCTACTGCGCCAGGGGATCGAAGTCAAATTCCTGAATGGGGATGAGATCTGGACACCGGCCATTGAAGCGTCCAAGAATTACGCTGGCGTGGATGTCCTGGCTGTCAAGGTGCGCAAGCGTCGCCAGGATTACTACGGGGATCGCCCGACGTCCGATTTCACTGTGCGGATCAAGATCTCCAAACGGCAGTGGAACGACTACAAGGATCGTTTCCTGCGGTGCATCGAGATCCCCGATCACGAGATCCAGCGCGTTGGCTACTCGGGATCCATCCTGTTTGGCCAGAACATGAAGGGGCGCATCTACTGCAAAGGGATCTACGTCTGCACCAAACCCGAGCTGGCGGTGGGCTACGATTTCGCCAGTGGGTTGGATCTGGATCGGGATCGCCGCATGGTCGACGACTATGATCTCGGCTATGCCGCGGCCCAACTCTGGACGTCCCTTTGCGCGCACAACGAAGACGAAGACTGGATCTCCAATGTCTGGGGTATGCTCGAATCCGACATGCCCGACGTGAAGCGTCTGGCCGGTTGCTGCCGCTACTCTAATAAGGAAGTGGGTGAGCAGATCTCCGCAACCTTCGCCGATACCTACGGTGACAAGGCTGTGCCGGTGGCCAACGAAGACGAAGCCACCAAGGTGTCCTTCTACGGTCTGCAGGGTATCGTGGTTCCCGACGGCATGGGCAAGGTCCTGGCCAACAAATTCGGGACGATCGAGGAGATCCTAAACAAGGCGATCGATTCCAGCGGAGACTACGTGGCCGTCGCCGACCTGGATCCCCAGGAACGCGTCAACTGGAACAAGGCGATCAATCTCCTGGATCTGGCCGACGTCGCCGATAGGGATCGCCTGGATGGGATTCGGTGTTTCGGATTCACGGCACCCGACGCCCCCCTCGGGACCTACTCTCACGGGAGCAAAGAGATCCGGATCAATCGCCAGGTGACGGGCAAGCTGCAACGGTTGCTCGGGACCATGATCCACGAGTTGGCCCACGACAAGGGGCGCGATGGATCCCTTTCCCACCGGTCGGCTGAGGAGACCATGTGGGAAGACGTCTTTGGGATCATGGCTGAGATGGCCGGCACCGATTGGCTGATGGACTAGATCCATCAGGCGGATCTCCAAACGGGGATCCGCCGTTTCCGTAGCTGGGCAGGGTTAAACCCTCACGCGTTACCATCTTTTCACTTTGCGCAACCCCCAAAGTGTAAATAGTTTTATTTTCTTTTGCCCTTGTTACGCTGTCAATAGTGCTTATCTTAGATGCTACCGGAGGTAAGACCATGGGCATGATTCTAAGAGAAGCGGAAGTGACCTACACTGGGCGCAGGATTGATGCCCAGCGCAAGATCAGTACGGCAGAGCACGCCAACGAAATACTTGACGCCTACGGCCTTCACAGCCGGGCTCAAGAGACTTTCGTTGTGATGTATCTCAATACCAAGCACCAATGCCTGGCCGTTCAAACGGTGGCTATGGGCTCGCTGGGCAGTGTCGAGATACATCCCCGCGAAGTATTCCGTGGGGCGGTCATCGCTGGGGCCGCCGCCGTTATCCTCGCGCACAACCATCCCAGTGGGGACACGGCCCCTAGCAGGGATGATATCGAGCTCACTGCGCGTCTGAAGCAATGCGGGGATCTCCTCGGGGTTCCCGTGCTAGACCATATCATCACAGCCCAGGGAGGCAACTACGTATCCCTGGCAACCCTTGGTGCCCTTTAGGAGGAAAGCCATGACGCAAGTAAGTGAAATCGAGTATCGCGAAGCAACCTATAACTATGTGGGCTTCTGTCCCGACTGCGCGGAGTTCACGCGCGATGGAACGGAGCCCGACGCGGAAGGGTACGATTGCCCTTCGTGCGGCGGTAGCAACGTGCTCGGCGCCGAGCAAGCCATGATCATGGGCATGCTGGATATCGGCGAGTAAGCCCGGGGGCCAAGCGCCCCTAAGGGGCAGGGTTAAACCCTCACGCGTTACCATTAAATCGCTGTGGTCAACCCACAAAATTATTTTTCTTTGTTTCTGCGAAGCGCTTGACATCGTAACAAGGCGACTTATGTTCTAGTCATGGCCACGATACCACAAACCACCGGAGGTAACAAGATGACGGCTTATGCAATCGCCAACGCCAAGCTGGATGCTGAGTTAGACGCGCTTAACAACGCGTGCACGTGTTATGAAGATAACGCGTGGTTCCCTAGCGTCTTCCGCCATAACGACCTCGACTGCCCGCATGCCCTGGCTTACGAGGCCGCCGTGGATGCCTTCTCAGAGGCGTGGCTGGAACAGGATGCTCACGTCGCCACCAAGTATTATTACGAGACCACGGAGTATGACGCGCACGTAGACGCGTACGAAAAGGACAAGTGGGACGGCATCCCCTTCTAGCCCCGAGATTCCTGCAAGCCCCGGGTGGAAACGCTCGGGGCTTTTTCGTGCACGTGCACAGGGTTAAACCCTCACGCGTTACCATCTTTCCCGAAAAGGCAATAGGCAAAGCGCATTTAATTTCTTTTTCTTTTTCGTGCACACATATTGACAACGTATCAATGATGCTTACCTTATATCTACGGGCGGAGATACTAACCACCCCGCCCCCGGAGGATAAAATGGCCCGCTCGTACCGCAAGACTCCCTGCCTCGGTCACAGCGACACCAACGGCAACCAGCGCTACATGCGCCGCAAGGCACGCCGCACGCACAACAAGCGTCGCGTGCGTGAGCTCTTGAAGGCCGGTGGCCTGGGTGTGGACGCGCTGTGCGAGGCCGCGGACGAAACCGTTTTCATGACGGCCCAGGAAGCGGATGATTCCTACTGGGGCCATGGTTACTTCGGCCACATGATCAACCCCGACGATCCCGATTGTTGGTTCACCAACGTGCAAGCACCCAAATTGATCCGCAAGTAATCCCGCCACGATCCCCAGCGAACGGATCCCTAATGATTGGGGATCCGTTCCGCGTTGCGTGCACACGGTTAAACCCTCACGCGTTACCATCATTGCTCCGGAGTCAATAGCCGAAATGAATTTAATTGCAATTTATGTGAACGTGCACGGAATTTGACACGTAACTCCACATCAGTATCATGAGGGCATGAGGAATATCAAGATCTACTTGTCGCACACCGTGTCCGTTCGTGACACATGGCTGCTAGCTCGCAGGCTCCGGCGTAGCTGCCCGGCCGGAGCCGAGGTAACTGTGAAGCGTGTAAGAATAGACACGCACACATGCCAGCACACGAAGCCTCCGAGGGGATCCTAGTTGGCATGCGACCTGCAAGGTAATACGTGTGTGCGTGTGGGGTCACTGTAAGTGTACACTACACGTTACTGACACGGTTCACTCCCTGTGTCGTGCTTCACTCGTTGTGTAATGTGACAGGAGTGTGACGCTTAGGTTACAAGTGTGACAACCATGTTACGCACAATTCACTCATCTGTAACATTGCTGTCACATGGGATCCAGTGAATGGAATGAATCTTGCGCACAAACGGTGCAGTATCGGTACACGGATCTACTCCATTGGGGATCCATATGCACAGTGTAGCACCATTTTCACACTTAAACACCGACCTTTTTAGGGGTATAAAAGGGGATCTGATCCCCAAATAGGCCCCAAACACGCTATGGATCCCCTATATAGGGGGTAAAAGGGCTATATATGGCCAAAAAGGGCCTATTTTGGGGATCCATAGGGGATCCAGGCTCTGGGGCATAATGACAGAGCTTCGGTGGAACCCAAGGCACCTCAGGACCAAGTAATCTCATCCATCATCCCGACTCCAGCTTTGTGTGGACCGTTCACCTACGTGCTGTAAGGGTTCGAGCTCCAGCAGCCCACATCATTCCTGCGCAAAAAGCCGATTTTGTATAGAGCGGAACCGGGTTTCTGAGGCACAACTTCAGCGGGACTCACACCATATACGACAACATCACACGTAATCCCTTCACCACTTCACTCACCAAGAAAGCAAAAATCAGTTGTAGTGAATCCACACCTAATCTTGTAAAATACTTCCAGCGACATTACATCGATTCAATTAACCAGGCACTATCCCAGGTGCAGATCACCAGGAGTACAGACTCCAGAAATTCACGGGACCAATAAGCGACGTTCAGCAGCGCGGCGTGGAAGTATTTTCTATGTGTGCTTGACATCGTCATACAGGCCGCTTAATATTAGCCACAATGAAACCCAATTACTCGATGGGCTGACCAAAGAATTATTCGAGACGCAGCAAGGAGTCGGCAAGTGATGCTTCTCTCAAAAGAGACCTTGGACGTATTAGACAAGCTGGGGATTAGGACGAACATCCTCCAGCAACAGCTACAGCAAAGGTCCACGAGAGGTCTAGCATTATGCGCTCGCATATTACAGGAAGAAGAGGACAAGCTAGAGAACCAAATAGATGACCTGGTCTCCCAACGGGACCGACTAACGGATCATCTCAACGAGGTCCTCCATCTACTAGGGATGCCAACAAGAGCCAAGTACCGCTATCGCTACGTCACCATCGGGCAGGTAGCCGAGAAATTCGGGGTCTCAGAGAAGACCATCAGGCGGAAGGTCAATGCCAGGCAGATACCCTACGTCAGGACGCTTGGTCACCTCAGGTTCCCCTTAGAGCTACTAGACGATTGGGTACGGCAACCTGAGCTCATCACGGACCTGTGGTTTAATTGGAAGCCAGCCAGGGTAAAGGAGGCTCGGTAAATAATGACGCGACCATCAGATAAAATATCAGACGAAATACTCGACGCGGTAAAAGCCTCGGGGCTAGACCTTCGCAGTTTCACCGAGTCCACCTACCGAGCTCCTGAGTATCTACTCCTCTACCTTCTGAAAATGATTTCCTCAGAAATGGAGAGTATCAAATACCGAGAAGAGGATTTGGAGCACAGGAAAAAAGCTCTGGATAAAAGCCGAGAGGACCTCAACTGCTTCTTACAGATCCTCAAGGACTGTCATCAAGGGTGCCAGCGTACCCACATCACCAGTAGGGACAAACAACTCTTATGTGAGTGGGGCATCGATCTCAATGCTGAGGAGGAGAGGGAGCTAGAGAATAGAGAGCGGCTAATAGATGGTGAAGATGAAGAGGACGATGACGAAGAGGAGGCACCTAGGCTAGTGGACGTCCTCATGTGTGAGGAATGTGGTGGCGTAACGTCCAACATCCTTATGGATGCCGAGGATAGAGAACGTCTGATCGGTCGGGTGACTGGGTGGAAGTGTAGACAATGTGAGAACACGTGTGTCCATTCCTTTATCCCTGTGGATAAGGACCATCTCTTTGTCTACCGCTGTGTAGGGTGTGGTTCTACCGTAGCTGCTTCGCACAATACCTCTAAGGGTATCTACGCTACGTGTGTGAGCTGTAACCTTGAAGGTGTGGGTACTCTCCATCTCCCTGTGGAAGGGTCTCGTTTTTCTCTTGCGCCAAAATGAAAAGGATTTTTAGATGGGAGACCGTAATATCCGACTTCGTAGTTTGCGCAACGTGCAGCTCCGAACCTTCTTCACGAAAGACGTAGCTGGTTTAAGCCAGGAAGAGCTTAGCGAACGCTTACTGGATAACCTTAGCTCGTTGTCTAAAGCGGCCGAATCCATTCAAAAGGAGCAGGCTACTTTGGCAGAGCACCTGCGCAAGATAGGGGTGGTGCGGCAAGAAGGGCTAGATAAAGATGCGCTTTCCTACGAAAACGAGTACGCAGAATATAGAGCTCTTTGCGCTTTGTGCCGCTTTGTGCCCTGCAAAGAATGTGGTACGGTACCCGAAAACACCTTTTCTTGGGACACGGGGGGAGAAGAGCACGAGTTCACATTTAGCATCTGTTGCCCCAAATGCAATCCAGATTGGGATGAGGAGGCCGATTGGGAGGACCCCTACAACGTGGTCGGTCCGCTTGGCTGGCTAACAACCAATATTCCAGGGTTGCCCGAGGATAGACAAGAGGCGGTAAAAGAGCTGGGGCGTTGTATAACAAAAATGGGTGTACGAGTAGGTGTAGCTGAGCGGCGCTTAGAGTATGAGCTATGGTGGATCGCAGAGACTCTTGATGAAGTCGAAACCGAACGTGCTGCATTATCTCCTCAAGAAGCCAAATGCGTAGAAGAGCTAGAGGAAGACCTCCGGAGAGAGGAAGAGCATAGAGATGCTGCTGAGGCGCTGCTTTACGATCTAGCCGCCGTGTTTAATCCTCGCGCCCAATACTTCCGAAGTCTTCCTAAAAACGTGAAGGATAAGATTCTCCATCTACAATCCAGCGACTTGGTCTTTGGCGACAAGGAGTCTGCAGCCAAAAAACTGGTAAAGCAAAAAGCAGAGATACGTGCTCTTCAGGAAAAGAATAGGTGTCTTAAACGGAGCCTACGCATTGCACAGGAACAACGGTCGGCCACGGAAGATCGGTCAGTAGCTCTATTAGACCTCATCGGCGATATGATACCTGTGTTACACAAATGGGAGCCAAAAGATCCCAACTCTCCTCTAGAGTGGCGTCTGAACACCGCGGTAAAAGCGGCTGTAAAAGCGCACGATACACTTGAAAAGGAAGTGCACTCTTACCGATCGGGCGCTCTTCCGTCTGAAGTATGGGTGGGAATGCGAGTCGTGGACAACAAAACTGAGTTGTTAGCTGGCGCTACGGAATCCATAGTGCGTGAGGGCGGCGCAGAGAATGGGGATCTAGTAGTGTACGGGCCTATTATTGTGCACGTTAAATGAAAAGGATTTTCTAAATGGATGTCTTCGCAAAAGAGCTTGTTGGAATGGTGGTGGCGTGCGGCCTCGATCTACAGGAGTTCCTTCATAAGCTAGAACACGACCCTGATGCTGCCACCTTAATGCTAAGGGAGCAGCTAGGCAAACGGCTACGCTTCCTGCAAGAACTCATCAAGAAATCGGAAGACGAGGAGCGAGCTCTCCAAGCCCAACTAGAGAAAGAAGCTACAGAGGAAACCTCCGCTAAGCTGGAAAAGTGTAGGGCTTTTCTTAGTGACGCGAGAGAAACGGAAGCAATCATGCGTGCCTGCTACATGTACGACGCAGGTAGTAGCGATGATCCTGATCCCCCTTCGAATTAAAAGGTGTATCCAGTATGCAGCAAACCAATAAAACGCCCGTCCCTGAGAACGTGCTGGCCTATTGCGAATCCTGCGGCTTGGACATTGCTGGTATCGTGGAATTTAATCAAGAGCGTCCTGGTGATTTCGGGAGCATGATCCTCCAGGTTCTCTCGCGGAAGCTGACCCTGCTGGCGCAGACCAATAATAAGCTTAAGTTCCTCATCGAGAAATCGGAAAAGCTGCAGCAAGAGGTGGGAACGTTTGTGGACGTCCTTCGCGAGTGCAATGAGGAAGAAGTAGAGGACCCCTGGGAAGAGGACTACCGATCTCCTGTTGGAACAGGAACCGTGTCTTCGGAGCCTCCGCCTACAGGGTTGACTTCTTTTCAGCCAAGCGTTGATGTGGAAGCGGAAGTTGGGAAGCCCAATGAAGATGGTCGAGTACCAGTTACCTTGACCGAGGATGCTGTACTTGCACCGGTGGGGGATGATGAGAAGTCTTACCGCGAGCTCTACTGGGAGTACAAGGGAGAAGCGCAGCGGATCAAAGGGGAAATCAAAAAGCAAAAAGAGATAGCCAACCAGAAGAAGCTGGCGGCAGAGCACGCGGAAGCTTCGGTGAGGACCTTGGAAGGAAAAGCTTTGCACCTGCAGCAACTGCTGGACAAGTTCCGGGAGCTCAACCCCGAGCTGGGAATCATGCCTCCTAAACCCGTGGAAAAGAAAGAGAGCACCGCCAATAACCTTGTGTACCTCGCTGAGTGTTCCAAGTGTAAATCTGCTCAAATAACGGCGAAGGAGCTGAAACCTGGTGGTACGCTGCTTCATTGCGAGCGCTGCGACGACGAGGAGCTTGTGGAAACCCATCACAAGCCTTTGCCACAAAACCCAGATTTCACCTACACTTACCAGTGTATCGGGTGCGCCAACATTAAGTACAGCCGCTCAGAGCGCCACGGACCTTTTGTGTGGGGCTACTGTGAGGGTTGCTGCAGATCGCAGCAATTCATTTATATGACTGCGCACGAGGAGGATTAAAAATGGCACATGCGATCATTATGCTGGTCCCGGTCGTTATGTCGGGAGTCGGTGTGGGTATCTACACAGGGAGCGCATGGTTAGGAATAGCTACCTCTTGTGCGGTATATGCGCTGTCACCTTACTACCCCGATAATCAAATGGGAGGACTTTAGAAATGCCGAAAGCCAAAAAAGCCATGAAGAATCCAGCCGAAACGTTTGAATATGACAAAGACGTTCTGCGCTACCTGGAGGATAACAACGCCACAAAAATGGTGAATCTCTCCGAGCTCTTCGCTGTAGCGATGCATTATCTAGTACAGAGTGGCAAGAAATAGGGGCTTAGAAGAACGATGCTCGACAAACACATTTTCGATATCCTGGTCGATCCGGACAAGTTGGCCTCTCGCCACATAACGCGCTTGACTGGGGACCTACGCAGGCTGCAGGCCCTACGCGAAGCGCTAGTCCAAGCTGAGAAGGAAGGGGCAGGTACCTTGGATTTGAAACGCATCTGCCGGACGCACAACGACCTAGCGGACCAGATCGAAAAATCCATTTTGGTTTGGTATCTGTGGCAGCAGCTGGTAGGTGGTCCGTTTGAGGATAAGGAGTTGTCCCCAGAGCAGCTCAAGCGCTTAAACGACGCTACCATCAAGATGAAGGGATTGGTGGACTCTATTCTGGTGTGAGGTTTGCCATGAAGTGCGTAGCTTGTCGAAAAGAAAAAGCCACTGGTGAGTTTGACGATGCGCAGGTGTGTGAAACCTGCAGGAGAGCCATATCCTACTTGTGGTCCATTTTGCCAGATGATATGTCCAATGAAGAATGCGTCAAGCTACGAGAGCACATAGAAGATCGAAATGCTTTTATCTACTCCGCACTTGCTACCATAGACGGTCCGATTCCTAAGATCGCCCGGTACGAGAAAATGATGTACAAACGCCGGCTGGGTTGCCGGAAATACTGGGCCCATAGATACGGAGAATAAAATGCTAACGGACAAAGAATTACTCCAACGTGCTGGGCGCCTGGCCTCAGCTGTTGACTGTTTGCTCAAATGTTCTTTCGAGGAACTGGGTACTGCCATCGAAAAAGTTAGTGCGGCTTACGAACTCTATGACTGTGCCATGGTAGACACCACCTTGGAAAGGCACGATGCGGTGAAGGCGGGCAAGATACCAGAGGGCGCTAGTCCATGGCAAATCATCGAGGGTTCGTACACCGTGAGCTCGTTGAAACGTGATCTACGCGAAGCTGAGGGAATTCTACGTCAGCTGCACGTGCCAATCCGCGGCAGCATTATAAAAACCCTACTGCGTGCGCTGATCCAAAGAGACAGTGAAATCGAGGAGTTAGAGGAAGAGCTGGAGGATTACGGACGAGAGGTGGAAGAGCTCCAGAAGGTTGAGAACTCTGGAGAATGGCCCGACTTGGACACCAAGCTGCTGGGCAACCATGAGCTTGAGTATGCCTTAGAGGATCGAAAGACGCAAATGCGTTTGCTGCTGGAGCGTCACGACGCCTCCGATCCCTCTACCGAGCGTCAGCGTATTGCTTTGAGAAACTCCATCAACAAAATCGTTTGCGCTTTGGGTCTGCGCACTGGCGAAAAAGAAAAATACCTGGCGCAGTTGATCATCGAAGACGACATGCTGTAAGGGAAATACACCTATGAGTAGGAAAAAAGTGATCTGTTTCACCTGCGATGATTGTGGCGACACTTTATATTCGGAAGAAGCCTTTCATCAAGATCCACTTGCTAGTAGTAATGTGCAGGAAAAGCATGCTGCTGTGTTGACCGGAGCCAATTGGCTGTGTGTAGACAGATGCTACGATGAAAGAGGCGTCGCCTGGATGCGCGATTTATGCCTCAAATGCGTGAAGCGTCGAGTAGATGCAGCCTCCTCGACAGACGCCACCGAGTTGACCGTGGCTGACCTTGAGGTGCTTCTGGCAATCAAGAAAGCAGGCTTAGAGAGGATCTTTAACGCAGGCGCGACGGCTAGGCTTACCATAACTTTCGTCCGTAGTATGTCTGTTGAAGATTTACACGAGAATATGGAGAAGCTAGAAGGTCAGCTCAAGCTGCTTAGTCCTGGCCCTGAGCAAGACAATTTCTCTGGGCCTATTGCTAAAGAGGCGGAGGAGATCAAACCAAAAATCGTTACGATCGCCACCGAGCTTTACGATCGCACAGAAGAAAAACGATACCGGGACATAGCCAACGCCTACGGGAATACGAACGGGGAGTAAGGAAATGGGAACACCTTTGCATAGTACACCAACGAAGCATTCCATGGTGACTCTTGAGCGCAATAAGGATTACGAGCCAGAACCACTTTCAGAGTCGCTACGGAGTTTGCAAACCGAGCTCGATGAGTTGATCACAACGCTACGCGTAGAGTTGGGAGAGAAGATTCCATTTCTACTGAGAACCCTCAACATCGTTCGCGATAAGTTCACCCTGCTGGAGCAGCTGGACAACGACATTCCCCGTTTGGAGGAAGAGCTACACATGGCAAAACGGAAGCGCACGGAGATCCGAAAGCAGCTCAGCGCGTACGAGGATGGTTTCCGCTCCCACGTGCGTGAGATGCTGCAGGCGTTGCTTGAGGAGGATACAGATGCCTAGAGAACGTTGTGAGTGGGATCCGGTGAACAACCGTGCGGCAGGAACATCAGGGCATTTTGGGTGCCTCAACGATGCGGTGTGGTCCATTGGCGCCAAAGGAGACTGGCATCTGTGCGCTTCTTGCGCCCGTCTTCCAAGGTTTGCCAGATACACCGTGCGCAAGCCACTGCGGCTAAAATGCCCAAACTGCGAAGGCGGCCAGCTGAACAAGCTTGACGAATGGGCACCAGAAGTTTATTACTTGATCTGCGACGTGTGTGAATTTGCGGTGCAGATGACTGCGGAGAACGCTGCCGCTTTAGCCGCCGCTGCCAAATTCGTGCAAAAAGAAATTGAGCTCGATCAGCAAGAGGAAATTGAGGAAGCATGAAACTACGTGACTATCCAGACACCACCGATTTTAAGGGATTTCGCGTGAGGTCCCTAGCCTCCTCCAAGAAGATTGGCACCATTACCCGGTGCGAGTTGCGCGGGCAAGATCGTTGGTGGTGGGTATTGTGGGATGGAGAGGATAAAGAAACCAGCATCTTTTTCTGGAACGATGGCGACAACGAAGTCGTAAGTGAAGGGAAGGAGTAGTCATGAAATCCCAAAAAGAGATTCAGGAAGAGCTCGAAAAAACCTACCCCTACACCGACGAGGGCCGCTCAAAGTTTCATGGCATGACCTACGAGCAGGGTGTACAAGCAGCTTTGGAATGGGTGCTGGACGACGATGACGACGAAAATCCGATGGAGTAGTTGGGTGTGATAAATGAAATACTGGCGCGTACATGTGACAAAAAAGCCTGACGAGGGCATCTCTACAGAGGAAATCGATGAGCAGCAGTTCCGCAGGCGCGAGACAGATCATGTCTGCACTAGCTGTGGCCAACATAAATCCTGGTACATTTTTACGGAGGCTGAGACGGGTGTCGATGCGGTACGAAAGGCGCGGAAGTCTCACGAACTTGTACAACAGCTGGTCAATCAAAAAAGGATGCTGGAGCCTATTTGGCGAGATGTAGTCAAAGCATATATCAAAATCGTCGAGGACAACAAAGAGAGGTGGAGCGCGGATGAGCCTGATTGGTACACAGAGCTCAGCATTCGCGTGGCAGACCTTGTCTACAAATTTAACCGCGGTTACCGGGAGGGTCTGGTAGGCATTGCGGCCCTGACCATCATCGGGATCAAGTCCCTGGACGATAAGAGGAAGAAATGCGGAAGCTAACGGAAAACGAAAAAGCTGTTTGGATCGCGACATACGGCGCCGCGGTTGCGTTGGAGATGCACCACCAGAGACTGAGTCTTAGACCCAAAGCGGGATTTGTCGCAGTCAATGCCGTGGCGGCTGCGAATCTAGCCGTAGATGAGCTAGTCATCTCGGGCGATGATATTCTGGCGGTGCAGACGGAACGCAATTATTATCGGGAGCTCTTTCCGGAAGCGGTGGCTAAGGCCCAAGAGATAGAAAAGCAGCGAGCGGGGCTGCACAGCTTTTTCTCAGAGGCACAAGATGCCCAAACAAAAGAACGGTAACATCTGGCGCCGCATCGAGCGCATGGAAGCGGAGGTCAGTAGGTGGTCTCCTGCCATGAAAAGCTACTTGAAGAAGCTGTCGGTGGACCTGCTTCCGGAATGTGGGAACATGACCCACGCTCGCTATAAAGCATACAAGAGGATCAAGAAGGAGCAATAGGTGTCTAGTGGTGTGAAAGATCCAGAGCTCTACTTGGATGCGTTTGCGGTTAAATGTCGCTACTGCAAAGCGCAGCCGTTTACTCAGTGGGTAAACAGCAAGCTGCGTCTTTTCTGCAATACTAAAGGCTGCCCGGACTATAGAAAGTATATGCTCCCAGATCACTGGAAGGGACGCCACACGAGATGCCCTGAGTGCCGCCAACGTAGTGGGCACAAGATGGATTGCTCGCAACGTTACAAGGAAAGCAAAAGCATGGCAATAAAAACCCAAAGACAGACAGCTGATGAGCACGGACTCACAGTTGGTACTATTATTGAACACGAAGACTACTACGAAGATGGTAATTGGGAACGCTTCGTGATTACCGCCATTGGGGACCATCTAGTGCTTATGCGCAGTGTGGACGAAAAACCAGATCGAGAGCGTACGTGGCACAGACATGAATCAGAATTCCGCGTGGTGGAGAAACCCGAGAGTTTGGTGGAGCAGGAACAGACAGAGCCGGAAACATCGCTGGGAGTCATGGTTCAAATAGAGTCACGCAAGCAGCGTCGGGGTATACTACAACGCAGGTTCAGGATTCTTCGTGCCGTGCTGATGCTGCTAGTTCTGCCAGGTATCTGGATTCCGTTCGTGTTTAAGCCAGAAGATGGCTACCACTGGACCGCTATATTTGCTATGGTGTGGTTCATTGTGATCAGCTATTTCATGGGCTCGGTGGACACTGATCGTAGACATCTCGACGAGGGGCGCAAATGAATAATTCCGAAGGGCGGACCAACATTGAGTTGGAACTAAAACGGCTCATCGCCGACAGAGACGTCTTGTACAAGAGTGTCCAGGAGCACGAGGCGACAATAGAGCGGCTTGAAAAGCAGGTGGAGGACCTTACAGAGCAGTTGGAAAATCCTCCCAGTCCAGCGGAGATGCTTATGTCTGTGTGGCTGCGAGAATCAGCCGTTGGAGAACATGAAGTGTTCACCACGAAACCTACTGATGGGAACTACGTCATCGAGGCTCAAGTAAAAGACATCCCCTCTAACCACGCGCTCATGATTCCTTACCTCCGAGAGCAGAACGTGCAGAAGCACAACGTGCTGCTAGCAATCGCCGAGGCACTTGGCACCCCTCAAATTACGCCTGGGGATTTCCCAGCAATGATCCGTCGCCTCAGACACGAAAACAAAAAACTCAAAGAGTATAGCTACACGATATGGCAAAAGGCCCTTGAGTTCGCAGACAAAGCTGGAACAGCATTCAAAGAATTCCGTACAGAAAAGGAGACATAATGTCCCAGAGAGCCCTACTACAAGAGCTGGTGAACTCCACGCTCGCACGGTTGAAAGAGTCCTCCGATACAGCCAAGCGCATACGGAAGCAGATCGAGGATGCGCAGAGTCTGCTGCATCGAGAAGAGCGGCAAATCGATATCTGCCAGGCAGAGCTGCGCATGCTCCTGGCATTGCGGGAATCGTACACGGCTCCTCCTATTAAGCCATTGGGAAGCGAATTGTCTGCCGATCTACTTGCGAAAAAGCACAACGATGCAATGGAAGCGTTGATGGTTCAAGACGACCACGAGATCGATGTTTTGTTGGAGAAAGCTTCCGCTCCGCCAGCTCCTGAAAAGGAGAAGAAAGTAAAGGACAAGCTGAGTGCAGATGAAGAGGCTGCCTACCTAGACAATACTCTATCTGAATGGCAGGTACGCGCACTTCAGTATTTAGAGGAAGCCTACGGGAGCGGACGTCGATCGGAAGATCTCTTCCTTTTGCTGACTGGCAAAGACAACTTCGAGATCAAGAACCGCAAGCAAGTGTCCAAGTTCCTTTGGGCGCAGATGAAGCAAGGAAGGCTCCACCGCGTACGTAGGGGATGGTACGCATGGGCACGTACCGGTAAATGGACGGAAGCAGCTACCGCCTGGATGTCCGTGCGAGGAAAAACCATGCTAGCTAGGAAACCGTTTTCTTGGCAGAGCTTGGCTAAGGGTATGGAATACGCTGGTTTCCCTGAACTGTCACGATCGGCGGTTACCAGTTTTTTGTATCGCTGCGTTCAAAAGGACATGGTGGAGTTGGTTCGAAAGGGCGTCTACCGCGCAACGGAGAAGGACGATGCCTAAACCAGCGAAGATAGAGATGCCGCAGATCATCAAGCAGCACACGTACAAGATGCTGGCTGCCGTGCATGATCAACTTCCTCCTAGCTTGCACAAGGAGGTGAAGTCGTTCTTGCCGAGAATTGCCCCCGAAGAGGCCGTCTCATTGTACGCAAAGTGCCCCAATTGTCGTAAGGGGCCTTACATGGATTCTCTACACTTCTACAGAATGGATTACGTGTGGCTAATAGAAAATTCCTTCGAGATGTCGAAGGGAGGGGCCATTGCGGTGTGTCCCAAATGCAGGGTCGTATTTGGCCATGACGCCCACTATACCGCTACGCGTATCGATACCGATCATTTGTGCGCGCACTGTCTCCAGGACAATCTTGTTCACGCCCTGCTTTATCCGCATCCAAAGCACTGGGGAAAGTTTTGGTGCCCGCGTAAACACGAGTCGCAGGATCGCATAGAAAGGAACCGTGTCTCACATGTGAGCCTGTCAGAAGAAGCTATGCGGGTAATGCGCGGGTCTACGCTCGCACATACCTACGTTGAGGGGATTCCGATTTCTAAGGTGACCGTAAAAACACAGGTAATCCTGGAGCCGAAGGAATGCCAACATTAGACGCCGCTGTGAAATTCGAGATCTGGTGTGAGTGTGGAGAGGGTTTGTGCACACAGACCAGTGTGGAGGGCGTTGAGATCACAGTCGATCCCTGCAGTCAATGCATGGACCGGGCCTTTGAGGAAGGGAAGGAAGAGGGATACAGCTCTCGCGATGCAGAGGTAGAAGAACTACAGAACCACATTAGTGCACTAGAACGAAGTATAGAAGAGCTCGAAGCAGAAAATCAGGAATTGCTGGATGCCATGCCTATGCCAAAGGTAGGGGAGACGCAATGAGATCGCGTGACGTCGTAGGAAAACGGATAGTAGCTGTTCACCAAGAACGTGTGACAGATGAGCTGAAGCGTCAGGTGTACGCGGTACAGAGCTTGGAGCTGGACAATGGTGCGCGCATCTACTTCAGCCCTATCCTCATGCAGAACGGGTACGAGATTGAGGGGCACGTACAGAAGGCTCCTTTGAAGGACGCGGCGATTAAGAAGCTTCCTACAGAAGAGGTAAACCTCCTGCTCATCTATCGGGAGACGTTTGTCCAAGTTCCTTTCGGTACAGATCGCATCAAAAAGTGGTGGGAGGTTCACGTGCCTGGTGTGGAAACTCCGCTTGCCACCGTTGACTTTACACCGTACCCAAAGATAGCGCAGAAGCGTTTCGAGAAACAGTACCTAGACGGCCGGAAATATATTGAGGACAAGGAGCTCGGAAACTGGGTACCCACCTTCAAGTGGACGGTGGAAGGTTGGCCCAAGAAAGGTGGCGTATGAAATACGTGGAGCGAATCAATCACTATGGAAATGTGGAACACCTGGCAGTACGTGACGGCGTACGGGAATTCTACGAGTGTGAGCGTCCAACAGCACAGCGTATGAACGAGGTACTGCTGCTCGCGCACCGCGCTAAGCACATCTTCTGGGTGAGCATTGCGCTGTCGAGCGTCAACATCATCATACTTATCCTGTTCATCCTTATGAACAGCTAGGAGGCATAAATGGCTGCGTATATCTGGAGACCCAAAGAAGAACCTGATTTCCAGGCGGAGGTCTTCCGGGTTGACAAGCCCCGAGGAAGGTGGCTCATTGCGGGGGAGCATAAGGCGGTACCAGGTTTTCTGTGCATCCGCTACGTCGATAAGCTTCCCGAGGGCTGCCGACCAATGAACAAGGAAGCCGCTCCTCATAGGCAGATGGCTATCGAGGAGCAATTAGAAGGAGCTCCCCTCCCATGGCAAAGGTAATACCAGACCACGAAGGCGATTTGAAAGCGCTTCGATCTCAACTGCGGCAGCTGGTGGAATACTGGCGTAACCAATCCGCAGATGCAGCCGACAACTTCTCTGCTGAAGAGGAGTGGGCTATCGATGGCTGTGCGTCCGATCTCCTACAAGTCTTGGATGGAAAGCCTGTTGAGCAGATCGAAGAGGAGAACGAGCGTAGGTACGGTAATGCAACCTACGCAAGAAAGGACGACATGTAATGCCAGACGAAGAACACCGATATAAAATTGCCTACCAGGTGGAACTTCCTGAAAATGGGATCACCAAGGAAGAGCTCGCAGAACGTCGGGTAGGTGGATGCGATTGCATTGTCGTGGCATCCATCATAGGACGTCCAGGTGGCCCTGGTGGTTTAAGTACTGTTATTGTCTCGCTCGATGGATTCACCGGAGGGGACCTCACACCAGAGCAGCAATTCCAAATCTGGAGCACGTGGGCGCACGCGTTGATGGAACAGTTGCCGGAAGGAACGAGGAAAGACATTTGCCGCGAAGCGTTCAAGGCTGTGAAGACTCGCATCCTTGGGCAAGAGTGAGAGAGCGTATGTCCTTCGTAGATGGTAAACCACGGATTGCTACCGAAGAGGACCTCAAACGACGGTGGAGCGGTGATCCCAAAAACTTCCGCTGCTACTTATGCGGCCACAAGTTCCAAGTAGGCGACCGCTGGAGGTTCCTCTACATGAACAGCGACGACACCACAGGCGCATTCAATGCATTGATCTGCGGAGCGTGCGATGGGCCTGATGTAATAGCTCGGTGGAAATCACAGTACGCACGCATTAGACAAATTGCCTGGTGGGCTTTTAGGGGGTAGTTATGAGCTTTGGAACTTTCCTTCTATACTTCGTTCTGTCTATAGTTGTGATTGTGGTCGGCTATTTTCGCATCCGGATAATTCTTGCCTTTACTGCTGTTGGGGTCATGTCTGGTAGCGACGGCTTGGAGCAGTGGAAAACTAATCGGGGCACTAAAAAATGGGACAAAATAGAAAGCGAGCTGGATGATGACTGACAAGAGAATGGGTGTGATCGCAAAGATCACAGAAAAGCATGTGTGCCCTCTATGTGGAGGTCCTTGGGAAGTCCCAATGAACGATGTCGTTAGCTGCATCAACCTGCATGATTGTCCAATGCCACCTGTTCCTACACAAGCATGGAAGGCGCTTAGCGAGCAAAAACTCTCCTTAGAGGATCAGCTCCTTCTCGCCCGCGAGGGGCTAGCTGATTGCCTCACATGCAAGTTTTTGGGCCGCGGGGACCCAAAGGTTGACGAGGTGGCCGCGATCAAAGAAGAGAACGCTGCGCTGCGCAGAGCTTTTGTTTTGGCCTACCAGAAGAATCCAGAAGAGGTAGAAGACGATGAGCAAGAATAGCCACATAGTAACCAACGCAGGAACGTGCGTTTGGCGAGGAAGGCTTCGGGAGGGCGGTCCTTTGGAGACTGTCGATCTTGACAAGCTTCTTCTGCGTTGCCAGTGAATCGTTGCCAGCGCGGATCGCAGTGAAAGGAAGTACAGTCGACGCAGCCTGCATGAGGATCGAACGGTCAAAGTGCCGGCGATGTTTCTGCGAGATCTCTTGCGCAGCACCCCTCTCACTGGATTGCCCTGGAGTAGGAATGCCATGTACAAGGATTTTTATTCTAGTGGATGGGAGCCAGTCCGGGTGCCTGCGCAAATGATTACTGATCTGCTGCAAAGGCATTTCCCAAAACAAAAACAGCCTTGGTATCAACCGGAAGCTGAAAAGCGCGCGGAGCTGAAGCTGCTCGACAATAATACATCAGAGCCACTTTACACGCACTTTGAGGTGGAGAAGAACAAAGGCCCGAATCCATCAGGAGCGCGTGCGAAGGTGGTGTTGACGTTGATACGCCGTCGACCGCCAACCGGAGATCTAGTTCTGCGTAAAGGATATCCCTTTAAATCCTTAGTAGACGGTCGCGTGTTCCTGTTGCGCGATTATTTCCGGGTGTGCGTGGAGGCGGCGAAAGATGATTACCGCGTTCGTGGCCATCTGCGGTCTTATGTGTGGGCAGATGCTGAGCACGTAGGCGAGGGCTTCAATGTACCTGTCCACACGATCTGCATTTTTGACGAACCTCAAGATGCTTTCGATGAGGTATTTAATTTGGAGCCCGCTCACGGAGGAGCGGAACCACAGGTCATTACTGTAGAATAACGAAAATTCTGTGTACCTTGACATCGCAAGCTAGCCGTTTATACTTGAGGCAAGGAGAACGATTAGTATGAGTGACAGCAGATACCCATTTACCTACGCCTACGATTACCTGCGCACCGAAGCAGCGGATGGTATTCAATGCAACGTGAGCCGAGCAGAGTGCGCGAAAATAGTAGAGGTGATCGCCGACACCCTCGGACCGCTGGCTATGGGATTGAATGCCACAAAAATCTGCGAGCTCCTCGCCGATCGCTACCTGGCTGAAGAAAAGTCTGGGATGCAACAAAAGAAGCTAGAGAAGCGGCTGCAGATAAGCGGCTTGCTTTCTGATGGAGGAGGAACGTAATGAAAACCACGTTGACCGCCGTACTAATCTTTCTTGCGCTTTGCTTCGCCGCCCCGACTGCTGAAGCGACGTACCCAAAAACTTGCTACAAAGCCCTCAACGTTCTGCGATGTTCTGCTACACATCCAAAGAGCGGCGAAGCATTCAGAGGTAAGAGTTTGTTGTGGTACCATAGTATGAGCCTGCACCTAGAGAAATTGAAAGCGGCACGCAAAACCGCCTCGATTTTGGGATCATGTAACGTCATGTTGTCTATGGTAAAAGATGTATCCACAGCACGATCTAGTACAGCAGGTGCACGAAGTGCTGCTGCGTACTGCCTCATAAAGGCCACCGCCACCGTTTCATCAGTTAAATCAATTTTAGCTGTAACAAAAACGCGCAGCTGCAGCGTTAAGCTAGCCCTGGAGGCTTGTCATGCTAGCTACATCATCGGTCCAGGAAATGCGCGTGAGACGAGAAAATCCTACTACTACATGTTTGGAATGATTCTCGATAAAAGCAAAGCTGCCAACACTTCAGTAAAACGCGCAACGTTAGCCGGTGAATGTAAACGAGACATGCACAAGTCTTACTTTACGTTGGACGCAGATACAGACACGCACGAAATAAACGCTGCCCGTAGAGTGTGTATACGTAGACTTGGGCTCACTAGCTCACCATAGGAAGAGTCCATGTCCCGCGAAGATGAAGACAGTGTCTACAAGTTTGCTATGATGATGTCCAACGCCATCATAGCGGCGGGTCAGATGAAATGCTTATGCGGATCTGGGCTTCCTCCTGTGAAACGCTACCATAAGTGTTTTTGTGGACGCACCTTTACATGGGACAGTACCGGCTCTATTTGGGAGCCCATGAAGATAGAGATCGATGACAGAAAGTAAAACTACTCCAGAGGTCACGTTCATTAACACGGGCTGCACTTTTCAAGAGCTACCGCAAAGCTGGCCGTCTCACTACCGTTGGAATGAGCTGCTTAGGAAGGTAGTGGGTTGCGATGAACGCGCTCGTTTTATTGCCTCCTTAATCAAGGGGGATCTCGAACAAGGGCGCAAGGTTCTTTGCGTCAGCGACCGGCTCTCATACCTACGTGCGATACGAACGCACCTCGGATCCAGCGACATCGATATCTTGGATGGCCGCACCAAGGAGGCACAGCGGGCAGACATCTTCACGAAGATCGGGAAGGGGGAGCAGCAAATTTTGCTTGCTTCCAAGGCCATCGACGTGTACCTCTACTCTCGGAAGTTCGTTGGGGCCTTTGATGCGCTGTACATGCTGACGCCGAACAGGACGAGTTGGCTTGGTAGAACGCGCCTCATTATTCCACCCACACCGCCTCCTCCAAAAAGACCTCCTGTGGTACGCGACTTCGTGGACGAAAGCCCGTGGCTGAACGCGCACTTCCACGCTCGACGCAGGCTCGCGAAAAGAGAGGGATGGGAAATAAAGATCAGGGAGGAAAGGAAACCAGATGGAAAACAAACCGAGCTCTGGCCGACGCAAAGGTGAGCTTACTGAAGCTGATGTTCTACGTTCGGCCGTGCAGTTAACTAAGGTGTACTATGATATATGCAACCCTAGGTATAGCCAATCAGAAGAACAAGTCTGTAAGGTGTGCATCAGGTTCCACAAAAGTCTGAAGAGGGAGCTACTTCAAGAATAACTGCTCCCGAAGGCATCCCATGCCCAGCAACATTACCCACTCCGTCTTCGAACCCTACAAAATCCTCGGACAGCTCAATGCCAGGCAGCGCCGCACTATTTTCATGTACGGCGGTATGGGGCATTGCCTCGCTTTCCGCACGATCCCAGAAAGTCTTCGGCAGTGGTTTGACCCCCAAGGCGATCACTTCCAAGAGAAGCCAAGCAAGAACACTATAAAAGTGCTTCTACGTCACGGCTTGCTAGAGAAGCGTTCGTGGGTGCGTGTGCGCTTCACGGACCTTGGCCGAGACGTGTACCGTATTCTCTTCTGGGAAACGTTCCGCCGCATGCACCCGTGGGATTGTGGCGGTAAACCTTGACGTCGTCAAGCAGCCTGGTTATAATTCCCGCAGGAGGTTGAGTACTATGCCTAAATGGGTACGCTGCTCGATGCAGCCGCGAGTTGTCGTCACTTGCCTGGATAACCCAACGTGCAAGTACACCTTTCAATTTTACCAGACGATGCCCACAAAAAAGATGCTTAACGAGGCCATTGGTTTGTGGGCGGATCTGTACTGTGTGGACTATTACGTGGTCAAGTACCTTCGTCAAATCGTCGACAGTGTAGCCGAGCTGCATGATGGGCAGGCAGAGGAAGTAGAAGTTGCTCACGAAAGTGGCAGCCCTGTTCCAGCAAAGCGCTATCGTCTGCAGGTCCTGGGCCATGCTTTAGTCTTCGAGCAAAAGGGAGAAGGGAAACTCCTAGAGGAAAAAGATGCCCTCCCAGAAGAAATATAAAAGCTTTTTTGACATACCGTCTTTTACGCCATGGAGCGGTTACCTGGTTGATGTTTCGTGGGGGCATTTCCTGAAACACCTGGACCGTTACATTACCGAACACGAGGCGCAGCTGGATCCGGACTTTCAGAGAGCGCATGTTTGGACAGAGAAGCAGCAGATCGCTTACGTGGAATTCTGCCTGCGCGCGGGACAGTCTGGCAATATTCTTCACTGGAATTGCCCAGGATGGATGGGAGACTTTCGCGGCCCAATGGTGCTGGTCGATGGGAAGCAGCGGGTGCAAGCCATCACCAGGTTTCTGACCGATGAGATCCCTGCATTTGGCCAGCTACGCTCAGAATACAAGGGGAACTTGATACACATTGCCACCAAGTTCCACGTCAACAAGCTGGCCACCAGAGTGCAGGTTCTTCAGTGGTACCTGGAACTCAACGATGGGGGTGTCGTGCACACCAAGGATGAGCTCAATAAGGTGCGCAAACTGCTAGAGCAGGAGAAAGGGAAGTAGGCATGGAGTACCACCAGTTCAAGTGTCCCTACTGCGGCAGGGAATTTAGCTGGGGAACTCTCCAAGAAGTTCTCCATTCCTCCGTTACCCGAAGCAATGGGTATGGGCATTACTGCCTGCTGTGTGGTTACGACGACAGAAAACGAAAACACAGTAAAGGCCCCATCGAAAATCGTTGGAGTGAGGATGAGCAGAGACGTGTAGAGAATGAAGGCGCCTACGCGCTATTCCGTAACGACCTCAAAGTCATGGATCTGTGGATACAAAAGCACAAGGCGTACAAAGCCACCAATGCAAACACCCTACGTCGCCTAGACTACGAAGGGTGGTCGTTCCCAGATGCCGATCCTGTCTGCGATGGGACAGGACACTTTACGCCGCTACTTGTCACCAAGGATCAGGCTCTACGGGAAGCCGTGCGTCGTAATTCATTGGTTGCCGACAAGCTTATGGGCGCGGCAAAAGAGCTCCTTCAAGCGGCAGAGACTGTGGCGCCTGTGTTGTCCGATCATGTACAAGAATGGATCAAGATCCGGCAGATAGCAAAATGGGCAAACGAAACCAGCCATGGAGAGGCCGCTGCTGAAGTGCTTAAGATTCTGGATAAGAAAGTATGAGGGAGCTGCTACGCATAGCGAAAAGTTGGGATGCACTCTCCAATAAAATGGAGAAGTGCCCAACATGTGGCCTGCAGTTTCTTCTGGTTAAGGACCACGAACTTGATCTGGAAGTCGTCCCTTCCAATGAGAAACGCGTCTTCTTGATTTTTAGGGATCCTACTGGAGCTCTGCATGCGCATTATGTGCCCTACTCGCAAGGAGAGCGCGAAGAGATTCCAGACAGCTATGGTTTTGTTGGACACGATTGCTTTTTTGAAAGAGAACACACATGAAATACGGAATCAAAACACTCGGACACACAGCCGAACTTCATCTCGGGAAGAGAGAGTTGGTACCGGTCGCCTGCCCCAAGTGTGGAAAAGTAGTCAAAGTCTACAAACCTGTTATTGAGCTGCCACTTGTCTGTGTTGAGTGCAAGCACTTCTACACTAG